>Ga0209794_1000015_pt1 | contig 526506 bp, 534 predicted proteins | sample EBPBio232013_DNA_FD_185869 | JGI IMG/M metagenome (GOLD analysis project Ga0209794, IMG submission 185869) | Wastewater treatment Type I Accumulibacter community from EBPR Bioreactor in Madison, WI, USA - Reactor 1_5/23/2013_ DNA (SPAdes)... | ecosystem: Engineered > Bioreactor > EBPR >...
TTCACCGCCGAGGGTTTCGACTATGACCGGGCGCTCGCCGCGATCGAGGCTTCGGACATGAGCGCCCTGCGCAAGGCCACCGCCCGCACCGCGCTGCAAGGCGCGCGCGACAATCCCGCCCTGCTGCCCGCGGCGCTGGACCAGGTGCGCGGTCTTCTCGGCCTCTGAGGCGACAGACCCACAGCAAACGGGCGGCGAGATCCCTCGCCGCCCGTTTTTTCTTGCCGCTGTCGCCGGCTCGGCTCAGATCCCCTCGCCGACGAAGGCCTTTTCCACCACATATTCCCGGGGCTCGCTGTTCGCGCCCTCGCTGAGGCCGAAACCCTCCAGCACCGCCTTGACGTCATGGTTGAAGGCGAGCGAGCCGCAGACCATGGCCCGGTCATGCTGCGGGTCCATCGGCGCGATGCCCAGATCGGCGAAGACCTTGCCCGAGGTCAGGTTGTCGGTGATCCGGCCCTGATGGTGGAAATCCTCACGCGTGGTGGTCGGGTAGTAGAGCAGCTTGCCCTCGACCATCTCGCCGATCAGCGGGTCCTCGCGCAGACTCTCGATCAGTTCCCGGCCATAGGCAAGCTCGTCCACCGTGCGGCAGGTGTGCATCATCACCACCTGCTCGTATTTCTCATAGGTCTCGGAGTCGCGCATCAACGAGGCGAAGGGCGCAATCCCCGTCCCCGTCGCCAGGAACCACACCCGCTTGCCGGGCAGCAACGCGTCATGCACCAGCGTGCCCACCGGCTTCGGGCGCAGGATGATCTGGTCGCCCGGCTCGATATGCTGGAGCCGCGAGGTGAGCGGCCCGTCCGGCACCTTGATGGAATAGAATTCCAGCTCGTCGTCCCAACTGGGCGAGGCGATGGAATAGGCCCGCAGAAGCGGTTTGCCACGTTCGTCCAGAAGCCCGATCATCACGAATTCGCCCGACCGGAACCGCAGGCTCTGCGGCCGGGTGCAGCGGAACGAGAACAGCCGGTCGGTCCAGTGCCGGACCGAGGTCACCGTCTGCGCGTCGGGCAGGGTCTTGACCGGGGGCACCGGCGTGGCGGGGGCGGCATCGGACATGAAACGGCCTTTCGATCAGGAATGCCCCGGACATAGGGCGGAATGGGGCGCAGGGGAACCCCGGCAGCCGGGTCTGCCGCTGCGTCCCGGGGACGCATCTCAGCCGAAACGCGCGCCCTGGGGCCGCATTCCGCCGCGCCGCCCCGCGGGGCTCCAGCCCGGCTCGAAGCGCCAATGTTCGGCCGGTTGCAAGCGGGCCTGCTCGGGGTCCAGCTCGATCTCGTCGAAACCCGCGCGCCGGGTCAGCGTATAGAGCCCGGCCAGCACGGCGCCATGCGCCCTGAGCCGCCCGGCATAGCCCCGCGCCCGGATCGCCCGCGCCAGGTCCAACGCCGCGACATCGGCGAAATGGCGCAACGCGATGCGCACCAGCCCCAGCTCGGGCAAGAGCCGGCAGAGCCGCGCCCAGTCGCGCGGACCCAGCTCAGGCGTCCGCAGATCGACCCCCGCCCCGCCCGGATGATCGCAAAGCGCCGGCAAGGGCACATAGCCCTGGGTCCAATCCTCGGGCACGAAGCCCCCATCCCTGACCAGCACGCTCATCGCCCTTCTCCACCGGTCCTGACCTGGTGCCAGTCTCGCGCGAGGCGCCGGGCGCTGCCATGACACGGATCAAACCCGGGCGAGGATCCTCTCGGCCCCCAGCCAGCCCAGCAGGATCGCGGGCGCGTTGGTATTGCCGCCGATGAGCGTGGGAAAGGCCGAGGCATCGCAGACCCTCAGCCCCTCGATCCCCCGCACCCGCAGATCGGCATCCAGCACCGAGCTCGCCGGATCCGCGCCCATCCGCGCCGTGCAGGACGGGTGAAACACCGTCCCCGACCGGCTGCGGAAATCGTCGATGAGCTGGGCGTCGGTCTGCACCTGCGGCCCCGGGCGCAATTCCTCGGCGATCAGCGCCTTCATCGGTGCCTGATCGGCGATCCTGCGCAGGAATTTCACCGCCGCCAGCATCTCGGCCACGTCGTGGTCGGTGGAAAAGACATTGGCGTGGATCTTCACCGCCGCGAAAGGATCGGGCGAGGCCAGTTCCAGATGCCCCCGGCTGGTCGGCCGACAATTCGAAAGCCCGATCGACAGGCCCGGGAACGGGTCGGGGCTGAGGATCGGCCGCTCGCCTTCGCGCGGCATCAGGGTCGAGAAGGCCTGGAAATAGAGCTGCATGTTGGGCCTGTCGAGCCCGGGATCGGTGCGGAAGAACCCGCCGCCGTGGTTGATCGAGACCGACAGCGGCCCGCCGCCGGTCAGCAGATACCGCATGCCGACCAGCGCCTTACCCCACCAGGGGCGAAGGATGTCGTTCATCGTCGGCACGGTCATCCGGTAGGTGTAATTGATGCCCTGATGGTCGTTCAGATGCGCACCGATTTGGGGCTGGTCCAGCACCACGCCGATCCCCTGCCCCGCCAGCATGGCCCCCGGCCCCATGCCGGACAGCATCAGGATCTGCGGCGTGTTGAGGGCGCCGCCCGCCAGGATCACCTCGCCCGCCCGCGCCCGATGCAGGGCGCCTTGCCAACGGTATTCGACGCCGGTGGCCCGCCGCCCCTCCAGCAGCACGCGGGTCACCTGCGCCTTGGTGCGCAGCGCGATGCGGCCGGTCTTCATCGCCGGCCTGAGGAAGGCCCGCGCCGCCGAATTGCGCCGACCGCCCTTGATGGTCAGCTGGTAGATCCCGGCACCCTCCTGCGTGGCGCCGTTGAAATCGGCGTTGACGGGCAGGCCCGCGGCGGCGCAGGCCTCGAGATAGGGGCGGACCAGCGGATGCGCGGGCTCGCGGCCCGAGCGGATGTGCAGCGGCCCGCCCTGCCCCCGGAAAGCATCGGCGCCGTCGGCGTTGTCCTCGATGGCGCGATAGGCGGCGGTGGTGTTCTCGCGGCCCCAGAAGGAGGTCCCGGTCGCCGCCTGCCAATCGTCGTAATCGCTGGCGTGGCCGCGGATCCAGACCATGGCGTTGATCGAGGACGAACCGCCGACCAGCTTGCCCCGCGGCCAGTAATCGCGCTGCCCGTTGAGGCCGGGATCGGGCTCGGTCCGGTAGGCCCAGTTGACGGCGGGGTCATAGAAGAGCTTGCCGTAGCCCAGCGGCATCTCGACATAGAAGCGCCGCTCGCTGCCGCCCGCTTCCAGCACCAGCACCCGCTTGCCCGCCGCCGCCAGCCGTGACGCCAGCACCGAGCCCGAACTGCCCGCGCCGACGATCAGAAAGTCGAAATCCCCGTCCATTCCCGCCCCCTTGATCCGGCCTCACTCAACCGCTCGCCGCGCCGCTTCGCAAGGGGGCGCCTGCTGGACGGGGGCGTGACGCGGGGGTAGGCTCGCGCAGTTGCCGGAGGCTTTGCATGACCAGACCCGACCTCGACCCGCTCGACCGCAAGATCCTGAAGGAGTTGCAGGAGGATGCGGGCCAATCCCTCGACGACATCGCCCGCAAGGTCGGCTCCTCGAAGACCCCGGTCTGGAACCGCATCCGCAAGATGAAGGATCAGGGCGTGATCGGCCGACAGACGGTGCTGCTGGATCCCGAGGCCTTGGGGCTGGAGGCCTGTTTCTTCGTTCTGGTCCGCACGGCCGAGCATGACCCGGACTGGCAGGAGCGGTTCCTGGCCTCGGTCCGGTCGCGGCCCGAATGCCTTGAGGCGCACCGGCTGGCGGGGGATATCGATTATATCCTGAAGGTCCGGGTGACCAACGCCCGGGCCTATGACGCCTTCTATCAGGCGCTGATCCGGGACGTGAAGATCCACAACGTGACGGCCCTGTTGTCGATGGAAGAGATCAAGTCGACGACGATATTGGCGGTGTGAGAGGGAGTGTCCCACACGTGGGACATTTCCAGGGACGTTGCGAATCAACGGGTTGCGCGGCCGCGTTAAGGATTTGGCAGGGATGTTCCGCCCGTAGGGTGTGCTCGCACGCACCGCCGTTTCCGTGCCCCCTTTCCCCTGAGGGTCCTTGTAGGGTGGGGTTTCACCCCACCTTGCGGGACGAACGCCACGATATGGGGCGGGTGGTGGGTTGAAAACCCACCCTACGGGCGGGGTGAGGGATGGCGGGGTGTGCCCCGTCCTACGCCGTGGCTGGTGCGCAATGAATGCGCACCCTACGGGTGGGGCGTAGGGTGCGCATTCATTGCGCACCGTCAGCGGGCGGTGGCATGGTGCGCTGTAGCGCACCCCACGCGGCATGGGCGAGGCGGGGGGGGGGGCGCGTAGGGTGGGTTTCAAACCCACCGCGCCGGCCCCTCAGCCGAACGCGTCCGGCTCGCTGGCCTTCCGTTGCGCCACATAGCTCTCCAGCGCCTCGGCAATCGCCGGGTCGAGTGCCGGGGCCTGGAAGTCGCGCAGGAGTTTCTTCACCCGCTGGTTGGCCAGCGTCGCCGAATCCCGGGCGCCTTCTTCCTCCCAGGTCTCGTAGGGTTTGTAATCCAGAACATCCGTCCGCCAGAAGGCCGTCTTGAAGTTCGACTGGGTGTGCTGGCAGCCGAGGTAATGCCCGCCCGGACCCACCTCGCGGATCGCGTCCATGGCCTGGCCGTTGTCGTCCATTGAGACGCCCTTGGCCAGATGGTGCAGCGTGCCCAGCTGGTCGGCGTCGAGCACGAATTTCTCGTACGAGGACACCAGCCCCCCCTCCAGCCAGCCGCAGGCGTGGAGCATGAAGTTGACCCCCGCCAGGAGCGCCATGTTCAGCGAGTTCGACGTCTCGTAAGCCGCCTGCGCGTCGGGCAGTTTCGAGCCGCAGAAGGCCCCGCCCGAGCGATAGGGCAGCCCCATGCGCCGCGCGAGTTGCCCCGCGCCATAGGTGATATGCGCGGCTTCCGGCGTGCCGAAGGTCGGCGCACCCGAGTTCATGTCGATCGAGGTCACGAAAGCCCCGAAGATCACCGGTGCGCCCTTGCGAATGAGCTGGCTATAGGCAACGCCCGCCAGAACCTCGGCCAGAACCTGGGTCAGGGTGCCCGCGACCGTCACCGGCGCCATGGCACCGCCAACGATGAAGGGCGAGATGATCGCGGCCTGGTTATGCTTGGCATAGACCTCGAGCGCGCCCATCATCGTGCTGTCGAAGGTCAGCGGCGAGTTGATGTTGATGAGCGAGGTCATCACCGTGTTCTGCTCGACGAAATCCTCGCCGAACAGGATCTTCGACATGGTGACCGAATCCTCGGCCCGAACCGGCTCCGTCACCGACCCCATATAGGGCTTGTCCGAGAGGGTCATGTGCGCGAGCAGCATGTCGAGATGGCGCTTGTTCACCGCCACGTCGGTCGGCTCGCAGACCGTGCCGCCCGAATGGTGCAGCCACTTGGACATATAGCCGAGCTTCACGAAATTGCGGAAATCCTCCATCGTGGCGTAGCGGCGCCCGCCCTCGTTGTCGCGCACGAAGGGGGGACCATAAACCGGCGCCAGCACCAGCCCCTTGCCGCCGATCACCACATTGCGTTCAGGGTTGCGGGCGTGCTGGGTGAAGGTCGAGGGCGCGGTCTTGCACAGTTCGCGCGCGAGGCCGCGCGGGATATGCACGCGCTCGCCCCGCACATCGGCGCCCGCCTCACGCCAGAGTTGCAGCGCGGCCGGATTCTCGACGAAATTGACGCCGATCTCTTCCAGGACGGTATCGGCGTTCCATTCGATGATCTCGAGCGCCTCGGCGTTCAGGATCTCGAAATTGGGGATGTTGCGGGTGATGAATTTCGCGGTGTCCATCGACACCGCGGTCCGTTCGGCCCGACGCGCGGCACCGCCGCCACCCCGCACCCGACGCTCGGCCCTGACATCGTTCATCGCAATCGCTCCCCGCAGATGGTCTGAGGCGAGGAATAGGCCGTGGACCTGTCACCGGCTGGGCCGGAAGCGCCCTCTGGCGGCGAAAGGCGACATTCAGCGGCGGCGGTTGGCGCGCAGGAGCCGCTGCCAGGGGGTGCCGCCCAGAAGCTTGATGCCGAGGATGAAGTAGAGCGCGATGAGCCCGAACAGGAGGAAGGCGGGGCCGCCGCTCAGCGAGAACCCCGTGTCGGTCAGGTTGCCGGTGAGGCGGGCGACGAGATAGCCCAGAGCGACAAACGCGGTGAAGAAATCGAGGATGGCGGCAAGGATGATGCGCCAGGTGGCGGGCCAGGGACTTGGCTCGGGTGTTGGATTGTCGCTCATGCGGACCTCCGTGCTGCGGGGCGAGTATAGCCATCGGGCGCCGGGGCGGCTAGCCTCGCGGTGGCAGCGGAAAGGAACGTCATGAGCAGAGAAACGGCCATCGCGGCGGCGCAGGATCAGGCCGACGGCGGGGTTTTCGCGGCAGCCTTGGCCGCGCTGGTGGCGATTCCGTCGGAAAGCCAGGTGCCGGGGGCGGAGGCGGCGCTGGCCTCCTATCTGGCAGTGATGGAAGAGCGGCTGGACGCGCTGGGGTTCGATTGCCGGAGGCTGGCCAATCCCCGGCCGGGCGCGCCGCCCCTGTTGCTGGCCCGCCGGATCGAGGATCCCTCCCTGCCGACCGTGCTGAGCTATGGGCACGGTGACGTGACGCATGGGCAGGCGGGCCATTGGGCCGCCGGGCGCGATCCCTTCGTGCTGAGCGCCGAGGGCCCGCGGCTCTATGGCCGGGGGGCCGCCGACAACAAGGCACAGCATCTGATCAACCTGATGGCACTGGACGCGGTGCTGGCCGTGCGGGGGCGGCTGGGGTTCAACATGCTGCTGTTGCTCGAAATGGCCGAGGAAATCGGCTCGCCCGGCCTCGCCGCGCTGGCCGAGGCCGAGCGCGAGGCACTCAGGGCCGATGTCTTCATCGCCTCGGACGGGCCGCGGCTGCAACCCGGCGTGCCGACGATGTTCATGGGCGCGCGGGGGGTTCTCAATTTCGACCTCTCGGTGCGGCTGCGGGAGGGGGCGCATCATTCGGGCAATTGGGGCGGGCTCTTGGCCGATCCGGCGATGATCCTGGCGCAGGCGCTATCGGTGATCACCGATGCAAGGGGGCAGATCCTGGTGCCGGAATGGCGGCCCGGGTCGCTGACCGCCAGCATGCGCGCGGCGCTGGCGGAACTGCCGGTCGAGGAACCTGACGGGCCGGCGATCGACACCGGCTGGGGCGAGGCGGCGCTGAGCCCCGCCGAGCGGGTCTTCGGCTGGAATTCCTTTGCGGTGCTGGCGATGAAGGCGGGCGTGCCCGAGGCGCCGCAGAACGCCATTTCCGGCGAGGCGCGGGCCAGTTGCCAGCTGCGTTTCGTCGTCGGCACCGAGCCCGAGGAAGTGCTGCCCGCGCTGCGCCGCCACCTCGACGCGCGGGGGTTCGGGCAGGTGCGGATCGAGGGCGGCGAGGCCGCTTTCGCCGCCACCCGCCTCGACCCCGAGGCGCCCTGGGCGCGGTTCGTCCGCGACTCGCTGACCCGCAGCGCCGGACGGCCGCCGCATGTGCTGCCCAATCTCGGCGGTTCGCTGCCCAATGACATCTTCGCGGGGATCCTCGGCCTGCCGACGATCTGGATCCCGCATTCCTACCGCGCGTGTAACCAGCATGCGCCCGATGAACACGTGCTGCTGCCGCTCTGCCGCGAGGCTTTGGGGCTGATGGCGGGGCTCTGGTGGGATATCGGCGACGCGGCCGGATTGCCGGAGGGGCGGTCGGGTACGGTGCGATGAAATCCCGCCCTACGGGGCGTCGGTGTCGGTGCCTGTGGGCAGGCAGCCTGCGGGGGCGCAAGGTGGGATGAAATCCCACCCTACGGGGGTCTCGTCGGGGGAATCGCCGGGCCGGGGAATGGCCTGGCCCGGCAGGATGCGGGCTCGTCCGCGCCGCCCGGCGCGGCGAAAACTCCTCTTCCCACGCCGGACCGGCGGCTTCCCGCATTGTTCTCTTGCGAAGCCTTCGGCGCGCGCCTAAAGGCTGGCCATGACCCAGCCAAGCCCCCTTTCCGGCCACCAGCGCCTTCTCATCATCGACTTCGGGTCCCAGGTGACGCAGCTGATCGCGCGGCGCCTCAGGGAGCTGAATGTCTATTGCGAAATCCACCCCTACCAGAAGGTCACCGACGCCTTCCTGAAGGACTTCGCCCCGAAGGCGATCATCTTCTCGGGCGGGCCGGACAGCGTGACGCGCGAGGGCTCGCCGCGCCCGCCGAAGGCCGCCTATGAGCTGGGCGTGCCGATCCTGGGCATCTGCTATGGCCAGCAGGTGATGATGCAGGATCTGGGGGGCCGCGTCGAAGCGGGGCAAAGCCATACCGCCGAATTCGGCCGCGCCTATGTGAAGCCCACCGAGCTGAAGACAGACCTCTTCAACGGCTGGTTCATGGATCCTTCGGGGCGTGAGCAGGTCTGGATGAGCCACGGCGACCATGTGGCCGAACTGGCCCCGGGCTTTGCGGTCTACGGCACCTCGCCCGGCGCGCCCTTCGCCATGACGGCGGACCTGTCGCGCCGCTTCTATGCGGTGCAGTTCCACCCGGAGGTGCATCACACGCCGAACGGCGCGACGCTCTACGAGAATTTCGTGAAGCTGGCCGGGTTCACCGGCGACTGGACCATGGGCGCCTATCGCGAGGAGATGATCGCCAAGATCCGCGCGCAGGTCGGCGACAAGAAGGTGATCTGCGCGCTGTCGGGCGGCGTCGACAGCTCCGTCACCGGGATCCTGCTGCACGAGGCGATCGGCGACCAGTTGACCTGCGTCTTCGTGGACCACGGGCTCTTGCGTCTCAATGAGGCCGAGCAAGTCGTGCGGATGTTCCGCGACAATTACAACCTCAACCTGATCCACGCCGATGAGAGCGACCTGTTCCTCGGCGCGCTGGAGGGGGTTTCGGACCCCGAGGTCAAGCGCAAGACCATCGGCAAGCTGTTCATCGACGTGTTCCAGAAATACGCCGATCAGATCGAGGGGGCCGAGTTCCTGGCCCAGGGCACACTCTACCCGGATGTGATTGAATCCGTGTCGTTCTCGGGCGGTCCCTCGGTCACCATCAAGTCCCACCACAATGTCGGCGGCCTGCCCGAGAAGATGGGCCTGAAGCTGGTCGAACCGCTGCGGGAACTCTTCAAGGACGAGGTTCGCGCGCTGGGGCATGAGTTGGGCCTGCCCGCGTCCTTCATCGGCCGCCACCCCTTCCCCGGGCCGGGTCTGGCGATCCGCTGCCCCGGCGAGATTACCCGCGAGAAGCTGGACATCCTGCGCAAGGCCGATGCGATCTATATCGACCAGATCCGCAAGCACGGGCTCTATGACGAGATCTGGCAAGCCTTCGCCGCGATCCTGCCGATGCGCACGGTGGGCGTGATGGGCGACGGGCGGACCTACGATTACGCGCTGGCCTTGCGCGCCGTGACCTCGGTCGACGGGATGACCGCGGATTACTATCCCTTCACCCATGAGTTCCTGGGCGAGACCTCGACCCGGATCATCAACGAAGTGCAGGGTGTGAACCGTGTCTTCTACGATTGCACCTCGAAGCCGCCGGGCACGATCGAACTGGAATGACAAAAAGCCCCGCCATCGCGCGGGGCTTTTTCTTTGGCATCGGGGGCCGGTGCAGGATGGGCAATATTGCCCATCCTGCGAAAGCACCTCACATCGGCGGCAGGCTGAAGAACATCGTCTCGCCCGAATGATCGTCCACGCCGTCGTTGTCGGTGGCGATCCACATCGTGCCATCGGCGGTGATGGCGAGGCTTTCCACCTTGTCCAGCACATAGCCGCCGGTCGCGGTGAGGTAGGGCATCAGATCCACCACGACTTCCGGCGTCACCACTGGCAGGTCGCCGCCCAGCGGCGCCGGCTGCAGGTCGGCCAGGGCGACGCGGGTGATCTGCTTGATCGCCGCCAGATCGCCCAGCTGGTTGTCGCGCTCGACGAGGTAGAGATAGCCGTCGTGGGCCACGATCTCGGACAGCCCGACCCAGCCGCGCTCATGCGCCGCGAGCGGGTAATGCACCGCCCCCCAGGCGCCGGTCGCGGGCGTGTAGGAGACAAGCTTCACCATCCCCGCCGGATCATCGCCCCATTCGCGCTGCACCGCCATCCAGAGCGTGCCGTCGACCAAGGTCACCCCCTCGAAGCCGAAGCGGGTCTCGTGGGCCAGAAGGGCCTCGGGCAGCAGCACTTCCTCGGTGATCGCGCCCTCGGCGTCGACATGATAGAGCGCATGCGGGATCTCGCGGTCGGTGCGGCCCTCGTTCGCCACCCAGAAACCGCCCTGCCCGTCCAGCGTGATGCCTTCCATGTCCATGTGCCGGGCCGGGGCGCCGTCACGGGTCACGCGGATTGCCTGCACGATGCGGGCGGGCTGCTGGGCGGGGTCGATGACAAAGATCGTCGGCTGCGCGCCATAGACCGAGTCGCTGATCGCGTAGAGCATCCCGTCCTCACCCGCGACCATGCCCGAGAGCGCGCCCCAGCCGGTCAAGGCGCCCATGCCGGCCGAGGTCAGCTGCGGATAGGCGGCCGGTGCCTCCTGCCAGGCGTAGACCATCACATGCGAGCGCGCCGCGCCATCGGCGCCAAGGTCGGTCTCGTTGGCGGTGACGAACAGGCCGCGCGCGGGGATCGGCAGCAGACCCTCCGGTCCGATGCCCGAGGGCAGGAGCTGGCGCAGCACCGGGTGCGCCGGATCGGTCGCGTCATAGACACCGATCACCGAGCCACGCTCGGAGCCGACGAAGATCATCGGCGTCTCGCCGAAGGTCCCGGCGACGATGGCTTCGGGCTCCACCCCCTTGTTCTCGGAGCGCCCCTCGGGATAGTGGCCGATCTCGACGATCGCGTGTTCGAAGCTCGCGCCGCTTTCGAAGACCTCGGTGCCGTCCTGGGCGAGAATGGTCCAGCTCCGGCTACCGCCGTTCCAGTCGCCCTCGTTGGCGATGGCGACATGATTGGCGTCGATCCAGGTGATCGCATCGGGCTCGCGCAGGCGGGTGACGCTTTCGGTGAAGCTCAGCGCGCCTTCCTCGGCGGCGTCCACGCCCTCGGCCACGGCTTCGCCAGCCGAGAAATGGCTCAGGACAGCGCCGCTGCGGTCGAGAATGACGATGTGGTTGTTTTCCTGCAGCGTCACGGCGATCTCGCCATCCGCGTTGATGGAGACGAATTCGGGCTCGGGATCCTCGGGCGCGATCTCGGCCAGGCCCGTGACATCGGCACGGATCATCCCGGCGCAATCGACGGCGCCGTCGACCAGCGGCAGGATCGCCACGAAGCCCGCGGGCATCTGCGGCAGGGCGCCCTCGTTCAGGTCCTCGTCGCGCTCATTCTCGATGGCGACGGCGAGGAAACTCGCGTCGGGGGCGACGGCCACGGAATCGGGCTGCCCGCCCAGATCGCAGGTCTCGGCGATCTGCCGGGTCCCCACGTCCAGCGTGAGCAGCGCGCCGCCGGTCTGCACGTAATCGGCCGAGGTATTGACCGCGACATAGCCGGTTGTGCCGACGATGGCGATGGAGGTCGGCTCGCCCTCGAGCGACAGGGCACCCAGGGGCGCGGGGGCGGCCGGATCGGTGATGTCGATGAAGCCGAGGCTGCCCGAGGGGCTGTCGGTATAGACCAGCGTCATCCCGTCTTCGGTGGCGGCGATGATCTCGGCCGAGGTTTCCTCGGCCGCGGGCAGGTTCCGCGCCACGGGGAACGAAGCGACGCGGTTGAAATTCATCTCTTGCGCGAAGCCGGGGGTGGCGAGGATCAGCGCCAGCGCGCTGCTGGCCAGAAGGCGGGTGGGCATGGGGCTCTCCGAGGGGACTTGAACTTGGGTTCGGCGGCATTACCTCGCCACTGTCACAACCGCGTCTCGGTTCGATGACAGGACCATGACGGGAGGGGGCGAGCATGGCCATCCAACTGATCGGCAAGCTGATCTGTGCCAGCGAAGAGCAGGCGGCCATCGTGCGGGAATACCTGCCCGAGCATATCCGGCTGACCCGGGGCGAACCCGGCTGCCTGCAGTTCGAGGTGGTTCATGCCGGCGCGATGACCTGGACCGTGGATGAGCTGTTCGCCGACCGCGCCGCCTTCGAGGCGCATCAGGCGCGGACCCGGGCCTCGGTCTGGGGGGAAAGGACCCTCGGCATCGCCCGCGAATACGAGATCCGCGACACGCTGGCCGGCGCGGCCTGACCCCTCAGCAGATCCGGGGCAGTTGCTCGCCCACCAGCATGTCGACGATCCGCGTGCCGCCGAAGGCGGTGCGCAGGGTGACGGGGACGTTGCCCTTGGGGACGGCCCGGCCGACGATGCAGGCGCCCTGCCCTTCGGGCATCGCCCGCAGGGCGGCCAGCGCCGCCTCGGCCTCGGCCTCGGGGACGAAGGCCACCAGCGTGCCCTCGTTCGCCAGATAGAGCGGATCGAGGCCGAGGATCTCGCAGACGCCCTTCACCTCGGGCCTGAGCGGCAGCGCGGTTTCGTCCAGTTCCACCGAGCAGCCGGCGGCCTCGGCCATCTCGTTCAGCGTCGAGGCGAGGCCGCCGCGGGTCGCGTCCCGTGCAGCCTTGGTGCCGGGGGCGGCGGCGATCAGCGCCTCCATCAAATGACCCAGCGACTGGCAATCGGACTCGAGGTCGGTCGAGAGCATCAGGTCGCCCCGCGCCGCGAGGATCGCCGCGCCGTGGTCGCCCAGCACGTGGTTGACGAGGGCCACATCCCCGGGCCGGATGGACCGCGCGTCCAGGTCGCGGCCGGATGGGATCACGCCCACCCCGGCGGTGGTGATATAGACCGTGTCGCAGGCGCCCCGGTTCACCACCTTGGTGTCACCGGTGACGATGCGGACGCCCGCCTTTTCAGCCTCGCGCGCCATCGAGGCGACGAGACGGCGCAGGAGCGCCACTTCGCAACCCTCCTCGATGATGAAGCTGACCGACAGCCAGAGGGGTTTCGCGCCGCCGACGGCAAGGTCATTGACCGTGCCGCAGACGGCGATCTTGCCGATATCGCCGCCGGGAAACTCCACCGGCGTCACGACGAAACTGTCGGTGGTGAAGGCCAGCCGCGCGCCGGGTTCCTGGAGGGAGGCGTGCATCAGCCGGGCCTGATCCTCCATCCCCGGGGGATTGAAAACGCTGGTGAAAACGCTCTCGATCAGGTCGCGCATCGCCTTGCCGCCGCCGCCATGGGCCAGCGTCACGCGTTCATCGCGCAGGGTCATGGTCGTGTCCTTCATTCGGCCGCCACCCTGGCGCCGCCATACGTCCAATAGGCCGCGCAGGCCCCTTCGGAGGAAACCATGAGCGCGCCCAAGGGCGTCTCGGGCTTGCAACCCCGGCCGAATTGCGGGCAGGCGGTGGGCTTCAGCCGCCCGGTCATGACGGCGGCGCATTCGCAGCCCTCGGGCTCGTCATCAGGCGAGGCGGCATAGCCGATGCCGAACTTGGTCTCCGCGTCCCAGGCGAGGTATTTTTCGCGAATGCGAAGGCCCGAGGCGTCGATTTCCCCCAGCCCCCGCCAGGCGAAACGGGGCCGGCGTTCGTAGACATCGGCGATGGCAGCCAGGCTGATCGGGTTGCCGTGTTCGGGCACGACGCGGGCGTATTGGTTCTGCACCTCGGCCTTGCCGTCGCGGATCTGCTCCAGCACCATCAGCACCGATTGCAGCAGGTCGATGGGCTCGAACCCGGCGACGACGATGGGCTTGCGGTAGTCCCGGGCAATGAAATCATAGGGATGCACGCCGATCACCATCGACACATGGCCGGGGCCGACGAAGCCGTCCAGCACCATGTGGGGATCGTCGAGCAGCGCCTTGATCGGCTCGGGCACGGTGATGTGGTTGCAGAAGACGGAGAAATTCGTCAGCCCCTCGCGCGCCGCCTGCTGGATGCTGAGCGCGGTCGAGGGCGTCGTCGTCTCGAAGCCGAGGCCGAAGAACACGACCTCCTTGCCCGGATTGCGGCGGGCCAGTTCCAGCGCGTCGAGCGGCGAATAGACCATGCGGATGTCGGCGCCGTCGGCCTTGGCCTGAAGGAGCGACTTGCGCGTCCCGGGAACCCGCATCGCGTCGCCGAAAGTGGTGAAGATGACGCCAGCGCGCTCGGCAATCGTCACGCAATCGTCGACGCGGGACATGGGCAGCACGCAGACCGGGCAGCCGGGGCCGTGGATGAATTCGATCCCCTCATGCACCAGCTTGTCGAGGCCATAGCGGAAGATCGCATGGGTATGGCCGCCGCAGATCTCCATGATATGCACGGGCTTCTCGCGGGTGGCGCCGATCTGGTCGGCGACACGGCCGATGGCAGCAATCAGGGCCTTCGCCGCCTTGGGGTCGCGGAATTCCTCGACGTATCTCATTGATCCTCCAACGCTTTCGCGCCCTCCGCCATCTGCTCCAGCGTCTCCTGCGCCTCGCCCAGGCCGCGCAGGGCCTCCAGCGTTGCGGCGGCCTCCTCGGCGTCGATCACCGCCATGGCGAAGCCCACATGGATCAGCACCCATGCGCCGACCAGATCCGCCAGCGGCCCCAGGGCGACGGGGGCCAGCGACACCTCGCGCCGGACGCCTGAGACATCGGCCATGGCCATCTGCCTTGCCTCGTCGGTGATGGCCACGATCTGGCCGGGGATGCCTAGGCACATGGTCAATCCTCCTCGGTGACGGCGTGCGGCTCGATGCCGTAGCGGTCCAGTTTGGCCCGCAGCCCGACGCGGGAGAGCCCCAGTTCGGCGGCGGCGCGGCTCTTGTTCCATTTGAGCCGCGTCAGCGTCTCGCGCAGGATGCGCATCTCCATGACCTCGACCCGGTCCTTGAGCGTGCCCTCCAGCGCGCCGATCAGCGTGGCAGTGCGGTCGGCGCCCTCGTCCCCCGGGGCGGCCATCAGGATGTGGCGCGAGATGATCTCGGGGCCCAAGGTCACCTGCTGGGCGAGGATCAGCATCCGCGTCACCTCGTTCTTCAGCTCCGGCAGGTTGCCGGGCCAGTCGTAGCTTTCCAGAAATTCTAGCGCCGCCGGGCTGAAACCGCGCGCGGGCTTGCCATGGGCGGATGCCAGTTCGTGCAGGAAACGCTCGGCGATCAGCGCGATGTCGCCCTGACGGGCGCGCAAAGGAGGCACCTGCAAGGCGGTCACGGCCAAGGCATAGTAAAGATCGGCCCGGAACGTCCCTTCGGCCATCAGGTCCAGAGGATCGCGATGGGCGCCGGTGATGAGCCGCGCGCTGGTGGTCAGCGTCTCGCGCCCGCCGACCGGCTGATAGGCGCCCTCGGTCACCACGCGCAGGAGGGCGATCTGCATGGCGGGGCTCAGCGCATCGACGCCGTTCAGGAACACCGTGCCCCGATCGGCCTTTTGCAGCAGGCCCACCTTGGTCTGCGCCAGCCCCTGTACCGCGCCGCGCTTGATGCCGAAGAGTTCGACCTCCAGCACCTCGTCGGGCAGGCCCACGCAGTTCAGTTCATAGAACGGCCGGTCCGCGCGGAGCGAGCCGTAGTGCATGGCGCGCGCCAGTTCCGTCTTGCCGGTCCCGGCCTCGCCCTGGATCAGGACGGGCACGTCGAAACTGGCGAATTGGCGGGCCAGCTGGATCGTGGCGTTGAGGCTGGAATGGGGACCCCGCAGCACCTTGTCGAACCCCAGCCCCGATTGCAGCATCCGCCGCCGTTCGTCCAGCTTGGCCGAGGCGGAACTGCCGAGATAGCGCATCTCCAGCGTCATGCGCTCGTGGTCGCGGTTCAGCTCAAAAAGGCGCGCGGCATTGCGGACCGCCATCAGCAGGTGATCCGGGTGCCAGGGCTTGGTGATGAACTGATAGATCCCGGCCTCGTTGATGGCCTGGATCATGTCGTTGGTTTCGGTATAGCCGGTGACAATGATGCGCACGGTCTCGGGCCAGCGGTCGCGGATCTCGGTCAGGAGTTCGATGCCGGTCTTGCCGGGCATCCGCTGGTCTGAGACGACGACCTGGACCCAATGCTCCTCCATCAGCGCCCAGGCCTCGGCCGCGTCGCCCGCTTCCAGAACGGTGAAATCGTCCTCCAGCGCCATCCGCATCGCGGCGACCGAATGCGGCTCGTCATCGACGACGAGGATGGTGGGCAGGGTCTTGGCCATCACGCGGCCTTGTCGGCGAGGCGGGCTTTCAGCCAGGCGAGCCAGGTGTCAATCCCCTCGCCCGTGCGGGCCGAGAGGCCGATGATCTCGATCCCCGGGTTCACCCGGCGCAGGTTCGCTTCATAGAGGTCGAGGTCCACGTCGCAATGCGGCGCGAGGTCGATCTTGTTGAGGATCGCAAGCCGGGCGGCGGTGAACATATCGGGGTATTTCAGCGGCTTGTCCTCGCCTTCGGTGACCGAGAGGATCGCCACCTTGCAATCCTCGCCCAGGTCGAAGGCGGCGGGGCAGACGAGGTTGCCGACATTCTCGATGAAGAGGAAGGCGCCCTGCCGAAGCCGCAGGTCATCCAGCGCGTGGCCGACCATATGCGCGTCCAGATGGCAGCCCTTGCCGGTGTTGATCTGCACCGCCCGGGCACCGGTGGCGCGGATGCGATCGGCGTCGTTCTGGGTCTGCTGGTCGCCCTCGATCACCGCCAGCGGCGCGTCGCCCAGCCGCTTGATCGTCTCGCACAGAAGCGTGGTCTTGCCGGAACCGGGGGAGGAGACGAGGTTCAGCGCGAAAACGTCGAGCGCCTTCAGGATGCGGCGATTCTGGGCGGCGTAGGCGTCGTTCTTGGAGAGAATCGCGGTTTCCACCTCGATCAAGCGGGATTGCGACATGCCGGGGACGGACACACCCGCCTCGCCCTGACCGTAGTGGTGGTGGTCGTGGTGGCCATGGTCATGGTCGTGGTGGCCATGGTCATGGTGGTGGTGATGGCCGTGATCGTGGGAATGGCCATGGGAATGCCCCACCGCTTTACCGTCCGCCGTCACAATGTCGCTGCAGCCGCATACCGTGCACATCAGATCACCTCCAAATCCTTGATCCGCATTTCATCGCCCGCTTCGGGCATCAGCCGGCCGCCCCCGCACAAGGGGCATGGGTCCAGCCTGTCGTGGATCTCGACCGTCTTGCCGCAGTCGTAACACAGCGCAAGCCCCGGAAGATCCAGCATTTCCAGCGCCGCGCCCTCGGCCTTGGAGCCGCGCATCACGACCTCCCAGGCGAAGGCCAGCGCCCGTTTCTCGACCCCGGCGAAACGGCCGATTTCCAGCCTTACCCGGGTCACGCGGGTCACGTCCGGCCGGTCGGAGGCCTGATCGACGATGCGGCGGATGCCTTCGGCGAGGGACATTTCATGCATGCTCAACCTCCCGGGTCAGCGTGACCGGCGAACAGGGGTCCAGAATGTCCAGAAGCAGCGCCGCCTGTCCAGCGCGGGCGGGATCGAGCGTGGCCAGCGATTGCGCCAGCACGCCGCCCGGGGCGAGAAGGCTGTCGGTGGGCGTCACGCGGGCGAAGCGGGTGACGATCCCGCCCTCGGCCCGCAGGCGCAGGCCATAGAGGCCGCGGGTGGCGGGGACCAGCGCCTCGCCCGGGGCCGGGCTTTGGGGGGGAGGCAAGGCGCCGTCCAGCAGCGCCGCGATGTCAAAGAGCCGGGCGGCAACGCGCCAGAAGGGGCCGCGGCCGCGGGTCGCCTCCAAGGCCCGCAGCGCGGGGCGATGGGCCTGTCGGGCTGCGGGCGAGTTTTCGATCGGGGCGCCGGTCCAGAGGTTGTTTGCATCGGCGAAGGGCAGCGCCCCGGTGACCGCCTCGCGGCCCGGAAAGGCGCGGTCAATGGCCCGCAGGATCGGCGCGGCGCCCTGACCCGATGTGAGGAAATCCATCATCTCGCCGGATCGGGCGGGGACGCCAGCCGGGCCGAAGACGGCGAGGCGGACGACGGCGGGATCGGTCGCCCAACCGGCGGGCAGCGGGCGGGCGCCCTGCCCCAAATGCGCGGGCCAGGAGACGAAGAACTTCAGCAGATGGTCGCGCAGGATCTCGTCGCCCCCGGGCGGCAGGGGCTGGCCCAGTGCCATGGCCACCGCCTGCGCCTGCGCCTGACGGCAGAGGTTGAACACCCGGGGCAGCAGCGCGGCCGCCACCTCGACCCGCGCGCCGAGGACCATGGCCGCGACGGGCATGGCCTGGCCCGGACGGGCGTGGAGGCGGGGTGCGGGCTGCATCAGGGCTGACCGGCGAGGCCCGCCGTGATCACGGCGCGGCGCGAGGGGATGGCGGGTTCGGCCTCCTCGGCCGCGTCGGGCTGCGGCGCCAGCGCCGCCTCGCGCGCGGCGCGGATATCGGCGCGGCGGTCGGTCTCGGCCATGTTCACCGGATCGAACAGCGCCGCCATCACCGCCTGCGCCACATCCACCGCATCCTGCTGGCGGGTGAACTGCGCCATGGGCGAGAACAGCGAGCAGGCCTTGTAGCCCCCGGTCATCTCGCGCGAATTATGGATGAATTCATAGGCACCGGAGGGGAAATCCACCACCTCTTTCTGCCCCGCGACCAGATCCGACCAATCCTGGCCATCGGGCAGCAGGATCAGGTTCATGAACCATGGCGAAATCAGCACGCCCAGCATCATGCCGTCGTAGAGGCGAAAGCCCACGGCCTCGACCCGCAGCGCCTTGTTGACCAGCGGCACGTCGCGCATCTTGCCGTGCCAGACCTCGGTGAAATCGGTGACCAGCCGTTCGGTCGCGGCCTTGATGCGCAGCGCCTCCAGATGCCGCTCGGCGCCTGGATCGCGCAGCACCATGAACTGATGCGGCTCGGCCGAGCAGGTCGGGCAGGACCAATCGTCGGGCAGGTCGGTGAAGGGCGTGCCGGGGTCGATCTGGCGGGTCGCATCGCCCAGCGCCGGGTCATAGACCGACCAGCAGATCTTGCATTCCATCACCGCCTGCGGGCTGATGCGCCCGGCGTGGCCGCCATACGAGCCCTCGAACCCGCTCATCGCACCGCCCCCAGCACATCCTTCAGCCGCTTGGCGCTGTCGGCCAGATCCTCGGGCGCGGCGAGGACGACTTCGGGCATGGCGGTCACTTCGAAGGTGTCGAGGATCAGCTGGTCCTGCGAATTGTAGAACTGCACCCGCCAGACCCGGGGCAAGGCGGTGGCGCGGATGCGGCAATTGCCATAGCCGCGCGACAGGATGTCGGAGGACCCCTCGCCCAGCCGCGCGTCCAGCCAGTCCAGATCCTCGGGCGTGTGCGGCAGCAAGGTCAGGTTGATGACATGCAGCTCGCCCTCGGGATCGGCGCTCTTGTCGGTCAGTTCGGACCACAGCGCCGGCGCGTTGACCACGCCCGGGCCGGGCGGGATGTCCTGCCCGCGGCGCAACGGCTCGAAGGCGCGGGAAACGGCGAGGGCGGGCACCGGCGCGACCTCGATCCAGTCCTCGCCCGCGCCCTGCACCCGCCAGATCCCGGCAAAGACACTTTCCTGAACCCGGATCGGCGGCAGGCCGCGCACCTTGACCGACACCTCGCCCTCGCGCAGCACCTCGGCCACCAGCCGGCGGTTGGCGGGGTTAAGGCCGGTCAGGTCGAACCGCTCGGCGACCAGGCTGGCGGAGACGCGCGTCGCCGCGGCGACCACGGCGTCGAGGATGGCGATGGCGGGGGCCAAATCCTCGGTCAGCTCGATGTCGGGGAGCTGCGGGGAATAGGTGTGCATCTTGGCCGGCATGTCGAGGTAATGCAGATCCTCGCCATCCTCGGGCACTGGCTGCGAGCCGGGGCCGAAGCCGCTGGGCGGCAGGTGGAAATTCGAGACCATGGAACCCTCAGGCGCTTTCGGTGGACAGGTAATGCGACAGGCGGGCGACGTAATCGGACCAGTCGCGGACCTTGGGAATGCCGCCCAGGAACCGACCCTCGCGGTAGAGGATCAGCGAGGGGGTCTTGAAGACACCCGTCGCCTCGCGGACGTGTTTTTCCAGGCTGTCGGCGACCACGGCGCAGTCGAAAGCGTGCTGGAAGGCGGCCTTCAGTTCGGGCAGGATGACGGCCACGTCCGGGGTTTCGAGGTTGCGCGCCACATCGCCGGGCACGAAGAGGACATGCGCGCCGGGCCTTGCGACGAAGGCGTCGAGTGCGGCCTGGTCGGCCAGCAGCGGGTAGCGGAACTCGGTGGTCAGGCGGTCGATCAGCGAGTGGGACAAGGCGGCCTCCTTGGGCGTGGCTCAGGCTGGCGTTCAGGCTTGGGTCTGGCCCGCGTCGAACGCGGCTTGCAGATGGGGCGGCAATTGCGGGGTGCGGGCCTCAAGATCGGCGAAGGCGTCGCCCAGCTCGCCCCCGGCCATGACGCGGCGCATCCCGTCCAGCGCCCGGGAGATCAGTGCCGCTTCGTCCGCCGAGATCACCTCACGCGCGGCGCCGAGGAAGCCCAGCACCCAGGTGCCGACAGGCTGGGTGCCGGTCAGCGACAGGTCGATGGGGCTGCCGTCATGGCCGGTGGCGTTGGTGCCGTCGACGGCGGTAATCTGCAGGGGGATGCCGACGCACATGGCTCAGGCCCCCGGCAGGAAACGAGCGTCGCCGATGCGGCAGGCTTCCTCGGCCGAGGGGCGGCCCTCTTCATAGGCGGATTGGCGCAGCGAAGGATCGGCGAGGTCGCCGGTGGGGGTGCGGCCGGGGCGCGAGACGATGCCACGGGCGGCCAGCCAGCGGGCGGCGATGGCCACGGCCTCGGGCACCCGCGCCGCCACGGGCGCGCGTAGGCCCCCGCCGTAATCCTCCAACTCCTCGGGCTGGCAGCCGATGAGGACGATTTCCGCCGGGTGGCAGTCCATCAGCCGCGCGGTGGCGAGGACATCCTGAAAGCCGGTCTGGTGCAGGGACATCTTCTTGGCGCCCATGAAGGTGGGGACTTCCTCACCTTCGACCACCTTCATCGTGCCGGGTTCCAGCCCGTAATCCACCGCGTCGAAGACCACCATCAGGTCGTGGTCTTCGAGGAAGGGCAACAGGTAGAGACCCTGCGTGCCGCCGTCGAGGACCGTCACGGGGGCGTCGAATTCCAGCGTCTCGGCCAGATGTTCGACGCAGCGGACGCCGAACCCCTCATCGGCCCACAACAGGTTGCCGATGCCCAGAATGAGCGCGCGTTGTGCCATGGAGCCTCCCTCTCTGGCGGGCGGAACCGGAGTTTCCGCTGCTGGATGGAAATGAACCTATCCTTTTCGGTCGTGGCTTGGCGGTTTTTTCAGCATTCAGGAAACAGGGATTCAGCATTTTGATTTTAATGGATTTTCCAGGAGATTCAGGCGTAGTTCCGCAAATTGATGTGGATGCTATTCTCTCACTATTCATCCATAACGGTCACTATCTTTCCATACACCCTTCCGCACCGGAAACCCCATTCGTCGCATCGCTTACACATTCCCGGCATTCACGGGCTCGGGATTGGCCGGGACACCGCGCGGAACCTTATGATTCCACAGGCGTTGTCACCCCAACTGCTGCCATTAACCCTGCCTGAGAGACTGCCTGCCAGGAGACCCGCCATGCGAAACCGAGCCGCCCCGCCTGTCGTTGCCGATCTGCCCTTCACCGCCCCCTATCCCGTCGCCATCTGTGACGTTGAACGCGGGCGATTCACCGCCGGGCCGCGCAGCCTGCCTTCGGGCAGCCGGGGTCTGGTCGGCTGGTTCGCCGGCCGGATGGTCGAGGGCCGGCGCAACCTGCTGTCCCATTGATGCGGAACGGGCCCCGGCGGGGGCCCGTTTCGTTTCGTGCCGTGAGGATCCGTTAATCGGCCCGGTCGTCCTTGAAGGTCCGGTGCCCCGAAATCATGGTCGAGACCATGGATTGCCGGGACAGGATATCCTCGCGGATCGCGGCATAGATATGGATCAGCATGAAGACGACGATGGCCCACATGCCCAGCCGATGAATCTGGTGCAGCACCATCGAATTGCCGATCCAGTCGCGCAGCGGCCCGAAGATGGCATCCAGCCAGCCGCCCTGCATCGCCCCCTCGGCATACATGGCGAAGCCCGTCACGATCATGAAGGTCAGCCCCAGGGTCATGAAGAAGAACATGGCGATCTGCGCCAGCGGGTTGTGGCCCACGTATTTCTTGGGCGTGCGTTCGAGGAAGGCGTACCAGCGGATCTCGTGCCAGACTTCCTTCCACCAGACCTTGCGATGGATCGGCAGGTAGAACATCTGCCGGGCGTGGTGATTGCCGACAAAGGCCCAGTAGATGCGGCCGAAAAAGCCCGCCGTCAGGATCATCCCGGCGGCGAAATGCGCGAAGCGGATGTAGCCGAAGACGAATTGATGCGTGGCCTCGGCGATCTGCATGGTGGGCAGCGGGCGGCCGATCAGATAGCCGGTGACGATCAGCACCAGAATGCAGGCCGCGTTGATCCAGTGCCAGAGCCGCACCGGAACCTCGTAGACATAGACCGACGTGCGTTTTCTGACCGAGGCGAGGTCGCTTTCGGTGGCGTCGCCGGTGAGGCGCGAGGCCTCGAGCCCGGCGGCCGGGTCATGCGAGAGGTCGGTCATGGCCCTACCCCGCGATCAGCAGCAGGCCGCCGGCGGTGATCCCGGCACCCATCAGCGTCTGCGTCACCCGCGCGAAGCGGCCGCTGGCAACGGCGCGCGCCAAGGCGATGCCGACGACATGCAGTCCGGCTGTCGCGATCAGGAAACCGGCCAGATAGCCCAAGGCATCGCCCGCCGCCTCGGTGGCATGGGCATGGCCATGGCAGGCGGCAAAGAGCGCGATGGCGGCCAGCGACAGGCCGGTGACGACCGGCGGCTGGCCACGGCGGGCAAAGACGGTCAGCAGGCCGAAGACGGCGACCGAGAGCGTGATCCAGGTCTCGACATTCGGGATCGGCACGCCGGACCACGACAGCGCGGCGCCGAGGGCCATCGCCGAGAGGAAGGCGGCGGCACCGGCCCAGGCGCGATGCGGCAGCACGAAGCCCGACCAGAGCCCCACCGCCAGCATGGCCAGCAGGTGATCGGGCCCGGTCAGCGGGTGCAGGAAGCCGTGTTCGAAGCCCGAGGCGTCGCCCAGGCCGGTGTGGGCCAGAGCGGGGGCGGCGGTCAGCGCAAGCGCGGCGGCGAGTGCGAGTTTCTTCATGGTTTCCTCCCTCAGCGAACCTTGACCGTGGTCAGTTCCTGACCGTCGGGCGACATGACATGCGTCGAACAGGCGAGGCACGGATCGAAGCTGTGCAGCGTGCGCAGGATCTCGACCGGCTCGTCGGGACGTTCCATCGGCGTGTTCATCAGGCTGGCCTCGAAGGCGCCGATATTGCCCTGCGCATCGCGCGGCGAGCCGTTCCAGGTGGTCGGCACGACGCATTGATAATTCTCGATCTTGGTGTCCTTGATCGAGATCCAGTGACCCAGCGCGCCGCGCGGGGCCTCGGTCATGCCGACGCCGCGGGCCTCGCGCGGCCAGGTCGAGGGGTCCCATTTCGCGACATTGGCGGTGCTTTCGTCACCGTTGCGGATGTTGGTGACCAGCTTGTCGAAGAAATAGCGTTGCAGGCGGGCGCAATACTCCGCCTCCAGCGCCCGGGCGGCGGTGCGGCCCAGCGTCGAGAACAGCGCCTCGACCGGCAGGTCCATGGTGCGCAGAAGGCCGGTCACCTGGTTGGTGATATCCTCGTGCCCCGAGGCATAGCCGACGATGTAGCGCGCCAGCGGCCCCACCTCCATCGCATGGCCCCGCCAGCGCGGTGCCTTGATCCAGGAGTATTTTGCCGCCTCGTCCAGTTCCTCGATATTGGTCCGGGTGCCCCGGGCGTTGGGGCCGAGTTCGTAGCGCGGGCTCGTCTCGCCGTCCCAGGGGTGCTTGCCCTGCCCCGGCTGGCCGTATTCGTACCAAGAATGATCGACGAATTCCTGGATCTGCTCGGGGTCGCGGACATCGACCTCGTGCACTTCCTCCAGGTTGCCGTTGATGATCGCGCCGCGCGGCAGATAGAGCTGCGCAGGGTCGAAATTGTTCGGATGCTCGGGGATATCGCCATAGGCGAGGCAGGCCTGGGACGAGAGCCCGCCGCCGTAAAGCCAGGTCTTGTAGAAGCCGCCGATCGCCACCACGTCAGGAATATAGACGTTGTTCACGAAATCCGTGCATTTCTGGATGATCGAGGAGACGAGGTTCAGCCGCTCCATGTTGATCGCGCCGACCGCGCCCGTCGAATGCATGTTGATCGGGCAGGGAACGCCGCCCACCAGCCAGTTCGGATGCGGGTTCTTGCCGCCAAAGATGGTGTGGACCTTGACGATCTCCTTCTGCAGGTCCAGCGCCTCCAGATAATGCACCGTCGCCATCAGGTCGGCCTCGGGCGGCAGTTTGTAGGCAGGGTTGTCCCAATAGCCGTTCTTGAAGAGGCCGAGCTGCCCGGATTCGACGAAGGCCCTGAGCCGCGCCTGCACGTCGCGGAAATACCCGGGCGAGGACATCGGATGCGAGGGCGAGACGGTCTGCTGAAGCTCCGAGGTCGCGCGAGGATCGGCGCGCAAGGCGTTGATCGGGTTGACCCAATCCAGCGCGTGCAGATGGTAGAAATGCACCACATGGTCATGGATCTGCAGGTTCAGCTGCATCATGTTGCGGATCGAATTGGCGTTGTCGGGGATGGTGATCCCCAGCGCATCCTCGACCGCGCGCACGCTGGTCAGCGCATGCGTGCCGGTGCAGACGCCGCAGATGCGCTCGGTAAAGGCCCAGGCGTCGCGCGGGTCGCGACCGCGCAGGATGACCTCAAGCCCGCGCCACATGGTGCCGGTGGAGACGGCGTTGCGGATGACGCCGTTCTCGTCGACGTTCACCTCGCAGCGCATGTGGCCCTCGATGCGGGTCACGGGATCGACGACGATGCGGCGGCCGGAATTGTCCAGCGAGAAGCCGTTGGGGGTCTGGATGACCATGGGTTACGCCTCTTCCTTGGCCGTGCTGGGACGGTCCTGAACCTTCTTCTGCGCCGAGCGCAGGGCGGAGATGGCGGTGTGCAGCGCGATGCCGCCCGCCACGGCCCCGGCGGCAGCCATGCCCACCTGATCGGCATTCGCCTCGACCCCGAATTGCGTGAGGTCGGTCACCCGGTCGTAGAAGCTGCCCTGATCCCAGAACCCGTCTTCCGAGCAGCCGATGCAGCCGTGACCCGACTGGATCGGGAAGCTGACGCCCTCGTTCCAGCGGATGGTCGAGCAGGCGTTGTAGGTGGTCGGCCCCTTGCACCCCATCTTGTAGAGGCAATAGCCGCGCCGCGCGTTGTCATCGTCCCAGCTTTCGACGAATTGGCCTGCGTCGAAATGCGGGCGGCGATAGCATTTGTCGTGGATCCGCTGGCCGTAGAACATCGCCGGACGGCCCTGACGGTCCAGTTCCGGCAGCCGGTCGAAGGTCAGCATATAGGTGATGACGCCGGTCATCACCTCGGCGATGGGCGGGCAGCCCGGGACGCGGATGATCGGCTTGTCGGTGATGACCTGATGCACCGGCACGGCGCGGGTCGGGTTCGGGTGCGCGGCCTGCACGCAGCCGTAGGAGGCGCAGGCGCCCCAGCTGATGATCGCCTTGGCGTGTTCGGCCGCCTCGCGCAATTGGTCGACGAAGGGCTTGCCGCCGACGATGCAATACATCCCGTCCTCGTTCAGCGGCGGGTTGCCCTCGACCGCGAGGATGTAGTTGCCGCGGTAGCGTTCGATGGTGTCCCTGAGCGCCGCCTCGGCCTGATGCCCGGCCGCCGCCATCAGCGTGTCGTCGTAATCGAGCGAGATCATCGACAGCACCACATCGCCCGCCAGCGGATGGGCCGAGCGGATGAAGCTTTCCGAGCAACAGGTGCATTCAAGGCCATGGACCCAGATCACCGGCGTGCGCGGCAGCGTTTCCATGGCATGGGCGATCTTCGGCACGAAGGCCGGGCCTAGGCCCAGCGCCGCCGCCGTCAGCGAGCAGTATTTCATGAAGCTCCGCCGGGTGATCCCCTGCTTGCGCATCACGTCGTAGAAGGTCTCGATCTGGCTCAAGGCCGCTCCTCCCCCATCGCGGTTGATGTCCGGTGCGACCCCGTGGCGCACCCTCCCGAGGCTCAGGATGACGGCATGCGACGGTATTCGCATGGAAAAGCGGCAGGTTCTGCCTGCGCCGGGAAAGTGCTGCGCGGCCCGTGGGTTACGGGGGTGTTTGCGCTGACGGCAGGGGGTGGTGGCGGACAGGCGCCTGTCAGGCTGGAAGGCCTGTGGTCAGGCGCTTTCCAGCCGCGCCAGCGCGACCAGCGCCTGACCGAAGGCCAGCCCGCCGTCATTGGCGGGCACCTCGCGCGGCAGGCAGAGGGTGTAGCCGTCGAGCCCGGCACAGGTCCGCTCCAACAGCCCCGCGTTCTGGAAGCACCCGCCCGAGAGGGCGATGGTGCGCGTCCCGGCCGCGTCGGCCGCCTGCCGCGCGGCCCGGGCCATGGTCTCGGCAAGGCCGTTCTGGAAACGCGCGGCGATGCGGTCCGGCGGCGTGTCGGGCAGGTCGCGGGCGATCTGCGCGAAGAGGGCCGCGAGGTCGAGCGCGAAGCGGTAGCCGGGTTCGTCCGGGTACCGGGCGGCGAGCGCCTCCAGCCTCATCGCCGCCTCGCCCTCGAAACTAAGCCGCGCGGGCGCGATCCCCAGCACCGCCGCCACCGCATCGAACAGCCGCCCGGCCGATGAGCTTTGCGGCGCATTGAGCCCGGCAGCGGCGGCGCGGCGGATCATCGCCCGCGGCTGGTCGGGGAACAACCGGTCGGCCAGATCGGACAGGCCCGCCTGGTCCAACCGCATCAGCGCATTCCGCCAGGGCTCCCTCTGCGCCAGATCCCCACCCGGCAGCGGGGCCGGCGCCAGATGCGCGACCCGGGCAACCCCGGCGTAATCGCCCAGCAGGATCTCGCCGCCCCAGAGCGTCCCGTCCTCGCCCAGCCCCAGCCCGTCGAGGATCACGCCGACCGCCTGCCCGCCCCGCCACCCGGCCTCGCCCAGCGCGGCGGCCATATGAGCGTGGTGGTGCTGGACCCGGATCAGCGGAAGGCCCAGTGCCTCCGCCCGCTCGGCCCCATGGCGCGAGGCGCGGAAATCGGGGTGCAGGTCGATGGCGATGGCCCGGGGGCGGTGGTCGAAGAGCGCGGCGTAATCGGCATCGGCTTTCAGGAATTCGCCAAGCGTCAGCGCGTCGTCCAGATCGCCCAGATGGTGAGACAGCAGCGCGCGGCCGTTCTTGGTCAGGCAGAGCGCGGCCTTCATCTGCCCGCCATAGGCGGTGACCGGCGTGTCGGGCAGGCCCTTCGGCAGGGCCAGCGTGCCGGGCGTCCGCCCCCGGGCGCGGCGCAGGACCATGCGGCCCCCTGCGGCGAGCCGTTCGACGCCATCGTCGAGGCGGCGGGCGATGTCACGGTCATGCATCAGGAAAGCGTCGGCGAAGGCGGCGAGTTTCTCCCGCGCCTCCGCGTTGCCAATCACCTGCGGCTCGCCCGAGAGGTTGCCGGAGGTCATGACCAGCGGGCGCCGGGTAGCGTCCAGCAGCAGATGGTGAAGCGGCGTATAGGGCAGCATCCAGCCCAGCGTGGACTGGCCGGGGGCGAGCGCCTCGGGCAGCGTGCCATGGTGCGGCAGCAGGACGATGGGCGCAGCGGGATCGGTGAGCAGCGCCTCGGCCTCCGCCGTCAGCGCCGCATGGGCGCGGATCAGGGCCAGCGGCGCCATCAGGGCGAGGGGCTTGGTCGGGCGGCACTTGCGGGCGCGCAGCGTGGCGATGGCCCGCGGGTTCGTCGCGTCGCAGGCGAGGTGAAAGCCGCCGAGGCCCTTGATGGCAAGGATCTGACCGGCGTTCAGGCGCCGGGCGGCCTCGGCAATCGGGTCCTCGGCAGGCGGCTCCAGCCAGAGGCGCGGCCCGCAATCGGGGCAGGCCACCGGCTGGGCGTGGAACCGGCGGTCGGCCGGGTCCTCGTATTCCGCGCGGCAAGCGGGGCAGAGGGTGAAGGGCGCCATGATGGTCTGCGCCCGGTCATAGGGCAGGCCCTTCAGGATGGTGAAGCGCGGCCCGCAATGCGTGCAATTGGTGAAAGCATAGCCCTGGCGGCGCCCCGGCACGCGGATTTCCCGCGCGCAGGCTTCGCAGGTAGCGGCATCGGGCGTGACGGCGGTCTCGGCGCCCTTGTGGCCGGAGGCCTCGATGGTGAAATCCCGGGCGATGACCTCGAAGGGGGTGCTTTCGACGGCATCGACGCGGGCGAGGGGCGGGGCCTCCGCCCGCAGCGCCGCCTCGAAAGCCTCGAGGTCGGGACCCTCGGCGAGGATCAAGACCCCCTCGGCATCATTGCGCACGCTGCCGGTGATGCCCAACCGTTCCGCCAATTGCCAGACGAAGGGCCTGAACCCCACGCCCTGCACCTGCCCCCGGACCCGGATGCGGCGGCCCATCAGGGGCGTGACCCCGGGGTGGAAGGATGGCGCGTACAAGCCCGCACCCTACCGGGCGGGACGCAGCCCACCGGGGCTTCGATCAGGGCGTCGGCGCCCGGGGCAGGCCCCGGGGGATTTTCCATCCCCCGGCCCCCCTGGAGGATATTTGAGGAACGAAGATACTCACGCGCATGCAGCCCCGTCAGTGCGCCCCCTGCCCCATCACTTTGCCAAAAATACGCCCGGGGGGTCCGGGGGGCGGAGCGCCCCCGGGGCCTGCCTAGAGCGCCAAGGCCGGGGCGGCCCGGGCGCGCGGGGCGGGTGGGCGGGAGCGTGCCCGGGCCGCTTTGCACCCGCCCCGCCATCAATGCACCGTGCAGACCATGCAGGGGTCGAAGCTGCGGACGATATGCTGGACCGAGAGCGGCGTTTCCTCCCCCTCGCCCACCCGCGCACCGACCAGCGCGGCCTCCAGCGCCCCCGGCACCCCCGCGCCGTCACGGGGCGAGAAGTTCCAGGTGGTCGGCGCCACGATCTGATAGCCGGCGATGCGGTGGTTCTCGATCCTCAGCCAATGGCCGAGCGAGCCGCGCGCGGCCTCGACCAGCCCCACGCCCTCGCCGTGGCGGGGCAACTCGAACGGGTCGAGGAAGCGGGCGCCGGGGTCGAGGGCCTGCGCCCAGTCTTCGAGCCAGAGCTGGGTGCGGGCGATCTCCAGCAGCCGGGCGGCGACGCGGGCGCGGACCCCGCCCTCGGCCGCCAGAACCAGCGCCAGCGGGTGGCCATCGACCGCCTGACGGGCCAAGGCGCCGACCTCGACCACCCGGCCGCCCAGCCGCGGGGCCTTGCACCAGGAATAGGCGGCCTCGCGCATGTCCTCGTCCGGTACGGTACGGCCCCGCGCGGGATGCGCGGTTTCGCCCAGCATCCAGGCATGGCTCAGATCCTCGGTCACCTGGGCGGGGTCGAAGGGGCCAGGCACCCCGCCGGTCAGCACGCCCTGCCGCGAGGCGCGGCCGCCTTCGAGCGGATAGGCGCCGTAGGACAGATACCGGCCCGGCCCCGGCCCCATCCCGGCCAGCCCCAGGTCGCGGGCGATGCGCAGGAAGAGGCCCGCATCGCCCGAAGACCACGCCTCCAGATCCGAAAGCGTCGCGAGCGCCGCGAAATCCTCGACGGGCGCGGCGAAGATCGTCTCCTCCAGCGCCCGGCGGAAACTGCGCAGCGTGGCGATGATCCGCACCCGGTCGCGGGCATCGGGGGCCTTGGTCACGCCGCCGGGCTGGATGGCCAGCGTATGCGGCCACTTGCCGCCCAGAATCCCGGCGATGTGCAGGAGGCGCGCCCGGGCCTCGACCAGCCGCCGCGCGGCGGAGCCCTGCATGGCGGTGAAGCGGTTCACGGCCTCCGCATGCCAGTCGCGGCCCTGATAGGCGGGGCGGGCGAAGTCCGGCATGAAGAACAGGGCGAAATGGGTGACGTGATCGGCGAGGTTCTCGACCCCGTGCAGGATCGCCGCCGCCAACGCCCCCTGCGGCGTGGGCGTCGCCCCCGCGGCATCGGCCAAAGCCAGCGCCGCGGCGGCCGATTGGCTGACCGAGCAGATGCCGCAGATACGCGGCGTGATGGTCAGCGCGTCGCGCGGATCCTTGCCCAGAAGCATCATCTCGAAGCCGCGGAACAGGGGCGAATTGACCCGCGCTTCGGCCACCTGCCCGTCGCGGACTGTCAGCGAGACCTCCAGATCCCCCTCGACCCGGTTGAAGGGTCCGACCAGCAATTGCCGCGTCACGGGCGCGGCGCCTTCTGACCCGGCGGGACGCGGATGCGGTCCGAGACGGCGTTGAGGCCGATGCGCTTGGGCGTGGCCGCCTTGGACAGGGACGCAAGCGCCATGAACCACGCTTTTGGCATGTCGGAAGGCAGGCCCACGGGGATGCCGGCGATCGTCGGCGTCTCGGTGAAGGGGTGGCGCGGTTCCTCGAATTCGGGGCTGGTGCAGGCGATGCAGGGATAGCCCGCGCGGGTGCAGGAGCCCTCGCCATTCCAGGCGCGGATGTTGCAATCGCCCACCGCCTGTGTGCCGACGCAGCCCAGATGCTCCATCATGCAGCCCAGTTGCGAGAGTTCCCGGGCGCTGGCCTTGTATTCGTAGAATTCGTTCTTGGTGCAGGCGTGATGCACCAGATGGTCGGCGTAAAGCCTCGGCCGCCCGTAATCGTCGAGATCGGCCTCGCCAAGCCGCCCCTCGGCCAGCAGCAGCAGGGTCTCCGAGACCCAGCCGGGATGCGTCGGGCAACCGGCAATATTGATCACCGCCCGGCCCGAGCGCGCGCGGAAGCTGGGGTCGAGGGCGCCGCCCGCGAGTTGCCCCTCGTATTGCAGGCCCACGGCGCCCGTCGGGTTGCCGCCCGCCGAGGTCATGCCGCCATAGGCGGCGCAGGTGCCGACCGCCACCACGTCGCGGGCCATCGGCGCGAGGCTGCGCACCCAATCCAGCATGGAGCGCCCGGTGCCGGACAGCATGTGGAACCGCCCGGTGCCCTTGGGGCCGGTGGCGATGGAGCCTTCGACGGCCAGCACGTCGAGGGGCTGTTCGCCCCGCTCGATGGCCTCCAGCAGGCGGCGGACCTCGGCCCCCGTCGCCTCGGAAAAGGACGGGTGCCACAGGAACTCGATCCCGCCATCGGCCAGCAGGTCGAAGACATTGGGATCCTCGGCGCAGAGGAGCGACATGGTGCAGCCCCCGCAGCCCGCCGATTGCAGCCAGAGCACGTTCATGGATCTTCCTCCAGCGGCAATTCGAGCCGGAAACAGGCGCCCGAGCCGTCGGGCACGGCGCAAAGCGCCAGCCGCCCGCCGTGTTCCTCGGCGATCTTGTGGCTGATGGACAGGCCCAGTCCGGTGCCCTGCCCCACGGGTTTGGTGGTGAAGAACGGATCGAAGATCGAGGCCGCCTGCGCCTCGGGCACGCCGGGGCCGTTGTCGCTGACGGCGAGGATGGCGCTTTGGCCCTGACGTTCGACATGGATGGTCAGGCGCGCGTCCGGCTGGCCCTTCATCGCGTCCATGGCGTTCTGCACCAGATTCATGACGATCTGCTGGATATGCCCGGGGACGCCCTGCACCATCAGGCTGGGAAGGCCCGTGAACTGCGCCTCGATCCCGCTTTTCGAGCCGCGTTCGACCCATTTGGCCGCGATCCGCGCGATATCGACCAGATCGAAGGCGACCCGTTCCCCGGTGCCCGAGGCCGAGAGGCGGCGCAGGTCGGCCACGATGTCGCGCACCCGCTCGGCGCCGTCGCGGGCGCCATGGATCGCGTCGCGCAGGTTCTTCAGGTCGCGTTCCAGCTTCAACTCGCCGCGCAGCGCCACCAGCTCCTCACGCGGGGCCCCGGCCTGCACGCGTTCGAAATAGGTCTCGAACCGGCTGACGTAGCGGTCCAGCGCATGGGTCGAGGCATAGACGAAGCTGATCGGGTTGTTCAGTTCATGCGCGACCCCGGCAAGCAGGCGACCGAGCGAGGCGAGTTTCTCGTTCCTGACCAGCTGGATCTGGGCCTCTTTCAACTGACGGTGGCTGGCCTCAAGTTCGGAATAGGCCCGGCGCAGTTCGGCCAGCGGGCGGCCGATCAGCACCGCGCCGATCAGGCGGCCCCGGTCGTTCACCCGCGCCGACAGCGCGATGTCGAAGGGAGCAGGCCCCTCGGGCGTCAGCACATTCGCCTCGAACCTTGCGGCGCTGCGTTGCAGTTTCAGCTCGGCCAAGGCGGCATCGAGGCGCCCGGCCCCCTCGGCATCGAACACATCGCTCAGAAGCAGGCCCGCCAGATCGGCGGGGTCGCGGCGGGTGGCTGCGGCGAAGGAGGCGCTGGCCTCCTCGATCCGCGCGTCGCGGCCCAGTACCACCATGATGTCGTTCACCGCTTCCAGAATCGAGGCGATGAACTGCCGCTGGGTCTGCAGCTCCTGGTTCTGGCGTTCGAGCAGAGCGTGGTGGCTGGCGAGTTCGGCATAGGTCTTGTCATAGGCGGCCAAGACGCTCAGCCACGCATCGTCCGAGAACTCGCCGTCCCTGTGCCGATCTGTCGAGGTGCTCATCCGACCCATCCCATGGCGGGCAGGATAGACCTTTGCCCGCGCGGGTGAAAGCCGTTTGGTGACGGGGGTTTGGCCCGTCCGGCGAACAGGAGCCTGCCGGTTCGGAAGCCCGGGTGGTCGCCTTCTGACCACCCCCGGAGGCGGCGGAAGGCGATGATGGGGTATCGACAGCGCCGCTCAACGGAGTACGTTCTGGCGCAACCCAGTTGGCGAACAGGAGGCCCGATGCGCTACCACGCCCCGGCAACATTCGAGGAAGCGGTGAGCATTGCCGCGGGTGCGTCCGGTGTGACGCGCTTTCTGGCGGGGGGGACTGATGTGCTGGTCCAGCTCCGCTCGGGCCTTGTCACCCCCGACGATCTGATCGACCTGAAGAAGATCCCCGGCACCGGGCAGATTACCCGGCTTGAGGATGGCGGCTGGCGGATCGGCGTGGCTGTGTCCGGCGCCGAACTCGGCGCGCATGCGGCGCTGGTGGCCGACTGGCCCGGCGTGGTCGAGGGGATGGAACTGGTGGGCTCGACCCAGGTGCAGGGCCGGGCGACGCTGACCGGGAACCTGTGCAACGGCTCGCCGGCGGCGGATTCGGTGCCGGGGCTGGTCGCGGCGGGGGCCAGGGTCACGGTGCAGGGGCCGACGGGCACGCGCGAAATCGCGGTCGAGGATGTGCCGGCCGGGCCGGGCAAGACGACGCTGGCACCCGGCGAGATCATCACCGCCATCACCCTGCCACCGCGGGGCAATCACGCGGGCGACGCCTATCTGCGCTTCATCCCGCGCACGGAAATGGACATCGCCGTGGTCGGCTGCGCCGTCTCGCTGGTGCGCGACGGCGACCGGGTGGTCAGCGCCCGGGTGGCGCTGGGGGCCGTGGCGCCGACCGTGCTGCTGGTGGACGCCTGCGCCAAGGCCATCGAGGGCACCACACTGGATGAGGCCGCTCTGGCCGCGCTGACCAAGGCGGCCGAAGCAGCGGCCAAGCCGATCAGCGACAAGCGCGGAACCAGGGAGTTCCGCATCGAAGTGGCGGGCGTGCTGGCCCGCCGCGCTGCCGTCATCGCCTATGAGAGGGCCGGGAAATGAGCCGTATCCATGTCACCGCGAAAGTGAACGGCGACGAGGTCGAATTCCTCGCCGATCCGCGCGAAACGCTGCTCGATTGCCTGCGGGATCATCTGGGCCTCACCGGCTCGAAGGAGGGCTGCGGCACCGGGGATTGCGGCGCCTGTTCGGTCACGCTGAACGGGCGGCTGGTGTCGTCCTGTCTGGTGCTGGGGGTCGAGGCGCAGGGCGCCGAGATCGCCACCATCGAGGGGATGGCGCAGGGGGGCGAGCTGCACCCGTTGCAGCGCAAGTTTGTGGAACACGCGGCCCTGCAATGCGGCTTCTGCACCCCGGGTTTCCTGGTGGCGGCGAAGGCGCTGCTGGAAAAGAACCCCGACCCGACCGAGACCGAAATCCGGTTCTGGCTGGCGGGGAACCTCTGCCGCTGCACCGGCTATGACAAGATCATCCGCGCCGTTCAGGACGCGGCGGCGGAAATGCGGGGGGCTGCGTGATGGCGAAGGACGAGATCAGCAAGGGATACACCTGGATCGGCACCACGCCGGACCGCCCGGACGGTCTGGACAAGGTGACGGGCCGCGCGCGCTATGGCGCGGATTTCAGCCTGCCCAACATGCTGCACGGCGCGGTGGTCCGCTCGCCCCATGCCCACGCCCGGATCGTGAAGATCGACGCGACCAAGGCGCTGGCGCTGAAGGGCGTGAAGGCGGTGGTGACCCGCGCCGACCTGCCCACGGGCCTGACGGGCGAGGATTTCTACCTTCAGGAAAACACGCTGGCCGGCGAGAAGGCGCTCTATGACGGCCATGCCGTCGCAGCGGTGGCGGCGACCACGGCGCTGATCGCCCAGGATGCCGCGAAGCTGATCGAGGTGGAATACGAGGTCCTGCCGCATGTGACCGACGTGGACGAGGCGATGAAGCCCGACGCGCCGGTCATCATGCCGGGCTGCGCCGACCATTCGGTGCCCGAAGGCTCGGCCCCGAACGTCGCCCGCTATATCGACTTCGGCCGCGGCGATCTGGAGGCGGGCTTTGCCGAGGCGGATGTGGTGCGTTCCGCGCATTACACGACCGAGGCCACGCATCAGGGCTATATCGAGCCCCATGCGGCGGTGGGCCAGATGGGCGCCGACGGCAAGGGCGAGATGTGGGTCTGCACCCAGGGCCAATGGTACATCCGCAAGATGTGCTCGGCCGTCCTCGGCACCGACCCCGCGCAATTGCGCGTCACGCCCTCGGAAATCGGCGGCGGCTTCGGCGGCAAGACCACGATCTTCATGGAGCCCCTGCCGCTGGCGCTGTCGAAGAAAGCGGGCGGCCGGCCGGTCAAGATGGTCATGACAAGGGCCGAGGTGCTGCGGGCGACCGGCCCCACCGCGTCCGCGTCCATGGACGTGAAGATGGGGATGAAGAAGGACGGCACGATCACCGCCGCCCGCGTCGATTTCCGCATGCAGGGCGGGCCCTTCCCCGGCGCGTCGCCCGTGGGTGAGGCGCTGTCCTGCGCCTTCGCCTGCTACGACATCCCCAACCTCGCCCATCACGGGTGGGAGGTTCTGGCCAACCGTCCGAAATGCGCCGCCTACCGCGCCCCGGGCTCGCCCATGGCGGCCTATGCCGTGGAAAGCATGGTGGATGAACTCTGCCGCGAACTCGGCCTCGACCCGATCGAGGTACGGCTGAAGAACGGCGTGAAGGAGGGCACGCGCGCCTCCTACGGGCCGAAATACAAGCGCATCGGTCTGGTGGAGACGCTGGAAGCGGCCAAGGCACACCCGAACTACGCCGTCGCGCTTGGTCCCAATCAGGGCCGGGGCGTGGCCTCGGGTTTCTGGTTCAACCACGGCGGCGAGACTTCGGTGTCGATGGCGATCACCGAGGACGGCACCGCGCAGGTGTCCGTGGGCACCCCGGACATTGGCGGCAGCCGCGCCTCCATCGCGCTGATGGCGGCGGAGACGCTGGGCATCCCTTACGAAAACGTCCGGGTGAACATCGTCGAGACGGGCGCCCTGGGCGTGAACGAGCCGACCCATGGCTCGCGCGCGACCTTTGCCAGCGGCAAGGCGATGTGGGAAGCGGCGCAGGGCGCCATCAAGGAGATGTGCAAACGCGCGGCGGCCAAGTGGGACATCGACCCCGAGGCCGTGACCTGGAAGGACGGCGCGGCGCATCCCGCCGGTGAGAACGCCGGCAAGTTCGAGCCGATGACCATCAAGGAAATCGCCGCCGAGATGGGCTCGACCGGCGGCCCGATCTCGGGCCACCATGAATCGACGCCCGCGGGCGCGGGCCCGTCCTTCGGCACGCATGTGGTGGATGTGGAGGTCGATCCCGAGACCGGCCACACCAAGGTGCTGCGCTATCTGGTGGTGCAGGATGCGGGCACGGCGATCCATCCGGCCTATGTCGAGGGCCAGTATCAGGGCGGCGCCGCGCAGGGCATCGGCTGGGCGCTGAACGAGGCCTATATCTATGGTCAGGACGGGCGGTTGCAGAACCCGATCTTCCTGGATTACCGGATGCCGGTGGCCTCGGACCTGCCGATGATCGACACGGTGATCGTCGAGGTGCCGAACCCGGGCCACCCCTTCGGCGTGCGCGGCGTGGGCGAAACGGGCATCACGCCCCCCCTGCCCGCGCTGGCCAACGCCATCCACGCGGCAACCGGGGCGCGGCTGAGGAAGCTGCCGATGAACCCGCCCGCGGTGCTGGCGGCGATCCGGGCGAAAGGCTGATGGTCGAGGTCAACCTCTGGTCCGGGCTGCGCAAGTTCACCGACGGCGCCGAGGTGGTCGAGGTCGAGGCGAAGACCGTGGGTCAGGTTCTGGATGCGCTGGTGGCAGCGCATCCGGGGCTCGGCCCGGTGATCGAGGCGGGCGTCTCGGTCGCGGTGGACGGCGAAGTGGTGACCGGCGGCCGCCAGACGCCGGTCCAGCCCGACAGCGAGGTCTTCCTGATGCAGCAGATCAAGGGGGGGTGAGGGCCGTCTGGACCTTCTGACCGGCCTCTTGCCCGGGAAGGCCAGAGGCTTCCAGGATGCGCCAGAGGATGGCCTGTGCCATGCCTGATAGCCGGAGGGGATCAGTTGCGCCGGGACATGAAGATTACGCTGATCGCCGGCGGGCTCGGTATTGTCGGAGGCGTGGTCGCGGCAGTGATCGGGCTGATCCCCTTCTTCTTCGCCAACGACACGATCGAGGTGGAACCGGATACGCCGGGACCGTCGCTGATCCTGACCATCGGCGACCTGCCTCAGCCAAGCAGCGCGGTCGCTCAGACCCTGAACGCGCTGACCGATGAGGACACATTGCGCGTCGCGTCCCTTTCGCTGATCGGACATGACAACATCGGCCTGAGCCAGCATTGTCTGAACGACGGCGAGGATGAGTCCGAGTTTGCCGCCTATCGGCGGCTCGCGGACCTTGGCCTCGGCTCGGCGGCCCTGCACGAGACCCCCTCTCCGCCCCGGACCTTCCTGCAGGTCGCTTCGCCGCAGGCCGATGGCAGTTGTGTCCATGTCCTCGATGCGCAGCGGATCGATCAGATATGTGCCGAGGCAAGAATGTGCGAACGGTCGTTCTCGTTCGTTCCCAGCGAGTTGGGGGTCGCGACTCGCAGCTATTTGCGGGCGCTTCTGGCCTCGCAGATCGGCGGCCGTCCCTGAGCGGCGGCCCGCGGTGCCCCCCACTTTGCCCCTCGCGTCCTGACCCGTTACCCTCCGCGGGGAATCACGGAGGACACCATGCGTTTCGCAACGACAGCCCTCGGGCGGCTCTACGCCCTGCCCCGACAGCTTCCTGCCACCCTCGCCGCCCTCCTGCTGCCGACGCTGGCGCTGGCCGATCCCGTGCAGATCCCCGGGCCCGCCGGGCCGTTGGAAGCCGAGCGCGTCGCCGTCCCCGGGGCCGCGCATGCGCTGGTGATCATCCCGGGGTCGGGTCCCACCGACCGGGACGGCAATTCCCCGGGGCTGGGGATGGGCAGCGACACGCTGCGCCTGCTGGCCGAGGGGCTGGCGGCCGAGGGCGTCGCCTCCCTCCGCATCGACAAGCGGGGCTTCTTCGGCAGCGAGGGCGCCATCGCCGACCCCAATGACGTGACCATCGCCGCCTATGCCGAGGACGCGCGCGCCTGGGTGCGGGAGGCCGCCGCCCTCGCGCCCTGCGTCTGGCTGGCCGGGCATTCCGAGGGCGGGCTGGTGGCGCTGGCGGCGGCCCAGGACCCGCCCGAGGCGCTGTGCGGGCTGATCCTGATGGCCGCGCCGGGGCGACCGTTGGGGCGGATCATGCTGGAGCAAGTCGAGGCCAACCCGGCCAATGCGCCGATCCTGGAGGAAATGCGCGGGCTGATCGAGGGGCTGGAGGCGGGACAGACGCGCGATCCGGCGACCGTCTCGGCGCCCCTGCAGGCGCTTTTCACCGAAGGGCAGCAGCGCTACATGATCGACCTTTTCGCCCAGGATCCGGCGGCACTGGCCCGGGGCTGGGACGGCCCGGCGCTGATCGTGCAGGGCGACGCGGATCTCCAGATCACGCCCCGCGACGCCGAGGTGCTGGCCGAAGCGATGCCGCAAGCCCGGCGCCTGCCGCTGCCGGGCGGCACGCATCTGCTGAAAGAGGACGTCGCGGGCCAGCCCTTCGCCACCTACACGGACCCCAGCCTGCCCCTGCATCCGGCGCTGGTGCCGGGGATCGCGGATTTCCTGGCCGGGGTGGAGTGAGGGACCACGGGCCGCTGCGCGCCGCGGCTCGGCGGGCCGTCCGTCAGTAGTGATAGCGGCACTGGGCGATTTCGAGCGCCTGCTCCGGCCCGCTTCCTGTCACCCGGTAGACCAGCCTGTCCGCCCGCGTGATTCGACGGGACCACCAGCCGCTCAGATCGCCCTTCAGGGGCTCCGGCTTTCCCGTCCCCTTGAAGGGCGTGCGCGACGCCTCGCTTATCAACGCGTTCAGACGTTCAAAGACCTTGGCGTCGCTGTTGCGCCAGTGGTGATAGTCCTGCCAGGCGTCGTCAGAGAAGATCAACTTCATCGTTCAGAGTTCGCTCCATCCCCCGCCCAGCGTCCAGCTGAGCGATGGCTTCCCGCAGGCGTCGGGCGTTGACAGGAGAGTTCAGAAGATAGAGCGTTTCCTGAATCGCATCCCATTCTTCCTTCCCGACGACAACCACCGCCTCTTTGCCCGCCCGGGTGATCACGGTTTCGGTTTTGTCATGGATCGCGTGATCCATGACGGATTTGAGATGCTTACGCGCATCCGTGTAGCTGACTATGTTCATAGGGTGCTTCGTGCTTCGTGCTTCGTGCTTCGTGCTTCGTGCTTCGTGCTTCGTGCTTCGTGCTTCGTGCTTCGTGCTTCGTGCTTCGTGCTTCGTGCTTCGTCCGAGATATAGTACAGCTTCCTGTACATTTCCACCCGCATCCGCTCGATTTCCCGCCCGGCGTCATGACGCTTGCCACAGGCTCCTCCCCTCCGACCAACACAATGACACGGCGCACCAAGAGCTCCACCACTTCGCGCGCCCCCACCTGGTGCATCCCGACCCCCGACCATCCCCACACGCCCCTCCCCCGACGCCACGCTTGACAGAACCCTCGTCCGCCGCCATGGCTGCGGGCATGTTCGGGAACCAGACCCTCTTCAACCGACGCGGACCCCGCCCCCAGGCGGCGGCTCTTCGGGCTGCGCGTCGGTCAGGGACTTCTGGCGTGGATACCTGCCTCTCGTAGGCACCCCAAGCAAAGCCCCACCGATCCGCGTTCCTGAACCTCCGCAGCCCTCGGCTCCGGGGGCTTTCTTTTACCCGAACCCAGGAAGATCCTCACCATGAGCATTCGCGTCGGCATCGTCGGCATCAGCGGTTTTGGCGGCGGGGAAGCGCTGCGCCTGATCGCAAACCACCCCTCGTTCGAGCTTGTCTACGCCGCCGGCGACGGCAGCGCGGGCGCGCGCCTGATCGACCGCTTCCCCGGCGTCCCGGGGGCGCTGGCCGACCGTGTGATCCAGAAATGGGATCCCGAGGCCCTGCCGGACCTCGACCTCCTCTTCGCCTCGCTGCCCACCGGCCGGTCGGCGGACGCGCTGGCGCGTGTCCCGGCCAGCGTGAAGATCGTGGATATCGGGGGCGATCACCGCCATGTCGCGGGCTGGACCTATGGCCTGGCCGATGTCTGGCCCGACAGGATCAGGGGCAGCACCCGCATCGCCAACCCGGGTTGTTTTCCGGTGGCAAGCCTGACCGCGCTGGCGCCGCTGCTGCAGGCGGGACTGATCGGCACGGACAACATCCTGATCGACGCCAAGACCGGGATCTCGGGCGCCGGACGGGGCGGCGGTGACAGCCGCTTCGGTTTCGCCGAGACCAACGAAAACCTGATCCCCTACGGCCTGCTCAACCACGTCCATATGCCGGAGATGGCGACGACCATCGCCCAACTGGGCGGGGCCAGCGCCGCGGGGCTGGTGTTCACGCCGCATCTGGTGCCGATGACCCGGGGCCTCTTGGTCACGATCTATGCCCGGGGGCAGGCGACGACCGCGGATTGCCTTGCGGCGGCGCGCGCCTTCTATGCCGACCGGCCCTTCGTGCGGGTGACCGACCAGCCGCCGCAGACCAAATGGGCCAGCGGCTCGAACCTCGCCTTCCTCAGCTACGCCGCCGATCCGGCGCGCAATCTGGTGATGGCGCTGGGGGCGGTGGACAATCTGGGCAAGGGCGCGGCAGGCACCGCGGTTCAGAACGCGAATCTGATCTGCGGCCTGCCCGAAACCCTGGGGCTGGAGGGCGCGCCGGTCTGGCCCTGACACCGGTGCCTTTGGCAGCGGGGATCGAGGGCCGGGCCCGACAGCCCCGCTTGAGGCCCCGCGCCGAAGGGCGTAACGCTGTCGCCGAGGGAGAAGGACATGAGCTTCGCGGACAGTTACCTCGGTCAGTTGAGGGCGGCGGTGGGCAACCGGCCGCTGCTGGTGATCGGCGTGCGGGTGGTGATCGAGGATGCGGCAGGCCGCGTCCTGATCCTGCGGCGGCAGGATACCGGCGACTGGGGCCTGCCCGCCGGCGCCATGGAACTGGGGGAATCGGTCGAAGAGGCGATGCGGCGCGAGGTCAGGGAAGAGACCGATCTGCAGCTCGGCGATCTGGAGGTCTTCGGCCTCTCCTCGGCCCCGGACATCGAGCGGTTCACCTATCCCAACGGCGACCAGGTACAAACCGTCTCGATCCTGGCCCGGGCCCCGCCACTGGGCGGCACGCCCGCCTCGAACGATGGCGAGGCCGCAGGCTTCCGCTTCGTCGACCCCGCCGCCATCCCGGCCGAGGGCTTCACCCGGCCCGAATACCCCTCGGTCCGGGCCTTCCTGCGCTGGCGCGAGACCGGCCGTTTCCAGTTCTTCTGATCCCCGGCAGCGAAAGGCCCTTCCCCATGGATCCAATCCTCGGATTGAGCCCGCCCGCGCTGGCCTTCATGGCCGCCGTGGTCTTCGTTTCAGCCTTCATGCGGGGCTATTCCGGCTTTGGCTATCCGGTGCTGGTGGTGGCGGCCGGGGCCTTTGTCACCAACCCGCTGGCGCTCATTCCGGTGGCGGTGCTGGGGGATCTGGTGCTCTGCCTGCAGCACGGCCGCGCGGCCTGGCCCGATATCCATTGGCCGACCGTCTGGCGGCTGACCCTGGGGGCGCTGATCGGGCTGCTGCCGGGCCTGTGGATCCTGCCCCATATCGACGAGGCGACGGCGCGGATCGCCATTTCGGGAATGGTACTGCTGGCGTCCCTGGTGATGCTCAGGGGCTGGGTGCTGCCGCCCGGCGCGGGACGGGGCGCAACGCTGGGCATGGGCGTGGTCTCGGGCCTGGCGGCGCCCGCCGGCGTGGCGGGGCCGCCCGCGGTGATGGTCGCCGCGGCGCTGGGGCTGGCGCCGCTGGTGTTCCGGGCGACGCTGCTGGCCTATTTCGTGCTGCTCGACAGCATGACCTTCGTGCAATTCGGCCTGGCCGGGAAGATCGACGCCCCGGTGCTGATCGCCACCGCCGCCTCGGTCCCCTTCGTGGTCCTGGGCAGCTGGTGGGGGGCGCGGCAGGCCATCGGTGCCGACCCCGCCCGCTTTCGCCGCATCACCATCGGCGTTCTGATAGCGATGGCGGCGATCGGCATGGTCCGGGCGCTGATCTAGGCGCGCCCGGACCATGCCCCTGGCTCAGGCCGCCGTCCGGGCGTCGGCCGGGTCGCGCGGCAGAACCTCCTCCCCGAAGGCCTGCATCTGGTCATCGGCCCAGAACCGGACATCGCGGCGGCGGACGCTGTCGCGGTTGGCCTTCATGCGGCCGCGGCGCTCCTCTTCCGGCATCGCGAGCGCGTATTGGATCGCCGTGTCCATCGACTTGTGCGAGAAGGGATTGGTGTGCACGGCCGAGGCCAGCTCGACCGCGGCCCCGGCAAATTCCGACAGGACCAGCACCCCGTCGCCATCGCCCCGCGCGGCGCAGAATTCCTTGCACACCAGGTTCATCCCGTCCGCCAGCGGCGTGATCCAGGCCACATCCGCCGCCTGGTAATAGGCGACCAGTTCGGTGAAGGGCACCGGGCGCGAGATCAGCGCCACCGGCTGCCAGTCGAAACTGCCGTAGCGGCCGTTGATCTTGCCCGCCAGCGCCTCCAGATCGTGCTGGATTTCCTCGTAGGCGGTCATGTTGGCATTGGCCGCGACCGAGACATGCATGAGCCGCACCTTGCCGCGAAGATCCGGGCGCGCTTCGAGCAGGCGCTCGAAACTCTGCAGCTGCTCGATGCCGCCCTTGGTGTAATCGGTCCGCCCGACCGAGAGGATCAGCCGCCGGTCGCGCATCTGCTGGCGGATCCGGGCGAGGCGTTCGGCCGTCTCGTCGCTGGCCGCGACCTTGCCGATATAGGCCGCATCGACGCCGACGGGGCTGGCCTGCAGCCGCACCGTGCGGCCCTGATAGCCGATCTCGGTCACCACGCTCTGTTCCGACAGCGCTGTGGTTTCAGACGAAAATTCGGCCGAGACCTTCTCGCGCTTCAGCGTCTCGACCTCCAGCAGCGAACGCGCGGCCGATACGAAATTGTTGGCGTAGCGCGGGATATGGAAGCCCACCACATCGCAGGTCAGCAGGCTTTCCAGGATCTCCTTGCGCCAGGGCAGGACGTTGAAGAGGTCGGCATTCGGGAAGGGCGTGTGGTGGAAAAAGCTGATCTTCACATCCGGGCGCAGCTTGCGCAGATAGCCCGGCACCAGCCACAGGTTGTAGTCGTGGATCCAGACCACGGCGCCCTCGGCCGCCTCGGCGGCGGCGGCTTCGGCGAAGGCCCAGTTCACCTCGCGGAACGTTGGCCAGTCAACGGGGTCGTAATTGTAGCGCTCCTTGAAGCCGTGCAGGATCGGCCAGAAAGCCTCTTTCGACGAGACATGGTAGAAGCTCGTCACCTGTTCCGGCGTCAGCGGCAGGCGCGAGACGGTGTAACGGCCGTATTGGTCGTCAATCTCGACCACCCGCTCAAAATCGGGGTTGGCGGGATCGTCGGCGTGTTTCCAGGCGATCCAGGCGCCCTTTTCGACCCGGCCGAAGAAGCTTTTCAGCGTGGGCACGATGCCGTTGGGGCTGCGGTTCTCGCGGAACTCGACCTTTCCGTCGATCTCGACTTCTTCATAGGGCTGGCGGTGGTAGACGATAACGAGGTTCGAGGGCATGTCGGTCAATCTCCGGTCGGAAGGGCGTGAAGGTCAAAGGCGGCGACGGCTTCGAGGATGCCGGCGGCGCCGGGCGCGCGGGCATGGTGGACGGTCCTTACCCCGGCAAGGGCGCGGGTCAGGGCCGGTTCCGACTTGCCCACCGCCACGGCGGGCAGGCCCGAGGCCAGCATGCTGAGGTCGTTCAGCGTATCCCCGGCGCAGAGGACGCGATCCTCGGGAATGCCCAGATGCGCCACCAGACGGCGGATCGACGGCCCCTTCGAGATGCCTTTCGGCAGCACGTCGAAGAAGCGGTCGTCCGAGATCAGCCAGTCAAGGCCCAGCGCCTCGACCTTGGCCTGGGCCGAGGGGTTGAAAGCCTCGGCGTCGAGGTCATAGCTCACCCGATAGCGAAAGGCCGTGGGTTGCAGGCTGAGGCCCGGATGCCCGTCCAGCGCCGCGCGGACCCGGGGGCCGCAGTCGGCCCAGGCGGCGGCAATCTCGGCCTCCAGTTCCGGCAGCGGCGCGATGCCGTTGACGGTCACCTCGGCAATGGTCGTGCCGACATCGCCCACCACGTATTCGGGCCAGGGCAGCCCCCGCTCGCGGCACATCGACAGGATGAAATCCGGGTCGCGGCCCGTGACGAAGATCAGGCCGATGCTGGCGCGGTTGGCCTCGATCCAGCTATAGAGGCGGGCGCGGTCGGCATCGCTGCCGCCCAGGAAGGTTCCGTCGAGATCGGTCGCCAGCGTGAAACGGCGTGCGGCAAGAGGGGGGATTGAGCGCTGCAAATCGGGGGCAAGCACGGGTGATGGGGCCTCCTGTTGGGGGAGCCTGTGAAGGTCGATCCGGTTGTCAGATGCGCGCCCCGTTTGCCCCGGGTCGGGGCGATGCGGCAGGGCAGAACACGCAGGAAGCGCGTCGCGCGGGGGATACGCAGGCAAAAGGCCCGCTCGGGTCCGCCGCCGGACCCTTTCCCTAGACTAGGGCAAACGACCCTCAGTGCAACCCGCAATTGCTGCAATGCGGCGCGTACCGTTGAAAAGTAAGCGAAAAAAGTGCCGCAAGGGGCGATTTCCAGCGTCACGCCAGGTGGGTTGATTTTCCATACTATGCAGTCTATTAAATCGACATGACCCTTTCATCCGCCCCCCGCCGCCGTGGCAGGCCGCCCCAGGACCCCGCCGATCAGGCGGCGCGGCAGGCCTTGATCCGGGCCGGGCTGCGGCATCTGACCGAGTTCGGCTATGGTGCGGCGGCGCTGGATCAAATCCTGACGGCGGCCGGGGTGACGAAGGGCTCGTTCTACCATCATTTCCCGTCGAAAGCCGCCTTCGGCGCCGCCCTGATCGAGGCTTACGGCGCGTATTTCCGTGGCCTGCTGGCCCGCTCGCTGACGCGCGAGGACCTGCCGCCCCTCGACCGCCTCGCCGCCTTCGCGGCCGAGGTCGAGGCCGGGATGGCGGCGCATGACTACCGGCGCGGCTGTCTGGTCGGGAACCTTGGTCAGGAAGTGACCGCCCTGCCCGAAGACTACCGCGAACGGCTGCAAGCGGTGCTGGCCCTCTGGCAGCAGGACACGGCGCACTGCCTGCGGCAAGCGCAGGCCGCGGGCCAGATCGACGCCAGCCAGGACCCCGACGCCTTGGCCGCGCTGTTCTGGATCGGCTGGGAGGGGGCGGTGATGCGCGCCCGGCTCGACCATGGCCCGGCGCCGCTGCGCCTTTTCATCGCCGCGTTCCTGCGGCTCGTCACCCGGAAGGAAGACCCATGACCCGTGCCATCCTGATCGACAAGACCGACGACGGCCAGAGCGCCAGCCTGACCGACGTCACCCTGCCCGCGCTGGAGGAAGGCCAGGTCGCGGTCGAGGTCGCCTATTCAACCCTTAACTACAAGGACGCGCTGGCCCTGACCGGCGCCGCGCCCGTGGTGCGCAGCTTTCCGATGGTGCCGGGCATCGACCTGAGCGGCATCGTCCGCGAAAGCCGCGCCCCCTCGCTGAAAGCCGGTGACCGGGTGGTGCTGAACGGCTGGGGCGTGGGCGAGAAGCATTGGGGCGGGCTGGCCGAGCGCGCGCATCTCAACGCCAACTGGCTGGTGAAACTGCCCGCGGGCATCAGCCTGAAACAGGCCATGGCGATCGGCACCGCAGGCTATACCGCGATGCTCTGCGTCATGGCACTGGAAGCGCATGGCCTGACGCCTGCTTCGGGCGAGGTGGTGGTGACCGGCGCCTCGGGCGGGGTGGGCAGCGTGGCCGTCGCCCTGCTGGCGGCGCGGGGCTACCGGGTGGCGGCAGTCACCGGGCGGATGGATGAGGCCGGGTATCTGACCGGGCTCGGCGCCACGACGGTCCTGGACCGGGCGGAACTGACCGGCACCCCGCGCCCCCTGGGCAAGGAGCGCTGGGCCGGCGCCATTGATGTGGCGGGCGGCGTGGTTCTGGCCAATGTCCTGTCGATGATGGCCTATCGCGGCGTGGTGGCGGCCTGCGGTCTGGCGGCCGGGCGCGACCTGCCGACCACCGTCACCCCTTTCATCCTGCGCGGCGTGACGCTGGCGGGGGTGGACAGCGTCATGTGCCCCCTGGCCGACCGGCTGGTGGCCTGGCAGCGGCTGGCGGCGGAACTGGACATGAGCAAGCTGGACGCCATGGTGGCGGAAGTCCCGCTGGCCGAGGTTTCCGCCGTGGCGCCGCGCTTCCTGGAGGGTCAGGTCCGGGGCCGGATCGTGGTGCCGGTCAATCCCGCGCTGGGGTGAGCGTCCGCACATCGCTCACGAACCGCTGGTCTGCGGGCCTGTGAGGGGTTATCTCGGCCTCTGACGGGCGGCGCCGCGCCGCCCTGCCCCAGCCACCCGGTCCGTCTGGATCGCGGGAGCCGACAGACCCTCGCGCAGCCCGGGATCCGCCCGGGCCTTCAAGGACGTGCCCATGGAACCGATCATCACCCGCCACCGCCACGAGATCCGGCGCCGTCAACTGACCGTGCACTCGGTCAGCGAACTCACCCCGCACATGATCCGCATCGTGCTGGAGGGCGAGGATCTGGCCGATTTCACCAGCCTTGCCCCCGACGACCACCTGAAACTGCTGCTCGACACCGGGGCCGAGACGCCCGAGATGCGCGACTACACGCCCCGCAGCTATGACAATGCCGCCCGCCGTCTGGTGGTCGATTTCGCCGTCCATGACGCGGGTCCGGCTACCGCCTGGGCGCTGGGCGCCACCAAGGGCGACACGATCACCGTGGCCGGGCCGCGCGGCTCGGCGGTGGTGGCGCCGGTCTTCGACTGGTATCTGCTGATCGCCGACGAGACGGGCCTCCCCGCCATGGGTCGCTGGGTCGAGGAATTGCCGGCAGGCGTCGAGGTGGTGACGCTGGGCGCCGTCCCCGGCGCCGAGGACGAGCAGCGTTTCGAGACCGCGGCCAGCCACCGCGCCCATTGGGTTCACCGCCCGGTGAGCGAGGCGGCCGAGCCCGCGCCGCTGCTGGAGGCCGCGCGGGCGCTGACCTTGCCCGAGGGCAAGGGCTTCGTCTGGATCGCCGCCGAAGCCAAGGTCGCCCGGGCGCTGCGCGACCATATCGAGGGCGAGCGGGGTCACCCCAAGGCCTGGATCAAGGCCGCGGGTTATTGGATCTTGGGACAGGCCGATGCCAGCGACAAGGCGATCGAGTGACCGCAACCCCTTGACGCAGCGCGCTTTCGGGGTTTGGCTGGAGGCCAGATCGGGGGAAATGGGATGAAGATCGACCTCAATTCCGACCTGGGCGAAAGCTTCGGCCCCTGGTCGATGGGCGACGACTCGGCGATGCTGGATCTCGTCACCTCGGCCAATATCGCCTGCGGCGGTCATGCCAGCGACCCCGAGACGATGTTCACCACGCTCAGGACCGCCGCGGAGAAGGGCGTCGTGATCGGCGCCCATCCGGGCTATGCCGACCGCGAGGGCTTTGGCCGCCGGGTCATCCCCATGGCTCCGGCCGAACTGGGCCGGATGGTGGCGGCGCAGGTGGGCGCGCTGGCGGGCGTCGCGGCGCTGGCAGGCGCGCGGGTCCGCTATGTCAAGCCGCATGGCGCGCTGTCCAATCACGCCTCGGACGACCGGGCGGCGGCGGATGCCATCGTCGCGGCGGTCAAGGCGCTGCCCGGCGATCTGGCCTTCCTCGCCATTTCCGGCACCGAGCTGGAACTGGCGGCGCGCGCGGCGGGCCTGCCGGTCTTTGCCGAAATCTTCGCCGACAGGGGCTATCTGCCGAACGGACGCCTCGTGCCCCGTTCGCAGCCGGGTGCGATGATCCATGACCCGGCCGAAGCGGCGGAGCGGTTGCTGCGCTTCCTCGACACCGGGCTGATGCCGGTGGTCGGCGGCGATCCGATCCCGCTGGACGCGGCCTCGATCTGCGTGCATGGCGACAGCCCCGGCGCCGTGGCCATGGCGCGCGAGGTCCGGGCGCGGCTGGGCGCGGCGGGCGTGAGCGTCGCGAGTTTCCTGTGATCCCGCCCCGTTTCACCGCCGTGGCCGACCACGCGCTGCTGGTCGAATTCGCCCGGGCGCTGGACGATGCCGCCCATGAAGCCGTCCTGCGGCTGGATGCGGCGCTGGCCACGGTGCCCTGCCCCGGGCTGCGCGAATGGGTGCCCGCCTTCGTCAATCTGCTGGTGGACTTCGACCCCGCGGTGACCGACCACGCCCAAGTCGAGGCGCATGTCACCGGCCTGCTGGATCAGGCCGGCGCGCCGGGCGCCAGCCCCGTCACGCATGAGGTTGGCGTCTGCTATGAAGAGCCTTTCGGCCGCGATCTGGCGGCGGTGGCCGACAAGACGGGCCTGTCGGAGGAAGCGGTGATCGCCGCCCATCTGGCGGGCGATTACCGGGTTTACCTCTACGGCTTCGCGCCGGGCTACGCCTATATGGCCGGGGTGCCCCCGGAGCTGCGCCTCGACCGCAAGACAGCGCCGGTCCGGGGCATCGCCGCGGGCTCGGTCATCGTCGCCGGGCCGCAATGCCTGATCACCACGCTGACCATGCCGACCGGCTGGTGGATCCTCGGCCGCTCGCCGGTCAAGGTGCTGACCGGCGACGAGGACAGGCCCTTCCTCTTCGGCGTTGGCGACCGGGTACGGTTCCGCCGCCTGTCGCTGGCCGAGTTCGAGGCCGAGAACGGGGCATCCCATGGCTGAGGCGGTATTCCGGGTGGTGCAGGCCGGACCGCTGGTCAGCGTGCAGGATGGCGGGCGGCCGGGGATGATGCGCTTCGGCGTCCCGGCCTCGGGCGGGATGGACCGCAAGGCGCTGGCGCTGGCCAATCTGGCGGTTGGCCAGCCCGAAGGGGCGCCGGTGATCGAGGTCTCGCTGGGCGGGCTGACGCTGGAATGCCTCTCGGGCCGGGTCAGCATCGCCGTGACCGGCGGTGCGTTCGTGGTCGAGGCCGGCGGGCGCAGGGCGGCATCGTGGCAGGTCGTGACGATCAAGGCGGGCGAGACGTTCACGATCCGTCGGGGACATTGGGGCGCCTGGGCCTATCTGGCCTTTGCCGGTGCGTTGCAGGCGCCGCGCTGGCTGGGCAGCGCCGCGACGCTGGCCTCGTCGAATCTGGGCGGCGGGGTACTGAAGGCCGGACAGGAATGGGTCGTGGCCGAGGCGAACCTCCTGCCGCCGCGCGATCTGCCCCGGCCGGTCAGTGCCCGCCCCCGCCGCAGATTGCACGTTGTCATGGGACCGCAGGCCCATTGCTTCGCGCCCGAGGCGCTGGAGGCTTTCGCCGCGGGGCCGTGGTTCCTGACGCCGCAGGGTGACCGCATGGGCGTGCGGCTGAAGGGGCCGGTGCTGGCGCTGGGGGATGCGCTGTCGATCCCGTCCGAGCCGATTGTCCGGGGCTCGGTGCAGGTGGCGGGCGACGGGGTGCCGGTGGTGCTGCTGGCCGATCACCAGACGACGGGCGGCTACCCGAAAATCGCGACCGTGCTGGACGACGACCTCGATTCCTTCACCCAGCTGCGACCCGGGGATGGGGTGAGCTTCGCCCCGATCGGCGCCGCCGAGGCCGCCGCTCTCGGCCGGTTCCGCGCCGAACGCTGGGCTGATTACAAGGCACGGATGCGCGACCGGATGCGCGGATCCCCGGGCTGACGTTTTGGGCTGAGGGGGCAAGGGCGGCGTCGCCGCTCCGGTCGCCCGCAGTCTTTCATGGCCCCGATGTTGGCCCCCGTCGCGGCGTCGGCACGGAGCCGGACGCGGCGGGGATCGCCTTGGCCGCGAGGCGGATCAGCCCTCGTCGTCCCCGGCCATCGCCGGCACCCGGGAATTGGTGCCCAGAAGCGCGCCCAGATCCTCGATCGCCTGCGACGCGCGTCGGCCGGCTTCTTCCAGCGCGCGGGCCAGATGTTCGGCCCCGTCACCCTCCAGCCTGCCATGGCGCAATTGCGCCGCCCCGCTGGTCGACAGATCCGCCACCGCCGACAGCACGCGAAACGCCTCGGTCAACTGACGCTGGGCAACCACGCCCGGATGCGGCGCGGCGAGGGGGGCGCCGTCGCGCGCGGGACCGAGACGGCTGTAGAGCACGAGCAGCCGCTGCACCACGCCGTCGCGCCATTCGATCGGCAGAATCTCGACCTCCCAGGCGCTGAGGGTGCCCTCGGCCCGGAAGGTGCCGACGAATTCGCAGGCCTTGCCGGCAAAGCCCACCTCGAGCGCGGCCTTGGCGGCGGCGCGATCCTCGCCTTCCCAGAACGCAGCCCAGACCTGACCGCAGACATCCTCGCGCGGGGTGTCGAGCAGATCGAGGCCCCGGCGGTTGAACGTGGCCACCTGACCGTCGCGACCGATCACCTTGGCGCAGACATCCGAGCGCTGCATCAGCAGGCCCACCACGGTGGACAGCGCCTCGGCACCGATGGCATTCTGGACCGGCGTCACCTCCGCCCCCAAACAGAGTTCAAGATTGACAAACATACCACCCGGGGGTTGCAAATCAAAGCCGCAATTCGCCTGAACAGGCGGCCAATCGCCCATCGGGGCGGAGGCTTTCCGGGAGCGAGACGCGTCCGGCCCGGCCAGGGATCGCCGGGCGGCGCCGCGCAGGGATTTACGTTGCGTTGACGCACCGCTGGTATCCTTGCGGTCTGACCGACCGGAGGACCCATGCCGAAAGTACTGATTGCCGGCGGTGGCATCGGCGGTTTGGTGACCGCGTTGACGATGCACCAGATCGGCGTTTCCTGCACCGTCTTCGAAACCGTCCGCGAGCTTCGGCCCATGGGTGTGGGCCTGAACCTGCAACCCAATGCGGTGCGCGAACTCTACGATCTGGGCATCGCCGGGGCCACGCTCAACTCGGTTGGCGTGCCCTTGCAGGAATGGTCGCTGGTGGCGCGCAGCGGTCAGGTCCTCGTCTCGGAGCCGCGCGGCCTGACGGCGGGCTATCGCTGGCCACAATTCTCGGTCGACCGAGGGCTTTTGCACATGCTGCTCTATCACCTCGTGCTGCGCCGCATGGGGGCCGGGACCGTGGTGCTGGGCGCCCGGGTCACGGGCTACCGCCAATCGGCTCGGCAGGTCACAGTGATTCTGGCAGACGGGCGCGAGGAGACGGGCGATGTGCTGATCGGCGCCGATGGCATCCATTCGGTGATCCGGGCCCAGATGTATCCCGACCAGCCTCCGCCGAACCGGGGCAATGCCGTGCTCTGGCGCGGCGTCACCCGGGCCAGGCCGATCCGCGGCCCCTACAGCTTTGTCGGCATGGGCGAGGGCGACAAGCGCATCGTCCTGTTCCCGATCTCGCATCCGGGCAGCGACGGGCTGGCGCGGATCAACTGGATCGGCGTTCGCACCGTCGCCGATCAGGCCGCGCCGCAGAGTGACAGCTGGATCCGCCCCGCCCCACCGGAGAGCTTCGCCCCGCTCTTCAAGGATTGGGCACTGGACTGGATCGACGTGCCCGGGATGATGCGCGCGGCGGACGCGGCCTTCGAAACCCCGCTCCTGGACCGCGATCCGGTCCCGACCTGGCGCGACGGCCGGGTGGCACTTCTGGGCGACGCGGCGCATCCGATGTTTCCCGCCGGCTCGAACGTGATCAGCCAGGCGATCATCGACGCGCGCGTCCTGGGGGCGGCCATGGTCGAACATGGCGTCACCACCCGGGCGCTGCACCAATATGACGACCAGCTCTGCGGTCCTGTCGCCGCCCTGGTCAGGCGCAACCGCGGCGAAGGCCCGTTCGAATTGCTGCGCCTCGTCGAGGCGCGCTGTGGCGGCGATATGGACTCGATCGACACGCTGTTTCCCAAAGCCGAGCGTGAGGAATTCATGGCCCGCTACAAGATCGCCTCGGGCTTCGCGCGGGAGGTGCTGAACGCCTCCCCCTCGCTGATCGCCCCCGGCGCCCAGGTCGCCCCCCGCCGCCGTCCCCCCTCGCCGCTTGTGGCGCAGTGACATCGGCCGGGCCGGGTGGGGCTGCAGCGTGCCCGTGATCACCACCGCGCCGAACCGCCCCGCCGGTGGTCACCCTGGGCTGCTACGCGGCCACCCGCCCTGAGCCCATGCAGGGATGGCCGTCCCGCTGCGCGCGCGCCCCGTTGATCCCGGGCCGGTTTCTTGCCAGAAGCGCGGAAACGGACGGGGGACGCATGGACAAGGTATTGATCGCCGGCGGCGGGATTGCGGGGCTCGCCACGGCATTGACGCTGCATCAGATCGGCGTGCCCTGCGTGGTCCTCGAATCGGTGCGGGCGCTGAAGCCCCTGGGCGTGGGCATCAACCTGCAGCCCAATGCGGTGCGCGAACTCTACGACCTTGGGCTGGGAGCCGAGGCGCTGGACGAGGTGGGCCTGCCCGCCCGGGAATGGGCCCTGGTCGGGCTGAACGGCAACGACATCTACAGCGAGCCACGCGGCACGCTGGCCGGCTATCACTGGCCACAATACGCCGTGCACCGCGGCCGCTTTCACATGATGCTGTATCAGGCGGTTCTGGACCGGCTGGGCGCGGAATCGGTGAAACTCGGCGCGCGCGTCACGGGCTACCGGCAGGATGACGGAGGGGTCACCGCGATCCTCGAGGATGGGCGCGAGGAGCGGGGAAGCCTGCTGATCGGCGCCGACGGCATCCATTCGGCGATCCGCGCCCAGATGCACCCCGACCAGCCGCCGATCCATTGGGGCGGCGCGGTGATGTGGCGGGGCGTGACGCGCGCCAAACCGATCCGTACCGGCTCCAGCTTCGTGGGCCTCGGCACCCACCGCCACCGGATGGTGATCTATCCGATCTCGCATCCCGGCCCCGACGGTCTGGCCGATATCAACTGGATCGCCGAGGTGACCTGGGACGATCCCGGCGCCCATGCCGCGACCGGCTGGTTCCGCCAGGTCGAGATCGAGGATTTCGCCCATCATTTCGACGGCTGGACCTGGGATTGGCTGGATGTGCCGGCGCTGATCCGGGGCGGCTCGGTCGCGTATGAGAATCCGATGATCGACCGCGACCCAATCGGGACCTGGCGCGATGGCCGGGTCCTGCTGGTGGGCGATGCGGCGCATGCGATGTATCCGACCGGCTCGAACGGGGCGAGCCAGGCGATCATCGACGCCCGCATTCTGGGCGCCGCGATGGTGGCCCAGGGCCCGACCGAAGCGGCGCTCGCGGCCTTCGACGCGCAGCTTTGCGGACCGGTCTCGGCCTTGATCCTCAGGAACCGGGGCGCGGGGCCTTTCGACCTGCTTAATCTGGTGGATGAACGCTGCGGCGGAGAGTTCGACGACATCGACGCGGTGATCCCGGCCGAGGAACGCGCGGCCTTCATGGCGGGCTACAAGAAGGCCGCCGGCTTCGCCATCGAGACGCTGAACGCGGCGCCCCCGACCATCGCGCCCGGCGCCCGGGCCTGAGGGCGCATTCCCCCCTCGCCTTTTGCCACGCATCTTGGCATGGAGGTGTTAGCGCAACCGGCGGGAGGGCGAGCGATGAAATGGGGCATTCTGGGCGCGGCCAAGATCGCGCGGGAATACGTGGCACCGGCGATCCACCGGGCCTTCGGTCATGAACTGGCGGCGCTGGCCACCGCCTCGGCTGAAAAGGCCGCGCCCTTCCTGGGGCTGGTGCCGGGACTCAGGGTGCATGACAGTTACGACGCGCTGCTCGCCGATCCGGGGGTCGAGGCGGTCTATATCCCCCTGCCGAACCATCTGCACATCGACTGGACGCTGCGGGCGCTGGCCGCGGGCAAGCATGTGCTCTGCGAAAAGCCGATTGCCTTGGCCGCGCCCCAGATCGACGCGCTGATCGCGGCGCGCGATGCCTCGGGTCTGGTCTGCGCCGAGGCCTTCATGGTCTGCCACCACCCGCAATGGCAGCGCGCGCGGCAGCTGCTGCAGGACGGTGCCATCGGGCAGCTCGCGCATATCGAGGCGGATTTTTCCTTCAACAACCCCGACCTGAGCAATATCCGCAACCGGCCCGAAACCGGCGGCGGCGCGCTTTACGACATCGGCGTCTATCCCTGCGTCACCACCCGTTTCGCCACCGGGGCCGAGCCCGGGCGGATCGAGGCGCGGCTGCGGCTGGAGAACGGCGTCGATACCCATGCCCGAGTCTGGGCCGAGTTCCCGGATTTCACCCTGGCCTTCCACGTCTCGACCCGGATGGCACCGCATCAGCGCATCGCCTTTCACGGAACCGACGGGGTGCTGACCCTGACCGCACCGTTCAACGCCGGGGTGGCGGGGGCGGCGCAGCTGGTGGTCACCCGCGGCTATGACGAAACGCGGATCGAACGGTTCGAGCCCGTCGACCAATACCGGCTGATGGTCGAGGCTTTCGGACGCAGCGCGCGGGAAGGGGCGGCTTTCGCCTGCCCTCTGGAGTTCTCGCAGGGCAATGCGCGGATGATCGACGCGATCCTCGCCGCTGGCCGCGGCTGAGCGGTCGCTTTTGCCATTGGGAAAGGCGGGGGGCGGGGCTAGGCTGGGGTTCCCTCAGGAAAGGATCCCGCCGATGCGTTCCCCGCTGCTGCCCTGCCTGCTCGTCGCCCTGCTGCCCCTGCCCGCCCTCGCCCAGGACGGGCCGCGCGGCATCGCCTTCGTGCAGGCGCCCGAACAGAGTTCGGGCGTGGCCCTCGGCCGCACGCCCGACGAGGCCTTTGCCGCCGCCACCGCCCAATGCGTCGAAGGGGGCGCGCTGGCCGAGGATTGCCTGCGTACCAATTGGTGTTACCCGGCCGGTTTCTCGATCGACATCTTCGCCCAGCATCGCGAAGGGCCGCATTGGCACGAGGTGATCTGCGGCCTGCCCTCGCGCGAAGCGGGCGAACAGGTCGCCCATGCCCTTTGCGACACGGCGGCACGGCCGTATCTCATCGAATGCGCGCTGGTGCAGGTCTATGACCCGGACGGGACAGCCCTGCTGTCCTATTGAGCACAAAAAGGCAGCAGGATTGTAACAAATCCTTGCATTTCTTGCGCCGCACTGCAGAAATCGGCCAAAGTTTCTGACCAAAGCCCGGGGGAATCGGAGATGGCAGCCTTCAACAAGATCCTCGTCGCGAACCGCGGCGAGATCGCCATCCGCATCATGCGTGCCGCCAACGAGCTCGGCAAGAAGACGGTCGCCGTCTATGCCGAGGAGGACAAGCTGGGCCTGCACCGGTTCAAGGCCGACGAGGCCTATCGCATCGGCGAGGGGCTGGGGCCGGTGGCGGCTTATCTCTCGATCCCGGAAATCATCCGGGTGGCGAAGAAGGCCGGCGCCGATGCGATCCACCCGGGCTATGGCCTCTTGTCGGAGAACCCGGCGCTGGTCGATGCCTGCGTCGAGGCCGGGATCACCTTCATCGGCCCCAAGGCCGACACGATGCGCGCCCTGGGCGACAAGGCTTCGGCCCGGCGCGTCGCGATCAAGGCGGGCGTGCCGGTCATCCCCGCGACCGAGGTGCTGGGCGACGACATGGACGCGGTCAGGCGCATGGCCGATGAGGTTGGCTATCCGCTGATGCTGAAAGCCAGCCACGGCGGCGGCGGCCGGGGCATGCGCCCGATCCTGGGGCCCGAGGAACTGGAGGCCAAGGTCCGCGAGGGCCGTCGCGAGGCCGAGGCCGCCTTCGGCAATGGCGAGGGCTATCTGGAAAAGATGATCCTGCGCGCCCGCCATGTCGAGGTGCAGTTGCTGGGCGATGGCTACGGCAATCTTTACCACCTCTACGAGCGGGACTGCACCGTGCAGCGCCGCAACCAGAAGGTCGTCGAACGCGCCCCCGCCCCCTATCTGACCGAGGCCCAGCGCGCCGAGGTCTGCGAACTGGCGCTGAAGATCGGCCAATCGGTCGGCTATCAATGCGCGGGCACGGTCGAGTTCCTGATGGATATGGACTCGCAGAAGTTCTACTTCATCGAGGTGAACCCCCGGGTCCAGGTGGAACACACCGTCACCGAGGAAGTGACCGGCATCGACATCGTGAAGGCGCAGATCCGCGTGTCCGAGGGCGAGACGCTGGCCGAGGCGACCGGCACCCCCACGCAGGCCGATGTGCGTCTTTCCGGTCACGCCCTGCAATGCCGCATCACCACCGAGGACCCGCTCAACAATTTCATCCCCGATTACGGGCGGTTGACGGCCTATCGCTCGGCCACCGGGATGGGGATCCGCCTCGACGGCGGCACGGCCTATGCCGGGGGCGTCATCACCCGCTATTACGATTCGCTGCTGGTCAAGGTCACCGCCTGGGCGCCGACGCCGACCGAGGCCATCGCCCGCATGGACCGCGCGCTGCGCGAGTTCCGCATCCGGGGCGTTTCGACCAACATCGCCTTTGTCGAGAACCTGCTCAAGCATCCGACCTTCCTGGCCGATCAGGCGACGACCAAGTTCATCGACACCACGCCCGAGCTCTTCCAGTTCGAGACGCGGCGTGACCGGGGCACCAAGGTCCTGACCTATCTGGCCGACATCACGGTCAACGGCCATCCTGAGACCGCGGGCCGCGCCAAACCCGCCGCCCAGCCCCGCGCGCCCGTCGCGCCGCCGATGGTGGTGGCGAACCCGCCCGCGGGGACCAAGACGCTGCTGGAGCAAAAGGGCGCCAAGGCCGTCGCCGACTGGATGAAGGATCAGACGAAGCTCCTGATCACCGACACGACGATGCGCGACGCGCATCAGTCGCTGCTGGCCACCCGCATGCGCTCGATCGACATGATCCGCGTGGCGCCGGCCTATGCCGCGAACCTGCCCGAGCTCTTCTCGGTCGAATGCTGGGGCGGCGCGACCTTCGACGTGGCTTACCGCTTTTTGCAGGAATGTCCCTGGCAGCGGCTCAGGGACCTGCGCAAGGCGATGCCGAACCTGCTGACGCAGATGCTGCTGCGCGCCTCGAACGGCGTCGGCTACACCAATTACCCCGACAATGTGGTGCAAAGCTTCGTGCGTCAGGCAGCCGAAACCGGCGTCGATGTGTTCCGCGTCTTCGACAGCCTCAACTGGGTCGAGAACATGCGCGTCGCCATGGATGCGGTGATCGAGACGGGGCGCATCTGCGAGGGGACGATCTGCTATACCTCGGACCTGCTGGACCCAGGCCAGCGCAAGTATACCGTTGATTACTATGTGAAGATGGCCAAGGCGCTGGAGGAAGCAGGTGCGCATGTGCTGGGCGTGAAGGACATGGCGGGCGTGTTGAAGGCGCCGGCCGCGAAAGTCCTGTTCAGCGCGCTGAAGGATGCCGTGGACCTGCCGATCCATTTCCACACCCACGACACCTCGGGCGCCGCCATCGCCACGATCATCGCCGCCGCCGATGCCGGCGTCGATTGCGTCGACGCGGCGATGGATGCGTTCAGCGGCAACACCTCGCAGCCGACGCTGGGCTCGGTGGTCGAGGCCTTCCGCCATACCGGGCGCGACACCGGCCTCTCCATGGCCCGGGTGCGCGAGATTTCCGATTACTGGGAGCAGGTGCGCGCCCATTACGGCGCCTTCGAGACCGGCCAGCAGGCGCCATCCTCCGAGGTCTATCTGCACGAAATGCCGGGCGGGCAGTTCACCAACCTCAAGGCGCAGGCGCGCAGCCTGGGGCTGGAAGAGCGCTGGCCCGAGGTGGCGCGTGCCTATGCCGATGCCAACCAGATCTTCGGCGATATCGTCAAGGTCACCCCCTCGTCCAAGGTCGTCGGCGACATGGCGCTGATGATGGTCAGCCAGGGCCTGAGCCGCAAGGATGTCGAGGATCCGGCCCGCGACATGTCCTTCCCCGACTCGGTGATCGACATGCTGAAAGGCAACCTCGGCCAGCCCGAGGGCGGCTGGCCCGAGGGCATCACCAAGAAGGCGCTGAAGGGCGAGAAACCTTCGACCGAGCGGCCCGGCAAGCATCTGAAGCCTGTGGATCTGGAAGAAGTCCGCGCCAAGCTCTCGGCCCAGTTCGACGGGATGGCGATCGACGACGAGGACCTGAACGGCTACCTCATGTATCCCAAGGTCTTTACCGACTATCTGGAGCGCCACAACACCTATGGCCCCGTTCGGACCCTGCCGACCTGGAACTTCTTCTACGGGATGGAGCCGGGTGAGGAAATCTCGGCCGAGATCGACCCGGGCAAGACGCTGGAAATCCGCCTGATCGCCCAGGGCGAGACGCAGGACGACGGCGAAGTGCGGGTGTTCTTCGAGTTGAACGGCCAGCCCCGCACGATCCGCGTGCCGAACCGCAAGGCCAAGGCCAGCCTCGCCGTGCGGCCCAAGGCACAGGACGGCAACGACGCCCATGTCGGCGCGCCGATGCCGGGCTCGGTGGCCTCGGTCGCGGTGTCGGTGGGCCAGAAGGTGAAGCCGGGCGATCTGCTGCTGACCATCGAGGCGATGAAAATGGAGACCGGCCTCCACGCCGACCGCGAGGCGGTGGTGAAGGCGGTCCATGTCCAGCCCGGCGCCCAGATCGAGGCGCATGACCTGCTGATCGAGCTGGAATAGGGCGGCGCCAGCGCGCCGCCCGGCCTTGGTCAGATCAGGCCGCCGGCGCGCGCCGCTTCCAGCTCGGCCTCGCTGACCAACCCATCGCCGTCGCTGTCGATGCGCGGCAGCATATCCTTGGGCAGATCCTGAACCGCGCTGGGCAGCAGCGGGGTCGCCGAAGGTTCGGACTTGGGCTTGGTGGTTTCGGCGAGGGCCGGCGCGGCGAGAAGGGCGCCCAGAGCGCCCGCAATGACCAGTTTCCTGTGCATGGCTCCATTTCCCTTTGGGGGTGACGCTGTGAGCGGGGTCATATCGTCCCCGCGCCGGCCATGTCGGAAAGCCCTGGGCGGTTTTCAAGATCCGGGCCTCTGCCGCTCACGCGTCTGTGACGGCACGAAAAAGGGGGCGCCCGGCGCCCCCTTTTCCGTTCGGAAACCGGTTCGGGTCAGTACTTCGACCAGAAGCGGTTGACCTCGGCCTCGGCCTCGTCCTTGGACTTGCCATAGCGTTCCTGGATCTTGCCGACCAGCTTGTCCTTGTGGCCCTCGACGACATCGAGGTCGTCGTTGGTCAGCTTGCCCCATTGGATCTTGGCCTCGCCCTTGATCTGCTTCCACTTGCCTTCGACGGTGTCGCTGTTCATCGGTTTGCTCCGTGTTTGAGATCGTCGCGGTGTCATCCGCGGCTTGCAGGGAGAACGCGGCAGCCACCGATCCGGTTCCCGATCCGCCGCCCTTCCCCAGCGGAAATTCCCGCCCGGTCGCAGCCGGAATTCCGGGCCATCCGGCGGCGCAGGAAAATGCGTCGCGCGGCGCATTTTCCGCTTGCGGGGCGCGCGGCCATGACCTAAATCACCGGCACCGAAAGGAAGCGGGCGTAGCTCAGGGGTAGAGCATAACCTTGCCAAGGTTAGGGTCGTGAGTTCGAATCTCATCGCCCGCTCCAGTTCGGACCAGACACGGCGGCCCTCGGGCCGCCGTTCTGCATTCCGGCCCCTTCCCCGCTCAGGCCCGCCGCAGTGCGGCGCTGCGCCGCTGCTGCCAGACCTCCAGCACGGCCAGATTGATCAGCCAGCTGCCCCAGGCGGTGATCTCGTAGGTCTCGGTCACGCTCCAGCCTGCGGCCATCAGGGGGGCCATGATCAGCCGCAGGGTCACCGCCGCGAAGGTCAGCGCCACCGACCGTTGCATCCAGCGCCGATGCGCCGCCAGATCCCCGGCCCGCGCCCGGCCGATGCCCCACAGCGTCGTGCCGATCCACAGCACCGCCAGCGCCACGAAGCCCGAGGCGGCAAAGGCGCTGCCCTGGAAACCGGGCATCAGCGCCAGCGAGGCCAGCCCGCCCCCCAGGATCGCCAGCGCATAGAGCCGCCCCAGCCAGCGATGCAAACCCGGCCGGCGGCGGCGAAGCCCCTGCCAGAGTTGAAAGGGCGCGAGCAGCAGCGCCAGCGGCCCCAAGAAGACATGCGCGGCCAGGGACAGCGGGAAATCCGCCAGGTAATGCGCCATGGCGGGCATGACCCATTCGACCGGCGCCAGCAGGACGCGCCACGAGACGAGCGCGACGCCCAGCGCCGAAATCCAGAAGAACCAGGCGAAGGAACGGGGCAAGGCGGCCTCCTTGACAGTGTAAAGTTTCCGTCAGGATAGGGGTAATCTTTACACTGTCAAGTCTCGATTGACAGTGTAAAGGCCGCCTGCGATGTTGGGTCATGAACGACAGTCTCTCCACCCGCGACGCTCTGATCGAGGCCGGCCTCTCGCTGTTGATCGAAGGCGGGGCCGAGGGGTTGACCCTGCGCCGCGCCGCCGCCCGCGCCGGGGTCTCGCATGCTGCGCCCGCCCATCATTTCAAGGGCTTGCCCGGGCTCCACACCGCCATCGCCAGCCGGGCCTTCGCGCTCTTCACCGAGGCGATGCTGCGCCGGCGGGCGGCGGCCGAAAACCGGCCTTTCGCCCGCCTGCTGGCGATCTGCGACGGCTATCTGGACTTCGCCCGCGACTCGGCGGGCCTCTTCCATGTGATGTTCGCCTGCCCCGACCTCGACCCGCGCGACCCCGATCTCGCGGCCCAGTCGGCCCGCGCCTACGACGTCCTGCGCGAGGGTTGCCTGCCCTTCTCGGGCGGGACGCCCGATCCGGTGCTCGAAGGGCTGGTCTGGAGCAGCGTGCATGGCTACGCGCTGTTGGGCCCCTCGGTCAATGCCGAGGCCCCCTTCGCCGCCGTTCTCGCCCGGATCGTGCCCCCCGACGCGCCTTAGAGCGGTCCGGTCAGGGCGAACCAGGCCCCCTGTGGATCGGTGCCCTGCAGGATATAGGCCCCGCCCGGCACCTCCATCGGCCCGTGCATGACCCGCCCGCCTTCGGCCTCGACCACCGCCTTGGCCCGGTCGATGCTGGTCACGCCGGTATAGGGCAGCCAGCAGGGCGGCATGCCCGGCTGCGGCAGGCCCATCATGCCGCCGATGTCCTGCCCCTCGCGGGCGAAGAGCTGATAGGTCCCCATCTCGCCCATCGGCATCGCGGTCGAGGCGGTCCAGCCCAGATGCTTGGCGTAGAAGGCCAGCCCCGCCACCGGATCGCCGGACATCAGCTCGTGCCAGGCGCCATGGCCGGGCTTGGCGGGGTAATAGGCGCCCCCCTGCTCTGCCTGCATCGGCAGGGGCTGCAGCAGGCCGAAGACGGCGCCCTGCGGATCGCTGAGGATGGCGAAACGCCCCGTGCCCGGAATGTCCGAGGGCGGCACGATCTGGCCCGCGCCATCGGCCAGCATCGCCGCCACGGTCGCATCGCAATCGGTCACCGCGAAATAGGTCAGCCAGTTGGGCGGGATCTCGGGCGTCATCGGCTTCGACATCCCGGCCACCATCGCCGTTCCCTGCCGGGCCAGGAAATATTCGAAGCCCTCCATCGGCGCCTTCTCGACCTCCCAGCCGATCACCGCATGGTAGAAGGCGCCGGCGGCCAGAGGGTCGGGCGTGGTCAGTTCGTACCAGCAGGGCATTCCATGATAATCGTCGCTCACCGGGGCCTCCTGTCCATGGCATGACGCTGCGCCATGCTGCCGGAGGCACTTGCAAAAAGCAACCGCGCAATCCCTAATGGGCGATGGACGGAGGGGACGATGGCGCACAAGGGCTATAACGAGGGATGCCTGGCCGCGCATGCGCTGGACCTGATCGGCGACCGCTGGGCGCTTCTGGTGATCCGAGAGCTGATGCTGGGCCCGAAGCGCTTCGGCCTGATCAAGGCGGGTCTGCCCGGCATCGCCTCGAACATTCTGACGCAGCGCCTGGCCGACCTGGAAGCGAACGGCCTTGTCGAACGCCGCCCTCTGACCCCACCCGCGCCGGCGCTGGCCTATGCGCTGACAGAAGCGGGACACGAGACACGCCCGGTGATCGAGGCGCTCTGCCGCTGGGGCGTGCGCCAGCCGGGCCACGATCCGCGGAAATTCATCTCGCCCACCGGGCTGATGCTGTCGATGGGGGTCATGGTCCGCCCCGTCGAAACCGAGGCCGAGGCGGCCTTCACCATGGGCGCCGAGAGCTTCGAGACCCGGCTCGGCCCGCAGGGCTTCACCGCGCGCCCCAGCCCCGGCGCTGCCGCGCCCCTGCGATTCGAGGGGAGCGGCAATGCGCTTGCTGCGGCGGTCTATGGCAGCGTGCCGCTCGGCGCGCATCTGGCGGCGGGCCGGCTGCGTCTGACCGGCGATCCCCAGGCCGCACAGCGCTTTCTGGATGCCTTTTCGCTGGGCCCGACACCCGCCGCCTGAGCCCACGAAACACCCCTTGCACCCCGCCGGAGGCGATGCTAGATCGCGGCCAGTGAGCGGGCGTAGCTCAGGGGTAGAGCATAACCTTGCCAAGGTTAGGGTCGTGAGTTCGAATCTCATCGCCCGCTCCAGGACAAAAAGGCCGGATCCTTCGGGACCCGGCCTTTTTCGTTTCTCGCTTGAACAGACAAAAGAAACCGGGCCCCAAGGCCCGCTCTTCCTGTCTTCTTTGCGCGTCAAATATCCTCGGGAGGATTTTCAAGGAGGGTGGAAAACCCTCCTTGAAGCAGGGGGTGCGGGGGGCGGCAGCCCCCCGCCCTTTGCCCCTCAACCCTCGACCTTCGCCATCCGCTTGCGCTCGTGCGGATCGAGGTAGCGCTTGCGCAGCCGGATCGACTTGGGCGTCACCTCGACGAGTTCGTCGTCGTCGATATAGGCGATGGATTGCTCCAGCGACATGATCACCGGCGGGGTCAGGCGCACCGCCTCGTCGGTGCCCGAGGCCCGCACGTTGGTCAGCTTCTTGCCCTTCAGGGGGTTCACTTCCAGATCGTTGTCGCGCGAATGCTCGCCGATGATCATCCCCTCGTAGATCTGTTCCTGCGCGCCGATGAACATGCGGCCGCGGTCCTCGAGGTTCCACAGCGCATAGGCGACCGAAACGCCCGCTTCCATCGAGATCAGCACCCCCTGGCGGCGGCCCTGGATCGGTCCCTTGTAGGGCGCCCAGTCGTGGAAGATGCGGTTCAGGACGCCCGTTCCGCGCGTGTCGGTCATGAACTCGCCCTGATAGCCGATCAGCCCGCGCGAGGGCACATGGGCCACGATCCGGGTCTTGCCGACGCCCGCAGGCTTCATCTCGACCAGATCGCCCTTGCGCGCGCCGGTCAGCTTCTCGATCACCGCGCCCGAGAATTCGTCATCGACGTCGATGATGACTTCCTCAATCGGCTCCAGCCGCTCGCCCTTCTCCTCGCGGAAGATCACCCGGGGACGCGAGATCGACAGCTCGAACCCTTCGCGGCGCATGTTCTCGATCAGCACGCCCATCTGCAATTCGCCGCGGCCCGAGACGACGAAGGCGTCGCCCCCCGGCGTATCCTCGACCTTGATGGCGACATTGGTCTCGGCTTCCTTCATCAGCCGCTCGCGGATGACGCGCGACTGCACCTTGTTGCCGTCCCGGCCCGCCAGCGGCGAATCGTTGATCCCGAAAGTGACCGAGATGGTCGGCGGGTCGATGGGCTGGGCGGGAATCGCCGTGTCGACCGACAGATCGCAGAGCGTATCGGCCACGGTCGCCTTGGTCATGCCGGCGATGGTGACGATATCGCCCGCCACCGCCTCGTCAATGGGCTGCTGGCCGAGGCCGCGGAAGGCGAGGATCTTGGTGACCCGGAACTGTTCCACCCGCTCGCCCGTGCGGCTCAGCGCCTTGAGGGTGGCGCCGACTTTCAGCGTGCCTGCCTCGACCCTTCCGGTCAGGATGCGGCCGATGAACGGGTCCGCGCCCAGCGTGGTCGCCAGCATGCGGAAGGGCTCGGCCGCCTGGGCGATCTGCTTCGGCGGCTCGACATGCTTGATGACCAGTTCGAAAAGCGCCGACATATCCTTGCGCGGCCCGTCCAACTCATTGTCGGCCCAGCCGTTGATCCCCGAGGCGTAAAGCACGGGAAAATCGAGCTGTTCGTCATTGGCGCCGAGGTTGGCGAAAAGGTCGAACACCTCGTTCAGCGCCCGGTCGGGCTCGGCCGCGGGTTTGTCGACCTTGTTGAGCACCACGATCGGCTTCAGCCCCAGCGCCAGCGCCTTCGAGGTCACGAACTTGGTCTGCGGCATCGGCCCTTCGGCCGCGTCGACCAACAGACACACGCCATCGACCATGCTTAGGATCCGCTCCACCTCGCCGCCGAAATCGGCGTGTCCGGGGGTGTCGACGATGTTGATTCGCGTGCCGTGCCATTCGACCGAGGTGGCCTTGGCGAGGATGGTGATCCCGCGCTCGCGCTCCAGGTCGTTCGAATCCATCGCCCGCTCGGTGACCGCCTGGCCCTCGCGATAGATGCCGGATTGTTTCAGAAGCTCGTCCACCAGCGTGGTCTTGCCGTGGTCGACGTGGGCGATGATCGCAATATTGCGAAGGTCCATGATGCGTTTCCCGTGTGATTGCCGCGGGCGATAGTGGAAAAAGCGCCGCTTGGCCAGTGGGCGCAGGCGGTTCCCGCGGGAACTGCGTGCAATCGCGGCATCGGGCAGGCTGAACGGGCAAGAACACACCCTTTGCAGGAGCCCGCCATGATCCGCGCCCTGGTCCTTCTGGCCCTCGTCACCACCTCGCCCGCCCTTGCCTCAGGCCCCGCCGGCGATACCGGCCGCCTGCGCGCCAACGGCCAGATCTGCCGCATGGTGCCGATTGGCCCCGACGATTGGGCGGTCGTGGGCGTGACCCACCGCCGGGTCTGCCAGACCATCGCGCAGGCGCCGGGTGTCCCCGCCGTCACCCCGCCGCCCCGGGTGGCGCAACTCCCCCGGCGCTGAGGCTCAACTCGCCACGTACCAGTCGCGCCGGTGGTTCAGGGCGATCACCCCGTTCAGCACCAGCGCGCCCAGCATCGACCAGGCCACATTCGCCGCCGGCAGCACGGCGAAGGCCAAGGCAAAGAGCAGCGCGTCATGCACGATCTGCGTGACCCCCGCCCGGATGCCGTAGCGGTCCTGCAGGATCAGCGCCACGATGGACACACCGCCCAGGCTGCCCGAATGCCGGAAGAGGCCCAAGAGCCCGACGCCCGCGCTGACCCCGAAGAGAACGGCCGCCGCGCCGGGGTGGATCCAGCCCAGGTGCAGAAGCGGTTTCAGCGCCTCGGCCAGAAGGGAGACCAGCGTGACGCTGCCCAGGCTCTTGGCGCAGAAGGCCGGCCCCCGCGCCCGCCAGGCCAGTGCGAAGAAGGGGATGTTGAGCGCGAAGAAGGTCAGCGAGAAATTCCAGCCCAGGGCATAGGCCAGGATCAGCGCCAGCCCCGCCGTGCCGCCGGTCATCAGCCCCGCCGCACGCAACAGGTGCAAGCCCAGCGCGGCCTGCGCCGAAGCAAGGACGAGGCCCTGAAGGTCCTCGATGGGGCGGTGATGCGGTTGAGGCAATGGGTCAGCAATCATGACCTTTATATGCGGTAATTCCGATACGGCGTCCAATGCATCCTGCGAAACCCTGCCTTGCGTTAACCGTCTGGCAAGCCGGAGGGTGCACCACGGTGGGACCGGGGCTGCGGCGCCCGGGATAGCGCTGCGCGTTCCAGGGACGCACAGGGCGGACGCGGCAGAAGCGACGCGGATCACCCGGAGTTTCCCCGATGATGCCCGAAGTCCATGTCTTCATCGCCACCTCGCTCGACGGCTATATCGCCGATGTGCAGGGCGGGCTGGAATGGCTGATGATGATGCCCGCGCCCGAGGACGAGGATCACGGCTATACCGCCTTCATCGAGGCGGTGGATTGCCTGGTCATGGGCTCGGGCAGCTTCCGGGCGCTGGCGGCGATGCGCGACTGGCCGCATGACAAGCCGGTGGTGGTGCTCTCGCGCAGCCTCGGCCCCGAGGATGTGCCGCCGCATCTGTCGAACCGGGTGCGGGTGATGCGCGCCACGCCCCGCGCCGTGCTCCGGCAACTGGGGGCCGAGGGGATGCGGCGCGTCTATATCGACGGCGGCAAGGTGATCTCCAGCTTCCTGCGCGAGGGGCTGGTGCAGCGGCTGACCATCACCCGGCTGCCGGTGATCCTGGGGGCGGGTCTGCCGCTCTTCGACGATCCCGGGCCGCAATATCTGCTGCATCTGGAGACCCGCAGCTGGCCGCATGGCTTCGTGCAATCGGTCTATCAGGTCGCGCCCTGAGCGGGGGGCGGCAGGACGGGCCCTGTTGCCCTTCCTACGCCGGGTTCCCGGGGGAACAGCGGGCGGGCCCGGGGCGCGGTAGGACAGGCTATCGCAACGCCGGATCACCGGCCCCCACGGAGCCCAGACCATGACCGCCTCGCACCCCGCCCTCCGCTTCGCCCTCGCCGGCTTCCTCGCCCTCGCCGGCGCCGGCCATCTCCCGTCCGCCCAGGCCTCGACTCCGGCCTTCGTCGCCGACGCGCTCGGCCTTGGCGTGCAGGCGCTGCGCTTCTGCCGCCCGGGCGAGCGCCCGACCCGCCCCGGTCAATGCCTGATCCGCGGCACCACCCGCCCGCTCACCTGACCGGCCCACCGCTCGCCGGGTCGCCGCCCGCCGCACCTTCTTGAGATCGGCGTCCCCGCCCCTCAATGCGGCGCGGCGTTCGAGAAAAGGTTGATGACCAGAATCCCGGCCACGATCAGAGCCATGCCCAGGACAGCGGGCAAGTCGAGCCGCTGGCCGAAGAACACCGCCGCGATCATCGCGATCAGGCAGATCCCGGCGCCCGACCAGATGGCATAGGCCACGCCCACCGGCACGACCTTGAGCACCAGGGCCAGGAACCAGAACGCCACCGCATAAGCCCCCAGCGACAGCGCCGAAGGGCCAAGCCGCGTGAAGCCATGACTGGACTTCAGGGCGGCGGTGCCGATGGTTTCGAACAGGATGGCGATAGCGAGCAGGAGCCAGTGCATGGGAGCCTCGGTCAGGAATCCGCCCTGTGTGGCAGGTTTCGGGAGCGGCCGAAAGGGGAAGCGGCGGGAGGCATGCTCCCGCGCCCCTCCCGCCGCGGAGAGGTGCCGCGGGTGAAGAGACCCGGGGGCCGTCTGCCCCCGGACCCCCGAGGATATTTGCAGAACGAAGAGGGAGTTTAGGCGGGCGTTAACCTGCAATCTTCGTTCTTCAACTATCCTCGGGAGGATTTTCAAGGAGGGTGGAAAACCCTCCTTGAAGCAGGGGGCGCGGGGGGCGGCAGCCCTCCGCCTCAGGTCGCCCGAGGCGCCCGCGGCAGCAGGGAACGCGGGCGAAACCCCTCCCTCAGCCCGCCTCCCCGGCGAACCAGCGGCGCGTCAGGCGCCAGCTTTCGTTCAGGTGCACCAGATCGGCCCTTGCGCCCGGCACCAGACGGCCCAGATCGGCCCGGCCCGCCAGGTCGGCCGGGCGACGCGTGGTCATGGCCAGTGCCTTGGCCCGGTCGATCCCGGCATAGCCCGTCATCCAGGCCAGCGCCTCGGGCATCGTCACATCGGCCCCGGCCAGCGTCCCGTCCGAGAGGGTCAGCCGCCCGTCGCGCCGGTGGATGGCGCGGTCGTTGAGCTGGAACTCGGTCGCCTCGGTCCCCGCCAGGGCCATCGAATCGGTCACGGCGAAAAGCCGCTCCTCCGCCATCCTTGCCGCCACCCGGAAGGGCGTCGGCGCCACATGCACGCCGTCGGGGATGATCCCCACCGCCGAGGAGCCGTCGAGCGCCGCGCCGGTCAGGCCGGGGGCGCGATGGCTCATCGGCGACATGGCGTTGTAGAGATGGGTCACCACCCCCGCCCCCGCGGCCATCGCGGCGCGGGCCTGCGCCTCGGTGCAATCGCTGTGGCCCAGGCTCACCAGGGCCCCCGCCCCTGCCAGCGCGGCGATCTGTTCGGGGCTTGCGGCCTCGGGCGCCAGCGTCACCATCAGCACCGGCAGGCGACGGGCCGCGTCGAGGAGGCGCTCCAGGTCCCATGCCTCCATCGGCCGGATCAGCGCGCGGTCATGCGCCCCCTTGCGCCTTGGGTCGAGGTGCGGCCCCTCCAGATGCAACCCCAGAAACCCCGGTAGACCGGCCTGCGCCGCGCGGATCCCGGCGGCGATCACCGCGGCGGTGGTGTCGGGATCGGCGGTGATCAGCGTCGGCAGCAGCCCCGCCGTTCCCAGCCGCCGATGCGCGGCGCAGATCGTGGCCAGCGCCGCATCCGGGTCGCCCTGCCCCAGCAGCACGCCGCCGCCGCCGTTCACCTGCAGATCGACGAAACCGGGCGCCAGCAAGCCGCCGCCCAGGTCGATCCCCTCGCCCGTATCGGGGCCGAGGCCGAGGATACAGCCGTCCTCGACACTCAGCGCCGCTCCCTCATGCAGGCGCCAGCCATCGAAAATCTGTGCCCCGCGAAAGACTTGCCGCATGATCGCTCCCCGTTTTCCGCCCTGACATAAGCACAGGCGGCGGGGAATGTCACACGGTCAGCCAGCGCCGCAGTTCCGCCTCGTTGGCGTCGATATCGGCCTTCACGCCCGCCATCACCGCCTCGCCCCGGTCCAGCACGACATAGCGGTCGGCCAGCGCCTTGGCGAAGTCGAAATATTGCTCGACCAGCACCACGGCCATGCCGAACTGGTCGCGCAGGTATTCGATGGCCCGGCCGATGTCCTTGATGATCGAGGGCTGGATGCCCTCGGTCGGCTCGTCCAGCACCAGAAGCCGCGGCTGCATGACCATGGCCCGGCCGATGGCGAGTTGCTGCTGCTGCCCGCCCGACAGGTCCCCGCCGCGCCGGTTCATCATCTGAAGCAGCACCGGGAACAGCTCGAACACCGCATCGGGCGTCTTGCGCGCGCCGCGCGGCAGCGTGGCATAGGCGGCCTCCAGATTCTCGCGCACGGTCAGCAGCGGGAAGATCTCGCGCCCCTGTGGGACATAGGCGATACCGCGTTTGGCGCGTTCTGGGGGCGTCAGGCGGGCGATGCTCTCGCCCTGCCAGGTGATCGTCCCGCCCGAGGGCGGATGCCGCCCGACGATTGCCCGCATCAGCGAGGTCTTGCCCACGCCGTTGCGGCCCAGCACCGTGGTGATCTGGCCTTCCTGGGCCGTGAGCGAGATGCCCTTCAGCGCCTGGGCCGCGCCGTAATGCAGCGTCAGATCCTTGATTTCCAGCATCTTACCGCCCCAGATAGACTTCGATGACATCATCACGGGCCGACACATGGTCCAAGGACCCTTCGGCCAGGACCGAGCCCTGATGCAGCACGGTCACCCGGCAATTCAGGGCACGCACGAAATCCATGTCGTGTTCGACCACGATCACTGTGCGTTCGCCGGCGATGGATTTCAGCAGCTCCGCCGTCTCCATCGTCTCGGCATCGGTCATGCCGGCCGCGGGTTCGTCGACCAGCAGCAATTGCGGCTCCTGCGCCAGCAGCATGCCGATCTCCAGCCATTGCTTCTGGCCGTGGCTGAGGTTGGCAGCGGTCTCGGCCCGCAAATGGGTCAGGCGGATGCGGTCCAGATACTCGGTCACCCGGCGGTTCTCTTCTGCCGAGCGGCGGTCGAAGAGGACGGGAAACACCCCGCGCGGCGCCTTCAGCGCCAGGCGGATGTTGTCCTCGACACTATGCGTCTCGAAGACCGTGGGTTTCTGGAACTTCCGCCCGATGCCGAGGCGCGCGACCCCGGCCTCGTCGATCTTGGTCAGGTCCGTGTCGCCATTCCAGATCACCTTGCCTTCATCCGGGCGGGTCTTGCCGGTGATGATGTCCATCATCGTCGTCTTGCCCGCGCCGTTCGGGCCGATCACCGCCCGGAGCTCACCCTTGGCGACGGCAAGCGACAGGCCGTTGATCGCCTTGAAGCCGTCGAAGGAACGGCAGACGCCATCGAGATAGAGTTGCGCCGCATTCAGGGGCGCGCCGATCAGGGCGGTACTCATGCGGGCACCTCGGCGGCGGGTTTTGCCTGGCGCGGTTTCAGGCGGTCGAGCAGGCCCAGAAGCCCGTTCGGCAGGGCCAGCGTCACCAGGATGAAGAGCCCGCCCAGCGCGAAGAGCCAGAGGTCGGGGAAGGTCGCGGTCAGCCAGGATTTCAGCGCCACCACGACCAGCGCACCGATGGCGGCGCCCACCAGCGTGCCGCGCCCGCCCAAGGCCACCCAGACCACGATCTCGATCGAGTTCGCGGGGGCGAATTCACCGGGGTTGATGATGCCGACCTGGGGGACATAGAGCGCGCCCGCCAGCCCCGCCATCATCGCCGAGACGGTGAAGACGAAGACCGAATAGCTTTCCACCCGGTAGCCCAGGAACCGGGTGCGGCTTTCGGCGTCCCGAACCGCGACCAGCACTTTCCCGGCCTTGGAGATGGTGATGGCCCGCGCCAGCAGCATGCAGCCCGCCAGCGCCACCGCCGTCAGCACGAAAAGCGCGATGCGGGTCGAGGGCGCCGACAGCGAGAAGCCCAGCACGTCGCGGAAATCCGTGAGCCCGTTGTTGCCGCCGAAGCCCATGTCGTTACGGAAGAACGCCAGCAGCAGGGCGAAGGTCAGCGCCTGGGTGATGATCGACAGATACACGCCCGAGACACGGCTGCGGAAGGCGAACCAGCCGAAGACGAAGGCCAGCAGCCCCGGCACCAGCAGCGCCATGACGGCAGCAAACCAGAACATGTCGAACCCATACCAGAACCACGGCAATTCGGTCCAGCCAAGGAACACCATGAAATCAGGCAGTTCCGGGTTGGCATAGACCCCGCGCGCCCCGATCTCGCGCATCAGGTGCATGCCCATGGCATAGCCGCCCAGCGCGAAAAAGGCGCCGTGGCCCAGGGACAGGATGCCCGCATAACCCCAGCAGAGGTCCAGCGCGACGGCCAGCAGCGCGTAGCACAGGTACTTGCCCATCAGCGGGATCAGATAGCTGGGCAGGTTCAGGGCCGAGGTGGAGGGCAGCGTGGTGGCGAGAGGCGCCAGCACGGTAACGGCGAAGAGCGCGGCCAGGAACAGCCCCAGGCGCAGGTCGATGAGGCGGGTCATGGCTCAGCCCTCGGCGGCACGGCCACGCTGCGGGAAAAGGCCGCGCGGACGTTTCTGGATGAAGAGGATGATGAAGACGAGGATGACGATCTTGCCCAGCACCGCCCCCGCCCAGGGTTCGAGGAACTTGTTGGCGACACCGAGGCTGAGCGCCGCGGCGAAGGTCCCCCAGAGGTTGCCGACGCCCCCGAACACCACCACCAGGAAGCTGTCGATGATATAGCCCTGTCCCAGGTTCGGGGACACGTTGTCGATCTGGCTGAGCGCCACACCGGCCAGCCCGGCGATGCCGGCGCCCAGCCCGAAGGTCAGCGCATCGACATAGCCGGTGCGAATGCCGAGATTGGCGGCCATCGGCCGGTTCTGCGTCACTGCCCGCATCTGCAGGCCGAAAGCCGAGTATTTCATCAAGAGGAGCAGGCCGAAGAACACCGCCAGTGAGAAGATCACGATGGCGATACGCGGGCCGGTCAGGGTCAGTTCTCCGATCTGCCAGGCGCCCGACATCCAGTCCGGCGTACCGACCTCGCGGTTGGTGGGCCCGTAGATCGAGCGCACCGCCTGTTGCAGGATCAGGCTGACGCCCCAGGTGCCCAGCAGCGTCTCCAAGGGGCGGCCGTAAAGGTGGCGGACGATCCCGCGCTCGATCAGCACGCCCACCGCGCCGACCAGCAGAAAGGCCAGCGGAATGGCGATGGCCAGCGAATAGCCGAAATATTCCGGGGCGTTGGTGCGGATGATCTGCTGCACCGTATAGGTCGTGTAGGCGCCCAGCATGACCAGTTCGCCATGCGCCAGGTTGATGACCCCCATGACGCCGAAGGTGATGGCAAGCCCGATGGCGGCCAGCAGCAGGACCGAGCCCAGCGACAGCCCGAACCACAGGTTCTGCGCCTGGCTCCACATCCGCTGGCGGCTCTCGGCCTCGGCCAGCGCCGCGCCCACCGCTGCGGCCAGTTCCGGCTCGGCGGCGTTGCGATAGGCGTTGAGCGTCTGTTGCACGACCTGGGCATTGGCCTCGCCGATCACCGCTACCGCGTCCAGTTTCGCCTGCAGCGGCAGGTCCGAGGCCAGGACCGCGGCGGCATGAGCCCGTGTCTGGGCGATGCGGATCGTGGCGTTCGCCTCGGCCGCCATCGCCTCGGCGAGGGCCTCGACCTGATCGGGGGACGGGGAGCGCAACGCGGCCTCGGCGGCGGCGAGGCGTCGGGCGGGATCGGGGTCCATCAGCGTCAGCACGCCCAGCGCCGTGCGGATCGAGCGGCGCAGCGCGTTGTTGACCCGCACCGCCTCGGTCGAGCGGCGGGCGACCGGGCCCAGATCCTCGCCCGTCAGCACATCCGTCGCTGTCTGGTTGTTGCGGCTGCCGGTGACGCGCACGAACCGGCCATCGGCACTGCGCTGTTCCAGCTCGCCCTCCAGCAGCGCGTCCAGCACCTGCGCGGCGCGCGGATCGCCCGTCTCGGCGATCTGGGCGACGATGGCGGCGCGGTCGTTGAAATTGCCGTCCGGCAGGCGGGCGATCAGATCCTCGAGCGTCTGGGCCGAGGCAAGGAAGGGCAGCACAACCGCCAGGCAGAAAGCCGCGATCAGCGTCAGGGGGCGAAAGGGCATGAGGGTCCCGGGTCAGAGGCGGCAGGCGGGGCGCGCCGCGCGGTCTTCAGCGAGGGGGCACGCGGGCGAACCCGCGCGCCATGGTGTCAAAAGGAGGGGGGCGGGAAGGAACGCCCCCCTCTCGCGTCGGCTTATTCCGAGCCGCCGCAGGTGCCCGTTTCGGTGTTGAAGTTGCCGCAGGACAGCGGCGCGCGCCAGTCCGAGATCAGGGGCGCGGTTTCGGCCACGTAATCCGACCATTCGTCGCCCAGCACCAGACCCGCGGTTTCCCAGACGACCTCGAACTGGCCATCGGCCTGGATCTCGCCGATCAGCACCGGCTTGGTGATGTGGTGGTTCGCCCCCATCGAGCTGATCCCGCCCGTCAGGTTCGGCACGGCCACGCCAACCAGCGCGTCGATCACCGCATCGGCGTCGGTGGTGCCCGCGGCCTCGACCGCTTCGACCCACATGTTGAAGCCGATGTAATGGGCCTCCATCGGGTCGTTGGTCACGCGGGTTTCGCTGCCGATATAGGCGTGCCAGGCGTCGATGAATTCTTCGTTCTCGGGCGTGTCGACCGACATGAAGTAGTTCCAGGCGGCCAGGTGGCCGACCAGCGGCGCGGTGTCGATGCCCGCCAGTTCTTCCTCACCGACCGAGAAGGCGATGACCGGGATATCCTCGGCCGAGATGCCCTGGGCCGCGAGTTCGTTGTAGAAGGGCACGTTCGCATCGCCGTTGATGGTCGAGACCACGGCGGCGGGACGGCCGGTCGAGCCGAAGTCGCGGATTTCCGACACGATCGTCTGCCAGTCGGAATGGCCGAAGGGCGTGTAGTTGACGATGATATCCTCGGCCGCGACGCCCTGCGCCAGCAGATAAGCCTCGAGGATCTGGTTCGTGGTGCGCGGATACACGTAGTCGGTCCCGGCGAGGTAGAAGCGTTCGACCCCGTTTTCCAGCAGGTAATCGACCGCCGGGACGGCCTGCTGGTTCGGCGCGGCGCCGGTGTAGAAGACGTTGCGCTGCGATTCCTGGCCCTCGTACTGGACCGGGTAGAAGAGGATCGAGTTCAGCTCCTCGAACACCGGCAGCACCGATTTCCGCGACACCGAGGTCCAGCAGCCGAAGACGACCGAGACGCCCTGCCCCGAGATCAGTTCGCGCGCCAGTTCGGCGAAGCGCGGCCAGTCCGAGGCGGGGTCGACGACCACCGGCTCCAGCGGACGGCCCAGCACGCCGCCCTCGGCGTTCTGCTGTTCGATCAGCATCAGCATGACGTCGCGCAGCGTGGTTTCCGAAATCGCCATCGTGCCCGACAGCGAATGCAGGATACCCACGCGGATGGGTTCGCCTTCCTGAGCCAGAGCGCCCGTGGCGAAAACCGCGCCGAGCGCGGTCGAAAGCAGCAGTTTTTTCATGAATCCCCTGTCCTGTTGTCCTCCCGCGGCACCGTGGTGGCGCCCGGCGGGTTCTTGTGAAGTCCCGGTGGGCGAGAGATTGCCCAAGCCCACGCTATTTCCGGGGTCGCGCCTTTGTGACCGGCTTTAACCGTGCTGCGGGGCAGCAAACCGGGATCGCCGCGCAATTGGGCAGGCTTTGCCGTCCCGCGCGGCAAACTTGGGCGCGGCGCACATGTTTTCAGCCGGGCGGCCGGGCAAGATCCCGCGAGTGAAGCGGAATCAGGCAATGGCCCGGCCGGGTGATGTTTGGGGCGGCGCAGCCCCTGCTCCACGCTGCATTGCAGAATGCAAAGATTCACTTGACAGAGGGGCGGAATCCGGCTGGTTTTAATCAAGCGGTTAATTAAGGCTCGGGAGGGGCGGCTTTGGCCCGACTGGCGGTGACGCGACCCGAAGGGGCGCCGGAACGCGGAGAGGCGCAGGAAGCGATCCTCGACGCGGCCGAGATCGTCTTCGGCGAAAGCGGCTTTCACGGCGCCACCACGCGGGCCATCGCCGTGAGGGCGCAGGCGAATGCCGCGCTGATCCATTATTACTTCGGTTCTAAGGAAGCGCTCTACGAGGCGGTGATCGCGCGCCGCGCGGGCGCCATCAACGACGAACGCCGCGCCCGGCTGGCCGAGTTGCACGCCTCGGGCCGGGTGACACTGGAGGCGCTGCTGGACACGCTGCTGCGGCCGACGATCAGCCTGGGGCGCGATCCGACGCGGGGCGGCGCGCATTACACCCGTGTGCTGGGGCATGCGGCCTCGGGCACCGACGAACGCTCGCACCGGGTGACCTCGGCCTATTACGACGCCATCGCCCGCGTCTTCATCGCCGAGATTGCCGCCATCGTCCCCGGCCTCAGCCGCGAGGGCGCGGTGCGGGGCTATCTCAACGCCATCGCCGTGGCGATCTCGCTCATGGCACCGACAGGCCGGGTCCAGGACCTGTCAGACGGAACCCTCGCCGACGACGATCTGGAGGAGATGCTCGGCGGTGCCGTGCGTTTCGTCGCGGCGGGGATCCGGGCGCTGGCCGCGCCCGGCAGCAAACCCGGGGCGGCATGACCCCGGCGACGACCAACCGAGGAGGAGAGAGAATGACCCATACGATCCGCCGGCTTCTGACCGGCACCGCCCTGGCGGCCCTGCTGGCCGGTCCCGCCCTGGCCGACGAGACCATCGACATCACCATCGTCAACGGCCACCCGCCGATCTTCCTGTGGGTGAAGCACCTGACCGAGACCTTCATCCCCACCGTCAACGCAGCGCTGGAGGGCTCGGGCTACACGATCAACTGGACCGAGGCCTATGGCGGCACGCTGGCCGGTGTCGGCGGCGAACTGGAGGCGATCGAGGACGGGCTGGCCGAGGTGGGCGTCGTACCCACCGTCTTCATGCCCAACCAGCTGCCCCTGCAGAACGTGACCTACAACACGCCCTTCGGCCCCTCGGATCCGCGGGTGGTGATGGAGGCGATGGAGGTGCTTTATGACACCATCCCCGGCATGGCCGATAGCTGGAACACCTATGATGCGGTCTATCTGGGCGGCGGCTTCGCGCTAGACAATTACCTGCTGATGACCAACTTCCCGGTCAATTCTATCGACGACCTGGCCGGGCACCGCATCGCCGCGCCGGGCCCGGCGGTCAACTGGCTTGAAGGCACGGGCGCGGTGGGTGTCGCGGGGAACCTCACGACCTATTACAACGACATCCAGACCGGGGTCTTCGACGGGGTGATCGTCTTCGCCACCGCCGCCGCCCCCGCCCGCCTGCAAGAGGTCGCGCCCTATGTCACGGTCACCGACTTCGGCGCGCAATCGGCGGGGGGCGTGATCGCGAACCAGACCTGGTTCGACGACCAGCCGGAACCCGTGCAGGCCGCGCTGCGCGCCGGTGCCGTGGCCTATCAGGAGGCCTATATCGCCGAACAGGCCCAGCGCGTCGCCGCCGCCATGGCGGTGATCGCCCCCGATGCCGAACACCTGCACACGCTGGCGCCCGAGGAACGCGCCCGCTGGGCCGCGGCCCTGCCCGATGTTGCCGGGACCTGGGCCGCAGCCGCCGACGGCGCGGGCCTGCCCGCCACCGAGGTGCTGAACGCCTATGTGGGCGCGGTGCGGGCGGCGGGGGCGGACCTCGGCCGCGACTGGACGCAGCGCTGATCCCTTCCTGACGCCGGGGCCGGGCCGCGCGCCCGGCCCGCTTTCCGTGGGATTTTCATGGCTTCTCTCGTCTCCCTCCGCACGGGGATCGCCCCGTTCGACGCGCTGGCGCGGCTGGTCGACCGGCTGACGGCGCTGCTGTCGGCGCTGGGCACCGGGCTGATCCTGGCGGTCATGCTGCTGATCACCGTCGATGTGGTCGGGCGCTTCTTCTTCGGCCGTCCCATCGCCGGGGTGCCCGAGATGGTCGCCATGTCGATCCTCGCCATCGCTTTCCTGCAGATCGCCAACACCACGGCGCAAGGCAAGCTCACGCGCTCGGACGCGCTGCTGGGCGCGCTGACGCTGCGCCAGCCCCGGCTTGCCGAGGCGTTTGACGCGCTCCTGCATCTGACCGGGGCGCTGGTCCTGGGGGCGCTGGTCTGGTCCTTCTGGCCGCAATTCCTGCGCAGCTACGGCCGGGGCGAGATGGTGGGCACCGTGGGCCAGTTCCTGGCGCCGATCTGGCCGGTGCACGGCATCGTCCTGCTGGGGGCGCTGATGATGCTGGTCGTCTTCCTGCTGCGCGGGCTGGCCCTGGCGATCCGCGCCGCACGGGGGCTGTCATGAGTGGCGTCGAGATCGGCCTGTGGTCGCTGGCGGGGATCCTGGGCCTGATCTGGCTGGGGATGCATGTCTCGATCGCGCTGGCGCTGACCTCGTTCATCGGCATCTGGGCGCTCAGGGACAACCCGCAATACGCCTCGCGCATGCTGTCCCTGGCCACGCGCGAGAGCATTTCCTCCTACCTCTTCGGCGTCGTGCCGCTCTTCGTGCTGATGGGACTTGTCGTCAGCCGCGCCGATATCGGCCGCGACACGTTCGACGTGGCCAACCGGGCGCTGGGGCGGCTGAAGGGGGGGCTCGGCATGGCCACCGTCGGCGCCAATGCCATCTTCGCCGCCATCACCGGGATTTCCATCGCCTCGGCCGCCGTCTTCACCAAGGTCGCGGTGCCCGAGATGATGCGCATCGGCCATAGCGCGCGCTTCGCCACCGGGGTCGTCGCGGGGTCCTCGGTGCTGGGGATGCTGATCCCGCCCTCGCTGCTCTTGATCCTCTACGGCATCATCGCCGAGCAATCGGTGGGCTTTCTTTTCGTCGCAGGGATCGGCCCCGGGCTGGTGCTGACCCTGGCCTATATCGGCGGGATCGCCCTGATGGTGCGCTTCTGGCCGTCCTTCACCGGCGTGCCAAAACCCGCGCCGGCGGCCCTGCACGAGGGATCGTTGGCCCGAGACACGATGAACAAGCTCGCCCCCATCGCCCTCCTGATCGCGCTGGTGCTGGGCGGGATCTACGGCGGCGTGTTCACCCCCACCGAGGCGGGCGCCATCGGCGCTTTCGGCGCGATCCTGATCGCCATGGCGAAACGGCGGCTGGGCCTCAGGACGCTCTGGCAGGTGACGCTGGAGACCGGGCATATCACGGCCTCGATCTGCTTCCTGATCATCGCCGCCACCATGTATTCGCGCTTCCTGTCGCTTTCGGGCTTGCCGGTGGCGGTGACCGAATGGGCGACCGGGCTGGACCTGGGACCCACGGGCTTCGTGCTGATCTATTGCCTGATCCTGATCGTGCTGGGCACGATTCTGGACAGCTCCTCGATCCTGCTGATCACCCTGCCGCTGGTGCTGCCCATCGCCCAGGCGCTGCAGCTGGACCTGATCTGGTTCGGCATCGTCACCGTCCTGGCGGTCGAGATCGGCCTGCTGACCCCGCCGCTGGGCATTTCGGTCTTTGTCATCAAGGGATCGCTCGACGATCCGTCGATCACGCTGGGCGACGTCTTCCGCGGCGCCCTGCCCTTCGCGGCGATCATGGTGCTGGTGCTGCTGCTGATCGTCCTTGTCCCCTCCATCGCCACCGGCCTCCTCTGAAAGGACCCTTCCATGCGGATCATCGACCTCTCGGTCGCGCTTGAAACCGGCATCGCCTCGGACCCCGAGATGATGCTGCCCAAGATCCAGTATCAGGGCCACAAGGAGACGCGCGAGCAGATCACCGGCTTCTTCCCGGGCCTGACGAACGAGGATCTGCCGGAGGGCGATGGTTGGGCGGTGGAATGGGTGCAGCTTTCAACCCATAACGGCACCCATCTGGACGCGCCCTATCACCACCATTCGGTGATGGACCGCGCCCTTACCCCCGGCGGCCGCCCCGCGATCACCATCGACGAGGTGCCGCTGGAATGGTGCTTCCAGCCCGGCGTGAAACTGGATTTCCGCCATTTCCCCGATGGCTATGTGGCGACGGCCGCGGATGTGGAGGCGGAACTCGCCCGCATCGGCCATACCCTCAGCCCGCTGGAGATCGTCGTCGTCAACACCGCGGCCGGCGCCGCCTATGGCCAGCCCGATTTCCTGCTCAAGGGCTGCGGCATGGGGCGCGAGGCGACGATGTATCTGCTGGAGCGCGGCGTGCGGGTGACCGGCACCGATGCCTGGTCCTGGGACGCACCCTTCCCCTATACCGCCCGCGCCTATGCCGAAAGCCACGACCCCTCGATCATCTGGGAGGGGCATCGCGCCTCGATGGAGATCGGCTATTGCCATATGGAAAAGCTCTCGAACCTCGACCAGCTGCCCGCGACAGGCTTCAAGGTCTCGTGCTTTCCGTTCAAGATCAGGAAAGCCTCGGCCGGGTTCACCCGCTGCGTGGCGATCCTGGACTGAGCGGGACAGAGCGCCAGTTGATGAGGGCGACAAGGACGGGTTCCCCGGGACCCGGCAGAGGACAAGGAGAGGGCGATGTCTGAAATCCGTTTCGACGGCAGGGTGGCCATCGTCACCGGCGCGGGCGGCGGCCTCGGCCGGGCGCATGCCCTGGCGCTGGCGGCGCGAGGCGCAAGGGTCGTGGTCAACGACCTCGGTAGGGCCGAGGCCGTGGTGGCCGAGATCGAGGCCGCGGGCGGCGAGGCGATGGCCTCGACGGCCTCGGTCAGCGACAGCGCCGCAGTGGCGGCGATGGTGGCCGAGGTGATGGACCGCTGGGGCCGCCTCGACATCCTGATCAACAACGCCGGCATCCTGAGGGACAAGAGCTTCGCCAAGACCCCGCCCGAGGGCTTCGAGGCAGTGATCGACGTGCATCTGCGCGGCGCCTGGATCTGCTCGCAAGCGGTCTGGGAGCTCATGCGCGAACAGGGCTACGGGAGGATCCTGATGACCACCTCGTCTTCCGGGCTCTATGGCAATTTCGGCCAGGCGAATTATTCAGCCGCCAAGCTGGCCCAGGTCGGGCTGATGAACACGCTGGCCATCGAGGGCGAGAAACACGGGATCCGCGTCAACGCGCTGGCCCCCGCCGCGACGACCCGGATGACCGAGGCGCTGCTGCCCCCCGGCACCGCCGAGCTGCTGGCGCCCGAGAAGGTCTCGCCCGGCGCGCTGTTCCTGGTCTCCGAGGCGGCGCCCACCAAGACCATCCTCACCGCCGGCGCGGGGGTCTTCGCCGTCGCCCGGATCGAGGAGACGCCGGGCATCGCGCTCGGCCCCGACGCCAGCCCCGAGGATGTCGCCGCGGCCTGGGAACACCTGGCCGCGCAGCCTGTCGACAAGACGGTCCAGGCCGCCTGGGCCCAGACCGCGAAATTCATCGCCATGGCAGGCGGAGGGACGACGCCATGAAGAACCCTCTCGACGGCTTCACCGTCACCCGCGAGGACCTGTGGTTCGTGGGCGAAGACCTGCAACGCCCTGAATGCATCCTGGCCGAACCCGACGGATCGCTCTGGTCGGCGGATGCGCGCGGCGGCGTGGTGCATATCCGCCCCGACGGCACACAGGCGCTGATCGCCCAGAACCTCGACACCCGCTTCGGCGCCACCCTGGACGAGGCCGACCGCTTCACCCAGGGGACGCTGCCCAACGGCCTGGCCTTCGATACCGATGGCTCGATCCTGATTTCGAATTTCGGGACCGACCGGCTCGAGCGGATGGCCCGCGACGGGCGCACGAATGTGGTGTTGGACACAATCGACGGCACGCCCATCGGCAAGGTGAATTTCGTGCTCAGGGATGCGCGCGGACGGATCTGGCTGACGATTTCCACCCGGATCGTGAACTGGATGTCGGCGATCAGCCCGAGATATGCCGATGGCTATGTGGCGGTGCTGGACAACGACGGCGCCCGGATCGTCGCCGATGGCTTCATGTTCACCAACGAGATCCGCTTCGACGCCGCCGAGGAATGGCTCTATGTGGTCGAAACCACCGGCCGCCGCATCACCCGCCTGAGGATCGGCGAGAATGCCGAGGTGCTGGCGCGCGAGACCTTCGGCCCCGCCGATACCGGCGGCTTCATCGACGGCATCGCCTTTGACGCCTACGGCAATCTCTGGGGTACGCATGTGATGTCCGACCGGATCTTCGCGATCACGCCCGAGGGCGAGTTCCGGGTGATCCTCGACGACGACAATCCCGAACCCTCGGCCGCGCTTTACGAGGCTTTTGAGCGCGACGCGGTGACGCCCAACCACATGCTGGCCTGCGGCGGGACCATCGCCCCCTGGTTCGCGTCGATCACCTTCGGCGGGCCGGATCTGAGGACGGTCTATATCGGCTCTCTCCGGGGCAACCGGATCCCGGGCTTCCGCAGCCCCGTCGCCGGGCTGCCGATGGCCCATTGGCGCTGACTCCCCGGCGGCGCGGGGGTGGGGAGGCCGGGGGGTTTTCCACCCCCCGGACCCCCCGGAGGATATTTGAGGCGCAAAGATGCGAAAGCGGCGTGACCCGCAGGGGCCACGCCGCCATCTTCGCGCACGGTCATCGGCTTCACAGCCTGTACCGCGCTCTCATCATGCCCGATTAACCTTAATCAATCGTGACCTGCGCCCCTCTTTGCGCCCCAAATATCCACGGGGTTTCCAAAGGGGGGCGTGCCCCCCTTTGGGCAGGGGGTGCGGGGGGCGGCAGCACCCCGCCTCCGGTCGCCCGAGGAAACCGAGGGCGAAACACCTCAGCCGATGCGGCCGGTGATATAGGCCTCGGTCTGCTTTTCCTTCGGGTTGACGAAGATCTGCTCCGTCTCGCCGTATTCGATCAGCTTGCCCAGGTGGAAGAACGCAGTCTTCTGCGAGACCCGCGCCGCCTGCTGCATCGAATGGGTCACGATGATGATCGTGTATTGCGCGCGCAACTCGTGGATCAGGTCCTCGACAATCGAGGTCGCGATGGGATCGAGCGCCGAGCAAGGCTCGTCCATCAGGATCACTTCCGGCCCCGTGGCAATCGTCCGCGCGATGCAGAGACGTTGCTGCTGCCCGCCCGAAAGCCCGGTGCCCGGCGCGTCCAGCCGGTCGGCGACCTCTTTCCACAGGCCCGCCTTCTTCAGCGAGCTTTCGACCAGATCGTCGGTCTCGGCCTTGGTCTTCACCAGACCATGGATCCGCGGCCCATAGGCGATGTTGTCATAGATCGACTTGGGGAACGGGTTCGGCTTCTGGAACACCATGCCGACGCGCGCCCGCAGTTCCACCACGTCGAGCGAAGGGTCGTGGATGTCGTCGCCGTCGATGGTGATCAGGCCGCCGACCTTGCAGCCCTCGATCGTGTCGTTCATCCGGTTGAAGCAGCGCAGGAAGGTGGATTTTCCGCAGCCCGAAGGACCGATGAAGGCGGTGACCGATTTCTCGGGGATCTCGATGGAGACATCGAAGATCGCCTGTTTCGGGCCGTAATGCACCGTCACATCCCTGGCCGAGATGCGGCTCACGCTGCTCGCGACCGAGGCGGGGGCCGAGGGGCGGATGCGGCTGCCGCTCAGGGGCGCGCGGGATTCGGGGGTCGCGTTCATCTCAGGCTTTCCTTTCCAGGCGGGTCCGCAGCCAGATCGCCAGCGCGTTGAGCAGGATCATCAGGCCCAGGAGCACGATGATCGCGGCGAAGGTGCGTTCCTCGAAGAAGTTCCGGTTCTCGTTGCCCTGCCAGAGGTATACCTGCACCGGCAGCGCGGCGGATTGGTCGAGGGGCGTCGCCGGGATATTGGCGACGAAGGCGTTCATGCCGATCAGCAGAAGCGGCGCGGTCTCGCCCAGCGCCTGGGCCACGCCGATGATCGAGGCGGTCAGGATCCCCGGGAAGGTCACCGGCAGCACATGATGGAAGACCATCTGCATTTTCGACGCGCCGATCCCCAGCGCCGCCTGCCGCAGCGAGGGCGGCACGGCCCGCAGGGCCGAGCGGGTGGCGATGATGATCGTGGGCAGCGTCATCAGCGTCAGCACCAGACCGCCGACCAGCGGCGCCGACAGCGGCAGATGGAAGATGTTGATGAAGACCGCCGCGCCCAAGAGGCCGAAGACGATGGAGGGCACCGCGGCGAGGTTGTTGATATTCACCTCGATCAGGTCGGTGATGCGGTTCTTCGGCGCGAATTCCTCAAGATAGAGGGCCGAGGCCACGCCCACCGGCACCGCCAGCAGGATCACCACCAGCATCATGTAGAAGGACCCCATGAAGGCCCCCGCCAGACCGGCCGAGGCGGGCGAGGCGCGGCTGTCCACATTGGTGAAGATATGCCAGGCGAAGCTGCGGTGCACGGCGCCCGAGGCGATCAGAGCGTCGATCGTGTCGCGGGCCGGGCGGCTCAGTTGCTGGCGGCTGTCGGGCAGGTCGCGGCTGAGTTTGCCCTTGGCCCAGTTGTCGCCATCCGCCGACAGCAACAGCCGCACCGTCCGGGTCTGGCCGATCAGCGCGGGGTCTGCCGCCACCATGTCGCGCAGCACGAATCGGGCGCCCGAGTCGATGACCGAGACGGCCGAGCGGTCGTCGATCTCGACCCCCGCGCCTGCGCCCTGCACCGAGGCGGTGATCAGCCGGTTCCAGTTGACCAGCGCCAGGCGGCGTTGCCAGGCCAGCATCTCGGCCTGGAAATCGGCCGCGGACTGGCCGGGCTGTTGCACCGGGCGCTCGGGGACGTTGATCACCGCCGGGTCAAAGAAGACCTCGGCATCGAGGTTGTATTGCCAGAAGGCCGGCACGCCCTTCATCAGGATATTGCCGAAGAGCACGGCGACGAAGGCCATGGCCGCCAGCACCGAGGCCAGCCCCAGCAGCTTGAACCGCGTCTCGGCCCCGTTGCGGCGGGCCAGCGACTTGCGCACCTGCGCCCGGCGCCGGTCGTTGGCGGCGGCCTCGGTTTCCAGAATCTCGGTCATTCGTATTGCTCCCGGTATTTCCGGACGATGGCCAGCGCGCCGATGTTCAGCATCAGCGTGATGACGAAGAGGGTAAGGCCCAGCGCAAAGGCGACCAGCGATTGCGGCGAGGCGAAATCGGCGTCGCCGGTGAGGGCGGTGACGATGGTCACGGTGAAGGTCGAGGTCGGCTCGGCCGGGTTGAAGCGCAGGATCGGCGCATTGCCCGCGGCCAGCACCACGATCATCGTCTCGCCGATGGCGCGGCTCACGGCCAGCAGGATGGCGCCGACGATGCCGGGCAGCGCGGCGGGGACGATGACCATGCGGATGGTTTCCGACTTGGTGGCGCCGAGGCCCAGCGAGCCGTCGCGCATGGCGCGGGGCACCTGGCGGATGATGTCATCGCTGAGCGAGCTGATGAAGGGGATGATCATGATCCCCATCACGATCCCGGCGGTCAGGGCCGACGTGGCGTTGACCCTCAGCCCCACCAGATCGCCGAGTCCCGAAAGCGCCGGACCCACCGTCACCAGGGCGAAGAAGCCGTAGACGATGGTCGGGATCCCGGCCAGCACCTCGATCACCGGCTTGATGACGTTGCGCAGCCGGGGATTGGCGTATTGCGTGAGCCAGATCGCCGACATCAGACCCACCGGCAGCGCCACCGCCATCGCGATGACCGAGATCATCACCGTGCCCAGAAGCAGCGGCAGCATGCCGTAGCTGCCCGAGGCGTCGTTCGAGGTGGTGGAATAGCCGGGGTTCCAGACGGTGCCGAAGAAGAAATCGACGGGCGAGACGAAGGTGAAGAAGCGGAGTGTCTCGGCCACCAGAGAGACGACGATGCCCAGCGTGGTCAGGATCGCCACCACCGAGCAGAAGATCAGGAGGGCCTTGATCGCGGCCTCGACATGGTTGCGGGCCCTCATCCGGGCGCTGAGGCGACCGCGCATCAGCACGAGCGCAGCCACGCCGAGGATCGCCCCAAGGCCGACCGCGGCCATGAGGAGCGTCGTGTTGAACCGCGCCAGATTGACGCCGGCGGCGGTTTCCCAGGCCTGCGCCTCGCCCGCCACGCCAAAGCCCGAGGCGATGTTGCGCAACCGGGCGGCAGCACCGGCGTATTCGCTGGTGCCGGGAGCGATCTCGGCCGGGATCTGACCGGCGATATACCAATCCTGCAGGGTGCCCGAGGTCACCAGCCACAGGAACAGGATGAGAAGAAGGGGCAGCGTGGCCCACAGGGCCAGCAGCGCGCCGTGGTATTGCGGGCGGCTGTGCAAACGGCCCACACCCGCCAGCGCCTTGCTGCGCGAGACGCCCTGCTGATAGGCGACGGCCATCAGGGCCAGGACGAGGGCGGCAATCAGGAGGCTGGTCATGCGCCGGGCTTCATCTTCGAGACAGGGGAGCGGCGCGCCCCGGGGGATCCGGGACGCGCCAACGATGGGGGGCCGTTACTGGCCGACGCTCACGCCGTTCATGAAGTTGTCGAGGGTCTGGGCGGTCTCTTCCGCCGGGGCGGGGATCATGCCCGCGGCTTCCAGACGGCCGCCGGCGCCCGCCATGGCGTCCGACAGGAAGAACTGGACGTATTCCTCGATGCCGGGAACCACGCCGATATGCGCGCCCTTGACGTAGAAGAACAGCGGACGCGACACCGGATATTCACCCGAGGCAACGGTTTCCAGCGAGGGCGTCACGCCCGACACCGTGGCAACCTGCAGCGTGTCGGTGTTCTGCTCGTAGAACGACAGGCCGAAGACGCCGACGGTATCGCTGTCCGAGGCCAGACGGGCCAGGGTCTCGGTATAGTCGCCGGCGATCTCGGTCACGTTGTCCTGACGCAGCGCGCCGCAGATTTCGTGGTCGGTGTCTTCGCCCATGACCTCTTCGCAGCCCGGGAAGATCACCTTCTCTTCGAAGACTTCGCGGGTGCCGTGGTTCGAGGCGGGGATCGCCATCATGATGCGCTGCGCGGGCAGCGACGGGTCGATGTCCGACCACAGCGTCGGCTGGGCGGTGCCTTCGGGCAGGTTGGCGGCAATCGCCATGTAGACGAAGCGCGGCTCCAGCGCGAAGTCGGGGCCATTGGCCGACGAGGCGAAGACGATGCCGTCATAGCCGATGCGGATTTCGCGGATGTCGGTCACGCCGGCGGCGGCACAGCTCTCGATTTCCGACGAGCGGATCGGGCGCGACGAGTTGGCGATGTCGATGGTTTCCGGACCGACGCCGGTGCAGAACTGGCGCAGACCGCCCGACGAACCGCCCGAGGCGACGACCGGGGTTTCGAACTCGGGGAAGGCCTGGCCGAATTCCTCGGCGACGATCGAGGCGAAGGGCAGAACCGTCGACGAGCCGGCGATCTGGATGTTGGTGCGGGTCTGGGCAAGCGCGGGCGCGGCCGTCAGGACGCCGGCAGCAGCGGCGATCGCGAGGAAGCTCGTGGTCTTGGCGAACATGGATTTCTCCTGGGTCATTCGGGGTCCAGCCCCTGTCTTTCGAGGCTGTGCACCGGGTACGCCCGTTGCATGACGCTTCTGTCACGTCCGCATGACAGTTCTGTAACACCCGCCCGCAGATCGGGCGTCGCCGCGCCCTGGGTTTGCGGGTCGCTGGCGTTAACGCCTTGTTAAGGCTGGATCTCGCCCGCCCAGGGCGGATTCGCCCCCGCGCGGCTGACGGTGACGGCGGCGGCGGCGGATCCAAGCCGCAGCGCCGCCCGAATCGCCGATTCGTCGAGCGCGGCAAGCCCGGCACGACTCAGCAGTCCCGCGGTCGACAGGCTGGCCAGCACGCCCGCGTTGAACGTGTCCCCCGCGCCGACCGTATCGACCACCGCCACGCGCCGCGCCGGTTCGACCACCCGGTGCCGGGCGCTGACCGCCGTTGCGCCCTTGCCGCCATCGGTCACCAGGACCAGCGCCGTGCCGCCCGCGAGCAGCCCGTGCACGAAGCCCTCGCCGTCCCCCCGCGCCAGCCAGCCCAGATCCTCGACCGAGAGCTTGACGATATCGGCCATGCCCAGCATCCGGTCGAGCCGCGCGCGATAGGCGGCTTCGTCCTGGATGAAGCCGGGGCGGATGTTGGGGTCGATCATGGTGACGGCCCCGGCCGCGCGGGCACGGCCCATCATCGCCTCATAGGCGCCGCCGCAGGGTTCTGCGACCAGCGATATGCCGCCGAAGAAACAGGCCTTGGCGGTGACGGAGGGCAGATCGGCCTCGGTCAACAGACGCCCGGCGGTGTTCTCGTCGTAGAAAGCATAGGTGGCCTGCCCTGCGACCAGCCGCACGAAAGCCAGCGTGCAGGGCCGGGCGGCGGTGACGCAGGGGCTGGCGTCGACCCCGGCATCGGCCAGACGCGCGCGCAGCATGTCGCCAAAGAAATCGGCACTAAGGCCCGAGAAAAAGGACGTGGGCGCCCCCAGCCGGCCCAGCGCGATGGCGGTGTTGAAGACCGCACCGCCGGTATGCGGCGCAAAAGCCGTGCCGTCCTGCACCGGCAGCATGTCGATCAAGGCCTCGCCGCAACACAGGATCATCGACCCCTCCCCCGATTCCCTCGCGGCCCATAAAGCCGCTGTGCCGCGGGCCTGTCAATTAATAACTCATTCTGATTTATTTATTGACAGGCCGGCCCCTGCGCCCCAAAGCTGCCGCCCGGAGGAACCGATGCAGAACCCCGGCACCAATCAGACCGGCATGCGCCAGGGCAACGAGCGTCTGGTGCTGACGCTCTTGCGCCGCCACGGCCCGCTGCCGAAGGCCGGGATCGCCCGCATGACCGGCCTCTCGGCGCAGACGGTCTCGGTGATCATGCGCGCGCTCGAAGACGAGGGGCTGCTGGCCCGCGGCACCCCGCAGCGCGGCCGCGTCGGCCAGCCCTCGGTGCCGATGGCGCTGGCGGCCGAGGGGGCGTTCTTCCTCGGGCTGAAGATCGGGCGGCGCTCGTCCGAAATGGTGCTGGTCGATTTCCTCGGCCGGATCCGCGACCGCCGCCTGTGCCGTCACGATTGGCCGACGCCCGAGGCCGCGCTCGATTTCGCCGACAGCGCCGCGCAAGAGCTGACGGCGGGGTTGCCCACCGCCCTGCGCCCCCGCGTCGCCGGGATGGGCGTGGCCCTACCCTTCCGCCTCTGGGACTGGCCCGACAGCCTCGGCGCCCCGGCCCGGGCGATGGAGGCGTGGCGCGGGACCGACCTGCGCGCCGCGCTGGCCGCCCGCCACGGGGTCGAGGTCTTCCTCGAAAACGACGCGACGGCGGCCTGCGGGGCGGAACTCGTGTTCGGGACCACACCCCTGCCCGCCGACTTCCTGCATGCCTATGTCGGGTTCTTCGTCGGCGGCGGGCTGGTCCTGGATCATCGGCTCTTCCCCGGCCGACGCGGCAATGCCGCAGCCCTTGGCTCACTGCCGGTGACAGGCAGCGGCGGTCGGCGCGCGCAGCTTCTCGCGCAGGCCTCGACCGCCCGGCTCGAAGCCGCCCTTCTCGCCCGGGGCCTGCCGGCCGAGAGGCTCTGGACCTCGCCCGACCGATGGGAGATCCCTGAGGACCTGCTCGCCCCCTGGATCGCCGAGGCCGCCGAGGGCCTCGCCCAGGCGGCCGTTGCCGCGCTCGCGCTTCTCGATATCGAGGCGATGGTGATCGACGGCTGGATGCCGGGCGGGATCCGCAAGCGGCTGGTCGCGGCGACAGGGGCCGCCCTGCACAGGCAGGATCGGGCGGGGCTCGACCCGCTGCGGCTGATCGAAGGCAGCCTCGGCCCCGACGCCCGCGCCCTCGGCGCCGCCGCCCTGCCGCTCGCCGCCCGCTACCTGGCCTGACGGGATCGCTGCCCGAGCCTGGGCTGTGTGTCTGTCGGTAACCCGGTGGGTTTTCCGCCCCCGTTCCCCAGGAGGATACTTCTGGAACGACGAGGCAGCGGCGTTCCTGCCGCAAGAGGGTTAACGCTGCCTGTCGCAGCGCCCTCCCCCACCAGCCCGCACCGGCAAGCAACCAACGGCGCGGCGAGCGGCTGGCCCTCCTTCATCGTTGTTCCGAAAATATCCGGGGGCGTTCGGGCCGCTGGCCCCCCGATGCGGCCCGCCTCAGCCTGTCGCGACGGTGAGATCTGCCTGCCGCGACCCTGCCACCACCGCGCGGATGTTCGGCAGGTCGTTCCCCCGGATCCAGTCGCGCGCCCTGTCGCGGCTCCACCCCAGCGCCAGCCAGCGGGCCATGAGCCGCGCCTCCAGCACCGGCTCGGGCACCGCCAACCGGATGGTCAGGTCCCAGAACGGCGCCAGATCCGCCCAGGGTGGCCCGTCCAGCAGCAGGTAATTGCCCTCGACCAGCACGATCCGCACCGGCGGCCCGATCTCGCGCGCCGCAGCCCGCGCGAGGTCCAGCGCCCGGTCGAAGACCGGCACCAGCACCGCGCGGTCATCGGCCCTGAGCCGCGCCAGGTCGCGCACCAGAGCGTCCGTGTCGAAGGTCCAGGGCGCGCCCTTGCGCGACCGCTGGCCGCGCGCCTCAAGCACCGCATTGTCCAGGTGATAGCCATCCATCGGCAGCACCGCCGCCCCCGGACCCAGCGCCTTGGCCAGCCCCTCGGCCAGGGTCGACTTGCCCGATCCCGGCGGCCCGGCCAGGGCCACGAAACGGCGTGACGGCCCGCTGCCCAGCCGGGACCGGATCGCCGCCGCCAGATCCCCGGTCATGGCGCCTTGGTCATACCGGGGTTCCGGCGAGATGCTCGCGCAACGAGGTTCCCAGGATGCGCCGCCACAGCGCCCGGTAGCGGGTGTTCAGATCCTCGGGCACCGGGCCGATGGCGTGATGCCGTACCAGCAGCCGGCTGCCGGTCGCCGTCTGGGAAAGATCGAAATGCACCCGCCCCGCGACCACGCCCTGCACACCGAACCAACCGTTCAGATAGAGCCGCCGTGCCGGCTCGATCGCGTCGATCACACCCCAGATGACCGCTGCGCCACCGGCGCCGGTCTCGACCATCGCGGCCCCAAGCTCAGGGGGCAGCGACATGCGTCCGGTGGGCCCGGTCAGCCGCACATCGCCCGGCCACCATGCATCGAGCGACAAGGTCAGCGCCGTGAACAAGGCAGCGCAGGTCGAGGTGAAATCGTACTCCTGCCGGATTTCTAGACCCGGTACCCCATGTCCGATCAAGGCACCCCCTTTGCGGCTCCGATCAAAGAGCCGGCTGGCCGGTAACACCTGAACACACTAAACGCGATAAACCCTTGGTTTGGCTAGAGGTAATAGCGACATTTTCCACGTCAATCGACGAGGGATGTCAAAAACCCCGCCACCGGCGCCAGATCAGCGCGGCACGGCGCAGGATTTCCGCCTCGGCCAGCCCCCCCCCCTGGGCAAGCGCGGGCCGGGCGCGGGCGCGGCGCAGCACGCCCTCGGCCCGCCAGGCGGCCCAGAGCGCGGGCCGGGTCCGGGGCGGCAGATCGCGGCGCAAGGCCGGCCGCGCCCGCCAGATCCGCTCCAGCCCGGTCTGCGCCAGCGCCGCCAGCGCCTCGCCCTCGGGCAGGCCGCGCCGGCCGGCGGCCTTGAGCGCGGGCAGCGCCAGCAGGTAATTCGCCAGCCCCTGCGCCGCGCCCAGGTCGGCCGCGGCCGGGCTGTCGGGCCCGCCCAGCGCCAGCACCGCGGCGCGCATCAGCGCCCCCCCGGTACCGTCGAGATACTCCCAGAGCGCGGGCTCCCCGTCGAAGGGCCGGGCGGTGCCGATCTCGGCCTCGCGCGCGTCGATCATCGCGTGAAGGGGCGCCGCGGGCAGCCCCGCGCGGATCAGCGCCTGCAGGGGCGCCGCCACCTCATGCGCCTTCATCTCTTCCAGATCCACGACCTCGCGCCAGAATTGCAGCCGCATGTGGGCGATCATCGGCTCACGCGTGACCCATGGCGCGCGCGCCAGTTCCAGATTGAAGGCATAGAGCGGGAACAGCGCGGCCCGCGCTGCCACCGGCGCCGCCATCGCGGCCAGGAAGCGGTCGGGATCGCCCTTGTCGACAAGGGCGGCGCAGGCATTGATCGCGTCACGGTCCATGGCGCGCGGCATAGCGCGGCGCGGGGTCGCGCGCTAGCCCCCGTTCAGGAAGGCCGCGACGCGGGCCAGGGTTTCGGGATCGTCCACCACCGACAGATGCGAGGCCCCGGTCAGCGCATACTGCCCCCGGTCGGTCAGGGCGCTGAAAGTCGGCTCATAGGCCTCGGCCAGAAAAGCCTCGTCCGCGCGCCCCGCCAGCAGCAGGAAGGGCGGCAGCGCCGCGATCTCGGCCCGCCAATCGCGCCGCGGCGCGTAGGAGGTGTTCAGGCGAAAGGAATAGGCCCGCGTGGCCGTGGCCCCCTGCGGGCCGTCCAGCACGCTGTCGGGAAAGCGGAACTGGATCACGGGCAGATGATTCAGCACCCGGATGCCGACTGCATTCAGCATGGTCAGCCCGATGATGCGCCGTGTCATCACCCGGGCCCAGCCACCGGACTCGGGCCGCGCGGTCGGCGCGTCGTATTGCACGAAGGGCGCCAGCAGCACCGCCCGCTCGATCAGCGCGCCCTGATCGCCACCCGCGAAGCGGATCACCAGACCGCCGCCCGAGGAATGGCCCAGCATCGCCACCCTCTGCCCGGGCCGGGCCTGATCGGCGATGAGGTCGGCAAGATCATCCTCGAATTGGCCGATGTAATCGATATCGCCACGGCGCGCGGGCGCCGGCCCATGTCCGCGCAAATCCGGCGCCACCACGTCGAACCCCGCCGCCGCCAGACCGGCGCCCAGCCGGGCGAATTGCGCGCCATGCCAGCCCGAGCCATGCACGGCCACCACCAGCATCGCGTCTTCCCGGGCCGCGTCCCAGCGCCGATAGCCCAGCTCGGCGCCGTCCCGTGCTCGGTAGCGTTGCAGATCGGGCAGCGCGCTGCCGCTCAGCGCGCTGAAATCCAGCCCCCCGCCCTCGGCCCTGAGATCCTCGACCGGGCGGTCGCTGGCGATCAGGCCCAGGGCGATCCCGCCGGAAATGGCAAGGCTCAGCGCCGCCGAAATCGCAATCTTGCTCAACAGATTCATGCAGGCTCCACCACCAACAGACGATAATCGTAACTCTCGCCCCAGCGCTTCCAGAGCGCGATCTCGGCCCGGAAGGCGGCGACCAGATCGGCGTCACGCTCCCCGGCCAGCGCGACCTCCAGCGGGTCGTAATAGCGCGCCCAGCCGGCGCGGCCGATCCAGCGCGCGCCCAGCACCCGCCAGCCCGCCGCCGCGACCTCGGCCTCCAGCGCCGCGGCATCGCGCATCGCGACGCCTTCGGCGGCGAAGAAGTCGGTCACCGCTTGCGGCCGCGCCGGCCCGGCCCAGCACAGATCCGAGAAGGCCACCCGCCCGCCCGGGGCCAGCACCCCGCGCCAGGCGTCCAACGCCCGGCCGATGCCGAGGTTATAGACCGCGCCCGCCGACCAGATCAGGTCCCAAGGTCCCCGGGGCGGCGCGGCCATATCGCCCTGCCGGGCGCTGACCGCCGGATATTTGCTGGCGACCAGGGCCACGAAGTCGGGCGCCGCATCCAGGGCCATGACGCGCCCCTGCGGCGCCGCGGCCAGCAGCATCCCGGTATCCGCCCCCGTACCGCAGCCCGCGTCCAGAATGCGCGCATCGGCCCGGGTTCCCGCCACGCCCAGCGCCCAGCGCAGGCTTTCGGCATCGCCCGGTCCGGCGCGGTCCAGCCGCAGGAAAAGGTCCACAAGGCTCATGCCGCACCTCCGGCGCTGCGCGTGATCGGCCACTCACGACTCATGGTGCCGAGGCCTAGTCCCGGGTGCCCCACGCGTCAACCCAGCGCGGCGACAGCCCCGTCCTGGATAAGTTTCCACTGGATCGCATCCAGCAGCGCGCTGAACGAAGCATCGACTATGTTCGGGCTGACCCCGACCGTGGACCAGCGCCGCCCGCTGCCATCCTCGCTGTCGATGATGACGCGGGTCACGGCCTCGGTCCCGCCCTGGGTGATGCGGACCTTGAAATCCACCAGTTGCATGTCCTCGATCGAGGCCTGATAGGGTCCCAGATCCTTGGCCAGCGCCTTGGCCAGCGCGTTGACCGGGCCGCGGTCGGTGCCGGTCTCGTCGGTCGATTCACTGACCGAGAGCACCTTGTCCTTGCCGATCTTCACCACCACCACCGCCTCGGACACGCTGACCATCTGGTCGTAGCGGTTCTTGCGCCGTTCGACCGTGACGCGGTAGCGCTTGATCTCGAAGAAGCGCGGCAAGAGGCCCAGCTCGGCCCGCGCCAGCAGTTCGAAACTGGCCTGGGCGCCGTCATAGGCATAGCCCTGATCCTCGCGCGCCTTGACCACATCGAGGATGCGGGCGAGCCGCGGATCGCCGGGCGCCACCTCGATCCCCGCCGCGGCGAGGCGCGCGCGCAGGTTCGACTGGCCGGCCTGGTTCGACATGGGGATGACGCGGGCATTGCCGACCAGCGCCGGGTCCACATGCTCATAGGTCGTGGGATCCTTGAGGATCGCGCTCGCATGCAGCCCCGCCTTGTGGGCAAAGGCCGAGGCCCCGACATAGGGCGCGCTGCGCAGCGGCACCCGGTTCAGGATGTCGTCGAGCTGCCGCGAGAGCCTGACCAGCCCGCTCAGGGCCTCCCGCGCCACGCCGGTCTCGAAGCGGCTGGCATAGGGTTCCTTCAGCAAGAGCGTTGGGATGAGACTGGTCAGATTGGCGTTGCCGCAGCGCTCGCCCAGCCCGTTCAGCGTGCCCTGGATCTGGCGCACGCCCGCATCCACCGCTGCCAGCGAACAGGCCACCGCATTGCCGGTGTCGTCATGACAATGGATGCCCAGCCGGTCGCCGGGGATGCCCGCCGCGATCACCTCGGCCACGATCCGCCCCACCTCGGCCGGCAGCGTCCCGCCGTTGGTGTCACACAGCACAACCCAGCGCGCGCCCGCCTCGTGGGCCGCTTTCAGGGCCTCCAGCGCGTAGCCGGGGTTCGCCTTGTAGCCGTCGAAGAAATGCTCGGCATCGAACAAGGCCTCGCGCCCCTCGGCCACCATATGCGCGACGGACTCGCGGATATTGACCAGGTTTTCTTCCAGCGTGATGCCCAGCGCGGTGGTGACGTGGAAATCATGGGTCTTGCCGACGAGGCACACCGCGCGCGTCCCGGCGTTCATCACCGCCGCCAACACCTCGTCATTGGCGGCCGAGCGCCCGGCCCGCTTGGTCATGCCGAAAGCGGTGAAGGTGGCCTTCAGATCCGGCCGCGTCTCGAAAAAGTCGCTGTCGGTCGGATTCGCGCCGGGCCAGCCGCCCTCAATGTAATCGACCCCTAGCGCGTCCAGCGCGCTGGCGATGGCGGCCTTCTCGGGGGTCGAGAATTGCACGCCCTGGGTCTGCTGCCCGTCGCGCAGGGTGGTGTCGTAGAGATAAAGGCGTTCGGTCACACCAAGCTCCCGGGGCAAAGGGTGACGGTGCGTGCAAGCACGCACCCTACGGGGCGGGACTTTGCAGGATGCGTGCTTGCACGCATCATCCCGAGGCGACGGATCAGGGCCTCGTAGGGTGGGGTTTCACCCCACCACCCCCGTTCGCGCTTGGTGGGGTGAAACCCCACCCTACGGGCGACGCTCATCACAGCCCCTCCAGCTTCGCCGGATCGAACCCCGCGCCGGGCACCAGCTCCACGCCTTCCTTCGACATCCGCACCTCGACCCCGGCGGCGATCAGCGCCGATTTGAGCGCGTCGACCGGGGCAAAATCCTTGGAGGCCATGGCGGCGGCGCGGAGCGCATGCATCTTTTGCGCGAGATGCGCCAAACGGGACGTAGAACCAGCGCCGAAAGACATTACGAACGACGCTTGCGCCCGGTTATACTCGGCGCGGGCATCGTCGGACAGGAAGCCCATGAATCTCGCGTGATCCAGCAACTTCTGTGGTTGTGACCTGAGCGCTCGCAAGTATGTCAACGCGAGGTGAGTGTTCAAGTCGTCCCCGAGTGCCTCCAACAGCTTCTCGTCAGCCTGAAAATCCTCCGCCGGAGCCGGATGCAGGTCGCAGGTCAAATGCATCCAATCGTCGAGCGCCTGTTTGGCCTCGCGCGCCTTCTCCGCCGTCCAGTCCATCGGCTTGCGGTAATGCGTGGACAGCATGACAAACCGGATCACCTCGCCCGGATAGCCCTGCTCCAGGAGTTCCCGCACGGTGAAGAAATTGCCCAGCGACTTGGACATCTTCTTGCTTTCGACCAGCAGCATCTCGTTATGCATCCAGACGCGGGCGAAATCGGCGCCGGGATGGGCGCAGCAGCTTTGCGCCACCTCGTTCTCGTGGTGCGGGAATTGCAGGTCGATGCCGCCGCCGTGGATGTCGAACGAGGCGCCGAGCAATTCATAGCTCATCGCCGAGCATTCGATATGCCAGCCGGGCCGCCCCCGGCCCCAAGGCGAGTCCCACCCCGGCAGCGAGGCATCGGACGGTTTCCACAGCACGAAATCCATCGGATCGCGCTTGTAGGGCGCGACTTCCACGCGGGCGCCGGCGATCATGTCATCGACCGACCGACCCGAGAGCCGCCCGTACTCGGGATAGGACCGCACGTCGAACAGCACATGGCCCGAGACCTCGTAGGCGTGGCCGCGCTCGATCAGCCCCTCGATCATGGCCACCATCGCGCCGATATACTGGGTCGCCCGGGGTTCTGCGGTCGGGCGCAGCGCGCCCAGCGCGTCCATGTCGGCGTGATACCAGCCGATGGTTTCCTCGGTCCGCTGGTGGATCAGCTCCTCCAGCGTTCCCACGGCGCCAGCCTCCTGCCGGGCTAGGGCGGTGGCGTTGATCTTGTCGTCCACATCGGTGAAATTGCGGACATAGGTGACATGCTCCTCGCCATAGACATGGCGCAGGAGCCGGAACAGCGTGTCGAAGACCACCACCGGCCGGGCATTCCCCAGATGGGCGCGGTCATAAACCGTGGGGCCGCAGACATACATCCGCACGTTCCGGGGGTCGAAGGGAGTGAACTCCTCCTTCGAGCGGGTGCGCGTGTTGTAGAGCCGGATGGCGGTCATGGCCTCTCCCCTATCCGCATTCCATAAAGAAACACCCCCGCGCGGGGTGGGCTGCGAACTTTTCTTGGGGAAAAGACGACCGCCCCGCGCGAGCCTCAGCTCAGCGGGTAATGCAGCAAATGATGATGCGCAGCGTCGTCATGGGTCTGGCGATAGCACCACGGCCCCGGCCGCGCAAGCACAGAGCGCAGGGCCCCAGCGTTCAGCGCCCCATCGGCCCGACCGGGCGTCGCCGCCCGGCGCGGATCTCGCGCCAGGTCATGATCAGGCCGCCCGCCACGACGATCAGCGCGCCCAGGATGCTGACGCTGTCGGGCCAGAGGTCGAAGACCAGGATGTCATAGGCCGCGGCCCAGAGGAGCGTCGCGTACCAGAAAGGGGCGACGAAACTCGCCTCGGCCCGCTGGTTGGCGCCGAGATAGAGGATCTGCGCCGAGACCATGATCGTGCCCAGCGCCACCAGCAGCGCCCAGACGCCCGCGCCCTCGGGCCAGACGAAGACCGGGATCGCGGCCAGGCAGGCGATCACCGTCCCCATGCCGTTGTTGATGGCCATCGTCCGGCCCGGCGGTTCGGTGGTGGCCAGCCGCTTGATGGCGATGGCCTCGATCCCCATGGCGGCGGCGGCGCCCAGCGCCAGCAGGGCCGCGGGCTGGATCATGCCCGCCCCGGGCCTGAGCAGCACCAGCGCCCCCGAGAGGGCCACCAGCGCCGCCAGCCAACGCCAGGGGCCGACCTTCTCGCCCAGGATGACGCCCGCGAAGAGCATGGTGGCGACCGGCGACAGGAAGCTCAGCGCGTTCACGTCGGACAAGGGCAGATGCCGGGCCGCGCTGAACATGAGGAAGGTCGCAAGCCACCCCAGCCCCGTCCGCAATGCGTGCAGACCCCAGTTCGGCCGCGGTGCGCCGCCCGGCGGCTCGCTCCAGGCGCGCAGCCCGGCGACGCGGCGCATGAGCAGGAAACTGGCGACGGCGAGGAAGCCGAAGAGAAACCGCGCCTGGCTGAGCATCAGGGCCGGGACCGTCATCCCCATCGTGCCATTGCCCAGCGCCTTGGCGATGAGCGTCGTTGCCGCGACCAGCATCGTGCAGGTCAGCATCAGGGCGACGGCGAGCGGGAGGGAGGGGCGCATGCAGGGATCCGCGTCAGGGCAGCGGCACCCTAGACGCTTCACAGGCGAATGAAAAGCCGGGCTACCCGTCCCGCGGACCCCGGACCAGCGATTGCACGACATAGACGAGGATGGCGAAACCGACCGCGCCAACAGCGGCAATGCCGCCCAGCACCAGCCAGTCGATCGGCCCGCCCATGTCCGACAGTTGCGACGAGGTGACGGCCAGCACGAACCAGACCGCGCCGATGGCCCCCACCGGCATCGACAGTTGCGCCCAGAGGAATTTCCGCATGCTCATCGCCCGGTCGCGGATCAGCACATAGAGGTAAAGCCCGGTGATCAGCGCCGCGAGGGCGACGAGCGCCCAGAAGACGCCCTGTCCGAACATCTCTTCCCAGACGGCGATGAGGGTGGCGAAGGTCAGGTCTTTCATCGCAGCCTCCTCAGGCCAGGCCGCGCAGCATGGCATTATAGGTGGGTTTCAGGGCGACTTCCTTCATCAGCCACGAGATCCAGAGCTCCTCGAGCGGCGCGATGATCCCGGGGAACGAGGGGGTCAGGTTGTCGTTGTAATCGAATTCGATCAGCATGGCCCGGCCGATGCGGGTGATCATCGGGCAGGAGGTATAGCCGTTGAAGGTCGCCGTCCCCTCGCGCCCGGCCAGTTCCGACACCAGGTGATCCTCGACCACCGGCTGGTGCCATTTGACGCTGGCCGCGGTCTTGCCCTTCGGCACCCCGGCGATGTCGCCCAGGCCAAAGATGTTGGGATAGCGCAGGTGGCGCAGCGTCTGGCGGTCGACCTCGATCCAGCCCTGATCCAGCCAGCGGTCGCCCCAGCTGAGGCCCGAGTCGCGGATCACTTGCGGTGCGCGCTGGGGCGGGATGACGTTGATGAAATCATAGGCCGTGGTCACATCGCCCTCCGGCGTGGCATAGGTCGCCTCGCGCCGCTGGGGATCGATGGCCTTGAGCACATGGTCATGGCGCACCGCGATCCCGCGCTCGTCGAACAACTGCCGGACGCGGTGATGGACGATCGGCACGCCGAACAGCGTCTGGTTCTGGGCGTTGTAGGTCAGTTGCACCCGGTCGCGGTTGCCCTTGCGGCGGGCGATATCCTCGGCCAGGAAGGTGATCTTCAGCGGCGCCCCGGCGCATTTCATCTCAGTCGCGGGACGGCCGAACAGGCCCACCCCGCCCCGGTCGGTGAAACGGTCCAGTTCACGCCAGCTGAGTTCGGCGTATTCCGGTCCGGCGTAATGCGCGCTGACCCCATCGCGCCCCACCAGGTCCAGCGAAAAGCCCTCGATCGCGTCCCAGTCGAGTGTGAGCCCTGTCGCCACGATCAGGTAATCATAGGCCAGCACGCGGCCGCCCGTGGTGGTGACGGTCTGCGCCACCGGGTCCAGCCCGGCCGCATGCTCGGGCACCCATTCCACGCCCCGGGGCAGCCAGCCGGCGGTCGGGCTGACGGCATAGCCGGCGGGCTTCAGCCCTGCCGCGATCAGGGTGAAACCGGGCTGATACCAATGCTGCTGGCGGGCATCGACAACGGTGATGGTCGCCCCCTCCAGCCGATTGGCCAGGCGGTTGGCCATGGCCGTGCCCCCGGCGCCCGCCCCCAGGATGACGATCCGCGCCGAGGTCCGCAGCCTTTCCGCCCGGGCGCCCCGCCCCGAGGCCGCCAGCGCCGCCCCGCCCGCCGCCAGTCCCAGAAAGGCGCGGCGCGAGGCATTCAGGGTCAGGGGGCGTGCCATGGCGTCTCCGATCTTCATATTCCATATATCGAATGTATTTGCGTGTTCGCGGCCCGGAAGACAAGCGGCCGCGCTGCGACAGCCTGTCGCGCCCCGCCGTTCCTTGAGACCAGTATTGGGACCAGTATTCCCCGGGGGCGAGGGCGGGGATTTGATCTCAATCAAGGCGGGCACGGGAAATAAACGTAACCCTGTCTCGCATCTATCCCTGTTCCTGGTATCCCGGAGATCCCGATGCGTCTGACGACCCGCACCAACCTCGCCCTGCGCACGCTGATGGTCTGCGCGGTCAACCCGGACCGGATCGTGCGCAAGAGCGATGTCGCGGTGGCGATCAACGCCTCGGAAAACCACCTGGCGCAGGTGGTCAACCAGTTGGGACAATCGGGCTTCATCACCACGATGCGGGGCCGGCACGGCGGTTTCACCCTGGCGCGGCCGGCCGATCAGATCAGCGTCGGCGATGTGTTCCGCACCTTCGAGGCCGATCTGCCCTTCATCGAGTGTTTCTCGGCCGACAACACCTGCCCGCTGAAGGGCGTCTGCCGCATGTCCTCGCATCTGACGCGCGCGGTCGAGGCTTTCTATGCCTCGCTGGACCCGCTGATGCTGGGCGAGCTGGTCGAGTGCAACGATGGGCTGGAAGCGATCCTGTCGCTGGACGAACACAGGCGGATCGCCAGCGCCGCGCGCTGTTCGCACCACGGCGGGACCCGGGTTCACTGACCCTCAGAAAGTGATCCTGAGCCGGTCGCGCATGATCTCGATGCGCGAAAACCGCTCCAGATAGCCCATGCCCAGAAGCGAGCCGTGCAGCTCGCCCTCATTGACCAAGGCGCGGACCCGGCGTGCGTCGTGCCCTTCCAGCGACACACGGTCCAGCGTCACTTGCGCGGTGCGGGTCACGCCATTCGCCGTCCGGGCGATGCCCAGATAGCGCAGATCCTCGGGCCCGAAGCCCAGTTTCGCCGCGTCCTGCTGGGTCAGCACCATCTCGCTGGCGCCGGTGTCGACGATGAAGCGCACCGGCGTCACTGCCCCGTTGGGGCCTGTGATGTCCAGCGTCAGGTGAAACTGGCCATCGAACGAGCGTTGCAGGACCAGCCCCTCGCCATCCTCGGTCTGCACGGCGACATTGGCGAAGGGCAGCGATTGCCAGAGGCCATAGGCGGCAGCGGCACCCACGAAGATCAGCGCCCAGAGAATCGCGTGCCGCAGGAAGGTAACAACCCGCCCCCGCATCGCCACCAGCGCGTAACTGCCCAGCACCACCAGCAGCACCGTGAGATACACGAGGCGTTGGATCTGCTCGTCGGTCAATTGCTCGAGGGCGGGCATCGGGCCTCCGCTGGGGTGTGACCCCGGATGTAGGGCGCCGGGGGCGGCGCTGGAAGAGGGCGCGCCGTCACAGGCCCGTCAGGTCGCGGCTCAGATCACCCCGGCCGCCCGCGCCCCGTTCAGCACGAATTGCACCGACAGCGCCGCCAGCAGCATCCCCAGCAGCCGCGTCACCACCATCTCGCCCGTGCGGCCCAGCAGCCGTTCGATGGGCGGCGCCAGCAGGAAGAAGACGAAGCACGAGGCGATGACGACCAGCATGACGCCAAGAACCGCGGCGGTGCCGGTCCAGCCCTCGACCTGATTCATCAGCAGGATCATCGAGGTCATGGCCCCGGGTCCGGCAATGAGCGGCATGGCGAGGGGAAAGACCGACGGATCGGGCACGGTCGCGGCATGCCCCTCGCGCCGCTGCTGGCGGCGGTCGAACAGCATGTCCAGCGCGGTCAGGAACAACAGCACCCCGCCCGAGATCTGGAAGGCGGGCATGGTGATGCCGATGGTCGTCAGGATCTTTTCGCCCGCCAGCGCGAAGATCGCGAGCAGCCCCGCCGCGATCAGGCAGGCCCGCACCGCCACCGCCCGGCGCTGACGGGCATCCATCCCGGCGGTCAGCGGGATGAACAGCGGCGCCAACCCCACGGGGTCGATGATCACGAAGAGCGTGACGAAAGCGGTGGCGAGGAAGGCGATATCCGGCATTCGCTCAGGCTTTCCGCAGACGGGCGCAAAGTCAACGCTCCTGTGAGTTGACCCTCGCGGGCGGGGCTGCCTAGGCTGGCCTGCCCTGGCCTGGAAAGCCCCTGATGCCGCGTCTTCTGCCCGCGATCCTTGCTGTCGCTCTGTCCGGCCCCGCGCTGGCGCAGGATCTCGTCGGCCCCGGGGAAATCGCGCTCGACGGGGCGATAGCGCGCTGCCGGGGCACCGGGCCGGACCCGGTTTTCTGGTCCTGTCTGGCCGAGGCCGGGGTGCCCGCGGGCGGCATCGCTTTCGCCCGGCGGCTGGCTGAAGATCCGGTAATCGGCGGCCCCGGCCTCATGATCGGCTTCACCGAGTTGGGCGCGGTCGATCTGGCCGAGGTGCTGTTTCCCTTTCTCGCCAATACCAACGAGCAGACGCTCTTCGTCAACGGCGCGGCGGGTGTGGTGCAGCCGCTGGCGCTGGAGCCGCAGACCGCCGGGGACTTGCAATCGCAGGCGATCCTCGCCGCGCATCCGCAGGCCTTTCCCTCGCTCAGGCTGGCGGTTCTGGGCCATCGCGCCCGGGGCTCGCATCAGCGTTTCGTCGCCACCGATGCAGTGACCGATGGTTGCCGGGCCTGCCCCGTGGTCGCCGTGGCGCTGACGGCTTATGTTTTCGAGGCAGGCGCGCTGAGCGGGGTCACGGCGCTGGGCTGGATTCCGCCCGCGCTGGCCGATGACGAGGCCCGGGCCACGGCGCTGGCCGAGGGCGACCTGCAGGCGCTGCAAGTGGCGCTGACGCTGCGGGGCTACGAACCCGGGACGATGGATGGACGAGCGGGCGAGGCCACATCCCGCGCTTTGCAGCAGTTCCTCACCGAGTTCTGCCTGCCGGTCGAGGCGGGGCTGGGCGATGCGGCGCTGGCGATCCTGTCCGCGCCCCCGCCCTATCTGGACCCGCCGCCCTGCCAGCCCCGGGAAAGGAATGCCGGAACGAATGACTGACATTAAATGTCAGCCATTCACTTCTCAGCGTTTTCAACCGCTTCCACGGCTTTCATCCACATCGCCTCGGCCCGGTCCAGCCCGTCCATGACCTCGGCGTATTTGCGGTTCCAGACATCGAGGTCGCCCTTGCGGCCATCCTCGTAGAGCGCGGGATCGGCCAGTTTCTTGGCGAGCTTCTCGCGCATGTCCTCCAGCTTCTCGACCCGCTGCTCGCATTTGCGCAACTCGGCCTTCAGCGCCAGAACTTGCTCGCGCGTGGCCTTGGGCTTGGCGGCTTTCTCGGCCTTGGGCTTCTTCTCGCCCTCGTCGCCGCCCAGAAGCAGCGCGCGGTAGCTGTCCAGATCGTCCTCATAGGGCGCGACGCCGCCATCCTTGACCAGCCACAGCCGGTCCGCCACCAGCGACAGCAGGTGCATGTCGTGGCTGACCAGCACCACGGCGCCGGAATAGGCGGTCAGCGCCTCAACCAGCGCCTCGCGGCTCTCGATATCGAGGTGGTTGGTCGGTTCGTCCAGGATCAGCAGATGCGGCGCGTCGATGGTGGCCAGCAGCAGCGAGAGCCGCGCCTTCTGCCCGCCGGAAAGCCGCCCCACCACGGTTTCCGCCTGATCCGCCATCAGCCCGAAACCCGCCAGACGCGCCCTGAGACGCGGCTCGCCCTCGGTCGGACGCAGGCGGCGGACGTGCTGCACCGGGGTCTCGTCGAGAAACAGCTCATCCACCTGATGCTGGGCGAAATAGCCGACGCGCAGCTTGGACGAGACGGTCATCTGCCCGCCCCGCGCGTCAAGTTTGCCCGCCAAGAGCTTGGAAAGCGTGGATTTCCCCTCGCCGTTGCGCCCCAGAAGCGCGATCCGGTCGTCCTGGTCGATCCTGAGCGACAGCTTGCGCAGCACGATCGTTTCGCCATAGCCGACCGACACGCCCTCCATGGCGATGATCGGCGGCGACAACTCTTCGGGCGTCGGGAAGGTGAAGACGTGTTTCGCGGCCTCGGCGGGCGCGGTGATCGGCGTCATCTTTTCCAGCTGCTTGACGCGGGACTGCGCCTGCCGCGCTTTCGAGGCCTTGGCCTTGAAGCGGTCCACGAAAGCCTGCAGATGCGCGCGCCGCGCGTCCTGCTTCTTGGCCTCGGCGGTCAGGACCGCGCGTTGTTCGGCGCGGGTCTTGGCGAAGGTATCGTAGCCGCCGGTGTAGAGCGTGAGCTTCTTGTCCTCCAGATGCAGGATCGCGCCGACCGCCCGGTTCAGAAGCCCCCGGTCGTGGGAGATCACGATCACCGTATGCGGATATTTCGCCAGATACGCCTCGAGCCACAGCGCGCCTTCGAGGTCGAGGTAGTTGGTCGGTTCGTCCAGCAGCAAAAGGTCGGGCTGCGAGAACAGCACCCCCGCCAGCGCCACCCGCATCCGCCAGCCGCCCGAGAAATCGGAACACGGCATCAGCATTTCCTCGGCCGTGAAGCCCAGGCCCTTGAGGATGGTGGACGCCCGCCCCTCGGCCGACCAGGCGTCGATATCCGCCAGCCGCGCCTGGATCTCGGCGATGCGGTGGGGATCGGTCGCGGTCTCGGCCTCGGCCATCAGCCCCGCGCGTTCGGTATCGGCGGCCAGCACCGTATCCAGCAGCGAGGTCGAGGACGAGGGCACCTCCTGCGCGACGCCGCCGATGCGGGCGCGGCTGGGCAGGCTGATCGCGCCCCCCTCGGCCACCAGCTCCCCCCGGATCAGCCGGAAGAGCGTGGTCTTGCCCGAGCCGTTGCGCCCGACGAGGCCCACCTTGTGACCGGTCGGAATACGGGCCGAGGCCCCCTGAATCAACGGGCGGCCGTCGACGGAATAGGAAAGATCGGTGATGCTCAACATGATGCCGCCGCTTAGCAGAAGCGCCGGGCAGGCGCCAGCCGGGGCGCGCCCTTTGCGGGGGGCCCCGATGCGGTCGCCTATATCAGGGAGCTTGCAATTCCCCGCATCCTCGCCTTTGGTGGCGCGACTGTCCGAGAACACCATGCATCGCACCCCTCCCCACCTTGGAACGCTGGTCCTGCTGACCGCGCTGCCGGTCCTCACGCTCAACATGTTCCTGCCCTCGCTGCCGGCGATGACGAGGGATCTTGGCACCGACGAGGCGGGTCTGGCGCTGGCAGTCTCCGGCTACATGATCTTTTCGGCCGTGCTGCAGCTGGTCATCGGCCCGGTCAGCGACCGGATCGGCCGGCGCCCGGTCGCACTGGCGGCGCTGGTCCTTTATGCCGGGGCCTCGCTGGGCGCGGCGCTGGCGCAATCGGCCGGGATCTTCATCGCCTTCCGCCTGGCGCAGGCCTTCATCGTTGCCGGCACCGTCATGTCGGCCGCGATCATCCGCGACCTTTACCCGCCGAGCGAGGCCGCAGGCCGGATGGGCGCGGTCAGCGCCTCGATGGCGCTGGCGCCGATGCTGGGGCCGACCATTGGCGGCATACTCGACACCTATATCGGCTGGCGCGCGGTCTTCGGGCTTTATGCGGCGCTGGGGGGAGCGGGGCTGCTCATCGCCTTTCTGGACCTGGGCGAGACGAAACAGGCGGGCGGCCGGAAGCTGAGGCTCGCCGATTACGGCGCGCTTCTGGCCGCGCCGCGCTACTGGGCCTTCGCGCTCTGCCAGGCGTTTTCGCTGGGGGCATTTTTCGTCTTCGTCTCGGGCGTGCCCTTCGTCGCCCATGCGCTCTGGGACCTGTCGCCCGCCTGGATCGGCGCCGGGATCGGCTCGATCACCGGCGGGTACATGCTGGGCTCGGCGGTGACGGCGCGGATGGCGCCGCGGCTGGGGATCCATCGGCTGATCGTCGCGGGGCGGATCATTCCCACGCTCGCGCTGAGCCTGGCGCTGATCCTGTTCCTGATGGGCGCCTCCTCGCCCTATCTGATGTTCGGGGCGACGATTTTCGTGGGCATCGGCAACGGGTTGACGGTCGCCAATGCCAATACCGGCGCGCTGTCGGTGCGGCCGGATCTGGCCGGAACCGCCGCCAGCCTGGGCGGGGCGCTGGCGGTGGCGCTGGGCGCGCTCCTCAGCTGGTTGACGCTGGCCGCGCTGGCGATCAGCGCCGCCCCCGGGGTGTTGCTGGGGATCCTGCTGGGCGCGGTGCTGGTTTCGCTGGCGGCCGGGCTGGTGGCCGTGAGGCTCGACCGCGCGGCGCTCTGAGCGCGGCGCCCCCTCAATCCCCGGCTTTTCAATCCCCGATGCCCATGATAAGGCCCGGGCCTGATTTCATCCGTCCACCGGCGGCCGGGCATGGGGCCCGCCGCGCATCCAGAGAGACCCAAATGGCCATCGAACGCACGCTGTCGATCATCAAGCCCGACGCGACCAACCGCAACCTGACCGGCAAGATCAACGCCAAGTTCGAGGACGCGGGCCTGCGCATCGTCGCGCAGAAGCGCATCCACCTGTCGCTGGCCCAGGCCGGCAAGTTCTATGAAGTGCACAAGGACCGCCCCTTCTATGGCGAGCTGTGCGACTTCATGGCCTCGGCCCCGGTCGTCGTGCAGGTTCTGGAAGGCGAGAACGCCATCGCCAAGAACCGCGAAGTGATGGGCGCCACCAACCCGGCCAACGCGGCCGAGGGCACCATCCGCAAGGAATTCGCCCTCTCGGTCGGCGAGAACTCGGTGCACGGCTCGGACGCGCCGGAAACCGCGGCCCAGGAAATCGCCTATTTCTTCTCGGGGCTGGAACTGGTCGGCTGACCGTTTCTTCCTGACGAAAACACAAAGGGCGGGGATTTCCCCGCCCTTTCCTTATCGGCAGCGCCGGTTGGTCTCGCGTTGCGCCAGCCCGGTTTCGACCAGCAGGCAGCGGTCGCGGGCGTCGTAGTAATAGCCACGCGCATAGAACATGACGGCGCGGTCCATGTCGCCCTCGGACAGGATCCAGGCGCCGCGCAGATACCGTCCGGCGTAGCGCAGGTTCACCTCGGGATCGAGCAATTCGCGCGGCTCGCCCCGGAAGCCCATGGTGCGGGCGGTCTGCGGCAGGATCTGCATCAGCCCCCAATAGGGGCCATTGCGGGCATCCGCCCGGTAATCGGATTCGCGCTGGATCACGCGGTGCAGCAGCGCTTCGGGGATCTCCAGCTCATCGGCGGCGCGGCGGATATGGGCGCGCATCTGCGCCGTTTCGCCGGGATAGAGGCGCGATGGCACCTCGGGCGCCGGGTCCCGGCCGCCACCGCAGGCCGCAAGAAGCAGGGTCAGGGCGGTCAGGGCCGCAGTCAGACGCATCATCCGTTCCTTGCCGGTTTGGCGGCGCCCCGCCTGGGGCCCGCCGGGTCGATCACGCCGATCTCATCGAGGATCGCCTCGATCCCTTCAATACCCTCCTTCGCGCCATGCGCGGCTTTCAGCGCATCGAAACGCTGGCGCAGCGCGTCCTTTTCGGCGCCCTTGCAGTCGTTCCAGGGGCGGCCCTGCAGCGCCATGTGCAGGACGTAATAGCCGATGAAATGCGGCCGCTCGCCCGAGTCCAGCAGGCGCCGATAGGCCGCATCGGCGCCGAGCCGGCGCAGCGTCTCGGCGTCCGGGATACCGGCGCGGATCATCGCCTGTTCCGAGGCGGGACCGAGGTTGGGAATCGAGGAAATGGGGGTCGCCATGCGCCAGACCCTGCCCCCAAGGCGCGGCTTTTGGCAAGGGTCGGCACGGGGGCTGTGCAAATGTCAGATTTATCGCAGCGGGGAGCGGATTTCGGTGGAATTCCGCAGGCCGGACCGCCGCTCTCACCCCGATTGCTGCGGCGCGGCAGCGTCGGACATTTGTGGACAAGGGGACGGCAGCTGACCAGGGCGGGAGGCGGAGGGAGTTCGTGTACGGGTCCGGGTTTCGATACCTTTCAGGCAATGAAATTAAATGTCTGTCAATTATATATTTCAGTGCACTATCGGGAATTTCTGCGAACTGGAACGCATCCAACCACCGGAGCATCCGTCCCACGCCTTGCCCCTCCATCGCCCCGAATCCATCCCGATCCGCGACACCCGCCCAAACCCTTATTGTCAGGCTTTTGAATGTCAGACATGAAATTCCACAAATCCGCTTGTCCACCCGTTTCCCCCGCCCTAGCCTGAGGAAAACCCCGGAGTGAGCCATGGATCTTCCCTTCGACGGCGCCATCTCGCGCTATTACGAAACCGAGGCGCCGGCGGCGGTCCGCACGGCCGTCGCCGAGGGCGGCAAGAAGGACATCCTGACCGAGGGTTTCCCCTATGACCGCTGGATGAGCAAGGACGCGTACGAAGAGCGAATGAAGGCGCTTCAGGTGGAGCTCGTGAAATTCCAGCGCTGGGTCGAGGCCAGCGGCCAGCGCATCGTCGTCATCTTCGAGGGCCGCGACACCGCCGGCAAATCGGGCGCCATCAAGCGGGTGAGCGAGAACCTGAACCCCCGCGGCGCCCATGTGGTCGCGTTGTCCAAACCCACCGACCGCGAGCGCACGCAATGGTATTTCCAGCGCTACATCGCCCATATGCCCGGCGCCGGCGAGATCGCCTTGATGGACCGTTCCTGGTACAACCGCGGCGTGGTCGAGAAGGTCTTCGGCTTCTGCACCGAGGCCGAACGTGCGCATTTCTTTGACCAGCTCCCGGGGTTCGAGCAGGCGCTGGTCGATGACGGGATCCGGCTGATCAAGCTGTGGTTCAACGTCGGTCAGGCCGAACAGCTGCGCCGGATGCTCGACCGTGAGAAGCATATCCTCAAGCAATGGAAACTCTCGTCCATCGACGTGAAGGGCCTGTCGAAATGGGACGAGTATACCGAGGCGATCGGCGAGACCTTTGCCCGCTCGGACTACCCCTATGCACCCTGGACGGTGATCCGGGGCGACGACAAATACCGCGCGCGGCTGGCCGCCGTGCAGCGGGTGCTCAGGGATTTCGACTATGACCGCAAGGATGCGGAGGCCATCGGCGCCCCGGATCCGAAGATCATCGGCGGTGTGGATCTGTGGCCGGGACGCGCAGACTGACCGACATCTCCGCAGGCGGTGGCGCGTCGGAAACCCAGATCACCGGCCCCTGCCCGGCCAAAGCTGCCCCGGTGGCATGATCGCCCTGCAGCATCGCCAGCCCCGCCCCCGCCGCGGGACCCAGCGCCCCCATCAGCGCATGGGCCGAGGGGGCAGCGCCCGGCGCGGGCTTCCACAGCAGCCCCTGCCCGGCCCCGGCGATCAGCAGCCCCGCCACCCGCGCCAGCGGCACCGCCGTGGCAGTCACCAGCACCGCGGGTCCGGCGAAGGGGAGCGTCCAATCCTCGGGCTCGGCCACCGGATCGCCCGCCGCCTCATAGGCGCGCAGCGCCCGCAGCAGCGGTGCGCTGGCGGCATAGGCCGCGCGCAAGGCCGCGCCCGAGGCCCGGGCGGGCTTCAGCCCCGCCCGGGCTCGCGCCACATCCCCCGCCTCGGCGCAGGCCAGCCGTGCCAGCGGCAGGCCGGGCACCGCGATCAGCCGGTCCGACAACGGCGCCATCCAGCGCCCGCCCAGATAGAGGACGAAAAGTCTCTCGCTCAGCTCGGCCCGGAAATCGGCGGCGGCGCCTTCCACCTCAATTGGCGGTGCAGCTCGAGGTCAGTTCCTCGTAGCGGGCGACGATCCAGTTCGGCGCATCTTCGGGCAGATTCTCGGTGATCGCCGCCTCGACCCGCGAGAACAGCGCGATGGAGCGCGAATTGTCGATCATCGGCACCGTGCCCTCGGGCACCGCACGCTGGAAGACGATCAGCGCCACGGCGATCAGCAGGATCCCCCGCAACACACCAAAGAAGAAGCCGAGCCCCTGGTCGATCCCGCCCAAAGCCGAATTGCGGATCAGGCTGGAAAAGAGCGGCGTGAACAGCGCCATGACCACCAGCATCACGGCAAAGACCGCGGCAAAGGCGGCGATGATGGTCAATTCGCAGGAATCGCCCAGAATGTCGCCGACATAGGGGATCTCGCGCACCAGGGGCTCGACCGTCGGCGCCAGCACGAAGGCGACGATGGCGGCGACGACCCAGCCGGCGATGGCGAGGAGCTCGCGCACCAGACCCCGCGAATAGGCCAGGATCGCCGAGACGACGATGACCAGCGCGACGGCCGCATCGACCAGGGTGAAAGTGTCCATTCCTACCGCTCCCTCGGGTCTCGACCCGTCTTCCGCCGGCGCCTCAGCCCGCGCCAAAAACCTCGCCCACGAACCCGGTCAGGTCCGCCATTTCGCGCAAGCTGACGCCCGCGCCGGGGCCGGGCTTGCCGCCCTTGGGCAGCATGGCCGTGGTGAAACCAAGTTTCGCCGCCTCTTTCAACCTGTTTTCGCTCTGCGCCACCGGACGGAGCGCACCGGATAGCGAGATTTCTCCGAAGACGACGCAATCGGCGGGCAGTGCGACATCCTCGCGCGCGCTGAGAAGGGCGGCGGCGACGGCCAGGTCGGCGGCGGGTTCGCTGACCCGCATCCCGCCCGCCACGTTCAGGAACACGTCAAGCCCGGCAAAGGGGATGCCGCAGCGCGCCTCCAGCACCGCCAGGATGGTGGAGAGCCGCCCGCCATCGAGCCCCACCACCGTGCGGCGGGGATTGGACAGCGGCGAGGGCGCGACCAGCGCCTGAATCTCGGTCAGCATGGGGCGCGTGCCCTCGATGCCGGCGAAGACCACCGATCCCGCGGCGGGCTGGCCCCGTTCGGACAGGAACAGGGCCGAGGGGTTCGGCACCTCGGCCAGCCCCGCCCCGGTCATCTCGAAAACGCCGATCTCGTCGGCCGGGCCGAAGCGGTTCTTGACTGCGCGCAGGATGCGGAACTGGTGGCCGCGCTCACCCTCGAAATAGAGGACGCAATCGACCATGTGCTCGATGACCCGGGGCCCGGCGATCTGGCCGTCCTTGGTGACATGGCCGACCAGGATGACGCTGATGCCGCGCCGTTTGGCCAGCGTCACCAGTTCATGCGAGGCGGCGCGCAGCTGGGTGACGGAACCGGGCGCCGATTCCACGCTGTCCAGCCACATGGTCTGGATCGAATCGATCACCACCAGATCCGGGCGTTCGGCGTCGAGCGTGGTCAGGATGTCGCGCAGGTTGGTCTCGGCGCCCAGCTTCACCGGCGCATCGCCCAAGCCCAGCCGTTGCGCCCGCATGCGCACCTGGGCGGCGGCTTCCTCGCCGGAAATATAAAGCGTCTTCAGGCCTCGGCGGGCAAAAGCCGCGACCGCCTGCAAGAGGAGCGTGGATTTGCCGATGCCGGGATCGCCGCCCACCAGGATCGCCGAGGCCGGAACCAGCCCGCCCCCCAGCACCCGGTCGAATTCGGCCATGGCCGAGAGCGAGCGCGGCGGCGGCGGTTCCTCGGTGTCGAGCGCGCTCAGGGTGATGGCCCGTCCCTTGGCCAGAGGCCCCTTGGGGCCCGAGGCGACCGGCGCCTCCTCCTGGATCGAGTTCCAGGCTCCGCAGGCATCGCACCGCCCGCTCCATTTACGATGGGCAGCACCGCATTCGGCGCAGACGAACTGGGCAGAGATCTTGGCCATGCCGCCTTATCCCCCAGCCCGAAAACCCGCGCAACCCGTCCCGTCGCGCGGGTGGCGAGGCCGGGGGGCCAGCCCCCCGGACCCCCCGGGATATTTGGAGCGCAAGGATGAAGGGTATCGAATCCCAAAGACCCATCTTTGCGCCTCAAATATCCACGGGGATTTTCAAGGGGGGCGTGCCCCTCTTGAAGCAGGGGGTGCGGGGGGCGGCAGCCCCCCGCCTCCGGTCGCCCGAGGCACGAGGGCGACACCGCCTGACGCAAGGTTTCGGATGACAAAGCCCGATCCGCGGCTAGGGTGGCCCCACGTCGCCAGACCGGAGGAGTTGCCGATGTCCAGCCCCTATCCCCTGATGCTCGCGCCCCTTGATCTGGGCTTCACCACCTTGAAGAACCGGGTCCTCATGGGCTCCATGCATTCGGGGCTGGAGGAGCGCGGCGACTGGCCGCGGGTCGCCGCCTATTACGCCGAGCGGGCGCGGGGCGGCGTGGGCCTCATCGTCACCGGCGGGATGGCGCCGAACCCCGAGGGCGGGGTCTTCCCGGGCGCCGCCGGGCTCTACACCCCGCAGGACATCGCCAATCACCGCCTTGTCACCGATGCCGTCCATGCCGAAGGGGGCAAGATCGCCATGCAGATCCTGCACGCGGGGCGCTATGCCTACGGCAAGGATTGCGTTTCCTCCTCGGCGGTCAAATCGCCGATCAGCCCCTTCGTGCCGCAGGAACTGGACGAAGACGGGATCGAAAAGCAGATCGCCGATTTCGTCACCGCCGCCGTGCGGGCGCGCGAGGCTGGCTATGATGGCGTCGAGGTGATGGGGTCCGAGGGTTATTTCCTTAATCAATTCCTCTGCCTGCATGTCAACCAGCGGAAAGACCGCTGGGGTGGCTCCTACGAGAACCGGATGCGACTGCCGGTCGAGGTCATCCGCCGGGTGCGCGACGCGGTGGGCCCGGATTTCATCATCATCTACCGCATCTCGCTGCTGGATCTGGTGCCGAACGGACAGAGCTTCGACGAAATCGTGCGGCTGGCGCAGGCTATCGAGGCCGCCGGAGCCACGATCCTCAACACCGGGATCGGCTGGCACGAGGCGCGGGTTCCGACCATCGCCACCAGCGTTCCGCGCGCGGGCTTTGCCTGGGTGACGAAGAAGCTGATGGGCAAGGTGGGGATCCCGCTGATCACCTCGAACCGGATCAACAACCCCGACACCGCCGAGCAGGTGCTGAAGGACGGTTGCGCCGACATGATCTCGATGGCGCGGCCCTTCCTGGCCGATGCCGATTTCGTGGCCAAGGCCGCTGCGGGCAAGGCCCAGACCATCGCCCCCTGCATCGGCTGCAATCAGGCCTGCCTCGATCATACGTTCAGCGGCAAGATCTCGACCTGTCTGGTCAACCCGCGCGCCTGTCACGAGACAGAGCTCACTTACACCCCGACCGAGGCGCCGAAGCGCATCGCCGTGGTCGGGGCGGGTCCTGCCGGGCTGATGGCGGCGCTAGTCGCCGATCAGCGCGGCCACAAGGTCACGCTCTTCGAGAAGGACAGCGGGCTCGGCGGGCAGCTCAACATGGCGCGTGTCATCCCCGGCAAGGAGGAGTTCCACGGGCTGGTGGGCTGGTTCGAGACGATGGTCGCGGCCTCAGGCATCGAGCTGCGTCTGGGCACCGAGGCGACGGCCGAGGCGCTCGACCCCTTCGACCAGATCATCGTCGCGACCGGGGTCACGCCGCGCGATCCGGGCATCCCCGGGCAGGATGGTGCCAATGTCCTCAGCTACATCGACGTATTGCGGGGCAAGGCGCCGGTCGGCGCGCGGGTCGCGGTCGTTGGCGCGGGCGGGATCGGCTTCGACGTCGCCGAATATGTCACGCATCAGGGCGTCTCGCCCACGCTCGCCCCCGCCGAATGGCGCAAGGAATGGGGCGTGGGCGATCCGTCGGAGGTCGCCGGCGGCCTGCTGGAGCCCGATCCCCCTGCCCCGGCCCGCGCCGTGACGCTCTTGCAGCGCAAGGCCGAGAAGCCCGGCAAGCGGCTGGGCAAGACCACCGGCTGGATCCACCGCGCCAGCCTTCAGGCGCGCGGCGTCAGGATGCTGGGCGGCGTCAGCTACGAGGCGATCACGCCCGAGGGGATGATCCTGGGCACGCCCAACGGCCCGCAGGAGCTGGCGGTGGATACCGTGATCCTCTGCGCCGGGCAGGAATCGAACCGCCACCTGGCCGAGGCTCTGGAAGCCCGGGGCAAATCGGTGCATGTGATCGGCGGGGCGGATCTGGCCGCCGAACTCGACGCCAAGCGGGCCATCGACCAGGGGGCGCGGCTGGCGGCGCATCTGTAAGGAAGTCGCATGGTCGTCGCGGCCGTTCTTGCCGGCCTGATCCCCAGCTTCCTGCTGGTGGCTCTGGGCGGTCTGGTGCGCCAGCGGTTGTCCGAGAACGCCTGGACCGGCCTCGACCGGCTGAATTTCGAGATCCTGTTTCCGGCGCTGCTGTTCACCGCCGCCGCCAGCCGTCCGATGGATCTGGGCCGGGTGGCGGTGATCGGGCCGGCGGTCTGGGCGATCCTGACGCTGGGGCTGGTCGCGGGCTATGCCGCGCGGCGCTTCGGCCCGCCGCGGTTCCTCGATTTCGCCGGAAGCTGGCAGACGGCCTGGCGCTTCAACACGGCGATGGGATTCGTCGCGGTTGGCACGCTGAGCCTGGCCGATGCCGGGATGATGGCCGTTGTGGCCGGGATGGCGGTGCCGCTGGCCAATATCTTTGCCGTGGGGGCGCTGTCGCGGGGCGGCGGGTTGGGGCTTTGGGCCACGATCCGGCGGGTGGCGCTGAACCCGTTCCTGCTGGCCTCGGTCGCGGGCGTGCTGGTCGGCATCAGCGGCTGGACCCCGCCCGCGCTGATCCTCGGCCCGCTCGATCTGCTGGCGCAGGCGGCGATTCCCGTGGCGCTGCTGTCGGTCGGAGCGACGATGGATTGGCGGGCGCTGGGGCGGATGGATGCCTTCAGCGCCGTGCTGGTGGGGGTGAAGCTGCTGCTTCTGCCCGCCGCCACGCTGGGGGTCTGCCTGCTGCTGGGCACCGACCCCGGGCTCGCGCAGGTGCTGACCATGTTCGCGGCGCTGCCGACGGCCTCGGCCGCGCATGTCCTGGCCTCGGCTTTCGGCGCCGACCGGATGCGGGCGGCCACGGTGGTGGCGCAATCGACGCTTCTGTCGGCGCTCACACTGCCGCTCTGGATCTCGCTGGTTGAATTCTTGACCTGACGGACACAATCGCCGCGAGAACCGGAAACGATCCCCAAAGATCGTGAAAATTGTTCTGAATTTCCAGACAATTGTCCCACCAATACCCCGGCTGCGCCCAGATCGCGCCGCAATTGAGGTGTGTAACGGAAACATCGAAACAGTCTGGGTTACGGGTGAAGCATGGACCGTCTGACCGAAATGGAAGCCTTTGCCACGGTGGTCGACCAGGGAGGATTCACCGATGCGGCGCGGAAGATGGGGATCTCGAAATCCGCCGTCTCGAAGCATGTCTCGTCGCTGGAAGCGCGCCTCGGCGCCCGCCTTCTGAACCGCACGACGCGGCGGGTCAGCCCGACCGAGATCGGCCTCGTCTATTACGACCGCGCCCGGCGGGTGCTGAACGACGCGGGCGAAGCCGACAGCATCGTCACCGCCATGCAATCGGCCCCCTCGGGCGTGTTGCGCATGTCGGTCGCCACCGATTTCGGCGTCAGCCTGCTGTCGCCGGTGCTGGACGAATTCCTGACCGAATTCCCGGAAATCAGCGTCAACATGGTGCTGAAGAACCGCTATGTGGAGCTGATCAGCGAAGGCTTCGACATGTCGATCCGCGTGGGCGAGATGGAGGACAGTTCGCTCCGCGCCCGCAAGATCACCGAGACGACACAGCGCCTGATCGCCGCGCCGCGCTATTTCAAGGCCCATGGCCGGCCGGTCCGCATCGACGACCTGAACGAACACCGGCTGTTGCATTATTCCAACCAGGCCAGCGCCAACGTCTGGAAGATCACCGCCCCCTCGGGCGAGGTGCGGCAGGTGCGGGGCACCGGCTGGCTCACGGTCAATGACGGGCAATCGCTGCTCAACGCCGCCGTGAAGGGCCTCGGCATCGCCTATCTGCCGAGCTTCCTGTACCACGAGGCCATGGCGCGGGGTCTGGTCGAGGATGTGATCCCCGAACTGCCGCCGACCACGCTGGGCATCTATGCCGTCTATCCGCCCGGCCGCTTCACGCAGCCCAAGGTGCGGGCTTTCATCGATTTCCTGGTCGAGCGTTTCGCCGACAAGGGCCCCGATATCTGGTGAGTTTCCTGCTCTGACCTTGTTCCCTCAGGTCAGAGGATTGACCTGGCCGGCCGAAAGGCCGGCCATTTTTTTGGCGCGATGAGGCCCGCGCGGGACCGGGGGCTTACTTCTTGCCGCCCTTGACCGGCGCGCTGCCGCCCTTGCCGGTGCTCAAGGGCGTGACCGACCCCTTGTCGACGCTGCCGGCGTTCGTGCGGGTCAGGCCGCCGCTGGCTCCGTTGCCGCCTTTGCTGTCCTTGCTCATGCCCTGGTATCCTTTCCGTATCTCTGATTCGTTGGTCATAATGCGTTCCTGCCGATGACGCGGATCGGGTCGCGCGGACCGGCGCCGACCGAAAGACAGGCCGACGCTGCCAGCCTAGCGCAATCGGCGAGCGGGTCAAAAGCAAAGAGCGGCAGCGCAGACAAAAGCCCGGCACCTGGGGTGCCGGGCAGGTCATTCCTGAACGCGGGTCGGATGCGCGACTTACGCGCCCCGCCCTGGCCTCACTTCTTGCCGCCGGTGCCCTTGACAGGCGCCGCGCCCTTGGCCGGTGCGCCCTTGGCCGGGGCTCCCTTGCCGCTGCCTTTGGGATCTGCCTTCTTGGTGTCAGCCATCTCCGCTCCTCCTGTGCGGAACCCCTCTGCCCGGCGGGGATATCCCGCGCGGGGGGAGGGCATGGGCCGCAGCGCGGCCCGTGACAAAGACGATATACCCGGCGCTGATTCCGTCAATAGATCCAGTACACTGCCCCCTCATCGGCGGGGGAAATCCGCCACCCCGGCCGCCCTGCCCTCAGGCAACGCGCAGATAGGCGGTGAGACCGGTCTTCTGATGCTCGATGACATGGCAGTGAAAGGCCCAATCGCCGGGATTGTCGGCGACGAGCACCACCTCCATCGTCTCCTCGGCCAGCAGCATCGCGGTATCGACCCAATTGCCCGAAACCGCCCGCCGGTTCGAGCGCAGGGGCTTGAAGACCAGGCCGTGCAGGTGGATCGGGTGGTCGTTCGGGCTCTCGTTCCTGAGCCGGAGGATATAGCTTTGCCCCAGCCGGAGTTCCGCCAGAGGCCCGGTGCCCGAGGCATCGCCGGGCCAGGCCACCCGGTTGATCGACCAGAACGTATAGCCCAGCGAGCCGCAGAAGCCGTTATTGACCGGCGCGTCGCTGGGCGACCAGCCGAAGACGAAGTCCAGAACCTCGGCCCCGGTCACGTCGGGCTCGGGCAGCGGGTTGGGCGCCAGCGGCGCAAGATCACCGAGGTCGCGGCGCAGATCCGCCCCGACCGCGCGCAGCCTGAGCAGCACGCGCGGCCCGCCCGGCTGGTCGTTAAGAACCGCCAGTTCCGCCCCCTCCTGCCCCGGCGCCCGGATCGCCAGGTCGGCGCGCTGCCCGCATCCCAGCACCAGCGGCGCCTCGGCCGAGGGCCAGAGCACCGGGTCGAGCACCGGATGGCCGTCCAGCGCGATCACCCGCCCCTCGGTCCCCGGCACCTGCAGCCGGTAGATGCGGGTCGTATCCGTCGCCGCCAGCCTCAGCCGCACAAGACCGCCCGCGGGCACGTCATAGACCGGCTCCGAGGCCCAATTCGCGGTCATCAGCGTCCCGAAGGTGCCGTTCCGCGCCGCGCCCCTTGCCGTGTAGAGGTCGATGAACTGGCTGTCCTCGCCCAGCCGCCAGTCGCGCAGATTGACCGGAAGGTCGAGGTCGAAGGCGGGGTCGCGCTCGTCCTCGACGATCAGCAGGCCGGTCAGGCCCTTGGCCATCTGCTCCATGGTGGTGCAATGCGGGTGATACCAGAAGGTCCCGGCATCCTGCGGCGTGAACGCATAGGTGTAGCGGTCGCCCTGCCCCAGCGGCACCTGGGTCAGATAGGGCACGCCATCCATGACATTGGGCAACCTGAGCCCGTGCCAATGCATCGAGGTATAGGCGTCGAGCGTGTTCAGCACCTCGGCCTGGAAGGGCTGGCCGCGGCTGAGGCGCAGGACCGGCGGCGGGGCATCGGGCGAGAGGCTGACCATGCCTTCGGTCGGCGTCGATTCAAGCGCGTAGCGGGCATTCTGGATGGTCAGCGCCAGCGGTTCGGCCTTTGCCTGCCGCCCGAGGCCCAGCCCGCCCAGGAGCGAGAGCCCGGCGAGGCCCGAGGTGGCGAGGAACTGGCGGCGATTCATGGCGAAGCTCATGGCGCGACTCCCGGCGTTACCTGAGTCTTTCTATCAGAGTTGAGCGGCAGGGCGAGATCCGCTGATGTCGCACCCCGGGGGACGGACGAAGGGGGCCGTCTGCCCCCCCTCTTGGCCTGACGGCTGTCCGGCCCGGCGCTTGCGCGCCGGGCGTTCGGGCCTGACGACGCGCCACCGGCGCCTCGTCCGCGCGGCCCTCACCCCCGAGGATATTATGCGCAAAGATGCGCGGTTTGACGATGGCAATCCCTCAGACGTCAAACTTCACGCCCTGCGCCAGCGGCAGGCTGGCCGAGTAGTTCACCGTATTGGTGGCGCGGCGCATGTAGCCTTTCCAGGCGTCCGACCCCGATTCGCGCCCGCCGCCGGTCTCTTTCTCACCGCCGAAGGCGCCACCGATCTCGGCGCCCGAGGGGCCGATGTTGACATTGGCGATGCCGCAATCCGAGCGTTGCAGGAAATCCTCGGCCTCGCGCAGGTTCAGGGTGAAGATGCAGGACGACAGGCCCTGTGGCACGCCGTTCTGCAGCGCGATGGCTTCGTCCAGCGTCTCGTAGCCCATGACATAGAGGATGGGGGCGAAGGTTTCCTCGCGCACCACGGCGGTCTGGGCGGGCATCTCGACGATCGCGGGCTCGACATAGGACCCGCCCTGCGGGGCGTTGGCTGCGGCCCGGCCGCCGTGGACGATGCCGCCCTCGGCCCGGGCCTGTTCCAGCGCCGCCTGCATTCGGGCCTGGGCGCCCGCGTCGATCAGGGGGCCGACCAGCGTGGTGCCCTTGCGCGGATCGCCCACGGGCAGGCTGGCATAGGCGCGGATCAGCCGTTCGACCAGCTGGTCGCGGACCGAATGATGGGCGATCAGGCGGCGCAGCGAGGTGCAGCGCTGGCCCGCCGTGCCGACGGCCGAGAAGACGATGGCGCGCACCGCCATGTCGAGGTCAGCGGAGGGCGCGACGATCATCGCGTTGTTGCCGCCGAGTTCCAGGATCGATCGGCCGAAGCGTTTCGCCACCTCGGGCCCGACGATGCGGCCCATGCGGGTAGAGCCGGTGGCCGAGACGATCGGCACCTCGGGCGAGGCGGTCAGCGCCGCGCCCAGCTCGGCCCCGCCCACCACCACCTGCATCAGCCCCTCGGGCGCGTCGCCGAAGCGGGCCAGCGCCCGCTCGAAGATCTTCGCGCAGGCCAGCGCAGTAAGGGGCGTCTTCTCGGACGGTTTCCAGATCACCGGATCGCCGCAGACCAAGGCCAGCGCCGCGTTCCACGACCAGACGGCGACGGGGAAGTTGAAGGCAGTAATGACGGCGCAGGGGCCCATCGGATGCCAGGTCTCGCGCATCACATGGCCGGGGCGTTCGGAGGCGATGGTCAGCCCGTAGAGTTGACGCGAGAGGCCGACGGCGAAGTCGCAGATGTCGATCATCTCCTGCACCTCGCCCAGCCCCTCGGAGACGATCTTGCCCGCTTCCAGCGTGACCAGCGCGCCGAGCGCCGCTTTCGAGGCGCGCAGCTCTTCGCCCAGCAAGCGCACCAGCTCGCCCCGGCGCGGAGCCGGAACCGTCTTCCACGCGGCAAAGGCCGATTGCGAGCGGGCGATGACGGCGGGCATGTCGGCGGCCGCGGTCTCGGTCAGGCGGGCGATCTCGGCCCCGTCGATGGGGCTGTGGACGGCCAGCGTGCCACCGTTGAGCGTGGCGGCGTCGAGACCGCAGGCAGCGAGGATCTCGGCGGCGGTGGACAGGTCGGTCATGAGAAATCTCCGGGTCTTTGTGGCCCGGAGGATAGGCGTCCGGGCGCCCGGGCGAAAGGGGTCACCGCCGCTCAGGCGGCACCCCGACGAGGCGGTTGACCATCTCGGCAATCTCGGCCGCGCTCCAGGGCGAGTGGTGGCGGCGGGTGGCGCCCGGGTGATGGGCCAGCCCCAGCGCCTTGCCCGCGCGGTGGTTCTGCCGGGGCCGGATCGGGCGCGGCCGGAGATTGCCGCCGCAGGTCGGGCAGACATCGCGCAACACCTGCTCGGCGCAATCGGCGCAATAGGTGCATTCGTAGCTGCAGATCCGGGCCTCGGCCGAGTCGGGCGGCAGGTCGCGGTCGCAAAGCTCGCAATTGGGGCGCAGGTCGAGCATGGGTTCCTCCAGGGTTGGCCCCCTTGATGACAGGCCTGCGGCCCGGCAGAAATGACAACATGCCCTCCGATTCCGCCATGATCGCGTTCTTCCTGTTCCCCGGAACCAAGCTTCTGGACGTGACCGGCCCGTTGCAGGTCTTCGCCGATGCGCGGCCGGGGTATCGGGTTGCGCTGACCTCGGCCAGCGGGGGGCGGATCGTCACCGATACCGGCGTGGCGCTGGAGACGGTGCCGCTGGCGGCAGCGGGGCCCATCGACACGCTCATCGTTTCGGGCGGGGAGGCGGCGCGGGGCGCAGCGGCGGATCCTGTGCTGCAGGTGGCGCTGGCGCAGGCGGTGCCGGGGGTGCGGCGGCTGGGGTCCGTCTGCGTCGGCGCCTTCATCCTGGCGGCGGGCGGCTGGCTCTCCGGGCGGCGCGCGGTCACGCATTGGGAATACTGCGACCGGCTGGCGGCAGGCTGGCCCGAGGTCAGGGTCGAGCCCGACGCGATCTTTACCGAGGACCGGGGCGTCTGGACCTCGGCCGGGGTAACGGCCGGGATCGACATGGCCCTGGCCATGGTGGAACAGGATCGCGGCCGGGCCGAGGCTTTGCGGCTGGCGCGCGACATGGTGCTGTACCTCAAGCGGCCCGGCGGGCAACGGCAGTTCAGCCAGCCGCTGCGGCAGCAGATGGCGGCGCGGGACGGAAGGTTCGAGGGGCTGACAGGCTGGATCGCCGACCATCTGGCCGCGGATCTGTCGGTCCCGGCGCTGGCGGCGCGGGCGGGCATGTCCGAACGCAGCTTCGCCCGGCTCTTTCGGCAGGTGACGGGCCTTCCCCCGGCCCGCTACGTCGAGGAAGCGCGGGTCGAGGCCGCGGCCGAGGCGCTGGCACGGGGCGAGGTCACCCGCAAGCAGGCGGTCGCGGCCTTTGGCTTCGGCCAGGAGGAACGCATGCGGCGGGCGTTTCACCGCTGCAAGGGGGTGGCGCCCTCGGCCTGGCAGGAGCGGTTCGGTACGAAACCTTGACCGCATGGCGTCTTGTCCCCGGGGCGGGAGTGCCTATTCTGGGATTCCGTCCAAACGACCTGGGGGTCGCCGATGCTGGAAGTGCTTCTCTCCGGGGCCATGGCGCCCTTCACCGCCGCGCTGGCGCTGCTGCTGGGTCTTCTGGCGCTGGAACTGGTCATGGGGCTGGTGGGTGGGTCGCTCTTTGCCAGCGGCGGGCCCGACGCGCCGGACCTCGACCCCCCCGCGATCGACACGCCCGACGCCGAGCTGCCGGACTTCGACGGGTTCGAGGTCGACAGCCCCGACTTCGACACGCCCGAGGCGCTGCCCGAACCCGCGGTTTCCGGCCTCGGCGCGATCCTCGGACTGGGCCGGACCCCTTTCATGATCTGGCTCGCCTCGGCGCTGCTGGGATTCGGCGCGGGCGGGATGGCGGTGCAGAGCCTTGCCGACGGCCTGACCGGCAGCCCCCTGCCCGCCTGGCTGGCGACCCTGCCAGCGCTGCTGGCGGGCTGGGGCGTCGCGCGGGGCTTCGGCGGGCTCTTCGCCCGGCTGGTCCCCAAGGACGAAACGCAATCGGTCAGCGAGACCCAGCTCGGCCGCCGCCGCGGCATCATCACCCAGGGCACCGCGGCGCGCGGCCGCCCGGCCGAGGTGCGGGTCACGGACCGGCATGGCAATGCCCATTACCTGCGCGCCGAACCGCTCGAGGATGCGGCGCAGCTTGCCCAAGGCACCGAAGTTCTGGTGCTGCGCGACCACCGGCGCGGCCTTTACCGGCTGATGCCGCTTGAATAAGCCCTTCTCACTGAACGGAGTTCTTTCATGGCCTTTACATCCCTGCTGACCCTGGTCGGCGCCATTCTCGTCTTTCTCATCCTTCTGGCCCTGGTCCTGGGCCGCCTCTATCGCCGCGCCACGCGCGAGGTGAGCCTGGTCAAGACCGGGGCGGGCGGCAAACGGGTGATCATGGACGGCGGCACCATCGTCATTCCGTTGCTGCACGAGGTGAACCGCGTCAACATGAAGACCCTGCGGCTGGAAGTGAAGCGCGACAACGAGGCGGCGCTGATCACCAAGGACCGGATGCGGGTGGATGTGGGCGTGGAATTCTACGTCTCGGTCAGTCCGACCGACGAAGGCATCGCCCGCGCCGCCCAGACGCTCGGCGCGCGAACCTTCGACGTGGACCAGCTGCGCGAGATGATCGAGGGCAAGCTGATCGACGGCCTGCGCTCGGTCGCGGCGCGGATGACGATGGACGAATTGCATGAAAGCCGGGCGGATTTCGTGCAGGAAGTGCAGAATGCGGTGTCCGAGGATCTGCTGAAGAACGGGCTCTCGCTCGAATCCGTCTCGCTGACGGCGCTGGACCAGACGCCCTTTGCCGCGCTCGATGAAAACAACGCCTTCAACGCGGTGGGGATGCGGCGGCTGGCCGAGGTGATCGCCACCTCGAAGAAGGAACGCGCCCAGATCGACGCCGATGCCGAGGTCTCGGTGCGCCGGGCGGCGATGGAGGCGCAGCGCCACAAGCTGCTGATCGAGCAGGACGAGGAACAGGCCCGCATCGAGCAGGCGCAGCGCATCGCCACGCTGAAGGCCGCACAGGAGGCGCAGATCGCCGCCGACAACGAGAACTCGGCCCGCGAGCGCGAACGCGCCCGGATCGCGCGGGAGGAAGCCATCCGCTCGCGCGAGATCGAGCGCGAGCGGACCCTGCGCGAGGCCGAGATCGCCAAGGAACGCGAGCTGGAAGTGGCCGATCAGGAACGCCAGATCATCGTCGCCAAGAAATCCGAGGAGGAAAGCCGGGCCCGGGCCTCGGCCGATCTGGCCCGGGCCGAGGCGACCAAGGCGATGGAGGCGGTGACCACGGCGCGGCAGGTGGCCGAGGCCGAGCGCGTCAAGCAGATCGCCCTGATCGAGGCCCAGCGCGAAGCGGAACGCGAGGCCACCCGCATCCGGCTGGCGGCGCAGGCCGAAAAGGACGCGGCACAGGACCGGGCCGAGGCCCGGCGCGAGGAGGCCCGGGCCGAGGCCGATGCCATCTCGATCCGCGCCGAAGCCAAGAAGGCCGACATGCTGGCCGAGGCCGAAGGCAAGCGCGCCATCACCGAAGCCGACAACGCGATTTCTCCTGCCATCGTGGCGATGAAGGTGGATCTGGCGCGGCTCGAGGCCTTCCCCTCGATCATGGCGCAGATGGTGAAGCCGGTGGAGAAGATCGAGTCGATCAAGATCCATTACGTCGGCGGTCTGGGCGGCCCGGGCGGCGGCGGCGCCGCGGGTGCGCCGGGCGAGAAGCCGGTGGTCAATCAGGCGCTCGATTCGATCATGGGCATGGCGGTGCAGATGCCCGCCCTCAGGAAGCTGGGCGAGGAGCTGGGGCTGTCGATGGAAGGCGGTATCGCCGGCATGGCCGAAGGGGCGTTGGCCGCGAAACCGGTGACTCCGGCGTCCGAGGAGTGAAGGAAAAGCGGGGGCTCCTCGCCCCCGCGCCCCCTCGCCAAAGGGGGGCACGTTCCCCTTTGGAAACCCCGTGGATATGTGGGGAACGACGAGGGGATCAGGGATCCGTTAGCCCCGTTTTTGCGTCTCAACTATGCCGGGGGAGTCGGATGCTGGCCCCCCGAGGCCGGAACGGGCGGGCGGGTAGACCGGGGGGCGCAACAGCAAGAGGGCCCCTGCCGATGGCGGGGGCCCTCTGTGTTCCGTTCGAGAACGCGCCCCTTCTGGGGCTCTCAGGCGCGCGCGGCGCCCTGATTGTGCTTACGGGCGACCAGCGCCTTGGCAGTCTCGACCGCCACCGCCGCGTCGCGGCAATAGGCATCGGCACCGATGGCGCGGCCGAATTCCTCGTTCAAGGGGGCACCGCCGACGAGGACGATGAAATCCTCGCGCATGCCTTTTTCCTTCAGCGTGTCGATCACCACCTTCATGTAGGGCATGGTCGTGGTCAGCAGAGCCGACATGCCAAGGATGTCGGCCCCTTCCTTCTCCAGCGCCTCGAGGTATTTCTCGACCGGGTTGTTGATCCCCAGATCCACCACCTCGAAGCCCGCGCCCTCCATCATCATGCCGACGAGGTTCTTGCCGATGTCGTGGATATCGCCCTTGACGGTGCCGATCACCATCTTGCCCATGCGGGGTGCGCCGGTTTCGGCCAGCAAGGGCTTCAGGATCGCCATGCCGGCCTTCATGGCATTCGCCGCCAGCAGCACTTCGGGCACGAAGAGGATCCCGTCGCGGAAGTCATGGCCGACGATGGTCATGCCGGCGACCAGCGCCTTGGTCAGCACGTCATAGGGCGTCCAGCCGCGTTCCAGCAGCAGGTTAACCCCTTCCTCGATCTCGTCCTTCAACCCGTCGTAGAGGTCGTCCATCATCTGGGCGACGAGTTCCTCGTCGTTCAGTTCGGACAGGATGATGTCGTCGTCCTCGGCCATGGCGGGGTCTCCGGATAGAGGTCTCTGGATCCGTAGATGCGGCAGGAAGCCGATGGCAACTGATCCAATCCCGACATGCCCCGGATAAAAGACGACAGCAAGCTCAGGTTTCCATCCGGGCCTTGAAAATTGTTCATGTTATGTTCAAGTTTGATTCATGCCGCCCCGCATCCCGCCCCTGCCCCCGACCGATCCCGCCCTGCGCGCCCCCGCGCGGGGCACCCTGGCCCAGCCCACCCCGCGCTACGACCGCGAGGCGCGGGAATGGGAGCATGACGGCTGGGACCTGCCCGAGGAGGAGCATCTGCGCCGGCGCGAGGTCAGCGTCGAACGCCCCCGGTCGGTCATCGCCTGGAACCAGTCGCCCGACCTGGGCTTCGACCGGGCGGTGAATTCCTATCGCGGTTGCGAACATGGCTGCATCTATTGCTATGCGAGGCCGAGCCATGCCTATCTGGGCCTCTCGCCGGGTCTCGATTTCGAGACGAAGCTGGTGGCGCGGCCCGATGCCGCCCGGGTTCTGGAAAAGGAGCTGGGGCGCAAATCCTATGTCGTGCGGCCGATGGGGCTGGGCACCAACACCGATCCCTGGCAGCCGATCGAGGCGCAATACCGCGTCACCCGATCCGTGCTGGAGGTGCTGTGGAACTGGCGCCATCCGGTCAGCATCACCACCCGGGGCGCCCTGATCGAGCGCGACCTCGACCTGTTGGGCGCGCTGGCGGCCGAGGGGCTGACCGAGGTCGGGATCAGCGTGACGACGCTGGATGCGGGGCTGGCCCGGGCGATGGAGCCGCGCGCGCCCAGCCCGGCCCGGCGGCTGGCGATGATCCGGGCGCTCAGCGGCGCGGGCGTGCCCGTCAGGCTGATGATGGGGCCGGTGATCCCGGGGCTGACGGATCACGAGATCGAGGCGCTGATGGAAGCGGGGCGCGAGGCGGGGGCGCGCACCGCCTGGTACGCGCTGCTCAGGCTGCCGCTCGAGGTCTCGCCGCTCTTTCAGGACTGGCTGGCGCGGCACCGGCCGAACCATGCGGGCAAGGTGATGAAACTGCTGCGCGAGATGCGGGGCGGGCGCGACAACGATCCCGATTTCCACAGCCGGTTCCGGGGCGAAGGGCCCTATGCCGATCTGCTCCGCGCCCGGGTCGTCGCCGCGCGGCGCCGTCTGGGCTATGCCCAGCGCCTGCCCGCGCTGGATTGCGGCAAGTTCCGCCCGCCGCCGCGGCCGGGCGATCAGCTGAGCCTGTTCTAAGGCCGCAAAAGCCGCGGGCGGGCGCCCGAAGGAACCCGCCCGTTGCCCGTTTCCGATACTGCGCCCCGAGGGATCAGACGCAGGGACCGGTGTAATAGGTGCCGTCGCCGTTCGAATAGGCGCATTGCCCGCTGGCCGTGTTGCGCGCAACGAGCGCACCAGCGGCAGCGCCACCCAGGGCCGCCACGACGGTCCAGTTCGGGTTGGCGTCAAAGGCATCGGCAAGAATCAGACCGCCCGCAGCGCCGGCGAGGCCGCCGACCACGGTGCGTTCGTTCTGGGACATGGTGCAGGCCCCGAGCGCCAGGCTGGCGGTAGCGACAGTGGCGAGGATCACGGATTTCATGAAAAGGTCTCCTGTTGGGTTCCGGCGAAATAACGCACGGTTCCGTGAGAGGTTCCATGTTCCGGGCGAAAAATGAAGGCACGCCGCCGTGAAGCGGCGAAATACCGCTCAGACGGTCCCGGCCGCGCGGGATGCACGGCCGGGTTGCGGGGCCGGTCTCAGGCCTCGGACAGCATGTCCTTGACCATGGGGATCACCTGCTCGCCGTAAAGGCGCAGCGCCTCCAGGTTCTTTTCATGCGGCACGGGACCGGTGGTGTATTTCAGATCGAACCGCTGCACGCCCAGGCCCTTGACCGCGCGCACGATCTTGCGCGCCACCGTCTCGGGCGAGCCGACGAAGAGCGCGCCATGGGCGACTTCCGCCAGATACCGGTCCTTGGTCGTGGGCGGCCAGCCGCGTTCACGCCCGATGCGGCCGAACATCGCCTGGTAATGCGGCCAGAGGATCTCGCGCGCTTCCTCATCCGTGGCGGCGACGAAGCCCGGGGAATGCACGCCGATCGGCTTTGCCTCGGTCCCGAACTGGTTCACCGCGCGGTGGTAGAGTTCGACATAGGGTTTGAAGCGCAGGGGATCGCCGCCAATGATCGCCAGCATCAGCTGCAGATCCTGCCGCGCCACGCGCACCACCGATTCCGGGCTGCCGCCGACGCCGACCCAGGTGGTCATCGGCTGGCCGAGGCGCGGATAGACCGTCGCATTCCTCAAGGGCGAACGGGTCTTGCCTTGCCAGGTCACGCTCTCCTCGCGCAGGAGGCGCGCGAAGATGTCCAGCTTCTCCTCGAAAAGCTGGTCGTAATCGTTCATGTCATAGCCGAAGAGCGGGTAACTCTCGGTGAAACTGCCGCGGCCCAGGATCGGCTCGGCCCGCCCGTTCGAGACCGCGTTCAGCGTCGAGAAGCGCTGGAACACCCGCACCGGATCGTCGGTCGACAGGATCGTGACCGCGGTGCCCAGCTTGATGCGCTTGGTGCGGCCGGCGATGGCGCCCAGCACGATCTCGGGCGCCGAGATGGCGAAATCGTCGCGGTGGTGTTCACCGAGGCCGATGAAGTCGATGCCGAGTTCATCGGCATAGGCCGCTTCCTCGACCACATCGCGCAGCACCTGGTCCATGGGTTTCGGCTGGCCGTCGGCGCCGGTGCTGATGTCGCCAAACGTGTCGAGGCCGAGGGAAATGTCGGTCATGGGAACTCCTGTTTGCCCTCAGCTAAGCCTGCGCGCCCTTTCCGTAAAGGCGCGAGAACGCAAGCGGGCTGTGCAGCGGCTCACAGATCGACGGTCAGCACCCCGGCCGCCTCCCGGGCCCGCGAACAGCAGAGGATGACGCGGTTCTCCCGTTCCGTGGCCGAGAGCACATAGTCGCGATGTTCAATCCCCTCCGGCGTGTGATGCGTGACCGCGCAGACGCCGCAGATCCCGTCCGAGCATTTGGTGGGGACAGTGATGCCCACCGCTGCCAGCGCCTCGGTCGCCGATTGGTCAGGGGCCACGGGCACGTCGCGGCCGCTTTTCGTCAGGCGCAGGGTGAAGGGGTTGTTCACCCAATCGGGCGCCTCGGGAACGGCGAAATATTCGCGGGACAGCGCATCCTCGGGCCAGCCCTGCGCGCGGGCGGCCTCAAAAACGCCATCCATGAAGCCGCCGCCGCCGCAGGTATAGAGCTTGGCGCCCGGGGTATAGGGCGGGATCAGCGTGGTCAGGTCCACGCGTGGCCCGTCGGTCTTCACATGCGTCTGGGCTTGCCCGGCCCAGGGCGCGGCGGCGATCTCGGCCCCGAAGGGCGCCGTGCCGCGCGCGAGGTAATGCAGGCGGAAATCCCGGCCCAAGGCGTGCAGGCGGTGGGCCATGGTCAGCATCGGCGTGATGCCGATCCCGCCGCCGATCAGCAGGGTGAAGGGAGCGGCCTCATCCAGCGGGAACAGGTTCGAGGGCGGGGTGACAAAGACCCGCCGCCCCTCGCGGAACACCCGATGGATGAGCAACGAGCCGCCCCGCCCCGCCGCCTCCTTCTGGATGCCGAGGACGTATTTCGTGCCATCCGCCGGGTTGCCGGCCAGCGAATAATCGCGCTGGTACTCGGGCGCGATCATCAGCGCGACATGGGCCCCGGCCTCGAACGGCGGCAGCGGCTGGCCATCGGCGCGGGTCAGTTCGAACCGCATCGTGTCGTCGCTCAGATCCTCGCGTTTGGAAATCAGCATGGGGAACACCGGCGGCTCCTCCGGCGGCCTCGTGCCCGGCACCAGCCCCTCGGTCTGGCCCCGCGCCAACCGGTTGCGGTATTCCTCGGGCGTCAGCATCGCGCGGTAGCGGGCGATCCCCTCCTCGCGGTTCAGAGGCTGGGTGATCGGGAAAGGCTGCGGCATGACATCGGCGGGATAGACCGCCAGCGTCTGGTCCTCATACTTCAGGTCCAGATCGCGGTTCAGCTCGCGCCGGTTGGTCTGCGCCGCGGGGACGTACCGCCTGCCCGCCTTGTCCAGTTCGATATCCCACCACCAGGCCTTGACCGGGTTGATCGCGCCGCGCCCCAGCCGGTCGTCCAGCGCCGCCAAGGCCTTGGCCGAACCCGGCGCGTTCATCGCCAGCCACCGAAACGGCGCCTCGGCGAAGAGCCCTTGCAGGTTCCAGGGGCAGGTCTTCATGCAGCGCCCGCACATGCCGCCCGCCTGGTTGGTGATCCGGTAGCGGGCGCATTTCTCGGCGTCGGATTTCCAGATCTCATAGCCGTTGTACATCAGCTTCGGCCCGGCGGTGATCGCGCCCGAGGGGCATTCCCGCGCGCATTTGTTGCAGGAATTGCAGAAGGTCTGGAGGCCGAAGTCGATGGGCTTGTCGGCGGCCATCGGCATGTCGGTGGTGACACTGCCGGATTTCAGCCGCGGCCCTAGATAGGGGTTCAGAATCACCTCGCCGATCCGGCTGACCTCGCCCAGGCCCGACAGCAGCAGCAGCGGCGGTTGCAGCACGTCGCCGTCCAGCACCGAATGGACCCGCGCCGAATAGCCCAGCCGCCGGATCTGTTCGGCCACCACGCCACCCAGCAGGGAAAAGCGCAGATAAGCCCGCATGGATTGCGCGACGCTGATCCAGTCGTCGCCCGAGGCGCCCTCCATCGTCTCGTGCCCCTGGTCGAAGAGCATGTTGACGGCGTTCCGGTGATAGGGCTGCAGCGGTTCCCCGGCCGAATTATGCGAGTAATAGGCCCAGTCCGGCACCGCGCAGAGCCCCACCGCATCGGCGCTGAGGTAATAGCCTGCCGCTTTCAGATTCTCGGCGTTCTTCTCGGGGTCGGGGGCGGATTGCGGCCCCCGGGCGTCCCCGAATTGCAGGAGAAGCAGCGCCCCCAGCGCGCGGCGAGCACAGGCGCCGATCGGCGATTTGGCCACATAGCGCCCGCCCTTGGCCCCCTCCTGCACCGATTTCCCCATGTCGCCGTAGAGCGCCCGGGCGAAGAAATCGGCCCGTTTGGGGAAACGCGGCACGCGGGCATGGTCGATCAGCGTGGTCGGTTCCTCGACCCGTTTCAGCCGCTCGAACGGGTACGGCCCCTTGCGGAATTCCCGATGCGCGAAGGGTTCGGCGGTGGCCGCCCGGCGGGGCGCGGCGGCACCGGTCCACCAGCCCGGCCCATGGCTGCGCGCGCTGCGCCCGTCGCCCTGCAAAGGCGCGTCCGGCGCCAGTTCCAACGTGGTCGTCACCGCCGCGAGGCCGTAGCGCGTGCCCAGATAGGGGCTGACCGCCGCGCCCCCGTCCACGAAGGCCAGCCCCGAGGAGACTGCCAGCCGCGGCAGATCGACCTCGGAGGTCGACATGGAATGCGCCCGCGCCTCATGCCCCAGCATCCGCAGATAGGACGACAGCACTACGGCGGTATTGTTGGCCAGAAGCGCCGCGCGTTCGGCCTGCGTGCCGTGCAGCCAGTCGCAGCCGGGCTCCCCCTGCCCCGGGTCGCGGGCATAGCCCACGGCGATCAGCAGCGCGAAACGGTGATGGGTGACCGGCCCGTGCGGGGAACGCGCGGCGTCCAGAATATCGGCATAGATCGCGTCGATCCCCGCCGCATGGGTCTTCGGCTGGCCCCGCTCCAGCTCCGCGCGCAGCGCGTCGATCATCGGGTTGCGATGCGGCTCGGGCAGGTGATGGACGGGCTGCAAGGCGCAGACCCCCATCATCGAGGCATCGAAATAATAGCCCGCGGCCTTCAGATGGTTCGAGCGTTCGACCGGATCCTCGGGGATCCCCGCCGCCTCATGCACCACCGGCCCCTGCCGCACCGTGTCGAACATCGCCTGGTAGCGCGCCATGGCATGGGTCAGCGAGACCGGGTCGGGATGGTCGAAGCGCAGCGGCCGCGAGAAGGGCAACGCCGCCGGATCGGCCGAGCCCCCCCGCCGCAGACGCTCCAGCGGAAAAGGGCCGAGGTGCACGGGACGGTCGGCATGGGCGAAAAGCGGCATGGCGAAACCTCAGAAATCGGTGGGATCGGGCTCGCCCTCGGCCAGACGGGCCAGGGCGCGGGTGAGGGCGGAGAGTTCCTCGGGCGTGAGCTTGGCGGCGAAATGCGCCTGCAGGGCATCGCCCGCCCGCCGCACCTCGGCCAGTGCCGCCGCGCCCTGGGGCGTCAGCGCCACGGCGGTCTGGCGCCCGTCCTCGCCCCCGGCGGCGGCGCGGGCGATGAGGCCCTTCGCCTCCAGCCCGCGCAAGAGCCGGGACATGGCCGGGCGGGTGATGCCGACATAGGCGGCAAGGTCCGAGGGCGTCACGACACCTTCATCCCCCACGCCCCCCAGAACGGCCGCGCCCAACCGCGTCAGCCCCGGGGGCAGTGCCGCCTCGTGCCGCGCCTGCATCAGCCGCGCCAGCCGCGAGACGCGGAACCCCAGCCTGCCATGCAACCGATAGCCGCTCACGATGTCCTCTCCCTTGCGCCCAGCCTCGCGCAACTGATTACCTATGTCAATCATCTCGACAAAAGCAAAGGGCCCACCGGCCCCTCATCTTTGCGCTTCAAATATCCACGGGGTTTCCAAAGGGGGGCGTGCCCCCCTTTGGGCAGGGGGCGCGGGGGGCGGCAGCCCCCCGCCTCCGGTCGCCCGAGGGCCACCGAGGGCGAAACCCCTCAGCCTTCCGTCACGCCCTGATACCAGCGGGTGATCAACGCCCGCTCCTCGGGCTCCATCCAGCTCAGGTTGGCGGGGGGCATGGCATGGGCGCGCCCCGATTGCAGGTAAATCACCCGCGCGGCGCGAGCGACCTCGGCCTCGGTCTCCAGCCGCAGGCCATGGGGCGCCCAGTTGATGCCGGGATAGGCCGGGTATTCCGAATGGCACATCGAACAGCGCCCGGTCACGGTGTTGTAGACCTCGGGGAATTCCTCGGCCAAGGCGAAGCGCTGGACCGAGGGGGGCAGCGCCGCGACGTCCTCGGGCTGGCGCAGCGCGGGGGCCACGGACAGCCACATGATCAGGATGAAGATCACCGCCGTCACCGCCCAGGTCCAGGTCGGATTGCCGGTCCGCGCATGGTTCGAGTTGAAGTAATGCCGGATCGTCACCCCCATCAGGAACACGAGGCTGGCGATGACCCAGGTGTATTCCGTGGCGAAGGCCAGGGGATAATGGTTCGACAGCATCAGGAAGATCACTGGCAGCGTCAGGTAATTGTTGTGGGTCGAGCGCTGCTTGGCGATCTTGCCGTATTTCGGGTCAGGCTTGCGGCCCGCTTTCAAGTCGGCGACCACGATCTTCTGGTTCGGGATGATGATCATGAAGACGTTGGCCGACATGATCGTCGCGGTCCAGGCGCCCAGATGGATCAGCGCCGCGCGGCCGGTGAAGACCGAGGTGTAGAAATAGCTCATGCCGACCAGCACGACGAAGAGCGCGATCATCACCAGCGTCTGGTTCGAATTGACGAAGCGCTTGCAGATCTGGTCATAGACCAGCCAGCCGAAGGCGAGCGAGGCCAGCGAGATGCCGATCGCCTGCCAGGGCGCCAGCGCCATCACTTCGGGGTCGATCAGGTAGAATTCCGAGCCCAGGTAATAGACCAGCACCATCAGGGTGAAGCCGGAAAGCCAGGTCATGTAGCTTTCCCATTTGAACCAGACCAGATGCTCGGGCATCCGCTCGGGCGCCACCAGATACTTCTGGATGTGGTAGAAGCCGCCGCCGTGGACCTGCCATTCCTCGCCATCGGCGGGGCCCGGGATGTTGCGGTTCAGCCCCAGATCCAGCGCGATGAAATAGAAGGACGAGCCGATCCAGGCCATGGCGGTGACCACATGCAGCCAGCGCACGGCGAATTCGGCCCAGGCACCGATGATCGCGAGTTCGAACATCCCAGTCTCCCCGTTGTTTGGGCCAAGGCTATACCCCGCCCCGTCTTTCTGTTAGTCCATCAAATCTCTGAGGACTTTCAAGCGGGGCCTGAAAGTGTCCTATGTCAACATGATCCGCATGTTCGTGCGTGTCTACGAATTGGGCAGCATGTCCGCCGCGGCGCGCGATCAGCGAACCTCGCCGGCCGTCGCCTCGGGCCGGATCAGCGAGCTTGAGAAGCATCTGGGCGTGCGGCTCTTCAACCGCACCACCCGCAAGCTGCAGCCGACCGAGAACGGGCGGATCTTTTACGAGGGCGCGCTGGGCATTCTGCACGCGATCGAGGATGCCGAGGCCGCGGTGGCGGATGCCACCCAGAACCCGCGCGGCGTCTTGTTCGTAGGCGCGCCGCTGGGCGTGGGCCGGCGCTTCCTCGGGCCCTTTGTCCCTGATTTCAAGGCGGCCTATCCGCTGATCGACCTGCGGCTCAGGCTGTCCGACCGGATCATCGACGTCACCGCCGAGGGGCTCGACGTGGTGCTGCATCTGGGGCGGCTGGAGGACAGCGCGCTGAAGATGCGGGTGATCGCCGAATGCCCGCGCATCCTCTGCGCCGCGCCCGGCTATGTGGCGCGGCGCGGGATGCCGCAGGACGGCGCGGCGCTGATCCGCGACCGGCACGATTGCCTGAACCTGCGCTACCCGGGTGCGAAGGAATTCCAATGGGCGCTGCAAACGCCTGCGGGCGTGCAGAAGTTCGACATTTCAGGCCCTTACGAATCCGATGACGGGGATGTGCTGACCGATTGGGCGCTGGCTGGTCACGGGATCGTGTTGAAACCGCTCTTCGAAGTGGGCGCTTATCTGCGGACGGGCCAGCTGGTGCCGGTGGCGACGGCCACGCCGCCGCTGCCCGTCACGCTGAGCCTGCTGACCCCGCACCGGCGGCTCCGCGATCCCAAGGTGCGGCTCTTTGCCGATTTCATCGTCGGGCGGATCCGCACCGACATGGCGGCGCTGGTGCAGGGGCTCGACCTGCCCGAGATCGAGGTGCGACCGAAGGATGCCCAGCCGCCCAAACAGCCCCATCGCCAGCCCCCCCGAAAGCCACAACCGGATCCGGCCTGAGGAGATCTGCGTCATCGCCAATCCCAAATCCGGCCGCAACAGCCGCGACAGGGCGGCCATAGACCGCGCCATGGCGGTGCTGGGCCCGGGCGCCCGGCTGCGCCGCTGGTCAGCCGAGGGCGGGCTGGAGGATGAGGTCAAGCAGGCCGTGGCCGAGGGCCACAAGATCATCGTAGCCGCCGGCGGCGACGGCACCGTCACCGGTGTGGCGCAGGCGCTGATCGGCTCAGGCGTGCCGATGGGTGTGCTGCCGCTCGGCACGTTCAACTATTTCGCCCGCGGCTTGGGATTGCCGCAAGAGCCCGAGGCCGCGGCCCGCGCCATCCTGAACGGGACGCCGCACCGCATCTCGGTCGGCGTGGTCAACGGGCAGGTGTTCCTCAACAACGCCTCGCTGGGCCTTTATCCCACCGCGCTGCGCGAACGCGAATCGGCCTATAAACGCTGGGGCCGGTCGCGTCTCATGGCGCATGTGGCCCTTCTGCGGACGCTCTATCGCTTCCAGCGTCCGCACCGGCTGACCATCGAGACCGACGACGGCGCCAGGCTGACCCTGCGCACGCCCCTCGTCTTTGCCGCACGCTCGGCCTATCAGGTGGATTACTTCGGCCTCGACGGGCGGGAGGCGATCAGCGCCGACCAATTCGCGGTCTATATCGCCCGCGACGGCTCGCGCTGGCACCTGTTCCGCATGGCGCTGAGGCTGGCCACCGGCAGCATGAAGGCCGGGCGCGACATCGACCTGATCACGCCGCGCCAGATGCGCATCGCCACCCGCGCCAGCAAGCCCTATGTGGCCTATGACGGCGAAAAGCGGCGGATGCCCGCGCCGCTCGATTTCAGGATCATGGACGATGCCCTGGCGATCATCCGGCCCGATCCCGCGGACCGGATCGCCGCATGATGCGGATCGTGCATCTGTCGGACCTGCATTTCGGGGCCCATGACCCGGCGCTGATCGCGCCGCTGATCGACGCGGTGGGCCGCGCCCGCCCGGACCTGACGGTGATCTCGGGCGATTTCGCCCAGCGCGGCACCCGCCCGCAATGGCAGCAGGCCGAGGCCTTTCTGAACGCCCTGCCCGGTCCCCAGCTGTCGATCCCCGGCAATCACGACATCCCGCATTACAACCCGCTCTTGCGCGCCTTCGCCCCCTATGCCCGCTTTCGCCGCGCCACCGGCGGACCGGACGAGCCCGTCTGGCGCAACCCGCGCGTGGTGGTGGCCGGGATCAACACCGCCGACCGATGGCAATGGATGCGCGGCAAGGTCAGCACGCCACATATCGAGGGGCTCGGACGGGCCTTCGAGGGCGCGGGCAACCGCCACCGAATTGCCGTCATGCATCACCCGCTCGAACATGCCGCGGTCACCGTCGATCCGCTGATGCGCGGCGCCGATGACCTGATGCAGGCGCTGCCTGGCATGGGGGTGCGCCTGGTCCTGTCGGGCCATATTCACGTCAGCCACATCGCCCCGTTCCGCGACGATCCCGGCATCCTTTTCGTGCAGAATGGCACCTCGCTCTCGACCCGGCTGCGGGGCGAGGCGAATGTCTTTCTGCTGCTGGAGCTGGAGGGGCAAAACCTGCGCGTCACCCGCCATTACGCCACGCCCCGCGGCTTTGTCGCGGCGGCGCCGGAAAGCTGGTTTCTGGAGGGCGGGGTCTGGCTGCATGCCGCGCCCCGGGCGGCGCGGGCTCAGCTGCCGCGATAGGTCGAATAGCCGTAGGGCGACAGCAGCAGCGGCACATGGTAATGCGCCTCGGCATCACTCATGCCGAAGCGGATCGGGATCTGGTCCAGGAACAGCGGATGCGCCCCCGCCTGTCCCGTCGCCCTGAGGTAATCGCCCGCAAAGAACACCAGCTCATAGGTCCCGGTCCTGAACGTGTCCTGCGCCAGGATCGGGCTGTCGGTGCGCCCGTCGGCATTGGTCACCGTCTCGGCGATCTTCTGGTGCGAATTGCCGCTGACCCGATAGAGGGCGATGGTCACGCCCTCGGCCGGCAACCCCCGGGCGGTGTCGAGGACATGGGTGGTCAGATAACCCGGCATGGCGCACTCCTGTTCATGGTCCCCGCCATTCTGCCCAAGCGGCGCGCAAAGGCCAGCCCGCCCGCGCCGCAAAGGTCTTTTCGGGATAATTTGATAAACGCGCCGATTTTTTGGGCTACCCTGAAGATGAAATGAGACCTGCCGAGGATCCCGTCGTGACCGAGCCCCCCCGTTATCCCCGCGACATGATCGGCTACGGCCCCCGCGCGCCCCAGGTTGCCTGGCCGGGCGGGGCGCGGGTGGCGATCTCGCTGGTGCTGAACTACGAGGAGGGCGGAGAAAACAGCGTCCTGCATGGCGACGGCCAGTCCGAGGCGTTCCTGTCCGACATCGCCGGGGCCCAGCCCTGGCCCGGTCAGCGCCACTGGAACATGGAATCGATCTATGATTACGGCGCCCGCGCCGGGTTCTGGCGCCTGCACCGGCTCTTCACCCGCCGCGACCTGCCGGTGACGATCTATGGCGTGGCCACCGCGCTGGCCCGCAGCCCCGAACAGGTCAAGGCGATGAAGGCCGCGCGCTGGGACATCGCCAGCCACGGGCTGAAATGGGTCGAGCACAAGGACATGCCCGAGGAAGTGGAGCGCGCCCAGATCGCCGAGGCGATCCGCCTCCATGCCGAGGTGGTGGGCGAGCCGCCGCGCGGCTGGTACACCGGGCGCTGTTCGGTCAACACCGTGCGGCTGACGGCCGAGATCGGCGCGCTCGACTGGATCTCGGACACTTATGACGACGACCTGCCCTATTGGCTGGAAGCGGGCGAGCGGGATCAGCTGGTCATCCCCTATACGCTCGAAGCCAATGACATGCGCTTCGCCACCGCGCCCGGCTGGGTCACGGGGCAGGATTTCGGCCAGTACCTGATCGACAGTTTCGACACGCTCCACGCCGAGGGCGGGCGGATGTTCTCGGTCGGGTTGCATTGCCGGCTGATCGGGCGGCCGGGGAAACTGGCGGGGCTGATCCGTTTTCTCGATCATGTGGCAGCCAAGGGCGGCGCCTGGTTCGCGACCCGCAGCCAGATCGCCGATTTCTGGGCCGAACACCACCCGCACCGCCGGTTCGAGCGCCCCTCGCGGATGGACCGCGCCACCTTCGTCCAGCGCTACGGCTCGATCTTCGAACATTCGCCCTGGATCGCCGAACGCGCCTGGGGGCTGGAACTGGGCCCCGCGCATGACACGGCGGCGGGGCTGCACAACGCGCTGGCCCGCATGTTCCGCGCGGCCTCGGACGAGGAACGGCTGGGCGTGCTGCGCGCCCACCCGGATCTGGCGGGCAAGCTGGCGCAGGCCCGACGGCTGACGGCGGAATCCACCAGTGAGCAATCCAGCGCCGGGCTCGATGCGCTGACCGATCAGGAACGCACCACCTTCCAGACCCTGAACGGCGCCTATGTCGCCAAGCACGGCTTCCCCTTCATCATCGCCGTCAGGGACCACACCAAGGCCTCGATCCTCGCCGCTTTCGAGGCCCGCATCGCCAATGACACCGCGACCGAATTCGCGACCGCCTGCCGGCAGGTCGAACGGATCGCCGAAATCCGCCTGATGGACCTTCTGCCATGACCACCTATGCCGGGCCCGCCGACGGCCTGCCCCCCCAGACCCAGATCCACACCGGCCGCGCCGTCTTCACCGAGGCCTATGCGGTGATCCCGAGGGGCGTGATGCGCGATATCGTCACCTCGTACCTCCCGGGCTGGTCGAAGGCGCATGCCTGGATCATCGCCCGGCCGATGTCGGGCTTTTCCGAGACCTTCACCCAATACATCCTGACCTTGGACCCCGAGGGCGGCAGCGAGGGACAGGGCGAGCCCGAGGCCGAGGTGCAGGGCGTCCTCTTCGTCACCGAGGGCCGCCCGGTGCTGACGCTCGAGGGCGAGGAGCACGCGCTGGCGCCGGGCGGCTACGCCTATCTGCCCGCCGGATCGCGCTGGAGCCTTAGGAACCCGCAGACCACCCCCGCCACGCTGCATTGGGTCCGCAAGATCTGGGAGCCGGCGCCGGGGATCGACAAGCCCGCGGCCTTCGTCACCAACGAACAGCACCACGCGCCCGCCTCGATGCCCGGGACCAAGGGCGACTGGGCCACGACCCGCTTCGTCGATCCGCGCGACCTGCGCCACGACATGCATGTGAACATCGTCACCTTCCAGCCGGGCGGCCTCATCCCCTTCGAGGAAACCCATGTCATGGAACACGGGCTCTACGTGCTGGAGGGCAAGGCGGTCTACAAGCTGAACAAGGATTGGGTCGAGGTCGAGGCCGGCGATTTCATGTGGCTCCGCGCCTATTGCCCGCAGGCCTGCTACGCTGGCGGCCCCGGCCCCTTCCGTTATCTCCTCTACAAGGACGTGAACCGCCACCCGCGCCTGCGCGGCCCCTGGTCGCGGCCCTGAGCCCCCGCCCCTTCATTCTGCCGACAATACGCCACGGGGGTCCGGGGGTGTGAAACCCCCGGCTCTCGCCACAAGCGAGCCGCCCGATGCCCCAGACGATCTGCCTCCAGCCCCTCACCGCCTCGGCCTTCGCCCCGTTCGGCGACGTGCTGGCCGCGACCGGCGCCCCTGACAAGATCATCAACCAGGGCCTCTGCGGGCGGTTCCATGACCGGGCCGCGCTCGATTTCGGCCCGGGGGGCCGGGCCGGGATCTCGATCTTCAACGCCGAGCCCCGCGCCCTGCCCTACCGGCTGGAGATGGTCGAGCGTCACCCCGAGGGCAGCCAGGCCTTCCTGCCGCTGCACCAGCAGCCCTTCCTGGTCATCGTCGCGCCCGACGAGGGCGGCCGGCCCGGCCGTCCGCTGGCTTTCCTCACCGATGGCGCGCAGGGGATCAACCTGCACCGGGGCACCTGGCACGGGGTGCTCACGCCCCTCGCCGCGCCCGGGCTCTTTGCCGTGGTCGACCGGATCGGCCCCACGCCCAACCTTCAGGAGCATTGGTTCGACACGGCCTATTCCGTGACGGAGTAACGCACCTCAACCCAGACCGGGGCCAACCCGGCAACGACCTAACCGGACCGCTTCCCCGGGGGAGGGCGCGGAGACGGCGCGAAAAATCACATCTCCCCCCGGGAAAGGACAGATCATGACCGCCAGCAGCATCGGCACGCCCGAGCAATTGCGCGACCCCCATTACACCCCGCCGCTGGGCGTGGCCGTGCCGCTGGGCATCCAGCATGTGCTGGCCATGTTCGTGGCCAATGTGACGCCGGCGATCATCGTCTGCGGCGCGGCGGGGATCGGCTTCGGCTCGGACCAGGGGGCGCTCGGGTTCCCCGACATGACCTACATGATCCAGATGTCGATGCTCTTCGCCGGCATCGCCACGCTGTTCCAGACCATCGGCTTCGGCCCGGTCGGCGCGCGGCTGCCGATCGTGCAGGGCACCTCCTTCGCCTTCATCCCGATCATGATCCCGGCCGTGGCGGGGGCGGGCACCGCCGGGCTCGCGGGCCTGCTGACCGGGGTCTTCATCGGCGGGATCTTCCATTTCCTGCTCGGCACGGTGATCGGCCGCCTGCGTTTCGCCCTGCCGCCCCTCGTCACCGGCCTCATCGTGCTGATGATCGGCCTCGCGCTGGTGCGGGTCGGCATCCAATACGCCGCGGGCGGGGTCCCGCTGATGGGGACCGAAAATTTCGGTACGCTCGCCAAATGGACCCCGGCGCTGGTGGTGATCGCCGTCACGCTGGCCATCAAGTTCTTCGCCCGGGGCTTCGCTGCCGTCGCCGCCGTACTGATCGGCATCGTGGCGGGCTATCTCGTGGCGCTGGCCATGGGGCAGGTCAGCTTCGCGCCGATGGACCGGGCTGGCTGGTTCACCGTGCCCTCGCCCTTCCACTGGGGCTTCCGCTTCGATTGGGCCATCGTCATCGGCATGTGCTTCATGGCCGTCGTCTCGGCCATCGAGACGGTGGGCGACACCTCCGGCATCACCAAGGGCGGCGCGGGGCGCGAGGCCACCGACAAGGAGATCCAGGGCGCGACCTTCGCCGACGGCCTCGGCACGGCGCTGGCGGGGGTCTTCGGCGGCCTGCCCAACACCTCCTTCAGCCAGAACGTCGGCCTTGTCGCCATGACCGGCGTCATGAGCCGCCATGTGGTGACCTTCGGCGCCCTGTTCCTGATCCTCTGCGGGCTGGTGCCCAAGGTCGGCGCCTTCATCAACACGGTGCCGATCAACGTGCTGGGCGGCGGGGTCATCGTCATGTTTGGCATGGTCTGCGCCTCGGGCATCTCGATGCTGTCGGACGTCACCTGGAACCGCCGCAACATGGTGATCTTCGCCGTCGCCCTGTCGGTGAGCCTGGGCCTGCAGCTGGAGCCCTCGGCGCTGCAACACCTGCCGCGCACGGCGCAGATCCTGATGACCTCGGGCCTTCTGCCCGCGGCGCTGATCGCGGTGGTGCTGAACCTGCTGCTGCCGGAACATCTGACCGAGCAAGCCACGGAAGAGATCACCGGCGGCCTCGCCGGATCGAAACACTGACCCGAAGGGGGCCGCCCGGCCCCCTTTTTTCCACCCCTGGGAGGCACCATGAAAACCCTGATCCGCAACGCCGACGTGGTGGTGACGATGGACGGCGCCCGGCGCGAGCTGGCGGGCGCCTCGGTTCTGGTCGAGGATGGCGCCATCGCCGCCCTCGGCCCCGGCCTGATCGCCCCGGGGGCCGAGGTGATCGACGCCAGCGGCTGCGTGGTCACCCCGGGCCTGGTGAACACCCATCACCACCTCTACCAGTCGCTGACCCGTGCGGTGCCGGGCGGGCAGGATGCGCTCCTCTTCGGATGGCTCAAGACGCTCTACCCGATCTGGGCCCGCTACCGGCCCGAGGACATGCACCTCTCGACCCAGCTCGGCCTCGCCGAACTGGCGCTTTCCGGCTGCACGATGTCCTCGGACCATCTCTATCTCTATCCCAACGGGTCGCGGCTCGACGACACGATCCACGCCGCAAGGGCGCTGGGGCTGCGGTTCCACGCCACCCGCGGCGCCATGTCGATCGGCGAATCGAAAGGCGGCCTGCCGCCCGATTCGCTGGTCGAGGACGAGGCCGCGATCCTGAAGGACAGCATCCGCGTCATCGACGCCTTCCACGATCCCCGGCCCGAGGCGATGACCCGCGTCGGCCTCGCCCCCTGCTCGCCCTTCTCGGTCTCCCGAGAGCTGATGCGCGACGCGGCATTGCTGGCGCGGGACAAGGGCGTCATGCTGCACACCCATCTGGCCGAGAATGACGAGGATATCGCCTATTCGCTGTCCCAGTTCGGCTGCCGCCCCGGGCAATATGCCGAGGATCTGGGCTGGACCGGCGCCGATGTCTGGCACGCCCATTGCGTAAAGCTGGACGCATCGGAAATCTCGCTCTTCGCCCATACGAAAACCGGCGTTGCCCATTGCCCCTGCTCGAATTGCCGCCTGGGGTCCGGCATCGCCCCCGTCCGGGCGATGCGGGACGCGGGCGTGAAGGTGGGGCTGGGCGTCGACGGCTCGGCCTCGAACGACGCGGGCGAGCTGATCGGCGAGGCGCGGCAGGCCATGCTGTTGCAGCGGGTGGCGAACGGCGCCAATGCGATGTCGGCGCGCGAGGCGTTGGAGATCGCCACGCTGGGTGGCGCTTCGGTGCTGGGTCGGGCGGGGGAACTGGGCTCGCTGGAACCCGGCAAACGCGCCGATATCGCCATCTGGGACCTCCGCGCGCTCCAGGCCGCGGGGTCGTGGGATCCGGTGGCGGCGCTGGTCCTCTGCGGGCCGCATCGCGTGCGTCACCTGCTGGTCGAGGGACGGGAGGTGGTGCGCGACTTCCGCCTGGTCACGCTGGATGAACGCGTCCTGGCCGAAAGCGCCCGCCGCGCCACCGCCCGGCTGCTGGCCTGAGCCTCAGCCCAAAGCCTCTGTGGCCACCAGCCGGATCCGTTCGACCATTGCCCGAAGCCCGTTCGAGCGCTGGGACGACAGATGCTCGTCCAGCCCCAGCCGTTTCAGCGCGCCCGCCGCATCGACGCCCGGCACCTCGGCCAGCGGCCGCCCGGCATAGAGCGCGTGCAGCACGGCAATGAGGCCGCTGACGATCATCGCATCCGAGGCGCCGAGGAAATCGAAGCGCCCGTTCTCGATCTGGGGAAACAGCCAGACCTGGCTGGCACAGCCGTTCACCTTGTTGGCCGGCACTTTCAGCGCCTCGGGCATGGGCGGCAGATCGCGGCCCAGCTCGATCACATGGCGATAGCGGTCTTCCCAATCGTCGAGGAACTCGAAGGTCTCGGCGATCTCGTCAAACTCTGCCTGGGCCATGCCGCTCCCCTCGCTGGATACGGTCCCAGACCTAGGCCGAGGCGGGGCAAAGGTCCAGTCCCGCCCTTTTCAACCCCCCGCCTTTGCGCTAGGCCAAGGACGACCCGCTCAGGCTGGACCCGCACGGAGAAACCCGATGAAAGCGCCGCTGACCCTCCTCCTCGTCGCCACGCTCGCCGTCTCGGCATGTGGCGGCCTGCGCGAGTCGCGCCTGAACCCGCGCAACTGGTTCGGCAGCTCGACCGAGGACGCGCGCCCGGAACTGGGACCGACCAGCGATGTGATCGACGGCCGCCCGCTGGTGCCGGCGGTGACCGCGATGACCATCGAGAGCACCTCGTCCGGCGCCATCGTCCGGGCCGAGGCGGTGATGCCCTCGGCCGGCTGGTGGGACGCGCAGCTTCTGCCCGAGAATTACGGCCGCCCGGTCGGCGGCGTGCTGACCTTCCGCTTCGTCGCCGCCGCCCCCGTCACCCCTGCCCCCGGCCCGACCGAGGCCACGCGCACCATCACCGCGGTGGTCGCGCTGACCCAGGCGCAGCTCGACACCGCGTCGGAAATCGTCGTGGTGGGCGAAACCAATTCCCGCCGCTCGCGCCGCTGAGATCCCTTGTGCCGTGACCAAAGGGGCCGCCCGCGCGGCCCCTTTTTGCTGCGCCCCGCCATGGAAAAAGGGCGCGCAGCCTCCCCGCCGCGCGCCCTTCCGTCTACGCCCGGGGCGTAGGGTGCATGCTCGCATGCACCGTTTTTCGCAATCAGTTCCGCGACTTGTCGACCATCTTGCCCTTGGCGATCCAGGGCATCATGGCGCGCAGCTTCTCGCCGACCTGCTCGATCTGATGCTCGTCGTTCAGACGGCGGGTCGCCTTGAAGAAGGGCTGGCCGACGGCGTTTTCCTGCATGAAGTCACGCACGAACTTGCCGGTCTGGATGTCGGTCAGCACGGCTTTCATGCGGGCCTTGGTCTCGTCGTAAGGCAGGATACGCGGGCCCGAGACATATTCGCCGTATTCGGCGGTGTTCGAGATCGAGTAGTTCATGTTGGCGATGCCGCCTTCGTAGATCAGATCCACGATCAGCTTCACCTCGTGCAGGCACTCGAAATAGGCCATCTCGGGCTCGTAGCCCGCTTCGACCAGCGTCTCGAAGCCCATGCGGATCAGTTCGACCAGACCGCCACACAGAACCGCCTGCTCGCCGAAGAGGTCCGTCTCGCATTCCTGACGGAAGTTGGTCTCGATGATGCCCGAACGGCCGCCACCGATGGCCGAGCAATAGCTGAGCCCCAGTTCCATGGCCCGGCCGGTCGCGTCCTGATGCACGGCCACCAGGCAAGGCACGCCGCCGCCCTTGACGTATTCGCCGCGCACGGTGTGGCCCGGGCCTTTCGGCGCCATCATGATGACATCGACGCCCTTCTTCGGCTCGATCAGGCCGAAATGGACGTTCAGGCCGTGGGCGAAGGCGATCGCCGCACCCTCGCGCAGGTTGTCATGGACGTATTTCTTGTAGGTCGCGGCCTGGAGTTCGTCGGGCATGGTGAACATGATCAGGTCGCACCAGGCGGCGGCCTCGGCGATCCCCATGACCTTCAGGCCCTCTTTCTCGCATTTCGCGGCCGAGGCCGACCCCTCGCGCAGCGCCACGACGACGTTCTTCGCCCCCGAATCGCGCAGGTTCAGCGCATGGGCATGGCCCTGGGACCCGTAGCCGAGGATGGCCACTTTCTTGTCCTTGATCAGGTTGATGTCGCAGTCGCGGTCGTAATACACGCGCATCGGGGCGCTCCTTTGTTCATTGGTGGGCGCATCATAGGCCGTTTGACGGGAATTCCCTTGCAATTTCCCGCATTCCTGGAGAAATCCTGTCTGGTATCATGCGTGGAATAGGCCATTTCCGGGATTTTCATGTCCGTCGACGATACCGACCGCCGATTGCTGCGCCAGTATCAGGCCGATCCGTCGCAGCCGCTGGCCGAACTCGCCCGCCGCGCCGCCATGACCGAGGCCACGGCCTCGCGCCGGCTGGAACGGCTGCGCGCGCGCGGGATCCTGAAGGGCGTCGGCGCGGTGATCGACTGGCGCAAGCTGGGCTGGGAGGTCGAGGTCTCGCTCCGCATCACGCTGGACAAGACCGATCCCCGCGCCTTCGACGATTTCATCGCCGCCGCCCGGCATGTGCCCGAAGTGCTGGAGATCCAGACCTTCCTCGGCCGGGTCGATGTGCGCCTCAACGTCATCGCCCGCGACATGGCCCATTATCAGGAGGTCTATCGCACCCGCCTCCTCACCCTGCCGCATATCGCCGATCTCGAGGCGCTGATGCATGTGGCCGAGATCAAGCGCGGCGAGGCGCTGCCGCTGTGACCTCGATCCGCCCGCGCCTCCGCTTCCCACTCGCCCTGGCAGGGGCCAAGCCCAACCCGCCGCTCGCCCGCCGAACCACCCCGGCCAATCCCGCGCGCCCCGCCGCCAGTCGGCCGTGCGCCCCGTCCCGCTGTGCCCCACCCCGCCGTCTTCTAGGCGCTGCAGATATGGCCGGGGGCAGCGCTCGCCGCCCCGCCACAAGCGCGGGCCAACCCGGCACGAGCACGCGCCCCATCCCTCCCTTCTTTGCGCCCCAAATATCCCGGGGGGTCCGGGGGGCAGCGCCCCCCGGCCGGTCGCCCGAGGAGACCGCGCCGAAGGCGCGGGGGACGAGGGCGAAACCCCTTCCCCGATCCCGCCGATGATCGCGCTCGACGATACCGACCGCGCGCTGCTGCGGGCTTTGGCCGCGGATGCCACGCAAAGCGCCGGCGCGCTCGGACGCAGGCTCGGCCTCAGCCAGCCCGCCACCTGGCGGCGCATCAAGCGCCTGACCGACGAGGGCGCCATCGCCGGGCGTCGCCTGATCCTCGACCAGGCGGCGCTGGGCTTCGGCGTCACCGTGTTCCTGGGCGTCAGCCTGGCCGCCAAGGGCCGCGTCAGCCTCGAGGATTTCGAACGCGCCGTCTCGGCCATCCCCGAGGTGCAGACCGTGCAGCATGTCCTCGGCCTCTACGATTACCGGCTGCGGGTGGTGGCCCGGGACCTCGCCGATTTCGAACGCGTATTGCGGCGGCGGATCATGACCCTGCCCGGGATCGGGGCGGTCGATGCCAATGTGCTCCTCAGCGAGGAACGCTTGCCGGGGCCGCTTTGAGCGGTGGGGTGAAACCCCACCCTACGGGCGCCGCATAGGGTGGGGTTTCATCCCGCCATTGCCCACCCGCGACGCCCCGCAGGATGCGTGCCCGGACGCGCCGCACCGCGTGCGATTTCCGGCCGCCATCCCGCCCCCCGTAGGGTGGGTTTTCAACCCACCCCGCAAGACGCCCTTCAATAGGGCTCGATCAACCGGTTGAGGTAATCTCGCTCGGCCTCGGGCCGTTCGCGTTCCGCCTGGCGGCGGCGGATCTCGTCCATCAGCTCACGGGCGCGCTCGCGCGGGTCCTCGCCCGGCACGACCGAGCCGAAATCGCCGCTCTGCGCCGAGGGGCCCATCTCGCGCCCCAGCGGATCGCGCCCCGCCCCCTGGGCCTGCGCCTGGTCGGAGTCGCCCTCCGAGCCCGCGCGCTCGCGCCGGTCGGCGTCCAGGGCGTCGCGGAATTCGCGCAGACCTTCGCGCAGCGCATCCAGCGCCTCGGCCTGGCGCTGCAGGGCGCCGCGCATGTCGCCCTCTTCCAGCGCCTCGGCCGCCTGATCCATGGCGCGGTTGGCCTCCTCGAGCGCCTGCAAACCCGCCTCGCCCTCGTCGGTGCCCTCGCCCGGCAGCTCGCCCAGCTGCTGCTGGCGCAGCCGCTCGCGCAATTCGCGCTGCCGCTCGGCCAGTTCGCGCATCGCCTGTTCGGCATCCTTGCCGGCTTCGCCCTGCTGGCCCTGTTGCCCTTGCTGACCCTGCTGCTGGCCCTGCTGGCCATCCTGAGGCTGGCCACCCTGGCCGAATTGTTCCTGCAATTGCTCGAAGGTCTCGTCCGCCAGGCCCTGCTGCTCACCCAGCGTGTCGCCCAGCCCCTCCATCGCCTCGCCGCCCGGCATCGGCTCGCCGCCCTCGCCGCGGGTCATCTGCAGATTGTCGAGCAGCGCGTTCAACTGCGCCATCATCTCGGCCGCATCCTCCATCCGGCCCTCTTCCATGGCCTGCTGGATCGCGTCCATCATCTCCTGGATCTGGCTCTGGGTGATCCGCTCGCCCTCCTGCTGACCGCCCTGGTCGCGCTGGTCGGCTTGCGGGTCCTCGGCATCGGGGGCCTGTTCGGCCAGCATCGCCATGTAGTCGCGCGTGGCCTCGCGCAGCTCGTCCATCAGCTCCTGGATTTCCGAAGGATCCGCACCGCGTTCCATCGCCTCGGCCAGCCGGTCGCGGGCGCGTTGCAGCCGGTCGCGGGCATTGGCAAGCTCGCCCTCCTCCATCAGCAGCGCCAGATCCCAGAGCCGCTGCGCCAGCTCGTCGCGAGCCTCGGGCGTGAAGCTGTCGGACTCGAGCCGGGTCTCGATGAAATTGACCGCGCCGCGGATCAGCACCGGGGCGTTCTCGTAGTGGAAGGCGCCCTCGGACCGATGCAGCATCGCCCGCATCAGCATCGCCGTGCGCCGCGCATTGATGGCGTTCCACAGCAGGTCGCGCCTGAGTTCGATCAACGCCTTGGCCGCAGGCTCGAAGAAGCGTCGCCCGGGCAGGATCGCCGCCTCGGCCGGGCTTTCGCCCGCCTGCCCCGCCGCATCGACCGCGCGCAGGACCACCTGCACCGGCAGGTTGGCCCAGGGGTGCTGCGAGAGATCCTCGCGCAGCGTCTCGGTCAGCGACATGCGGTCGCCCGACATGGGCATCGGCAGGGCCAGTTGCAGCGGTGCGCGCGGCTCGGGATCCGGGGTCAGGCCATAGCGGCGGTCGATGGCGGCCAGATCGAGGGTGATCACCGCCTCGCCCCGGAGCACGCCGTAATCGTCGCTGGCGGTGAAGGGAAGTTCGGCCACGCCGCCCCGCGCGCGTTCCATCGGCCCCATGGGCAGGATCTCGGGCAGCATGTCGCGGGCGACAGCCACCTGCCAGCGGCGGCCGCTCGGCCCGTCGATGACGATTTCACCGCTCCGGCGGGCGTCGAATTCCAGCGCCTGCCCGGTCTCGTCGGCCTGCACGCCATCGGCCAGCGATTGCTCCAGCGTCAGGGCGCCCGGCGGGCCGTAGAACCGCAGGACGACGCGGCTGCCCTGTGGCACCTCGAAACTCTCGCGCTCGATCTCGTTGAGGTAGAGGCCCGGCCGACCGGTATAGGCGGGCGGCACGATCCAACCTTCCCAGCTGGGCCCGATGGCGGCCCCGGCGGCGCCCGGCATGCCGGCCAGCGGCCCCTGTTGGCCCGGCACGGCGAACAGGATCGCGACGGCGGCGGCGGTCAGCGCCACCAGCCGCAGCGCATAGGGGTCACGGCGGGCGAGTTGCGGATCGGGGCGGACGGCGCGGGCCTTGGCGGCCTGGGCCTGCATCCGGGCACGGTGCGCCTGCCAGAGCGCGGCCGAGGCCGGGTCGGCGGCGCCCAGCGCCTGCGTATCGGTCAGCGCGGCCAGCGGACGGCCGGTCAATGTGCGGTCGAGCCGCGCCGTCGCCTCGGCCCGCGTGGGCCAGCGGAACCGCCACAGGCCCAGCGCCAGCGTCACCAGCATCGCCAGGCCGAAGGCCCCGGCGACCCAGAGTGCGGCATCGCCCGGCAGGCGCGTGTGCAGGTCGAAGGCCCAGAGCGCGCCCGCGATCAGCGCCAGCGACAGGGGCAGCCACAGCGCCCGTGCGACCCGTTCCGCCACCATCCCCGCGCGTGTGAGCCACAGCGCGCGCGAAACGGGGGCGAGCGGGTCCTTGGGGTCCGCCATGGAAATCCTCTTCTACAGCCAGGCCGGGATGGTATCGCGGGCGATCATCTCGTCATAGGTCGGGCGGGGGCGGATAACGGCGAAATGATCGCCCGAGACCAGCACCTCGGGCACCAGCGGGCGCGAGTTGTATTCGGACGACATCACCGCCCCGTAGGCGCCCGCCGAGCGGAAACCGACCAGTTCCCCCGCCTGCACCAGCGGCATGGCGCGCTGCTTGGCGAAAGTGTCGCCCGATTCGCAGACCGGCCCGACTACATCGACCGCCACCTGCGGCTCGCCCGGCGCCGGTTCGACCAGCGGCACGATATCGTGGTGCGAGCCATACATCGCCGGGCGCACCAGATCGTTCATCGCCGCGTCGATGATGAGGAATTCGCGTTCCTCGGCCTTCTTGCGGTAGATCACCTGCGAGACCAGCATCCCGGCATTGCCGGAAATCAGGCGGCCCGGCTCGATCTCGATCTCGCAGCCCAGATCGCCCAGCACGCGCTTGACCATGGCGCCATATTCGACCGGCAGGGGCGGCGCCTCGTTGCCGCGGGTATAGGGGATGCCGAGACCCCCGCCGAGGTCCAGACGCTCGATCGTATGGCCATCCGCGCGCAATTCCTCCACCAGCCCCCGCATCTTGGTATAGGCGGCCTCGAAGGGGGCAAGGTCGGTCAGCTGGCTGCCGATATGCATGTCGACGCCGATCACCCTGATCCCCGGCAACGCGGCGGCGCGGGCATAGATTTCCCGCGCGCGGGAGATCGGCACGCCGAACTTGTCTTCCTTGCGGCCGGTGGAGATTTTCTCGTGCGTCTTGGCATCGACGTCCGGGTTGACCCTGAGCGTGATCGGCGCCTCCAACCCCATGGCCGACGCGACGGCTGAGAGGGCCTCAAGCTCGGGCTCGGATTCGACGTTGAACTGGCGGATGCCGCCCTCCAGCGCCATCCGCATCTCGGCTGGCGTCTTGCCGACGCCCGAGAAGACGATCCGCTCCCCCGGCACGCCGGCGGCCTTGGCCCGCAGGTATTCGCCGATGGAGACCACATCCATCCCGGCGCCCAGATCGCCCAGCAGCTTCAGGACGGCGACATTCGAGTTCGACTTGACCGCGAAGCAGACCAGCGACGGCAGCGGCTCCAGCGCTTCCTTGAACAGCAGGAAGTGGCGGCTCAGCGTCGCGGCGGAATAGCAGTAAAACGGCGTGCCCACCGCGGCGGCAATGTCGGACATTGCCACATCTTCGGCGTGCAGATGCCCGTTGCGATAGAGAAAATGGTCCACGAAGGCCCCCGGATTGCGCGCGCGGCGCTGTCAGAAAGTCAATCCTGCCTGCGCAGGTACAGATAAAGCGGCAGGCCGCAACTCACCCCGATGCAGAAGGTCGCCGGGATCGCCCAAAGGCCCCGCCACTGCCGCGTCCGGGCGCAGTCGACCACAACCCAGAGCGTCAGGGCGATGGCGGCGATGGTCAGATCCCAGACGAGGCCCGAGGTCGCGGCATTGGCGTGCCAGGCCTCGACCATGCCCGACAGGGTGAACCCGTGTTCGCCGAACCAGTCGAGGAACCAGGACATCGGATGCACCGCGCCCCAGAGCGCGAGCAGCAGCCAGACCGGCCTCACGATCCCTCAGCCCAGAAGGCCCGCAGATCCATGCCGCCCGGGGCCGAGGGCGGATCCCCTGCCCCGCAGGCCGCCAGGGCCAGCAAAGCCGCCCAGAGAAGGTGTTTCATGCCAGCGCCTCCTTCCAGCGCGCGACCTGCGCCTCGACATTCGAGGGGGCCGTCCCGCCATAGGAAACCCGGGAACGCACCGAATTGTCGACCCCCAGCACCGAATAGACTTCCTGGGTGATGCCCGGATGCCCCGTTTGCATCTCGGCCAGCGTCAGGTCCGGCAGGTCGCAGCCCTTCTTCTCGGCCAGCGCCACCAGCGAGCCGGTGACGTGGTGGGCATCCCGGAACGGCAGGTTCAGGCTGCGCACCAGCCAGTCAGCCAAATCCGTCGCGGTCGAGAAGCCCGAGGCAGCGGCGGCGGCCAGAACCTCGCGGTTGGCGTTCATGTCCTTGACCATGCCCTCCATCGCGGCGAGGCCCAGCATCAGGTTGTCGGCGGCGTCGAAGACCTGTTCCTTGTCCTCCTGCATGTCCTTGGAATAGGTCAGCGGCAGACCCTTCATCACCATGAAGAGCGCGACGGTCGCGCCCAGGATGCGGCCGACCTTGGCCCGCAGCAGTTCCGCCGCATCCGGGTTCTTCTTCTGCGGCATGATCGACGAGCCGGTGGTGAAGCTGTCAGACAGCCGCACGAAGCGGAACTGGGCCGAGGACCAGATCACCAGCTCTTCGGCGAAGCGGCTCAGGTGCATGGCACAGATCGACGCGGCCGCCAGGAATTCCAGCGCGAAATCGCGGTCCGAGGTGCTGTCCAGACTGTTCGCCGTCGGCCGGTCGAAGCCCAGCGCGGCGGCGGTCATGTGCCGGTCGATGGGGAACGAGGTTCCGGCCAGTGCGGCGGCGCCCAGGGGGCATTCGTTCATCCGCTTGCGGGCGTCCTGGAAGCGCGATTTGTCCCGCGCCAGCATCTCCACATAGGCCAGCATGTGGTGGCCCCAGGTGACGGGCTGCGCGGTCTGCAGATGGGTGAAGCCGGGCATGACCCAGGCGGCCCCGGCCTCGGCCTGGGTCAGAAAAGCGCGCATCAGCCGGTCGATCCCGGCAATCGCCGCGTCGCATTGGTCGCGCACCCAGAGGCGGAAATCGACCGCCACTTGGTCATTGCGCGAGCGCGCGGTATGCAGCCGCCCGGCGGGTTCGCCGATGATCTCCTTCAGGCGGGATTCCACATTCATGTGAATGTCTTCCAGCGCGGTCTTGAACTGGAAATTCCCCGCCTCGATCTCGTCCTTGACCTGCTGCAGGCCCGCGTCGATGGCGGCGTGGTCGGCCTTGGTGATGATGCCGGTCGCAGCCAGCATCGCCGCATGGGCGCGCGAGCCGGCGATATCCTGCGCATAGAGCCGCTGGTCGAAACCGATCGAGGCGTTGATCGCCTCCATGATCGCATCCACCCCACCGGCGAACCGGCCGCCCCACATGCTGTTCGCGCTGTCGCTCATCCTGGCCCCCTGTCGCCTTGCGGCGCCGGTATACGCCCGGCCCTCCCGGCGTGCAATCAGCGCCGCGATTCACCGGGCGTTAACGAATTTCGCGTCAAAGTAGAAAAAACCCTCAGAAGGGAGTCTCCGAATGCCCACGCCCCCGACCGCCGCCCTGCCCGAAGACGGCTACGACAGCCCGCTTTCCGTGGCCGACCGGATGCGCCAGCAGGACACGATCGACATGGTGCGCCGCGCGCTGGACGAAAAGCGCGCGATGCTCGCCTATCAGCCCGTGGTGCAGGCCCGCATGACCAACCGCGCCGCCTTCTACGAGGCCTATATCCGCATCCTCGACGACAAGGGCCGGGTGATCCCCGCGCGGGATTTCATGGGCGCCGTCGAAACGCATGAAATCGGCCGCCGCATCGACTGCCTGGCGCTGGAACTGGGCCTCGCCGCGCTGGCGCAGGAACATTCGATCCGCCTCAGCGTCAACATGTCGGCGCGTTCCATCGGCTATCCGCAATGGCTGGCCACGCTGGAACGCGGGCTGCGCGCCGATCCGACCATCGCCGAACGCCTGATCCTGGAAATTACCGAAGGTTCGGCCATGCTGATGCCGGATCTGGTCACGGTTTTCATGGCCGACATGCAGTCGCGCGGCATCTGCTTTGCGCTCGACGATTTCGGCGCAGGCTATACCGCCTTCCGCTATCTGAAGGATTTCTATTTCGACATCATCAAGATCGACGGCCAGTTCATCCGCGGCATCGCCCATGACCCGGACAACCAGGTGCTGGCCGCGGCGCTGGTCTCCATCGCCCGGCATTTCGACATGTTCACCGTCGCCGAATCGGTCGAGAACGAGGAAGACGCGCGCTACCTGATCGACATCGGGTTCGACTGCCTTCAGGGCTATTTCTACGGCATCCCTTCGACCGAGGCGCCGTGGTTGACCTCGCGTCTGAGCAAGCTGGCCTGAGCCCGCGAGCCTGCATCGTACCGGGGGCGCTACCGGCCGCGATACCGGCGGCGCTAACGCCGCAAAACGGGGCAGTTCGCCTGCCATTTCCGCACTGCGGCATTGATTTGAGGGGGCGCCAGGCATAAACCTACGCCAGTCTCGCGGCCGGGCGGTCGCGCCAAACGCGAAGGGAGCCTCCATGACCAACGTCGTTATCGTCTCTGCCGGCCGGACCGCTGTCGGTTCGTTCAACGGCAGCTTCGCCAATACGCCCGCGCATGAGCTGGGCGCGGCGGTCATCGACGCGGTCGTTGCCCGCGCCGGGATCGACAAGGCGGAAGTGTCGGAAACCATCCTCGGTCAGGTGCTGACCGCGGGCCAGGGCCAGAACCCGGCACGCCAGGCGGCGATCCTGGCCGGCCTGCCGCAGGAGGCTTCGGCCTGGGGCATCAACCAGGTCTGCGGCTCGGGCTTGCGCGCGGTGGCGCTGGGCGCCCAGCACGTGCAGCTCGGCGATGCGGCCATCGTCATCGCCGGCGGGCAGGAGAACATGTCGCTCAGCCCCCACGTCGCGCATCTGCGCGCCGGCACCAAGATGGGCGACATGAAATTCATCGATTCGATGATCAAGGACGGTCTGTGGGACGCCTTCAACGGCTATCACATGGGCCAGACGGCCGAGAATGTCGCGCAGAAATGGCAGATCAGCCGCGAGATGCAGGACGAATTCGCCGTCGCCAGCCAGAACAAGGCCGAGGCCGCGCAAAAGGCCGGCAAGTTCAAGGATGAGGTGATCCCCTTCACCATCAAGTCCCGCAAGGGCGATATCGTGGTCGATGCCGATGAATACATCCGTCACGGCGCCACGCTGGAGGCCATGCAGAAGCTGAAGCCCGCCTTCACCAAGGACGGTTCGGTCACCGCCGCCAACGCCTCGGGCATCAATGACGGCGCCGCGGCCGTGATGCTGATGTCGGAGGCCGAAGCCGCCCGCCGCGGCCTGACCCCGCTGGCGCGCATCGCCTCCTACGCCACCGCCGGTCTCGACCCGGCGATCATGGGCGTGGGCCCGATCTTCGCCTCGCGCAAGGCGCTGGAGAAAGCCGGTTGGAACGCGGCCGATCTGGATCTGGTCGAGGCCAACGAGGCCTTCGCCGCCCAGGCCTGCGCGGTCAACAAGGACATGGGCTGGAACCCCGAGGTGGTGAACGTCAACGGCGGCGCCATCGCCATCGGCCACCCGATCGGCGCCTCGGGCGCGCGGATCCTCAACACGCTGATCTTCGAGATGCAGCGCCGCGACGCCAGGAAGGGCCTCGCCACGCTGTGCATCGGCGGCGGCATGGGCGTTGCCATGTGCATCGAGCGCTGAGGCGCCCGGATCTCGCAAGGAATTGCCAGGGGCGGGCGCAACTTTGTTGCGCCCGCCCATTCATTTCGATAACAGAATTACAACGCCAATACCCAGGAGGAAAATATGGGACGGGTTGCACTGGTTACGGGTGGGTCGCGCGGTATCGGCGCCGCGATCTCGGTCGCGCTGAAGAACGCGGGCTACACCGTCGCCGCCAATTACGCCGGCAATGACGAGGCTGCGGCCAAGTTCACCGCCGAGACGGGCATCAAGACCTACAAGTGGAACGTGGCCGATTACGACGCCTCGAAAGCCGGGATCGCCCAGGTCGAGGCCGATCTGGGTCCGGTCGATGTGGTGATCGCCAATGCCGGCATCACCCGCGACGCGCCCTTCCACAAGATGACCCCTGATCAGTGGAAGCAGGTCATCGACACCAACCTGACCGGCGTCTTCAACACCGTCCATCCCGTCTGGCCCGGCATGCGCGAGCGCAAGTTCGGCCGTGTGGTGGTCATCAGCTCGATCAACGGGCAGAAGGGCCAGTTCGGCCAGGTGAACTATGCCGCGACCAAGGCGGGCGATCTCGGCATCGTCAAGTCGCTGGCCCAGGAGGGCGCGCGGTTCGGCATCACCGCCAATGCGGTCTGCCCGGGCTATATCGCCACGGAAATGGTGATGGCGGTGCCGGAGAAGGTGCGCGAATCGATCATCGCCGGGATCCCGGCCGGCCGTCTGGGCGAGCCCGAGGAGATCGCCCGCTGCGTGGCCTTCCTGGTCTCGGATGACGCGGGCTTCGTCAACGGCTCGACCATCAGCGCCAATGGCGCGCAATTCTTCGTCTGACCCCCTTCGGGGCGCGAGGACAGGGCGGGGCTTCGGCCCCGCCCTTTGCGTTCCGCGCCTGAGGGATAGCGCAGCCGGACGTAACCCTGCAACACGACAGCGCCGAGGCCAGTTGCCGCCACCGGCTGCGCAAGGACGAGGGGCTTGGGGCGGTCACCCCGCTCCTTCTCGGCCACCCGGCGCCTGACGGCAGAAGACGGGCAGTCTGCGGCTTGTCCTTTGCCGAAGGGTGGGTTTTCCTGTCGCGCCGGGGCGGGCCCCGAGTCGAGCGGGACGGGGACATGGGACGGCGCAAGGCAACCTTGGTGGGATTTTCGGCGGTGGCACTCTGGGCGCTGCTGGCGCTGTTCACGGTGGCCACGGCGCCGGTGCCGCCTTTCCTGCTGACCGCGCTGACCTTCGGCATCGGCGGCGGCGTGGGGCTGGTCTGGGTGCTGGCCACCGGCAGTATCGCCAAGCTGCGGGCGGTGCCGCTTTCGGCTTATGCCTTCGGAACGGCGGGACTTTTCGGCTACCACTTCCTCTATTTCACCGCGCTCAGGCTCGCCCCCGCGGCCGAGGCCGGGCTGATCTGCTACCTCTGGCCGCTGTTCATCGTGCTCTTCTCGGGCCTCTTGCCGGGCGAAACGCTGCGCCCGGGCCATGTCGCGGGCGCGCTTCTGGCCTTTGCCGGGGCGGCGCTGATCGTGGCGGGCGGGATCGGCGCCGTCTCGGGGGCGATGGCGGGCTATGCGGTGGCCTTTGTCGCGGCGTTGACCTGGGCGGGCTATTCGCTGGGCTCGCGGCGGCTGGCAGGCGTCCCGACCGAGGCGGTCGCCGTCACCTGCCTGGCGACCGCACTGCTGTCGGCGCTTGCGCATTGGGGGCTGGAGACGACACGCTGGCCCGACAGCACCGGCGGATGGCTCGCCATTCTGGCGCTGGGGCTCGGCCCGGTGGGGCTGGCTTTCTATACCTGGGATATCGGGGTCAAGGGCGGGGACATTCAGCTTCTGGGAACCGCCTCCTATGCGGCGCCGCTGTTGTCCACGCTGGCCCTGGTCCTTGCCGGGATGGCGCCTGCCAGCCTGTCGCTGGCCCTGGCGGCCTTGGTCATCACCGGCGGCGCGGCCCTCGCCGCGCGCGCCGGATCGTCGCGAGTCACTCAGCCGCGAGGCGAGTGATTTCCTCTTTCAGGCGGAGCTTCTGCTTCTTCATCTCGGCGATGGCCAGGTCGTCCTTGCCCGGCGCGCGCTGGGCCACTTCAACCTGGTCCGACAGGGCCTGATGGCGGCGGCGCAGTTCCTGAAGATGCGAAGTCAACGACATTGGTATCCTCCTGTTTCGGGTATCCGAGACATCAGTGCACCACAGTTTCATCGGTTTGTCACATGAAACCCGAAGTTGTTTTGCGGCAATTTGACCGGACCGGCGGGTTCAGGCCGACCCCGCCGGATCGCCCCAATCGAGCGCCTGCGCATGGCGCAGGATCGCCCGGGCACGGGGCGTGAAATCGTCGCCATCGCCCCTGTGCGCGGCGCCTTCGTGCATGACCAGGGGCGCCAGCAGCCGGAAGGGGGCGCGGCCGCCCTTGCGGGCCTGGACCAGCACGCGGCCGGCCGCCCGGCCCTCGCGCGCGGCGATCGGCCGCACGCTGGCCGAGGCGCGGCCGCCCAGCGCCGCCAGGATCTCGGGCAGACGTTCGGCCAGGTGGATCAGGGTCAGGAACCCGCCGCTCTTCGTGCGCCTGAGGCCGGTCGCGACCCATTCGGCCAGCGGCGTCTCCTCACGCAGGGCGGCGTCGCGCCCGGCGTCGCGGGCGGGGGGCGAGCCGGGGCGGTAATAGGGCGGGTTGGCCAGGACGTGATCGAACCCCTCCCGCAATTCGGGGGGCAGCGCCACCAGATCGGCCTCGGTCACGCTCAGCGCGATCCCGTTCTCGGCCCCGTTGCGGCGGGCGAGCGCGGCATAATCCGCCTGCCGCTCGACGCCCCGCAGACCCAGCCCCGGCACCCGCCGGCCCAGCGCCAGCAGCGCCACGCCCGCACCGCAGCCCAGCTCAAGCACGTTCTGTCCCGGCAGGGCCGGAACCGCCGCGGCCAACAGCAGCGGATCGGTGGCCGCACGATAGCCGTCCCTGGGCTGCCAGACGGCCAGGCGACCGTCCAGGAACACGTCCCGCGTGAGTGACGGCTCAGCCATCAACCGGAACACCGTTGTCCATAAGGATCGCCTTGGCCATAAACAGATTTTCGTCGCGCACCAGCAGCCGCTGCGGCACAATGGACAGCGCGCTCATATGGACGTCCACCGCAAAGGTCTCTATACCTTCGGCCGCGAGCAGGGCCGTTGCGAAGGGGATCACCGTTGGATCGGTCGTGCGCAGCAGTTCTTTCATCCGGTCACTAAACGGCAAGGCCCCGGACTTGTCAAAGCGAGGCAGGCAGCCGATGAACGTCACCCAGATCAGTCCGCTGGAAGCCCTGTCGCAGGTGCTGGCCGAGGACATGGGCCGGGTGAATGCGCTGATCCGCGAGCGCATGGCCTCGGAGAATGCACCCCGCATCCCCGAGGTCACCGCCCATCTGATCGAGGCCGGCGGCAAGCGCATCCGGCCGATGATGACGCTGGCCGCGGCGCGGCTCTGCGGCTATGCGGGCGACGCGCATGTGAAACTGGCCGCGACGGTCGAATTCATCCACACCGCGACGCTGCTGCACGACGATGTGGTCGATGAAAGCGCCCAGCGCCGGGGACGGCCGACCGCGAACCTGTTGTGGGACAACAAATCCTCGGTCCTGGTCGGCGATTACCTCTTTGCCCGGGCCTTTCAGCTGATGGTCGAGCCCGGGAACCTGCGGGCGCTGACCATCCTGTCGAATGCCGCGGCGGTGATCGCCGAGGGCGAGGTGTTGCAGCTGACCGCGGCGCAAAACATCGCCACCTCCGAGGACACCTACATGAAGGTGATCCGCGGCAAGACGGCGGCGCTGTTTTCCGCCGCGACGCAGGTCGGGCCGGTGGTCGCCGGCGCGCCCGAGGCGCAGGTGCAGGCGCTTTACGATTACGGCGACGCGCTGGGCATCTGCTTCCAGATCGTCGACGATTTCCTCGATTACGGCGGGGCGGGCGACGGGCTGGGCAAGAACCTGGGCGACGATTTCCGCGAGCGGAAGCTGACCCTGCCGGTGATCCGCGCCATCGCCGCCGCCGATGCCGAGGAGCGCGCCTTCTGGGAGCGGACCATCGGCCGGGGCGAGCAACAGGACGCGGATCTGGCGCAGGCCACGAGCCTGATGGCCCGGCACGGCACGCTGGACAGCACGCGGCAGACGGCGCTGGACTGGGCGGCACGGGCCCGGCGGGCGCTGGATCCGCTGCCCGATCACCCGCTGAAAGCGATGCTGGCGGATCTGGCCGATTTCGTGGTCGAACGGGTCAACTGACCGACGGCATCAGCGGGCTGACGGCAGGCTGCGCGTCGCCAGCACGAAGCGCCCCGGGGCGGCCAGCGCGCGGGCGGCGTCCTGAAGCGCGCCTTCCCCGGCGAAGATCCCGAAACAGGTGGCGCCCGAGCCGGTCATCCGCGCCAGCAGGCACCCCGGCTGCGCCGCCAGCCCCGCCAGCAGATCGCCGATGCCCGGCATGATCCCGCGTGCGGGCGGCTCCAGATCGTTGCGCCCCGCCGCCAGCCACTCGGCCAGCGCCCGGTCGTCGGACCAGCGGGGCAGGACCTCGGGCATCGGGGGATTGTCGCGCCGGCTCAGAGCCTTGAAGACAGCGGGCGTGGACAGCCCCTGCCCCGGGTTCACCAGCAACAGCCAGAGCGCAGGCACCCCCGCGAGCGGCTCCACCGCCTCGCCCAGACCGCGCATGCGGCAGGGCGCGGGCGCGGCCATGCAGACCGGCAGATCGGCCCCCAGCCGCATCAGCCCGGCGGTATCGGGCGGGGCAAAGCCGCGCCCTGCCAGCAGCTTCAGCGCGGCCGCGGCATCGGAGGACCCGCCCCCCATGCCCGAGGCCACGGGAAGGCGTTTGTCCAGCGTGAAGGCGGCGCGGCTGGCGCCCACCGCCCGGGCCGCGCGCAGGACCAGATTGTCGGGCTCGACCGCCAGGGCGGCGGCCGCAGGGCCGGTCAGGTCCAGGGACAGGCCCGGACCATCGGCCAGGGTCAGCCCGTCGCCCGCCTCGGTGAAGACCACCAGGGAATCGAGCAAATGGTAGCCATCGGCGCGCTGACCGGTGACATGCAGCGTGAGGTTGATCTTGGCGGGGGCGAGCGCCCGGACCGCATCGGGCATCAGTTGGCCGGATGCAGCGGCGGCTCGCCCGCCTCGGCCCGCACGGTGTCGAGCCCGACCTCGATCTTGCGCCGCAGGCGATCCTCGTCCAGATCCTCGGCCGGGGCAAAGGACAAGGCCCGGCGCCACTGGAAATGCGCCTCGCGGTGGCGGCCGACCGCCCAATAGACATCGCCCAGATGATCGTTCAGCACGGCGTCGGTCGGCTCCATCTCGACCGCGCGCTCCATATGGCCCACGGCCTCGTCATAGCGGCCCAGCCGGTACAGCGCCCAGGCGAGGCTGTCGAGGATATAGCCGCTGTCGGGATCGCCCGCCACGGCGCGCTGGATCATCTCCATCGCCTCCTCCTGCTTCTCGCCGCGTTCGATCAGGGAATAGCCGAGGTAGTTCAGCACCGTCGGCTGGTCCGGCTCGATAGCGAGCGCGGCACGGAAATCGGCCTCGGCCGCCTCCCATTGATCGGCCCGCGACAGGGCGACCGCGCGCGAGAACCACAGCTGCCATTCCGGTTCCAGCCCGGCCTCGGCCAGCAGGTCCATGGCGCGGGTATAGGCCGCGGCGGCCGCGGCGAACTGGTTGTCGCGGCGCAGGAAGTCGCCCAGCACGCTGTGCGCGGCATAGCTTTGCGGATTGGCCTCGGCCATGGCCTGCAGATCGGCGATCGCCTCGTCGCGGCGGCCCAGCGTCTCCAGCACCTGCGCCCGGCCCATGCGCGCGGCATTGCCAAAGACATTGTCGGCCGGGATCGCCTCATAGGCGGCGGCGGCGGTCTGCGGCTGGTCCAGTTCCTCGAAGATCTGGCCGATCATCAGCTGCGATTCGGTCAGCGCCGGGTTCACCCAGACCGAGGCCTGGGCATAGATCAGCGCCTCAAGCGGGTTGCGGCCGGTGACCATGGCATTGGCCATGACCGAAAAGACCTCGCCCATGCCCTCGGCGGGCGAGGCGATCACGTCGAAGGGCAGCGCACGGCCCTCGGCATAGGCGGCGCGCATCCGGTCGATGGCGGGATCGGCACCGGGGGTGAAGACCGTGTCGATCAGGGCCAGCGCGTCGTCATAGCGTTCGCTCAGCGCCAGAAGCTGGGCATAGGCGACATAGCCGCGCCGGTTCAGCGCGTTCGAGACGCCGGCCGCGTCATCCTCGATCACCGCCACCGCGCCCTCGACATCGCCGGCCATCGCCAGCATGAGCGCCCGGCAATATTCGGCGAAGGCCTGCATCCCCTCGATCCCGGCCACGGTGTCGAGCGTCGCCAGCGCGTCGGACATGCGTCCGGCGCCCAGCTGCGCCCAGGCGCGGGCCAACCCGTCGATCAGGGGATGAACCGGCGCCCCGCTGTCGCTGATGGCCAGCGCGCCCGCGTAATCGCCGTCCTGAAACGCCTTGGCCAGCAGCAGCAGCGCTGCCGCCCGGTTCGCCGGGTCCAGCGCCGCCAGATCGCCCGCGGCCTGCGCCGCCAGGTCGAACTGGCCCACGGAAAAGGCGCTGACCGCCAGGCTTTCCAGCGTTCCCAGATTGGCCGGATCGGCCTGATTCAGCCGTTGCAGATAGGGCAGCGAGGCGGCGAAATCGTTCATCACCCCGGCCTCGCGCGCGGCGAGGAAGGCGCCGGCGGTGCCCTCGGCCCGCCCCGCCTGAGGCGCCAGCGCCAGGGCCGGGATCAGCAGCAGGGCCAGGGTGGCCGGGCGAAATCGAGGGGAAGAAGGCAAGGGGAACTCCCGCGTCGGTCAGGGATGCGTTGCCCAAGGTGTAGCGGTCCGGCCCGGCAAGGGCAATGCGCGCGTCCGCCGGGGTGGGACGCGCGCCATCACGCAACCGCGAGGCGGCCCTACATATTCGGGTAGTTTGGCCCGTCCCCGCCCTGCGGCGTGGTCCAGTTGATGTTCTGGCTGGGGTCCTTGATATCGCAGGTCTTGCAATGGACGCAGTTCTGGAAGTTGATCACGAACTCGGGCTTGCCGTCCTTCTCGACCACCTCATAGACCCCGGCCGGGCAATAGCGCTGCGCGGGTTCGGCGTATTTCGGCAGGTTCACCCCGATCGGGATCGAGGGATCCTTGAGCTTGAGGTGCGCGGGCTGGCTTTCCTCGTGGTTGGTGAACGAGAAGCTGACATTGGTCAGCCGGTCGAAGGACAGGACACCATCGGGCCTGGGATAGTCGATCGGCTTGAAATCCTTGGCCTCGCCGGTGGCCTTGGCGTCGGATTTGCCGTGCCGGAGCGTCCCGAACAGCGAAAAGCCCAGCGTGTTGGTCCACATGTCCAGCCCGCCGAAGGCCAAGGACGGCGCGAGGCCCCATTTCGACCACATCGGCTTGACGTTGCGGACCTTTTTCAGGTCCTTGCCGATCACGCCGCCCCGCACGTTTTCTTCATAGATCGCCAGCTCGTCGCCCTCGCGGCCCGCCTGGATCGCGGCATAGGCGGCTTCCGCGGCCTCGATGCCCGAATGCATCGCGTTGTGGTTGCCCTTGATCCGCGGCACGTTCACAAGGCCCGCCGAGCAGCCCAGCAGCACCGCGCCCGGCATGGTCATCTTGGGGATCGACTGCCAGCCACCCTCGGAAATCGCCCGGGCACCATAAGCCACGCGTTTGCCGCCCTTCAGCAGCTCCGCCACCATCGGGTGATGCTTGAACTGCTGAAATTCCATGTAGGGATAAAGATACGGGTTCGCGTAGTTAAGGTGCACGACGAAGCCGATCAGCACCTGATTGTTCTCGAAGTGATAGATGAACGAGCCGCCGCCCGCTTTCGAGCCCAGCGGCCAGCCCATGGTATGGGTGACGGTGCCCTCGCGGTGCTTCTCGGGGTCGATCTCCCAGATCTCTTTCATCCCAAGGCCGAATTTTTGCGGGCAATGGCCTTTCGAGAGGTCGTATTTGGCGATCAGCTCCTTGGCCAGCGACCCACGCACGCCTTCGGCGATGAAGACGTATTTGCCGTGCAGCTCCATCCCCGGCTCGTAATTCGGGCCCATCGAGCCATCGGCCTCGCGCCCGAATTCGCCCGCGACGACGCCCTTGACGCGCTCGCCCTCGTAGACCAGCGCGCTGGCGGCCATGCCGGGGAAGATCTCGACGCCCAGCGCCTCGGCCTGTTCGGCCATCCAGCGGGTGACGTTGCCCATCGAGACGATGTAATTGCCGTGGTTGTTCATCAGGGGCGGCATCGGCCAGTTCGGCACGCGGATCTTGCCCGCCTCGCCCAGCAGATAGAAATTGTCGTGCTTGACCGGCACGTTGAGCGGCGCGCCCTTTTCCTTCCAGTCAGGCATCAGCCGGTTCAGACCCGAAGGGTCCAGCACCGCGCCCGACAGGATATGCGCGCCCACCTCCGAGCCCTTCTCGAGCACCACGACCGACAGATCGGCGTCCAGCTGTTTCAGACGGATCGCCGCCGACAGACCGGCAGGCCCTGCCCCGACGATGACGACATCGTATTCCATCGACTCGCGTTCGATCCCGGTTTCGACTTCGGACATGGGGGCTCCTCGCTGGCTGACGTCGTGCGCAACAATGTTACGGTTGGCTAGGCTGCGGCATACCCTTTGAAACCGGGGCGGGTCAATTGCTACGGAACGTCAGAATGCAGTTGCAGCACGTTCTCAACCCGGACCGTCGCCCATCAGGTAGCGTGGACCGGCGCCCCGCTCCCCCGCTTTGTCGCCGGGGTTGTAGAGCGCGCATTTCGGCAGGCTCAGGCAGCCGCAGCCGATGCAGCCGTCCAGATCGTCCCTGAGCCGGGTCAGCGTGGCGATGCGCTGGTCCAGCCGGTCGCGGAACTGCAGGCTGATGCGGCGCCAGTCGGCGGGACTGGGGTTGCGCCCCTCGGGCAGGCTGGCCAGCAGCGCGCGGATCTCGGCCAGCGAGACGCCGAATTGCTGGGCGATGAGGATGAAGCTCAACCGCCGGATCGCCGCCCGGGCAAAACGCCGCTGATTGCCCGCGTTGCGCTCGGCGGTGAGCAGCCCCTGCGCCTCGTAATAGCGGATGGCCGAGACGGCGAGCCCGGTCCGCTCGGCCAGCGCGCCAATGGAAAGTCCGCGTTCCGGGGGCATGGCCCACTCCCTTGACCTCAAGTGAGGTTTAGGAATTACACAAGCGGCCTGCAACCCGAATCATGAGGAGCCGATCATGCAGGCCACGCTGGAACACACCAATCTCACCGTCACCGATCCCGCGGCCACCGCCCGCTGGATGGAGGAGGTCTTTGGCTGGCACATCCGCTGGCAGGGCCCGGCGATCCATGGCGGGCGCTCGATCCATGTCGGCGGCGACGATAGCTATCTGGCGCTCTACCGCCCATCGGACGCGCCGCGCCCGGCCGCTGCCCGCAGCTATGACACGATCGGCGGGCTGAACCATCTGGCGGTGACCGTCGCCGACCTAGACACGACCGAGGCGAAGGTGCGCGCGGCCGGCTTCACCCCCCACAGCCACGCGGATTACGAGCCCGGGCGGCGGTTCTATTTCCATGATGCCGATGGCGTGGAATACGAGGTGGTCAGCTACGCCTGACCCTTCGGGCAAGCCCCGCTCATCGCCCGCCCGCGGGGCTTGCATTTCATCGTCGCCTGCTATCAGGTAGGGACCTGAACCCTGATTGCCCCGGCCCCGGCCGCGGGCGTTTTCTTTTCGTGTGAGACCCGATGGAAAAGATCCCCATGACCCGCCGCGGCTTCGACGCCCTGGATGCGGAGCTGCGCGAGCTCAAGTCAGTCGAGCGGCCGGCGGTGATCCGTGCCATTGCCGAAGCCCGCGAACATGGCGACCTGTCCGAGAATGCCGAATACCACGCCGCGCGTGAGAAACAGAGCTTCATCGAGGGCCGTATCAAGGAGGTCGAGGCGATCCTCGGCCGGGCCGAGGTCATTGACCCCAGCCGCCTGACCGGCGCGATCAAGTTCGGCGCGACCGTGACCATCGTCGACGAGGATACCGACGAGGAGAAGACCTATCAGATCGTCGGCGAGGCCGAGGCGGATATCGAGAACAACCTGCTCAACATCAAATCGCCCCTGGCCCGCGCCCTGATCGGCAAGGAGCCCGGCGATTCGGTCGAGGTGCGCACCCCCGGCGGCGAGCGCAGCTACGAGGTTCTCTCGGTCGAATACCGCTGACGGGCGGCGCGTCGATGCCCGACGAGCCAGCCCCCCGCCGCCGCCCGCGCCTCTCGGCCGAGCTTCTGGCCTTCCTGCTGTCGCTGGCCTGGCTGGTGGCGTTGGTCGCGGCCTTTCGGGCGCTGGGCCAGCAGGGCATGCGGATTTCGGACACGCTGGGGCTGGTCGTGGTGGCGCTGGCCGTCTTCCTGCCGGTGGCGCTGATCTGGCTGGCGGTGCTGGTTCTGCGCGCGGCCCGCGACATGCGGGACGAATCGCTCAGGCTGCAGGCCAGCGTCGAGGGCATGCGGCGCGGCTGGATCCGCGAGCAGCAGGCGGCGGGGCTGGCGCTGAAACCCACGGTCGAGGCGAAGCTGGACGAAATCGCCGCCTCGCAGAAGGCCGCCGAGGAACGGATGGCGATGTTCCACACGCGCCGCGCGCCCTCGCGCCCCGCCCCGGCCGAGGAAACGGTGCCGCAGGACGGCAGCCAGCCGGTCCTGGCGCTCGAGAATCCCGCGCCCGCGCCCGAACCGCTACCGCCCGCCGATTTCATCCGCGCGCTGAATTTTCCCGAGACCGAGACCGACGAGGAAGGCTTCGCCGCGCTGCGCCGGGCGCTGGGCGACCATGGCACCGCCATTCTGGTGCGCGCCGCGCAAGAGGTGCTGACGACGCTGGCGCAAGAAGGCATCTACATGGACGACCTGCGCCCCGACCGCGCCCGACCCGAGGTCTGGCGCGCCTTCGCGCTGGGCTCGCGCGGGGCCGAGGTAGCGGCGCTGGGCGGCATCCGCGACCGCTCGTGCCTGGCGCTGACCTATGCCAGGATGCGCTCGGACCCCGGATTCCGCGAGGCGGCGCATCGCTTCCTGCGCGCCTTCGACCGCCGTTTCACCGTGTTCGAGGCCAGCGCCTCGGACGGCGAGATCGCGCAATTCGCCGAGACCCGCTCGGCGCGGGCCTTCATGCTGCTGGGCCGCGTCACCGGCATTTTTGGATGAACGGCATTTTTGGATGAACGGCATTTTCGGATAAGTCATGAGCACCGACATCGCTCCCCCGCGCGCCTTCTGGCAAGGCGTCCGCAACGGCGGGCCTTTCATCCTGATCGTGGCGCCCTTCGGCCTCGTCTTCGGCGTGGTGGCGGGCGAGGCCGGGCTCGACGTCTGGCAGACCATGGCCTTTTCGGTCGCGGTGATCGCCGGGGCCGCGCAGTTGACGGCGCTGCAATTGATGACCGACCAGGCGCCGACCCTCATCGTCATCATCACCGCGCTGGCGGTCAACACGCGGATGGCAATGTATTCCGCCTCGCTCACGCCGCATCTGGGCGGGGCCTCGGTCTGGCAGCGGGCGGCTGTGGCCTATCTCATGGTCGATCAGGCCTATGCCGTGTCGATCCTGCGCTACGAACAGGGGCCGCCGCTGAGCCCGCGGGCCAAGCTCGCCTTCTATTTCGGCGTCGTGTTCCTGATCTGCCCGACCTGGTATCTGGGCACGTTGATGGGGGCGCTGGTCGGCAGCCAGATCCCCGACTGGGTGCCGATCGGCGCCGCCGTGCCCATCGCCTTCATCGCCCTCATCGGTCCGATGCTGCGCACGCTGGCGCATGTCGCGGCGGCCTTCGTCTCGGTCGTGGTGGCGCTGGGGCTGGCCTTCCTGCCCTATAGCCTGGGCCTGCTGGTCGCGGCGCTGGCCGCCATGGCCACCGGCGCCCTGGTCGAGGTCTGGACCGCGCGCAACCGCCCCGAAGGAGACGCGTCATGACTCTGGATCAGACGACGATCTGGATCGTCATCGTGGCGCTGGCTTTCGGCACCTTCGCGCTGCGCTTTTCGTTCCTGGGGCTGGTCGGGCGCCGCCCGTTGCCGCCCTGGGCGCTGCGGCTGCTGCGCTACACGCCGGTTGCCGTGATCCCGGGCCTGATGGCCCCGCAGATCTTCCTGCCTCTCGAGGGGCAGTCGAGCCCCGACCCGGTGCGGCTGGCGGCGGTGGCGGTGACGCTGGCGGTCGGCGTCTGGACCAGGAATGCGGTCTGGGCGATGCTGGGCGGCGCCGCGACACTGGGCGTTTTGACGCTGGCGCTGGGCGTCTGAGCGTCACCCTGCCCGCGAGACGAAAACGGGGCCCGAAGGCCCCGTTTTGCTTACTGCGTGTATTGCTGTCGTTCGGTGGGCAGCGCGTCGGAATAGACCCTCTCCTCGCGCACCCCCGGGATTGTCGCGAATTGCTCGGACAGGCTGTTGGGATAGAAGGAATCGCGGATCCATTCATAACCCGGCACCTGATGCAGGATGGCGATGATGGATTTCGCGCAATAGGCGTCCGGCACCGGACCCTCGGCCTCGGCAAGGCGCAGGATGCGCTCGGCCACCTCGGGCGGCACCGCCAGCGTCTGCATCAGCACGTGATGGGTGCGGCGCGCGTGGTAATAGGTGTAGCGGTACAGCTGCGCGTCATCGAAGCCGTAATGCACGTCATGGCGTTCCGGCGCCGCCGGATGCGTCCAGGTGCCGGCCGGATCGAACAGCACCCGCTGGCTGGGCGCGTTGATCATCAGCGCGGAATGCTCGCCGCGGCCATTCTCGTTGTTGATGACGTTGAACAGCACGATCTCGGTCGGCCCCGCCGCCTGATAGCGCGCGGCCATGACCGCTTCGTCCGGGGCCCAGACCGCGGGCTTGGTCGTACAGCCGGCCAGCACGACCAGCGTGACAAGGGCCAGAAGGCGCGTCAGCAGCGACATGTCGGGAAGTCCTTTGTCAGGCCCCGTCCGGGGGCGTGGCGAGGGCGCCGGCCGGCGGCGCCCGCCCGGGGTCCTCAGGCGTTCACTAGGCCCATGAAGATCAGGCAGGCGATCGAAAAGACCGCCACATAGATCGAGGCCTTGATGAAGCCGTGGAAGGTCTTCTCCTGCTCGGTGATGTCCATCGAGCCGTGCTTGTGTTCAGCCATGGGGGTCTCCATTCCCGTGTTTTTTCCACTCCATAGCGGATGGCGAAACCCCTGTCACCCCGGCAGCGCGACCGGGGCCTTGCGGCACCCGGACCTGACGCCCCGCGGCCACAGCGCGCCTCAGCCCAGCGCCTGCCAGAGCCAGGCGCCGCGCACGTCGCGCCAGCGCAGCACCCGCCCCTCGACCAAGAGGCGGTTGAGATGCGCCACCGCCTCGACCAGCGCCATCCCGGCGGCGGGGCCGGTGATCTCGCGCTTGAAGAGCGGCAGGAAGCATTGCGCCGCGGTCTTCGGCTCGGCCAGCCAGCCGTGCAGACGGTTCAGCGCGCCCTGGTGATTCTCGACCATCTGGCGCAGGCGCAGCGGCAGGCCGGTGAAGGGCAGCTTGTGGCCGGGCAGCACCAGATGCCGGTCCTCGGCAAAGGCAGCGAGGCGCGTGCAGCTCTCGATCCAGTCGCCCACCGGATCGGCGCCGGGTTCGGTCGCATAGACGCCGAGATTGGCGCTGATCCCCGGCAGAAGCTGGTCGCCGCCGATCACCAGATCGTCGTCCAGGCTCCAGAAGGTCGCGTGTTCGGGCGCATGGCCATTGCCGCAATGCACGACCCAGCGGCGCCCGCCCATCGTCACCTCGTGCCCCTCGCCCACCCGGGTGAAGCCCAGCGGCATCGGGTCGACCACATCGCAGAAATTGAAGGGCCGCTCGGCGATGCGCCGCGCGATCTCGTCCTCCTCAAGACCCGCGCCGCGCCAGAAGGCGATGGTCTCGGGCACCGGCTGGGCATGGGCATCGAGCAGCAGCATCCGGGCGAACAGCCAGGCGGTGCGCGTCGTCACCAGCTCGGCCCCGTGTTCGGTCTGGAACCAGCCGGCCAACCCCACATGGTCAGGATGGTGATGCGTGACCACCACCCGGCGCACCGGCCGCCCGCCCAGGGGCCCCTCCAGCAACGTCTGCCATTCGGCCTTGGCGCGTTTCGAGGAAAAGCCCGTGTCAATGATCGTCCAGCCGTCGCCGTCGTCCAGCGCGAAGACATTCACATGGTCCAGCGCCATCGGCAGCGGCAGGCGCATCCACAGCACCCCCGGCGCCACCTCGATGGCCGCGCCCGGGGCGGGCGGCGCCTCGTGCGGGAAGCGGATACCGGGCTCGGCCGGGCGGGGGGCTGCGGTGGCGGCGGTCATGCGGTCTGCAAATCCTCGACGCTGAGGTCATAGAGCTGCGCGGCCCCGGCCCGGGCCTGCACCAGAAGCGATTCATGCTCGGGCAGGATGCGCGTGATGAAGACCCGGGCGAGGCGCGCGCGCGGCCCCTCGGGATCGGCCAGCGCCGCCTTCAGATGGTAATGCGCGCCCAGCACCCGGGCAAAGGCCCGCAGGAAGGCCGTGGCCCCGGCGAAACGCTCGTTCATCTCCTGCCCGACCAGCCATTCGACCGCCTCGCGCATCGTCTCGGCCGCTTCCCAGACCTTCTCGGCCAGATCGGGCAGCGTGGCGCGGGCGCCTTCGGCGGCATCCTCGACCTCCTGCAACAGGCGGCTCGCCGCCTCGCCCCCGTCCATCATCTTGCGCGCCACGAGGTCCATGGCCTGAATGCCGTTGGTGCCTTCGTAAATGGGCGTGATCCGGGCATCACGGAAATACTGGGCGGCGCCCGTTTCCTCGATGAACCCCATCCCGCCATGGACCTGCACGCCCATCGAGCTGACCTCGCAGCCGATGTCCGTGCCATGCGCCTTGGCGATGGGCGTCAGCAGGGCGGCGCGGGCCTTCCAGCTGTCCTTGCCCGTCGCCCGGCCCATGTCGATGGCAAGCCCGCAATCGAGGGCGATGGCCCGGGCGGCGAAAGTCTCGGCCTTCATCACCGCCAGCATGCGGCGCACATCGGCGTGGTCGATGATCGCGGTGTCGCCCTTGGGCGTACGGCCCTGCTTGCGCTCCTGCGCATAGGCCAAAGCGTGTTGATACGCCGCCTCGGCCACGCCGATCCCCTGCGCGCCGACGCCGAGACGGGCGTTGTTCATCATGGTGAACATCGCCGCCATGCCGCCATTGGGCTTGCCGACCATCCAGCCTGTCGCGCCCTCGAAGGACATGACGCAGGTGGGCGAGCCATGGATGCCCAGCTTGTGCTCCAGCGAGACCACGCGCAGCGAATTGCGCTCACCCGGCTTGCCCTCGGCATCGGGGATCAGCTTCGGCACCAGGAACAGGCTGATGCCCTTGGTCCCCGCCACCCCGTCGGGCAGCCGCGCCAGCACCAGATGGCAGACATTCTCGGCCACGTCATGATCGCCCCAGGTGATGAAGATCTTCTGCCCGGTGATGGCGAAGGTGCCGTCGCCGTTATCCTCGGCCTTGGTCCTCAGCGCGCCGACGTCCGAGCCGGCCTGCGGCTCGGTCAGGTTCATGGTGCCGGTCCATTCGCCGGAAATCAGCTTCGGCAGATAGAGGTCCTTCAGCGCGTCCGAGGCATGATGCTCCAACGCCTCGATCTGGCCCTGCGACAGCAGCGGGCAAAGCTGCAGCGACAGGTTCGCGCCCGACATCATCTCGTTCATCGCCGTGTTCAGCGTCTGCGGCAGGCCCATCCCGCCATGGTCTGGCGTGGCCGAGATGCCCAGCCAGCCACCCTCGGCAATCGCCCTGTAGCCCTCCTTGAAGCCAGGCGAGGTGCGCACCACCCCGTTTTCCAGCCGGGCCGGGGTCAGGTCGCCCGCGCGGTTCAGGGGCGCCAGCACCCCGTCGCAGAGCCGGCCGAGTTCGCCCAGGATCGCCTCGGTCACATCGGCGCCCGCCTCGGCGAAGGTCTCGGTGGCGGCGAGCCGATCATAGCCCAGCACCTTGTCGAGGAGGAACTGGATATCGGCAACAGGCGCGGCGTAGGGCATGGCATCCTCCGGGCTAACACGCGGGCCGGGCGACTTGGCAAGCCCGGTCGCCGGCTGTATTGCCGCAAATGAACCTCGCACGCTACCCACGGAAATCAAGACGCAGCGTCACCGGACCATGCCCGAAACCCGCCTCCTGCCCCCCGATGCGACGGGCCTGTGCGATGCCGCCGGGCTGCTGCGCAGCGGCGCGCTTGTCGCCTTCCCGACCGAGACGGTCTACGGGCTGGGCGGCGACGCGCGCGACGATGGGGCGGTCGCGGCGATCTTTGCCGCCAAGGGGCGGCCGCGCTTCAACCCCTTGATCGCGCATCTTCCCGGGCTGGCCGAGGTCGAGCGTTACGCCCGGCTCACGCCGCTGGCGCGGCGGCTGGCGCAGGCCTTCTGGCCCGGCCCGCTGACGCTGGTCCTGCCGCTGAGGGGCGGGCTCTCGCCACTGGTCACGGCGGGGCTGGACACGGTGGCGATCCGGGTCCCCGCGCATCCCGTGGCGCAGGCGCTGCTGCAGGCCTTCGGCGGGCCGCTCGCCGCACCCTCGGCCAATCCCTCGGGCCGGATCAGCCCGGTGACGGCGCGTCATGTGCTGGAGGGGCTGGGCGGCCGGATCGCGGCGGTGGTCGATGGCGGCGATTGCGCGGTCGGGCTGGAATCGACGATCCTCGACGCCACGGGCGAGGTGCCGGTGCTCCTGCGCGCGGGGGGCCTGCCGGTCGAGGCGATCGAAGCACTGGGATTGAGGGTCGCGGCGCGCCAGGGCAGCGCCATCACCGCCCCCGGGCAACTCGCCTCGCATTACGCACCGCGCGGGCGGGTGCGGCTGGAGGTCACCGAGCCCGAACCCGGCGAGATCTGGGTCGGCTTCGGCCCCTGCCCCGGCGCCGCGCTGACGCTGAGCGAGGCGGGTGACACCACCGAGGCCGCGGCCCGCCTGTTCCACGCCCTGCACGAGGCCGATGCGCTGGCCGGCCCCGAGGGACGCATCGCCTTTGCCCCAGTGCCCGAGACGGGGCTGGGGCGCGCCATCAACGACAGATTGCGCCGCGCCGCGGCGCCGAGATAGCGGGGGGCTGCTCGCCCCCCGCACCCCCTCGCCAGAGGGGGAAGCAGGCTCCCCCCTCTGGACACCCCCCCTGCGTATTTGAAACAAAGTGAATGAAGAAGGTCGCGGCATGCCCGGGCCGCATGGAGGAAACCGATGCCGAACCCGCTTTACGACGCACTTTTCGCGCCCCTGAAGACCCGCGACAGCGCCTTTCTGATCCTGCCGGACGGCAGCACGGTCCCGGGCGCGGCCTTTCATGCGATGTGCGCGCGCGTGGCGGGGGCCTTGCAGGCGCTGGGGCTGGAGCCGGGCGACCGCATGGCGGTGCAGGTCGAGAAATCGCCCGAGGCGCTGGCGCTCTATGGCGGCGCGGTGATGGCGGGCGTGGTCTTCCTGCCCTTGAACACCGCCTATACGCCCGATGAAGTGGCCTATTTCCTCGGCGACGCCGGGGCGAAGCTGCTGCTGGCGGACGGCGCCAAGGCGGCGGCGTTGGCCCCGGTGGCCGAGGGCTGCGGGACACAATTGATGGTCCTCAACGCCGACGGCAGCGGCAGTTTCGCCGAGGCGATGACGGCCGCCCCCGCGGCCGCGCCAGTCGAGCGGGGGCCCGAAGATCTGGCGGCGCTCCTTTACACCTCCGGCACCACGGGGCGCTCCAAGGGCGCGATGCTCAGCCAGCGGAACCTGCTGTCGAACGCCGAGGTCCTGGTCGACCACTGGCAGTTCACCGACCGGGACGTGCTGCTCCACGCCCTGCCGATCTTTCACACCCACGGGCTCTTCGTCGCCACCAACACGTTGCTCGCGGCGGGCGGAGCGATGATCCTGCTGCCCAAGCTCGACATCGACGCGCTCATCCATTGGATGCCGAAAGCCACCAGCCTGATGGGCGTGCCGACCTTCTACACGCGCCTTCTCGACGACCCCCGCTTCACCCGCGATCTGGTGGCGCATATGCGGCTCTTCATCTCGGGCTCGGCGCCGCTTCTGGCCGAGACGCATACGGCCTTCGAGGAACGCACCGGGCACCGGATCCTCGAACGCTATGGCATGACCGAGACCAACATGAACACCTCGAACCCCTATGCGGGCGAGCGCCGCGCCGGGACCGTGGGCCTGCCCCTGCCGGGCGTCGAGGTGAAGGTGACCGATCCCGATACCGGCGCGACGCTGCCGCAGGGCGAGATCGGCATTCTCGAGGTCCGCGGCCCGAATGTGTTCCAAGGCTATTGGCAGATGCCCGAGAAGACCGCGGCGGAACTGCGCGCCGACGGCTTCTTCATCACCGGCGACCTGGGGCGGATCGACGCCGATGGCTATGTCACCATCGTCGGCCGCCAGAAGGACCTGATCATCGCCGGCGGCTACAACATCTATCCCAAGGAGATCGAGCTGGAACTGGACGAGGCCCATGGCGTCAAGGAAAGCGCCGTGGTGGGCGTGCCGCATCCCGACCTGGGCGAGGGCGTGCTGGGGGTGATCGTGGCGCAGCCGGGCGAAACGCCGGATACGGCCGCGATCCTCAAGGACCTCAACACCAGGCTCGCGCGGTTCAAGGTGCCGCGGGCGCTGGTGGTGGTCGACGACCTGCCCCGCAACACGATGGGCAAGGTGCAGAAGAACCTGCTGCGGGAAGAGTTTAAGGGTTGGTTCAAGCGCTGACCTGACCGCGCGCCCGTGGCTGCCCCGGGGGCCTTCTGCCCCCGTACCCCCGAGGATATTTGAAGCGCAAAGAAGGCGGATTGACGCCCCCTTAAGCTTCATCTTTGTTCTCCAAATATCCTCGGGGGTGAGGGCCGCCCGGACGAGGCGCCAGTGGCGCGTCGTCAGGCCCGAACGCCCGGAGCGTAAGCGTAGGGCCGGACCTAGCCGTCAGTCCAAGAGGGGGGCAGAAAGCCCCCCTTCTGCGGCGCCGCGGAACGCGGCGCCGCTGGTCGCCCGAGGCGCCCGCGACAGCGGGCAACGAGGGCGAAACCCCTCCCCCGGCCTGGGCCACGAGAAAACCCCCGCACCTTGCGGTACGGGGGCTCTTTTCGCTCAGCGGGTTCGGAAAGCCTCAGGCTTCCTCTTCCAGCTTGTCCAGCGCCGCTTTCAGCTCGTCCTTCGAGACTTCCTTCTCGCTCACCGAGGCCTTGCCGAGGATCATGTCCACGACCTTGTCCTCGAAGAGCGGCGCGCGGAGTTGCTGCTGCATCTGCGGGTTCTTCTGCACGAATTCGAAGAATTCGCGCTCCTGACCCGGGTATTGGCGGGCCTGCGCCAGGATCGCCTGGGTCATCTCGGCGTCCGAGACCGTCACCTCGGCCTTGCGGCCGACTTCCGCCAGCAGGAGGCCCAGCTTCACGCGGCGCACGGCCAGCTTGCGGTGTTCCTCGGTGGTCTCGATCGAGCCGTGATTGTGGTCGTGGACCTGCGGGTTCTCGTCATGCCAGAGCTGGTGGGCGATCTGGCTGGCCTCGGCTTCGACCAGGCTCTCGGGCAGATCGAAGGAGACACTGCTGTCCAGCTGGTCCAGCAGGCCACGCTTGACCACCGCGCGGGCGGCCTGGGCGTATTCGCCTTCCAGCCCCTCGCGGATCTGGCCCTTCAGCGCTTCGAGCGATTCGGCGCCGAATTTCGCCGCCAGCTCGTCGTTGAGTTCCGCCTCGGCCGGGGCTTTCACGCCCTTGATCACGCAGGCGAAGACCGCTTCCTTGCCGGCCAGATGCTGGGCGCCGTAGTTTTCCGGGAAGGTGACGGTGACGTCCTTTTCCTCGCCGGCCTTGGTGCCGACCAGCTGGTCCTCGAAGCCCGGGATGAACTGGCCCGAGCCCAGCACCAGCGGATAATCCTGCGCGGCGCCGCCTTCGAAGGCCTCGCCGTCGACGCGGCCGGTGAAGTCGAAGGTCACCTGGTCGCCGTTCTCGGCCGCGCCATCCTTGTCCTCGAAACTCTGCGCCTGTTTGGCGAGATTGGCCAGCGCCTCGTCCACGGCCGATTCATCGGCCTTCACCACCAGACGCTCCAGCGCGATGGTCGAGAAATCGGGCTCGTCGATCTCGGGCAGGGCTTCGTAGCTCAGCTCGACGACGACATCGTCGCCCTCTTTCCAGGTCTCGCCGTCCTTCATCTCGACCTTCGGCTGCATCGCGGGGCGCGCGCCGGTCTCGTCGAAATGGGCCTGCATGGCGCCGTCGACGGCTTCCTGCATCGCTTCGCCCATCAGGCGCGGGCCGAATTGCTTCTTCAGCATCGCCATCGGCACCTTGCCCTTGCGGAAGCCCTTCAGCTCGACTTCGGGCTGGGCCTCGCGCAGCTTCTCGTCCACCTTGGCGGCCAGATCGGCGGCCGGAATGGTGATCGTGTAGCCGCGCTTCAGACCGTCGTTCAGGGTCTCGGTGACTTGCATTCGTGTCCTCGCATAAGCTGACAGGCCGCCCGGACGGCGGCCTGAAGAAATCTGCGCCTTCCTAGAGCGGGCGGGAAGGCGGATCAACCCTGAATCAGCGCCAGCGGGTGAGCGCGAGCGCCCCGGCGACGAAGATCCCGTAGGCCGCCATGCCCGCGGCGATGGCTGCGAAGACCCCGTTCACGCCCCAGCCGGTCCAGGCCCCGGCCGCCATCGCACCCCCGAAGGCCAGCGCGATCCGCAGCACGCCGCCGAGGAAGGGCCACAGCATCCGCCCAGCCCCCTGGCTGGCGAAATAGAGCGCGAGGCCCAGGGCGAAAAAGCCGTAGAAGGGCGCGACGATGCGGAAATAGGACCGGCCCGCCGCCAGCGCCCCGCCCTCGTCCCCGGTCAGGAACAGCCGCAGCCAGAGGTCGGGCAGCAGCGCCACCGTCAGGCCGATGGCGCCGACGATCAGCGCCGCGGCGGCGGAACCGGTCCAGGCCACCCGCAGCGCCCGTCCTTTCTGCCCTGCGCCGATATTGGCGCCCACCATGGCGGTCATCGCCGCGCCGATGCCGAACACGACCGGGATCATCAGGAATTCCAGCCGCGCGCCCAGGCCGTAGCCCGCCAGCGCCTCGGCCCCGTGGCGGCCGACCGCGCCCACCATCAGCACGATGGTCAGCACCGTCAGCCCGGAATTCAGCGCGGCGATGCCGCCGACGCGCAGGATATCGGCGTACATCCCCGGGGCGATCCGCGCGCCCCTCAGCGTGAGCCCGGCGCGCCCCGAGGCCAGCAGTGCCACCGCCAGCACAGCTCCCGCGCCATGCGCCAGCACCGTCCCCAGCGCGAGACCCGCCATGCCCAGCGCCGGCAACCCGCCCCAGCCCAGCGACAGCGCCCCCGACATCGGGATCGAGACCAGCGAGACCGCCAGCAGGATGCCCGAGGCCGCCGCCATCCCGCCGGTGCCCCTGAGCACGCTCAGCGTCGCATGGCAGAGCCAGAGGGCGAAACAGCCCGGAAAGAACACCGCCGCATAGGCGAGTGCGGCCTCGGCCGGCTCCCCCGTCCCGCCCAGCGCCTCGAAGATCGGGCGGCCCAGCAGCGCCATGGCGATGAGCGACAGCAGGGCCGAGCCCGCGGCGACCACCGAGGCGGCCAGCACCAGGCCGCTCGCCCGCGCCGGATCCCCCGCCCCCAGCGCCCGCGCCACGGCCGAAGAGATGGCGCCGCCGATTGCGCCCGCCGACAGCATCTGCGTCAGCATGACCAGTGGAAAGACCAGCGCCAGCCCCGCCAGCGCGCCCACGCCGAGGCGGGCGGCGAAGATGCCCTCGGCGATGCTCATCAGCGCCTGCACCACCATGGCCAGCACATTGGGCGCGGCGAGGCGGGCCAGCACCGGGCCGATCGGCCCCTGAAGCATGGCGCGGGTCCGCGCCGCCCGACTCGCAGCCGCCGCCTGTTCCCGGCCCTCGACTGCCATGCTCATTGCCCGTTCCTTTCCGCTATCCAGTCCGTTCCGAAAAGGAACTATCTTGGGGTAAGTTCCCTTTCGGAACCTGTCAACATGGTTTAGACTGGCCCGCATGAAATGGGACAAGCTGAAAGACGAATCCTGCCCCGTGGCCCGCGGCCTGTCGGTGATCGGCGACCGCTGGACGCTGATGGTGCTGCGCGATTGCTTCCTGGGCGTCCGACGATTCGAGGCGATGCAGGCCCGCCTCGGCATCACCCGGCATGTGCTGGCCGACCGACTGCGCAAGCTGGAGGCAGACGGGGTGCTGCGGCGCGAGGCCTATCAGGAACGCCCGCTCCGCCACGAATACCGCCTGACCGAAAAGGGCAAGGCGCTTTATCCCGTGCTGGTGGCGCTGATCGGCTGGGCCGAGGCGCATGTCCCGGCCGAAGGTCCCACGGCCATCACGCTGGTCTCGCGCGAAACGGGCGAGCGGGTCGAGCCGGTCCTGACCGACGCGCGCACCGGCCGGGCGATCAGCCATCGCGACGTGACGGCGCTGCGCAACGCCTGACGGACGGGACGCGACTCGGGAAACGCATCCGGGACCATCCGCGAAAACGCAGTCGTCAGCGGATATTCATCTCTGCTTTCAAACTGGTGCGGGTGAAGGGACTCGAACCCCCACGCCAAGGGCGCCAGAACCTAAATCTGGTGCGTCTACCAATTCCGCCACACCCGCACGCGCCGCTTCTAGCAACGCCCGCGCCCCCGCGCGAGGGGGAATCGCCGCGAAAACGCGCCTTCGTCGCCCAATTTGCGCCGCGATTGTCGTCAAGGTGGAAACAGTAACCCGGAAAGGACGCCCCATGCTGCCGCAGCTTGCCCCCAGTTTGCCGCCCCTCCCCCTCGCCACCCGCCGCTCGCGCCCCACCGGGCTTCTGCCCGGCACGCTGGTCGATACGGCCGAAGGGCCGATGCCGGTGGAATTCCTGCTAGCGGGCGACCGGATCCAGACCCGCAACGGGCTGGTGGAATTGCGCGGCACCTCGGTCCTCGACGCCATGGGGGTCGAGGTGGTGGTGATCGACAGCCCCGCCGCCACCGGGGGCGAGGCCGGGGCACCGCTGACGCTGCCCGCCCATCAGCAGGTGCTGGTGCGCGACTGGCGGGCGATGGTCCTGCACGGGCAGGACGAGATGCTGACCCCGGCGGCCTCGCTGGTCGACGACCTCCATGTCCGGCGCGAGACGCGGGCCCGGCTCAGGCTGATCCGGCTGCATTTCGACACGCCGCAGGTGTTCAGCGTCGGCGGGCACGAGATCGCCAGCGCCCGCACGCCGGTCGCGCCCCACCAGCGCTGGCTGCACTGAGACAGCCCGCAGGAGGGGCCTTAGTGCCCGTGCTGCCCCAGCGCCCGCAGAACCCCCGGCAGGGCGTCGGGCAGATCCTCGGCGATCAGCCCCGGCCCGAAGGCCCGCGCCGCCTCGACGTGAAGCCAGGCCGCGGCGCAGGCGGCCTCGAACCCGCTGAGCCCGCGGGCGCAAAGCCCCGCGATCAGCCCCGCCAGCACGTCCCCCGCCCCCGCCGTCGCCAGCCAGGGCACCGCCCGCGCGCCCGAGGCCGCATGCACCGCCGCCCGCCCGTCCGGCTGGGCGATCACCGTGTCCGGCCCCTTGAACAGCACCACACAGCCCGCCCGCGCCGCCGCCTCGCGCGCCGCGTCAACCTTTGAATAGGCCGGGCCGGTGACCGCCAGCGCCGTCAGTTTCGCAGCGAGATCGGGGAAGAGCCGCGCGAATTCCCCGCCGTGCGGCGTCAGCACCCAGCCGGGCGACAGGGGCGCCGCGACCGACCCCAAGGCGGTCAGCGCATCGGCGTCGACGACCACCGTAGGGTGGGGTTTCACCCCACCATCTCGCACCACCGCCAGGAACTCCCCCGCCCGCTCCACCCCCATACCGGGCCCGAGGCAGAGCGCGTTGATCCGAGGGTCCCCCAGCAGCGCCGCCAGATCCTCGGCCCCCTCGACCCGGCGCAGCATCAGCGCGGTGATCTGCGCCGCGCATTCCAGCATGGCCGAGCCCGGCGCGCCCAAAGTCACCAGCCCCGCGCCCACCCGCAGCGCCCCCCGCGCCGCCAGCCGGGCCGCCCCGGTCCGGCCCATGCCGCCGGTCAGGACCAGGGCATGGCCGTGGTCGTATTTGTGCCCCTGCGGCTTGGCCAGCAGCGCGCGCAGCCTGTCGGTCGAGAAATCCATGCTCATCGCGGCAACCCGATATCGACGACCCTGACCGGCGTATCGACCATGAGGTGCAGGGGTTTGAGGGCATGGAAGGTCACGATCAGATCCGCCGGCAGCGGCCGGCGGGCAAGATCCGCGCCCGTATCGGCGTCGCGCCCGCTGGGCACGTCCACGGCGATGAAAACGGGCGCCGGGCCCTCGCCCCCCTCGAAAAGCCTGTCGATCAGCCGATTGACGGGCGCCAGCACGGCATCCAGAGGGGCCCGTTGCCCGATCCCGAAGAGCGCGTCCACCACCACCCACAGCCCGGGCCCCTGCGCTCGCGCCCGCGCGGCGGCCTGCGACAGGCCGGCATCGTCCAGCACCGAAACCTCGCCCATGGCCCGCCAGCGGTCGCAGGCCGTGCCTGCATCGGGCGGCAGGCGCCGCGGATCGCCGGACAGGAACACCTCGACCGCCCAGCCCCGGGCCGCCAGCAGCCGCGCCACCACGAAACCATCGCCGCCGTTGTTGCCCGGCCCGCAGAGCACCAGCGCCCGTTGCGACCCCTCGCGCATCGCCGGCCAGCGCTCCAGCATCGCCTCGACCACCCCCGCACCCGCGCGCTCCATCAGGTCCAGGCCGGTCACAACCCCCGACTCAAAGGCCGTTCGCTCGATGGCGCGCATTTGTGCAGATGTCACCAAATCAGTCATTTCGCCCCTCAATCATCCACAATCCGCACAACAGACGGGCCGCTTGCTTGTTTTTTAGGCACGATTAGGCAAATCCTGCCGACAGGCGGGGGAAAACCGGCCTGCGGCAGGCTAGCGGATTGTCGTGCCGGTGTGAACGTGGTCATTGGGCTCCGTGCCCGAACCGGACGGGGGAACCGTGCATGAAAAAGATTGAAGCCATCATCAAGCCTTTCAAGCTCGACGAAGTGAAAGAGGCCCTGCAGGACATCGGGATCCAGGGGCTTTCGGTGATCGAGGTAAAGGGTTTTGGCCGCCAGAAAGGCCACACGGAGCTTTACCGCGGCGCCGAATACGTCGTGGACTTCCTTCCCAAGGTCAAGATCGAGGTGGTGCTGACCGACGACATGGTCGACGCCGCCATCGAGGCGATCATCGCCGCCGCGCGCACCGACAAGATCGGCGACGGCAAGATCTTCGTCTCGCCCGTCGAACAGGTCATCCGCATCCGCACCGGCGAATCCGGCGAAGATGCGGTCTGACCCCACACCTCTCTAACAATCCAGGGGACTTAGTATGAGCGTTGAATCAGTTCTCAAGCTGATTGCCGACGAACAGGTCGAATATGTGGACATCCGTTTCACCGACCCGAAAGGCAAGCTGCAGCACGTCACGGTGATCGTCGATATCGTGGACGAGGATTTCCTCGAAGAAGGCTTCATGTTCGACGGCTCGTCGATCGCCGGCTGGAAATCGATCGATCAGTCGGACATGAAACTGATGCCCGACACCTCGAGCGTCTATCTTGATCCGTTCTACGCCGAAAAGACGCTGGCGATCCATTGCGACGTGGTCGAGCCCGACACCGGCGAGGCCTATACCCGCTGCCCGCGCCAGACCGCCAAGAAGGCCGAAGCCTACCTGAAATCCTCGGGGATCGGTGACACCTTCTATGCAGGCCCCGAGGCCGAGTTCTTCCTGTTCGACGACGTGCGCTATTCGGTGACCCCGCAAAAGGTCGCCTTCCAGATCGACGCCGATGCCGCGGCCTGGAACACCGACGCCGAATTCGAGGGTGGCAACCTGGCCCACCGCGCCGGCCACAAGGGCGGCTACTTCCCGGTCAACCCGATCGACGAAGCCCAGGACATCCGCTCGGAAATGCTGTCGACCATGAAGTCGATCGGCATGAAGGTCGACAAGCACCACCACGAGGTCGCGACCTGCCAGCACGAGCTGGGCATGATCTTCGGCGGTCTGGTCGAACAGGCCGACAACATCCAGAAATACAAGTACATCATCCATAACGTCGCGGCCGGCTACGGCAAGACCGTGACCTTCATGCCGAAGCCCATGAAGGGCGACAACGGCTCGGGGATGCATGTCAACATGTCGATCTGGAAGGACGGCAAGCCGCTCTTCGCCGGCGACCAATATGCCGACCTGTCGATGGAGGCGCTCTATTTCATCGGCGGCATCCTGAAGCACGCCAAGGCGCTGAACGCCATCACCAACCCCTCGACCAACAGCTACAAGCGCCTGATCCCCGGCTTCGAGGCCCCGGTCCTGCGTGCCTATTCCGCCCGCAACCGCTCGGGCTGCGTGCGTATTCCGTGGACCGAATCGCCGAAAGCCAAGCGCGTCGAAGCCCGCTTCCCCGATCCCTCGGCGAACCCCTACCTGGCGTTTGCGGCGCTGCTGATGGCCGGCCTCGACGGCATCAAGAACAAGATCCACCCGGGCGAAGCCTCGGACAAGGACCTCTACGACCTGCCGCCGGAAGAACTGGCCCAGATCCCGACCGTCTGCGGCTCGCTGCGCGAGGCGCTGGAAGAGCTGGAAAAGGACATGGACTTCCTGCTGGCCGGTGATGTGTTCACCAAGGACCAGCTCGAGGGCTACATGGCGCTCAAATGGGAAGAGGTCTATGCCTACGAGCATACGCCCCACCCGATCGAGTACCAGATGTACTATTCCTGCTGATCCCCCGGGATCCAGGACCGAAGGGGCGCCCCAGGGCGCCCCTTTTGCCTGCGTGCTCCCTTTTGCTTGAGCACCCTCCGTGGCCTCTTTTGCCCCGGGCCGGCGGGTTGTAGGATCAGCCCCTGCCTGTCGGCCCGGATCGGGAACACCATGAGCAAATACCACCCCCTCGACGTGCGCCATCCCTCGAACCGGGACCTCACGCGCCGCGATTACCTGCTGGATCCGGCGCCCGTGCGCAGTGCCGCCCCCACCCCCGCGCGCGCCACCGCCGCCCGGACGGAAAAGGCCCGACCCGCCGGTATCGCGCAGCCCGCCGCCCCCTGGTCCGACAGCAACACCAATCGCCGCGCGGCGACCCAGACTGCCGCCAGCAATGTGCCGGCCACCCGCCGCGTCGAAAGCGGGCTTGGCGCGCTGATGGGCTTCCTGCGCTCGCTGATCATCATCGGCATCGTGCTGATCGTTCTGGCGCAGCAGACCGATCTTCTCGATCCGGTGATCTTCCAGCTTCGCGTCTGGGCCCTGGAGATGGGGTTCCGCCTGCCCTTCTGACCCGTCCGCCCCTGCAACAAGTGTACTGAAATTGTAAAGATTTCAGAGGGGAAGCAGGGGGCACTTCCTGCTATGTTTCCGCCTGCGCCCCAGCCTGGCGCCGCGGGGAAAGGGTAGCATGCGCAAGGGAACAGGGATTGCCGGGGCGACCATGCTTTTCGGGCCGCGCGACCAGGCGCCCGATCTCGTGCAGGCCATGCAATTCCTCCTCGACGACCTGCGCGGCGAAGGGCGTCGGATCGCCGCGATCAAGCTGACCCCCTCGACCCTGCGGCTGCGCAGCGACCCCTATGAGCTGGTCCTTACCCTGGCCGAGGCGCCGCTGCCCCTGAGCGCGATGCAGGGTCTCCTGCGTCCGCCGATGGGCGATGCGCCGGATTTCGCCCGGGTGCATCTGGGACGGACGCTGCGCATCCATCGCCACGCCATGGGCTTCCTGCTGCGCCGCCGCGGCGCGCCGATCCTCGACCTGGACGAGGCGATGCGGACCCTCGCCGAAGAGGGCCGCTTCTGCCTGCTGCCGGTGATCGAGGCCACCGGACCCTCGATGCTGGTCTGGCAACCAGGGGGGCTGGTGCTGACGGCCGAGGAATTCCGCCGCGCCGGGGCCGACCTGCTGCTGCAACCGGGCGACGCCTCGGTGCCGCTGACCCCACCCCGGACCGAGAGGCTGGCCCTGCCGCGGCCCGGCGCCAGGACAGTGATAGCCGAGTCCCCGCCCGGCACCACCCCCGCCACCCGCCAGGACCGCGCCGCGGCGGCGAGCCTCGGCCGCCTCTTCGGCCGCAGTGCGCCCCCGGCCCGTGCCCCCCTCCTGCCCCGCCTCGACCGCGCATCCGACCGGGTGAACGCCGCCCTGCGCGACAAGGCGCCGGAGCCCGGATCCCCCGCCCGGCAGGCCGCCTCCTTCTGGGGCGCCGTCCTGCCCGCCCTCACGGGCCTCGGCGGTGCTTCCTGAAAGCGCCGCGCGCAGCCGCGACAGGAGGAGAGGTTTCGCCCTCGGTGCCCGCTGACGCGGGCGCCTCGGGCGACCAACGGCGCGGCAAGGCCGCGCCGAAGAAAGGGGGCCCGAGGGTCCCCTTGAGCGGGGGGGTGAGCGGCGTCTCGGAAACGCGCCAGTGGCGCGGCCGGGAGTCGAGGGGGCCGGCGCCCCGCCTTTGCCCGGCCCCTGCGCGCTCACCCCAGCAGCGCAGGATCGAACGGATACCGCGTCAGGTTCTCGTACCCCGTCTCGGTGATCAGCACCTGTTCCTCGAGCTTGATCGAGAAATCCCCGCCTTCGGGCGAGACCAGCGCCTCGACGCAGAGCACCATGCCGGGCTCCAGCACCGCGTCGAAGGCCCCGGGCACCCAGCCATCGGGATAGGGCACATAGGGCCATTCGTCGCACAGCCCCACACCATGCATCTTGCAGGAATATTTCTGCGCCCAGTATTCCGGCGCCAATTGATGACCGCTCCGCACCAATTCCTCGATCGCGACACCGGGTTTCAGCATCGCCATATTGGTGCGGATATGGTCCATCGCGTGATGCATGGCCGAGACCATGGCGTTGGTCGGCCGCCCCTCGCCCACCCACCAGGTGCGGCTGATGTCGATGCAGATGCCGTAGCAGCCGATCAGGTCGGTATCGAAGGCGACGATTTCGTCGGGCTGGATGATCCGCGGGCCGCATTCCTGAAACCAGGGGTTGGTCCGGGGCCCCGAGGCCAGAAGCCGCGTCTCGATCCATTCGCCGCCGCGGCGGATGTTGCCGCGGTGCAACTCGGCCCAGACGTCGTCCTCGCTGACCCCGCCCTTCGGGATCTCGGCCCGGGCGAAAGCCTCCATCTCGGCCATCGCCGCCTCGCAGGCATGGTGGGCGCAGCGCATGGCCAGAATCTCGTCAGGGCCCTTCACGGCGCGGGTGCGCTCGGTCACCTCCTCGCCCTCCAGCACCTCGAAACCCGCCCGTTCCAGCGCCCTGAGCCCCGCGACCATGATCTTGTCGACCGCGAGCCTCCGGTTTGCCCCGGCATGGGCCCGCATCACCTCCTCGACCTGACCGGCGAAGCCAAGCGCCGCGTCCTCGCCCTTGTCCCCGGTCACCGCGTAAAAGAACGAGGCACCGTGCCGAAGTTCCGCCACCAGCGGGTTGAAGGTCACGAGGAACGGCGATTGCTTGTATTCCCAGACCACCATATGCCCGTCGGCGCAGACCAGACAGGCGCGGAACGGGTTGTGGCTGTTCCAGAGCTGCATGTTGGTCGTGTCGGTCGCGTAACGGATGTTCAGCGGGTCGAAGAGCAGCAGGCCCCCCATGTCGCGCGCCTGCAGCGCCGCCACCAGCCGGTCCAGCCGATAGCGCCGCATCCGCGCCAGATCCGGCAGCGCCAGCCCCGCCGCCTGCCATTCGCGGAAGGCCAGCTGCGTCGGCCCGATCTCGACCCGGTCGTTGTCGTTGGGGCTGCCGTCGCCCAGGGTCGCGCCGCGCGCGGGGTCGATCTTGCGCCGGTCTCGGTAGTGGTCCATCGTCGCGCCTCCTGTCCCCGGAAGCCTCGCGCGGGGGCCGTGGCAGGTCTGGCCTGAACGCGACCCGGAGCCCCGATCCCATGGCGATTTTGCACGATGCCCTGCCCTTCAAGGTCTGGAGGGACCCGCGCCTGAGCCGCCTGCCCGGCATCCTGCCCATGGACCCGGCGGATTGGCTGCGGGTGGACGAGGCCTATGCCGGGCAGATGGCCGAACGCGTGCGGCTGATCGCCAGCGATCCCGGGGCGGTGATCGGCGCGATCCCCGGCTCGGAACCCGCGGTCGCGGAGCTGGCCGAGGCGGTCGAGGCCCGGCTGCCCGCGCTGGGCTTCACCCGCGAGGGCGCGGCCTGGCGCTGCCCGGACGGGCGGCTGGTGGCGGATGGCGGGCCGGCGCTGGCCCGGCTGGGGCAGCTGGTGCAGGAGGATCTCTGCGTGATGGAAGCCGGGCCCGAGGGTCAGCACGTCCTCACCGCCGCCGTCCTCTGCTTCCCCGCCAGCTGGAGCCTCGCCGAAAAGCTCGGCCGCGGCCTGCCCGGCATCCACCGCCCGGTTTCGGTCTATGACGAGGGGCTCGCCGCCCGCGTGCAACGCCTCTTCGACGCCATCCGGGTCGAGCAACCGCTCTGGCGGGCGAATGTGCTGGATTACGTCGATCCCTCGCTCTATCAGCCGCGCACCGAGGCGAACCGGCGGGCGAAGCCCGAAGGCCGCCGCGGCTTCATCCGCAGCGAACGTCAGGGGCTGATGCGGCTGCCCCGGACGCAGGCGGTGATCTTCTCGATCCACACCTATGTCGTGGCGCGCGAGACCCTGACGGCCGAGGAAGAGGCGGCCTTTTCGGCCCGGCCAAGGTAGGGAACGGAGTCATGCGGGGGGCCGCCGCCCCCAGAGACCGCAAAGGGCGGGGGGCTGCCGCCCCCCGCACCCCCTGCCCAAAGGGGGGCACGCCCCCCTTTGGAAACCCCGTGGATATTTGTAGCGCAAAGATGAAGATTAAGAGGGCGTTACGCCGACTTCTTTGCGCGACAAATATCCTCGGGGGGTGAATTGGCCGTCAGGCCAAGAGGGGGGCAGAAAGCCCCCCTTCTTCGGCGCCGCGGAACGCGGCGCCGCTGGTCGCCCGAGGCGCCCGCGGCAGCGGGCAACGAGGGCGAAACCCCTCGCCTATTCCGCCGCGTGGCGGGGCGTGCCGGGGACGCCGCGGGCCGGCGTTTCGGGGCGTTTCTCGGGGGTTTGCGCGGGCGGGACGGGGGCGCCATTCGGGTCCCAGATGATCTCGGCATGGCGCACGCGGCCGGTTCGGCGCCTGAGCTTCTCGTCCGCCAGCGCGCGTCCGCCGGCCCTGGCGCGCAGGAAGGGCAGCACCGCCGCGAAGAAGGCCTCGACCCAGACCCGGACCGCCAGCAGGGCCGGCGTCAGCACCAGCGTCAGCACGGTCGAGACGCCCAGCCCGAAGACCACCGCCGTCGCCAGGGGCTTCCACCACATCGAGGTCGGGCTGTCGATCGTATAGCCGCCATTCACAAAATCGATGGAGAGCCCCAGCATCATCGGCGCCAGGCCGGCGATGGTCGTGATCGTGGTCAGCAGCACCGGCCGTAGCCGCTGCTCGGCGGTGCGCACGATGGCGTCGAGCCGCGGCATGTAGCGGACGAATTCCTGATAGGTGTCAATGAGCACGATGTTGTTGTTCACCACGATTCCGGCCAGGGCCACCACGCCCGTCCCGGTCATGATCATCGAGAAGCTCTGCCCCATCACCAGCATGCCGATCAGCACCCCGGCCGTGGACAGCACCACCGCCAGCAGCACCAGCACGGCGTTGTAGAAACTGTTGAACTGCGCCAGCAGGATGATGAACATCAGCCCCAGCGCCGCGCCGAAGGCGACGCCCAGGAAGGCGCCGGTTTCTTCCTGATCCTGCTGCTCGCCGGTCCATTGCCAGTTGACGCCATCGGGCAACGGCACCTCGGCCTCGAGCCATTGGGTCAGCGCCGCGATCCGTTCCGAGGGCGTGACCGGCACCAGATGCTGACCGGCGTCGGTGATCTCGGCCCGGGCCGCCCGCGCGGCCTGCGCCTCGGCCGAGCCCGCGGGATGCAGCCGCGGATCGACCAGCGCCGCCGGGACCAGGCGCAGGCTCTGCCCTTCGGCATCGACCACGCTCAGCATGTCGGGCGCGGCATCGGCCTTGACGTCGAAATAGCGCTCTTCGCCGTAGCGGTCGATGGTGCCGCGCAGCGCGACCGGCGCGCGGGTCACGAAATTGGACAGGGGCACCAGCCCGCGCGCCGTCGGCACGCGCAGCGTGTCCAGCGTCGCCAGCAGCCGGTCTTCCTCGGGCAGGCGGACGCGGATCTCGATCTCCTCGTCCGAACTCTCGACCCGCATCGTGTCCAGCATGATGCCGCGCGTGACCAGTTGCACCATGCCGCCCACCGTCGCCACATCGGCGCCGAACCGGCCGGCCATCGCCGTATCGACGCGGATCTCCCAGTCGATCCCGGGCAAGGGGCGGCTGTCCTCGATGCCGGTGATGCCGCCGATCTCGCGCATGCGGGCCTGCACGATTTCGACCGCCTCGCCCAGCTCGTCGAAATCCTGCCCCGTCAGCCGCAAATGGATCGGCTTGGCCGAGGCCGGGCCGCCCGACATGATCATGTATTCGGTATAGATCCCGGGGATCTGCCGGAAGCGCGCCTCCATCCGGTCCAGGATCGCCTGGCCCAGCATCTCGGGATTGCCGTCGCGCTCGTCCCAGTTCAGCAGCTCGAACTGGATCTGGCCAATGGCGTCGCGGGGCGCCTGGCCGCCGCCGGTGTTGGAGTTGAGCCCGCCCGAGCCGCCGAAGGCAAAGCTCGCGGCGACGCCCGGCTCCTCAAGCACGATGGCCTCGACCTGCGCCAGCATCGCGTCCTTCTCGGCCAGCGACAGGTTGCCCCGGGCGCGGACATAGACGATGCCCTGCTCGGGCTCGGTCTCGACGAAGAAATCGACGCCGTAATTGTTCTCGCCGTAATAGGCGAAGACCTGCCAGACGGCGAAGACGATCGCCGCCGTCGCGACGAAGGGCATGACGAAATTGCCGACGATCAGCTTGGTGAACCAGCCGAACAGCGTGTGGCGATAGGTGGCGTCGACGGGTTTCGGCCGGGCGCGCGGCTTCAGCGCGTTCAGCGTGATCGACACACCTGCCGCGCCCAGCGCCATGGCCAGCGCGCCGGGCACCACGGCCAGGACGCCCATGGCCAGCCGCGCGGCCGGGTCGGGGAACAGCACCGCCGGGTTCAGCATCGCCACCACCCCGCCCGCCAGAAGCGCCAGCGCCACCAGCAGGACGGGCAGACGCGCCAGCCAGGGCAGCCGCCGCAATCCCTGCGCGATCTGCTCGAAACGCCGGGCGATGCGGCCGGTGACGCCGCCCAGAACCGGCAGATAGATCAGCGCCACGATCAGCGACGAGGCCAGCACGAAGATCAGCGTGACCGGCAGCATGCCCATGAACTCGCCCGCCACGCCCGGCCAGAACAGCATCGGCAGGAAGGCGCAGAGCGTGGTCGCGGTCGAGGAGACGACCGGCCAGAACATCCGTTTCGCCGCCGTGGTATAGGCGGCCATCGGCCCCTTGCCCTCGGCGATCTGCTTGTCGGCGTATTCGGCAACCACGATGGCGCCGTCGACCAGCATCCCCACGGCCAGGATCAGGCCGAACATGACGATGTTCGAGATCGTCACCCCCATGATCCCCAGCAGGATGAAGGACAACAGGAACGAGGAGGGGATCGAGAAGCCGACCAGCAGCGCCGTGCGGGTGCCGAGCGAGGCGAGAACCACGATCATTACCAGGGCAATGGCCGTCAGCACCGACCCTTCGAGCTGGGCGATCATCGAGGCGACCTGATAGCTGCGGTCCAGCGCCGGCGTCACATGGATCGTCTGCTGCAGCGCCTCGGGCCAGGTGGCAACCTCGGCGTCGATGGCCGCGCGCACCGCGGCCACGGTGTCGATCAGGTTGAAGCCCTTGCGCTTGACCACCTGCAGGGCCAGCGTCGGCTCGCCGTTGAAGCGCGCGGTGCCCTCGCGGTCCTGAAAGGTCATGTGGATCGTGGCTAGGTCGCCCAGCGTCACCGTGCGGTCGCCATTCACCTTGATCGGCAGATCGTAGATGTCCTGCACATCCTCGAAGGACCCCGGCAGCGACAGCGAGAAGCGACCGCTTTCGTTCTCGATCTCGCCCGCCGCGACCAGCTGGTTGTTCATCGTCACGGCGTTGATCAGCTCGCCGGCGCTGACGTTGTAGGCTTCCAGCCGCAAGGGGTCGATCACCACCTCGACCATTTCCTCGCGCGTGCCCGCCACCTCGGCGCTGAGAACCGCATCCACCCCTTCGATGGCGCGCTGCAGATCGGTCGCGGCGTGCATCAGCGTGCGTTCGGGCACATCGCCCGCCACGGCCACGATGACGATGGGGAACTGGCTGAAATTGAACTCGTTGATCGTGTAGCTATCGGCGCCTTCGGGGAAATTCGCCGCCGCGCGGCTCATCCGGTCGCGCACATCGGCAATGGTCGCGTTCTTGTCCCAGTCGAATTCGAACTCCAGCACGACCGAGGCATAGCCCTGGTATGCCGTCGCCGTCATGTCGGTGAGCCCCGTCAGGCCCGAAAGCTCCTGCTCCATCGGCCGGACCAGCAAGGTCTCGGAATCGCTGGCGGAAATGCCCTGGAACGGGACCGAGATGAAGAGGGCGGGCACCTCGATGTCGGGCTCGCCCTCCTTGGGCAGGCCGACATAGGCCATGAGCCCCGCGGCCAGCGTCAGGACCACGAAGGCCAGAACCATGCGGGCGCGGGCGGCGGCCCAGTCGATCATGCCCGACATCGCGCTATTCCTCCCCGCGGCGCGTCACCCGCACCTCGATCCCGTCGGTGACATATTCCTGCCCGACGACGATGACATCGGCCTCGGCCGGAAGACCGTCAACCCAGAAGCCCTGCGGCGCATCGCGCAGGACGCGCACCGGCTGGAAGAAGGTCCGGTTCTCGGCATCGACCAGCCTGAGGCCCAGCGCGCCCTCGTCGTTGATCGTCAGGGCCGAGCCCGGCACCAGATGCCCCCGCGTCGCGGTGGCGGCGACCAGCATATCCGCGCTCAGCCCGTCGCGGATGGCGAAATCGGGGTTCGGCACCGTCACCTCGACGCGAAAGGTCCGGGTCGCGGGATCGGCGGCCCGGGCCAGGAAGGTCACCTGCCCCACCACCCGCTCGCCGTTGGGCAGCTGCGCTCCCGCCATCGCCCCCACCGCCAGCCGGTCGATCTGCGCCTCGGCGGCGTAGCCCACGATCAGCAGCGGATCGAGCTGGATCACCGTGGCGCAGAGCCCGCCCGCCTGCATCAGGCTGCCCGTCTCGGCCGGATCGGCCTCGACCAGCCCGGCGAAGGGCGCGGTGATGGTCAGGCGATCAAGCTCGGCCTGTGCCGCCTCCACCCCGGCATGCGCCGCCTCGACCTGGGCGCGGGCGGCCTCGACTGCGGCCTCGGCGCTGGCGGTGGTGTTCTGGGCGCGGAAACCGCCCTCGGCCAGGCGGGTCGCGGTGCTGCGGTTCAATTCGGCCTCGGCCAGCCCCGCCTCGGCGCCCGACAGACGCGCCCGCGCCTCGGCCAGCGAGGCTGCGCGGGTGCCGGGATCGAGTTCGCAGAGCATATCGCCCTCGGCCACCATCGAGCCCCGCGCCAGCGGCGACGAGATCACCAGACCCGAGGTCTGGGCCCGCACCTCGACCGAGCGCGAGGCGGCGGTCCGCCCGCGCAGCACGATGGCGCTTTCGAGGTCACGCTCGACCAGATGCTCGACGACCACGGCAAAGGGCAGATCCTCGGCCACAGGCGCGGCCATCGCCGCCCCCGCGAGCGCCGCAGCCTCAACCGGGGCGGGTTCGACACCGGCCCAGGACAGCAACGTCTCGCGCTCCATCACGAACAGGTACAGGAACACCAGCACCAGCGTGGCGGTAATCAGCGGGACCACTCGCATGTCTACACCCATCCTTGCCCGGACCATGCCCGGATTTCTCGCGCCGACTGAGGGGTCGCCCGCTCGGCGCAGACCACGGCGCTCCACGTTCCACGCCTTGGGCGCGCGCGTGCCTTATATAGGCAGGCCATCGCGGGTGGATTACTCCCAGCCCTTGTTTTTTGCAATCGCGGCGCGCGGCTTGCCGCCACGTCACCCGGCCCCGGGGTTCCGGCGGTTGCCCTCGGGGCAGCCCCGGGGGCCGCTGACGCGAAAAGCGGCAAACCCACGCGGGGGTGATGGCGGCAGGCTTGGCAGCCCGGCCGGTCCGCGCTAAGAGGGGGGCCAAAGCGCCGCGAGCCCGCCTCGTGGCCGGCCCAGCAGGACCCGGAGGCGAGACGTGAGCAACCCCGACAGCTTCATCGATGAGGTGAACGAGGAACTCAAGCGCGACCGCCTGTTCGCCGCCATGCGCCGATACGGCTGGATCGCCATCCTCCTCGTGATCGTGCTGGTGGGGGGCGCCGCCTATAACGAATGGCGCAAGGCCCAGAACCGCGCCGCCGCCGAAGCCTTTGGCGATCAGGTGGTTGCCGCGCTCGACGTAAGCGATCCCGAGGCGCGCCGCGCCGCGCTGGGCGAGGTGACGGCCGCGGGCGACCGCCAGGGCATCCTGAACCTGCTGATCGCCGCGACCGATCTGGCCGAGGGCGACCGCCCCGGCACGCTGACCGCCCTCGCCGCGGTCGAAAATGACGCGACCCTGCCGCTCAGCTACCGCCAGATCGCGGCGCTGAAGCGGGTGATGATCGGCGGCGCCGATATTCCCGCCGACGAGCGCCGCGCCACGCTGCAGGGCCTTGCTGCGCCGGGCGGCACCTTCCGGCCGCTGGCGCTGGAACAACTGGCGCTTCTGGCGCTGGAACAGGGCGACCGTGCCGCGGCGCTGCAACAGGCGCAGGCGCTGGCCCAGGAACCCGAACTGACCGACGGGCTGCGCCGCCGCGTGGCGCAGCTGATCGTCCTGCTCGGCGGCGCCCAGCCGACCGATCTGGGCTGAGACGAGGGAGAGCGACCGTGAGCCTGACCCGCCGACATGCCCTGACCGGCCTTGCCGCCCTGATGGCCACCAGCGCGCTGGCTGCCTGCAACCGCGACCGCCCGCTGGAGGGCGAGCGCGTCGATCTGCGCGCGCCCTGGGGCGGCGGCGAGGCCGCGCCCCAGAACCGCAGCCTGCCGATCTCGCTGCCGGGGCAAAGCGCCAACGCCAGCTGGAGCCAGCGACAGGGCACGCCCGGCGGCCGCCCCGGACACCCCGCGCTCTCGGCCAATCCGCAGCTGATCTGGTCCACGGGTATCGGCCAGGGCGACAGCCGCCGCGCGCGCCTGACCACCGATCCGGTCTATGCCGATGGCCGCGTCTATACGCTCGACGCCCGCGCCCATGTGCAGGCGACCTCGCCCTCGGGCGCGGTGCTCTGGGGCACGGACCTGACGCCCGCGCGCGATGCGCGGTCCTCGGCCTCGGGCGGCTCGCTCGCCGTGGCGGGGGGTCGGGTCTTCGTGGCCTCGGCCCAGGCCTATCTGGCGGCGCTCGACGCGGCGACCGGGCAGGAAATCTGGCGCACCGATTTCGCCGCGCCCCTCACCGGCTCGCCCGCCGTGGCCGACAACCGGGTCTATGTCACCGCCATCGACTCGACCCTCTGGGGCCTCGACGCCGCGACCGGGCGCATCGAATGGACCCTGCCCGGCACGCCCGCGCTGTCGACCATCGCCCGCGGCTCGGCCCCGGCCATCGCTGGCGAGGCCGTGGTCTTCCCGACCCAGGCCGGGGAATTGACCGCCGTGCGCCGCGCGAACGGCGCACAGCTCTGGACCACGGTCGCGGCTGGCCGCCGCACCGGCGCCGCGCTGGGCACGATCCCCGCGCTGACCGGCGATCCGGTGGTCGACGGCAACCGCATCTATGCCGCCAACCAATCCGGCCGCGTCTTCGCGCTGGACGCCCGCACCGGCACGACGATCTGGTCGGTCGAGGAAGGCGCCAACGCCCCGGTCTGGCCGGTCGGCGGCTCGGTCTTCCTGGTCTCGGACCAGAACCGTCTGCTGAGGCTTGACGCCAGCGACGGCTCGCTGATCTGGGCGCAGGAGCTTCCGCTCTACACGACCTCGCGCGTGCGCCGCCGTCTGGCGATCTACCCGCAGCACGGGCCGGTCCTGGCCGGCGGGCGGCTCTGGGTCGCGTCAGGCGACGGGGTGCTGCGGGGCTTCGATCCGGTTTCCGGCAATACCACGGCCGAAATCGAGATCCCCGGCGGCGCGGCCTCGGCCCCGATCGTTGCGGGCGGGATCATGTACATCCTCAACCGCGACGGTCAGCTGCTCGCCTACCGCTGAGCGCTTTACAAACGCGGCCTTCCCGCGTATCGGGGCAGCTTGCGCTGAACCCGAGTAGATCATGAGCTTCACCCTCGCCCTCGTGGGCCGCCCGAACGTGGGCAAGTCCACGCTCTTCAACCGCCTCGTCGGCAAGAAGCTGGCCCTGGTCGATGACCAGCCCGGCGTCACGCGCGACCTGCGCGAGGGCGAGGCCCGCCTGCACAACCTGCGCTTCACGGTAATCGACACCGCGGGGCTGGAGAATGTGACCGACGACAGCCTGCAGGGCCGCATGCGCCGCCTGACCGAACGCGCGGTCGAGATGGTCGATGTCTGCCTGTTCATGGTCGATGCCCGCGTCGGCATCACCCCTGCGGATGAGATCTTCGCCGACATCCTGCGCCGCCGCGCCCGCCACGTCATCCTCGCCGCCAACAAATCCGAGGGCAACGCGGCCGAGGGCGGCTATCTGGAGGCCTTCTCGCTGGGTCTGGGCGAGCCCATTCGCCTCTCCGCCGAGCACGGTGCCGGGATGGACGAACTCTATCACGAACTCCTGCCGCTGGCCGCGACCTTCGAGGAACGCGCCGCCGCCGAGGCGCCGGAGACCGATGTCTCCATCGCCGAGGACAGCGAGGACGACAACACAGAGGGTGAGGAAGCCCCCGTCTGGGCCCCCACCGAAAAGCGTCCGCTGCAGGTCGCCGTGATCGGCCGCCCCAACGCCGGAAAATCCACGCTGATCAACAAGATCATCGGCGAGGAACGGCTGCTCACCGGACCCGAGGCCGGGATCACCCGCGATTCCATCGCGCTGCCCTTCACCTGGAACAGCACCCCCATGCGGCTCTTCGACACCGCGGGGATGCGGCGCCGGGCGCGGGTCACCGACAAGCTGGAGAAGCTGTCGGTCGCGGACGGCCTCCGCGCCGTGAAATTCGCGGAAGTCGTCGTCGTGCTGCTCGACGCGCAGATCCCGTTCGAGACACAGGACCTGCGCATCGCCGATCTGGCCGAGACCGAGGGCCGCGCCGTCGTCGTCGCGGTCAACAAATGGGACCTCGAGGACGACAAGCAGGACAAGCTGAAGGCGCTGCTCGAGATGTTCGAGCGCGCCCTGCCGCAGCTGAAAGGCGCGCCCCTCGTCACCGTTTCCGCCAAAACCGGCCGCGGCCTCGACCGCCTGCATGCCGCCATCCTGCGCGCCCATGCGATCTGGAACCGTCGTGTCGGCACCTCGCGCCTCAACCAATGGCTTGGCGCGATGACCGAGGCGCATCCCCCGCCCGCCCCCGGCGGCCGCCGCATCAAGCTGAAATACATCACCCAGGCGAAAACCCGGCCCCCGGGTTTCGTGGTGAAATGCTCGCACCCCGAGGAACTGCCCGAAGCCTATCGCCGCTATCTGGTCAACGGGCTGCGCGAGCGCTTCGACATGCCCGGCACGCCGATTCGGCTGTTCTTCCGCTCGGATGCGAAGAAGAACCCCTACCAGGGCCGCAAGAACAGCCAGCCCTCGCGGCTGAAGAAACACATCAAGCCGGGTCACTGAGCCCCGCCAGCAGCGCGGCGGCGGCGCGCGTCGCCGCATCGCTGTCACCCCATTCCGCCGCCAGCAGCGGCAGAGCCTCGCGCAGGACCTGCCGCGCCTCGGCCTCGGTCCCCGTCGCCACCAGCAGCCGACCCAGCAGGCCGCCCGCAAGCCCGGCTTGCGCCGGATCCATCGCGGCGCGCGCCTGCACCAGGGCCAGACGGGCCGGGGCCAGCGCGCGCGCGGGCTCCCCGAGGTCCTGCCAGATCTCGGCCAGCGCCAGCGCCGCATCTCCGGCATCGTCCACCATCCCCCCGCCGAGGTACTGCTCGTAAGCCGCGGCCGCACCCCTGAGATCTCCAAGCTGCCGGAGCGCCTGAGCCTGCTGGGCGCGGGCTGTGGGACCCTTGTCCTCGGCCGCGATCCTGGCCCAAAGCTCGGCCGCGCCCTGCCAATCGCCGGCGAGCCCCCGGGCCCGCGCCAGCATCTCGCGCACCGCCACCGGCTGCGGGACCTCCAGCGCCTCGGTCAGGTCCTCCACCGCCACCGCCGCGAAACGGCGTTCCTGTTCCGGGTCGGCGGCCGAGCTGAAGGCGGCAAATCCCTCTGCCATTCGCAACGAATGGCGCCCGGACAGCACCAGAACATCCGCACGCGCCACCCCCGTCAGGCCTGCCGCCGCCCGGTGCCGGACCAGCCGCATCGCCCCCTGAACCTGCGCCGGTGCCATCCGGTCGAGCACCGCCGCCAGCGCGGGCAGCACGTCGGGCAGGTCGATGACCATCGCTGCGCAGACCGCATCCAGCGCCGCCTCGCCGTCGCGGGCCGCCAGCAGCGACCGGGCGAGCGCCACGTTCAGCCGCACCCGATCCTCGAGGCCGGGCCCGTCGGCGGCAAGGGCACGGCGCAGCCTCGTTGCGGCCGCATCCGCGCGATGATGAGCGGTCAGCCTGTCTGCTTCGGCAATCAGCGCAGCGATTGTATCGACCATGGGGGCACTCCTTTGCGTTGGCACCATTCTGCCTTGCCCGGCCTGCCCGCGCTGTTCCCCCCGGCACAGGTTGATCTGGATCAAGGTCGCCGCGCCCCCGCCTCCGCATAATTCTTGCCATTGCAACGGGTTTGAGCGGGACATCATGGGCTTCTTCAAGAAACTGGACCGGGCCAGCGGCCTCATCGGCAGCATGGCCGAAACCCTTCACGCCGATCTGGGCCAGGGGCTGGCCGAGGGGGCGATCAACGGGCAGGATCTGCGCAACGCGGTGATGGCCTGCATGGGCTGCGAAGGCTCAGGCGATTGCGCCGATTGGCTGAGCGCGCATGCCGCTGGCGCCGAGGATACGCCCGACTACTGCCGCAACCGGTCGATGCTGCATCGGCTTCGCGGAGTCTGAAGCGATTTCCGGGCCAGAATCAGGTGTGTTACGGCCCGCCGATCCCGCCTAAGGTGAATCACATTTGTTTAGATTGACGGTGCCTCTTTCGTCGGCAAGGTGAGCCGAAAACAGGAGTTTCCGCCATTTCCTCGGGATTCATCATCTATCGCCGCTCTACGGGTGCCGATGCCGAAACGGTGTTCGCGCTCACCGCTGCCGCCGTGCGTAAGCTGGCCCCGCTCCCCTATCCGGCCGAGGTGGTCGAGACCTGGATGACCGGCCGTACGCCCGAGGATTACCGGGCCGATTGCGCCGAGGGCAGGATCTGGATCGCCGAGGCCGATGGCGTGTCGCTGGGCTTCGCGCAGGGCGAGCCGGGCGAGGTAAAGCGCCTGTTCGTGCGGGCCGATCATGCGGGCCGCGGGCTGGGTCGGGCATTGATGGAGCGTGCGCTGGCCGACGCACTGGCGGCGGGCGACAGGGTGGTCCGTATCGAGGCCACGCTGAACGCCGTCCCCTTCTACCACCGCTGGGGCTTTGTCGAGGTCGGGCGCGGGGTCTTCCCGGGCCGCGACGGCCTGCCGCAGATCGACGTGGTGCATCTGGAAGCGCGGTTCTGAGCCCCGGCGCCCCGTGGGACTTTCCTAAGATTTCCTGAACGCGGACTGCCAAGCCCTTGGCAACGCTTGCCCGACCGGGGCGTCCCACGCATGGGACACCCGACGGGGCACCTGCGCCCTCAGCGGATCTTCAGCGTCGCCAGGCCGATCAGCGCCAGGACCAGGCTGATGATCCAGAAGCGGATCACGATCTGCGGCTCGGCCCAGCCCCGTTTCTCGAAATGATGGTGGATCGGCGCCATCAGGAAGACCCGTTTCCCGGTCCGCTTGAAATAGACGACCTGGATGATGACCGACATCGCCTCGACCACGAAGAGACCGCCGACGATGGCCAGCACGATCTCGTGCTTGATGGCCACCGCGATGGCGCCCAGCGCGCCCCCCAGCGCCAGCGAGCCGGTGTCGCCCATGAAGACCGCCGCCGGCGGCGCATTGTACCACAGGAAGCCGAGCCCCCCGCCCGCCAGCGCCGCGGTGAAGATCAGGAGCTCCCCGGTCCCCGGCACGTAATGCACGTCCAGATACGAGGTGAAGTCGACCCGGCCGACCGCATAGGCGATCACCCCCAGCGTGCCCGCCGCGATCATCACCGGCATGATCGCCAGCCCATCCAGCCCGTCCGTCAGGTTGACCGCATTGGCCGATCCCACGATCACCAGCATGGCGAAGGGCACGAAGGCCCAGCCCAGCGGGATGAGCGCGCTCTTGAACACCGGCATGGCCAGTTGGCCGGTCAATTCCGCCGGATGCAGCCACATCGCCACCACCGAGGCGACCAGCGCGATCACCAGCCCCGCCGCCATGCGGATCCTGCCCGAGACCCCTTTCACGTTGGATTTCGTCACCTTGGCGTAATCGTCGGCGAAACCGATCAGGCCGAAGCCCCAGGTTACGCCCATGACCAGCCAGACATAGGGATTGTCGAGCCGCGCCCAGAGCAGGGTCGAGACGGTCAGCGCGCTGAGGATCAAGAGCCCGCCCATGGTCGGCGTGCCCTTCTTGGTCAGCAGATGCGATTGCGGCCCATCCTCGCGGATCGGCTGGCCCTTGCCCTGACGCTTCCTGAGGAAGTTGATCAGCGGCTTGCCGAAGACGAAGCCGAAGATCAGCGCCGTGAAGAAGGCGGCGCCCGCGCGGACAGTGATGTAGCGAAACAGGTTGAAGCCGATGAAGGCCTCGGAAAATTCGGCAAGCCAGTAGAGCATCCTATTCCCCTGTCGGCTCTTCAGGTAGCGGGTGACCGAGATGGCGCAGCGCATCCACGACGCGGGACACATAGCTGCCTTTCGACCCCTTCACCAGCACGACATCACCGGGATGGACCAGGTGATGCGCCTTGGCACCCAGATCGTCGGCCTGTGCGACATGCTTGCCGCGCTTCGATTGCGGCAGCGCCTGCCACAGCGTCTCCATCCGCCGGCCGACCGTGTGCACCAGGTCGGTCCGGGCGATGGCCGGGTGCTCGGCAATGGCGCGGTGGAGGGCGATCTCGTCGGGTCCGAGCTCCAGCATGTCGCCCAGGATGGCGATGCGGCGGCCGCCCGGGCCGGGCTGGGTCGCCGCCAGCACGTCGAGCGCGGCGGCCAGCGAGGCGGGATTGGCGTTGAAGGCATCGTCGATCAGCGTGGCGCGGGAATCGCTGGCGGGGTCGAGCAGCAGCACCTCGCGCTTGCCGCGCCCGGCAGGCGGGCGCCAGCGGCCCAGGGCCTGTGCGGCCAGGGCGAGGTCGAGGTCCAGCGCCCGGGCGACGGCGAGGCACCCGAGCCCGTTCAGCGCGAAATGCGGACCGGCGTCGGCGAGCCGCAGCAGGTAATGACCGCCGTCGATATCGGCCTCGGCCACCGTCGCGGCCGAGGTCTGGCGGATCGCGGCCAGTTTCGCCCTCCCATCGCGGCCAAAGGACAAGGCCCCCTCGCCCGCCGCGGCGGCCAGGATCGGGCTGGTCGGCAGATCGGCGTTGTAGACACCGACTCCCCCGGGTTCGAGGCCGAGGAAGATATCGGCCTTTTCCCGGGCGATCCCCTCGATCGAGTCGAAAGCCTCCAGATGCGCGGGGGCGATGGTGGTGACCATCGCCACATGCGGCCGGGTCAGCCGCGCCAGCGGCGCGATCTCGCCCGGGTGGTTCATGCCGATCTCGATCACCGCGAAATCGGCATCGACCGGCAGGCGGGCCAGCGTGATCGGCACGCCCCAATGGTTGTTGAAGCTGGCCTCGGCCGCGTGGACGGTCCCGAAGGCATCGAACATCTCGCGCAACATTTCCTTGGTCGATGTCTTGCCGACCGAACCGGTCACGGCGATCACCTTGCCCTTCGCCCGCGCCCGTCCGGCCGCGCCCAGCGCGGTCAGCGCGGCCAGCACATCGGGCACCACCAGGCAGGGGCCGGTCACCCCTTCGGGCACGTGATCGACCAGCGCCGCCGCCGCGCCCGCGGCAAAGGCCTGGGCCACGAAATCATGCCCGTCCCGCGCGGCCCTCAGGGCGATGAACAGATCGCCGGGCCGCAGGCTGCGGGAGTCGATGGAGAGGCCGCTGACCTCGAAGGATGCAGTCGCCTTGCCGCCGGTCGCGGCCTCGGCCTCGGCTTGGGTCCAGAGAATCATGTCAGAGGTTCCCGTCGAGCGCGGCAACGGCCACGCTGGCCTGTTCCAGATCGTCGAACGGATAGACGACGCCCGCCACCGTCTGCCCCGTCTCATGCCCCTTTCCCGCGATCAGCAGCGCGTCGCCCGGCTCCAGCGCATCGACCGCCCGCAGGATCGCCTCGGCGCGGTCGCCGACTTCCGTGGCTTCGGGCGCGGCTTTCAATATTTCCGCACGAATGACCGCCGGATCCTCGCTTCGCGGGTTGTCGTCTGTCACAAAGACAACATCCGCGTTTTCGACCGCAGCCTTGCCCATCAGCGGGCGCTTGCTCTTGTCGCGGTCGCCGCCGGCGCCCAGCACGACAATCAGCCGCCCCATGACATGCGGGCGCAGCGCCTTCAGCGCGGTTTCCACCGCCGCCGGGGTATGGGCGTAGTCGACAAAGACCGGGGCGCCGTTCTGCCGCGTGGCGGCCAGTTGCATCCGGCCGCGGACGCCTTGCAGCGTCGCCATCGCGCGGATCGCCTCGGCCGCGTCGCCGCCGGTGGCCAGCACCAGACCCAGCGCCACCAGCGCATTCGCCGCCTGAAAGCCGCCGACCAGCGCCAGATCGACCTGTTGCGCCCGCCCCTTCCAGCGGAAGCGCAGAGTCTGTCCGTGGGCCGTGAAACGCTGGTCGAGGATGCGCAGGTCGCAATCTTCGTCCTGGCCGACCTTGATCACCGGCTGTTCGACCATCCCCAGCAGGCGCCGGCCATAGGCATCGTCGGTGTTGATCACCGCGATCCCTTCCTCGGGCAGCAGGCGGGTGAAGAGCCCGGCCTTGGCCAGGAAATACTCCTCCATCGAGGGATGATAATCGAGGTGATCCTGCGTGAGATTGGTAAAGGCCGCCGCCGAAAGCCGCACCCCCTCGAGCCGGCGCTGGTCGAGGCCGTGCGAACTCGCCTCCATCGCCGCATGGGTCACACCCGCCGCCGCGGCCTGGGCCAGCAGGGATTGCAGCGTCACCGCATCGGGCGTGGTATGGGCAAGCGGCATGCCCCAAGCGCCTTCGACCCCGGTTGTGCCGACATTGATCGCGGCATGGCCCAGCGCCGTCCAGAGCTGGCGGGTAAAGCTGGCGACCGAGGTCTTGCCGTTGGTCCCCGTCACCGCCGCCATCACCGCCGGTTGCGCCCCGTGGTACAGCGCCGCCGCCATGGCCAGCGCCGCGCGCGCATCCTCGGCCACGACAAGGGCGGCCTGCGGGTGGCGGGCCAGCGTCTCGGCGGCGATCTGGACGCCCTGCCGGTCCGTCAGGATGGCCGAGGCCCCCATGCGCAACGCCGGGTCGATGAATTCGGCCCCATGCACCCGGCTGCCGGGCAGCGCCGCGAACAGCGTCCCGGGCCGCACCGCGCGGCTATCCAGCGTGATCGCCGTGATCCGCGCCCGGGAATCGCCGCTTTGCGCGGTCAGTCCCAGCTCTCCCAGGGTCTTGTCGGTCATCCTGGCCCCCTTGCCCGTCGGCCTTTGCCCGTCTGGGGGATGCCTAACGCAGCTGCATGCCCGCTTCAATCTCTGCGGGGGTCTGCGGGCGCAATCCCAGCATCGGCGCCACCCGGCCGATCATCTGCGCCACCACCGGCACCACCGTCCAGCCCGCCGTCCGCCGGTTCTGACCGGCAGCGAAGATCGTCGGCTCATCCATCGTCACGACGAAGACGTAGCGGGGATCGTTCATCGGAAAGGCCCCGGCGAAGGTGGCGACCGTGCGATCCTCGTAATACCCGCCCTCGGGACGGACCTTGTTGGCGGTCCCGGTCTTGCCCCCCACCGCATAGCCATCGACATCGCCGAACGAGGCCGTCCCCTCGGTCACCACCTCGCGCAGCATGCCGCGGATGAGGCGCGAGGTCTCTTCCGAGATGACGCGCGGACCCACCGGCGCGTCGGGACGGCGCAGCAGCGTCGGCTGCACCAGCGTACCGCCGTTCACCATCGCCGCATAACCCGCTGCCAGATGCAGCGGCGTCATGGTCATGCCGTGGCCATAGCTGATGGTCATGGTCGAGAGTTCGGTCCAGCGCGCCGGATATTGCGGGCGCACGCGGCTGGTTTCGCTGAGCTCGAGCGGCATCTGGTCCAGCAGCCCCAGGCTGCGCAGGAAGCTCTGCTGGCGGTCGGCGCCGATCATCTGGGCGATCCGGGCAGTGCCGACGTTCGAGCTTTCGATCAGCACATCGGTCACCGACATCGAGGCCGGCATGGAATGCATGTCGCTCAGCCGGAAGCGGCCGAAACGGATCGGACCGCGCGTGTCGATCATCGTCTCGGGCGTGACCATCTGCATGTCGAGGGCCTGCGCCACGGTGAAGACCTTCATCACCGAGCCCAGTTCGTAAAGCCCCTGCACCGCCCGGTTGAAGAGGGGCGAATCGGCCGGATCGCCGGTCAGCGCCGGTGCCGGGCGGTCGTTCGGGTCAAAGGTCGGGGCCGAGGTCATGGCGACGATCTCGCCCGTGTGCGCATCCATCAGGATCGCCGAGCCGCCGTTCGCGTTATACATGGCGATGCCGTCGGTCAGCACCTCCTCGATGGCGGCCTGCACGCCCAGATCGAGGGACAGGGTGAGCGGCACATCGGCCAGATCGGCGTCGCTGAGGCGCTGGTTCTCGGCATATTCCAGACCCGCGACGCCCTGGATCTCGGCCGCGGTCACCCCCTGCTCGCCATAGGTCGTGCCGCCCAGCACATGCGCGGCGAGCGTGCCGTTGGGGTAAAGCCGCATGTCGCGGGGGCCCAGCAGGAGGCCCGGCTCACCGATGTCATGCGCGGCCTGGGCCTGTTCGGGCGAGACACGGGCGCGGATCCAGTCGAAACGGCGGTTGGGGTCGGTCAGCCGTGCAGCCAGGCGCTCTTCGTCCAGATCGGGGAAGATGCGGACCAGTTCATGCGCGGCGCGGCGGCCATCGACCATGTAGCGCATCTCGGCATAAAGCGAATGCGTCACCAGGTTGGTGGCCAGGATATTGCCGTTGCGGTCCAGCACATCGGCCCGTTCGCCCGAGATGCTCTCGCCGACATAGGGCTCGGATTCCACGACCGGCGAGGCCGCCAGCATGCCCATCTTGGCGCCGATCGCCGCATAGCCCGCGAAAAAGGCCGTGGCCAGAAACAGGAGCCGCCATTCCGCCCGGCGGCGGCCCGCATCGCGCTGCTGCTCGCGGCGCAGGCGCAGGTTTTCCTTCTCGATGGTCAGCGGGTTTACGCCCTGGGCGCGGGCGTCAAGGATACGGGCCAGGGGGCGCAGCGGCAGGCGGTTCACAGCGTATCCTCCGGGCCGGCGCCGACGGCCGCGCCGATCAGCGGATAGGGGATTTCGTCAACCTGGCCGAATTGAGCGCCCTGCAGCGGCAAGAGGCCCAGACGTTCAAAGTTCATCTGCGCCAGCGCCCGCAGGCGTTGCGGCCGGTTGAGATAGGCCCATTCGGCACGCTGGACGTCGAGCGCCTCGTACAGCGAGCGGATCTCGGCGCGCAGGCCGCGCACGTCGCGGATGGCCACCTGGGTCTTCTGGTTCTGGTCATAGGCCCAGATCGCCAGCCCGATCACCCCGAAGGCCGTCAGCAGATAGAAGAGCGCGCGCAACTCAGTCTCCTTTCAGGACAAGCGAGGGAAGGCCCAGCGCCGAGCGGTCGACGGGCCCGGCCGGGGCATCGGTACGCCGGGCGATCCTGAGAAGGGCCGAGCGCGCGCGGGGATTGGCGGCGCATTCGGCCTCGTCGGCGGCGACGGCCTTGCGGGTCAGGGTCTCGAAGCGCGGCGCCTCGGCCTCCTGCATCGGGGCGTGGCGGCTGCCCTGCCCGGCCCGGCCCGAGCGCTGTTGCAGAAAGCGCTTGACGATCCGGTCTTCCAGCGAATGAAAACTGACCACGGCCAGCATGCCGCCCGGCTTCAGCGCCCGTTCGGCGGCTTCCAGCCCGGCGGCGAGTTGGTGAAACTCGGCGTTCACGGCAATGCGCAGGGCCTGGAAGCTACGGGTCGCCGGGTGGGACTGGCCGGGTTTCGGCCGGGGCAGCTGGCTGCTGACGATCTCGGTCAGGCGCAGCGTGGTCTCGATGGGTTCCAGCGCGCGCGCCTTGACGATGGCCCGGGCGATGCGGCGCGAGGCGCGCTCTTCACCGTAGTGATAGAGGATGTCGGCCAGCGTGCCCTCATCCTCGTGGTTGACCAGATCGGCGGCCGAGGGCCCCTCCTGGCTCATCCGCATGTCGAGGGGGCCGTCCTTGGCGAAGGAAAAGCCGCGTTCGGGCAGGTCAAGCTGCATGGACGACACGCCGAGGTCGAGGACCACGCCATCGAGCGGCTCGCCCGCCAGCGTGTCGAGGTCGGAAAACGTGCCCTGCACTACCTTGAGCCGCTCGCCATAGGGCCGACCCCAGTCCCGCGCCATCTGCAGTGCCAGCGGGTCGCGGTCGATGCCGATGACCAGATCCGCGCCGGCGGCCAGCAGCCCCCGCGCATAGCCGCCCGCGCCGAGCGTCCCGTCCAGCCACACGCCCGAGACCGCCCCGACCCTGGCCAGAAGCGGGGTCAGGAGGACGGGGATGTGCGGAGCGTCTTGGCTTTCGGCGGGCATCGTCCTTTCCGTCACGCGGCAGGGGTCGGTTTCGGCGGAAGCTTCGGCAGCAGCGAGGCCGGATCGAAGCGGGCACCGCCCCGCTCGACGATCAGCGCGTCCGTGCGGCCGGCTTCATGCGCCTTGTAGGTCTCGGGCTTCCACATCTTGAAGTGGCTGCCGACACCGATGAAATAGATGCGGTCGTCGAGATCGAGCTTTTTGCGCAGGCGCTGCGGCAGGACGATGCGTCCGTCGTCGCCCAGCTGCACATCCATCGAGGAGCCGAGGAAGAAGGTTTCGGCGATCTCGCGCTCTTCGGTGCCCTCGTCCAGAAGCTCGATGCGCTCTTCGATCTTCTCCATCTCCTGCCGCGTGTAGCAGCGCAGGTGATTGAGCGAGTCGGTGCCATAGACGATGACAAAGGTCGGCCGGTCGCCCTGGGCCATCAGGTGATCGCCCGCGGCGATGACAGGACGAAACGCGGCGGGAATGGAGACGCGCCCCTTCCCGTCGATGCCCTGTTCGTCGTCGCTGCGAAATCTGAGCGACACGCCGCATTCTCCTGTTGCTCCACGATCCCGGGAGCGCCAAAATTGAAACGGCGGCTCGGGTGCTGCCATACCCGAGCCGCCGCCCTCGTCCCACTGCGGGGTCGCCTGGTCACGTAACCGTCTTTACTAGGGGGGGGATGAAAGACGTCTGCTCGCTACGCTCCAGATCTTGATGTGAAGTTGCCTGTAGTTACTGCCTTGGTATCGGAGGATCTTTTTTGTGTCCTTCCATGGTCCTTTGATGCCATGGGATTTCGCGGATATCAACGGGAATTCGAGGGAACGCGCAGGTCCTTCGGGGCTTGAATCCACAAGCCGTTGGGACACAGGGCGCCGCGACACAAGATATCGTCCGGCCCGTCTGTCACCCCACCAGATAAAGCGCTAACGGGCCCTTCCAAGGCCGCCGTGAGAATCGTCGGCCAGGGCGCTCTTTGTGGCCGCAGGGACACACGCAATCGTTAAGATTAATTATCCCACACTTATCCACACTTAAAATCCCCCTCACCGGCCTGTGATTCCGATTCGGCGGAGGTTGGCCCATCCGGTTCCCAGCCAATCCCAGGCCCCTTCCCACCCGTTCCCAGCCGGAATCCGGGCGCCGATCTGGGATTTCCTGGGTTCGGAAGGTTCAGGGCCGGGGTCGGGATGGGATGCGGGGGGTCACGACCGGCCCGAACCCGGTCCGTCGCGGGCCGTTCCCTGGAATTCCCAGCCCGATCCCATCGTCCGCCAGGTCCGCGGCCCAAGGGCCTTCCGGTTGCCCACCGGGACAGCGGTTGCGAAGGTCGGTGCTTCGCCGAACACCGAGGGTTCGAAGCGCACCCCAAGCCATGCAGCCGAGGCCTTCCCCCGCAATCCTCCCGGCAATCCCGAATCCCCGCCGGGCCTGGCCCAGGCTGGCCAAGTCACCTCTCGTCCCAGCAGCCGGAAAACCGAAAGCCCGGGCATTCGCGCCCGGGCTCCCTGAAAATCCCAAACCGATGGCGGGTCAGACCAGCTGCGCGATCAGAGACCGCGCCATGCGCCGGTAGGGCTCGCCGGCCGGGCTGTCGCCCGCCGCGACGGGCTGGCCGCCGTCGCCCGACAGCCGCACTTCCAGCAGCAGCGGCAGCGAGCCCAGCATCGGCAACCCGTGCTTCTCGGCCTCGCGCGCCACGCCGCCGTCGCCGAAGATATGCTCCTCATGACCGCATTGGGGACAGACGAAGGTCGACATATTCTCGATCAGCCCCAGCACCGGGGTTTTCAGCGTCTCGAAGGCGTTGAGCGCGCGGCGGGCGTCCAGCAGTGCCACGTCCTGCGGGGTCGAGACAATGATCGCGCCGGTCACCGGAAACTTCTGGCAAAGCGTCATCTGCACATCCCCCGTCCCCGGCGGCATGTCGATCACCAGCGCGTCGAGATCGCCCCAGGCGACCTGCGTCATCAACTGTTGCAGCGCCCCCATCAGCATCGGCCCGCGCCAGATCAGCGCCTGTTCCTCGGGCAGCATCATGCCGATGGAGATGACGCGCACGCCATAGGCCACCGGCGGGATGATGGTCTTGCCATCGGGCGAGGCGGGCTTTTTGGTCACGCCCATCATGCGCGGCTGGCTGGGGCCGTAGATATCGGCATCGACCAGACCGACCCGCCAGCCCTCGCGCGCCAGTGCCACGGCGAGGTTGGCCGAGACGGTGGATTTGCCGACCCCGCCCTTGCCCGAGCCCACGGCGATGATGCGCTTGACGCCCGGCACCTCGTTGGGGCCGGCGGTCGGGTGGCGCCCGATGGAGAGCGAGGGCGCGGCCCCCTTCCCCGCCGGCGCCTTGGCCGCCGGGCCATGCGCGGTCAGCGCGACCGAGACCTTGGCCACACCCGGCAGTGCCGCCACCGCCGCCTCCGCCTCGGCGCGGACGGGTTCGAGGGCTTTTGCCTCCTCGGCCGTGGCGGCCTCGATGACGAAGCGGACGCTGCCCGCATCGACACCCAGCGCGCGAACGAGGTCGCGGCTGACCAGATCGCCCCCGCCCGGCACGGCGATGCGGGCAAGCGTGGCGAGGATCGCGTCGCGCGACGGGCTGGCGGCCATGGGGGACTCCTGTTCCTTCAGAATCGGTTTGCCCTAACCTGTCCGGGAATCGGGCCGAGGCAACCCCCTGCGGCCCCCGCTCGAAAAGGGACATTCTGCCGCAGGCCGAGCGCTTTCGGGGTACGCGCGCCCCCGCCGAAGGCGACCTTGGTCGTCAAGATACACCCCCAAGACGGGTTTCCCCTACGTCGCCATGCTGTCGCTGCATAGCAGCATTGCCGTGAGGAGGGATTGTGCAAGCGCAGCAATTGGGCCATCTTTGCTTCAACGGCGAAACAAATTCACCAGCCCGGCTGGGAAGATCTCGCCTCGAAACGAAAAGGTAATCACCATGGCTTACGCCTCTGCACATACGACCCGCGCGACCGGCGTGTTCGGCCAGATCGCCGAAGTCTTCTCGTCGCTGCGGACGGCTTGGGCGCGCTCGCGCGTCTATGTCCAGACCTATAACGAGCTGAATGCGCTGACCAGCCGCGAACTGGCCGATCTGGGCATCAGCCGCTCGATGATCTCGCGCCTGGCCTACGAGGCCGCCTACGGCCGCGACGCTTAAGAATTCCGGGCCCTGAGGGGCCTGTGATCGAAACGACGGCCCCTCCTCCTCCCTGGGCCGATCGTGCAAGGAACCGCCGCTTCCTCCTCCCTGCGGTACGGTTCCGACCTGTTGCTGAGGCCCCTCCTCCTCCCTGGGCCGAAGGCACTCCGGCGCGGTTCCCCCTCCTCCTCCCTGGGGAACCGCGCCCCGAATTCCGGGGCTCCCCGCCAGGCGGGCCGGTCCCAAAGGTTACGGATGCCCCTCCTCCTCCCTGGGTGTCCGTTCGTGGCGCGGCGATCCTTCCTCCTCCCTGGATCGCCGCGCCCCAAACAGGCGGCGGACGGTCCTCCCCCGAACGCCGATGATGACGCGGCTGCCCACCTCCTCCCGGGCAGCCGCGTTTTTTGTTTTCGCCCCGCAGTTTCAAGGTGAGTGAGGGATGCCCATTTTCCGGGCAGACCCCCGGATTCTCGCATATTGCGACGACATCCCGCGTTTTTGCTTCACCGGAAATAGAATTACAGTCACTTATGGACTGCTTGGTAAAGAACGGGCCTCAGAAGGGTACGTCGTCCATCCCGTCCGCCGGCATCAGGAAGCGGGCGACGATATGCTTCTCGCCCGCCCGGTCAAAGGCGACGGCGACCTTGTCGCCATCCACCGCCACCACCGAACCCGTGCCGAATTTCTGGTGAAAAACCCGCTCGCCGGGCGTGAAATGCACCTCGGCCGTGGCGCTGCGCACGGCCATGGGCGGCAGCGGGGCCACGCGGGCGCGTTCCTGCATGCGTTTCCAGCCGGGCGCGTTATAGACATCGGCCTTGGCCGCGCGCTGCTCCAGGCTGTCGTCGCGGGCCTCAGGGGCATAGCGACGCTGCGCCGCGCCGCCGATTCCGCCCAGACCGGGCGCGCTGAGCAATTCGACATGCTCGCGCGGCATCTCGTCGATGAAACGGCTGGGTAGCTGGCTCTGCCACTGGCCATAGACCCGGCGGTTGGCGGCGAAGGAGACGAAGCACAGCTCTTCGGCCCGGGTGATGCCGACATAGGCCAGCCGCCGCTCTTCCTCGAGCCCCTTGAGACCCGATTCGTCCATCGAGCGTTGCGAGGGGAACAGCCCCTCTTCCCAGCCGGTCAGGAAAACCACGGGGAATTCCAGGCCCTTGGCCGCGTGCAGGGTCATGATCGTGACCTTCTCCTGCGTCTCTTCGCTCTCGTTGTCCATGATCAGCGCGACATGCTCCAGGAAATCCTGCAGCGAGCCGAAGCCCTCCAGCGCCTTGATCAATTCCTTGAGGTTTTCCAGCCGCCCCTCGGCCTCGGGCGTCTTCTCGGCCTGCCACATGGCGGTATAGCCGCTTTCGTCGAGAATCATCTCGGCCAGCCGGACATGCGAGAGACCCGGCGCGGGGGCGTCCACATCCTCGACCACCAGCGCATCATCCTCGGCGGGCGCCGCGGGTGCCCGCACCAGATCGTGCCAGCGTGCCATATTCTCGATGAATTCCCGCAGGTTGCCCGCCGCGCGCCCACCGACGAGCCCATCGCGCAAGACCAGCGCCGCGCCCATCAGCAGCGGCAGATCCGCCTCGCGCGCGACGCGCTGGATGGTTTGCTGCGCCTTGTCGCCGATGCCGCGCTTGGGGGTGTTGATGATCCGCTCGAAGGCCAGATCGTCGGTCGGCGAGATGGCGAGGCGGAAATAGGCCATCGCATCGCGGATCTCCATCCGCTCATAGAACCGGGGCCCGCCGATGACGCGATAGGGCAGTCCGATGGACAGGAACCGGTCCTCGAAGGCGCGCATCTGGTGGCTGGCGCGCACCAGGATGGTCATGCCGTCGGGGCTGACCGGCGCGAGGCCGCGCGAGCCGCGCTCCAGCGCCTCGACCTCTTCGCCGACCCAGCGCGCCTCGTCCTCGCTTTCCCAATGGCCGATCAGGTGGACCTTCAGCCCCTCGGTTTCCTCGGTCCACAGGGTCTTGCCCAGGCGGCTCTGGTTGGCGGCGATGACGCCCGAGGCCGCGGCCAGAATATGCGGCGTCGAGCGGTAGTTCTGTTCCAGCCGGATGACCTTGGCGCCCGGAAAATCCCGCTCGAACCGCAGGATGTTGCCGACCTCGGCGCCGCGCCAGCCATAGATCGACTGGTCGTCGTCGCCCACGCAGCAGATGTTGGAATGACCCTGCGCCAGCAGCCGCAGCAACAGGTATTGGGCGACGTTGGTATCCTGATACTCGTCCACCATGATGTAGCGCAGCCAGCGCTGGTATTGCGCCAGAACGTCCGGGTTCTGCTGGAAGATCGTCACCACATGCAGGATCAGGTCACCGAAATCGCAGGCATTCAGCGTCCGCAGACGGTCCTGATAGGCGGCGTAAAGCTCGGTCCCGCGGTTGTTGAAGGCCCCGGCCTCGGCCCCCGGCACCTGGTCGGGGCGCCAGGCGCGATTCTTCCAGGCGTCGATCAGATTGGCCAGCTGCCGGGCGGGCCAGCGCTTTTCATCCATGTTCCAGGCCTGAATCAGCTGCTTCAGCAGCCGCAGCTGGTCGTCGGTGTCGAGGATGGTGAAGCTGGGCTTCAGCCCGACCAGTTCGGCATGGCGCCTGAGGAACCGAACGCCGATCGAGTGGAAGGTGCCGAGCCAGGGCATCCCCTCGACCGCATCGCCCAGCAGGCTGCCCACGCGCATCTTCATCTCGCGCGCGGCCTTGTTGGTGAAGGTGACGGCCAGGATCTCGTTCGGACGGGCGGTGCCGGTGGCGATCAGATGGGCGATCCGGGCGGTCAGGGCGCGGGTCTTGCCGGTCCCCGCCCCGGCCAGCATCAGCACCGGGCCGTTCAGGGTTTCCACCGCCTCACGCTGGGGGGGGTTCAGCCCCTCCATGTATTGCGCCGAGCGGCCGGCCGTGGCGCCGGCCATGGCCAAGGATGACAGGCTGCGTTCGCTCATTGGTCGTTCCCCACTTGTTCCCGTCATGCCCTGTGCAGCCCCGGGGCGCAACCCCCGTCAGCGCCGCCGGGCCAGATAGGCGCGGGAAAACGCCGCATAGCCGGGGGCGGTGACGCGCAAGTGATCCTTAATCCGGGCGTGCAGCGCAGGGAGCTTGTCGAAGGGCACGGCAGGGTAGACGTGATGCTCGACATGATAGGGCATGTTCCAGGCGAGGAAGCGTATCAGCCGGTTGGTAAAGGTGGTCCGCGTGTTGTCGAACATATCGGCGACCTGCGGGCAATCGCCATGCTCGGCCAGCAGATAAAGCCGGAGGAAGGGCTGGCCCAGCAGGACCGGCAGCAGCCAGACCCAGAAGACCACGGGCGACCAGAGCAGCGACAGCAGCGCCAGCGCGTAGAGGAGGAGCAGCAGCCGCGCCTCGCGTTCGGCCCGGGGCCGCGCGCGGTCGGGCAGATAGGAGGGACGCTCGGCACCCATCGCCAGCCGGCCCAGCAGCCGCAGCGATCCGATCCACAGCGGGACGCCCGAAACATGCCAGAGCCATTGCGCCCGGGTCTCGGGCTTCGGGAAAGCCAGTTCCGGGTCGCCCGGCTGATTGGTGAAGCGGTGATGCGCCAGATGGAAATAGCGAAACCATTGAAACGGGTTGAGGATCAGCGCCCCGCAGACCGTGCCCACGGTATCGCAGAGCCGGTCACTGGCGAAGGGTGTCTTGTGAGTGCATTCATGCTCCAGCGTGAACAGGAAGACGATCAGCACCCCCTGGACCGGCAGCAGCGCCCACCATCCCGGCACCCCGGCCGCGATCAGCCCGCCCAGCAGCAGGATCGCCCCCCCATGCGCCACCAGATGCCCCAAGCCGGCCCGGGGAGATCGCGCGGTCAGCGCCGCCCTTGCCTCGGGCGTCAGGGTCTTGAGAAAGGCGGCATGGGTCAGGGGTGTGTTCATCGCCCCATTCGGACCAGACCGGGGCCGAAGGTCAAGCCGCCTCGGCGAGGCCTTCGGGCGCGAAGGGCCGGATCTCGACCTCGGCGCCCCGGAACCGGCAGAACGAGCCCGGCGGGATCGCCTGCCAGTCGCCCTCGTCCGCCTCCAGCGGTTCCGAAACCACGGCCCGCCCGCCCCGCGTGTCGGACCAGCGGTGCCAGAGGCTCGGTGCCTTGTCGTCGGTCGCGTAGCGCACGGCATAGAGCGTCTCGCCATCGCTGAAGCAGCAGGTCAGGCGCAGATGCGGCCCGCAGCCCTTGGCCCGGCTCAGCCCCGCCAGCCGGGCGGCGGCGCGTTCCAGCCCGCCCTGCGGATCGCGGTCCAGCCCCTCGGCCAGCGCGATCAGGAACAGGGCCTCGCTGTCCGTGGCCCCCTTGCGTTGCGGATACAGGTCGTCGGGGATCATCATGTCGGCATCGCGCCGGAACCCGTCATAGCCACCGACCTGCCCGTTATGCATGAAGCTCCAGCGCCCGACCACGAAGGGATGGCAATTGTTGCGGCTGGTGGCGGTGCCTGTCGAGGCCCGGACATGCGCCAGGAACAGCGACGAGCGCACCTGCGCGGTGATCGAGCGCAGGTTGGGGTCCGACCAGGCCGGCAGAATGTCGCGGTAAAGCCCGGGCTCGGGCCGCTCGCCATACCAGGCGATGCCGAAACCGTCGGCGTTGATCGCCGTGGTGCTGTGGGTCGCGTTATGGCTCTGGGCGATCAGCGAATGCCCGGGCCGGCAGACGATATCTTCCAGAAAGATCGGCGCTCCGACGTAAGCGGCCCAGCGACACATTCAGCGACTCCGGCTCTCGATCCGTTGGTGCAGGCGGCGCAGGATACCGCTTGCCGTATGTTCGAAGGCAAAGGGTAGCACGGCGTGAACGGCGGCCGCCAGCCCCGCCAGCACCAGCCAGACGGCAAAGGACCCGGCAAAACGGGCGTGTTCGAGATAGGTCTCGTCGACCGAGGCCGGATGGTCGAGGAACAGGCGCTGGATCATGGTCATTCTTCCCTTGGGACGCCGAAGATTAGCCGAGCCGGCCTGGGAAAGGGTCGCAAAGATCCGGCGATCTTGGGGGTATGTTGGGACAATATCCCATGATATACCCATTCATCATGAATATTGACGACACGGATCGCCGCATCCTCGCCATCCTGCAACGCCAGGCCGACCTTTCGCTCGAGGAAATCGGCGGCCTCGTCCATCTGTCGCGCAACGCCGTCTGGCGGCGCATCAAGCTCATGGAGGAGGCGGGCGTGATCCGCGCCCGCGTCGCCCTGCTGGACCCCGAGGCGCTGGGGCTGGGGCTGACGGTCTTCCTGATGGTCCGCACCTCGGATCACCGGCCCGACTGGCTGGAACGCTTCGCCAAGGCGACGCGCGACATGCCCGAGATCCTGGGCGCCTACCGGATGACCGGCGATCTTGATTACCTGATCCGCGCCCGCGTGGCCGATGTGAAGGCCTATGACGCGCTCTATCAGCGGCTGATCCGGCGGGTGGAGCTGTCCGATGTCTCGGCCAGCTTCGTGATGGAAGAGCTCAAGGATACGACCGCACTGCCCTTGTGACACGAAGACGGGGCCTTCTGCCCCCCCTCTCTTGGCGCGACGACGCGCCACGGGCGCCTCGTCCGGGCGGCCCTCCCCCCCAAAGGAGATTTGACGCGCAAAGATCAAGGTTAAGTGGGCGTTAAGCCGCCTTCTTTGCGCTTCAAATATCCTCGGGGGTTTCTCAAGGGGGTGGAAAACCCCCTTGAGCGGGGGGTGCGGGGGGCTGGCCCCCCGCCCTTCACCTATCCCGAGGGCTGGCCCCCCGCTTCTCACAGGCTCGCGTCGTCCATCAGCTCGACCACCACCAGATCGCGGACCGAAGCACCCCGGGCGTGGTCCAGGGCCGCCTGGTATTCGGGCGAGTTGTAGCAGGTCTCGGCCGCCTCCAGCGAGGGGAAGACCGCGACCACGTTGCGGGCGCGGTCCTTGCCTTCCAGCGTCACGTAGCGGGCGCCGCGGGCGATGAACTTCCCGCCATGCAGCGCGATGGCCGGGCCCGCACCCTGGGCATAACGGCCATAGGCTTCGGCATCGGTCACTTCGACATGGGCGATCCAGAGGGCTTTGGGCATGGTCAGTTTCCTTTGATGACGGCTTCGGCCGCGGCAATCGCCTTCTCGGCCCCGGCAATGTCGGCGCCGCCGCCTTGGGCCAGCGCCGGGCGGCCGCCGCCGCCTTTGCCGCCCAGTTCCACGACCGCCGCCTTCAGAAGATCCACGGCCGAGAGGCGCCCGGTCAAGTCATCCGTGACCCCCGCCGCCACCGCCGGTTTGGCGCCGGTATCGGCGATCAGCAGCACCGCGCCCGAGCCGAGTTTGGCCTTCAGCGCATCGACCATCGCCGGCAGATCCTTACCCGAGACGCCGTTCAGCACCTGGCCGATGAACTTGACGCCGGCGATCTCCTTGGCCTCGGCCCCACCGCCGGCGCTGCCGCCCATGGCGAGGTCGCGCTTCAGCTGCGCCACTTCGTTGGCCAGCGCCCGACGTTCCTCGGCCAGCGCCTTCACGCGCTCGACCACATCCGAGAGCGGGGTTTTCAGGAGTGCGGCGACCTCGGCCAGGCGGGCCTCCTGCTGGCGCAGATGGGCGAGTGCCGCCTCGCCGGTCAGGGCCTCGATCCGCCGGACGCCTGCCGACGAGGCGGAGTCGCCCAAAAGCACGAAGGCGCCGATGTCGCCGGTGCGCTTCACATGCGTGCCGCCGCAAAGTTCCAGCGAATAGGTGTTGCCCTCCGCCCCCTTGCCGGTGTCGAGCAGGGTGCCCATCGACACGACCCGCACCTCGTCGCCGTATTTCTCGCCAAAGAGCGCCTGCGCGCCCAGCGCCCGGGCGTCGTCGGGGGTCATGATGCGGGTATCCACCGGGGCGTTCTGGCGGATGAAGGCGTTGACCTCGGCCTCGACACCGCTGATCTCGGTCGCTTCCAGCGCCTTGCCGTGGCTGAAGTCAAACCGCAGCCGGTCGGGCGCGTTGAGCGAGCCGCGCTGCGCAACGTGATCGCCCAGCGCCCGGCGCAGGGCCTCGTGCAGAAGGTGCGTGGCCGAGTGATTGGCGCGGATCGCGCCGCGGCGCGTGTGGTCCACTTCCAGCTTCACGGCGCCGCCGCGGCGCAGGGCGCCTTTGGTGACGCTCGCCTGATGGACGAAGACGCCGTTCAGCTTCTTGGTGTCTTTGACCACGGCCTCGCCGCCGTCCCAGCGCAGATAGCCGGAATCGCCCACCTGACCGCCGGATTCGGCATAGAACGGGGTCTGGTTGACGACGACCGAGACGTCGCCCTTGGCCTCGTCGACCAGCGTGTCGCCCTCGACCAGCGCCAGGACCTGGCCCTCGGCGGTTTCGGTGTCATAGCCCAGGAATTCGGTGCCGCCGTGCTTCTCGGCCAGTTCGAACCAGATCGCCTGATTGGCAGCCTCGCCCGAGCCCGCCCAGCTGGCGCGCGCCTTGGCCTTCTGCTCGGCCATCGCCGCCTCGAAACCCTTGGTATCGACGCCACGGCCCTTTTCGCGCAGCGCGTCCTGCGTCAGGTCCAGCGGGAAGCCGTAGGTGTCGTAGAGCTTGAAGGCCGCCTCGCCCGGCAGGTCGGTATCGTCGGCGATCTTCTCCAGCTCGGCGTCGAGCAGCTTCAGACCCCGATCCAGCGTGGTACGGAAACGGGTTTCTTCCAGGCGCAGCGTCTCGTCGATCAGCGCCTCGGCGGTTTTCAGTTCCGTGTAATGGCCGCCCATGGCACGGACCAGCGCCGGCACCAGCTTGAACATCACCGGGTCCTGCGCGCCCAGCATATGCGCGTGGCGCATGGCGCGGCGCATGATGCGGCGCAGCACATAGCCGCGGCCTTCGTTCGAGGGCATGACGCCATCGGCGATGAGGAAGGCGGTCGAGCGGAGGTGGTCGGCGATGACCCGGTGATGCGTCTTGCCGGGGCCATCGGGGGCGCCGTCGGTCACATTGGCCGAGGCCTCGATCAGCCCGCGCATCAGGTCGGTGTCGTAATTGTCGTGCTTGCCTTGCAGCAGCGCGCCGATCCGTTCCAGCCCCATGCCGGTGTCGATCGACTGGCGCGGCAGGTCGATCAGATCGCCGTTGTCCAGTTGCTCGTTCTGCATGAACACGAGGTTCCAGATCTCGATGAAGCGGTCACCGTCCTCATCTTTCGAGCCGGGCGGGCCGCCCCAGATATGGTCGCCGTGGTCGTAGAAGATCTCGGTGCAGGGGCCGCAGGGGCCGGTCGGGCCCATGCGCCAGAAGTTGTCGTCGGTGGCGATCCGGATGATGCGGTCGGCCGGGACGCCGACCTTGCGCCAGATCTCGAAGGCTTCGTCATCGGTGTGGTAGACCGTGGTCAGCAGCCGCGACTTGTCGATGCCGAAATCCTTGGTCAGGAGTTCCCAGGCAAAGGGGATCGCGTCGGTCTTGAAGTAATCGCCGAACGAGAAATTCCCCAGCATCTCGAAGAACGTATGGTGACGGGCGGTATAGCCCACGTTGTCGAGGTCGTTGTGCTTGCCGCCGGCGCGGACGCATTTCTGGGCCGTGGTCGCGCGGTTGTAGGGCCGATGCTCCAGCCCGGTGAAGACGTTCTTGAACTGGACCATGCCCGAGTTCGTGAACATCAGCGTCGGGTCGTTGCGCGGCACCAGGGGCGAGCTGTCCACCACGGCATGGCCCTGGCGGCGGAAATAATCGAGGAAGGTCGAGCGGATGTCGTTGAGGCTTGCCATTGGCGGAACGGGCCCTTCGGTCTGCGGGTTTGCGCGCCATTTAGAGGATTTCCTTGCCACGTTCCAAGGGGAATCGCGCGGCCCCCGGGCCTCAGGGTTTCAGCCCCCGGGCCAGAAGCCCTGCCATGACGTCGATTTCCGCCGCATCGTCCCAGTCGCCGGGCGCCACCATGGAGCGCGCGATCCAGTAGCCGATCAGCATGGAGGCCAGGATCCTCAGAAACCGCGGCGCCGGGATCGGGCGCAGGCGGCCCTGCGCGATCTCTTCCCCCAGCGCGATGTCGAGGAAGCGCACCAGCCCGCCGATCACGCTGTCCTGCAACAGCCCGTGCAATTCGGGGTTCACCGGCAATTCCTGCAGCAGGATCCGTACCAGAGGCGCGTATCGGTCGGCGAAGGCGAGGCGCGCCTTCATCATGCGGGCGATCTTGGCCTCCAGATTGCCCTCGGTCTCGGCGAAGATCTCCTGTGCCTCGACCAGGCCCGGCTGGATCAGCCGCGCGGCGACCGGGCGGACCAGGCGCAGCAGCAGATCGGCCTTGGTGCCGAAATGGCGAAAGATCGTGGCCTCGGCCACGCCCGCGCGATGGGCGATGCTGCGGGTCGAGGTGGCGGCATAGCCGGTCTCGGCGAAGCACAGCAGCGCGGCCTCGATGACCGCGCGCTTCTTGGGGGCGAGCCGCCCCTCGGCGCCCTCGACGGCGGCGAGGACGGCGGCGACGGCCTCGGTCAGATCGCCCGGATTCATGCGACGACCGAGGCGGGGCGGCGGACCAGGGCGGCGCGCAGCCAGATCATGGCCAATCCCAGCGCCGCGGCGCCCAGCGCCAGCGACCAGGGGAAATCATGGCCCGCCCCCAGGATCAGCGCCCGGAAATAGGCGCCGACCGCATCCAGATGCAGCGAGGCCAGCCAATGCAGCCACTCGGGCGCGGCGGAAAGCGGCATCTGCCCGCCGCCGATCGCCGGTTGCCAGAAGGCGAGCGGCACCAGCACCAGCAGCGCCAGCGGGCCGAAGAGCGCCAGCGCGCCGGCGAAGAACCAGCCGAAGGCCACGCCCAGCCCGGCCATGGCAAGCCAGAGCACCCCGAACGCCCCCCCGGCGAGGCCCGCGACGATCCCCGCCAACACCAGCCCCGCCAGGGGCAGCGCGACCAGCGGAATGAGGGTGCGCAGCAGGGCACCCCTCCCCCCGCCCAGCCCTCGGGTGCCGACCCAGCCGAGGATGCCGCCGACCAGTGCCGCCAGCGCCGTCGCGAAACCCGCGACGAAGGGCGCGATGCGCGCCGCCGCGCTGGCGGGCGGGTTCAACGCCTCGGCTGTCAGGGCAACCGGCGGGGTCATGTCGGGCATCTGGCCGCGCGCCATGGCCAGCCGGATCGACTGAACCGCGGCCGAGACGCCCGATTCCACCATCCCCGGCAGCGCGCCGGTGAGCTGAGCCTCGGCCATCGTCAGGCTGCCCGAGGTGATCAGCGTCAGCGGCACGGCCTCGGACCCGGCGACGGCGCGCGAGAAATCCTCAGGGAAGATCAGCACCGCCTGCACCGATTCTGCCTCGAGCGCGGCGCGCGCCGCCTCGTCGCTGTCGAAGGCTTCCATCTGCATCGGCAGGCGGCTGTCCAGCCCGTCGATCAGGCGGCTTGCCACATTGATGGGCGGAAAGGGCAGGCCTGCGTCGTGGTTGACCGTGGCGATGGTAACCCCCGCCGCCAACGCCGCCGGGTCGGGCGCCGCGGTGAGGTTGAAGAGCGAAAAGACCAGCGCCGCCACCGAAGGGGCGATCAGCGCCCCCTTGAGGATGGGACGGTCGCGCAGGGCATCGGCGATGAGGGACATGGCGACCTCCGGAATCATGATAGTGAGTGCTTACTCACAATTTGAGCGCCAATCAAGCCCCTGCCCCGCCGCTGCCCCTGCGACGGTCAGCGTTCGGTCAGTTTCAGTTCGATCCGACGGTTGGCCGCCCGCGCCTCGGGGCTGGACCCCGGCACCACCGGGCGGAATTCGCCAAACCCGGTGGCGGCAAGCCGTTCGGGTGGAAAATCCAGCTCGTCGATGAGATAGAGGACGACGGACAGCGCCCGCGCCTGGCTCAATTCCCAGTTCGAGGCATAGGCGCCGCCGGGCCGGATCTGGGCGTTGTCGGTATGGCCATCGACGCGCAGCACCCAGTCGATATCCTCGGGGATCTCGCGCGAGGCATCGAGCAACAATTGCCCGATAGACCGGATCTGCGCCTGCCCTTCGGGCGACAGATCGGCCGAACCGGGCGGGAACAGCACCTCGGATTGAAAGACGAAGCGGTCGCCGACGATCTGCACCCCGTCCCGCCCGCCGATGATGTCGCGCATCCGGCCGAAGAATTCAGAACGATAGCGTTCCAGGTTCGCGGCCTCCCGTTCCAGCCGGGCCCGTTCGGCGGCTTCCAGTTCGGCGCGGCGGCGTTCCTCGGCAGCGACGCGGGCCAGCGCCGCGTTCAATTCGCTGCCCAGCGAATCGATCTGCGTTCCGGCCTCGGCCTCGCGCGCGCGGCTTTCACCCAGAAGGTCCTGCAGGCCCGCCACCTGCCGCTGCAATTGCGCCACCTGTTCGTTCAGCAGCGCAAGGCGCCGCTGATCCTCGGTCGAGGCCGATTGCGCATCGGTCAATTGCTGCTGCGCCAGTTGCAGGAGGGCGGCGCGCGTCTCGGCCTCGGTCACCTCGCGGCTCAGGCTCTGGCGCGCCTCGTCGCGGGCGGCCTCGGCGGCGGCGAGCAGGGTCAGCGTGTCTTCGGCCCGCTGGCGCTGCGCCTCGAGCGCCATGGTCATCGCGGTCAGTTCCGCGTCCGAGGCTGCCAGCCGTTCCCGCAGCGCCTCGGCCGCGGCCAGCTGCGCCAGCCGCTCGCGTTCGGCCTCGCTGAGCGTCGCCTCGGCATCGGCCAGCCGCTGGCGCAGGGCCTCGGCGGCGGCGGCCTCGGCCAGACGGGCGCGTTCGGATTCCTCCAGCGCCGCGCCGCTGTCCCCCTGCGCCTGCACCAGCTGCGCCACGGCCTGCTGGCGGGCGATCTCGGCATCCGACAGCCGCGCCTCCAGATCGGCGATGCGGGCGCGCGTGGTTTCGTCCAGCGTCGCCAGTTGCACCAAGGCCTGTTGGCGCGCGAGGTCAGCGTCGGTAAGCTGCTGCTCCAGATCGGCCACCCGCGCCCGTGTCGCCGCGTCGAGCGTGGCAATATCGGCCAGCGCCTGCTGCCGCGCCAGATCCGAGTCGGACAATTGCGCCTGCAATTCCGCGATCCGCGCCCGCGTGCTGTCATCCAGCGCCGCCATCTCGGCCAGCGCCCGCTGCCGCGCGAGGTCGGCCGCGGAAAGCTGCGCCTCCAGCTCGGCCACCCGGACGCGGGTCTGGTCATCCAGCGCCGCCAGTTGCGCCAGCGCCTGCTGCCGCGCGAGGTCGACGGCGGAAAGCTGCGACTCCAACTCGGCCACCCGGGCGCGGGTCTGATCGTCCATCGCCGCCAGATCGGCCAGGGCCCGCTGCCGGGCGAGGTCGCTGTCGGAAAGCTGCGCTTCCAGTTCGGCGATCCGGGCGCGGGTCTGGTCGTTGAGCGCCGCCAGATCGGCCAGCGCCCGCTGGCGCGCGGCCTCCTCGTCGGTCAGTTGCGTTTCCAGTTCGGCGATCCGCGCGCGGGTCTGGTCGTCCATCGTGGCCAGATCCGCCAGCGCCCGCTGACGCGCCAGATCGGCCTCGGACAACTGCCCCTGCAATTCTGCGATCCGCGCCTGCGTCTGCGTGTCCAGCGCCGCCAGATCGGCCAGCGCCTGCTGGCGGGCCAGTTCTGCGTCCGAGAGTTGTGCGTCCAGCGCCGCGATGCGGGCCGTCTGCTCCTCGGTCTGGCTGGCCAGCGCCGCCAGCGCCGCCTCGCGCGCGGCCAGCGTCGCGGCGGTGCGGGCCTGCGTCGCCAGCGCATCGTTGCGGGCGGTTTCGGCCCGGGCGAGTTGGTCCTGCACCTGCGTCAGCCGGTCGGCGGTCTCGGCCTGGAGGGCGCGGGTCTGGGCCAGCGCCTCTTCGGTGGTGGCCAGCGCCGTCACCGCCGCATCGCGCGCGCCCTGCGTTTCTGTCAGCCGCGCCAGCATCTCGGCCAGCGAGGCCTCACCGGCCTCGGCCCTTGTCCGCATCTCGGCCAGCGCCGCTTCGATGGCCTCGCGTTCCGCCGCCGCCAGCCGCGCCGCTTCGGTCTGCGCGTCGATCTCGCCCCGTGCCTGGGCCAGCGCCAGATTCAGCGCTTCGGTCTCGGACATCAGCGCGTCGCGGTTGGCCTCCGTCTCGGCCAATTGGGTGTTGAGCCGGGTCTGGTCGGCCAGCAGTGCCGCCACCTGCGCCTCGAAAGCGGTGATCTGGGTGCGGGCCTCGGTCAGATCGGCGGTGCGCGCGGCAAGGTCGGTGCTCAGCGCGGCAATCGTCGCCTCCTGCTGGCGCGAGGTGTCGCGCAGGGCGTCGAGGTCCGAGTTCAGCCCCGCCACCTGCCCCTCCAACGCGCCGACTCGGCTGCGCGAGAGGCCCAGCGCGTCGGTCAGGCTGGCGACCTGCGCGGTCAGGCCCTCAAGCTCATGGTCCTGCGTGGTGATCGTCTCGCGCAGCACCGATTGCACGATCATGAAGATCGACAGCACGAACATCAGCACCAGCAACAGCGCCGTCATGGCATCGACGAAGCCCGGCCAGATCGAGGCCGAGAATCGCTGGTTGCCGCGGCGCGAGAGGCCCATCAGCACTCGTCCTCGCGGCCCATGCTGGGCGGCGGCTGGCGGTTCAGCATGCGCACGGCCTGGGTGAGCATGGCGATGTCGCTGCGCAAATCGGCCATGGATTCCTGCCGCCCAGCCGAGAGTTCCTCAAGGATCCGAACCAGTTGCACATCCATCGAGCGCAGCCTGAGCCGCGTCTCGGCCTCGATATGCGGTTCGCTCTCGCTGCCCTGCTGGCGCTCGATCAAGGCAATGAGCCGCTCCTGCCCCGCCGCCACCCGCTCCAGCGCCGAGCGCATCGCGCCCTCGCCCTGCCCGCGCTCGGCCAGCCGGTTCAGGGCCGTGGACACCCCCTCAAGCGCAGTATCGAGCTGTGCGCGCCCCTCCTCGGCCTGGGCCTGCAGGGCGCGCATGCCCTCCATCTGCTCGGCCAGCGAATCCAGCACCTCGGCCACCGCGCCCAGCCCCGCGCCGCCGCCGTCGCCCTCGGTCAGGGCCGTGCCGAGGCGGGTGATGGAGCTGAGCCATTCCTCAAGCTCGCGGTAGAAGCGGTTCTGCGCCTGGCTGGCGAAGAGTTCGAGGATGCCGACGACCAGCGAGCCCGCCAGACCCAGAAGCGAGGACGAGAACGCCGTCCCCATGCCGCCCATCTGAGCCTCTAGCCCGCCCATCAGCCGCCCGAAGCCCGAGAGCGCGCTTTCGCCCTCCTGCGGGGCGAGCGAGCGGATCGTCTCGACCACCGCAGGAACCGAGGTGGCGAGGCCGTAGAAGGTGCCCAGAAGGCCAAGGAAAATCAGCAGGTTGACCAGATAGCGCGTGATGTCGCGCTCTTCCTCGATCCGGGTCCCCACGGATTCCAGGATCGAGCGGGCGGAGGTCGAGGAGATATGACTGCCCTTGCCATGCTGGCGCAGCAAAGCGGCCAGCGGGGCCAGGAGCCGGGGGGCGATGGTGATCTGGTGGCCGGGCGTGCCGGCGACGAAACCACCGATCCAGCGCACCGAACTGAAGAGCTGCAGCGTCTGCCAGAAGGTCGCCAGCACCCCGATCACGAAGACCAGGGCGATGAAACCGTTCAGCCAGACATTGGCCAGAAAGATCGGCGAGACGCGGGGAAAGGCCAGCGCCACACCCGCGCCGACCAACCCCAGCGAGATCAGCATGAGCGTCAGCTGGCGCAGGGGCGGCGTGAACTGGACCCGCCCGATCGGCCCCAGCGCGCCCGCTCGCAATTGTTTCGCCATCCGGCCCACCTGTTTCTTTTGCCTCAAAATCTAGTGGTCAAGCCGGGCTTTGCCAACAAGGAACTAGGCCCCCTGCAACACCTTGACGCGATCCGACAACCATTCGAGTTCCGGATCCGGCAGGCCCAGCGCCGCCAGATGCGCCGCCGTCTGATGCAGATAATCGCCATTGGGACCCCGCCCGCCGACCGCCCCGGCGATCCGCTGCGCCTGATCCTCCAGCGTCAGCGCCCCGCAATATTGCTCATGCGCGGGGTCGATGACATAGACCACCGCCTCGACCACCCGGCCATCGGCCAGCGTCAGGGGGTGGATTTCCTCAAGATACGCGGCCGAAATCAGCTCGCGCGCGCGCAGGTATTCCAGTGTTTCCTCGGCGATCTGCGGCGCGATCTCGAAGGCGACGCCGTGGCATTCGGCGCCCTCGGCGGCGTCCAGCGCCAGCACCAGGCCCGGGCGTTCCACGGTGCCGCGATGGTGGATCGACAGCATGCAGAACGACCGCCGGTAGCCCTTCAGCACCGCCAGATGCCGGGCGCTCCAGGCGAAACCGGGGTTCCAAACCAGCGATCCGTAACCGAATACCCACAGCGGGTGCATGCCGGGCCTCCCAGACTGGACGCGGCGGGTCTGGCCCGCCCCGCGCGTGCTGTGTAAACAGCACGGGCAGAAAGAACAACGGGGGCAGCCGATGCGGGCGCTCAAGGCTTTGACGGCGCTGGCCGTGGTCGCGGCTGTGATCTGGTGCGGCTATTGGTTCGTGGGCGCGCGCGCTCTTGACCGGGCGATCGAACGGGGCCTCGCCCATGTGCCCGAGATCGAGGTGCAGGGCCATTCGATCCAGGGCTTCCCCAACCGCTTCGACGTGACCTTCGACCAGCCGCGGATCCGTCTGGCCGGGGCCGAATGGCAGGCTCCCTTCGTGCAGGTCTTCGCGCTCAGCTACCGGCTGAACCATCTGATCGCGGTCTTCGCCCATGACCAGCTTTGGCAGGTGGGTCCGATGTCGGTGGCGGTGCATTCGCAGGATCTGCGCGCCTCCCTGCAGATGGAGCCGGGGCTGGACCTGCCGCTGCGCGCGGTCACGTTGGTGGGCGAGGATCTGGACCTGGCCCTGCCCGATGCCACCCATGGGCTGGATCGGCTGCGGCTGGCCAGCCGCCGGATCGGCGAGCGCGAGCATCAGCTTGTCGCGCTGGCCGAGGGGATCTTTCCCGATGCGGCGCTGATGGACCGTCTGGATCCGCAGCGCCACTGGCCGCGCCGGTTCGAAACGCTGCGCCTCGATGCCGAAGCCGCCTTCGACCGGGCGCTGGACCGTCACCTTTTCGATGGGCCCGAGGCGCGGCTCACCCGGCTGACCCTGACCGGCGCCCATGCCACCTGGGAGGGCGTCGATATCGACGTGACCGGGCGGCTCACGCCGGGGGTGGATGGCGCGCTGTCGGGCGATGCGACGGCGGTGATCCAGGGCTGGCGGCAATTGCTGGTGACGCTGCGGGAGGCGGGCATCATCGCGCCCGATCTGGAATCGGGGCTGGAACCGGCGCTGGCGGCCATGGCCGCCGGGGTCGAAGGCGAAACGCTGGAAGTGCCGCTGTCGGTGGTCGAGGGCGAGGTGCGGCTCGGCCCGCTGTGGCTGGGCACCTTGCCGCGGCTGGCGCCGGGTCTGGGCGGCTAATGCCGGCGCGGGGCGGGCGCCGGGGGCCCCTCGACCTCGGGCGGCGCGGGGCTTTCGGCCCGCATCCCGGTCAGTTCCTCGCGCAGCACGACGCGCAATTCATCCATCAATTCGGCGCGCATCGCCTCGACCCTGAGCGCCTCGGCTTCCAGGTCGGCCTCCGGCAGATCGACGCTCTCCACCGCGAAGAAGCGGTCGCGGATCCGGTCGTGCAGGATTTCGGCAAGCGCGGCGCCGGCCAGCACGCCGGTCAGATCCGCGCCGAAATCGAGCCAGTCGCCGGACCGTCCGACGCTGGGCTGGATCAGTTCGATTGCCCCGCCATAGGCCACCGCCAGGGGCACGGCCCAGAACCAGCGGCGCGAATCCGTCAGGATCACCGGAAAGATCAAGGCAGCGAAGGCAAGGAAATGGTAAACCTTGTCGAGCCCGTTGGTCATGATCCGGGTCGGGGGCAATGGCGTCAGGGTCAGCGAGGCGATGAGCAACGCCAGCATCAGGCCCAAGACCAGCCCGGACCAGCGCCAGAGCCAGGTCTGGCTGACGATCAATGTCCCCAACGCCCCGGTCGCACCGGGATTGTCACCGCGGATCGCCTTCAGGCGATCATCAGGAGTGGGGCTTCGTGTCATCGGGGGTCACCGCCCGTTTGCCTTCGGCAACATGCCATTGGCCCAGTAGACCATGGCAGAAAGATGAAGAAAAGGCGGCGAAACAACGGCATGGAAAAACGGCGGCGCCTCGTCGCCGCCGTTCCCTCAATGCACAGGTACGGGCGTGGTCTGCCGCACCAGCACCGTCAGCCGGGCCAGCGCCCGTTCTTCCAGCTGGCGCACCCGCTCCTTGGAGATGCCCATCTCGGCGCCCAGGTCACTCAGCGTCGCCGGTTCGTCCGACAGGTGGCGGGCCGAGACGATGTGCCGCTCACGGTCGGGCAATTGTTCGACCGCCGCGTGCAGGGCCGCCCGCCGACGGGCGCCGTCCAGCTTTTCCAGCACCTCCGCTTCGGTGGCGATATCCTCGTCCTCGATCGTGTCGACCCACGAGCGTCCGTCCTCATCCGCCCCCTGGGGCGCGTCGAGCGACAGGTCGGGACCGGCCATGCGGCCCATCATCGCCTCGACCTGATCGGCCGGAACCTGCAATTCGCGCGCCACCCGCAGGCTGAGGGGCTCGTCCGCGCCCTCGTCCCGGGCGTGTTTCTGCATGGCGCGGCGCAGATGGAAGAACAGCTTCTTCTGCGTGGCATTGGTGCCTGTACGCACCAGGGACCAGTTGCGCATCACGTAATCCTGCATGGACGCACGGATCCACCAAGCGGCATAGGTCGAAAAGCGCGAGCCATTTTCGGGGTCGAATTTCTCGGCCGCGCGCATCAGGCCCAGATTGCCCTGCTGGATCAGATCCTCGTAGGGCACGTCATAGCGCTTGAAACGACCCGCGAAGGACACCGCGAGGCGGGCATAGGCCTGGATCAGGCGGTGAAGCGCGGCCTCGTCGGCGTGGTCGCGCCAGGCGATGGCCAGCTGCGTCTCGGTTTCGGCGTCGAGGATTTCCTCGGCCATCGAGGCACGCACGTAGCGGCGGATATGCGGATCCTGAAAGCCCATGGCACTCATCCTTGGAGAAGCGCGAATAATAGCGCATCGAACTCATATTGTTTCGTGACGCTACTATCTGCCCTCCCCCTTGTCAAGTTCACCGAACCGCTTATTTCCCGGCCATGAGCGAACCCGCACCGATGATGTCGCCCACTTCCCAGCCGGAGCCCGCGCAGGACGCAGGCCCGATTCCCTGTCATTCGGCCGAACTTCTGGTTCACCTCGCGCGTCTGGTGCACAGCGCCGCCGCCGATGTCAGCCTGACGCCGGCGCAATGGACGGCGCTGCGCTATTTCGCCTCGGCCAACCGGATGTCGCGAACCCCGTCCGCCTTCTCGGAATTCAACGCCACCACCCGGGGCACTGCCTCGCAGACGGTGAAGTCGCTGATCGCGCTGGGCCTTCTGGAAAAGCGGGCGCATGAAAGCGACGGGCGCTCCTTCCTGATCGAACTGACCGAGGCCGGGCGCGAGAAGCTGGCCGACGACCCGCTCGACGATCTGATCCATTGCATCAAGGATCTTTCGCCCGCCCGCCGCGCCGCCTTCACCGAAACGCTCGCCCATCTGGGCGAGGCGCTGGCCCGTCTGCGGGCGGCGCCGACCTTTGGCAAATGCGGCGATTGCGGTCATTGCGATACCTCGCGTTCGGGCGAGGTCTTTTGCCGCTGCAGCCAGTCCCTGCTGAACAGCGCCGACATGCGCGCGCTCTGCATCGATTTCGCGCCGGGCAATCTGCGGCGCTGACGGGCACTTTTTCCACAATCCTGTGCTCTGCGCGCGCTTCGCCCTGTACGGGCGCGCCGGCCGTCGCGGCCTCGGCGCCAGCAGGCTGACGGAACACGGCCCGGCAAGACCTTGAAATCCTGTCGTCACGAAATGTCTGTCCTTGGAAGGTCAGGCCAGGAAGGCGGGATCGTCCCTTTCGACATCGGCCTGGATCCGTTCGGGACGACTATTCATTTTCCGACAATCGCGCCATGCTGGATGGGTTCACCCATCCTGCCCCGCCGCGTTGAAGGAGAGTCCCATGATCCCCGTCCTGACCCTGGAAGCGGTGGAGCCGCTGCTCGACTGGCTCGCCCTCTCCGATGCCCTGCTTGACGGTCACCGAAACGCCCCGCCGCAGATCGAGGATGTGCTGCTGTCGCGCCAGGACGACCGGCTGCTCTCGCGCAGTGCCTGGATCGACGGCATGGGGTTGGGGGTGAAATCGGTTTCGGTCTTCCCCGGCAATGCGGCGCAAGGCCGGCCCAGCGTGCAGGGCGCCATGCTGGTGTTCGACGACCGGACCGGTGCCATCGAGGCGGTGATCGACAACGCCTTGATCACCAAGTGGAAAACCGCAGCCGACTCGCTGCTGGGGGCCCGCCTGCTGGCCCGCCCCGATGCCGCGAGCCTGCTGATCGTCGGTGCAGGCACCGTGGCCGGCACGCTGATCGAGGCCTATCGCGCCTGGAAACCGGGCATCGCCATCACCCTCTGGGCCCGCCGGACCGAGGCGGCAGAGGCCCTCGCCGCCCGCTATCCCGGTGTCGGCGTGGCACGCGACCTGCAGGCGGCGGTCGCCGGGGCCGATATCGTCAGCACCTGCACCATGGCCAAGGCGCCGGTGGTCCAAGGTGCCTGGCTGCGCCCGGGTCAGCATCTGGACCTGATCGGCGCCTATACGCCCGAGATGCGCGAGGTCGACGACGCCGCGCTCGGCCGGGGCCGGATCTTCGTTGACAGCCGCGCCACGACCCTTCCCCATATCGGCGAGCTCATGATCCCGCTGGCCAATGGCACGATCACGGAGGCCGATATCCTGGGCGATCTGCGCGACTTCGCCGCCGGACGGGTGGCCCCGCGCGGGCCGGGGGACATCACGATTTTCAAGAACGGTGGCGGGGCGCATCTGGACCTGATGACGGCGCGCTATATCATGGAGAGATGGCACGCCTCACGCCCGCAGCGCTGAGGCCCATGAATACCCCGAGTCCGGGGCGTTGGAGCGCAAAATATGCGGCGTAACCGCCTTGAAATTCGCCGGAACAACGGTATTCAGGGACCATGACCGAAAATAATGGTAAACGCGCAGAGAAATCTGGAGCCGGCACCTGGCGCGACTGGGTCCATTCCGCGCTTCGTGAAGTGCAGGACACGCTGCGGCGGCCCCTTTATTGGGCGATTGTTGCCACCGCCGTGACCCTGACGGTGGTTGCCGGTCCCTTCGGCACGCTGGACGGCATGACCATGCCCGTTCGGGCGTTCTTCTGGGGCGTCGGGATCCCGGTCACCGGCCTGGTGATGACGGTTCTGATCGTCGGCTCGCGCCATTTCAACGCCGATCGCCGCTATCCCTGGACTCTGGTATCCATCGCGGCGGCGCTGATCGGCGTGCCGCCGACCTTTGCCCTGTTCTACGGGTTGGTAAGCGCCGTTTCGCCCTATGGTCCGCCGCGCTATCCGCTGCGCCTGCTGACGGAATTAACCACGATTCTGGTGCTGATCAGCATTGTCGGCAATGCCCGGATCTACCTGCGCCGTACTCCGGCCGCCACCGCCGCAGAGCCCGCGCCAGCCCCGGCCCCTATGCCCGTCGATGCCGGCCCCGCGCTGCCCCTGTTGCTGGAGAAGCTGCCCGACGAGCTGGGGCAGGAACTCGTCTGCCTGCGCGCGCAGGACCATTATGTCGAGGCCGTCACGCCCCTGGGCCGCGCCACGATCCTCATGCGCCTCTCGGATGCCGAGCGCGATCTGGCGGGGTTCGACGGGCTGCGGGTGCATCGGTCGTGGTGGGTCAACCTCGACCATGTGGTGAGCCTGGCCCGAACCGAGGCCGGGGGGATGGAGTTGACCACCTCGACCGGGATCACGATTCCCGTGGCGCGAGGGCAGCGCGCCACGGTCAAGGCGGCGCTCGACCAGCGCCGGGAAGCGGCGGAATAGCTATTCCAGCCGCGCCGGGAAGCCCTCGGCCCTGAGATCGGTGCCCAGAAGATCCTCCAGCAGCTTGACGATCTGCGTCGATTGCGCCGCTCCGCCAAAGGCCGCGCGGCCCTTGAGGAAGGTCTGTTCGGTCATCGAGGCCAGATCCAGCGGCACCCCGAATTCGCGCCCGAAGCGCATGGCAAAGCCCAGATCCTTGAGCGCAAGGTCCATGGTGAAGGCGATGTCGTAGCTGCCGTTGAGGATCAGCTGGCCCTCGGTTTCGTGCACGAAGGAACTGCCCGAGGAGGCGGCGATCGCCTCCCAGGCCGTCTTCAGGTCCAGGCCGCCGCGCTTGGCCAGCATCAGCGCCTCGCCATCGGCGACGAGGTGGATGAAGGCCAGCATGTTGGTGATGACCTTGATCAGCGCGGCCGAGCCCAGCGGCCCCATGTGAAAGATCCGCCCGCCCATCGCCTCGAGCGCGGGGCGGTGACGCTCGACCAGCGCCGCCTCGCCCCCGGCCAGCACGGTGATCTTGCCCTGCGCCGCCAGATGCACGCCGCCGGTGACCGGACATTCCAGGACGCCCACGCCCTGCGCCTCGGCCGTCGCGGCGAGGCGCAGCATCTCGGCCCGGCCCAGCGTCGACATCTCGATCCAGTCGGCGCCGGGCTTCATCACCGGCAGGATCTGGGCCAGCACCGCCTCGCTGACCGCAGGGGAAGGCAGGCAGGTGACGACCGCATCGGCCTCGGCCGCGGCTTCGGCGGCGACATCGGCCCAATCGGCCCCCAGCGCGTCGAACCGGGGTCTCAGCCCCGGGTCGCGGTCATGCACGACCAGCGGAAACCCCGCCTTGGCCAGCGACGCCGCCAGATGTCCGCCGAGATTTCCCAATCCGATATAGGCATAGCGCATCACGGCCCTCCCCTGCCCTGTCCGGTCCCCAGCCTGTCACGCGCGGTGCGCCGACAGCGCGTCCGAAACCGACCTCTCAGGTCGCAGGCCAGCCAGGCTCAGGGCGCGCGGTTGCGGTCCTCGCCGACCAGGGCACGGGCTTGCAGCGGCTGGGTGGGCGCCATGAGGCAATCGCCATAGACCCCGGCCCAATCGCTGGGGAAATCCGGGCTGACGAAGGTCACCAGCGCGCTGCCCCAATAGGGCGTCTTGCTGCCGTCCAGCGGATCGAGCATCTCGGTGGCACAAGGCGTCTCGCCCTCGCTCGAGAGCCAGATCGCCTGATAGCTGCCGCGCCCGCCCAGCATGTCGCGGCCGAGGCCCGGCACGATCAACCGGGTCACTGGCCCCCCTTCCCCCTCGCCCTGGTAGAGGCGCAGCACCGCATCGGGGCCGCGGGTTTCCTCCCAGGTGGCGTAGCCAAGGTTCGTCTCCCAGGCCTCGTCGGCCAGGACGGGGGTCGGGCTGAGCATCAGGGCCAGCGGCAGGGCAAAGCATCGCATCGGATCCTCCCGGTTCTTCGGGACGCGAGTGTGGCACGCAATCCCCGCCCCCGGGCCGCAAATGCGCGTGACAGCAGGCAGAAAGGCCGTGAAGACGCCCCCCGCGCTTGCCGCCCGTGCGCCGCTGGACTAAGCAGAGGCGACAGACAGGAAAGGCCCGACATGCGCATTCTCGTGACCAATGACGACGGTATCAACGCGCCGGGCTTGAAGGTGATCGAAGCCATCGCCGCCGAGATTGCCGGACCCGAGGGCGAGGTCTGGGTCGTGGCCCCGGCCTTCGAGCAATCGGGCGTCGGCCACAAGATCAGCTACACCCATCCGATGATGATCATGGAACTGGCGCCGCGCCGCTTCGCCACCGAAGGCAGCCCCGCGGATTGCGTGCTGGCCGGGCTTTACGAGGTGCTGGACGGGGCGCGGCCGGATCTGGTGCTCTCGGGTGTGAACCGGGGCAACAATTCGGCCGAGAACACGCTCTATTCTGGCACCATCGGCGGGGCGATGGAAGCCGCCCTGCAGGGGATGAAGGCGATTGCCCTCTCGCAATACATCGGCCCCCGCAGCGCCGACATGGAGGGCGGGCTGTTCGAACCCGCCGTCCTGCACGGCACGAAGGTGGTGCGCGACCTGCTGGAACGCGGCCTTTGGGACGAACAGGATTACCGCCTGTTCTACAACGTGAATTTCCCGGCCGTCCCCGCCGATGAGGTCAAGGGCGTCAAGGTCGCGGCGCAGGGTTTCCGCCGCCACACCTCGTTCGGGGTCGAGCCGCATATCTCCCCCTCGGGGCGCAAGTTCCTGTGGATCAAGGGCGGCCCGCAGGGCGTGCCGACGCTGCCCGGCACCGATGCGGCGGCCAACCTCGACGGCTGGATCTCGGTCACGCCGATGCGCTGCGACCTGACCGCGCACGAAAGCCTCGCCACGCTGCGCGAGCGGCTCGAATGACCGACGCCGAGCGCGCCCAGAACGTGATGCGCCTGATCCTGACCCTGCGTTCGCGCGGGGTCACCGATCCGGCCATCCTGCGCGCTTTCGAGACCATCGACCGCGGCCTTTTCGTCACCGGCATCTTCGCCGACCGGGCCTATGAGGACACGCCGCTGCCCATCGGCTGCGGCCAGACCATCAGCCAGCCCTCGGTCGTGGCGCTGATGACCGAGGCGCTGGAGGTCACGCCCCGCGACAAGGTGCTGGAGGTCGGCACCGGCTCGGGCTATCAGGCCGCGATCCTGAGCCGGCTGGCGCGGCGGGTCTATACCGTGGAACGCCACCGCCCGCTGATCGCCGAGGCCCGGGCGCTGTTCGCCCGGCTCGACCTGCACAACATCACCGCCATCGCCACGGATGGCAGTTTCGGCCTGCCCGATCAGGCGCCCTTCGACCGCATCATCGTGACGGCCGCGGCCGAGGACCCCCCCGGCCCCCTGCTGGCGCAGCTGCGCCCGGGCGGGATCATGGTCGTGCCCGTGGGCCAGACCGACACGGTGCAGAGCCTCATCAAGGTGCGCAAGACCGAGCAGGGCTACGATTACGAAGAGCTGCGGCCGGTGCGATTCGTGCCGCTGCTCGAAGGGATGGCGCGGGATTGACGGGCTGGACCTCGCGTCCGATGCGCGGAAATCCACAACACGTTGTGGTGATGGGGTGTATTACCCCTTGTTTTTCGGTATAGATGTCACAAGGCCCGCGCGGTGCCGGTTCACCGGCCAATGACGGGCTATGAACGGGCGGAAATGGCGTGGACGGAATGAGCAGACAGCATTTGGCGATACGGGAAACCAACCGCGGCTTGCGGCTGACGACACTGGCGGTCCTGGCGGGGCTGAGCGTCGCGGGCTGCAGCAACGTGAACGATCTGGACTGGGACCTGCGGCCGTCCGAGCGCTTCTCGACCACGGATGCGGCGCGCAACACCACCGGCTCGCGCCCGGCGCCCGATGCGCGCGGTGTCATCTCGTACCCCGGCTATCAGGTCGTGGTCGCCCAGCGGGGCGAGCGGGTCGCGGATATCGCCGCGCGCCTCGGCCTCGACGCCACGGCGCTGGCCAACCACAACGCCATCGCCCCCGACACGACGCTGCGCGGCGGCGAGTTGCTGGTGCTGCCCTCGCGGGTGGGCGACGGCTCGGTCAGCACGCCGATCACCGCCACGCCGCTCGGCCCGGCAACGCCCGGGGTGGCCGAGCCGCTGCGCCATACCGTCGAACGGGGTGAGACTGCCTTCACCATCGCCCGGCTTTACAACGTCTCGCCGCGCTCCATCGCCGAATGGAACGGGCTCCCGGCCGACATGAGCGTGCGCGAGGGCCAGATCCTGGTGATTCCGGTGCCGCAATCGATCACTGCCGCGGCCGCGGGCGACCCGCTGAACGCGACCGGGCTTGCGGCGCCCACGGTGCCGGTGCCCGCCGCGCTGCCCGCCGCCGAGACGACGACCGCCACCACCCAGCCCGGCCAGGGTTCGCCCACGCCGGTGCCGCCCTCCGCCTCGACACCGCTGCCGCAGAGCAACCCGGCCCCCGCCGGGCAGGGCGCGACCCAACCCGCGGCGCCGGTGGCGGACATGGCCAGCCAGCGCACCCAGGGCCCGCGTCTGGGCATGCCGGTGCAGGGGCGCATCATCCGCGCCTATGCCCAGGGCCGCAACGATGGCGTCGGCATCGGCGCCCCGGCGGGGACCGAGGTCCATGCCGCCGCCGCGGGGACGGTCGCGGCGATCACCCAGGACACCGACCAGGTGCCGATCATGGTGATCCGCCACGAGAACAACCTGCTGACGGTCTATGCCAATATCGACGGAATCCGCGTCGCCCGCGGCGACCGGGTGACGCGCGGACAGGCCATCGCCACGGTGCGCTCGGGCGATCCGTCCTTCCTGCATTTCGAGGTCCGCGAGGGCTTTGAGAGCGTGGATCCGATGCCCTACCTGCAGTAAGCGGAAGGGATTGTGGTTTCGCCCTGGGACCTGGGCCTGCGGGCCACCGAGGCGGGGGGCCAGCCCCCCGCCCCCCCCAGCCAAAGGGGGTTTTCCACCCCCTTTGGAAACCCCTTGGAAACCCCAGGGACAACTCCAGAACAAAGAGTCGGGTGGTGCCTGCGTGTATGAGGTGCGGATCTTCGCGGGGGCGCTGGTTGATTCGGCCGTCGGGATCTGGCCACCCTCGGGGGAAACGAAGGCGTGTATCGAGCGACCAAGGACGTATCGAGCCTCGCGTAACTCTGGGGCGGGTGGCGGGGCGACCGCCCGCGCCGCCAGGCAGGACTGGCGTCCTGCCAGGTGGCACCGACACTCGAGGGCGCCACATTGGACACAAACGCGCCAAGCCCCCTCGCGCACGAGGCGATGCCGTCGCACGGCCGTCGGCAAGCGTTACCTCCGGGCAGCGGCCTTGCGAAGTCGCGGTAACAGTCGTGCTGATGCCAGAAACACTGCTGCCGGATAAAAGCGGACCGTCTGTTCCAAGGTGTCGCAACCTTTGCCAGTATTCAGGCCTATTGACGAAGCGCTCGACAAGAATGCGCTGGCGATAGAGCGCGGCATCTTCCGGACGCAAAACCTCGCGGGTCGAGGTGAAGCTGCGCCCTGCGCCACAATCGCGTCGATGATGGCCCCTGCATTCTGGGCTCGATCCGTGACTTCCGCCACGGATACCGGACGGGTAGCCAGAAAATCGGCTGTCGCCGCCTCGCCAGAGACCTGTTCCACGTCTGGGTACTCGCCGACCCGAGGCCGCGGTATTCGATCATGGCGTCGAACCTGGGACTTGATCTAGCCGCGAGCGACCGACGACATGATCATCGCCCGTTTTCGTCCCCAAGCGGTGTGCCCGGTGGTGCGGGTGACCGACCTCTCGACAAGCCGCAGCCCGTCCGACAATCACTCAGAAACGGTCTCATTCACTGACTGCTAGATGTCGATCCTAAGTCACGCTGAAGCGCCCGCAGATCGACAGGCGGCGGGTCCAGTTCCCGGGCAGATCAACCTCAGGCAAACCGTGTTCGGCAACCGAAGCGATCCTGTTGGGCGCCGGCCGGTCGTCCATTCGGGCCATCCGGCGCGGCTCGTCGGGCAGCAGCAACCGGATCAGATCCTCTTCGACTTCGCGTCGTCGAAGCGCACCCTGCTGCCTTCCATCCAGGGAAGCGGCGCACCGATTTTCGGGCCAGAACCCGCGTCGCGAGCGCAGAACGCAGGCCTAGTCGCTTTCCGTCCGGCGTCGGTCGCCCTGCCCTCTTCCCCCTGCCGTCCCACCGGCTATGGTGCGCGGGACTAGGGACAGGACGGTACCATGGCAGGCGACGCGCTGGTGATCTTTACGCCCTCGGGCAAGCGGGGGCGTTTTGCGCCGGGCACGCCGGTGCTGACGGCGGCGCGGCAATTGGGGGTGGACCTCGATTCGGTCTGCGGCGGGCGGGGCATCTGTTCGAAATGTCAGGTCAGTCCCGGCGTCGGCGCCTTCCCCAAACATGGCGTGACCGTGGCGCCCGAGGCGCTGTCCGAATGGAACGCGGTCGAGCAGCGCTACAAGGACAAGCGTGGCATGATCGACGGGCGGCGGCTGGGCTGCCAGGCCAAGATCATGGGCGATGTGGTGATCGACGTGCCGCCCGAAAGCCAGCTGCACCGGCAGGTGGTCCGCAAGGCCGCGAGCGCGCGGGCTGTCGCCATGGACCCGGCGACGCGGCTGTTCTACGTCGAGGTGGCCGAGCCCGACATGCACGAGCCCTCGGGCGATCTGGAGCGGCTGGCGCAGGCTTTGGCCGAGCAATGGCAGATCGCCGGGGTCGAGGCCGGACCGGCCGTCCTGCGCAAGCTGCAGGGCGTGCTGCGCAAGGGCAATTGGGGGGTCACGGCGGCGGTCTTCCGCGACCATCACGGCGGGGCGCCGCGGCTGCTCGACGTGTTCCCCGGGCTCTATGAAGGGGCGCTGGCGGGGCTGGCCATCGACCTCGGCTCGACCACCATCGCCGCGCATCTGTGCGACCTGAGGACCGGCGAGGTTCTGGCCTCGGGCGGGATCATGAACCCGCAGATCCGCTTCGGCGAGGATCTGATGAGCCGCGTCTCCTATGCGATGATGAACCCGGGCGGCGATGTCGAGATGACCAGCGCGGTGCGCGAGGCGCTGGATGCGCTGGCGAAATCGGTGGCGGGCGAGGCGGGGATCGAGCCCTCGGCGATCATGGAGACGGTGGTCGTCTGCAACCCGGTCATGCATCACCTCTTCCTCGGCATCGACCCGGTGGAACTGGGACAGGCGCCCTTCGCGCTGGCGACCTCCTCGTCCCTGTCCTTGCCCGCCCGCGATCTGGGCCTGAAGGCGCTGAACGCCGAGGCCCGGCTCTATACCCTGCCCTGCATCGCCGGCCATGTCGGCGCCGATGCGGCGGCGGTCGCGCTGTCCGAGGCGCCGCAGGAAAAGGACGATTTGGTGCTGATCGTCGATGTGGGCACCAATGCCGAGATCCTGCTGGGCAACAGAACCCGGGTGCTGGCCTGTTCCTCGCCCACCGGCCCCGCTTTCGAGGGGGCGCAGATTTCCTCCGGCCAGCGGGCGGCGCCCGGGGCCATCGAGCGGATCGAGATCGACCCAGTGACGAAAGAGCCGCGCTTCCGGGTGATCGGCTCGGACCTCTGGTCGGACGATCCGGGCTTTGCAGAAGCCACCGCGCAGACCGGCGTGACCGGCATCTGCGGCTCGGGGATCATCGAGGCGGTGGCCGAAATGCGGATGGCGGGGATCGTCGATGCGGCGGGGCTGATCGGCTCGCCCGAACAGACCGGCACCGCACGGTGTGAGGCCGAGGGGCGGACCCATGCCTATCTGATCCACGACGGCAGCGCCCAGAACGGGCCGCGCATCACCGTGACGCAGGGCGACATCCGGGCGATTCAGCTGGCGAAATCGGCGCTTTACGCCGGCGCGCGCCTGCTCATGGATGAAATGGGCGTGGACCATGTGGACCATGTGACGCTGGCGGGGGCCTTTGGCGCTCATATCAGTGCCAAGCATGCGATGGTCCTCGGCATGATCCCCGATTGCCCGCTGGAGAATGTGACCAGCGCCGGCAACGCGGCGGGCACGGGGGCGCGGATCGCGCTGTGCAACATCGCGGCGCGGGCGGCGATCGAGGCGCAGGTCAAGCGCATCCACAAGGTGGAAACCGCCATCGAGCCGCGGTTTCAGGAGCATTTCGTCAATGCCTCGGCCCTGCCCCATGCGGTCGATCCCTTCCCGCATCTGGCCCAGATCGTGACCTTGCCGCAGGTCGTGCACAACACCGGCGGCGGGGGTGAGGGCGGGCGGCGCCGGCGGCGCTGAGGGTCACATCCCCTCGGGCGACCAGAGGCCGAAACGCCTCTGGTGATCCTCGATACAGCCGAGGTCCAGTGCCTTGCGGTCGCGCCCCTCGACTTCGGTCATAGCCAGCGCCGCGCTGCCTCCGGCCCGGCGGCGGGTCGGCGGCAGGATCGAGGCCTCGACCCAGATGGGCGTGCCGGCCAGTTCCAGCATGGCCGAGAGCCAGACGTCATCGACCGGCCACCATTCGCCCGGCCCGTCGCGCAGTTCCGGCGGGAAGAAACCCGCGCGCACCATGACGCCGCACCAGCCGCCCAGAAGGTCGGCATAGCCGCTGGCCTCGACCAGAGGCACGGGTTCTGCCCAGCGGCGGGGGCTGTCGAGGATCGGCTTGGTCAGCGCCCGCGGCAGGCGGCGCATGCGGGGCATCCGCTCAGGCTTCCGCTCAACGTGCCCCCAGCCCGGCAGATGACGGCCCAGTGCCGCCAGCGCCTCACTCGGCCGGGCGGCGCGCAGTTCCTTGAAACGACGATGGAAATCCGGGGCATAGAGGCTGTCGTCATCGCAAAAGAGGATGTCGGTTTCCCGGTCGCCGGCGGCCAGGCATTCCAGCAGCGCGGGCACCACCTTGGTCGCCGGTCCCCAATCCAGCGGGCAGCGCCGGATGGTCACGCCGGGCGGAACCTCGGGCAAGGTGCCGTCCCAATCGGGGAAGCGGCGATAGGTTTCGGGGATCCATAACTCGACCGGGGCGCGCAGATCTTGCCGGACGAGCGAGCGCAAGGTCTGCCCGAGAAAGGCGAAACGGGGCGGGATCGACGACAGGGAAATGCGCGTCGTCATCGGAACCGCCCCTTCAGATCCGGCGCCTCAGCGGCCCATCTTGCTGAGCTTGGCTTCCAGCGCGGCCAGTTGGCGGCGGATCGCGGTCAGATCCTCGGCATCGTCGCTGCCGCCCTCGGCCGCGGTCTCGCCCGGTTGCAGGCCGGGCATGTTCTTCCAGCCGGCCATCATGCTTTCCATGAAGGCGGCCTGCTGGCGCTGCATCTCGGCAAAGCCGGGCATCTTCGCCATCTGCGCCATCATCGGGTTCATGGCGCTCATCTGCTCGGCCAGTTTCGGCCCTTCCTTCAGCATTTCGAAGGACATGGCCAGGAATTGCGGCACCACGCTCTGCGCCTGCGCGGTATAGCTGCGCACCAGATCGGTCAGCACATCCAGCGGCAGGACATTCTCGCCCCGGCTTTCGTGTTCGGCGACGATCTGCAACAGATATTGCCGCGTCAGATCATCGCCCGTCTTCAGGTCGACGATCTGCACCTCGCGGCCCGCGCGGATGAAACCGGCGATATCCTCGAGCGTGACGTAATCGCTGCTTTCCGTGTTGTAGAGCCGTCGAGAGGCGTAGCGCTTGATCAGAAGCGGCTTGTCGGACTCGGCCACGTCGGTTGCTCCCCGTATCATTTTTGCATTGCAGCGAGACTAGACCGCGATTTCGCTGCGGGAAACAGGATTCTTTGCGCGGATTAGACCAAGCGCTCAAAAACCGGGCAGCCTGCGGGCGTCAGATCCCGGCGAAACGCAAAGGGGCGGGCTTTCGCCCGCCCCCGACGCCCGGGTGGGAGGAACCCCGGCGTCCGCCTTCAGCGAGGCAGGGCCCGGTGGCCCCGCCGCGCGATCACTTCGCTGCAGCGCCGGCTTTCTTGGCGGCAGCGGTCACTTCGTCGGTCGCTTTCTTGGCGGCAGCGGTCATGTCGGCGGTCGCCTTCTGCACCGCAGCGGTGGCCTCGGCCGACATGTCCTTGCCGGCGGCGAGCATCAGCTCGACGGTGTCCATCTGCACGCGCTTGGCGATCTCGGCGAAAGCGGCCATGTGCTCGGCAGCCATCTCGGCCGAGGCCGAGGCGAAATCGGTATAGGCCTTGGCGTATTCAGCGGGCTCTTCCTTGACGGTCGAGACTTCGCCGATCTTGGCCAGGGTCGATTTGGTCCATTTGGACGAAACTTCGGCCGATTTCTCGGCGGCTTCCAGCACGACCTTGCTCATTTTCTCGCCCAGGGCAGCCTGGGTCTTGAACACGTCCTGCATCGCCTTGGTGTCGACCGGGAAGGCGCCCATCATGTCCTGCATGACTTTGGTGAAATCGTTCTTCGCCATTTTCTCTCTCCTTGCTTGGATCCCGCCATCCAGGACCCTGCGTCATGAGGAGAATATGGATGCTGCAGTGCAGAAAATCAAGGTGGTTTTTCTGCACTGCAGCATTTTCTCTAACCCGTTGATCAACCGTTCGGATTGGCCAGAACATAGGTCCCGGGTGCAGGCGCCAGCGCCGAATCACCCACGGCCCGGGCAGAAATCAGCTTGCCCGAACGCGCCTTCAGCCATTCCTCCCAGCGCGGCCACCACGAGCCGGGATGATATTCGGCCTCGGCCTTCCAGCCCTCGGCATCGCCGTCGAGCGGATGGTCCGAGGTGTAATGGCCGTATTTCTTCTTGCTGGGCGGATTGACGATCCCGGCGATATGACCGCTTTCCGACAGGATGAAGGTCTTGTTGGTCGATCCCATCTTCGAGACACCGCGGAAGCTCGATCGCCAGGCGGCGATATGATCCGTCTCGCAGGCGATGGCGCAGACCGGCACCTTCACGCCCGAGATATGCAGCTTTTCGCCCAGCATCTCGAACCCGTCGGAGCAGAGCCTGTCCTGCTGGCAGAGCCCCCGCAGATATTCCACCACCATCCGACCCGGCAGGTTGGTGCCATCGCCGTTCCAGTAGAGCAGATCGAAGGCGGGCGGTGCCTCGCCCAGCATGTAGCTGCGGATCGCCGGGCCATAGATCAGGTCGTTCGAGCGCAGATAGCTGAAGGTCTTGGTCATGTAATAGGAATGCAGATAGCCCTTGGCCTCGGCCTCGGCTTCGATCCCGTCCACGAAATCGTCCTCTAGGAAGACGCCCACCTCGCCCTGGTCCGAGAAATCGGTCAGCGTGGTGAAGAAGGTGGCGGATTTGACCGACTTGTCCTTGCGCTTGTCCAGCAGCGCCAGCGTCAGGCTCAGCGTCGTCCCGGCGATGCAATAGCCGATGACATTGACCTGTTTGACCGCGCAGAGGTCCTTCACCTTGGCGATGGCCTCCAGATACCCTTCCTCGACATAGGTATCCATGCCAACGTCGGCATAGCGGGCGTCAGGGTTCACCCATGAGACGACGAAGAGCGTATAGCCCTGATCGACGATCCATTTGATCAGACTGTTCTGCGGCTTCAGGTCCAGGATGTAGAACTTGTTGATCCAGGGCGGGAAGATCAGTAGCGGCGTCTCGTGCACCTGCTCGGTGGTCGGCTTGTACTGGATCAGTTCGAACATGCGGTTGCGGAACACGACCGACCCCTCGGAGGTGCCGATATTGCCGCCGACCTTGAAGGCCTCGCGGTCCGACAGGGTGACCAGAAGCTCGCCGTTGTTGGCCTCGATGTCGCGGACCAGGTTTTCCAGCCCCTTCACTAGGCTCTCGCCCTCGGTCTCGACCGCCTTCATCAGCGCGTCGGGGTTGGTGCCCAGAAAATTGGTCGGCGCCATCATGTCGATGATCTGCCGGCCGAAGAATTCCAGCCGGCTGCGCTCGCGCGGATCGAGCGTATCGAGGTTCTCGATCGCTTTCTCGATGGCCTCGGAGGACAGCAGATATTGCTGCTTGATATAGTTGAAATAAGGATGGGTCCGCCACAACGGGTTGGAAAACCGCTTGTCGTCCGGGGTGTTGTCCTCGGGCGCGACCAGGGGATGTTCGCGCAGGGCTTCCTGGGCCTCGACGAAATGCTTCAGCGTCTTGCCCCAGTAGCCGACCTGCTGTTCCAGCACCTTCGAGGGGTTCTGCACCATCTCCTGCCAATAGGCCGAGGCAGCGCGCAGATAGAGCGAGGGATCGGGGGCCTGCAGTTCGTTGCGCTGCGGCTGCTTTTTCGCGAACGCAGCAATCAGACGTTGCGTCAGCGTCTCGATCCTCGCCAGATTGGCGTTCAGGACCTCGAGATTGGCGGATTCTTCGTACTCGGAAGTTGCCATTTAAACTTGTCCCCCCTAAACTCCTGCGGTGCAGCATAGACCCGCGCCCCCCCCGTGGAAAGGCCGGATCCTTGTACCACAGCCGTGTCCTCTCGGAGACCCCCATGAAGCAGATGGCCACCTACGACTTGATGGAAGCCGTGCGCAACACCAACGAATGGTTGGGCGCATCGGCCCGGGCGATGGCCTCGTACCCGATCTGGGGCATGGTCCCGCATCCCATGTTCAAGGTGATGTCGGCCTGGGGCCGGGTGACCGAACGCAGCTTCGCGCGCATGGTGATCAAGCCCGCCTGGGGCATCCGCACCGTGGTGGGCGAGGATGGGCGCGACCATCTGGTCGATCCGCAGATCGAACTGGCCCGTCCCTTCGGCGATCTGGTGCGCTTCCGAGTCGCCTCGCGCCCGGAAAAGGCCCGCCGCATCCTGCTCTGCGCGCCGATGTCGGGCCATTACGCCACGCTCCTGCGCTCGACCGTGGCCTCGCTTCTGCCCGACGCCGAGGTCTGGATCACCGATTGGCACAATGCCCGTGACATCCCCGTCTCCGAAGGCAAGTTCGATATCGAGGATTACACCCAGTACCTCGTCGATTTCATGAAACACCTCGGCCCCGACACCCATGTCGTCGCCGTCTGCCAGCCCGCGCCCCTGGCGCTGGCCGCCACCGCCCTGCTGGCCGAGGAGGCGCCCGGCGCGCAGCCGCTGACCCTGACCCTGATCGGCGGGCCGATCGACCCCGACGCCGCCGCGACCGAGGTCACGGACTTTGGCCGCCGGGTGACGATGGGACAGCTCGAACATCTGGCGATCCAGCGCGTCGGCTTCAAATACGCGGGCGTCGGGCGGCAGGTCTATCCGGGCCTTCTGCAACTCGCGGGGTTCATCTCGATGAACCTCGACCGTCACGCGCAGGCCTTCAGCGACAAGATCGTCGCCGCCGCCCAGGGCGAGGACAGCGAGCGCGACCAGCACAACCGCTTCTACGACGAATACCTGGCGGTCATGGACATGACGGCGGAATTCTACCTCTCGACCGTCGAGCGCATCTTCAAGGAGCGCGAGATCGCCCGCAATGTCTTCGAGGTGAACGGCAAGCGGGTCGATATCAGCAAGGTCACCGATGTGGCGACGATGATCGTCGAGGGCGCGAATGACGACATTTCCGCCCCGGGCCAATGCCTTGCCGCGCTGGATCTGCTGACCGGCCTGCCTGAGTCGATGAAGGCCCAGCACCTGGAGCCCGGCGCGGGCCATTACGGCATCTTCGCGGGGTCCAGCTGGCGCAACAACATCCGCCCGTTGGTGTTCAGTTTCATGGACGACAACAGCAAGCGCGGGAACCGCAAGGCCAAGAAGCCGGCGGTCACGCTGGCCGCCTCGAATAGCTGAGCGCTGGGGTCCTGCCCCATCGACAGCCCCGCCCCTGACCCGGGCGGGGCTTTGTCATTCAGGCGAAACCCGCCCCGGGCTTGCCTGGTGCCATGCGGATCAGCCGCGAATCCGCCACCGCGGCGGTGCGGTGCTGCGCCGCGCGCTGATAGTCGGCGTCCCGGATCATTTCGATGAAGGCCTGCCCGCTGGGATAGGCGGCGAGAAAGGCAATGTCCCAGCGCTCGGCCTCGGGACCGATGAGCATGAGCTCGGGCCGCCCGCTCCACAGGATCGACCCGCCGAGGCGCCGGAAGATCGGCCCGCTGTCGCGCCCATAGGCGGCATAGGCCTCGGCCCCGGTCGCCGTGCGGCCGTCCTGATAACGCGCCTGCTCGCGCAGGCGGACCAGGTTGAGCATGTGGACCGGCCGATCGCGCGGCAGATCCTTGAAGCGGGCGAAGCGCGCGCGGTCCGGGTTGACCGAGGCCTCCTCGGGCGCGCTCACGGCTTCAACCCGTTGCGCAGGACCAGCAGGTCGATGGCCTTCGAGACAAAGATCGCCCCGGCCTCCAACGCCGCATCGTAAAGGACCGGATCCATGGTCAGGATCCCCGGCGGCTTGCCCGCGGCGCGGATGCGGCGGATACCGTCGAGGATCGCCTTCGTGACATCGGGATGGGCGGGATTGCCCGGATGCCCCAGGCTCGCCGCCAGATCGGCGGGGCCGATGAAGATCCCGTCCACGCCCTCGACCGCGGCGATGGCCTCGATCTGGTCGAGGGCCTGCGCGGTCTCGACCTGAACCAGCAGGCAGGTCTCCTCATGCGCGCGCTGGTGATAGCCCGCGATGCGGCCGAAGCCCGCGGCCCTGGTCGCCCCAGCGACGCCCCGAATGCCCCGGGGCGGGTAGCGGGTGGCGGCGACGGCCAGCGCCGCCTCTTCCGCGTTCTGGATCATCGGCACCAGGATGGTCTGGGCGCCATGGTCCAGGATCTTCTTGATCAGCGCCACATCCAGCACCCGGGGCCGCACGATGGCCGAGACCGGGAAAGGCGCGACCGCTTGCAACAGCGGCAGGACCGAAGGCACCTCCAGCGGCGCGTGTTCGGTGTCGAAGAGCATCCAGTCAAAGCCCGCCCCGGCCGCCATCTCGGCCACCAGGGGATCGGTGATCTGGCACCACAGGCCCCGCTGCACCTGCATGGCGGCGAGTTGCGCCTTGAAACGGTTTCTGGGTAGGTCGGTCATCGCGCTCCTCCGGCTGCCGAGGCCCCAACGAACACCCTCGCGCCGCCGCTGTCCATGGGGTTGCGCCAGACCGGCGGCGGGCGTCGCACCCGCTGCCCGGCCATCAGGCCGGAAATTGAACAGCGGACAGCCCGAAAGCGCCCCGCAATCCCCATCCGAAATTGCATTTCTGATCGTCAGACATCTGCGGGACCCTTGATCCGCGCTCCCTTGCCAAATGCCCACGGCATGCCCACGATGGATTGCAACACGGGAGTCTCCATGAGTTCGGCGGAACGCAAGCATGACGACGCGGCGCGGGCCGCATGGCTCGCCTATATCGGCGGCTGCAAGCAGGACGAGATCGCGCAGATCATGGGCATCTCGCGCCAGTCGGCGCAGCGGTTGGTGTCGCAGGCCCTGGCGGCGGGGCTGGTCAAGGTCCGCATCGACCACCCGATTGCGCGCTGCATGGAACTGGCCCGTGACCTCAGGACCCGCTACGGGCTCTCGCTTTGCGAGGTAGTGCCGTCCCTCGACACGCCCGCCTCCTCCGGCCTCGCCGTGTCGCAGGCAACGGGCGACCTGATCGAGCGTTTCCTGACCCAGCCCGAGCCGCTGGTCATCGGCCTCGGCACCGGACGGACGCTGCGCGCGGCGGTCGAACACCTGCCGCATCTCGATTGCGCGCAGCACCGGATCGTGTCGCTGACCGGCACCATCTCGCCCGATGGCTCCACGGCCTATTACAACGTCCTCTTCACCATCGCCGACAAGGTGAGCGCCACGACCTACCCTCTACCCTTGCCGGTCATCACCGCCTCGGCCGAGGAACGCGCGGCGCTGCTGGGCCAGAAGACACTGGAAACCGCGCGCGGCCTCTCGGCCCGGACCGATGTGCGCTTCGTCGGCGTCGGCACCATGGCGCCCGACGCGCCCCTGGTGATCGACGGGTTCCTGACGCCCGAGGACCAGCAGCGCCTGACCGCCAAGGGCGCAGTGGGCGAGATCATCGGCTATGTCTACGACCGCGACGGCCGCCTGCTGGACGACGAGGTGAACCAGCGCGTCAGTTCCGCACTGCTGAGCCCCGCCCCCGACGGGCCGACCATCGCTGCCGCCAACGGCCCCGCCAAGGTGCCCGCGATTCGAGCCGCGCTGACCGGCGGGCTGGTCACCGGCCTGGTGACGGACGAGGATACGGCGTTGGCGCTAACAGCCTGACCTCGCCACTCCGCGCTGAATTTTCCGAACGATCCCAAGGACCTGCCCCCGCTCCTCGGTCTCGGGGCCAGAAACCAGTTGACCTTTCACGCGATCGTGTGAGAATTTGCCCAAGAGCTTAGCATTTGCTCATCTTGGGAGGATACCATGACCGATACCCTGCGCGCCCTGATGGGTGCGACGGCGCTGACGGCTGTCGCGCTCGCAGCCCAGGCCGAGACGATCACCATCGCCACCGTGAACAACGGCGACATGATCCGCATGCAAGGGCTGACCAGCCATTTCACCGACATGCACCCCGACATCACCGTCGAATGGGTGACGCTGGAAGAGAACGTCCTGCGCCAGAACGTGACGACCGATATCGCCACTGGCGGCGGGCAGTATGACGTGATCACCATCGGCACCTACGAGGTTCCGATCTGGGGCGCGAATGGCTGGCTGGTGCCGCTGGACGATCTGGGTGCGGATTACAACATCGACGACCTGCTGCCTGCCGTGCGCGGCGGGCTGACGGTGGACGGCCATCTCTATGCCTCGCCCTTCTACGGCGAAAGCTCGATGGTCATGTACCGCACCGACCTGATGGAAGCGGCCGGGCTGGAAATGCCGGAAGCGCCCACCTGGGAGTTCATCCGCGAGGCCGCCGCCGCCATGACCGACCGCGACAACGAGGTCTATGGCATCTGCCTGCGCGGCAAGGCCGGCTGGGGCGAGAACATGGCCTTCCTCAGCGCCATGGCCAATTCCTTTGGCGCGCGCTGGTTCGACATGGACTGGCGGCCGCAGTTCGACACCGAAGCCTGGTCGAACACGCTGACCTTCTATCTGGACCTGATGACCAATTATGGCCCGCCCGGCGCCTCGAACAACGGGTTCAACGAGAACCTTGCCCTGTTCCAGACCGGCAAATGCGGCATGTGGATCGACGCGACGGTCGCGGCCTCGTTCGTGACCAACCCCACGGACAGCCAGGTGGCCGAGAACGTGGGCTTCGCGCTGGCGCCTGACAACGGGCTCGGCCGTCGCGGCAACTGGCTCTGGGCCTGGTCGCTGGGCATCCCGGCCTCGTCCGACGCGCAGGAAGCGGCGAAGACCTTCATCGCCTGGGCTACCTCCTCGGCCTATACGGAACTGGTCGCCGCGGAAGAGGGTTGGGCCAACGTGCCGCCCGGCACCCGCACCTCGCTCTATCAGAACGAGGAATATCTGGCCGCCGCGCCCTTCGCGGAAATGACCCTGCGGTCGATGGAATCCGCCGATCCCACCAGCCCCTCGGTCGATCCGGTCCCCTATACGGGCGTGCAATTCGTCGCCATCCCGGAATTCGCGGGTCTGGCCACGGAAGTGGGCCAGCTCTTCTCGGCCGCGCTCGCCGGGCAGATGTCGGCCGAAGACGCCCTGTCGCAGGCCCAGGAGCTTGCGACCGAAGAAATGGAAGCCGCGGGCTACTGAGCCCGGGGCGACCATCCGACCCGGACCGGTTCCCAACCGCCGGTCCGGGGCTCCTCCTCCGTTGACCGGGCGCGCAGCCCAAGGGCTGCGCGCCGCCCTCCTCCGCCCCAGCCCGAGGGTTCCGATGGCCACCCAGCATTCCCGATCCGCGGCCCGCGCCATGATGGCCCCGGCGGTCTTCCTGCTTCTCGTCTGGATGCTGGTGCCGCTGATCCTGACCTTGTGGTTCTCGACCCTCGATTACCGGCCCCTGCGCGGCACCTTCGACTGTTGCGAGGGGCTGGGGAACTACGTGCGCTTCGTCAGTTCCTCGGCCTTCTGGGACAGCATCCTGACCACGCTGCAACTCTTGGGCGGGGTGCTGCTGATCACCGTGGTCGGCGGGATCGGGCTGGCAATCCTGCTGGATCAGCCGATCTGGGGTCAGGGGATCGTGCGCATCCTGGTTATCGCACCCTTCTTCGTCATGCCCACCGTCTCGGCGCTGGTGTGGAAGAATATGTTCATGAACCCGGTCAACGGTCTCTTCGCGCATGCGTTCAAGGCCGTGGGGCTGGAACCCGTGGACTGGCTCAGCCAGTTCCCGCTGTTTTCGATCATCCTGATCGTGTCCTGGCAATGGCTGCCCTTCGCCACGCTGATCCTGCTGACCGCGATCCAGTCGCTGGACAGCGAGCAGTTCGAGGCGGCCGAGATGGACGGCGCCGGGCCCTTCGCGCGCTTTGGCTATATCACCCTGCCGCATCTGGCCCGTTCGATCACCGTGGTCGTGCTGATCCAGACCATTTTCCTGCTGTCGATCTTCGCCGAGATCTTCGTGACCACCGGCGGCGCCTTCGGCACCCGCACGCTCACCTACCTGGTCTATCAGCGCGTGATCGAAAGCCAGAACGTGGGGCTTGGCTCTGCCGGTGGCATCATCGCCGTGATCCTCGCCAATATCGTCGCCGCGATCCTGATGCGCGTCGTCGGCAAGAACCTCGACGCGTAAGGAGCGGATCATGGCCCGTGCCGTCACCACGCAACGCAAGATCGTCTTCACCGCCCTCGCCTGGGGCATCGGGCTGATGATCTTCTTCCCGATCCTGTGGACCATCCTGACCAGCTTCAAGACCGAAGCCACGGCCATCGCCGACCCGCCGGTGTTCTTCAACTTCGACTGGACGCTGGAAAATTACCAGGTCGTGCAGGAGCGGTCGGATTACATGCGCTACCTGTGGAATTCGGTGGCGCTGGCGCTGGGGTCCACCTTCCTGGGCATTCTGATCGCCGTCCCCGCCGCCTGGTCCATGGCCTTCGTGCCCACCCGGCGCACCAAGAATGTGCTGCTGTGGATGCTCTCGACCAAGATGCTGCCTGCGGTGGGCGTGCTCTATCCGATCCGGCTGATCCTGATCCAGCTGGGGCTTCTGGACAGCAAGATCGCGCTCATCTTCATCCTGATGCTCATCAACCTGCCGATCATCATCTGGATGCTCTACACCTATTTCCGCGAGATCCCGGGCGAGATCCTGGAAGCCGCGCGGATGGACGGGGCGACGCTGAAGGACGAGATCCTCTATGTGCTCACGCCGATGGCCATTCCCGGCATCGCCTCGACCGTCCTGCTGAACATCATCCTGGCGTGGAACGAGGCGTTCTGGACGCTGACCCTGACCACGGTCAACGCGGCACCACTGACGGCCTTCATCGCCAGCTATTCCAGCCCCGAAGGTCTGTTCTACGCCAAGCTCAGCGCCGCCTCGACCATGGCCATCGCGCCGATCCTCATCATGGGCTGGTTCAGCCAGAAGCAACTCGTGCGCGGCCTCACCTTCGGCGCCGTCAAGTAAGGGACAAGAAGAATGGGACGCATCACGCTTGATAAAGTGCGCAAGGCCTTCGGCGATGTCGAGGTCATCCCGCCCCTGGACCTGCGCATCGAGGATGGGGAATTCGTGGTCTTCGTCGGCCCCTCGGGCTGCGGGAAATCGACGCTCCTGCGGCTGATCGCGGGGCTGGAGGATGTGACCTCGGGCGAGATCCGCATCGACGGGACGGATGCGACGCATCTGTCACCCGCCAAGCGGGGGCTGGCCATGGTGTTCCAATCCTATGCGCTCTACCCGCATATGACCGTGCGCAAGAACATCGCCTTCCCGCTGAAGATGGCCGGCATGGATCAGGCCGAGATCGACCGCCGGGTCGATGGGGCGGCGAAGGTCTTGAACCTGTCGTCCTATATCGACCGCCGCCCCGGGCAGCTGTCCGGCGGCCAGCGCCAGCGGGTCGCCATCGGCCGGGCCATCGTGCGCGAGCCCTCGGCGTTCCTGTTTGACGAGCCACTCTCGAACCTCGACGCGGCGCTCAGGGTCGGCATGCGGCTGGAGATCAGCGAGCTGCACAAGCGCCTCGCCACGACGATGATCTACGTTACCCACGATCAGGTCGAGGCCATGACCATGGCCGACAAGATCGTCGTGCTGCGGGCCGGGCATATCGAGCAGGTGGGCAGCCCGCTGGAACTCTACCGCACACCGCGCAACACCTTTGTCGCGGGTTTCATCGGCTCGCCGAAGATGAACCTGATCGAGGGCGCCGAGGCCGAGAAACACGGCGCCCATACCATCGGCGTCCGGCCCGAACATTTCCAGATCTCGACCGAGGGCGGCACCTGGACCGGAACGATCGGCGTGTCGGAACACCTCGGCTCGGACACGTTCTTTCATGTGACCGTGCCGGGCTTTGCAGAGCCCCTGACCATCCGCGCAGGCGGCGAGGTCGATCTGCATTACGGCGACACGATCCACCTGACGCCCGACGCCAGCCAGATCCACCGCTTCGACGCCAAGGGGCTGCGCCTGCCATGAAACGGCTCGACGGCAAACGCGCGCTGATCACCGGCGCCGCCCGGGGGATCGGGCTGGCCTTCGCGCGGGCCTATCGGGCGGAAGGCGCCGAGGTGACGATTGCCGACATCGACCTGCCAAGGGCCAAGGCCGCCGCGCGCGAGATCGGCGCGCGGGCGGTCCAGATGGATATCACCCGGCAGGACAGCATCGACGCCGCCGTGGCCGAAGCCGTGGCCGGCATGGGCGGCATCGACATTCTGGTGAACAACGCCGCCCTCTTCACCGCCGCGCCTTTGGTCGAGATCACGCGGGCGGATTTCGACCGGGTGTTTGCGGTCAACGTGGCCGGGGTGCTGTTCACCATGCAGGCCGCCGCCCGGCAGATGATCGCCCAAGGCACGGGCGGCAAGATCATCAACATGGCCTCGCAGGCGGGGCGGCGGGGCGAGGCGCTGGTCGCGGTCTATTGCGCGTCAAAAGCCGCGGTCATCAGCCTGACGCAATCGGCCGGGCTGAACCTGATCGCCCACGGCATCAACGTCAACGCCATCGCCCCCGGCGTGGTCGAGGGCGAGCATTGGGACGGGGTCGATGCCTTCTTCGCCAAATACGAAGGCAAGGCGCCCGGCCAGAAGAAGGCCGAGGTGGGCGCCGCTGTCCCCTTCGGCCGCATGGGCCGCGCCGAGGATCTGACCGGCATGGCCATTTTCCTCGCCTCGGCCGAGGCCGATTACATCGTCGCCCAGACCTATAACGTCGACGGCGGGAACTGGATGAGCTGACATGGCCACGCCCCTCTCCCTTGCAACCCTCGCCTCCCTGCCCGCGAGTGTGGCGAAACCCGGCTACGCGCGGGACAGCCTCTCGGCCGGGATCCTGCATTTCGGCGTCGGCAATTTCCACCGCGCGCATCAGGCGATGTATCTGGACCGGCTGTTCAGCCGGGGCCAATCGCTGGACTGGGCGCTGGTCGGTGCCGGCGTCTTCGAGGGCGAGGCGAAAGGCCGTGACCTGCTGCAGGCGCAGGACTGGCTGACCACGCTGGTCGAGCAGGAGGCCGATCATTCCGAGGCCCGCGTGCTGGGTTCGATGATCGACTACCTCCCCCCCGCCGATGCCCCCGCGATCATCGCCCGGATGAGCCAGCCCGATATCCGCATCGTCTCGCTCACCATCACCGAAGGGGGCTATTTCCTCGACGCCAAGGATCGTTTCGACCCGACGCATCCGGCGATCCGCGCCGATGCCGCAACCCCCGAGGCGCCGAAAACCGCCTTCGGCATGATGCTGCGGGCGCTGAAGGCCCGGCGCGACGCGGGGCTCGCGCCCTTCACCATCATGTGCTGCGACAACATCCCCCATAACGGCGCCGTGACCCGCAACGCGCTCTGCGGCCTCGCCCGGCTGACCGACCCCGACTTCGCCGAGTGGATCGCGGGGAACGTGGCCTTCCCCAATGCCATGGTGGACCGCATCACCCCGGCCACGACCGACCGCGAACGCGCCATTCTGGCGCAGGATTTCGGTGTGGCGGATGGCTGGCCGGTGTTCTGCGAGGGCTATACGCAATGGGTGCTGGAGGACCATTTCCCCCTCGGCCGCCCGGCCCTTGACGCGGTGGGCGCGCAATTCGTGGCCGATGTCGCGCCCTTCGAGCTGATGAAACTGCGGATCCTGAACGGCGGCCACGCGGTCATCGCCTATCCGGCGGGGCTGATGGACATCCATTTCGTGCATGAGGCGATGGCGCATCCGCTGGTGCGCGGTTTCCTGCGGAAGATCGAGGAGACCGAGATCCTGCCGCAGGTCCCCCCGGTCCCCGATACCGACCTGCCCGGCTATCTGGACCTGATCGAGCGGCGCTTTTCCAACCCCAAGATCGGCGACACGATCCGGCGGCTCTGCCTCGACGGCTCGAACCGGCAGCCGAAATTTATCATCCCGACGCTGCGCGATGCGCTGGCCGGGGGCGGCGGCTACAACGGTCTGGCGCTGGAAAGCGCGCTCTGGGCGCGGTATTGTGCCGGGGTGACGGACAGCGGCCAGATCATCGCCCCCAATGACCCGAACTGGGACCGGCTGGTCCCGGTGGCCGACCAGGCGCGCCGCCGCCCGCAGGCCTGGCTGGAGCAGGAGGCGATCTATGGCGACCTGGCCGAGCATCCCGGCTTCGCGGCCCGCTTTGCCCATTGGCTGAACGCGCTCTGGCGCGACGGTACGGCCGCCACGCTCACCCGCTATCTGGAGACCCCCTGAGGCATGCAGACACGGCCCCACCCCGCCCTCGTGATCTTCGATTGCGACGGTGTGCTGGTCGACAGCGAGACGATCTCGCTGGAGGTCATGCTGGGGCTGCTGACCGAGGCCGGCTGCCCCCTGACACCCGCCGAGGGATACGCGCATTTCCTCGGCAAGTCGCTGGGCAGTGTGCGGGACTGGCTGGCGCGGGAACGGGGCGTGACGCTGACCGACAGCCTTCTGGCCGAGATGCGCCGCCGCCTGCTGGCAAGGTTCGAGGCCGAGTTGCAGCCGGTCCCGGGCGTGGCCGAGGCGGTCGGGGCGCTGGACCTGCCGGTCTGCGTCGCCTCCTCCAGCCAGCCCGACCGGATCCGGCTGTCCCTGGGCGTGACCGGGCTGCTGCCGCTGTTCGAGCCGCATCTCTTCAGCGCGACGATGGTGACGCATGGCAAGCCCGCGCCCGACCTCTTCCTGCTGGCGGCGCGGGCCATGGGCGCCGATCCCGCCGCCTGCCTGGTGGTCGAGGACAGCCCGGCCGGGCTGCAAGCCGCGCAGGCAGCGGGGATGCGGGCCATCGCCTTTACCGGCGGGTCGCATGCCGGCCCGGCCTCGCTGCGCGCGGCGGTTGAAAATCTCGCGCCGATGGCCATCATCGCGGACATGGCGGAATTGCCCGGGTTGATCCGGGGTGCTGCCTGAAAGTGGAGGTCATGCCGGCGTATCTGGTGGCGGTCGATGTCGGGACGCGGAGTGCGCGCGCGGGGGTTTTCGACGCCTCGGGCGCGATGCTGGCGCGTGCCGTGGTGCCGCTGGCGCTGGTGGACGGGCCGGGCGCGCGGGCCGAATATGCCTCGGACCAGATCTGGGCGGCAGTCTGCAGCGCCGTCCAGGCGGCTGTCGCGGGTTCGGGCGTGGCGCCGGGGGCCATCGCCGGGCTGGGGTTCGACGCAACCTGCTCGCTGGTCCTGCGCGACCGCGAGGGCGCGCCGCTCGACTTGGGCGGCGGTCGCGACACCATCGCCTGGTACGACCACCGGGCCGAGGCCGAGGCCCGCGCCTGCACCGAGACCGGCCACCGGCTGATCGACCATCTGGGCGGCACCATGTCGCCCGAGATGCAGACGCCGAAGCTGATGTGGCTGAAGGCGCGGCGCCCGGCGCTCTGGTCGCGGCTGGGCTATGCCCGCGATCTGGCGGACGACCTGACAGCGCGGGCCACGGGCCAAGCCGCGGCTTCGGCCTGCGCGCTGGCGGCGAAATGGCCCTATCTGCCCGATCACGGCGGCTGGCAGCGGGATTTCCTTGCAGGGCTGGGCATGGACGACCTGCCCGACCGCGCGGCCCTGCCCGAGACGGCGGCACCCGTCGACCGTCCCATCGGCACGCTCACGCCCGGCGCGGCGGCCGAGCTGGGGCTTGCCCCCGGTCTGCCCGTCGCCGCCGGGCTGATCGACGCCTATGCGGGCGCGCTGGGCACGGTCGGCCTGCATCCCGCCGCCACGTCCGGGGAATGCCTGACGCTGATCGCCGGAACCTCGAACTGCATCATGGCGATCACGCCGCGGCCCCTGTTCGCCCCGGGCCTCTGGGGGCCCTCGCGCGACACGGTGCTGCCGGGCTTCTGGACCTCGGAGGGCGGGCAATCGGCGGCCGGGGCGGCGCTGGAATACGTTCTCGACCTCTGGCCCGCGACCGGGCTCGCCGCGCGGCCCGATCATGCGACGGTGCTCGCCATCATTGCCGAGGCTCTGGCCACCCAGGGCCCGGGCTTCGGCGCCGGGCTCGACGTGCTGCCCGATTTCAACGGCAACCGCTCGCCCCTTTCGGATGCCGCGGCGCGCGGGGTGGTCAGCGGCCTGTCGCTCGACCGAAGCACCGAGGGGTTGGCCGCGCTCTATTGGCGGACTGCCGTGGCGCTGGCCCTGGGGGTGCGGCAGATCGTCGAGCATCTGCACCGGGCGGGCAGTCGCGCGGACAGCCTGGCCATCGCCGGGGGGTTGGCCCGCACGCCCCTGCTGCAACAGCTTTTCGCCGATGTGACCGGCCTGAAGGTCCTGCGGTCCGAAGCCGAGGATGTCGTCCTTCTGGGGACCGCGATCGCCGCCGCCACCGCCGCAGGCCTGCACCCCGACCTGCCGCGTGCCGCAAGGGCGATGGCGCGGCTGGCCAGCGTCATCATCCCCGACCCCGCCCGCGGCAAAGCCTATGACCGCGATTACCGGGTGATGCTGCGGATGCAGGAGCACCGCGCCGAACTGGCGGCTCTCAAGGAGTGAGGGCTCAGGGGGTAAGCCCCGGCCCCGCCAGCCAGTCCGCCACGCGCGCCGCCGCGCCGCCCCGCGGCAGGGGCCGCAAGCGCGTCAGCCGCAACCCGCGCGGGACCGGCACCGCCGGGCCCAGCGGCGCGACCAGCCGTCCGTCGGCCAGCGCCCCCGCCAGCAGTGCGGTATGGCCCATCAGCACGCCCGCCCCCGCCACCGCCTCGGCCACCGCCAGCGCGTAAAGCGAATGATCCACCCCGCGCGGCACCGGTCGGCCGGGCATGACGACGCTGGCCCAGTGCCGCCAATCCCCCGACCAGGTGGAATCGCCCAGGCATGGCAGGCGGGCCAGATCCGCCGGGCTGCGCAGGGCCGTGGCCAAAGCGGGGGCGCAGACCGGGATGAGCGCATCCTCGGCCAGCAGCCTGCCGCCGGTTTCGGCGAAAAACAGCGCCAGATCATAGGGTGCGCGCTTGGCCTCGGGCGGGCGTTCCAGCGCGGTGACCGAGACGGCGACGCCCGGCAGCGCGGCCCGCAGCGCCGGCAGGCGCGGCATGAGCCAGAGCTGCGCCACAGCGGGCAAAGTGGCGATGCGCACCGTCGTCGCGCCGATGGCCAGCGCGTCGAAGCGTGACAGCGCCCGCGACAGGCCCGGCAGCACCGCCAGCGGCTCGGCCAACGGGGTCACGCCCCGGGCATGGCGGGTGAAAAGCGGACGGCCCGCCCAATCCTCGACCCGCCGCACCTGCGCCGCCACCGCCCCGGGGCTGAGGCCCAGCCCATCGCCCGCCGTGGCGAAACCGCCCGATCTCAGCGCCGCCTCGAAGACGCGGAGCGCGCCCAGCGGCAGGGGCGGTTCCCCCAGCGGCGCCAGCGCGCGGACCAGTGCGGCGAGGCCCCGCGCCACGCCCTCGGCCAGATCTCGCGCTTCGGCCGTGGGCGTCACCCCCTGCGGCAGGGGCCGGAACAGGGTCACGCCCAACGCCCCCTCCAGCGCCCGGACCTTGACCCGCACCGCCCCCGGCGTGACCCCCATCTCGCCCGCCGCCGCCGCAAAGCCGCCCAGCCGCACCGCAGCCTCGAAGGCCGCCAGATGCGGCAGCGGCGGCAGGCGCGGCGGGGGCGGGGCGACGGGCATGGCAGGCTCAAGTTTCCTGCGCCTCAGGGGACAGGAAATTCGGTTTGCGCGCAAGGGCCGAGGCCGGGCATCCTGCCCCCAGAACAGGAGATCCCGATGACCCATCTCGCCCCCCGCCCCTGGGTCCCCGCCCAGACCGAAGCCCATGTCCAGAGTCTCGCGACAGCCGCCGCCGCGCTGGACAGCGCCGCGCTGGATGCAAGGATCGAGGCGCTGATCCAGCAGAACCAGCGCATCCACGAGCAGGAATGCTTCAACCTCAACCCCGCGACCAACGTCATGAACCCGCGGGCCGAGGCGGCGCTGGCGCGGGGCCTCGGCAGCCGGCCCTCGCTGGGCTATCCCGGCGACAAATACGAGATGGGCCTGCAAGCCATCGAGGAAATCGAGGTGATCGCGGCGGAACTGGCGGCCGAAATCTTCGGCGCGACCCATGCCGAGATCCGCGTGGGCTCGGGCGCTTTGGCCAACCTCTATGGCTTCATGGCGCTGGCCAAACCCGGCGATACGATCATCGCCCCGCCTGCCAGCATCGGTGGCCATGTCACCCACCACGTCGACGGTTGCGCCGGGCTTTACGGGTTGGTCACGCATCCCGCGCCGGTCGATGCCGATGGCTATACCGTGGATCTGGAGGCCCTGCGCGCGCTGGCGCTGAAGGTCCGGCCGAAGATCATCACAGTCGGGGGCTCGCTCAACCTCTTCCCGCATCCGGTGCCGCAGATCCGGGCGATTGCCGATGAGGTCGGCGCCAAGGTCCTGTTCGACGCGGCGCATCAATGCGGGATCATCGCCGGGGGTGTCTGGGCCAATCCGCTGGCCCAGGGCGCGCATCTGATGACGATGAGCACCTATAAATCGCTGGGCGGTCCGGCGGGCGGGCTGATCGTGACCAATAACGCGGCGATTGCCGAGCGGCTGGACCGCATCGCCTTCCCCGGCCTGACTGCCAATTTCGACGCGGCCAAATCGGCGGCGCTGGCGATCAGCCTCCTGGACTGGCGCGACCACGGACGGGCCTATGCGCAGGCCATGGCCGACACCGCGCGGGCCTTTGCCGAGGCGCTGGCGGCGGCGGGCCTGCCGGTCTTCGCGGCCGAGAAGGGCTTCACCACCTCACACCAGTTCGCGGTCGAGGCGGCCGGGTTCGGCGGCGGTCAGGCGGCATCGAAGACGCTGGAAAAGGCCGGGTTCCTGGCCTGCGGCATCGGCCTGCCCATCGCCCCGGTCGAGGGCGATCTGAACGGCCTCAGGATCGGGACGCCGGAACTGGTGCGCTGGGGAGTGACCCCGGCCGATGTCCCCGAAATCGCCGCGCTGGTCGCCGAGGCGCTGCGCAGCAACGACCCCGCCGCCGTGGCGCCCCGGACCCGGGCGCTCCGCGCGCGCTTCGACCGGCTGCACTACATCCGCTGAGCGCTTACTCGCTGGCGGCGGGTGCCTGTTGCGAACCGCCGCCCAGCAGCCGCAACAGCCCGTCCCGCGCCTGATCCTCCAGCGATTGCCCCAGCGCCTCGGAGGGCGTCTGGCCCTCGGCGGCGCCGGTGCTACCGCCCAGCCGTTCGGTGATCGCCTGTTCGGCGCGGGCGCGGGCCTCGTCCTGCAGGCGCTGGATTTCCTGCTGGGCGCGGGCTTCAAGCCGCTCGCGTTCCTCCTGCAGGCGCTGTTCGGCCATGCCCTCCAGATCCAGCCGGAAGCGGGGCTCGGACCAGGGGCCGGTGATCAGCAGCGGCACGCGCAGCGCATCGCCCGTCTCGGCATTCCGCATCGCTTCCGGGGTGACGCGGTAGTTCAGCGTCATGCCGCCCAGATCCGCGGTGCCCCGCCCGCGCACGGCAAAGAGCGGCGCGTCGAGCAGCAGATCCTCGTTCGACAGCACGCCGCCCGCCATGGTGAAGCTGGCGCCGATGCTGGTGTAGACGGTCGAGGATCCCGACCCCAGCGCCGAGGGATCGAGGTTGTTGAACATGGCGGCCAGGTCGATGCCCTGGATCTCGCCCTGACCGAATTGCAGCGTCCCCTGCCCTTCGAGCGAGCGCATGATCGCATCGACCGACTGGCCCGACCCCAGGAAGCGCAGGTCGGCCGAGGCGGTGCCGGTCAGCCGCTCGAAACCCAGCGCCTGCCGCAGCAGGGCCATCAGGCTGACGTTGCGCAAGGCCAGCGTGCCGCCGACCGACAGGCCGTTGCGGTTGTTGGCGACCAGCTCGCCCGAGAGCGTGCCCTCGAAGGCGCGGACCTCGTTCAGGCCCAGCACGGCCCGGGCGCGGTCGATGGTCAGCGAGCCGCGGGTCGCGTCGATGATGCCGAAGCCGGTGTTGACCGGGCCCAGCGTCAGGCCGATCTGCGCATTGGCCAGTCCCAGCGCCGAGGCGTCGATGCGGGCCGTCGGCCAGCCGGAGGCGCCCGAGGACACGCCGCTGTTGGTGCCGCCGGTGAAGCCGGTCAGGTCCAGCCCGTCGGCGCTGATCTGCCCGGCGATGTTGGGCCGCGGCCCGTCGAAGGTGGTGTCCAGCGCCAGCCGAAGACGGTTCGCGCCGATCCCCACCAGCCCCTCCCGCAGATGCAGGCTGCCGGTCGGCGCGAGCGTGAGTTGCCCGCCCAGCGTCAGGGGCCGCGCGGCTTCGGGGATCGGTTCCGCCCCGCCCGCGCCCGCCAGTTCCAGCGCCGGGCCCAGCCGGCTGATGTCGATGCTGAGCCGCCCCTCGGCCGCCACGGGTTCCAGCCCCGCCCGCCCCTCGAACGAGCCCTGCGCCCCTTCGGCCCGGATCGAGGCGCTCACCGCCACGACCTCGCCCGCCAGCAGATCGCTGACCGAGCCCAGGCGGGCGTTGACCTCGGCCTCCTGCCCGTTGCGGTCGATGGCGATACGCAGCGTCGCGGCGCCACCCGATTCCGGCATCGACAGGTCGATCGAGACGCCCTGCACCGTCACATCGGTCCCGGCCTGCCGGTCGATGTAGCGCAGGCTGGCGCCCTCGATCTGGGCACGGTCAAGGACGATGGGCGGCAGGGTCGCGCGGCTGCCGGCCTCGGCGGTTGGCGCGTTCTGGTCGCCGATCCCGGCGAAATTCCAGTTGCCGACGCCGTTCGCATCGCGTTCCAGCACGATCTGCGGCTGGCGGGCCTCGAACCGGCGGACCACAAGGTTGCCCTGGATCAGCTGCGACAGGTCCACGCCCAGATCGACCGAATCCGCCACCAGCATCGGCCCCGCGTCCGATCCCGCCACATTGGCCAGCGTCACCCGTTCGACCCGCGCGCCCAGCACCGGCCAGAAGGTCGGCCTCACATCCCCGTCGATGGTCAGCGCCCGGCCGGTCGCTGCCTCGAACTGGCGGGCGGCGAGGTTGGCGATACGGTCGGCGGGCAGCAGGAACAGCGCCCCCACCGCCAGGACGACCAGCAGCAAGAGCGCCCCCAGCAGCCTGAAGATCCAACGCATTTTCCAACCTCCGGGCAGACCTGTACCCGGCCATGTTATCAAAGGGCCGCCCCGGCACAAGGCGGGGTGGATCACGCGGGCGCGACGGGCGCGGGGTTTTGCCACCCCTTCCCAGCCGCGCGGCGCCGTCGCATGATGCGGCGCATGACCAGCGTTCCCGCCCCCGAGCCCGCCCGCCTGCCCGCCTGGCGCCGCTTCGCCGCCCGCGTCGCGGGTCAGGCCATCGTGCTCTTTGCCCGCGCCATCACCGCCGTTCATGCCGATTGGCGGGGCGTCGGCCCCTCGCCCCGCCAGCGGGTCTATTTCGCCAACCATGTCTCGAACGGCGACATGCCGATGATCTGGTCGGTCCTGCCCCAGCATCTGCGGCTGAAGACCCGCCCGGTCGCTGCCGCCGACTACTGGCTGAAGAGCCCGCTGCGCGCCTTTGCCGGGGGCGAGGTGTTCCGCGCCGTCCTGATCGACCGCCGGGCGGGCGAGCGGACCGACGATCCGATGGCCGCGATCCTTCAGGCGCTGGACGAGGGCGCCTCGCTCATCATCTTCCCCGAGGGGCAGCGCAATCAGGGGCCGGATCCCCTGCTGCCCTTCAAGTCGGGGCTCTACAACATCGCCAGTGCAAGGCCCGAGGTCGAGCTGGTGCCCACCTGGATCGCCAACCTCAATTCGGTGATGCCGAAGGGCGAGATCATCCCCCTGCCGCTGATGTGTTCGGTGATCTTCGGCGAGCCGGTGACGCTGCGCGAGGGCGAGGATCGCCGCGACTTCCTGACCCGCGCCGCCGCCGCGCTGGCCGCGCTGAGACCGGAGGTCCGGCCATGAGCCCCCTGATGCGCGACATCGCGCTTCTGGCACTGGCCGTGGCGCTGGTGCTGCTGGCGCTGACCCTCGTCGGCGAGCGGATGCGGGCGCGGCGCGCGCAGCCCGACACGGCGGTCGAGGTTTTCATGACCCGGGTGGACAGCTGGTGGGCGATGTTCATCCTGTTCACGCTGGCGATGCTGGCCGGAAGCTGGGCGATCATCCTGCTGTTCGCCGTGGCCTCCTTCGCGGCCTTGCGGGAATTCTACACCTATTCCGCGCGGACCAAGGCCGACCATCTGTCGCTGGCGCTGGCTTTCTACATCATCCTGCCGGTGCAATTCCTGCTGGTGTTCTTCGACCTGCAACGCGCTTTCGCGGTCTTCATCCCGGTCGGCGTCTTCCTGCTTCTGCCCTTCGTCTCGGTGCTGAGGGGCTCGACCGAACGCTTCCTGAGCCGGGTGTCCGAGACCCAATGGGGGCTGATGATCGCCGTCTTCTGCCTCAGCCACATCCCGGCGCTGATGTGGTTGCAGCGCCCGGATCAAGAGCCGGGGCGCGGGATGCTGCTGATCGCCTTTCTGGTGCTGGTGGTGCAGACCGGGGATCTGGCGGCCTTCTATACCGGGCGCGGGCGGGGCTGGAAACGCATCGTGCCGGGGCTGTCCAGCAAGACCTGGGGCAGCGCGCTGGCCGGGCTGGCGGCGGCGGCGGCGCTGGGGCTGGTGCTGTTCTGGATCACGCCCTTCGGCCCCTTCGGCGCGGCGGCGATGGCGGCGGTCGCCTCGCTGGCCGGTCAGGTCGGGCATCTGGTGCTGCGCGCGATCAAGCGCGACCGGGGCCTGCGCGACTGGTCGCATCTGATCCCGGGTCAGGGCGGGTTCCTCGACCAGCTCGACAGCGTGATCTTCGCCGCACCGGCGTTCTTCCACCTGACCCGGCTCTGGTGGCAGACCGGCTGAGCCCTGCCGTCACGTCGCCCTTGCCCGCGCGCCCCCGCCCTGCCAGCCTGCGCCAAACGACGGAGGAACCCATGGCCGACGACCGCGTGCGCGTGACCCTCGACGACGGCATCGCCGAAGTCACGCTGACCCGCCCCGACAAGCTGAACGCCTTCGACCTGGCGATGTTCGACGCGCTGAGCGCGGCGGGCGACCGGTTGGCCGGGGAGCCGGGCCTGCGCGCCGTGGTACTGAGGGGCGAGGGCCGGGCCTTCTGCGCCGGGATCGACATCGCCACGCTGGGCGCCTTCGCCAGTGACCTCGACCGGCTGCGGCAAGAGATCGTCTCACCCCCGGGAGGCCGGGCCGCGAACCGGTTCCAGCATCCCTGCACCGTCTGGGCCGACCTGCCGGTGCCGGTCATCGGCGCCGTGCAGGGCGTCTGTTTCGGGGCCGGGATGCAGCTGGCGCTGGGCGCCGACATCCGCATCGCCGCACCGGATGCGCAATTCTCGATCATGGAAAGCCGCTGGGGCCTCATTCCCGACATGGGGCTGACCAAGCTGCTGCCGCCCCTGATGCGCGCCGATCAGGCCCTGGAGCTGATCCTCACCGCGCGGCAGGTCCCCGCCCCCGAGGCGCAGGCGCTGGGTCTGGTCACGCGCCTGGCCGATGACCCGCTGGAGGCCGCGCGCGACACCGCCCGCGCCATCGCCGCCCGCAGCCCCGAGGCCGCCCGCGGCGCCAAGGCCCTCGTGCGCGCCGCCTGGCCGGGCGGCGACGCGCATCTGGCGCTGGAGGCGAGGCTTCAGGCGGCGATCATCGGCTCGGAAAACCAGATGGAGGCCGTGGCAGCCGGGATGCAGAAACGCGCGCCGAGATTCCGCTGAGCCGCCTCAGCGCACCTTGAGGCCCAGCTGGCCCAACAGGTCGCCCGCCTGCGCCTTCGAGATCACCGCGCCCTTGAAGCGGCTCGCGTCCGTCAGCCGGATGCCACCCAGATCGGCGCCCCGCAGGTCCGCCCCCTCAAACCGGCAATCGGCGATATGGGCGTCCCTCAGGGAGGCGCCCGAGAACACCGCATCGCGGAAATCGCAGCCCCTCAGATCGGCCTCGGCAAAGGTCACGCCCTGAAGCTGCGCCTTGCGGAACGAGAAGTTCGGCATCAGGGCCAGGGTGAGGATCGCCTCCTCGAACCGGACATCCAGTGTCCGGGCACCGGTGAAATCCGCCCCCGTCAGCTTGCAGCCCCGGAACGCGACCGAGGAAAGCGTTGCCGCCGCGAAGCTGGCATTGCCGAAATCCCCGCCCTCGACCCGGCAATCGGTCAGAATCGCGCCTGCGAAACTCGCCGTCGCGCCACGGCAGCCGACCAGCGCCACCCCGTCGAGCCGCGCGCCCGTGAAGCGCGCGCCGACCAGGGCGCACCGCTCGAACCGCCAGTCCGTCAGATCGAAGTCGCTCAGGTCCGCCCCGTCCAGCGTGCAGCCCTTGAGGATCACTGGCTCTCCGTCGCGCGCCAAGCGGTCAAGCTGGGCCCGCGAGGGGGTGCTGTCTTCGAGAATCGTTTCCGCCGTCATTGCCGCAGGCTCCGTGCTGTCCCCGGCCGACCGGAGCGGCCCGGGCCGACAGAGGGCGGGGTGCGACGGGACCGGAGGTTTTCAGGGGTCTCAGGCGCCGCGCGCCCTCGTTCGGCCGGCACGACGCGGGGCCGGACGAACGGAGGTCCGGGCTATCAGGCCGGCCGATCCATGGCAACCTCTGCCGGCCGGGAAGCGGCCCCCCGCTGTCATGCAGCCGTCACCAAGCCGGGGGTGTTCCGTTAGGGAACATCTGCTAGTCTGACCTCCCCGACCCCAAGCCGGAGGAGCGTCATGCTCTCTCAAACCCTGCGCTTATCCACTTTTGCGCTGGTAGTTCTTCTCACCCTCCTGTCGGCGATCCTGCTCGCCTGGTCGCTCTGGTTCCTGATCCCGCTGGTGATCTTTGCCGCATTGTCGGCCATGGGCGTCTACGACCAGATCCAGCCCCACCACGCGATCCTGCGCAATTACCCGGTTCTGGGGCATCTGCGCTATTTCTTCGAGATGATCCGCCCCGAGATCCGGCAATACCTTCTGGAAGAGGATGACGCCGAAGTCCCCTTCTCGCGCGAGGATCGCAACATCGTCTACCAGCGCGCCAAGAACGTCGAGGACAAGCGCCCCTTCGGCACCAAGGAAAAGGTCTATGGCGGGGGCTATATGTGGCTCACGCATTCGATCCGGCCGAAGAAGATCACCGACCACGACTTCCGCGTCCGCGTTGGCGGCCCCGATTGCAAACAGCCTTACGATCTGTCGCTCTACAACATCTCGGCCATGAGCTTTGGCGCGCTCTCGGCCAATGCCATCCTGTCCCTGAACAAGGGCGCCAAGATGCAGGGCTTCGCCCATGACACCGGCGAGGGCGGGATCAGCCGCTATCACCGCGAGGGCGGGGGCGACCTGATCTATGAAGTCGGCACCGGCTATTTCGGCTGCCGCGCCCCGGACGGCAGTTTCGACGCCGAGAAATTCCGCCTCGTCGCCGCCGATCCCCAAGTCAAGATGATCGAGATCAAGATGAGCCAGGGCGCCAAGCCCGGCCAGGGCGGCATCCTGCCCGCCGCCAAGATCACGCCCGAGATTGCCGAGGCGCGCGGCGTGCCGATGGGCGAGGATTGCCACTCGCCCGATGCGCATTCAGCATTCTCGACGCCCATCGAGATGATGGAGTTCATCGCCCGGCTGCGCGAGCTTTCGGGCGGCAAGCCCATCGGCTTCAAGCTCTGCGTCGGACACCGGCGGGAATTCATGTGCATCGTCAAGGCGATGCTGAAGACCGGCATCACCCCCGATTTCATCGTCGTCGATGGCAAGGAGGGCGGCACCGGCGCGGCGCCCCTGGAATTCGCCAACCATATGGGGATGCCGCTGGTCGAGGGGCTGACCTTCGTCCACAACGCGCTCAGGGGCGCGGGGCTCAGGGACCGCATCAAGATCGGTGCCTCGGGCAAGCTGATCCATGCCTTCGACATCGCACGGGCGCTGGCGATGGGGGCCGATTGGGCCAATTCGGCGCGCGGCTTCATGTTCGCCATCGGCTGCATCCAGGCCCAGGCCTGCCACACCAACCATTGCCCCTCGGGCGTGGCGACGCAGGACAAGGCCCGTCAGCGGGCGCTGGTGGTCAGCGACAAGGCGGTGCGCGTGGCCAATTTCCACCGCAACACGATGAAGGCCCTGGGCGACATGGCGGGCGCCGCGGGCCTGTCGCATCCGTCGGATTTCCTGCCCTGGCACCTGATGATGCGCGAGAACGACCGCGACATGGTTACCGGCGAGGATGTCTTTCCCTATATGCCCGAAGGCTTCCTGCTGCGCGAGGATGACGAGCGTTTCGGCTATATGAAGCGCTGGCGCCGGGCCAGCGCCGACAGTTTCGAACCCTTCGACGAAGGGGTCTAGAAGGCCTCGCCCGGGACGACCACGGCCTGCAGCAACGCGACCAGCCGCGCCCGATCCTCGGGCGCGAGCGGGGCGAGCAGCGCCTGGTTGACACCCATCGCCGCCCTGCGCCAGCCGGGGGCGGCCTGCCGCGCGGCCTCGGTGGCGAAGATCCGGTGGCTGCGGCGCGAGGCGGGATCGGCCTCGCGCGTGACGAGCCCCGCCTCCGCCAAGGCATCGAGGTAACGGCTGATCTTCCAGGCCGGCATGGCGAAGATCGCGCCCAGCTCCGCCTGGGTCAGCCCTTCGGTTTCCAGCACCGCCATCATCAGCGCGAATTGCCCCAGCGCCAGACCATGCGGGGCCAGTGCCTGTTCCATCGCCGCCTCGAACCGCTGCGACAGGCGCTGGACCAGCCAGCCGGGGCTGGCGTGACGGGTGGCTTTCGAGGCGGGCAGTTCGTCCATGTCTTCCGGGTAGCATCGGTTCGTCGCTTGAGCAATATTTGCAATTGCTACTGTTGCAGAAGTTTGCGACACTGGGCCATCCCATCCCGGAGGTTGCCATGCCCGCCCCTGCCCATCCTGCCCGCTACCACCCCGCCCTTGTCGCCCTGCACTGGCTGGTCGCCCTTCTGGTGACGCTGGCGCTGATCGCCGGCGGCCTCGTCATCTCGGACATGCCCAATGCCGAGCCCGGCAAGGTCGACGCCCTGCGCATCCACGCGCTGATGGGGCTGAGCATCGGCGCGCTGATGCTGATCCGGCTGGCGGTGCGGCTGCGCACCGCCCATCCGGCGCCGGCCACGACCGGCATCGCCCTGGCCGACCGGCTGGCGCCGCTGGCGCATGGGGCGCTCTATGCGCTGGTGCTGCTGATGGTGGCCTCGGGCATCGCGCTCTCGCTGCAATCGGGGCTGATGGAAGCGCTCTTTGCCGATGCGCCAATGCCCGCCGATTTCCATGTCTTCGCGCCGCGGCAGGTGCATGGCTTCCTGGCCGATCTGCTGATCGCGCTGATCGTCCTGCATCTGGCGGCGGTGCTCTATCACGCGCTGGTTCGCCGCGACGGCCTGCTCAGGCGCATGGGCTTCGGCGCCCGGTGACGAGGGGGCGAGGGGGCTGCCGCCCCCTCGCACTCCCCTGCCCGGGAGGGGGCGTGCCCCCTCCCGGACCCTCCCCTGTCCAGAAAGACTGCGTATTTGGTGCAGAATGAAAGGGCTTTGCGGCGGACCCCGGCAGGCGTATATCGCCGCGTATGAGCCAGAACCCTCCCAGCCTCCGCCCAGACCTTGCGCCGCGTGCGCTGATCCAGGACGCCCCCCGCGACCCAAACCGTGCGGGCCAGCCGACCATCGGCATGGTCAGCCTCGGCTGCCCCAAGGCGCTTGTGGACAGCGAGCGGATCCTGACCCGGCTCCGCGCCGAGGGCTACGCGATCAGCCCCGATTACGCCGGCGCCGATGCAGTGATCGTCAACACCTGCGGGTTTCTGGACAGCGCCAAGGCCGAGAGCCTTGAGGCGATCGGCGAGGCGCTGCGCGAGAACGGGCGGGTCATCGTCACCGGCTGCCTGGGGGCCGAGCCCGAGTATATCACCGGCGCCCATCCCAAGGTCATGGCAGTCACCGGGCCCCATCAATACGAGCAGGTTCTGGACGCGGTGCATGGCGCGGTGCCGCCCTCGCCCGATCCTTTCATCGACCTTCTGCCCGCGGCCGGGGTCAAGCTGACGCCCCGGCATTTCAGCTATCTGAAGATTTCCGAGGGCTGCAACCATCATTGCAAGTTCTGCATCATCCCCGACATGCGCGGCCGTCTGGTCAGCCGTCCGGCCCATGCGGTGATCCGCGAGGCCGAGAAGCTGGTCGAAGCGGGGGTTCGCGAGCTGCTGGTGATTTCGCAGGACACTTCGGCTTACGGGGTCGACCTGAAACACGCCGAGGCCAAGGGGCACCGCGCGCATATCACCGACCTCGCCCGCGATCTGGGTTCGCTCGGCGCCTGGGTGCGGCTGCATTACGTCTATCCCTATCCGCATGTGCGCGACTTGATCCCGCTGATGGCCGAGGGGCTGGTCCTGCCTTACCTCGACATCCCCTTCCAGCACGCCCACCCGGACACGCTGAAGCGGATGGCCCGCCCGGCGGCGGCGGCGAAGACGCTGGACGAGATCGCCCGCTGGCGTTCGGATTGCCCCGAGATCGTGCTGCGCTCGACCTTCATCGTCGGCTATCCGGGCGAGACGGAAGAGGAATTCCAGACCCTGCTCGACTGGATGGACGAGGCGCAACTGGATCGGGTCGGCTGCTTCCAGTACGAGGATGTGGCGGGCGCGCGCTCGAACGCGCTGCCGGACCATGTGGCGCCCGAGCTGAAACAAGAGCGCTGGGAACGCTTCATGGAAAAGGCGCAGGCGATTTCCGAGGCGAAGCTGGCGGCGAAGCTGGGCTCGGTGCAGGAGGTGATCGTCGATACGGTCGATGACGAAGGCGCCACCTGCCGCACCAAGGCAGACGCCCCCGAGATCGACGGCAATCTGTTCATCGACGAGGATTTCGAGGGGCTGCAACCCGGCGATATCGTAAAAGTGGAAGTCGAAGAGGCTTCGGACTACGATCTCTGGGGCAGATTGTTGGAAAAGTGACAGCGGCTAGGCACCGCGAAATGTCAGCCATTCGCGGATGATTCCCGCCACCTCGGCCGGTTTCTGGTGGCAGATCCAGTGATCAGCGCCGGGAAGGCGGTGGATCGTCAGGTCGGGGCACCAAGCTTCGAGCCCCTCCAGGCAGACCGGCAGAAGCGCCGTGTCGTCCTCGCCCCAGATCACCAGATGCGGGACCGGCACGCGCCCGGCCTCGACCGGCATCTCCGGCAGGTCGAGGGGCTCGCCCGGGCGCGCGACCCGCAGGGGTGAGGCGCGATACCAGTTCAGCATGCCGGTCAGCACCCCGGGGCGGGACCATTGCCCGAGATAGGCGTCAAGGACCGGACCGGTCAGCCAGGACATATCCATCTTGGCTGCGAAAAGCCGCCGCAGCCCCGCGAAATCCTCGGCCGACAGCCGCGCCTCGGCGCCCGGGTCGCGCAGATAGTCGATATAGGCCGAGGCCGCGGATTGCGCCCCGCCCTTTGCCAGCTCACGCTGGAAGGGGCCGGGATGGACCCCGTTCACCACGACCAGCGCCGAGACCAGATCGGGGCGCCGGATGGCCAGCGCATAACCCACCGCCGCGCCCCAATCATGGGCGACGACCGGCAGGGGCGCGCCCAATTCCTCGATCAGCGCGGCGATGTCGGCGACCAGATGCTTGATGCGATAGGCCTCGACCCCTTCGGGCGCGGGGCTCAGACCATAGCCCCGCTGGTCGGGGGCGATGCAGGACCGTTCCGGCAGATGCGCCGCGACCTCGGCCCAGGCGCCGCCGTATTCTGGAAAGCCGTGCAGCATAAGGAGCGGCGGTGCCGAGGGATCGCCCCAGCGGTGAAGGTGGAGGTCGGTCATGCGGGCAGCCTCGGGCCGCGGGCCGCGCCTGTCAACGGGGAGAGAGGAACCAGGCCGCGCGGGCGCGGACCCCGGCATTGCGGTCCTTTGCCAGTTGCAGGGCCAAGGCCCGGGCCGCCTGCGGGTCGTGCGCGGCATAGGCTTTCAGCATCTCGGCCGCGACCTTGCGCACCTGGCTGCTGCGGTCGGCGGCGCCGAGGGCCATGACCGCGGCCACCTCCGGCGTGACGCTGAGCGGACGGCGCCCCGCCACCGGGTGATCGCCCCGCCAGCGGCACCCGCGCGGCGCGGTGTAGCTGACCTGCCCCCCGACCATCCACCACAGCGCCGAGGCGCGGAGCGAGGGATGCGCCGCCTCACGCAGCAGCATCGGCAGGGCGGCGTCAAAGGCCGGATCCCGCATCAGCCGCAGAAAGAGCGGGCGCACGGCCCGGCCCTGCCCGGTCCGAAGCACCTCGATCAGCGCCTCGGGCACCCGATCCAGAAGCGCCTGCCAGAGCCGCCGTCCGGTGGGCGAAATCCGCGAGGCGCTCTCGAGGCCCTCGCCGCGTGCCAGCGCCACCTCGGCGGCGACCCTCGGCGGGATCGCCGGCAGATGCCGGGCGAGTTGGGTCTCGGCGAGGCGGCGGACCTCGGGCACCCAATCGTCCAGCCGGGCGAGCAGCGCGGTGAGGTCGAGGGGATGCGCCGGCAGGGGCAGCCGCAGCAGCGCCGCATCGCGGTGAAAGCCGTTCGGGGAATGGATCAGCAGCCAGGCGAGATCGGGCGCCCGGGTCAGTGCCGCGCCCATCGGCCCGGCCTGATGGAGCGTTCCGGCCACGGCCCGAATCCGCCGGGCCGTGGCCGGATACGCGGCCAGCGGCGCGGCGCGGGCCCGGGTCAGCAACGCCTCCAACGCCCCGGTATCGAGCGTTCCGGCGGCGAGTGTGGCCGACAAATGCGGGCCTTGGGCGGTGGGATCGGGCGGCATCATGGCGGCATCCTATCCCATCACTCGGGTCAGCGCCGCACGCTCGTTTGCGAGGGACGCACACACAGGATGCGCGAGATGATCGCCACCGTCGCGCCGGGCTGCGACAGGACCGGGGCGTGGTAGCAGATCGGCGCCACGGCGGCGGCGGGCAGCGGCGAGAGGATCGGAAGCAGCAGCAGGGCGGGGAGAAGGAGGAGGCGGGGCATGGCTGGCTCCATGCGGGGGTTGCGATCAGGGGACGATGGGATGACAGTAGCGCGCCCTGCCCGCCCCCGCGGTTCCCCGGGGCACAGCCCGTTTCAGGACCCGAGCCATGATCCGCCCGGCTATGCCCGACGACCTCGACCGCCTGCTGGCCATGGTGCATGCGCTGGCCGCCCATCATGGCGACCCGGCCGCCTGCACCCGCGCGGCGCTGGAACGCGACCTCTTCGGGCCCGACGCCTTTCTGACGGTGCTGATTGCCGAGGGCGGGTACACCGCGCTTTATCCCATGGTGTCGTTGCACTGGGGCGTGCGGGGGATGGAGATGCATCACCTCTATGTCGACCCTGCCCGGCGCGGCAGCGGGCTGGGCAAGGCCCTGGTCGAGGCGGCGATCGCGCAGACCCGGGCCCAGGGCGGGCGGTTCCTCGCGCTCGGCACCCATCCCGGCAACGACAAGGCGCGCGCCTTCTACGCCGCGCTGGGGTTCGAGCCCTTCCACCCCGGCGCCCGGATGCGGATCAAGTTCTGACTTGCGCCCGCCCGCCGGAACGCCAAGATCCGCCGGAAACCAAGGAGGACCCCATGCCCAAAGCCTATTGGGTCGCGCATGTCGACGTGGCCGACCCCGAGATCTATGCCAAATACCGCGAGGCCAACGCCATCCCCTTCGCCAGATACGGCGCGCGCTTCATCGTCCGGGGCGGGCCGCAAATCCAGCGCGAGGGGCAGAGCCGGGCCCGGACCGTGGTGATCGAATTCCCCGACCTCGCCGCTGCCACCGCCTGTTTCGACAGCCCCGAATACCAGGCGGCCAAGGCGATCCGTGACCCGATCTCGACCGCCGATCTGGTCATCGTCGAGGGTTACGAGGGCTAGTCAAACGCCCCTCCCCGCCCTATACCGGCCGCGTTCCCGCGATGGACCCGGACATATGCGCAGCGCCACGATTACCCGCAAGACCTCGGAAACCGAAATCAGCGTGACGCTGGATGTCGACGGCTCGGGCCGCTACGACAACCAGACGGGCGTCGGTTTCTTCGATCACATGCTGGACCAGCTGGCCCGGCACGCGCTGTTTGACCTGACGGTCCGGGCGGATGGCGATCTGCATATCGACGACCACCACACGGTCGAGGATACCGGGATCGCCATCGGTCAGGCGCTGGCCAAGGCGCTGGGCGACAAGCGCGGGATCCGCCGTTATGGCGAATGCGCGCTGCCGATGGACGACGCGCAGGTGCGCTGCGCGCTGGACCTGTCGGGGCGGCCGTTCCTGGTGTGGAACGTGGCGCTGCCGACGCAGAAGATCGGCACTTTCGACACCGAACTGGTGCGCGAATTCTTCCAGGCGCTGAGCACCCATAGCGGGATCACCCTGCACCTCGACCAGGTGCATGGGGTGAACAGCCACCACATCGCCGAAGCCGCGTTCAAAGCCGTGGCCCGCGCCCTTCGCGACGCCTGCGAGGTCGATCCGCGCAAGGCGGATGCGGTGCCCTCGACCAAGGGCACGCTGTAACAAGCGCGCCACGGTCACTCCCCCCCGCCCGCCCCGTTCCCGTGGCGCGCGGCGCCCTGCCCCGGCGGCGGGTCACGGGGCGGGGTTGCAGGCGTATTTGGGGCAGAATGAAAGGCGGGCATGGTTCTGGACCATCGCCGTCACCTGCGCTAGGGGAAAGCCGCACAAGGGGTTTCAGCCATGCTCACCGTCCTCGTCGATTACGAATCCGGCAACCTGCATTCGGCGCAGAAGGCCTTCGAGCGGATGGCGGCCGAGACCGGCACCGGCGCGGTGCGCGTGACCAACCGCCCCGAGGACGTGCTGGTCGCCGACCGCATCGTCCTGCCCGGCGACGGCGCCTTTCCCGCCTGCAAGCGCGAGCTTCTGGCCGCGACCGGCATGGTCGAGGCGCTGGAAGAAGCGGTGATCCGGCAGGGCAAGCCTTTCCTCGGCATCTGCGTCGGCATGCAGTTGCTGGCCACCGCCGGGCATGAATACGAAACCACCCCGGGCCTGGGCTGGATCGGCGGCGACGTGGTGCGGATCACGCCCTCGCAGCCCGCGATGAAGGTCCCGCACATGGGCTGGAACGACATGATCCTCGACCGGCCGCATCCGGTTCTGGCGGGGCTCAGGACCGGCGATCACGCCTATTTCGTCCATTCCTACCGCTTTCAGGTCGCCGATCCGGCGCATCTGCTGGCGCATGTCGAGTATGGCGGGCCGGTGACCGCCATCGTCGGGCGCGACAACATCCTCGGCACGCAGTTCCACCCGGAAAAGAGCCAGTCGGCGGGCCTTCGCCTGATCGCCAATTTCCTGCGCTGGAAACCCTGACCCGGGCGTCAAACCCGGTTCCCGTGCCGCCCTTCCTTTGCTAGATGTGGTAAAAAAGCAGGCGGCAGACATGGCACAGGCACAACCACACGAGCGTATCCAGTATATCGTCGAGGGCGGGCATCGCCTCTCGGGCGAGATCGAGCCTTCGGGCAACAAGAATGCGGCGCTGCCCATCGTGGCGGCGGCGCTGCTCACCGACGAGCGGGTGGAACTGACCAACGTTCCCCGCATCCGCGACATCGAGGTTCTGGTCGAGCTGATCCAGTCGGTCGGCGCCGAGGCCCGCTGGCTGGGGCGCAACCATCTGGAGATCCGCGCGGCGACCCTCAGGCCCGCCGACCTCGACCCCGATCTCTGTGCCCGGGTCCGGGCCTCGATCCTGCTGGCGGGGCCGATGCTGGCCCGCTGCGGCGAGGTCACGCTGCCCCCGCCCGGGGGCGATGTGATCGGCCGGCGCAGGGTCGACACGCATTTCCTGGCGCTGCAGGAACTGGGCGCCGAGATCACCACCAACGGCCATTACGCCTTTCGCGCCAAGACGCTGACCGGCAAGGATGTGTTCCTGGACGAACCCTCGGTCACCGCGACCGAGAACGCGCTTTGCGCCGCGGTTTGCGCCCGGGGCACGACGATCCTGCGCAATTGCGCGTCGGAGCCGCATGTGCAGGATCTGGCGCGGTTCCTGATCGCCATGGGGGCCGAGATCGAGGGCATCGGCACCAACACGATGACGATCCATGGCGGGCGCAAGCTGAGGGGCTGCTCGCACCGGATCGGGCCCGACCATATCGAGGTCGGCTCGCTGATCGGCCTCGCCGCCGTCACCAAATCCGAAATCACCATCAAGAACGCCGGCACCGAGCATCTGCGCTCGACCCTCATGGGGTTCGAGCGGCTGGGCATCCGCTGCCAGATCAAGGGCGACGACCTGCATATTCCCGCCGATCAGGAGATGAAGGTGCAGGCCGATTTCGGCGGGCATATCCCGACGATTTCCGACCAGCCCTGGCCCGCCTTCCCGGCCGATACGATGTCGATCGCCATCGTCACCGCCTCGCAATGCGAGGGCGTGGTGATGCTGTTCGAGAAGATGTTCGAAAGCCGGATGTTCTTTGTCGACAAGCTGATCGCCATGGGCGCGCGCATCGTGCTGTGCGACCCGCACCGGGCCATCGTCGCCGGTCCCTCGCAGATGCGCGGCTCGCGGCTGGAGAGCCCGGATATCCGCGCCGGCATGGCGATGCTGATTGCGGCGATGTGCGCCGAGGGAACCTCGACCATCAACAACGCGCAGCAGATCGAGCGCGGCTATGAACGCATCGACGAGCGGCTGAACGCGATGGGGGCGAAGATTACCCGGGTTCCGGCCCGCGCCTGAGCCCCGGCGATTGCCCGAAGGCCCGCCCCAATGGCGGGCCTTTTGCGTTGCGCCTCAGACGAGGGGTTCACTCGCATCCCGCACCCAGCCGCCGATCAGCGCCGCCACCGCATCGCTGTTCTTCTCCAGCATCATCGCATGGCCGTTGCCACGCAGCCCGTGGTCCTCCAGCCGGACGTGATCGCAGCCGACCCCGGCCTGACGCAGGAAATCCACCGTGCCATGGTTGTCATGCGCCATCCACGAGGCCTCGGCGGTGAAGATCGTCACCGGCACCTGCGCCAGACGCGGCAGCTGGCGGGCGGGTTCGGCCTGGACGAGGCAGGTCGCATCCCTCGGCCGCCCCGGGGCGCGGTTTTCGCGGGCGATCTCCTCGGGGCTGGCGGCGGGCGGGTCGAAGCTCAGCGGCGCGGCGGTCAGGCCCCAACTGAGCGTCCCCGTCGGACGCGAGGCGAAGGGCGGGCCTACCGGCTCGACCGCGAGGAGCGCCCGCACCAGATCGGGGCGCGCATCCGCCGCCAGCCAGCCGGTCGGTGCCCCGGCGCTGTGGGTCAGCACCACGGAGGGGCCGATCCGCTCCAGCAGTTCGACCAGCCCCCGCTGGCAATCGAGGTGGTGGCGCGCGAGGTCGGTCATCATCGGACCGGACCCTGCAAGGAAGGCGTCGAAACCCGGATCGCCGGGCCGCCCGCCATCCGGCCATTGGTCATGGCGCGCGGCGCTCGGATATTGCTCGGGCCAGCCCTCGGGCCGGGTGAACATCCGCTCGATGAAACCGGGCGGCGGCAGGGGACCCATGGCGCCCATCGCGTCCGGGTGGTGGGGCGAGCGGCCGTGGCCGGGGCGGTCCACCACATAGACCGGATGCCCCGCACGGACGAAATGCTGCACCCAGCCCGAGCGGCCATCGGCCGTGCCCAGCATGTCGAGCCCCTGCCCGCCCCCGCCATGCACCAGCACCAAAGGCGTCCTGTAGCCCAGTGCGGCGGGGATCCAGTATTCCACATACATCTGCCCGCGGATCGCCGGGCCGCCCGCGGTCTCGACCCATTCGATCCCGGTCCAGAAGAAGCCCTGCGCGGCGAGTGTCAGGGGCGTGGGGCTGGCGGCGTGGAGGTCCTCGGGACGGAAGGAACGGGTCATCGGCAACCTGCGGGGCAAGAAAGGGGGAGGCCCGCCACCCCCAGGGAGAGGCGGCGGGCGGACGCGTCAGGCCCGGACGGGCTTTGACGCGGGCTCGGTGATCAGCGTGCCATCGGCACGCCGCGGGTTGGTGATCGGCGTCAGTTCGCGTTCCAGCTTGGCGCGCAGCGGCTCGACGCGCTTGGACAAGGCCAGCCGCTCGCCCAGCTCCTCCTTGGTTTGATCGACCAGAAAGCCGGGGCCGGCGCTGGTCAGCTCGATGATCGCCGGGGTGTTGGTATAGCAGGAATCGAAGACGTGGTGGTCATAGACCGGCGTGGTCCTCAGCGGCCCCTCGTTCGAGAAATCGCGCCAGCCCTGCAGGTTCTCCTCGGCATCGAGCGCGAGGTGATGCCAGACGCCGACCGCGATCTCCTGAAACGGCAGCGGGTTCGGCGCGGGGTTGGAATACCAGCGCGACGAGCGCGTGGTGCCTTGCAATTCGAACCGGCCGAGGCTGTCGTTGCGGGTGAAACCCAGATGCTCGGCATAGGGCGCGATCTGGTCGAGCGAGGCGTTGGTGCGGATCCCCTCGATCCCGGTGATCCGGTACTCGGCCGGGATGTCCGAGGCCGGGAAAGCCTGCGGCGGGTCCGTCGCGTCGGTGGCGATCAGCTCGACATTATGGCCCTCGGGGTCCTGGAAAACCAGCCTACGGGGTTGGGTCGGGTCGAGGCGGATCAGTTCGCTATAGACCTGCTCCTGCGTCAGGCGGTCCATCCAGTAATCGAGCGCGGCATGGCTCTGCACCCGCAGGATCGCCGCGTGATGGTTGCCGCGTCCCGGCAGGCCCCGGGGAAATTCCTTGAACTCCAGGAAGGTGACGACGCTGCCGACATCGCCATCGGCATTGCCGAAATAGGTGTGATAGCGGAAGGTCGTCTCGAAGTTCAGCGTCTTCTTGACGAAGCGCAACCCCATGATCCGGCTCCAGAAATCCACATTCGCCGTGACATCCGCGGTGATGCCGGTGATGTGGTGATTGCCGTTGAGGGGCCGGTTCGGCCGCGTCGGCCTTGCGTCAGTCTTGGGCATCAGGGTTCCTCCCGCTGTGCTGTCTGGATCGACTTGGGCGCCGCGGCCGAGGGTGGCCACGGCCGAAGCTCAGGCCTTGGGCTGCGCATCCAGCACCCGCCGGGCGATGCGGAAGCATTCGACCCCACAGGGCACGCCGCCGTAAATCGCCACGACATGGATCGCGGCGCGCACCTGCTCGCGGCTGACACCGTTGTTGAGCGCGCCCTTGAGATGCGTCTCCCATTCCGACCAGCGGCCCAGCACCCCCAGCAGCGCCAGATTCATCAGGCTGCGGGTCTTGGGGTCAATGGCCTCGTCCCCCCAGCCGAAGCCCCAGCACCAGGCCGTCATCGCCTCCTGGAACGGGCGCGAGAACTCGTCGGCCGCGTCGAGATTGCGCTGGACGTATTCGGCCCCCAGCGTGGCCTTGCGGGCGGCGAGGCCGTCGGCGAAGTGATCGGATGACATGGCCTGTGTTCCTTCCTGGCTGTCTGTCGATGGGCTCGCGGCCCCGCCGGGGCGGGATCAGCGAATGATGAACGGGTTGGCGACGGAGGTTTCGGTGGCGATCCAGACGGATTTCACCTGCAGGTATTCCTTGATCGATTCCATCCCGCTCTCGCGGCCGATGCCGCTGCGTTTGTAGCCCCCGAAGGGCGAGGTGTAGCTGACCGCGCGGTAGGTATTGACCCAAACGGTCCCCGCCTTCAGCCGTTCGGATAATCTGAGCGCGCGGCCCATGTCGCGGGTCCAGACCCCGGCAGCCAGGCCGAAGGGGATGTCGTTGGCGATGGCAACCGCCTCGCCCTCGTCCTCGAAGGGAATGACAGCCAGCACCGGGCCGAAGACCTCTTCCTGGGCGATGCGCATCCTGTTGTGGACGCCGGCGAAGATGGTGGGCTGCACGAATTGCCCGCCCGGCGCCGCCTCGACCGGCCCGCCGCCCAGCACGCAATGCGCGCCTTCGTTCCGGGCAATCTCGATATACTCCAGCACCTTGCGGTATTGCGGCGGGGTTGTGACGGGGCCGACATGGGTCTCCGCCGCCATCGGATCGCCGATCTTCGCCGCGCCCGCCACCTCGACCAACCGCTCCACGAACCGGTCATGGATCGAGCGTTGCAGCAAGAGGCGCGAGCCGGCAATGCAGGTCTGCCCAGTGGCGGCGAAGATGCCCGAAATCGCGCCCATCACCGCCGCTTCCAGATCGGCATCCTCGAAGACGATGTTGGGCGACTTGCCGCCCAGTTCCAGCGAGACCGGCTTGATCTGCCGCGCCGCCGCCTCATAGACCCGGGCGCCGCCGACATCCGAACCGGTGAAGGCGATCTTGGCGACCTGAGGGTGATCGACCAGCGGCGCGCCAGCCTCGGCCCCGAAGCCGGTCACGGTGTTGACCACGCCCGCCGGGAACCCGGCCTTGGCGAAGAGGGGCATGAATTCCAGCGTCGAGGCCGAGGTGAATTCCGAGGGCTTGATCACCGCCGCATTCCCCGCCGCCAGCGCCGCGCCGAGTTTCCAGGCCAGCAGCAAGAGCGGCGAGTTCCAGGGGGTGATCATCCCCACCACGCCCAGCGGTTCGTAGCGGGTGAAGTTGAAGACACCGGCCTTGTCCGAGGGGATGACATGCCCCTCGATCTTGTCGGCCAGCCCGCCGAAATAGCGATACCATTCCGCGATATAGCCGGTCTGTGCCCGCATCTCGGCATAGAGCTTGCCATTGTCGCGGACCTCGATCTCGGCCAGATGGTCGGCGTGACCCTCGATCAGATCGGCGAGCCGCACCAGCGCCTTGCCGCGCGCCGTGGCGGTCAGCGCCGCCCATTCGGCCTGCCCCGCGACCGCCGCCTCGACCGCGCGGGCCACATCGGCGGCATCGCCCCGGGCGATCTCGGCCCAGGGTTCGCCGGTATAGGGGTTCGCGGTCTCGAACCAGCGGCCCGCGATGGGATCGACGTAGTTACCGGCGATGAAATGTCCGTAGCGCTGCATCGGCTCACTCCTTCGGATCGGCGTCGAGCCGGGCTGCGATGCCTTCGAGCCCGGGCGCGGCGGCGGGATAGCGGCCAAGGACCAGCGGGTCATGCCCGGGGATCACGCCCCGGCGGTCGCTGGCCAGCGCGTAAAGGCGGCGATAGCCTTCCAGCGTGTCCTCGAGGCTGTGCAGGATCGGGAAGGCGCGCCCCGTCTCCATGTTGGAATAGAAATGGCTCGCGTCCGAGGCCAGCACCATCCAGCCCCGCCGGGTCATCACCCGCACCACCTGCAAGCCCTTGGAATGTCCGCCGATCTTGTGCAGCGTGAGGCCCGGGGCCAGTTGGATGTCGCCGTCATGGAAGGTGACGCGGCCGTCGAAGACCTTGCCCACCATGTCGGTGACATCCTCCTTCTCGAAGGGATGGCGCAGCGCGCCGTGGCACATGCAGCGCCCGGTGCAATATGCCATCTCGGCGTCCTGCAGGTGGTAGCGGGCGCGCGGGAACAGGGCGTGATTGCCGCAATGGTCGAAATGCATATGCGAGAGGATCACATCCTCGACCGTATCGGGGTTGATGCCCAGCGCGCTCAGCCCCTCGCCCGGGCAGCGCAGATGCGCGCGGCCGCGTTTCGCACCCATCGCCTTGTCATAGCCGGTGTCCAGAACGAAGGTCCGCCCGTTGCCCCGGATCGCCCAGACGAAGTAATCCAGCGGCATCGGCCCGTCGTGCGGATCGCCGCCCAGATGGTTCCCGGCCGCGGTTGCCCCGGCATTGTGGCCGTATCTGACGGCAAAGACCTCGTAGGGTTCGATGGACATCGCCCGCCCTCAGCCCTGCGGCGCCTGGGCGGCGGCGTAATCGGCGTCGCTCACCAGTTCCAGCCAGTCGGCGACCTGGCCGTCCTCGCTTTCCTGCATCGAGATATGGGTCATGGCGACGGTCGAGGTCGCGCCATGCCAATGCTTGACGCCGGGCGGGATCCAGATGCTGTCGCCGGGGTTGATGACCTCGGCCGCCGCGCCCCAGCGCTGGATCAGCCCCTGCCCGGCGGTGACGAACAGCGCCTGCCCCATCGGATGCGTGTGCCAGGCGGTGCGGGCGCCGGGCTCGAAGGTCACGACATTCGACGACAGAAGCCCGGGCTTCGGCATCTTCACGATCTGGTCCTGCCAGACGGTGCCGCTGAAGCGACTGGCAGGGGCCCGGAACGAGGCCCGGCTGCCGCTGCGCGAAATCTCGATCATGGTATCCTCCCCTGTCGTCGCGGCGAAAGCGGTGCCATCCTCAGCCCCGGGCCTGAACCCCCGCACGCTCTTCCGTCAGAGTGACGATGCGGGTGAAATCCGACCCCGCCCCCAATTTCTCCAGCGCCTCGTCCCAGGCGGCCAACACCGAGCGGCAGCCGGGCAGGTCCAGCCCCAGCTCCTCGGCCGTGCGCACGAAAAGCGCCACGTCCTTCTGCATCAGCCCGGTGTGGAAGCCGTAGTCGAAAGCGCCGTTGAGGATAGATTGCGGGAATTTCTGCATCGTCGCGGTGTTGCGGCCGCTGCCTGCGTTGATCACCTCGACCACGGTGCGGGCGTCGATCCCCGCCTTCACGCCCATCACCACGGCCTCGGACGACAGCGTCATCGCCGCCGCCGAGAGGCAATTGTTCACCAGCTTCATGGTCTGGGCGAGCCCCGGCTCGGCGCCGATGTAGAAGGGCTTGCCCAGCGCCTTCAGCATGTCCTGCAGATCGTCGAAATCCTCGCGCGGGCCCGAGAACATCACCGCCAGCGTCCCGGCCACGGCACCGCCGACCCCGCCGCTGACCGGGCTGTCGAGCCAGCGCACCCCGCGCGCGCCCAGCGCGGCCGAGAGTTCGCGCGACTTCTGCGGCCCGGTGGTCGACAGGTCGATCACCCGGCGCAGCGCCTTGCCCTGCAACTGGCGGCCGACCGCCTCGACAATCGGCGGCGTCGGAAGCGAAAGGAACACCGTGTCGACCGCATCGCTCAGGGCCTGCGCGCTGTCGACCGACCGGGCACCGGCTTCGACCAGCGAGGCCACGGCCGCCGCATTGGCGTCGTGGATCACCAGGTCGAAGCCGGCCGCCATCAGCCGCTCCGCCATCGGACGGCCCATGTTCCCAACCCCGATGAAGCCGATCGTTCTGCCCATTCCCGTTCCTCCAGAATCTCTATGATCATACTATAATACAATATTCTCCACCGCAACGCCCGACCGCCAAGTTCTTTTCAAAGCGGTGTTTTTTTGCTGATCCCCGACAGGGCACCAAACCAAAAAAGGGGCGACCGACATCGTCGATCGCCCCCGCCGCAGCCTGTGATCGGGGAGGCGGCGCTCAGTTCGCGGCGGCTTCGATCTCGGCCAGGACGGCGTTGTATTCGGCCACGAAGGCGTCATAGATCGCCTGCCCGTTGTCGGTCTCGGCCAGCCAGGTCTCGGTGATCGGCGCCAGACGCTCCAGCCAGAGCGCGCGCTCTTCCTCGGGCAGCGAATATTGGTGCAGCGTCCCCGCTTCGATCAGCTGGTCGTTGAATTGCGCGCGCAGCACGTCCTGTTCACGCCCCAGATGCCGCGAAAGCCGCTCGCCGCTCCAGGCGTCGATCGAGGCGCGGGCATCGGGTTCGAGGTTGGCATAGCTGTCGCGGTTCATGATGAAGGCGATGACCGACAGGCCAAAGGACACGTTGTCGACCTCGTATTCCAGCATCTCGTTGAAGCGGAAGACGACCAGCGAGTTGCCGTTGCCCACGGCCCCGTCAACCACGCCGCGGCTGATCGCCTGATAGGCCTCGCTGAACGAGATCGACACCGGCGAGGCGCCGAGCGCGGTCAGCGCCGCCGAGGTCTCGCGCCCGGTCGAGCGCACGCGCATCCCGGCCAGATCGTCCAGCGATTGCACCGGCGTCCTCGAATAGAGCGACAGCGCCATCGGCGTATAGAGGCCGAGGACATGCACCTGCTCGAACGTGTCGTCCAGCATCCCCTGTTCGTAGAGGCGCCACAGCGCGGCCGAGGCGGCCTCGGCATTCGACGCGAGCCCCGGCAGCGAGGCGACGGCGGTGCGCTGGAACGGCAGGCCGGTCGCATAGGTGATCATGTTGCCGATATCGGCCACGCCTGCCGTCACCCGGTCCCACATATTGTCGGCAGCGGCAAAAGGCGGCGGATAAGGGGCCACGTCCAGCGTGCCGTTCGAGCCCTCGTTCAGCGCGTCGATCCAGGGCTGATAGCAGCAGCGCATGATGATGCTGTCGGGCGCCTGCGCCGTGGCGAAGCGCAGATGCTGCTGCGCGGGCGCCGCCATCGGCAGCACCGACAGCGCCAGCGCCGAGATCAGCGCGCGGGCGAACCGGCGGCTCGGGGTCTTCCTCGTATTCGTCATGGTCTCTCCTCCCAGAGTGAATTGGCCGACCGGCGCGCGCCGGATCGGATCTTGGCCCCGCCCGCCCCTAAAGGCTGGATCGCATCGAGCGGGCAAACGGGACCTGCGCCCGAACGGCGTCGGGATCGGTCGCAAGGCGGCGTACGGCGCGCAGCTGGTTTTCCAGCAGGCTTCCGGCATAGGCGTGAAAGATCATCTGCTTGTTCTGAACCGCGCGGGGCGAGGCAATCTCGAGAAAGATGCGGCGCCTGTCATCGGAATAGCGGTCGAGAAGCTCGTGCGGGGCGCCCTCGTTGACGATCGCGTTGAGGATGTCGAGCAGGAAATAGAGGTCCAGCAGGCCCGAGGTCAGTCCAAGCCCCCCGGTGGGGTTGGTGATATGCGCGGCGTCGCCCGCCAGGATCACCCGCCCCACCCGCATCGTATCGGCGCAGCGCTGGTGCATCCGGTAGGGGGAATATTGCACCAGGTCGTAATCCTCGACCCCCGGGGCATAGGCGCGGTAGAAGGCATCGATCCGCCGGGTCACGCTGTCGAGGGGGAGCGACGCATCCTCCATGAAGGTGACGCGCCAGAGGTCGGACTTGTCGAGCTTGGCGATGATCGCGCCATGCACGTCGTCCATCACCATATTGGCCCGGGCATAGCCGAAGGATTCTAAGGGCAGGCGGACATTGGTGGCGATGAAGCGTTCGGGATGGGTGATGCCGAAGAAGTTGAGCTTCAGCGCCTTCTCGCGCACCGTGCTGCCGCCGCCATCGGCGCCGATCAGCCAGTCGAAACGCTCGACCGTCTCGCCCGCGGGACCGGACAGGCGCGCGGTCACGCCGCTGGCGTCCTGGGTGACATCGGTGAGGCGCGTGGCGAAGCGGACCTCGGCACTGGCGAAGCGCTCCAGGTGACGGCAGGCGATACGGGCCAGATCGTTCTGGCCCAGATGCAGGTTGAAGGGATAGGGCGCGACCTCGGCCAGCGGGGCCAGCGACCAGTGGATGCGCTCGTTGGTGCGGAACACCCAATGGCAATAGTCCTGCTTGGCGAAGCCGGTTTCCAGCGCCTCGTCCAGGATGCCCAGCTGCTTCAGCCCGTCCAGCACATACCAGTGATAGACCGCGGCGCGGGGGGAATCGACGATATCGGGCTCGGCCTCGACCAGCGTGACCCTGAGGCCGCGCTGCGCAAGGCCCAGCGCGGTCAGGAACCCGACGGGCCCGCCTCCGGCGACCAGGACATGCTGCATCTCGACCCTCCTGATTGTGATACAGTAATACGATATGCTAGAGAGCGGACGACCGGCCTGTCAATCGCGCATCGCGCCCGAAAGACACAATAAAACGCCGTGATTTCCGTGCCTTGCGCAGGGCGAACACCGCCCTGCCCTTGCCTTGCCGAATCGCCCCGCCTCAGAGGAACCCGGGCAGCCAGAGGATCAGCATGGGGAAGCCGATCAGCAGCGCGAGCTTGATCAGATCGGCCAGCAGGAAGGGCATGACCCCGGCGTAAAGCTGTCCGAGCGGCAGTTTCGGCGCCACCGATTTCAGCATGAACAGGTTCAGGCCGAAGGGCGGGGTCATCACGCCGATCTCGACCACCACCACCATGATCACCGCCCACCAGATCGGGTCGTAACCATAGGCGCCGACGATCCCGGCGGTCAGGCTGGCGGTGATCATCATGATCGCCATGCTGTCAAGGATGAAGCCCAGCAGGATATAGCCCACACAGAGCAAGACCACGATCACCCAGCCCGGGGCGTTCAGGGCGGCGACGGCATCGGTCATCGCCGTGGAAAGCCCGGTTGCCGAGAAGAGGAAGGTGGTGATCAACGCGCCGATGATCAGGAAATAGATCATCGAGGTGGAGCGCGTGGTCTCGGCCATGACCTTCCAGAACCCGCCGCCCTTCAGCCCGCCCCTGAGCACCAGGATGGCGAAGGCGATGACGGCGCCCAGCCCCGCGGCCTCGGTCGCGGTGCAGACGCCGAAGAAGATCCCGCCGAAGACCAGCAGGAACATCACCACGACGGGCAGCGAGCGCAGGCCGCTGGTCACGATCTCGCGCCCGTTCCAGGGCTCGCCCTTGGGGGCGGCCGAAGGGACGAAGGTGACGGTCAGACCGATGGCGATCATGTAGAAGATCACCGTCATCAGCGCCGGGATCAGCATGGCGATGTAGATCGCACCGATGGATTGCTCGACCAGCAGCGCATAGACCACGGCGACCGTCGAGGGCGGCAGCAACTGGCCCAGCGTCCCGCCCGAGGTGATCGCGCCGGCCGCCAGCTTTGGCGAATAGCCGCGGCGCTCCATCTCGGGGTAAGCGACCGAGCCGATGGTGGCGACAGTGGCGACCGAGGAGCCGGTCAGCGCCCCGAAGCCTGCCGAGCCGCCGATCGTGGCCAGCGCCAGCCCGCCGCGGAAGGGCGCGAAGATCGCCTGCGCGAAAGCGTAGATGTCGCGCGACATGCCGCTTTGCACGGCGAATCCGCCCATCATCAGGAAGAAGGGCACCACCGCCAGATCGAGGCTGATCAGCAGGCCCTTGGTCTCGGCCCCGGCGATGTTGACCGCCTGCATCGGGCCGAAGATGCCCAGGATCCCCAGCGTGGCGCAGGCGGTCAGCGCCGCGGCCAGCGGCACGTAGAGCAGCATCAGCACCCAGAGCAGCCCGACCAGCGCGGCGGCGGCGGTCAGCATGTTCATCAGGAAGAAGGTCTGCAGCGACAGGAACAGCCAGACGGCTCCGACCGACAGGCCCAGCCCCAGCGCGAAGACGACGATCACGCCGACATACCAGCGCTGGGTCAGATCGGCCGCGGCCCGCAACGCCACCATCAGCTGCGCCGGGATGCAGAGGACGAAGAAGGCCGTGATGACCGCATACCAGGGCCAGAGCCGCCATTGCATGATCGTCGTGACCTTGCCCTGGTTGAAGGCCGAGAGCGTCTGCCGCCACACCGCATAGGCAATGAGCGCCACGGTCACGGTGAAGAGGACCGCGCCGAAGGCCCGCAGCCAGGCGATGGTCCGGGCCTTCAGCATCAAACCCAGAAGGTCGATCTCCAGCGTCGCGCGGGCGGAAAGGCCCGCCGCCAGCACCGCGGCGATGGCGGTCGGAAAAACCGTGTGGAAGATCTCGTTCGAGCCGGGGATCGGCGCGTTGAATATCCAGCGCAGGACCACGACGTCGAAGGTCGTGACCAGTGCCACGCCCAGCATGGTCAGCGCGCCCGCGGTGGCGACGACCCGCGCCAGCCGCCCGACCCCCTCGTCCATCGCCGCCAGCCCGTCGCGCACCCGCGAGGGCCGCAGCGGCGCCGGGGCGGGCGGGGCGGCGGGCATTTCTCCGGTATCGGTCTCGGGCCGGGTCATCGGGGCCTCGCAGATGGGAAGGATGAAGGGCTCAGAGCGTCGATTGCAGCTGCCGCGTGAAGGTGGCCTGCGCCAGAACCGCGTCGCGATCCGTCGCCAGCCGCCGCACCTGGGCCAGTTCGCGGTCGAACCACTCGCCTTGATGGGCGTGGAACACCCGCTGCTTGTTGCGGCTGGCCTGCGGCGAGGCGATTTCCAGGAAGATCCGCCGCCGCTCGTCGGAATAGCGGTCGAGCAGGTCATGCGAGGCGCCTTCGTTGACGATGGCATTCATGATCGCGGTCAGGAAATACGAATCGAAAAGGCCCGAGGTGAGACCCAGCCCGCCCGTGGGATTGGTGATATGCGCGGCGTCCCCGGCCAGGATCACCCGCCCGACCCGCATCGTATCGGCGCAGCGCTGGTGCATCCGGTAGGGCGAGAATTGCACGAGTTCGTAATCCTCGCGCCCCAGCCCCGGCACATAGGCCTGATAGAAATGGTGAATCCGGTCGCGGATACCCTCCAGCGGCAGGCTCGCGTCCTCCATGAAGGTGACGCGCCACAGGTCGTCGCGGTCGATCTTGGCGATGATCGCGCCATAAACATCGTCCATGACCATGTTCGCCCGGGCATAGCCGTAGGATTCGAACGGCAGTTTCACATTGGTGGCGACGAATCGCTCGGGCCAGGTGATGCCGAAGAAATTCAGCTTCAGGATCTTCTCGCGCACCGTGCTGCCGCCGCCATCGGCCGCGATCACCCAGTCGAACCGCTCTTCGGTGGCCCCGTCCGGCCCCTCCAGCCTGGCGGTGACGCCGTGGTCGTCCTGGGCAAGGCCGGAGATCTTCGTGCCGAAGCGAATCGTCGCCAGCGGGTTGGTTTCCAGCCGGCGCCAGGCGATCTCGGCCAGGTCGTTCTGGCCCAGATGCAGGTTGTAGGGATGCTTCGTCTCTGATTCGAGCGCGTCGAGCGACCAGTGGATCCGCTCATCCGTGCGGTGCACGACGAAGCTGTAATCCTGCTTGGTGAAGCCGCGGTCCATGGCCTCCTGCAGGATGCCCAGATCCTCGAGCCCCTGCAGGACCGACCAGTGATAGACCATCGCGCGGGGCGAATTGACGATCTGCGGTTCGGCCTCGACCAGCGTCACCTTGATCCCGTAGCGGCCGGCCAGCCCCAGGGCGGTGATGAAGCCCGCCGGGCCGCCACCGGCGACCAGCACATGTTGAGTTCCCACGGGCTCCTCCCCAGGCGTGAGTATGATTGTATGATTATAGTACTGAGCGCTTCAGCCGAATGTCAACCGACCTGATGCGTCCGCCGCGCTGCCTGCCGTCGGCGGCAGTATCGAAACAGCCCGAGACGGAAGTCAAATCAGCTATCGCCGGGTTAACATAGCTCGGCGTTATTCTGGTCATTGCCCCGGCGGCTGCCGGGCGGGTTCGGGCCCTGCCTGCGTGCCGACGCGCGGATTTCGGCAATCCCACCGCCGGGTAGATAGCAAATCGCTATATTGAACGGCGTTCATTTCATCATACGGGGCGCATTCTTCGGCCATCGTGACGGCGGGAGCTGGGAGGTCCCCGATCATGCGTCACGCCGCGCCAAGCCCGTTCCTGGCCGAGGATTACCTGTCCCCGCTTGGCGCCTTCCGGGCGCGCATTGCCAGGGGACCGGCGGCCTCGGACCCGTCACAGGCCCGGCTGGCGGCGGCGATGATGGCCGTCGCGGACCATTTGCAGGCGCTGATGGACGAACTGCGCCCCAACGCCGAGGATCTGCGCGCGCTGGTCGGCTTCCTGACCGAGGTCGGCTATTACACCGACCCTCGGCGCCAGGAATGGGTGTTGCTGGCCGATGCGCTGGGACTTTCGGCCGCGATCGAGGATCTGAACGCCCCCCGCCCGCCCGGCGCCACGCCGAACACCCCCGCCGGCCCCTTCTACCGCGCCGATGCGCCCGAGGTGCCGCTGGGCGGTAGCCTGTCGCTCGACGGGCGGGGCGAGGCGATGGCGGTGACGGGACGGGTCACGGATCTGGATCAGGCCCCGGTCGCGGGCGCGCGGGTCGAGGTCTGGCACGCCAATGCCCAGGGTCTCTACGAAAATCAGGAACCCGACCTGCAGCCCGAATTCAACCTGCGCGGCCGCCTGACCGCCGACGAGCGCGGGCATTTCGCCTTCGCCACCATCCGGCCGGCCGGCTACACCCTGCCGGGCGACGGGCCGGTGGCGGCGCTGCTGACCCGGCTGGGCCTGTCGCTGGACCGGCCCGCGCATCTGCATTTCCGCGTCTCGGCCCCCGGGTTCCAGACGCTCACCACCCAGATTTTCGACCAGGCGGATCCCGCCATCGGTCGCGATGCCGTCTTCGGGGTCAAACCCGAACTTCTGGCCGAGTTCCGCATGCTGGCGTCCCCTGAGGGACCCCGCCGCCATGCGCTCGACCTCAACCTCGTGCTCTGCCCCGAGGGGCAGCACGCATCCGGCCCAGTGGGAGGAGCCCGACTATGAGCCAAATCAGCGGTTATCATCACCTGACCATGTCGACCGACGGTGCCCAGGAAGATTTCGACTTCTACACCAAGGATCTCGGCCTGCATTCGGTCAAGCGCACCGTGCTGTTCGACGGCGTGATCCCGGTCTATCACCTGTACTACGGCTCGCCCAATGGCGATGCCTCGACCATCATCACCACCTTCCCCTTCCGCAAGCCCGGCATCTACGGCCGCCGCGGCACTAATCAGGCCCGCACCATCATGCAGGCCATCCCGATGGGCGCCGCCGATTTCTGGGTCGACCGGCTGAACGGTCGCGGCATCGAGGCGAAGAAGATCACCCGCTTCGGCGCCGACCGCGTGGCCTTTGCCCATCCCTGCGGCATCCCGCACGAGCTGGTCGAAAGCGACAACGACCCGCGCGAGCCGATCACCAACGCCACCCAGGGCATCGGCAAGGCGCATGGCATCAAGGGGATCTACGGCGGTCTGGTCGCCTGTTTCGACCGCACCGCGATGGATGACTTCCTGACCATCGCGCTCCCCCTGACCAAGGAGGCCGACAACCACGAAGGCACCGTCTACCGCGTGCCGGATGCCAATGGCGTGATCCAGCGGGTCGAGGTGATCGACGACCGCTCCTCGCCGCAGGGGACCTGGACGCTCTCGGGCGGGACGATCCACCACATCGCGCTGAACACCGGCGACGAGGACAGCCAGCTGAAACTCCGCGCGCATATCGAGGGGCTGGGCTTCACCGACATCTCGGAACAGAAGGACCGGATGTATTTCAAGTCCTGCTACGTCCGCAGCCCGGGCGGGGCGCTGTTCGAACTCGCCTGGACCACGCCCGAAGGCTGGGCCAAGGACGAGGCCCCCGGCGAGATCGGCAAGACGCTGGTCTTCCCGCCGTGGTTCAAGAACCGCGAGGACGAGCTGCGCTCGGGTCTGGAAGAGGCCGCGTTCGTCTGATGGCCCAGACCGGCCCCCTGCGACGCGGCGTGCGGGGCCCGGGGGCGAAGGCGCTCTGCGTCTTCGTTCACGGCCGCAGCCAGTCGCCCGAAGAGATGGAAAGCCATGTCCTGGCACGGCTCGACGTGCCGGGGGTGGCCTTCCACCTGCCCCGCGCCGAGCGCGGCGCCTGGTACGACGCCAAGGCGGTGGACCCGCTGGTGCCCGATTGCCGGGCGCAGCTTTCCGCCTCGCTCGACCAGCTAGGCGCCGAGATCGCCGCCTTCCGCGCCGAGCATCCGGGCCTGCCGCTCTTGCTGGCCGGATTCTCGCAGGGGGCGTGCCTGTCGCTCGAATACGCCTTCAGCGGCGCGTCCCCGCCCGAGGCACTGGCCGCGCTCACCGGCTGCCGAGTCGGCACGCCGAATTGCGCAAGGGCCAGCGCCCTGCCCCCGGGCCTGCCGGTCTATCTGACCGGCGGCGACCAGGATCCCTGGATCCCGGTCCATGCCTTCGCCGAGGCGGCGCAGGAATTGGGCGAGGGCGGGGCGCGGCTCAGGGCGGATCTGTTCCCGGGCCGCGGGCATGAGGTCGCCGATGCCGAAATCGCCATGCTGGGCCGGATCCTGGCGGATCTGTGCGCAGGGCGCGCGCTGCGCATGGCGGCGGCCCGATGAACCGAGGCGGAGCGCGCGCAACCGTGCGGGCGCGCTCTGCGACCCAGACGAAGGACACGGCCGATTGGCCGCGGGACAGACAGCGTGAGGAGGCGCCCGTCCCCCGGCCCCTGAAACCCAAGGGAGGATTACCATGTTCACCAGACGCAGATTCCTGACCACCACTTCGGCGACCGGGCTCACGCTCGCCGCTTCGGGCCTCGCCGCCCCCGCCATCGCCCAGGGCCGCAAGATCAAGCTGGGCTATGTCTCGCCGCAGACCGGGCCGCTGGCCGGTTTCGCCGAAAGCGACGCCTATAACATCGCCCGCTTCCTGGCGACCGAGGCGGGCCAGAATTTCGAGGTCATCGTCAAGGACAGCCAGTCCAACCCGACCCGCGCCGCGGATGTGGCCAAGGATCTGATCATCTCGGACGAGATCGACCTGATGCTGGTCGCCTCGACGCCCGAGAACACGAACCCCGTCGCCACCACCTGCGAGGCCGAGGGGATCCCGGTCATCTCGACCAAGGCGCCCTGGCAACCCTGGTTCATCGGCCAGCAGGGCAACCCGGGCGATCCCGCCAGCTGGCGGCCCTTCGACTTCGCCTTCCATTATTTCTGGGGGATGGAGGACATGGGCGCGGTCTTCACCGCCATGTGGAACCAGTTGGAGACCAACCGCCAGATCGGCGGGCTCTTCCCCAACGACGCCGACGGGAACGCGCTGGGCGACCCGAACCTCGGCCTGCCCGCGATCTATGCCGCGGCGGGCTATACCACCCATGACCCGGGCCGCTATCAGAACCTCAGCGACGATTTCACCGCGCAGATCAACGCCTTCAAGGCCGCGAATGCCGAGATCGTCACCGGCGTGGTGATCCCGCCCGATTTCACCACCTTCTGGAACCAGGCCCGCCAGCAGGGCTTCAGCCCCAAGGCCATTTCGGTGGCGAAGGCGCTGCTCTTCCCGCAATCGGTCGAGACACTGGGCGCGGCCGGGCACAACCTGTCGTGCGAGATCTGGTGGTCGCCGTCGCATCCGTTCCGTTCGTCGCTGACCGGGCAATCGGCGCGGGAACTGGCCGACGACTACGAGGCCGACAGCGGCCGCCCCTGGACCCAGCCCATCGGCTTCATCCATTCGCTGTTCGAGGTCGCCTCGGACGTGATGGGCCGCGTGACCAGCCCCGAGGATCCCGAGGAAGTCGCCGCCGCCATCGCCGCCACGGACCTTGAGACCATGGTCGGCCGCGTCGCCTGGAACGGCGAAGGCGTGCCCGATTTCGCCGCCGCCAATGTCTGCAAGACGCCGCTGGTCGGCGGTCAGTGGCGTCGGCGCGAGGATGGCGGCTTCGATCTCGTCTGCGTCGAAAACGGCAGCGCCCCGCAGATCCCGACCGCCGACACGATGCAGCCCTTGGGCTGATCCCTGCCGGGGCGGCCCCGCGCCGCCCCGCTTCCGCCCAGGAGGGACGAAGGATGATGCTCACCCTCGACAATGTGTCGAAATCCTTTGGCGCGCTGACGGTCACCGATGGCGTCAGCCTCAGCGTGCCCAAGGGGCAGGCCCTGGGGATCATCGGACCGAACGGCGCCGGGAAATCCACGCTCTTCAACCTGATCACCGGCAACCTCATGGTCAGCTCCGGCCGGATCGAGCTGATGGGCCGCGACGTCACGCGCCTGCCGGCGATGAAGCGGGTGCGCATGGGGGTCGGGCGCAGCTTCCAGATCCCGCAGCCGTTCGAGGGGCTGACCGTCTTTGAAAACCTGTTGACCGCCGCCCGGTTCGGCGGTGCCGCCGTCCATGACCGCGCGGTCCACGATTGCGCCGAGATCCTGCGCGAGACCGGCATGCTGCCCCGCGCCAACCAGCTGGCGGGCGAACTGAGCCTCTTGGACCGCAAGCGGCTGGAACTGGCCCGGGCGCTGGCCACCGGGCCGGACCTGCTGCTGCTGGACGAGATCGCGGGCGGCCTGACCGAGGGTGAATGCCGCGCGCTGATCGAGACGATCCGCGCCATCCACGCGGGCGGCACGACGATCATCTGGATCGAGCATGTGCTGCACGCGCTGACCTCGGTCGTCGAACGCCTCGCCGTCCTCGATTTCGGGCGGCTCATTGGCGTGGGCGAGCCCGAGGAAATCATGGCCTCGCGCGAGGTGCGCGAAATCTATCTGGGGATCGAGGTCTGATGCTGCTGGAAACCCGATCCCTCGACGCGGGCTATGGACGGTTCCGGGCGCTGTTCGGCGTCGACATCCGGGTCGATGCCGGCGAATGCGTCGCCATCATCGGCGCGAATGGTGCCGGGAAATCCACGCTCATGCGCTCCATCGCCGGGGTCCTGCCCAACGCGCCCGACATGATCCGGCACAGGGGCGAGCCCATCGGCGCGCTCAGCGCCGCCGCCATCCTGCAACGCGGCATCGCCATGGTGCCCGAGGGACGCAAGCTCTTCCCCTCGCTCTCGGTCGAGGAAAACCTGCTGATCGGCGGCCAGAAGCGGCGCGGCAACGGGCAATGGACGCTCGACAGCCTCTATGCCCTGTTCCCGATCCTACGCGAAAAGCGCGCCATGCCGGGCACGGCGCTGTCGGGCGGGCAACAGCAGATGGTCGCCATCGGCCGGGCGCTGATGTCGAACCCCGAATTGCTGCTCTGCGACGAGATCAGCCTGGGCCTGGCCCCGGTCGTGATCCGCGACATCTACGCCGCCCTGCCCCGCATCCGCGAAACGGGCGCGGCGGTCATCGTGGTGGAACAGGACATCACCCAGGCGCTGCGCGTCGCCGACCGGGTCTATTGCCTGATGGAGGGGCGCGTCACCCTCAGCGGCACCCCGGCGGAGCTGACGCGCGAGGCGATCCACAGCGCCTATTTCGGAGGCCACGCATGATCTGGCTCGACACCATCGTGCAGGGCATCCTGCTGGGCGGGCTCTATGCCCTCTTTGCCACCGGGCTCAGCCTGGTCTTCGGCATCATGCGGCTGGTGAACCTCGCGCATGGCGACATGATCGTGCTGGCGGCCTACCTCATTCTGGTGCTGGTCACCGGGCTGGGGCTCTCGCCCTGGCTGGCGGTCCTGATCGCGGCGCCCCTGATGTTCGCCCTCGGCTGGCTGTTGCAACGGGTCGTGCTGAACCGGGTGCTCGGCCCCGATATCCTGCCGCCGCTGCTGGTCACCTTTGGGCTGTCGATCGCCATCCAGAACGCGCTCCTCGAGGGCTTCTCGGCCGACAGCCGCCGCATCCCGAACCCGGATCTGGAGGGCGCCTCGGTCGCGCTGGGGCCGGTCACCGTGGGGGTGATGCCGGTCCTCACCTTCGCCTCGGCGGTGCTGGTCATCGTCATCCTGAACCGGGTGATCTATGGCACGCCCTTGGGCCGGTCGTTCCGCGCCACCTCGGACGATCCGGTCACGGCGGGGCTGATGGGGATCGAGCCGATGAAGGTCTTCGCCGTCGCCACCGGCATCGCCATGATGGTCGTCACCGTCGCCGCGCTCTACCTCGGCACGCGGGCCAATTTCGACCCGGCCATCGGCCCCGCCCGGCTGATCTATGCCTTTCAGGCGGTAATCATCGGCGGGCTCGGCAGCCTCTGGGGGACGCTGGCGGGCGGCGTGATCATCGGCGTGGCGCAGACGCTGGGCGCTGCGGTCAATCCCGAATGGCAGATCCTCGCCGGGCATCTCGCCTTCCTCCTCGTGCTGCTGGTCCGGCCGCGCGGGCTCTTCCCCCGCGCCCGCGATTGAAACGGAGCTTGCCGATGTCCTCCCCCTCCGCCCCCTGGCGCGCGACGACGCGGACTCGCACCGGAACCCTGGTGGCGCTTCTGGCGCTGGCACTGATCGTCGCCGGGCTGGTCCTGCCCGCTTTCGCCTCGCGCCGGTTGATCCAGGACCTGTTCTATATCCTGACCATGCTGACGCTGGCCCAGATCTGGAACCTGCTGGCGGGCTATGGCGGGCTTGTATCGGTCGGGCAGCAGGCCTTCGTCGGCATCGGCGCCTATGCCCTCTTCGGTGGCGTGATCCTGGGCGGCATGGACCCGCTTCTGGCGATCCTCTTGGGCGGGGCCGCGGGCCTCGTTCTGGCGATCCCCATGGCGTTTTTCGCCTTCCGCCTGCACGGCGCCTATTTCGCCATCGGCACCTGGGTGATCGCCGAAACGACGCGGCTGCTCATTGCCCAATGGAAGGCGCTGGGCGGCGGCACCGGCACCTCGCTGCCCCGCGCGGCGACCAGCGACATGATCGGCGTGGCGCAGGTGGCCGAGCTTTTCGGCGTCCGGGACGCGGCAGCGCGGGACATCCTGGCCTATTGGATCGCGCTGCTGCTGGCGGTGGCGCTGATCGCCGGGATCTACGCGCTTCTGCGCAGCCGTCTGGGCCTCGCCCTGATCGCCGTGCGCGACAATGCCGAGGCCGCGGCCTCGGTCGGCGTCGATGTGCGCTGGCTGAAATGGGCGGTGTTCCTGATCGCCTCGGTCGCGACCGGCCTGACCGGCGCGCTGATCTTCCTGCAGACCGCCCGCATCTCGCCCGATGCGGCCTTTGCCATCACCGACTGGACGGCCTATGTCATCTTCATCGTGGTGATCGGCGGGATTGGCACCATCGAGGGGCCGATCCTGGGGGTGCTGGTGTTCTTCGCCCTGCGCAGCACGCTGGCCGATTACGGGTCCTGGTATCTGCTGACGCTGGGGCTGACCGCAATCGTGGCGATGATCTTCGCGCCGAAGGGCCTCTGGGGGCTGCTGTCGGCGCGGACCGGGTGGCATCTGTTCCCGATCCGTCACCGGCTGATCGGCCCGGCCGACGGGGGCGAGCGCTGAGCGCCCACCCGCCTGGTCACGCGCCGGGGCGGCTCCCGTCCCAAGCCTGTTGCAACAGCGCGCGGATGTCGTCGCGGCTGAAGTCGCGCGGATTGGAATAGCGGTTCTCGACCGCGAGCGCGGCGGCGCGGTCGAGGTCGGCTTCCGCAATCCCCACCTCCTTCAGGCTGAGGGGCGAGCCCACCTCACGCGCGAAATCCCACAGCCCGCCTCCGGCCGAGCCACCACCGAAAGCCTCGGCGATGGGCGCCAGGGCGTCCGGCACCGCGGCCTCGTTGAAGGCGGTGGTATAGGGCAGCAGGATCGCATGTGTCTCGGCATGCGGCGTATCGAAGGACCCGCCGAAGACATGCGCCAGCTTGTGGTGCAAGGCCATCGAGACATAGCCCAGCGCCGTCGAGCAGCACCAGGCGGCATAGAGCGCCCGCGCCCGGGCCGGTTGCGAGCGGGGATCGGCGATCAGCGCCGGGATGCCCGACTTGAAGGCCTGCATCGCGTCGCGGCACATGAGTTCGATCACCGGCGAGCGGTCGGGGGCGTAGAAGGCCTCCATGGCGTGCGCGATGGCGTTCATCGCCGAGGTGACGGTCAGCCCGACCGGCAGGGTCAGCGTCAGGTCCACGTCATAGATCACGGTTTCCGGCCGGATCGCGGGATCGCGGCGGGTGGTCTTCCGGCCCGCCGCCGTCTCGCCCAGAATGTCGGTCATCTCGGAGCCCGCGTAGGTAGTCGGGATCACCACCTGATCGGCGCCGGTGCGCAGCGCGATGGCCTTGCCGAGCCCGGTGGTCGATCCGCCGCCCAGGCTGACCACCGCCCCAGCGCCGCTTTTCTGAAAGGCGGCAATGGCCTTTTCCGTCACCTCGACCGGCGTGTGCATGGCGGCACCGGCAAAGACCCCGGCCGTGCGCCCGCCCAAGGCCTCGGCCAGCCGCTGCGCATCGGCTTCCTGATGCGGGGTCGAGAGGACCAGCGCCTTGCCCTGACCCAGCCGGTCGAGTTCGGCCCCGGCCTGCGCCAGCGTGCCCGAGCCGAAGACAACGCGGGTCGTCATGCCGGGAAATACGAAGGAATCCATCATTCTCTGTCCTTTCGGCCCCAAGGGCCATGGGTTGCTGCCCGCCGGCCTTCCCCTCGGGGGTGCCAGACAGGCCAGCGCCCGCCCGCTGCCCCCAGGGGGGCGCGGACGGGCGGGATAGGGCGCGCGCGCGGCGCGGATCAGCGCGCCAGAACCTGCCGCAGCACGCGGAAGAGGTCGCCCTCGGGATCCTCGGTCATCGCCGTCGCCCGCCAGGCGACATGCTGGTCGGGGCGCACGAGCAGGCAGCCGCTGTCCCGGATCTCGCAGATCCGGGCCCAGTCGCCGCCATGGTCGACATAGGGCTGTCGCGGGCCGATGACATGGGAGACAAGCTCGATCCCCAGCGCCTCGGCCACTTTGGCCGCGGCTTCGGTCCAGGCCTCGCCGCCGAGCCCCGTCAGGATCGTGAACCGACCCTTGCCGCAGAGGTCCAGCGTCGAGGTCTCGGCGCCATTGTCGCGCCGATAGAGCCAGGCATGCGGCAGCCGCGCGCCGGGCCAGGTGGTCGGCTGGTAATAGAGGTCGGCATCCAGTTCCAGCGCGGGTTCCATCTGCCCGTCCGTCACCACCGCCGAGGAGCGGTAGCGCTGGTTCATCTCGACCCCATGGGCGTCGAATTCGTATTTCTTGAAGGCGATGGCCTTGCGGATCGCCTCGCGCTGGGCCTCGGCCGCGGGCGTGCCGTCGCAGCGCGCCTCCAGATTGGCCTGCATCTGCGCCGGGTCAACCCCTTCCGCCATGCCGAGCGCGGCGAAGATCGGCCCGGTCTCGGCGATCGACTGGTTGGCGCGGGTGACGATCTGCTTGGCGATCGGCGCGCGTTCGGCGTCGTAGCTGTCCAGAAGCCGCTCGCCCGCCTGCCCCTTCAGCACCATGGCGAGTTTCCAGGCCAGGTTGAACGCATCCTGGATCGAAGTGTTCGACCCCAGCCCGTTCGATGGCGGATGCCGGTGGATCGCGTCGCCCATGCAGAAGACCCGGCCGTTCGAGACCCGCGTCGCGTAGTAATTGTTCACGGTCCAGGTGCTGACCGACAGAAGCTCGATATCCAGTCCGGGATCGCCGATCAGCTGCCGCGCCACGCCGGTGGCGAATTCGGGCGTCACCTCGGGCTCGGGACCGTTGATGTCATAGCCCCAGACGATCAGCCATTCGTTCCAGGGCCGCACCATCCGCACCAGCCCCATGCCGATCCCGCCGACATCCGCCCCGGGCTGCATCACCCAATAGAGGACCGAGGGCCGATGCGCCACATAGCGCGAGAGGTCCGCCCGGAACAGGATGTTCATCGAGCCACCGACGCCCATCTTGCCCTCGAAGGGCAGGCCCGCGTGTTCGGCGACCAGCGATTTGCCGCCATCGGCGCCGATCAGGTATTTGGAGCGGACCGTCACCTCCTTGCCGGTCAGGCGGTCGCGCAAGACACTGGTCACGCCCTCGGCATCCTGTTCGTGGCGCAGGTATTCGGTCGACATCCTCGCCTGGGTGCCGCGCGAACAGGCGGTCTTGAAGAGCAAAGGCTCCATGAAGGTCTGCGGCAGGTCGTTCATCCGCGTGGGGGATGCCATCTGATGCGCGGCGCGGGACAGCGGATGGTTGCCCCAGGCCTTCATCCGGCCGATTTCCTCGCCCGCCAGACTTTCGCAGAAGATGTTCTCGCCCATCAATTCCTGATGCGTGGCGAAGAGATAGGCCTCATCCTCGACCTCACGGCCGAGGTCGCGCAGGACCTCCATGGTGCGCTGGTTGGTGATATGGGCACGAGGCGTATTGGCCAGCCAGCGGTAGCGGTTCACGGCCATCGTCTCGATCCCATAGCTCGACAAGAGCGCGGCAGACGCCGCCCCCGCCGGGCCCGTCCCGATGATCAGCACATCCGTCGAAATATCGGCCATGAGCCCCTGTCCTTTCTCGTCTCCCTCGGCGCGGAGGACCCGCCCTGCCCCCCGTGAAGGGGCATATCGGCGAAGGAAGCAGACCGCGCCGCCCGGCGCCCCCCGGGGGGCGGGTCCGATGCGCGGCCGGACTCCTCCCGTCCCGGCCGTCCGACCCTAGCCCGACGAGCAGACAATATTGATCGCATCCTGCCCAGCTTATATAGCTTGTCAGCATGAAACTCAGCGCCGAACACCTGGAAATCCTGGCCGTCATCGTCGAGAAGGGCGGTCTGACCGAAGGCTCCGAGGCCTTGGGCAAGTCGCAGCCCTCGGTCTCGCGCAGCATGGCCCTGCTCGAACAGCGGGTCGGCATGCCGCTCTTCGAGCCGGGACGCCGCCCGCTCAGGCCCACGGAACTGGGCCTGAGCCTGGCCAAGGCGGGGGCGCGGATCCGCGCCGCGGGGATCGAGGCCGGGCAGATGGTCCGCCGCTTCCAGCAGGGACAGGCGGGGCGGCTTCGGGTCGGGGGCACGCCCGTGTTCATGGATGGCGTCGTCTCGGGCATCATCGCCGATTTCCAGTCGCGCAACGCCGATGTGCAGATCGAACAGGTTTACGGCTATCTCGACGCGCTGGCGACCAGCCTGCGCAATGGCACGCTGGATCTGGCGATCCTGCCGATGCACCCGACCCAGGTCCCGCGCGAGATGACCTTTACGCCCCTGCTGGCGGGGCACAACGTCATCGCCTGCCGGGCCGGGCATCCGCTGACCCGCCGCAAGGGCCTGACCATGGCCGATATCGAGGATTTCAGCTGGATCGCGCCGCCCAGCGACAGCCCGCTCTACCGCGACCTGCAACGCGCCCTGCGTTCCATCGGTCGCGAGGATTTCCAGGTCAGTTTCTCGGGCGGCACGCTGTCCTCGATCCTGGCGGTACTCTCGGCCTCGGACGCGCTGACGGTCCTGCCCTATTCGGTGGCCTTTCTTGCGCGGCGGACGACGCCGCTGGAAATCCTGCCGGTGCGCATCGAACACCCCGACCGCCAGCTGGGCATCCTCACCGCGGCCGAGGGGCGCGAGGCGCGGACGCTGAAGGCTTTCGCGGCCTTTGTCGGGGACGAGCTGCACCGGCTGCAGAACCGGATGGATCACGAGCGGCAGGTCCGCCGCCGCGGCTGAGGTCTATTTCGTCGCCAGATAGGTGCTGCCGTCGAGCGCGGTGAACCGCACCGCCGAATGCAGGCCGGTGAACCGCCGCACGGCGTCGCGCAGAAGGACCGCCACCTGCTCCATAAGATCGCGCGTGCGGCTGGGTGCGGGCAGATAGCTCATTTCCAGATTGACGGGCGGCTGGTCGGCCAGCCCCGCCACCTCGATGGCGGCAAGCTGGCAGGCGGCCTTCTGCACGCCCAGATGCTGCACCACGATCTCGCGCAGTTCGGCCATCAGCGCCGGCATCTGGCCGCGCGCCTCGGGGTGGCGCGCCAGATCGACATAGAGCTTGATGTTCGGCATCGCGGGGTCAGGCCGGGACCAGAACGAAATCGTACGCCGACCGCCAGAGTGTCTCGGCGCCCTCGAGCCGCTCGTAGGGTGCCACCAGCGAGCTTTTCACGCCGAACACCGCGTCCGAGGTCAGATAGGAATCGTCGCCGACGAAAGTATGCGTCACCAGCTTCTGAAAGCCCGGCGCGGTGACGAGGTAATGCATATGCGCCGGCCGATAGGGGTGGCGCCCGAGGTGGCCGAGCATCTGGCCGACGGGGCCGTCATCGGGGATTGGATAGGCCACCGGCTTGATGCCGCGGAAGGCATAGCGGCCGTCCTTCCCGGTGTAGAAGCGGCCGCGGTTGTTCCATTTCGGCTGGATGCCGGGCTGCTGCACGTCATAGAAACCCTCGGCATTGTCGGACCAGACATCGACGCAGGCGCCCTCGACCGGGTTGCCGTCCAGATCGCGCACCACGCCCTCGAAAAGGCAGCTCTCGCCCTTGCCGTCGAGCGAAATGTTGTCGCCCATCTGCCGGATCGGCGCATCGGCGACGTGGAAGGGGCCGAAGACCGTGTTCTCGGTCGCGCCCGCGGGGCGGCGGTTGTTGATCGCATCGACCAGCATCGAGAACCCCAGAACGTCGGACAACAGGATGAATTCCTGCCGCTCGTCCGAGCACATCTGGCCGGTGCGGGTCAGGAAGCCGATGCCGTATTCCCATTCCTCCTGGGTCAGCGAGACATCGACGGCAAAGGCGTGCAGATGGCGCACCAGGCTTTCCATGACCTGCCGCAGGCGGGCGTCGGTCTGGGGACCCATCCGGCTGTTGACGGTCTCGGCCGAACGGGCTTCATCGAAATAGCTCATGGTCACAGGGCCCCTGCTCTGCGGCCCGGGGATCGCCGGGCCTGGACGGTTCCGACCCCGGCAGACCCGCAAGACAAGGCCCCTGCCCCGCCCCGCCACGCCGCCGTGTCGTCCCGGCCCTTATCCGGGATCGCCCCCGTTCAGGTCAAATGCGCATCCCGTGGCGCAATATACCGTTGGGGTATATTGCGCCCGAGCGCAGCCCGAGAGGCATGAGAGCGGGGTCAGGAGGCGTCCGGCGCCGGCTCTTCCAAGCGGCCCAGGGCGGCGATGGCGGCGTTGCGGACATGCAGCGACACCGCCTCGCGCGCGGCCTTGGCATCGCGGCGCTGGATCGCGTCGATCACCGCGCCCAGTTCCGCCAGGCTGTGCTCGGTCCGTCCCGGCGCGCTGAGCGAGGCCGAGCGCAAGAGCGTGATCCGCGAATTCAGCATCCGCAGCGTGTCGCCCACCGCCTGGTTGTCGGCGGCCTTGATCAGCACGTCGTAGAAATGGTTCTTCGCCACCAGCCGGTCCAGCACATCGGCGCTTTGCATCGCCACGCGCAACTGGTCGAAGGCCGCGGCCAGCCCCGCCACGGCGGCGTCATCGGCCTCGGTCGCGACCAGTTCGGCCGCCAGCCCTTCGAGCAGGCTGCGCACGCGGTAGATGTCCTCGGCCTGCTTGCGCGAGAGCTTGGTCACCATCGGCCCGCGGTTGGCATGAACCTCGATCAGGCCCTCGGTCTCGAGCTGGCGCAGGGATTCACGCACCAGCGTTCGGCTGACCCCGGCCATCTCGCATAATTCGCGTTCACGCAGGCGTTGTCCCGGCTTGAAATGCCCCAGCGCAATCGCGTTGCGGATGCTGTCTGTCACCTGCTGACGCAGGGGCGCCGCCACTCTCTCGACCAGAAACGTCACGTTCACTCCGGCTTTGTCGACATCGGCCCTCAGCATATCAACCCTCCTGACATGCATGACGGTAACACAATCCATAGCGCATGGAGGGCCAACAGGAAAGGGAGAGCGGCGGGCGCCCGCCCCGGGGTCAGCGGCCCCAGACCACGGCATTCTCGTGCCGCTGGATGATGTGGCGCAGCGCGTCGAAGGCGGTCATGATATAATGCGCCAGCCGGTCGGCGGCGGGCGACCGCGGCACCCCCGCCAGCCGCAGGATGCCCAGCGAGCGGTTGGGCTGGGGAATATCGAAGGGCAGCACCGTGACCCGGTTCTCCTTGCGCTGGGCAAAGACCACCGAGAAGGGCAGCACCGCCAGCGCATCCGATCCCGACAGGAAGCTGATCACGCTCATCAGCGAGCCGCCGGCGTAGCGGATGCTGAGTTCCGAGACGCCGATGCTCATGAGGATCATCTGCAAATCCGACATCAGCGGCGAGCCGGGCAAGGGCGCGATCCAGGGATAGGCGGTCAGGTCCACCGCCTGCAGCCGGCTGCGGCGCATCAGCGGATGGCCGGGACGGCAGGCAACGATGTTGCGCCCGGGCAGGAGTTCCACAAAGTCGAAGGCCGGGCCGGGATGCGCCGACCCCACAGGCACGATGCCCATGTCGATCAATCCCGCCTCCAGCGCAACGGTCATTTCCGGCAGGTTGCCATAGCTCTGCTCGACCGTGACCTCGGGTTCCTCGCCGTGGAAGCTGGCGATCATCTGGCTGATCATCGCATCCATGAAGAAGGGCACGCCGCCCACGCGGACCACGCCCCGCGCCCCGGTCACATAGCCCCGCACCGCATCCGTGGCATGGCGCGAGGCGGCAAGGATGGCGCGGCCGTGGATCGCCAGCTGCTCGCCCAGGGGCGTGGCCTTCAGCGGCCGGCGCCCCCGCACGAAAAGCGGCTGTTCGACGCGGGCCTCCAGCATGCTCAGCGAGCGGCTGACGGCCGATTGCGTCATGCCCAGAAGCGCCGCGCCCTCGGACACGCTGCCGGTGTCGAGGACGGCCGCCAATTGCATCAGATGGCGCTCGTTCAGCTTCATGGGGCAATCTATAGGCTCCGCTCAGGGACCCGGCAATGACGATTGTCCGACCGGCGGGCGATCGGACCACGCCCCGCCGGGCAAGGGGGCGCTCAGGCGTATTGCGCATGCACCCGGTCGACCAGCGCGTCGCAATCGGCATCGGCGCGAAAGCCCAGCCGCACGGCCATCTCGGCCTTGAGCGGCGGTTGCCAGAACATCGCCTCGATCTTCGGATCGGGCGCGAAGCGCACGCGCTCGGTCACATCGGGGCCATAGCGCCGGGCCAAGGCCGCCACCAGATCGCCCATCCGCACGGTCAGCGCGGGCAAGGCCCAATGCCGCCGCGCGGGCAGGGCCGAGGCCGGAAGCCGCGCCGCCAGTTGCAGGTTGAAGACCATCTCCTGCCGCGAAATCAGCCAGGTCGTCATGTCGGGGCTGCAGGGCAGGACGATCTCTCCCCCCTCCCGCGCCACATGGAAGACGTTGTTGAGAAAGGCGGAAGAGGTGCTGGAAAACCCCGGCGTCCGCGCCATCACGCCCGACAGCCGCAGCGACAGCCCGTCGACATGGCCGCGCCGGGTGAAATCGTCCAGCAGGATCTCGCTGACCAGCTTCTGCGAGGCATAGCTGCTGTTGGCGTTGGGCAGGGTGTAATCATGCACCTCGGACGGGACGGGTGAGCCATAGACAGCCACGGAACTGGCGTTGACGATGCGGGCGCCCGGGGCTTTCTCGGTCGCGGTCTCCATCAGGGTGAGGATGCTGTGCAGATTGGCGTCAAGGCCCGCGTGCAGGTCGGGTTCCGCCACCATGCCCAGCGCCGCCGCCAGATGCCAGACGACATCCGCACCGCCCGCCATCGCCTCGGCCATCAGCGAGCGGTCGCTGGCCGACCCCTCCATGAGCCGCACCCGGCCCCGTCCCTGCACCGGCTCAAGCTGCCGGTCGATCAAGACCAGTTCGTCCGTTTCGGCCATCAGCGGCGCCAGCGCGGCGACGAGGCCCCGGCCGACAAAACCCTCGGCCCCGGTCACGATCATCTTCATGGTTTTCCTCTCACTCCTGCTCGAAGGCCGCCAGCAGCGCGCCCATCCGCCGCTCGATCCGGTCGCGCTGTTCGGGGTGGGTGATGGCGTAAAGCGCGCCCTGGCGCAGCGCCCGCACCACCGCCTCGGCCGCATCCTCGGGCGGGCGCCAGGGGATCGCGTTACGGTAATGCGCCATGGTCGAGACATCGACATCGGCCAGCCCTCCCGGCGCGGCCTCGCCCTGCCGGTGGCGCATCGAGCGGCCGATGTTCGTGCGGATCGGCCCGGGGCAGAGGAGCGTCGCGCCCACCTTCGCCCCGTCGCTGGCCAGTTCCAGCGCCAGCGTCTCGGTCAGGCCGGCCACGCCGTATTTCGCCGTGACATAGGCGCCCAGCCCCTCGACCGGGCTGAGGCCCCCCATCGAGGCGGTATTGACCACCCAGCCGCCCCGCGGATTGGCCTTCAGCAGCGGCAGGAAGACATGCAGCCCGTGGATCACGCCCCAGAGGTTGACCTCCAGCATCCATTTCCAGTCCGCCAGCGTCAGATCCGCCAGCCGCCCCGCAGGACCGACGCCCGCGTTGTTGCAGATCAGATCGACGCTGCCATGCGCCGCGAGCGTCGCCTCGGCCAGGGCCTCGACCTCGCCCACCCGGCTCACGTCGACCGGCACGGCCAGCGCATTGATCTCGGCCGCGGCGACCGCCAGCGCCTCGGCGTCGATGTCGGCGATGACCAGGTTCATGCCCTCGGCCCTGAGGCGCCGGGCAATCGCCAGTCCGATCCCCGAGGCCCCGCCGGTCACCACCGCCGTCCGCCCCTCAAAACCGCCGAATCCGGCCATGTCCCTCTCCTTGTTTCCGACCGGCCGCCGCTCAGGAAAGCAGCAGCAGGGGCAGCCCCGGCAGGGCGATGAGTAGCGCGACTTTCAGAAGATCGGCCACAACGAAGGGGATCACGCCCCGGTACATCTCGGTCAGGCCGAGTTCCGGCGCGACCGAGCGCATCATGAAAAGGTTGATGCCAAAGGGCGGGGTGATCACGCCGATCTCGACCACGACGACCATCATCACGCCCCACCAGATCAGGTCATAGCCCAGCCCCTGCATCAGCGCCCCGGTGGTCGAGGCGGTGATCATCATGATCGTCATGCTGTCCATGATCGTGCCCAGCAGGATGAACAGCACCGCGATCAGCGACACGATCATCCAGGGCGCCAGCTGGGTGTCGAGCAGCATGCGCGAGAGTTCCTGCGCCACCCCGGTCGAGGACATGAGGAAGGTCAGCGTCAAGGCGCCGATGATCAGGAAATAGATCATCGAGGTCGATTTCGTGGTGTCCGACGCGACTTGCAGGAAGTTCTGCCGGGTCAGGCGCCCGCGCAGCAGCGTCACCGCCACCGCCAGGATCGCGCCCAGCGAGGCCGCTTCCGTCGCGGTGAAGACGCCGAAGAAGATGCCGCCGATGACCAGCCCGAACAGGATGAAGGCCGGGATGCAGCGGAAAGCCGCCGCGCCGATCTCGCGCGGGTTCCAGGGCTCGCCGGCCGGTCCCGCTGCGCCCAGCCGCACCGAAAGGACGATGGCCACCATGTAGAGCGCCAGCGTGACCGCCGCCGGGATCAGGAGCGCCATGTAGAGGGACCCGATCGATTCCTCGACCAGCAGGGCATAGACGACAATCGCCGTCGAGGGCGGGGTCAGCTGGCCCAGCGTGCCGCCCGCCGTGATCGTCCCGGCCGAGAGTGCCGGCGAATAGCCGCGCTTCTTCATCTCGGGGAAGGCGGCCGAGCCGATGGTGGCGACCGTGGCGATGGAGGATCCGGTCAGCGCCCCGAAACCGGCGCAGCCTGCCACCGTGGCCAGCGCCAGCCCGCCCCGGAAGGGCGAGAACAGCGCATTGGCCAGCCGGTAGATATCGCTCGCCATGCCGCTGGTGACTGCGAAGCTGCCCATCATCAGGAAGAAGGGGATGATGGCGAGGTCGGCCGAGGTGAGCAGGCCCACCGTCTCGGACCCCAGCACGCTGACCGCGGCGCCGCTGCCGAAGAAGCCCATGACGCCCACCAGCGCGCAGAAGGTCAGCGCCGCGGCGACGGGCACGAAGAGCAGGATCATGACCCAGAGCACCAGGACCAGCCACAGCGCGCTCATCATCATGTTGCCGAGGAAATAGGTCTGGTAGCTCGCGGCAAGCCAGTAGCCCAGCGCCAGAACGCCCGCGCCCGCGACCAGCGCGGACAGGCCCCCCGCCACCGGCGCCCCGGGGATTTCCCGCGCCTGAAGGGCGATATTGACCAGACCCACCGGCAACGAGACCAGCAGCGCCAGCAGGATCATCGCATAGGAATACCAATGCGGGATCTGGAACAGCAGCGACTGCGAGCCGGTCGCCCAGGCCATCTCGACCTGCCCCCAGATCGCCCAGGCCAGCGCCACCAGGCAGCCGGCGAAGATCGTGGCGCCGAGGCACCTGAGCCAGGCCACGACCCGGGCCGGAAAGGTATTGACCAGAAGGTCCATCTCCAGGATCGCCCGCGCCGCCAGCCCGTTCGGCATGACCAGCGCGATGGCCGTGCACATCAGCGCCGCATAGATCTCGTTCGAGCCGGGGATCGAGACGACGAAGATGGTGCGCAGGATCACCACATCGACCGACATGGTGGCGCCGACCACCAGGAAAAGCCCGATACCGATCACCGCCATCGCGCTGGTCAGGCCCGAAAGCACCCGTGCCAGACGGTCGAGGCCGCCCGTCGGAACAGGGGCGGTCTCGGCCGCGGTGAGGGTGAGGTCTGCGTTCTCTTGAGCCATCTGCCCAAGCCCCTTTCAACAGGCCGGCGGCCGGTGCTTGCTGGCGGCCCCTGCCCGATCTCTGCATTCGACAGGCCGGGACCGGGGCGCGGCTGGATCCGCGCGCCCCGGCCCCCCGGGATCACTCGGCGCGGCGGTAGGCCGCAACACGCTCCCGATAGGAGTCGAGGATCGCGGCGCCGTTGTCGGTGCTCTCGACCCAGTTGCGGATCGCGGGTTCGGTCGCCACCTGCCAGATCGCCAGTTCCTCGGGCGAAAGGTCGGTCATCTCGACCGCGCCGACCAGCACCTGACGCGACTCGGCGTCGATCTCGTCCATGGCCCGGCCGATGAAGACCGACAGGTCCAGCCCGGTGACCTCGGCCAGCGCCGCCCGGCCCTCGTCCGTCAGGCGGTCATAGGATTGGCGGTTCATGATGACCGCGCCCGGCACCAGACCGAAGGCGAAATTCTCGACCCCGTAGCTGACCACCTCGTTGAAGTGGAAAGCGGCGACGGCATTGATCGCGGTGGTCAGCCCCTCGACCACGCCGCGGTCCAGCGCCTGATAGACCTCGGTGATCGAGATCGAGGTCGGCGCCCCGCCCAAGGCCTCGATCACGTCCGAGGTGGCGCGGCCGGTGATGCGGATGCGGCGGCCCTGCAGGTCGGCGGCGGCATGGACCGGGAAGCGGGTGAAGAGCCGCGGCGCGGTGGCGGTCACGAAGCCCAAGAGCACGAATTGCTCGCTCAGCGCCGCGTCCAGCATGCCGTCCTCATAGAGCCCCCAGAGCGCGGCCATCGCCGCCTCGGAACTGCTGGTCAGGTTCGGCAGGCCGATCACATCGGTGCGCGGGAAGGGCACGCCGATGGCGGGCATCTGGATGATGCCGATATCGGCCACGCCCGAGACCACGCGGTCCAGCATATTGGTGTTGGTGGCAAAGGGCGGCGGGAAGGGCTGGATGGTGAATTCCCCGGCCGCGGCTTCGTTGGCGCGCTCGATGAACGGGGTGTAGACCTCGTTCATGTAGAGGTGGTTTTCCGGCAGGGCCGTCGCCATGCGCAGCAGGGTCTGCGCCCCTGCCCCGCCGGTGGTGGCGGCCATCAGGCTCAGCGCGGCCAGCGCAGAGGCGCCCAGGCGCCCCAGTGTCGTCGTCATGTTCATCGGTCCCTCCCTGGATCCTTGATGTCGGACGGATCGTGCGGCCGCCTCCTCGGGCCGGAACGATCCGATATCGGGCCGCGCCGCCCCGGCTTCAGGCCGGGATCAGGCGCAGCGGCACCCGGGCAAAGCCCGCGGCATTGTTGTTGATCTTGCGCTCGGCCGGCCCCGCGGGCTCGATCCGGCGGACGCGGGACACCAGCGCCCCGACGATGGCCGAGAATTCCATCCGCGACAGCGCCTGCCCGGCGCAGGCATGGACGCCAGCGCCGAAGGCCATGTGGCCCAGCACCTTGCGCCGGTCGACGCGGAAGCTGTCGGGCTCTTCCCAGACCGAAGGGTCGCGCCCCACCACGTTGAGGAAAGCCGCCACCTTGTCCCCGGCCCTGAGCGGCACACCCCAGAGGTCGGTGTCGCGCGCCACGCCCCGGCCGACGGTGCGCGCGGGCGGCTCCATGCGCAGCGTCTCTTCAAATGCCGTGCGCACCAGTTCCGGCGCCTCGCGCAGGCGGTCCCATTGGTCGGGGTTGTCCGCAAGCAGCTTCAAGCCGTTGCCGATGGCCAGGATCGTCGTGTCGAATCCGGCGCTGAAGATGATGACCACCAGCGTCTGCGCGTCTTCCTGCGACAGGATCCCCTCGTCCGCCATGCGGAAGATGGCGCCGCCCATGCTGTCGGGCCGGAAATTCTCGCGCCGCATCTGATGGGCGAACCATTCCAGCACATCGCCGCTGCGCGCCTTGCTGTCGAGGAAGATCTGATTGCCCGGCACGTTGGAATTGAACGCAAGGTCGGCCCAGGGCAGCAGCCGGGGACGGTCCATGTCGATCACGCCCAGAATGTCGGGAAAGACCTTCAGCACGTAACGGGCGGCGATGTCTTCCACACCGTCGACCTCGCCCATCGCCACGATCTCGTCGGCCATCTTTTCGGCCTCGGCGCGGAAATAGGCGTCGTATCCCTTCAACGCCAAGGGGGAGAACAGGCTCATCATCGGCTTGCGCACCCGGGCGTGATCGGGCGGATCCTCCTGCACCAGGGTCTTGCGGATGAACTCGCGCTCGCCGAAGGCCTTCACGGTCGAGGTGAAAACCTCCCATTCCTTGAACATGACCTGCGCCAGCGCGTGCTGGCCGGTGACATAGACGCCGTAAGGCTCAAGCCAGCACACCGGCGCCTGCGCCAGCGCCTGGCGCATGATCTCCAGATTGTCGGGAATGGTTTCGTAGGTGAACGGATCGAGGGCGATCCGGGGCACATCCAGAAGCGTCATGGCTCCTCCTTCGCGCGGCCGGGCCGGGGCCCGGTGCGGCAGCACATTTCGCCCCTGGGGCCGCTACCCTCCTTGCGGTGATGGCCGGGTCGAACTGATTACTGTATAGCAATCATACAATCATAACTCAAGAAGAATGCCCTTGACCTGGAAAACCGGGACAGCGCGCCGGTTTCGTGTTTCTTTTCAATCGGATGGATGCAGCGGTTCCCCGTCATGGTCGCGGGTGAGTTTACGGTTGATTATGGTAGTATTGTATGATGATTCTGAACCTAACCCCCGACTCAAGGCGTTATCCCCGTGGCCAAGCCGCGAATCGCCGGACCGGGCGGTGCCTTTCCCGCGGGCCAGCGCGCCCCCGACCATCGACCCGAGGAGAATCCGATGACCGCAAATGCTACGCCACAGGGCGTGTCGCAGGCCCTGGCCGCGCATCTCGCCACCCAGCGCCCCGAGGCCCTGACCGAGGCCGACCGCCACGAAGCCCGCCGCGCGCTGGTCAATATCGTCGGCTGCGCCCTGGGCGGGGCCGAGCATGAGGCGGTCGGGATCGCCATCGCCGCCCGCGGCCCCTTCGCCGGGGCGCCGACCGCCCGGGCGCTGGGCCGGCGCGAGGGGTTCGACCCGCTGCTGGCGTCCCTGATCAACGGCATCAGCTCGCATGTGCACGATTTCGACGACACCACGCCCTCGAATTACATCCACCCGACCTCGCCCGTGGCCTCGGCGCTTTTTGCCTATGCCAGCGCCAACCCGGTCAGCGGCGCGGATTTCCTGCATGCCTTCATCCTGGGGTATGAGGCGGTCACCCGCATCGGCAACGCCACCTATCCCGCGCATTACCAGGCAGGCTGGCATTCGACCGGTTCCATCGGCGTCTTCGGCGCGGCTGCGGCCATCGGCCGGCTGATGGGCCTGAACGCCGAGCAGATGCGCCACGCGCTGGGGCTGGCCGCGACGCAGGCCGCCGGGATCCGCGACAATTTCGGCGCGATGGCGAAATCGCTGCACCCCGGCCGCTCGGCCGAGGCGGGCTATATGGCGGCGCTGCTGGCGGCAAACGGCTTCACCGCCGGGCCGACGCCGCTGGAAGGCCCGCGCGGCTTTGCCCATGTCACGACCGGCACCTCGGGCAGCTTCGATCTGTCGCTCATCACCCGTGACCTCGGCCGCGACACGCTGCTGCACGAGAATACCTACAAGCCCTTCCCCTGCGGCATCGTCGTGCATCCGACCATCGACGCCTGCCTGCAACTGGTCGCGGCGCATGGCCTGACGCCCGAGATGATCGAGGCGGTCGAGCTGGACGTGGCACCGCTGGTCCTCGACCTCTGCAACCAGAAGGACTTCACCGTCGGCCTGCAGGGCAAGTTCTCGATCTACCACGCCGCCGGGATCGCGCTGGCCCGCCACCGCGCCGGGCGCGCGGAATTCAGCGACGAGACGGTGAACGCCGCCGATGTGAAGGCGATGCGCGCCCGCGTCACGCCCCGGGCGTCGGACAAGGTGCCCGAGGACGGGGTGCATGTGACGCTCCGGCTCAAGGACGGGCGGGTGCTGACCAAGGAGTTGGACGCCTCCATCGGCAACATCCGCAGGCCGTTGTCCGACGACCAGCTGGCGCAGAAGTTCCGCGATCAGGCCGAGGTCCTGAAACCCGTGCGGACCGAAGCGCTGATCGAGGCGCTCTGGTCCCTCGACAGCGCGGCCGACATGGGGGCCATCATCGCCCTGGCCACGCCGGAATGAGCGCGCCCTCCCCCTCGGCCGCGCTGGCCCGCTTCGCCGCCGAGACCCCGACCGGGGCGATCCCGCCCGCGCTGCGCAACCTCGCCCGGCGTTCCGTGACCAGCGCGCTGGCCGCGGGCATTGCCGCCCGCCGAGACCTCGATGCGGCGGCGATGCTGCGGGTGCTGGCCCGGCTCTCTGGTCCCCCACGCGCCGGGGTGATCGCGGGCGGTCCGCGGCTCGACGTGACGCGGGCGGCCTTCGCCAATGCCATGCTCTGCAACCTCCTCGATTTCGACGACACCCATGCGCCGACCATCCTGCACCCGACCGCACCCGTCCTCGGCGCGGTCATGGCGCTGGCCGAGGATCTGGGCACGCCCCCGGCCGAGGCGATGACCGCCTTCACGCTGGGCTGCGAAATGGCCTGTCGTCTGGCCGATGCCGTCTCGCCCGAACACTACCGCCGCGGTTGGCACATCACCGCCACGACCGGCGCGCTGGGGGCGGCGCTGGCGGCGGCCCGGCTTCTGGGCCTCGATGCCCGGCGCAGTCTCTGGGCGCTGGGCCATGCCACGGCGCAGGCCTCGGGCACGGTCGAGACGCTGGGCACCATGGCCAAGAGCACGGGCGTTGGCAATGCGGCGCAAGCCGGGGTGTTGGCGGCGCTGATGGCGGCCGAGGGCGTGGCAGGGCCGGAAACGCCGCTGGAAGGTCCGCGCGGCTATCTGCGGCTGGTGACGGACCGGCCGGATCTGGAGGGGCTGGCGCGGGGCCTCGGGCAGGATTGGTCCTTTGCCCGCAACATGCCTAAGCCCTATCCCTGCGGCGTGGTGCTGAACCCGGTGATCGAGGCGGCGCTGGCGCTGCGGGCGGAGCTCGGCGCCGCGCCCATCGCCCGGATCGAGATCGCCGGCTGCCAGCTGCTTCTCGACCGCACCGACCGCCCCCTCGCCCGCCTGCCGCGCGACCTTCAGGTCTGCGCCCAGCATTGCGTCAGCGCGGCGCTGCTGCGCGGTCGTTTCGGCCCGGCCGAGGTCGATGCCGAGGCCGCCAATGACCCGCAGATCGCCGCCCTCCGTACCCGGGTGGGCCCCATGATCGTGGATCCCGGCCTTACCGTCGATGGCGCCCGCGTGACGCTCTGGCTGGAAGACGGCCGCAGCCTCTCGCGCACCATCATCGAGGCCGAGGGCAGCCCCCGCCGTCCCCTGAGCGACGCGGCGCTGGCGGCGAAACTGCGGGCGCAATGTAGCGATCCGGCCGAAGCCGAGGCGCTGCTGACAGCGCTGGCCGGGATCTGGACCGACGTACCACTTTCAGCCCTGACCGGCCAATGAGGAAAAAGGGCGCCGCGGCGCCCTTTTTCTGTCAACGTTCCATGTGGGTTTCCAGCGTCTTGGTGAACCCGGCCATCTGGCGCACCACATCGGGCTCATGCGGCAGACGGCGCAGGAAGGCCAGCCGTTCCTCCAGCCAGCTATCCTGATAGGCGTGGAAGATCAGCCGCTTGTTCGCCACCGCCTGCGGCGAGGCGCGCTCGATGAACATCTGCCGGCGGCGGTCGGAATAGGTGTCGAGGTGATCCTCGGACGCCCCTTCCAACAGGATCGCCGTCATCACCTCCAGCAGGTGATAGACATCGAAGAGGCCCGAGGTCAGACCCAGCCCGCCCGTCGGATTGGTGATATGCGCCGCATCCCCGGCCAGCACCACGCGGCCCACCCGCATCGTATCGGCGCAGCGCTGGTGCATCCGGTAGGGCGAGTATTGCACCAGCTCGTAGTCGCCAATCCCCGGGGCATAGGTGCGATAGAAGGCATCCATCCGCTCGGGCACACCATCAAGCGGCAGCGAGGCATCCTCCATCACCGTGATCCGCCACAGATCGCTGTCGTCGATCCGCACAATGATCGCGCCATAGACCGGATCCATGGTCAGGTTCGACAGCAGGAACCCGTGCTGGCGGAAATCGTGGCGAACATTTGTGGCGATGAAGCGCTCGGGATGGGTGATGCCGAAGAAATTGAGCTTCAGCAGCTTCTCGCGCACCGTGCTGCCGCCGCCATCGGCGCCGATCACCCAATCATAGCGCTCCTCCACCGGCCCCTGCGGGGTCTGCAGGGTCACGCTGACGCCCGAGGCATCCTGCGAAAGCCCGCTGATCCTGGTGCCGAACCGCACCGAGGTCCCCGGCAGCCGTTCCAGATGCTGCCAGGCGATCCGCGCCAACTCGTTCTGGCCCAGATGCAGGTTGTAGGGATAGGGCGTGATCGGATCCAGCGCGTCGAGCGACCAGTTGATCCGCTCATTGGTGCGGAACACCCAATGCGAGAATTCCTGCTTCACGAAGCCGGTCTTGCGCGCATCGTCCAGGACCCCCAGCCGGTCCAGCCCTTCCAGCACCGACCAATGGTAGACCATGGCGCGCGGCGAATCGACGATCTCGGGCTCGGCTTCGACCAGCGAGACGCGGATACCCGCCCGGGCCAGCCCCAGCGCCGTCAGAAAACCGACCGGCCCACCGCCGACCACCAGAACTTGTTTGTCGCTCATGCATCCCCTCTCCTGCGTCCTGCCGCCCGGGCGATGGCGGCTGACGAGGAAAGTGATATGATTGTATGATTATATGTGTCAAGTGCTGCCACCCGGAGGGCGACGCCCCGCCTCGGCCGCAGCATGCCGCTTGCCGTGGCGCGCAAGGCAACAACGGCGGGAACCGCCTTACCCGGTCCAGCGCTCGGCGATAGGCGGGGCCGCAGCCCCGCCCCCGCTGTCAGCGCCCCAGGGAGACCCCGAGACCGTCGCTGTCGAGGGAAACGCCGAGACCATGCTCGCCGCCCAGACCTGCGTTGATGCCACCGGTGTTGTTGCTGCCGGCACCCGTTCCGCCGCCGCCCAGATCAATGTTGATGCCGCCCTCGTTGTCGGAAGCGGCGTTGTCGCCGACCCCGACATTCAGTCCGCCGCTGTTGCCCGAGGCCGCCTCGGTCCCGGCCCCGACATTCACGCCGCCGCCGTTCCCCGACGCCGCGCTGGTGCCGACGCCGGCATTGATGCCGCCGCCATTGCCCGAAGCCGCGGAATCGCCAAGGCCGATATCGACCCCGCCGCCACCGATCTCGACGGCAACGCCGCCGCCGCCCGTGCCGGGATTGGTGCCGGGATTGGTGCCCGGGTTCGGGGTGACACCCGGGTTGGGCACGGTCGGCGTCCCGCCCGCGCCCGGCTGATCGCGCGCCGTCGCCTGCTGGCAATACCCGGCAAGCACCTGGCGCATTTCAGCCGCTGACAGGTTGCGGGCAGGTTGGTCGCAAAAGCTTGATCCGCTCTGGCTGAAAGTCGGAGCGGGAAAGCCCGCGCCGACCAGGGTCAAAGCGATGATCATTGGGTTTTTGATCTTCATCGTTCTTCTCCCGTGTGGTGAAAGGGTGCGTCAGGATCGCGACCCCACTGTCCCCCAACCGAGGAGTTCAGCGCAAAGTTTCAATCCTTAAATTGAAGGTTAAATTAAAATTTTTCATGAACGGCGGCCAAATGGGGCTCCGAATGCCATTCATGCAGGCAATACCGCCGCTCCCATCCCAGCAACCAAAACCGCCCCAAAACGCGGATTTTTCTGGTGGCGGTCAATTGAAATTATGGAAGTGATCCTCGATACCATAAATCGACTTATCATTTGTTTATACTTGATTTTTTCGGAAGAATCTCTGCCCCTTCCCGCATTCCGGGACGCATGACTGTATCGGACGATACCCGAATTTCTATCCCTGCCGCCCGCCAATCCCGCCGCGCAAAACGGGCGCAATCTGACGCAGCCCGGGGCAGCCCGCGTTCGTCGTTTCCAACCCCGGCGGGCGCTGAATATGCGGATCCGCCCCCGGACAAATCCGGTCTCTCGGCAAACCCATCGCGGCAAGGAGAAAGCTCCAGATCGCCATGATCCCACGCTATCGACCCAGCGCATCCGCAACGAAGCAGCCCGGCGCGGGCGCGTGAAATCACCTCGACCGCGGGGTCTGGGGGAGGTCACCAAGGCGTTTCGCGCACCCGATCCTGTCCCCCGAAACGCCCGGTGATCGGCCCCGCCGTCAGAAACAGGCGGGCCCACTTCCCTGCAGGGGTTACGACGGTGGATCGGCCCGAGCGGCGGCTGCGTCCGCCGCCTCGAAGCGGCACAGGGGCAACCCCGGACGCGGCCCGGAACGGCGGGCAGATCCCGGACGTGCCCGGCTTCAACGATGATCAAGGAAGAATGTGGTAGCGGAGGAGGGACTTGAACCCCCGACACGCGGATTATGATTCCGCTGCTCTAACCAACTGAGCTACTCCGCCACGCTGCCGGCGCCGGATCTTCGACCCGTATCGCTTGGCTGGCGGCTTCCTAGGGCAGGCGTCTGGCAGCGTCAAGAGGGAAATCGACCGGGGTTTCCCCCGCGCCGGGGCGGCGCTTTGACCCCTCGCTTCGGGGCTTCTGCCGGGCTAGGAAAAGGGCAAAGCGGAGGCGCCATGCAGACCCTTCCCCAGACCCGCGATCTGGTCCTTGTCGGCGGCGGTCATGCCCATGCGCTGGTGCTGCTGCGCTGGGCCATGGCGCCGCTGGCAGGCGCCCGGCTGACGCTGATCGACCCTAACCCGACCGCGCCCTATACCGGCATGCTGCCGGGGCTCATCGCCGGGCATTATCGCGCGGCCGAGCTGGAAATGGACCTGGTGGCGCTGGCCCGGCACGCGGGCGCCAGACTGATTCTGGGCCGCGCCACCGGGCTTGATCCCGAGGCGCGGCTGATCGAGGTCGCGGGGCGCCCGCCCGTGGCCTATGACGTGGCCTCGCTGGATATCGGCATCACCTCGGACCTGCCCGCGCTGCCGGGCTTTGCCACCCATGCCACCGCCGCCAAGCCGTTGGGCGGCTATGCCGAACGCTGGGCCGCCTTCGCCGCCGCGCCGCCGCCCGAGCCCAGGATCGCCGTGCTGGGCGCGGGCGTGGGGGGCGTGGAACTGGCACTGGCCATGCACCATCGCCTGCCTGACGCCCGGATCACGCTGGTCGAACGGGCCGGGGCGCTGCCGCATCTCGGCACGGCGGCCCGCCGTCATCTGCTGGGCCTTCTGGCCGGCCGGGGCATCGCGCTGGAAACCGGGGCCGAAGCGGTCGCGGTCGAGGCCGAGGCCGTGGTATTGGCCGATGGCCGCCGCCTGCCCTCGGATTTCACCCTGGGCGCTGCGGGCAGCCGGCCGCAGGACTGGCTTGCCACGACCGGCCTTGCCCTGACCGGGGGGTACGTGACCGTGGATCCGATGCTGCGCTCGGTCTCGCATCCCGGGGTCTTTGCCGCCGGGGATTGCGCGCATATGGCCGAAAACCCGCGCCCCAAGGCCGGGGTCTTTGCCGTGCGGCAGGCGCCGATCCTGCACCACAACCTGCGCGCCGCGCTCTCGGGCGGGGCGATGCGCCCATTCCATCCGCAGCGCGATTACCTGAAGCTGATCTCGCTGGGCGAGCGCGAGGCGCTGGCCGACAAATGGGGGCTGCCGCTGCATGGCCGGGCGATGTGGTGGCTGAAGGATCGCATCGACCGCAGGTTCATGCGGATGTTCCACGCGCTTCCCGCCATGCCCGCGCCCCCCCTGCCCGCCGAGCGCAGCCTCGGCCTGGCCGAGGCGCTGGGCGACAAGCCGATGTGCGGCGGCTGCGGCGCCAAGGTCGGCCCCGACGCGCTGCGCCGGGCGCTGAGCGCGCTGCCGCCGGCGGCGACGCTGGAACTGGGCGCGGGGGATGACGCGGCGGTGCTGGAGCTGGGCGGGCAGCGGCAGGTCCTGGCGACCGACCATCTGCGCGCGGTGACCGAGGATCCCTGGATGATGGCCCGCATCGCCGCGGTGCATGCGCTGGGCGATGTCTGGGCGATGGGGGCCCGGCCACAGGCGGCGCTGGTCAGCCTGATCCTGCCGCGGCTGTCCGAGGAGCTGCAGGGCCGGACGTTGGCCGAGATCATGGCGGGCCTCGGCGGGGTGCTGACCGAGGCGGGTGCCGCCATCGCCGGGGGCCATACAACGCAGGGCGCGGAACTGACCATCGGCCTGACCGTCACCGGCATCGCCGGGGACCGGATCCTGACCAAGGGCGGCGCGCGCCCTGGCGAGGTGCTGATCCTGACGAAGCCCCTGGGCTCGGGCACGCTGCTGGCGGCCGAGATGCAGAAACGCGCGCCCGGCCGCGCCATCGCCGGGCTCTGGCCGTTCCTGACGCAAGGCCAGGGCGCAGCGGCGGCGATCCTCGCGCCCCGGGCCAGCGCCATGACCGATGTCACGGGCTTCGGCCTGGCCGGTCATCTGGACGAGATGCTGAGGGCGGGCGGGGTGGCGGCCGAGATCGACCTCGGCGCGGTCCCTTTCTACGAGGGGGCCGAGGCGCTGGCGGCGGACGGCGTGGCCTCGACCATCGCTCCGGCCAACCGCGCCGCCCTGATCGGCCGCATCGCGGCGCCGCCCGGGGCGCGCACGGCGCTCCTCTACGATCCGCAGACGGCGGGCGGGCTTCTGGCCTCGGTGCCCGAACGGGAAGCAGAGCGCCTTCTGACCGCGCTGCGCGAGGCGGGCTATACCGCCGCCGCGATCGGGCGGATCCAGGCGCTGGAGGCGGGACCCGCGCTGCGGGTGCAGGGCTGAGGGAGGGGTTTCGCCCTCGCCCCCCGCTGTCGCGGGCGCCTCGGGCGACCAGCGGCGCCGCGTTCCGCGGCGCCGCAAAGCCGGGGGACGCTGCCCCCCGGACCCCCCGGGATATTTAAGGCGCAAAGAAGGGCTGCGGGTTGTGCCGGAGGGGCGCAACGGGGCGCGGCGGCTTTTTTGGGGCGGGCTCGGCAGCGGCTGGCGCCCGGGCCTGCCGGCAGGGCGCGGCGGCGCTTCCTCGCCAACGGGTCGGCGGCGGGGCGCGGGCGGTCGCGTTTTTCTGGTCAGGCGGTCCCGGGCGCGGCAGGATGGCGGGGGAGGTGCCCAATGCCCGACAATCCGATCCGCCCGACCATTGCCCTCGACGCGCCCGGCAAGCGGCACGGGTTCCTCAAGCTGCCGCATTCGCGCAATGACAGCGCCTGGGGGGCGCAGATGATCCCCCTGACGGTGATCCAGGGCGCGCCGGGACCGACCGCGCTGCTGACCGGCGCCAATCACGGCGACGAATACGAGGGGCCGATCGCCCTGCAGGCCCTGGCGCATGAGCTGGAGCCGGACGATCTGACCGGGCGGCTGATCATCCTGCCCTTTTTCAACCATCCGGCCTTTCGCGCCGGGACCCGGGTCTCGCCGATCGACGGCGTTAACCTTAACCGCGCGTTTCCCGGGGCGCCCGATGGCAGCGTCACCCAGAAGATCGCCGATTACGTGGCGCGGCAGTTGGTGCCGCTGGCCGATCTGGTGGTCGATTTCCATTCGGGGGGCAAGACGCTGGATTTCCTGCCGCAGGCCTGCGCGCATGTGCTGGAGGATGCCGGGCAGCAGGCGCGCTGCGTCGCCGCCGCCCGGGCCTTCGCCGCGCCCTATACGCTGATGCTGCGCGAGATCGATGCGGTCGGCATGTATGACAGCGAGGTCGAGGGTCAGGGCAAGACCTTCGTGACCACCGAACTGGGCGGCGGCGGGACGGCGACGGCACGCTCGGCCCGGATCGCGCGGCGCGGGCTCAGGAACGTGCTGATCCACGCCGGGCACCTGCGGGGCGCGATGGATGACCCCGGCACCGTGATGCTCGATATGCCGGGCGACGAATGCTATCACGCCGCGCCCTGCAGCGGGCTGGTGGAACCTCTGGTCGATCTGGGCGAGCCGGTGCATCGGGGCATGGCCCTGGCGCGGATCTGGCCCATCGAGCGCAGCGGCGGCGCACCCGAGACGATCCTGGCGCAAGGCGCGGGGATCCTGGCGGCGCGGCATTTCCCGGGGCTTGCCCAGATCGGCGACACGCTGGCGGTGGTGGCCGTGCCGCGGACGTAGGCATTCACTTTGTCAATAATCGGCAGCAAAAAGGGCGGGCGAAATCCGCCCGCCCTGTCACTTTCCCAACAAAACCGATTCTCAGACTCCGACGCCCGGGCCCAGGCAACCCAGCGGCGCCTGGCTTTGCTCGACCTCGTAGAGTTCGGTCGACGGCCCGTCGAGGCCCTGGAATACCGCCCTCAGCCCGTCGCCCTCGGCGAAGAAGCGCCAGCATTGTTCGTCGTCCGGCGCGTTGTCATAGACGAAGCAGATGTTGCCCGCGCGTTCGTACCAGCTGCCGTCCTGGCATTCCTGACCGATGAAGGTCCAGCGCACGCGGCGGTCGGGCAGGTATTGCTCGACCCCATAGGGGGTGCCCTGAAAGACGTAGCTCAGCGTCCGGCCCAGCGTATAGGCGTCGAATTCCTCGGCGCTCATCGGGGTGGGTCCCCCGGCGGCGGGCGGCGGGGTCTCGGCGGCCAGCGGCAGGGCGACGCTCAGCGCGGTGGCAAGAACCAGAAAATTGGCGCGGATCATGGCAAGACTCCCTGGCAGGTTCCGGGCACTCTGCCAGAGGGCCGGACAAAGGGCCAGCCGCCCGGCCGTCACGATGCCGCGAGTCGGGAGGCGCAAGTCGGACGCCGCGCCTCAGCCCCGCAGCAGCGCCTCGGCGCTGGGCAGGGGGGCGGCGTCGTGCTGGGCCAGGACCTCGGCCAGACGCTTGTCCATCACCGCCTTCCACAGGGGCGGCACCAGCGCCAGCATGGCCATGGCCGGCAGCGGCGCGGGCAGCATGGCCGACCCCTCGGGCACGGTGAGCTGCGGATAGGGCCGCGCGGGATGGGCATGGTGGTCCGAATGGCGCGGCGCGTTCAGCGTCACGGCCGAGGAATACCAGCCGACCGAATTCCAGGCGTGCCAGGGCCCGGCCGGTTCGAACTTGCCATTGGCCAGCCGCCGCCGCTTCAGCCCGTAATGCTGGACGTAATCGGCGACCAGCATCTGCGACTGGGTATGGGCGCAGAGCGCCACGTAGATCAGCAGCCCCTTCAGCCCGAAAAGCGCGAAGGCCAGAACCAGAAGCGTCACCTCGCCGGTCATGTAGAAGACATAAGGGTTGATGCGCTTGCGCCCCGAGCGGCGGGTCATCGCCTTTTCCGCCCGATAGCCGGTGATGAAACTACCGTACCAGGCCTTGGGCAGGAAGGACCAGAAGCCCACCCCCTTGTCGGCCGACACCGGGTCCTGCGGCGTCGCCACATAGGGATGATGCACGAAGCGATGGGCCGAGACATGGTGGCCGAAAAGGAAACCGATATAGACCGCCGTGCCGAGCCCGGTCATGAACCGGTCCGAACGGTGGATCAGCTCATGCGAGGCGGGGTTGCCGATCTGGCCGAAAAACAGGCCGAAGCCCAGGATTCCGGCCACCCAATCCAGCCCGTGCAGGTTATGGGTCAGCGCCCAAACACCCAGGGGCAGATGCGTCAGCTGCAGGAAGCCCAGCAGGATCAGCAGGTTGTCGCCCACCGGCATCTCGCTTTCGTCGGCCGGGTCGGGGAATTGATCGACGGCGATCCACATCAGGCCGATCGAGACCGGGGCAAGCCAGATGGCCCAGCCGCCATGGAAGGCGCCCCAGGCCAGCAAAGCCGCCGGCAGAAGGGTGGCGAAAGTGAAGATGGTCAGGCGCATGAGCGGGTCCAGAGCACGGGTACGGTTAACGGATACGCGCGGATTTGGGCAAGCATAAGGCATTGCGCCCCTTCCATCCATGCGACCGAGAGGCTACTTGCTGGAAAACAGCCCGAAACCGGCCCGGAGGCCCCATGTCCTTCTTCGGAAAGCTCAAGGAACGGATGTTCCGCTCGTCCTCGAAGCTCGACGAGGGGCTGGATGCGCTGGTCGCCGCCGAACCCGCCCCCGAGGCGCCGGATGCGCCGATCCCCTCGCCCGCGCCGATCGTCGCCCCCGATGCCGCGAAACCGGGGCTGCTGTCGCGGCTGACCGGGCGGCAGGACGCGCCCCGCCGGGTGCTGGACGACGCCTTTGTCGAGGAGCTGGAGGATCTGCTGGTGCAGGCCGATCTGGGCGTGGATACCGCGCTGAAGGTTACGGCCAATATCGCCGCGGGCCGCTTCGGCCGCCGCGTCACCACCGCCGAGATCAAGGAGGCGCTGGCCGCCGAGATCGCGCGCATCATGGAACCGGTGGCGCGCCCCCTGCCCCTTTACGCCAAGAAGCCGCAAGTCGTGCTGGTGGTCGGCGTCAATGGCGCGGGCAAGACCACGACCATCGGCAAGCTGGCCAGCCAGTTCCGCGCCGCTGGCAAGTCGGTGATCATCGCCGCGGGCGACACGTTCCGCGCCGCGGCGGTGGAACAACTCCAGGTCTGGGGCCAACGCGCGGGCGTGCCGGTGATGACCGCGCCCGAGGGCTCGGACCCCGCCTCGCTCGCCTATGACGCGCTGACCCGGGCTCAGGCCGAGGGCGCCGACCTCTTGATGATCGACACCGCGGGCCGCCTGCAGAACCGCGCCGATCTGATGGAGGAATTGGCCAAGATCGTCCGCGTCCTGCGCAAGAAGGACCCGTCCGCGCCGCACAACACCCTGCTGGTGCTGGATGCGACCACCGGCCAGAACGCCCTGACCCAGGTCGAGGTCTTCCGGCAGATGGCCAATGTCTCGGGCCTGATCATGACCAAGCTGGACGGCACGGCGCGGGGCGGCGTTCTGGTGGCGCTGGCCGACCGGTTCGGCCTGCCGATCCATGCCATCGGCGTGGGCGAACAGATCGACGACCTCGATTCCTTCGACCCGCAGGATTTCGCCGCTGCCCTCACCGGCACCGGCCCGTGACACGCTCAGCGAAAGCCCTGCCGGGCTTCGTAGAGCCGCAACAGCGAGAGCACGGCCACCACGATCACCGTGGCCAGGATCGCCAGCGGCAATTGCCCGGCGCCGCAGCCAAGGCCGATGGCGCCGGCCATCCACAGCGAGGCGCCGGTCGTCACGTTCTGGACCTGCCCCTTGGAGGTAAAGATCACCCCCGCCGCCAGGAAGGCCACGCCCGCCGTCACCGCCTCGATCATGCGCAAGGGATCGCTCTGCTGCTCGCCCGGGGCGCCGAAGTCGAGCCGCGCGATCTGCAGCCCCAGCAGGACGAAGAGACAGGCGGCGACCGAGACGAGGATATGCGTGCGCAGCCCCGCGGGTTTGCGGCGCCATTCGCGCTCGATCCCGATGGCCGCGCCCAGCGCCAGCGCCACCAGGAGTCGCAGCGCATAGGCCGGCAGATGGTCGAGGCCGGCGGAGAAGTCGGTGGCGATCTGGTCGAGCATGTCGGGTGTTCTAGCGCGCGCCGCGGCGCTTTCCAGGGGGTGCCCGCATGAGCGAGTGGCTGATCGCGCACGAGGGCACCCAGACCGGCCTCTATCTGTCGATGGCGCTGGCGCTGGCGGCCGCGGTCCTGCACGCGATCTTCGGCGCGCTGCAGAAGGGGCGGCACGATCCCTGGCTGTCGCGGGCGGGGATCGACGTCTTCGCCTTCCTGATGGCGCTGCCGGCGGCGCTCTTCCTCGTCCCCTGGCCCGAGCCGCATCTGTGGCCGATATTCGGGGGCGTCTTCGTCATCCATGTCGCCTACAAGATCCTGCAGGCCATGACCTATACCCGCGGCGCCTATACCGTGGTCTATCCGGTGGTGCGCGGCACCGGCCCCCTTTTCACGGTGTTCGGGGCATGGCTGATCTTCGGCGAGACCTTCAACCTCTGGCAATGGCTGGGCGTCGCGGTGCTGCTGGGCGGGATCTATGGGCTCGCGCTCTATAACCTGCGCAAGATCACCACGGGCCGCGAGCGGCTGGTTCCCGCCCTGGGTTTTGCCGTGGCGACGGGGGCGATGGTGGCGGTCTATACGACCTTCGACGCCTATGGCATCCGCGCGACAGCGGACCCGTTCACCTTTCTCGCCTGGTTCTTCGTCATCGACAGCCTGTTCATGCCGCTGGTGAGCGCGCGGCGGATGATCGCCCTGCCCCGGGCCGAGCGCGCCTCGCTGCTGCGGCGGGGCTTCGTCGGCGCGCTGGTGGCTTTCGCCAGTTTCGGCGGGATCATGCTGGCGACCCGGCTGGGGCCGGTCGGCCAGGCGGCGGTCCTGCGTGAGACCTCGACGGTCTTCGCCGCGCTGATCGGCTGGCTGATGCTGGGCGAAAGCACGGGGCCGCGCCGGGTGGCGCTGATGGGGATGATCGCGGCGGGGGCGATCATTGTGCAGCTGGCGGCGTAGGGGGTGGGATGAAATCCCACCCTACAGGTCCGCATCGTGGCGTTGCACGCGCAAGGGGCCGGTAGGCTGCGTGCTCGCACGCTCCCCGCGCAACGCTGTAGGGTGGGATTTCATCCCACCCCGCGCAACGCCTCAGGCCGGGACCGTCATCCCCTGCAACACCTCGGCCGCGATCTCGAAGGAGCGGATCCGCTTGGCCGGGTCATGGATCGCACCGGTGAGGATCAGCTCGTCCGGCTGGGTCCGGGCGATCATCTCGCGGAACCGTCGTTCCAGAGTCTCGGGCCCGCCGGTGGCCGAGAAGCCCAGCGCCCCGTCGACCTGGCGCAGCAGGGCGGCCGGCACCTCGCCCGCCACGTCCTGCACCGGCCGGGGCAGCTTGCCCGGCTGGCCGGAACGCAACCGGGCGAAGGCCAGCACCTGCGACGAGCGCAGGAAATGCGCCTCGTCATCCGTCTCGGCCGCGAAACACCCGGCCGCGACGATGGCATAGGGCCGCTTCAGATAGTCCGAAGGCCGGAAGGTCGAGCGATAGATCGCCAGCGCCTCGTCCAGCGCGGCCGGGGCGAAATGCGAGGCGAAGGCATAGGGCAGGCCCAGATAGGCCGCCAGCTGCGCGCCATAGAGGCTGGAGCCGAGGATGGTGAGCGGCACGTTGGTCCCGGTCCCCGGCACGGCCTGCACCCGCCCGCCTTCGTTGGCGCCGAAATAGCCCAACAGCTCCACCACATCCTGCGGGAAGGTGTCCTCAGCCTGCATGTGGCGCCGGAGCGCCCGCATGGTCACCTGGTCGGTCCCCGGCGCCCGGCCGAGGCCGAGGTCGATGCGCCCCGGATAAAGCGTCGCCAGCGTGCCGAAGGCCTCGGCCACCGTCAGCGGCGCATGGTTGGGCAGCATGATGCCGCCCGCGCCGACGCGGATGGTCGAGGTCGCGCCCGCCACATGGCCGATGACCACGGCGGTGGCGGCGCTGGCGATGCCGACCATGTTGTGATGTTCGGCCAGCCAGAAGCGGTGATAGCCCAGCCGTTCGGCGGCGCGCGCCAGGGCGACGCTGCCGTTCAGCGCGTCGGCGGCGGTCCCGCCTTCGGGAACCGAGGCCAGATCGAGGATCGAGAAATGCTGCACGGGTGTAACTCCTTTCCCCCTACCTAAGCCGGCCGCCGGGCCGTACAAGGGTCGGGGCGCAGGGGCACCCGGTCAGACGCCGGTCACACCCCGAGGCACCAGCGCATGATCGCCTTCTGCGCGTGCAGACGGTTCTCGGCCTCGTCCCAGATCACCGAATGCGGCCCGTCCATCACGGCCGAGGTCACCTCGTCCTCGCGATGCGCGGGCAGGCAATGCATGAAGAGTGCATCGGGCTTGGCGCGCTCCATCAGCGCCTCGTTCACCTGATAGGGGCGCAGCTGGTTGTGGCGGCGCTCCTTGGTAGACTGGCTGTCATGCATCGAGACCCAGGTATCGGTCACCACCAGATCGGCGCCTTCGACCGCGGCGGCCGGGTCGCGCATGATCCGCACTTCCGAGCCCTTGTCGCGGGCGAAACGGACCCAGGCATCCTCAGGGTCCAGCGTCTGCGGCCCGGTGAAGGTGAAGTCGAAGCCGAATTGCCCCGCTGCCTGCAGGAACGAGGCGCAGACATTGTTGCCGTCCCCCGCCCAGACCACCCTCTTGCCCGCGATGGGTCCGCGATGCTCCTCGAAGGTCAGGACATCGGCCACGATCTGACAGGGATGCGTCCGGTTGGTCAGACCGTTGATCACCGGCACGCTGGCATATTCCGCCATCTCCTGGATCACCGATTCATCGAAGGTGCGCAGCATGATCAGATCGACATAGCGGCTGAGGACGCGCGCCGTGTCGGCGATGGTCTCGCCATGGCCGAGCTGCATCTCGCTGCCCGACAGCACCATGGTCTGCCCGCCCATCTGCCTGACACCCACGTCGAAACTGACACGGGTCCGGGTCGAGGGCTTTTCGAAGATCAGCGCGACCATGCGCCCCTTGAGCGGCTGCTCGTCGTCGGGCGCGCCCTTGTGGCGGCCCTGGCGGGCCTGTTTCATGGCGGCGGCGCTGTCGATGATGGCGCGCAGCTCGGTTGCGTCGGTGGTATGAATATCGAGGAAATGGTTCATGGGACTGGACTTTCTGGATCGGGAGCGAGGGGGCGCTGCCCCCTCTTGGCCTGCGGCCAATTCACCCCCGGCGTATTTGCGGCAGAATGAAAATCACTTGCCTTCGGCGGCGGAGGCGGCGGTATCGAGGCGGGCGACCGCCTCGGTGATATCCGCGTCGGGGATGTTCAGCGCGGGCAGCAGGCGCAGCACATTGTCCGCGGCGGGGACCACCAGCACGCCCGCCTCGCGGGCGGCGGCGGCGAGTTCGGCCGCGGGCTTCTTGCACTTCAGCCCCAGCATCAGCCCCAGGCCGCGCACTGTCTCGAACGTGTCGGGATGGGCCGCGACCAGCCCTTCGAGCCGCTGGCGCAGCAGGCCCGCCTTGCGGCTGACCTCGTCCAGAAACCCGGGATCCGAAACGATCTGGCTGACCTTCAGCCCCACGGCGCAGGCCAGCGGGTTGCCGCCATAGGTCGAGCCATGCGTGCCCGCCACCATGCCCGAGGCTGCCTCTTCGGTGGCCAGCACCGCGCCCAGCGGGAAGCCGCCGCCGATGCCCTTGGCGACCATCATGATATCAGGCGCCACACCGGCCCATTCATGGGCGAAGAGCTTGCCAGTCCGGCCCATGCCGCATTGCACCTCGTCGAGGATCAGCAGCGCCCCGGTCCGGTCGCAGGCGGCACGGATCGCGCGCAGGTCTTCCTCGGGCATCGGGCGGATGCCACCCTCGCCCTGCACGGGTTCGACCAGCACGGCGCAGACGCTGTCATCCATCGCCGCCTCGAAGGCCGCCATGTCGCCCCAGGGCAGATGCTTGAACCCGGGCATGAGCGGACCGAAGCCCTTGACCATCTTCTCGCTGCCCGAGGCGGCGATGGCGGCGGTCGAGCGGCCGTGGAAGGCCCCTTCGAAGGTCAGGATCGTCTCGCGCGGGGCGCCCTTCTCGTAATGGTACTTGCGCGCCATCTTGATGGCGAGTTCGGCGGTCTCGGTGCCGGAATTGGTAAAGAAGACCGTATCGGCAAAGGTCTTGTCGACCAGAAGATCGGCCAGCGCCTGCTGCTCGGGGATCTTGTAAAGGTTCGAGACATGCCAGAGCTTGCCGGCCTGCTCGGTCAGCGTGGCCACCAGCTCGGGATTGGCGTGGCCCAGCGCGTTGACGGCGATCCCCGCCCCCATGTCGAGGAATCGGCGCCCGTCCGCCTCGATCAGCCACGAGCCTTCGCCCTTCACGAAGGAAAGAGGCGTGCGGTTATAGGTCGGCAGAACGGTCGAAATCATGGGAATGCCCTTGGATGCGAAGGCCCATTCGTGCCGAAGGCAACGGGCCAAGTCAATGCGGGTTCAGAGGGGGAACTGCGGCCAACGGGCGCGCAGCAATGATCGTCAGACGCGGGTCAGCGTCGGCGTCGCAGCGAAAGAGGGGCGCTTTGGTCGATCATTCCCGCCGCATAGCGCAGGGCGCGGGATTTGTCGAGGCTTCTGTTGGCAGGGCGCGCGCAGGGGCCGGATGCCGCCGCCGCGCCCGGGGGCCCCGGGCCCCCGCGGCACACAGGCCCCTTGCCGCCCCTCCTTGCGTTAAGTATCCCAGTCTCAGGATCCCACGACGCCCGCAGGCCCCATGCCCTCCAGTTCCAGACCCCCGCCGCGTGAGCGCGCCCTGCCCGTGCAGGCGCCCCAGGCCGGATGGTGGAGCGGCTGAGCCGATGCGACGCGCCCTCCTCTTCCTCGCGCTCGTGCTGCCGCTCTCCGGCTGTTTCGAGACCGCGCCGCTGACCGAAGCCGCGAGCCGCGCGCTTCAGCCGACCGCGGGTCCGGCGCAGCTCAGCGTTCTGGATGGCGCGGTGGCGGTGGCGGGCCCGGCGGGCTATTGCGTCGATGCCGAGGCCACGCGCGAAAGCGACATCGAGGCTTTCGTGCTGCTGGTGCGCTGCCGCTACACGCTGCGGCCGTCGCCCGTGCTCAGCGCCACGGTGACCGGGCTCAATTCCGACGGCAACCCCGAGACCTTCCGCCGCCTCACCGGCTTCCTGCAAAGCGCCCCGGGCCGGGCGCAGCTGTCACGCTCGGGCGATCCCAGCGATGTCGAGGTGCTGGAGGCGACCTTTGCCGAGGGCGTGATCTGGCTGCTGATCCATGACACGGGCAACCCCCAGTCCTTTGACGAGACCTATTGGCGCGCCATCCTGCCGGTTGCCGGGCGGATCGTCACGCTGTCGGTGCTGGCTGCCGCCGACCACCCCTTTGAGCGCGACAGCGGGCTGGGGATCCTGCGCAGCTTCGTCATGCGGATGCGGGCGGTGAACGCGGGCGGCTGAGGCGTCAGCGCTCAGGCCACCAGCACGATACCGATGATCGACAGCGCCAGCAGCGCCATTCCCGCCACTTCCAGCGGCCGCGGCCGCTCGCGGAAGAAAAGCGCCGAGACGAGGATGGAATAGAGCAATTCCACCTGCCCGAGGCTGCGGACATAGGCCGCGTTCTGCAGGGCGAAGGCCACGAACCAGCCAAGGCTGCCCAGCACGCCGGTCACCCCGACCAGGGCCGTCGCCCGCCAGGACGCCAGCACCCGCCCGACCTCGCCCGGCTCGCGCCAGCCAAGCCAGAGCGCCATGGCCAGCGCCTGGAAACTGGTGGCCATGGCCAGCGCGGCGGTGGCGCGGAACAAGGCGTCCTGATGCGCCACTTCCAGCGTGGCGCCCCGGTAGCCGATGGCGGAAAGGCCGAAGAGCGCGCCCGCCAGCACGCCCAGCATCGTGGCGCGGTTCAGGATGCCGCCCTGCCGCCAGCCCTGGGGCGGACGCGAGATCAGGATGACCCCGGCGACCCCCACCAGGATCGCCACCAGGCCGGGGGCCGAGACTTCCTCGCCCAGCACCAGCGCCGAGAAGGCCGCGACCTGCACCGTCTCGGTCTTGGTGAAGGCGATGCCCACGGCGAAGGAGCGTTCGGAAAAGAGGGCGACGGTGCAGAAGGTGGCGACGATCTGGCCCAGCCCGCCCAGCACGGCGAAAATCCAGAACTTCGGCCCGGGCAGCGGCACCGGCTGCGGATCGAGCGCGAGCAGCAGCGCCAGCCCGGCGAGCGCCAGCGGCGCGGCGAAGAGGAAGCGCGAGAAGGTGGCGCCGCCGGTGCTGAGCCCCAACCCCTTCAGCCGCTTTTGCAGCGTGAAGCGCAGGGTCTGGACGGCGGCGGCGGCGAGGGTGACGAGGACCCAGAGTTCCATGGCATTCTTCCCGGCGGAGTCGGCGACCCTGATACGCCTGGGTCCCGGTCGGCACCAGCCCCGACGCCGCGCGGAGCATGCGGGGGGCCAGCCCCCCGCCCCCCCCCCGCCAAAGGGGACCCTCGGGTCCCCTTTGGAAACCCCCGAGGATATTTCCAGAACAAAGATGAAGATTATGGGGAGGTTAAGCCGCCTTCTTTGCGCTTCAAATATCCTCGGGGGGTGAATGCCCGCAGGGCAGAGGGGGGCAGAACGCCCCCCTGCGCGCTCCCCGCAGGCGCTAGCGCACCGAGGTCGCGCGGCGGGTCGACATCAGCAGATGCGTCTCGGATTGCGTCACCGCCTCCAGCTTGCGGATCCGCGAGAGGGTCTCGTCGAGATGGGTCAGCGAATCCGTGGCCAGATCGACGATCACATCCCAGCGCCCGCTCGTCGCATGCACCGCCTGCACGGCGGGCATGGCCAGCATCCGCCCCACCGCGCGATCGGTGCCCGGTCCCTCGATCGCCACCATCATCAGCGCCCGCACCGGGCTTTCCGCCAGATCGCCACGGGTCAGCGCGGTGAAGCCGGCGATCTCGCCCGCCGCGACCAGGCGGTTCAACCGGGCACGCGCGGTGTTTCGGCTGATGCCCAGTTCCGCCGCCAGCGCCGCCAGCCCCAGCCGCCCGTCGCGCTTCAGCGCCGCCATGATCCTCTGGTCCGTGGCATCCAGGCTGACCATTTTGCCCCCTCTGGCTGTGCATTTCGCTCAATAAGCCGCCCGAAACGCGCATCCTGTCAAGCAGAACGCCTGCCGTTCCGCGCTATATTCAGCCCACCAGAGCCGCGAGGATCCCATGACCCAGACCCATTGCCTGCTGATCGGCGCCCCCGTCGATACCGGCCAACACCGTCCCGGCTGCCTGATGGGCCCGGCCGCCTATCGCACCGCGGGCCTCGCGCCCGCGCTTCAGGCGCTGGGCCATCGGGTGAGCGATCTGGGCGACGCCGCCTGCGTCCCGGTGCCCGCGACGGTCGCCAATCCGGCCGTCCATCATCTGCCCGAGACGCTGGGCTGGACCCGCGCGCTGGCCGCGATGGCCGAGGCGGCGATGGCCGAGGGAATGCCGATCTTCCTGGGCGGCGACCATTCGCTGTCCCTGGGTTCGGTCGCCGGGGTGGCAGCGGCGGCGCGGGCGCAGGACCGGCCGCTCTTCGTCCTCTGGCTCGACGCGCACAGCGATTTCCACACCCCGGCCAGCACGGAATCGGGCAATCTGCATGGCACGCCGGTGGCCTATCTGGCCGGCCGCCCGTTCGAGGGCTTTCCGCCCTTCCCGGCCCCTGTCCCGCCGGAAAACATCTGCCTGTTCGGCATCCGCTCGGTCGATGCGGCCGAACACGCGGCGCTTCTGGAGCATGAGATCGCCATCAACGACATGCGTGTCCTCGACGAGCGCGGCGTCGTGGCCCCCCTGCGCGAATTCCTGGCGCTGGTCGAGGCGGCGGACGGGTTGCTGCATGTCTCGCTCGACGTCGATTTCCTCGATCCCGTCGTCGCCCCGGCGGTCGGCACCACCGTCCCCGGCGGCGCCACCTTCCGCGAGGCGCATCTGGTGATGGAACTGCTGCACGAATCCGGGCGCGTCACCTCGCTGGACCTGGTGGAACTGAACCCGTTTCTGGACGAACGCGGGCGGACGGCGCATCTGATGGTGGATCTGGTCGCCTCGCTGATGGGCAAGAAGGTCTTCGACCGGCCGACCCGCGCCTATCGGGGGCAGGCATGATGCGCGATCTTCCCCAACCCTCGGCCCAGGCGCTGGTGCCCTTCGTCTCGGTGGCTGAGATGATGGCGACCCTGCACCGCATCGGCCTCGAATCCGCGCTGGTCGACCTCACCGCAAGGATCGAGGCCGAGTTCCGCCGCTGGCCGCTCTTCGACAAGACGCCGCGCGTCGCCGCCCATTCGCCCATCGGCGTGATCGAGCTGATGCCGACCTCGGACGGCAGCCGCTATGCCTTCAAATACGTGAACGGCCATCCCGGCAACACGCGGGCGGGCCTGCAGACCGTCACCGCCTTCGGCGTGCTGGCCGAGGTGGCGACGGGCTATCCGCTGCTGATCTCGGAAATGACGCTGCTGACGGCGCTGCGCACGGCCGCTACCTCGGCGCTGGCGACGCGGGCGCTGGCCCGGCCGGATGCCCGGGTGCTGGCGCTGATCGGAAACGGCGCGCAGGCCGAATTCCAGGCGCTGGCGCTGCGGGCGGTCTGCGGCATCGACCAGGTCCGGCTCTACGACACCGACCCCGGCGCCACCCGGAAATGCGCCCGGAACCTGCGCGCGGCGGGGCTGCAGGCCATCGCCTGCGACAGCGCCGAGGCCGCGATCCAGGGGGCCGACGTGATCACCACCTGCACCGCCGACAAGCGCAACGCGACCGTCCTGCACGACAACATGGTCGGCGCGGGCGTGCATATCAACGCCATCGGCGGCGATTGCCCGGGCAAGACGGAGCTGGCGCCCGCCCTCCTGTCCCGCGCCACCACCTTCGTGGAATACGAGCCGCAGACGCGGGTGGAGGGCGAGATCCAGCAGGTCGCGCCCGGTTATCCGGTGACCGAGCTGTGGCAGGTGCTGACCGGCGAGGCCGCGGGGCGGACGGCTTCGGGGCAGATCACCCTCTTCGACGGCGTGGGCTTCGCCATCGAGGATTTCGCGGCGCTGGGCTGGCTTTACGACCAGCTCGACCCCGGGACCGCGCGGCTCGACGTGATCGCCGATCCCGACGACCCGCGCGATCTTTACGGGATGGTGATGCGGGCGCGGTGAAATCCCGCTGATCACGACCGCTTTCGTGCTAGGCTGACGGGGCCTCCGGCGCGACCGGCGCCCGGGCCGGGGCATCGGCATTCGGCGCCAATGCGGTTTTCCCATGATGCGTTTTGCCTGCCTCGTCCTTGCCGCCCTCCACCTCGCCCCCGCTGCCGGGGCGCAGGGGGTGACCGATTGCGACCGGCTCGCCGGCTATCTGCCGGTGCCCCGCACGCCCGATCTGCCCCCCGATCTGCGCGGTGTGGCCGAGATCGCCGAGCCCGCGCAGGCCGTCGCCGCCTGCGAGGCCGCGCGGCGCAGCGATCCCGACCCGTTCCTCGCCTTCCTGCTGGCCCGCGCGCTGGAGGCCGCCGATCCCCAGGATCCCCGCCTGCCTGTCCTCGTCGCCGAGGGCGCGGCGGCCTCGGCCCCCTTTGCCGCCAGCCGTCTGGGGCTGCTCTATCAGCGGGGCCATGGCGGCCTGCAACGGGACGACGCCCGGGCCCGCGCGCTGTTCGAGGAAAGCTGCGCCGCCTTCCCCGATCCGCAGTCGCTGGCGGGCTGCAACAACCTGGCCGCGGCCATGGTGCTGGCCGAGGAATTGCCCGCGGCGGTCACGCTCTTCGAACAGGCCTGCGACGTGGGCCTCGGCCGGGCCTGCGCCAATCTGGCCGACCGGATCGAGGAGGGGCGCGCGCCAGGCTATGACCCGCTTCGGATGCAGCCCCTGCGCGAACGCGCCTGCGACCTGTTCGAACCCCATGCCTGCATCCAGGCAGGCTATGCGCTGACCCAGACCGACCCGCACGAGACGCTGGGCGCCCTGCGTCGCTTCGAGATCGCTTGCGATCTGGGCCTGGCCGACGGCTGTTACCGGGCGGGTGCGGTGATGCGCGACGCGACGGACATGGAATTCGGCTGGCGCGCGCGGCAGGAGGCCTTCGGCCGGGGTTGCGACGGCGGGGTGGCCGAATCCTGCTACGAAGTCGCCGTCGGCCTGGTCTATGGCGAGGACGGCACCGGCAGCCTGGCCGATCCCGGCGAGCAGGCGCAGGGGCTGGCGATGTTCGACCAGCTCTGCACCGACCGCGATCCCTGGGCCTGCACGGACCTCGGCTATCTCTATTCCGAAGGACTGGCCGTGACCCGCGATCCGGCCCGGGCGGTGGCCTTGTCGGCGCGGGCCTGCGCGCTGGGTCTGGCGGTGGGCTGCAACAACCTGGCGGTGCATCTGGCCACCGGCGACGGCCTGCCGCAGAACCTGCCGCAAGCCGCGCGCTATTACGAACAGGGCTGCGCCGGCGGATCGGGGCTGGCTTGCCTCAATCTGGGCGACATGCTGGCGGCGGGGGATCTGGGCACGCCCGATCCCGCCCGGGCGCAGGCCGCTTTCCGCAAGGGCTGCGATCTGGGTGAAGCCGAGGCCTGCACGCGCTAAGCCGCGGGTCGGGCGCGCAATTCCCTTTTCGCCCCGGCTTCCGCCCTCGCCGCCCACGTGTTAGCCTTCCCCGAAGACCGCGGACAGGACAGGCGACGAGGGACCTGCACGATGCACCGATGGCCGGCCCTGGGGGTCGCTCTGGCTTTCCTGCTGCCCGCGCCCCTCTGGGCCCAGGCCACCGACTGTGACCGGCTCGCCGGTTTTTCCCAGCTTCCCCGGATCGAGGGCGCCGCCGGTCCCTATGTCGTGCACGAGCCCGCGGCCGCCGTCGCCGCCTGCGAGGCCGCGCGGGCCGCCCGCCCGGACGACCCCTTCTTCGATGTCCTTCTGGCCCGGGCCAGGCTTGCCGCCAATCCCGAGGACCGCACCGTCGTCGAACTGCTGGCGGGCGTCGTCGAGGAAATCCCGCCGCTGGCGGCCTCGGAACTCGGGCGGCTCTACGAGATGGGATTGGCCGGGCTGCCGATCGGCGACCGGCAGGCGCGCGATTTCTATCGCCTCGCCTGCGACAGCTGGCCGGACCGCCTTGCCGCCCCGGGCTGCACGCGCCGTGCCGTGATGATGATCGAGGGGCGGGGCGGGCCGGCCGACGAAACCGGGGGCTTCGCGCTGCTCGACAACCTCTGCCGCTCGGGCTGGGGTGGCGCCTGCACGCAGCAGGCCTTCCAGACCGACCTGCGCGGCACCGGCGACTACGAGACGCTCGGCCAGGAAATCGCCCGGCTTTTCGAGGCCGGATGCGACGCGGGCGACCTTCTGGCCTGCAGCCAGTTCGGCTTCCGCCTGGAACTGGGCGATGGGGTCGACCTCGATGTCGCCCGCGCGCAGGCCCTCTACCGCCGCGCCTGTGAGGGCGGCGAGCCGCAGGGCTGTTCCTATCTGGGCGAAATCTACCGCTCGGGCCTCGGCGTGCAGCCCGATCCCGAACAGGCCGCGCATTTCTTTACCCTGGGATGCGAGGGCAACGACCCCTATGCCTGCGTGACCTTGGGCGACATCCTGTCCGAGGGCCGCGGCGTCGCCCGCGACGTCCCCCGCGCCATCGTCGCGCTGGAACGCGCCTGCGGCCTGGGCGATCCCGAAGCCTGCGACATGGCCGACGTCCTGCGCTGAAATCCCCGCCCTCTGGGAGTGTCCGACGATGCAACGACCGCTGTCCCTGGCCCTGCTGACGATCCTGCTGGCCGCCCCCGCCCTGGGCCAGACGCCCCCCACCAAGTGCGACCGGCTGGCGGGCATGCGCTTTGCCCCCCGCGTACCGGACGCGGGCGGCGCCGACATCATCACCCGCGGGCCCGAAGCCGTCGCCGCCTGCGAGGAGGCGGCCGACCGCAACCCCGCCGATCCCCATATCGCCCTGCAGCTGGGGCGCGCCTATCTGGCGGTCGATCCCGCCGATCCCCGGGTGCCGGGCCTCTTCACCGCGGCTCTCGACGCGCTGCCTGCACTCGCCCGCCTCAGGCTCGGGACGCTTCACGACCACGGCTGGGCGGGCCTGCCGCAGGACGTGCCGCGGGCACTGGCGCTCTACGAGGAAGCCTGCGCCCTGACCGGCCAGCCCGGGGCGCTGGTGGCCTGCAACAATGTGGCGCTGGTCCTGCTCGAGGGCGATGACGCCCGCCAATACCCGCGCGCCCTGGGTCTGCTGGAGGCCGGCTGCACCGCAGGCGATCCCTTCTCCTGCGAGAATCTGGGCTATGAATACGAGACCGGCACGCATGTCGTGCAGGACCGGCGCCGTGCCGTGGCGCTATACCGCCAGGCTTGTGACGCGGACTCGGCGCTGGGATGCTCGAACCTCGGCAACGCGCTCGCCGATGGGTTCGACGGCCCGCCGGACCTGCCGCAGGCACAAGCCCTGTTCCGCCGGGCCTGTGACCTGGGCGAGATGCTGGGCTGCTCGAACCTCGGCTGGGCGCTGTGGCAGGGCTATGACGGCCCCGAGGACCCCGAAGCCGCGCTTCCCCTCTTCCAGCAGGCCTGCGCCGCCGGGATCGGCGTGGGTTGCGGCAATCTGGGCGACCTGCATTACGACGGGATCGTCGTTGCGCAGGATCACGCCGAGGCCGCCCGGCTCTACGCGCTGGGCTGCGACGGCGAGGACGGCTGGTCCTGCCTGCAACTGGGTCTTCAGCTGCGCGGCGGGACCGGGGTGGCGCAGGATGACGCGCGCGGTCAGGCGCTGATCCGGCAGGGCTGCGATCTGGGCGACAGCGACGCCTGCGCCATGGCTGCGGCCCTGGACTGAGGCAGAGGCGGCTCTTGCCACAGCCCCCCTGAACGGCTATCCGCCGCGCCTGACCCGCAGGAGGCAACGCAATGGCACGCAAGGGCAAGGGCCGCCCCGTCAACGGCTGGCTGATCGTCGACAAACCGGCGGGCGTGACCTCGACCTCGGTCGTGGGCAAGGTGCGCTGGGCGCTCGACGCGCAGAAGGCGGGCCATGCGGGCACGCTCGACCCGGCCGCCACCGGCGTCCTGGCCGTGGCGCTGGGCGAGGCGACGAAAACCGTCCCCTATGTCACCGATGCCACGAAAGGCTACCGTTTCCTTGTCCGCTGGGGCGTGGCCACCGATACCGACGACGCCGAGGGTCAGGCCATCGCGACCAGCGACGCCCGCCCGACCGATGAGCAGATCGAGGCCGCCCTGCCGGCCTTCCGGGGCCTGATCCAGCAGGTCCCGCCGCAATATTCCGCGGTGAAGGTCGAGGGCGAGCGCGCCTATGACATCGCCCGCACGGGCGAGGCGATGGACCTCGCCGCCCGGCCCCTTGAGGTGGAGAAGCTGGTGCTGCTGCGCCGCCCCGACGCCGATACCGCCGAATTCGAGATGGTCTGCGGCAAGGGCGGCTATGTCCGCGCCATTGCCCGCGACCTCGGCCGGGCGCTGGGTTGCCTCGGCCATGTCGTCTGGCTCAGGCGGGACTGGTCCGGCCCGTTCCGCGCCGAGGAGGGGATCGGCCTGGCCGAGATCGACGCGCTGGCCCGCACGCCCGAGCTGGACGCGCGGCTCCTGCCGCTGGAAGTCGCCCTGGCGGGCCTGCCGGAACTGCCGCTCGCCCCCGAGGGCGCGGTACGGCTGAAGAACGGCAACCCCGGCCGGGTCCTGTCGTCCCGCGCCGCGCCCGGCGACATCGCCTGGGCCAGCTTCGAGGGCAAGCCGGTCGCCGTCGGCACCTATATGGGGGGCGAACTGCACCCCAACCGTGTCTTCAACCTCTGACCGGGCCTTCGTTTCAAGGATCCAGGCCCTGCCTTGCGCGGCGTACGGCGACCTGAAAGCGCCCCACCTGTCCCCACCCCCAGCGTCGCCCCCGCGATAGCCTTGCGGTTTCCAAAGGGCATGCCGCTCGTGGCGGGGGCGCGAAGGTCTGCCGCCCGTCCCTGTCTGCCTGCGCGCGCCAACCCGACCCCGGCCCCTCCCCGAGAACCCGATGCCGCCGAAACTCCGGCGCCTGCGCAGGGATGCTGAACCCGCCCCCCACTCCGTCCCAGCCCCCCTGTCGCATCACCGCATCGTGCCAGAGATCGCCGTCGCGGTTCTTTCCGCTGTGAATCGCCCCCTTGAATGGGGATCTCCGCGTCGGGAAACACGCCAATCCAGCGCGCTGGTCAGGAACACCGCCCAGCGCCCCTGCTCACAGCCGCCCTCCTGCGCGGCTGGAAGCCCGCCACGGCTCCCGCTCCCAACGGAGCGCCCCTCTGTCCCTCTTACCACCCGCTCTGATCCGAAACCCCAACGCGCCGGTTACAGGCGTCCCTGCGCGACACCTCCCCCGCAGCCCGGTCGCCCTCCCCTCCGATCTCGACGGCAGGCATCCCCTGACCCCGCCCCTCATCTTTGCGCGCCAAATATCCTCGGGGGTTTCTCAAGGGGGTGGAAAACCCCCTTGAGCGGGGGGTGCGGGGGGCGGCGCCCCCCGCATGGTCGCCCTCGCCCTGACGCCACCGGCGTCGGGGCCGAGGGCGAAACCCCTCCCGCTCTGGACCTTCCCCGCCGCCGGGTGTTTAACTCGCGCAGCATGACAGAGGGAGAGGCATGATGGCCGTCGGTTCGCGCATCCGCACCTGGTTCGAAGGACGCTGGCACGAGGGCGATGTCCCGGTGATGCGGGCCGCCGATCACGGCGCCTGGCTGGGCAGCACGGTCTTCGACGGCGCCCGCTATGTCGACGGCCTCACCCCGGACCTCGATCTGCATCTGGCCCGCGTCAACCGCTCGGCCGAGGCGCTGATGATCCAGCCGACGATGAGCGTCGAGCGGATGCTGGACATCGCCCGCGAGGGGCTCGAGGGCTTCGCGCCCGCCGTCTATATCCGGCCGATGTACTGGTCGATCCACGGCGGCCCCTCGGGCGTGCTGCCGCTCTATGGCGAGACGGGCTTCGCGCTCTGCCTCGAGGATATCCCGATGGCGCCTGAGGACGCGACCACCACCCTCACCACCACCCGCTTCCGCCGCCCGACGCTCGACGTGGCCGTCACCAATGCCAAGGCCGGCTGCCTCTATCCCAACAACGCGCGGATGCTGGCCGAGGCCAATGCCAAGGGCTTCGGCAACGCGCTGGTGCAGGACAGCCACGGCAATGTCGCGGAATCGGCCACGGCGAACGTCTTCATGGTCAAGGACGGCGAGGTCTTCACCCCCATTGCCAATGGCACCTTCCTCAGCGGCATCACCCGCGCCCGCCACATCCAGAACCTGCGTGCCGACGGCGTGACGGTGCATGAGGCGGTGCTCACGCTCGACGATTTCCGCGCCGCGGACGAGGTGTTCCTGTCCGGCAACATGTCCAAGGTCACCCCGGTCAGCGCCTTCGACGATGTGACCTATGCCATCGGCCCGGTGACCCGCCGCACGCGCCAGCTCTACTGGGATTGGGCGGCCTCGGCCCGGTGAGGGAACGCTCGCGCCTCTTCCGACGGGTGCGGATCCTCTACCGGGGGCGGACCGAATACGCCAAGCGCTTCCGCTACGGGCTGATCGTCTTCGACGTCGCCTCGATCCTCTATTTCATCCTCGCCGCCGCCCTGCCCTATTCGGGCTGGGTGACGGCGATCAACCTCGGGCTCGGGCTGGTGATTCTGCTCGATTTCCTGGCCCGGCTCTGGGTTGACGACAACCGGCGGCGCATGCTGCTCAGGATCTACACCATCGCCGATATCGTCGTGCTGCTATCGCTGGTGGTCGCCCCCTTCCTCAGCCACGACATCACCTTCCTCAGGATCCTGCGCGGCCTCAGGCTCCTGCATTCCTATCATTTGATCACCGACCTCAGACGCGACTGGAAGCTCTTCCGCCGGCACGAGGAAACCTTCGTCGCGGGCCTGCATCTCTTCGTCTTCCTGTTCGTGACGACCTCGCTGGCCTTCGCCCTCTTCTTCCCCGCGCATACCGGCTTTGCGGCCTATGTCGACGCGCTCTATTTCACCGTGGCCACCCTGACCACCACGGGTTTCGGCGACATCACCCTGCAAAGCACCGGCGGCAAGCTCTTCTCGGTGGCGGTCATGGTGGTGGGTGTGGCGCTTTTCGTGCAATTCGCCCGTGCCCTCTTCCAGCCGCCCAAGGTCCGCTACGAATGTCCGACCTGCGGGCTCAACCGCCACGACCCCGACGCCGTGCATTGCAAGCATTGCGGCGAACAGCTCAAGATCAGGACACCGGGCTATCGCGACTGACCCGGGCAACCGCCCGCCCCGCACCCCTTCTGGACAGCCCGCGGCGCATCCGCCAATATGGCCCGACCAACCGGAGACACTGAATGCGCAAGTTCCTCGTCGTGCTGGACGACAGCCGCGAATGCCTGAACGCGATCCGCTTCGCCGCACTCCGGGCTGCCCATACCGGCGGCGGCGTCACCATCCTGTCCATCATCCCGCCCGAGGAATTCCAGCACTGGATCGGCGTGGCCGACCTGATGCGCGAGGAAGCGCGCGAGCGGATCGAGGCCCATTTCGAGGTCTTCGCCAAATGGATGCGCGACAAGCACGCCATCCAGCCGGAGCTGGTGATCCGCGAGGGCAAGCCCGTGGACGAGATCCTGGGCCTGATCGCCGAGGATCCCGAGATCGGGATCCTGGTCCTCGGCGCGGGCTCGGACCGGGCGGGGCCCGGCCCCCTCGTGACCCAGCTGAGCCGCAACTCGGGCTCGCTGCCGGTGCCGATCACCATCGTGCCGGGCACGATGGACAAGGCGCGGATGGAAAAGATCGCCTGATCAGCGCCACCGGTCGAGCCTGAGTCCAGCGGCGCGCCCCTCGCCGAATCCTGCCTCCGCCCCCAGCGCGGTCTGGGGATCGAGGTAGAGATCCGCCGCCGCCTCGCCCTTCAGATGGCGGTCGAGGAAGGCGGCGGCGAAATGCTGGGCGATGGCGTTCATCCGCACGCTGTCCCAGACGGGATCCGCGTAATGCTCGAACGGCGCCCAGCCGAGCTTGGCGCTCAGCGCGTGGCTCTCGGCCGGCGCCGGGATCGGCGCCGCGGCATTGTGACCGGCGTTATGAAAGGTCAGCAACCGGCCCCGCGCCGCCTCGGCGATACCGCGCATCCCGTCATAGCCCGACACCGTGTCGCGATCCCCGGCCATGACCAGAAGCGGCATCCGGGCCAGCGCGGACAGGCCGTTGTCGCGCCAGAGCCCGTTGGCATTGCCGAAGGGACCGATGGCGATGACCGCCTTCAGGGCCTCGGGCGGCGGCGGCACGGCGCCCTCCAGATGACCCGCCAGCAGGTCATGCGGCGGCGCCTGCTCGTGCTCCCGCACGCCGGGTGCAAGGCCAGCGCCCGCTGTCACCAGCGCCCCGTAACCGCCCATGGAATAGCCGACGATCGCCGCCGCGTCCCCGGCGTTGGGCAGGTCCGCCAGCGCCCCCAGCAGGAAACGCTGGTCGAGCGGCCGGTGGTGGAGCGTCTCGCCGAAGGGGCGCTGATCCTCGTAGAGGCTGCCGGGATGATCGGCGGCGCCGACCAGATACCCGCGCGAGGCCAGCGCCTCGGCCAGATGGGCCATGAGGTAGCGGTTGCCCGGATAGCCGTGTGAGATCAGCACCAGCGGAAACCGGCCCGGCGCCGGATTGGCATTGCGCGCGGCGCGGCCCTGCAGGGTGATCGCCGTCTCGCCGTCGCGCAGAAGCGTGCGATAGGTGCCGCCCGCCCGGGTGTTGGTCAGCGCCGGATACCAGAGTTCCGTGACCAGCGCCCGGGGACCGCGGACCAGCGCCTCGCCCGAGGCCGCCAGATCCACGCGGTCGGGATCGGTGACGGTCAGGGTGCGCACGCCCACCGGAAACGGACCGGGACCGGCGAGCGGCGGGGAATCGGGGCGGGTGGCGTCGACGCGGTTCTGCTGGCTCATGGCGGCGAGACTGCCCGCACGCCCGACCCTGCGCAAGGTTGCCCGGCCGGGCCAATCCGCGTATCAGCGGGCCAGCGCCCATGACGCCCATCACGGAGACCCGCCCGATGTCCCAGCCCGCCCCCCTTCCTGCCTCGCTTCCCGCCGACGACCGCCTGATCGTCGCCCTCGACGTGCCGAACGTGGTGCAGGGGCTCGAGATCGCCCAGCGGATCGGCGATCAGGTCAGCTTCTACAAGATCGGCCTGGGGATGCTGACCGGCGGCGGGCTGGCCCTGGCCAACGAGCTGAAACAGGAGATGGGCAAGCGCATCTTCCTCGACATGAAATTCTTCGACATCCCCGCGACGGTCGAGGCGGCGGTGCGCGGCATCGCCCGCTTCGACCTCGATTTCCTGACGGTGCACGGCGACCCGCACGTGGTCCGCGCCGCGCGCGAGGGCGCCGCGGGCAGCGGGCTGAAGATCCTGGCGGTGACGGTGCTGACGGCGATGGACCGCGCCGATCTCGACGCCTCGATGATCGTGGCGGGCGAGATGGCCGATATCGTCACCGAACGCGCCGACCGCGCCTTCGCCGCGGGCGCCGACGGGGTGATCGCCAGCCCGCACGAGGCCGCCCGCATCCGCGCCCTGCCCCGCGCGGCGGGGCGGCTGATCGTGACACCCGGCGTGCGGCCCGCGGGCTCGGCTGCTAACGACCAGAAACGCATCGCCACCCCGGGTGACGCGGTGCGTCTGGGCGCCGACCACATCGTGGTCGGCCGCCCGGTCTGGTCCGCCCCGGACCCGGTGGCGGCGGCCCGCGCCATCGTCGCGGAACTGGCCGGCGCCTGAGAGGGGGAGGGGTTTCGCCCTCGTTGCCCGCTGCCGCGGGCGCCTCGGGCGACCAGCGGCGCGGCGTACCGCCGCGCCGAAGGAAGGGGGGCCGTCTGCCCCCCTCTGCCCTGCGGGCATTCACCCCCCGAGGATATTTGAAGCGCAAAGAAGGCAACTTAACGCCCCCTTAACTATCATCTTTGCGCTGTAAATATCCTCGGGGGTTTCCAAAGGGGGCCCGAGGGTCCCCTTTGGCGGGGGGTGAGCGGCGTTTCGGAAACGCGTCAGTGGCGCGCCTCTGGCCGCGAACGCCGCGCCCGTGGCGCGGCCGGGAGTCGAGGGGGCTGGCCCCCCGCTCCTTCCCGTCCCGCGCCAGTCACAGAGGCTCGATATCGCCCTCGGCACGGGTCGCGTGGAATTCCGCCACGAAGGCGGCAAGCCGACCGCCTGCGATGGCGGCGCGCAGACCTGCCATCAGCTCCTGATAATACTGCAGGTTGTGCCAGGTCAGCAGCATGGAGCCGATGATCTCGTCGGCCTTCACCACGTGATGCAGATAGGCGCGCGAATACTGGCGGCAGGCCGGGCAGCTGCAGGCTTCGTCCAGCGGCCGCGGATCGTCCTTGTGCCGGGCGTTCCGCAGATTGACCGAGCCGCGGCGGGTCCAGCCCTGGCCCGTGCGCCCCGACCGCGACGGCAGCACGCAATCCATCATGTCGACGCCGCGCTCGACCGCGCCCACGATGTCGTCGGGCTTGCCGACGCCCATCAGGTAGCGCGGCCTGTCCTCGGGCAGGAAGCCCGGCGCATAATCGAGAACGCCGAACATGGCCTCCTGCCCCTCGCCCACCGCCAGCCCGCCGATGGCATAGCCCTCGAAGCCGATCTCGCGCAGGGCCTCGGCCGATTCCGCGCGCAGGTCACGGGTGACGCCGCCCTGCATGATCCCGAAGAGCGCGTGCCCCGGCCGGTCGCCGAAGGCCTCGCGCGAGCGGCGGGCCCAGCGCATCGACATCCGCATGGATTCCGCCACCACCTTGTCTTCGGCTGGCAGCGCCGGACATTCGTCGAAGGCCATGACGATATCGGAACCCAGCAGCCGCTGGATCTCCATCGAGCGCTCGGGCGTCAGCAGGTGCTTGGAGCCGTCGATATGCGAGGCGAAGCGCACCCCCTCCTCGGTCAGCTTCCGCAAGCTGGCCAGCGACATGACCTGGAACCCGCCGGAATCGGTCAGGATCGGCCGCTCCCAGTTCATGAACTTGTGGAGCCCCCCCAGCGCCGCGATACGCTCGGCCGTCGGGCGCAGCATCAGGTGATAGGTATTGCCCAGCAGGATATCGGCGCCCGTGGCGCGCACCGACTCGGGCATCATCGCCTTCACCGTCCCGGCCGTGCCGACCGGCATGAAGGCGGGGGTGCGGATCTCGCCCCGGGGCGTGTGGATCACCCCGGTGCGCGCCGCCCCGTCCACCGCACTCAGCTCAAAGGAAAACCGCTCGACCATCCGCCACCTCGTTTTGACGGGGCTTGTAGCCGCTCGCGGCCGCTCTTGCCAGCCCGGGCCGGGGACGGCACACTCGCGCCCATGAGCACCATCACCGAAAGCCGCACGGGCGGTATCCTCACCCTGACGCTGGAGAACGGCGTGGCGCATCCCCTGTCGCTGGGCATGATCCGGGCGCTGCACCGGGCCGTCGAGGGCGCGCAGAGCGATCCCGAGACGAGGGTCATCGTGGTTCACGGCCCCGGGCGGATCTTCAGCGCCGGGCACGACCTGAAGGAAATCGCCGCCCACCGGGCCGATCCCGACCGGGGCGCGGCCTATATCCGCGACCTCTTCGAGAGCTGCGCGGCGATGATGCAGGCGCTGGCCGGGTCGCGCAAACCGACCATCGCCCGGGTCGAGGGGCTGGCCACCGCCGCCGGGCTGCAATTGATCGCTGCCTGCGATCTGGCCTTCCTGTCGGAAAGCGCCCGCGTCTGCCTGCCCGGCGTGAAGCGCGGCGGCTTCTGCACCACGCCCGCGGTCGGCGTCGCCCGCAAGGCCAGCCGCGCGGCCCTGATGGAACTGCTGCTGACGGGGGCCGAGAAATCGGCCGATTGGGCGCTGCGGGCGGGGCTTGCCGCCGAGGTGCTGCCGGACGCGGCGCTGGCCGCCCATGTGGCCGAGGTGGCGGAGACGCTGGCCGGGCGCTTCTCGCCCATCTCGGAAAACGGGCTGGCCGCGACCCGGCAGCAGCTGGACTTGCCGCTCGACCAAGCCTATGCGCTGGCGACCGAGGCGATGATCGGCCATTTCATGGACCCCGCCCTGCGCGATCCGGCGCTGCCCGGAAAACCCGCCGCCGCCGCGGAATGACGGCCGCCCCCTTTACGCTTCGCGGCGAGAAACTTATATCTTCGCTCAGGAATACCTGAGCCCCGAGGAAGGCATGGACGCCTCGCAGAACCAAGAGCCCGCCGAAGGCACCCCGCTGATCGCGCCCTCGACCACCGAACACCCGCTTTACGAGCAGGTGGTCGATGCCTGCCGCACGGTCTTCGACCCCGAGATCCCGGTCAATATCTATGACCTGGGGCTGGTCTATACCGTGGCCATCGACCCCGAGAACAAGGTGAAGATCGTCATGACCCTGACCGCCCCGGGTTGCCCGGTGGCCGGCGAGATGCCGGGCTGGGTGCAGGATGCCGTGGGCTCGGTCCCCGGCGTGCAGGATGTCGACATCGACATGACCTTCGACCCGCAATGGGGGATGGAGATGATGTCGGATGAAGCCCGTCTTGAACTGGGGTTCATGTAAGTGTTCGGCATTCCCGGAAAATCCCCCGTCACCCTGACCCCTGCGGCCGAGCGGCACGTGGCGCGGCTGATGGCCAAGCAGGGCAAGATGGGCCTGCGGATCGGCGTCAAGAAGGGCGGCTGCGCGGGGATGGAATACACGATGGCTTTCGCCGATGCGATCGAGCCGCATGAGGAGATCGTGCAGCAGGGCGAGGCCCGGGTGCTGATCGCGCCGATGGCGCAGATGTTCCTCTTCGGCACCGAGATCGACTACCAGACCGGGCTTCTGGAATCGGGCTTCAAGTTCCGCAACCCGAATGTCTCGGAGGCCTGCGGCTGCGGCGAGAGCGTGAAATTCGAGGATGTCGAAACGCTGAAGGCGAAGCTCGACGCGGCGACCAAGGCCGGGTGAGTCCCAGAGACCGCCAAGGGCGGGGGGCTGCCGCCCCCCGCACCCCCTGCTTCAAGGGGGATGGTGGCCCCCCTTGCAAATTCCCCGGTGCGTATTTCCGGCAGAATGAAAGACGGGCCCGGCGTGAGGCTGGACCCGTGAGACAGTCTTGCCGAAAGGTAAACGGCGGCAGCCAAGCCCTTGATCTTCCAGGGCCTGGCCGCGTGTCCCACGCGTGGGACACCCGATTGGCTTAATCCTCGCCGGGCAGGATCCGCACGCCGCCCTTGGCCGCCGAGGAGGCGAACATCGCATAGGCCTTGAGTGCGGTCGAGACGGCGCGCTTGCGGGGGGCGGCGGGTTTCCAGGGCAGCGGGCCCTTGGCCGCGCGCCGGGCCTCCAGCGTGGCCTCGTCGACCGCCAGATTGATCGAGCGGTTCGGGATGTCGATCTCGATCCGGTCGCCGGTTTCCACCAGGCCGATCAGCCCACCCTCGGCCGCCTCGGGCGAGGCATGGCCGATGGAGAGGCCCGAGGTCCCACCCGAGAAGCGACCGTCGGTCAGCAGCGCGCAGGCCTTGCCCAGCCCCTTGGATTTCAGGTAGCTGGTCGGGTAGAGCATCTCCTGCATCCCCGGCCCGCCCTGCGGCCCCTCGTAACGGATGACGACCACATCGCCTTCCTTGACCTTGCCGGTCAGGATGCCGCTCACCGCGTCGTCCTGGCTTTCATAGACCCGCGCCGTGCCGGTGAATGTCAGGATCGACTCGTCCACCCCCGCCGTCTTCACGATGCAGCCGTTCAATGCGATGTTCCCGAAAAGCACCGCCAGCCCGCCGTCCTTGGAGAAGGCATGCTCGACATTGCGGATCACGCCCTTGTCGCGGTCGGCGTCCAGCGCCTTGTAGCGGTTGTCGGTCGAGAAAGCCTGCGTGGTGCGCACGCCCCCCGGCGCCGCGCGGTAGAATTCATCGACCGCCGGATCGTTCGCGGTCTTGATGTCCCAGGTCGCCAACGCCTCGGCCATCGAGCCGGAATGCACCGTGCGCGCCTCGCCATGCAGCAGGCCCCCGCGATGCATCTCGCCCAGGATCCCCATGATGCCGCCGGCGCGGTGGACGTCCTCCATATGGACGTTCTGCGTGTTCGGCGCGACCTTGCAGAGGCAGGGCACCTTGCGGCTGAGCCGGTCGATGTCGGCCATGGTGAAATCGACCTTGCCCTCATAGGCGATGGCCAGAAGGTGCAGCACGGTATTGGTCGAACCGCCCATGGCGATATCCAGCGACATCGCGTTTTCGAAGGCCTCGAAAGTCGCCACCTCGCGCGGCAGATAGCCGGGCTCGTCCCGTTCGTAATGCGCCTTGGTGATCTCGACGATGCGGCGGCCGGCGCGCAGGAAGATTTCCTTGCGGTCGGCATGCGTCGCCAGCATCGAGCCGTTGCCGGGCAGCGCCAGGCCCAGCGCTTCGGCCAGGCAGTTCATCGAGTTCGCCGTGAACATGCCCGAGCAAGAGCCGCAGGTCGGACAGGCGTTCTCCTCGAAGGCCTGCACCTGTGCGTCGGTGTAATTGTCGTCGGCGGCGACGATCATCGCGTCGATCAGGTCGACCTTGCGCACTAGGTCACCGACCTGGACCTTGCCCGCTTCCATCGGCCCGCCGGACACGAAGATCGTCGGGATGTTGAGCCGCATGGCGGCCATCATCATGCCGGGCGTGATCTTGTCGCAGTTCGAGATGCAGACCATCGCATCGGCGCAATGGGCGTTGACCATGTATTCCACGCTGTCGGCGATCAATTCGCGCGAGGGCAGCGAATAGAGCATGCCGTCATGGCCCATGGCGATGCCGTCATCGACGGCGATGGTGTTGAATTCCTTGGCCACGCCGCCCGCCGCCTCGATCTCGCGCGCGACCATCTGGCCGAGGTCCTTGAGGTGCACATGCCCCGGCACGAATTGCGTGAAGCTGTTGACCACCGCGATGATCGGCTTGCCGAAATCGCTGTCGGTCATTCCCGTGGCGCGCCAGAGGCCCCGGGCCCCGGCCATGTTGCGCCCATGGGTGGAACGCCTCGAACGGTATTGCGGCATGGTCAGGCTCTCCCGTAGCTGTTGGCCGTCCATACCGCGTTTGCCGGGCAGAGGGAAGATCTGCGGCGCCTTGCCGGCTTGGCCCCGGGGCCGATCCGTGGTCTGTTGCGGGCAAAAATGGGAGGACCTCATGAAGAAGCTCGCCGCCGGAAACTGGAAGATGAACGGGCGCACCGCCCAGTTGACCGAGGCCATGGCGCTGGCCGCCGCCCATCCCGCGCCCGGGGTCGAGGTGCTGCTCTGCCCGCCCGCGACGCTGCTGGCCGCCATGGCGCAGGCGCTGGTCGGCACGGCGGTGGCACTCGGCGGACAGGATTGCCATGCGGCCGAGAAGGGCGCGCATACCGGCGACATCGCGGCGGCGATGCTGGCGGATGCGGGCGCCTCGCATGTCATCCTCGGCCATTCCGAGCGCCGCGCCGATCACGGTGAAAGCTCGGCCGATGTGGCGGCCAAGGTGCGGGCCGCCTGGGCCGCGGGGCTTGTCGCGATCGTCTGCCTGGGCGAGACCGAGGCGCAGCGCGACGCGGGCGAGACGCTGGCAGTGATCGGCGACCAACTCGCGGGTTCCCTGCCCGAGGGTGCCAATGCCGAGAACACCGTCATCGCCTATGAACCCGTCTGGGCCATCGGCACCGGCCGCACACCCACGCCCGAGCAGATCGCCGAGGTCCATGCCTTCCTGCGCGAAAACGCGCCCGATGCGGGCATCCGCCTGCTCTACGGCGGCTCGGTCAATCCGGGGAATGCGGCGGCGATCTTCGCCCTGCCGAACGTCGACGGCGCGCTCGTCGGCGGCGCCTCGCTGAAAGCCGCGGATTTCAGCCAGATCGTCACGGCCCTCGAAGCCGCCTGATCCATCATCTTGCCGAAAATACTCGCGGAGGGGGTCCGAGGGAGGGGCGCGCCCCTCCCCCGCCTGCTTCAGTCCAGCGCCCCCGCCCGGCGCAGCGCCTCAGCGAAAGCGCGGGTATCCACCGCCAGATGCGAGGACGACATCTCCGGAAAGGGCGGCTGAGCGTCGAAGAACTGGCTGTCCACCGCCACCAGACGCCATTCCCCGTCCCGCAGATGCATGATCGGCGAGCCGGAATCGCCCCGGGTCGTGTCGCAGGTATGGATCATCGAGCCGTCGCGATAGGCGGTCAGGATCTGGCAATCCATATGACCCGAGGGGAAGCGGCCGGTATCCCAGCTGTAGCCCATCTGGCTGACCAGATAGGTGCCGTTGCGGATCTCGGCCAGATCGTCCTTGGTGAAGACATAGGGCCGGACATAGCCGATCTCGGTGCCCAGGTCGCGGTCCAGCGTCAGGATCGCCCAATCGTCGCCGTTGCCGCCGTTGGGCGCGGCGCTCTGCGGCGAATAATCCGGCGCCACGACCGAGCTTACCACATGGGCCAAGCCCTGTTCGGTATCGCCGTAGGCCCCGGCGCGGAAGCTGATGACCTTGGCCAGGCCGCCGCCCTCGGCCTGCATGCAATGCGCGGCGGTGGCGATGAGGCGCGGCGCGATCAGCGTCGCGGTGCAGGAGCCGTCTTCCAGCGTGAGCAGGCCGACAGCGCGCCAGGGCATCTGCGTGACATCGGGGTGGATACGGTCGTCATGACCGAAATAATGGTCGCGCATCACCACCGGCCGGTCGCGGCCGATGCAATCGGCCGTGTCGGTGAAGGCGCGGCAGGTGGCCCGCGCGCTGCCCGGTTCCTCGCAGATGCCGTTGAACGCGGTCTCGCAATTGTTCGAGCGGTTGCGCATCATGGCGACCGGCGCGCAATCGGTGCGGTCGGTGCCCGAGATGCAGGCACCGGTGCCGATGCCGGGATCGTCGCATTCCCCGTCATTGGCCCAGCGGCAGCTGTCGTCCGAGCCGATGGCCAGCGCCCGGCAATCCGAGGCATCGGTGCCGTTCTCGCAGGCGCCGGTGCCGCCGAAGCGGATGTCGTCGCATTCGCGGTCATTGGCCCAGCGGCAGGTGTCGTTGCCGAGTTGCGCCCGGATCTCGGCCGGGACCGCATCCATCAGGCGCTGCCAGCTATCGGCCTCGGTCCGGCAATCATTGGCGTCGGTGCCGCTTTCGCAGGCGCCGGTGCCGCCGAAGCGAGCCTCGTCGCATTCGTTGTCATTGGCCCAGCGGCAGGTATTGGCCTGCGCAAGAACCGCCCCCGGCGCCGTGGCCAGCAGAAGCGCCGTCAGGGTCAGGGAAAATCTGGAAATCCGAAATGTCTTCAAGAACATGGCAAGCCCCCCCGCCATAGAATAGGATGAACCGCCCCCGGGCAAACACCGGGGGCGGCGGTCAGGCTCAGTGCTCGCGGTCCATGACCCATTGCGGCGAGGCGATGGTGACGCCCAATGTCGCCATGCCGCCCGTGCCGCCATAGCTGCCGGCGAAGACCGCATAGGCACCGGGCTGCGGGTTGGGGATCATGACGCCGGGGTTCAACTGCTCGAAATCGTCGTTGCAATAGATCCGCCCGTCGGGGGCCACGATAGTCAGCGTGCCGTCGGTATCGGCGACCATGTAGACCATGAGCTGCGGCAGACCCTCGGTCGCGTCGATCACCAGATCGGGCTGGGCGGGGTTGATGTAGCCCGCGCAACCGTCGCCCATGCCGAAGGCCTCGGTCTGGCTGGGGGCGATGTCAAAGATCACCCGCGGGTCGATCCTTGTGTCCGGGCCAAAGCTCAGCCGCGCGACCGAGGGTTCGGCGGTGACGTTGAGGGACTCGGGCGCGGTCTGGCCGCCGGCCAGCGCGGTCGCATTCCAGTTGGGCTCGCCCATCGAGGCATAGAGGTTATAGGTCCCCCCAGCCCCCGGCGCGTAGCTGCCGACATAGACCAGGTAATCGCCTGCCTGCGCCGCGGTGAAGCTGATGCCCGGGTTAAGCTGGAACGCGTCGTCGTTGCACGACCAGTTGCCATCGGGCGCCCGCACCGCCAGCACCAGGTCGGTTTCCGACCTTGCATAGATCGACATCATCGACTGCGCACCATCGAGCGACAGCACCAGATCCGGGGCCGAAATGTCGGTATAGCCCGCGCAATACATGCCGATCGGCAGCGACTCGACGGGATCTTGCGAGGAAACGGGCGCGCTGGCCAGCAATTGCCCCTGCAGCGCCTGATCGGCGTCGAAGGCGACATGGCCCGCGCGGGGCTCGGCGTCGAGGTCGAGCACCGCATCCGAGAAGGCGGGCGTCCCGGCCGAGGCATAGAGGTCATAGAACGACCCCGGCCCCGGGCCATAACCGCCGACGAAGACCTGGTATTCGCCCGGCTGGGCACCGTCGAAGGTCACGGCCGGGTTGAGGTTATAGGTGTCGTCGTTGCAATGGACCTGGCCCGCCGGGTCGATCACCGCCATCACCAGATCGCGGTCCGAGATGGCGAAGACGCTGAACTGGTCGGTCGCCGCATCAAGCGTCAGGATCGCATCGGCGGCATCGAGGCGGCCATAGCCCCAGCACGCGTCCTGCGCCAGCGGGCGGAGTTCCTCCTCGGCATAGAGGGGGGCGCCGCTGACCAGTACCTGCCGCGCGCTGTCGGGGCTGGGGGCATAGGCGAAGCGGCCCGCCCGCGGCTCGCCCAGCCGCGCAACGTCGAGGCCGAAAAGCTCGATGGCCGAGACCGGGCTTTCCGAGGCAAAGAGCCGCGCGTCGATGCTGCTGCCCTCGGCCGCGCCCAGCCAGACTGTATAGCGCCCGGGCGCCACATGCCCCAGCGAGGTGCTGACGAAGCCCTGGTCATCGGCCAAAGCGCAGCGATAGAGCCCGTCGGGCGTGCCCAGCACCAGGCTTTGCAGCCCCGCCCCGGCACCGGTGAAGGTCAGCGTGTCCATCGGCGCCGTCACCTCGAAGGCCGCGCCCGCGCTCTCGGCCGGGACCACGCCCTGACAGCCCCGCACGAAGGACGAAGCGGGCTCGGTCACCGGGCCATAGACACGCAGGCCGATGCGCTGGCGCAGGAAGGGATCCGAGGCAGGGCTCAGCTCGACGGCGAACCCGGCCTCTTGCGCGAAGGCCGCGCCGCCGACCAGCGGCATCAGCAGGGTGGCAAGCGCGGTGGTGGCGGTCAATAAAGGTCGATCAATGCGGGTCATTCTGCAATCCTTTGTCCTCGGACCTCGGTCCTGCGGTCGATGCGCGCCCGTCGACAATCGAACCCCGGGCACCAGCGCGGCAAGATTGCCCCGCCCCCGCCGCGCGCGTCAATCACATTGCAGGAAGCTCACGGCTTGGTGCAGCGCCGCCCCATCAGGGGATGGCAGCGGCGACGACCATGCTGTAAGGACAGGGCAATCCGGCCCCGGACCGGCGCGACACTCCGCACGACAGCCCGCACGACAGGAAGCCCGACATGGCGCGTATTCTCATCACCTCGGCGTTACCCTACATCAACGGGATCAAGCATCTGGGCAATCTGGTCGGCAGCCAGCTTCCCGCCGATCTCTATGCACGGTACATGCGCGCCCGGGGCCATGAGGTGATGTTCATCTGCGCCACCGACGAGCACGGCACCCCGGCGGAACTCGCCGCCGCGAAGGCCAAGAAACCGGTGGCCGAATATTGCGCCGAGATGCACGAGGTCCAGGCGGATCTGGCCGCCGGGTTCCGGCTGTCCTTCGACCATTTCGGCCGCTCGTCGAGTCCCGAGAACCATAAACTGACGCAGCACATGGCGGGCCGGCTGAAGGCTGCCGGGCTGATCTCCGAGGTCGACGAGAAGCAGGTCTATTCCATCGCCGACGGCCGTTTCCTGCCCGACCGCTATATCGAGGGCACCTGCCCCAATTGCGGCTACGAGCGCGCGCGCGGCGATCAATGCGAGAATTGCACCAAGCAGCTGGACCCGACCGACCTGATCAACCCGCGCTCGGCGATCTCGGGCTCGAACGACCTGGAGGTGCGCGAAACCAAGCACCTGTTCCTGCGCCAGAAGGCGATGCGCGACCAGCTGCGCGACTGGATCAAGTCCAAGAAGGACTGGCCGATCCTGACCACCTCGATCGCGCTCAAGTGGCTGGACGATGGCGACGGGTTGCAGGACCGCGGCATCACCCGCGATCTGGACTGGGGCATCCCGGTGAAGGATGGGCAGGCCGACTGGCCGGGGATGGAGGGCAAGGTCTTCTACGTCTGGTTCGACGCCCCCATCGAATACATCGCCGCCACCGCCGAATGGGCCCATGCCAACGGGCTGGGGGACGAGGCCTGGGAACGCTGGTGGCGCACCGACAAGGGCGCGGAGGACGTGCGCTATATCGAGTTCATGGGCAAGGATAACGTGCCCTTCCACACGCTCAGCTTCCCCGCGACGCTGATGGGCTCGGGCGAGCCCTGGAAGCTGGTCGATTACATCAAGTCCTTCAACTACCTGAATTATGACGGCGGCCAGTTCTCGACCTCGCAGGGCCGGGGCGTGTTCATGGATCAGGCGCTCAGCATCCTGCCGCCCGATTTCTGGCGCTGGTGGCTGCTGAGCCACGCCCCGGAAAGCTCGGACAGCGAATTCACCTGGGAGAATTTCCAGGCCTCGGTGAACAAGGATCTGGCCGACGTCCTCGGCAACCTGGTCAGCCGCGTCACCAAATTCTGCCGCTCGAAATTCGGCGAGGCGGTGCCCGAGGGCGGCACCCTCGGCCCGCGCGAGGAAAAGCTGGTCGCCGACCTGACCGAGAGGCTGCGCGCCTACGAGGGATTCATGGAGGCCATGGAGGTGCGCAAATCCTCGGCCGAGCTGCGCGCGCTCTGGGTTCTGGGCAACGAATACCTGCAGGAGGCCGCGCCCTGGTCGACCTTCAAGACCGACCCGGAACTGGCCGCGGCGCAGGTGCGGCTCGCGCTGAACCTGATCCGGCTTTACGCCGTGGTCTCGCAGCCCTTCATCCCCGACGCGGCGCAGGCGATGATGGCGGCGCTGAACTGCACCGACTGGTCCTGGCCCGAGGATGTGGGCGCGGCGCTGTCGATGCTGCCCGCCGGCCATGCCTTCACCACGCCCGAGGTGCTTTTCGCCAAGATTACCGACGAAGCGCGCGAGGATTGGCAGACCCGTTTCGCCGGGATCCGCACCTGAGGCCCGATGGCCTGAAAGGTTGACAGGTCTCGAAACGTGAACGACCCTTGATCCCGCCCGTCATATTGGGGCGGGATTTTTCTCGAAGGTCGTTTGCATGAAGCTCTCCCTCCCTCTGGCGGCGGCGCTGTCGCTCATCGCCCCGCCCGCCCTCGCCCAGACCGATCTGGCTGCGATCAGCCTGACCGCCCGCGCCTATGTCCAAGTCGTCAGCTGGCAGGAACGCTCGTTCCGTCCCGCCGGCCTGACCGAGGTGATCCGCGCGCCGGGTCATATCCTTCTCGACGTGCGCGCGGTGCTGGACGGGCCCTGGTCCGATACGATCGAACGGGTGCAGGCGGGATCGCGCGACATCCGCCTGGTGCTGCCCGACGGGCGCGAGTTGGAGCCCGAGGGCGGCTTTCAATACTGGGGGCAATTGAGCCTCATCCCCCGCAGCATCTCGGCCCGCCGCCCCCGCGACTTCCCCGAGGCCGACGCCGATATCCACTGGAACGGCCTGTTCCTGGTGCCCGAGGGCGTCAGTCAGGCCACCCTGACCATCGCCAGCGACGACATCCGCTTTTCGGGCGTGGTGACGGTGCCCAAGACATCGACCCCCGAAAGCGCCGCCAGCTTCGCCAGCTTCACGCCCCGGGACGTGCGCCGCTTCCGCGTGGCCCAATTGCAGGACGGCAATGGTGACGGGGCCGTGCCCTCGACCCTCACCGCGCTGCCCGGCACCGTGCTGGCCGACATCGAGGTGGAGGTCAGCGGGCTGGCAGGCAACAATGCCGATGGCGAAGACCGCTTCAACTGGAGCACGTCCGATTTCCGCCTGACCGATCCCCAGGGCACGACCCTGCCGCTGGTCGGCGAGCGCTTCATCCGCCGGCTGCTCGATTCCCAGTTCAACGGCGTCGAGGTCGGCGCATCGACCGAGCGCCGGATGCTCTGGCTCGTGCCCGAAGGGCTGACCGAGGCCCGGCTCCTCTTTGGCGAGACCGAGGTGGCGACGGTCGATCTGGCCGGCGCCGCCGTCACCGACACCGACTGACCCCGGCACCCCCTTGCCGCCCGGCCCCCGGGCATCGCGATTTCGATTGCGCCTGCCGGGGGCTGCGGTAGGCTGGCCCCATGTTCACCATCGAGCACGATTTCGACGCCACCGTCATCACCCTGATCGACGAGGGGGACGCCCCCCTCAACGAGGATGTGGTGATCGAAAGCCATGAAGAGGGCGTGACCCTCACCCAAGTCGATCCCGACACCGACGAGGTGATGGTCATCAACCTGTCCATGCACCAGCTGAAGGAGTTGCGCGCCGCGCTGGACCTGCCGGAAGGGATCTACCGGCTGAAACGGCCCTCGGGCGATCAGTCGAGCTGAAAGAGCTTGTCGCGCGCCGTCTGGCCCCTGAGCATGGTCAGCCGGGTCGGCGCCACGCCCAGCGCCTTGGCCAGCAGTTTGCGCACCGCCTCATTCGCCCGCCCCTGATCGGCCGGCGCCGTCACCCAGATCCGCAGCGGCTCGCCCGCCTCGACAGCCTCGCGCTTTGCCCGGGGCGTGGCGCGGACCGCCAGCTTCGCCCCCGGCACAGCCAGCGCCGAAAGGTCCGGCAGACTCACCCCTGCAGCGCCCGGATCATCATCGCCCGGTCCACGTTTCCGCCCGAGGCCACGGCAATGACCGGCCCCGCGCCCGGCCGGAACAACGCCGCCGCCAGCGCCACCGCGCCGCCCGGCTCCAGCACGATCTTCAGCCGGTCATGGGCCAGCGCCATGGCTTTCAGCGCCTCCTCCTCGGTCACCACGACCCCCGGCCCGCAGAGGTCGCGGAGCACGGGCCAGGTCAGATCCCCGGTCACCGGCGTGATGATCGCATCGCAGATCGACCCCGAGAGACGCTCGTTCTTCAGCCGCTCCCCTGCGGCCTGCGAGCGGGCCACATCGTCAAAGCCCTCGGGCTCGACCGGATGCACGACCATGCCCGGCGCCCGCGCCCGCAAGGCCAGCGCGATGCCCGAGGTCAGGCCGCCCCCGCCGCAGGGCACCAGCACCGTGGCCTCGCTCACCCCCGCCTCGGCCGCCTGTTCGGCGATCTCCAGCCCGGTGGTGCCCTGCCCCGCGATCACCTCGGCCATGTCGAAGGGCTTGACCAGCGCCAGCCCCCGCTCCGCCGCCAGCCGCGCGCCCAGCGCGTCGCGATCCTCGGCCGCGCGGTCATAGGTCACGACCTCGGCCCCCAGGGCGCGGGTATTGGCGATCTTGATGGCGGGCGCATCCGCGGGCATCACGATCACCGCCGGGATGCCGTGCATCTTCGCGGCAAGCGCGACCCCCTGCGCGTGGTTGCCCGAGGAATAAGCGATGACCCCGCCGATGGGCCCGGCCTCGACCAAAGCCGAGACCGCGTTCCAGCCGCCCCGGAACTTGAAGGACCCGGTGTGCTGCAGGCATTCGGCCTTCACGAAGACCGGCCGGCCGGCGATCTCGTCCAGAAAGGGCGAGGACAGCAGCGGCGTGCGCCGGGCATGGCCGGCCAGCCGCTTGGCGGCAGCCTCGATCAGGGCAATGGACGTCATATCAGCAATCCCAGGAAGCGGTGAATGGCGGTGACGGCCTCGGGCTCGTCAAGAAAGGGAATATGCCCGCGGTCGGGCACCTCGGCGCTAATCATGTCGGGCGCGCGGGCGGCCATCTCGTCGGCGGTCGCCTGCGTCAGCAGGTCGGAATTGGCCCCCCGGATCAGCGCCAGCGGCTTCGCTGTGCAGACCTCGAACAGCGACCAGGCATCGGCCGGGGGCTGCTTCATCGCCTCCAGGAAAGCGGTCCTGAGGGCGGGGTCATAATTGATGTCAAGCCCTTGATCGGTCTCGACATAATGGCGCTTGGCCTCTTCCATCCAGCGGCTGGCGGGGGCCTCGAACCCCTCCATCGACAGTTGCAGCGCGACGGCCGCCGCGGCATGGGTCCGCGCCGCCGGCCGCCGGCCGATGTAATCGCGGATCCGCTCCAACCCTAGGGGGTCGATCACCGGCCCCACGTCGTTCAGGATCAGCCCCCGCACCCGCTCGGGTGCCACCGCCGAGAGATACATCCCGATCAGCCCCCCGCGCGAGGTCCCCAGGATGGCCGCGCTCTCGATCCCCAGATGGTCGAGCAGCGCCAGGGCATCGGCGCCCTCCTGCACGATCGTATAGGTCTCGGCTCCGGTCCAGTCCGACTTGCCGCGCCCGCGGTAATCCATGCGGATCAGCCGCAGGGGCGGCAGATGCGGCGCCAGATAGTCGAAATCGCTGCTGTTGCGGGTCAGACCGGCGAGGCATAGCAGCGGAATGCCATGGCCTTCGTCCGTGAACCAGAGCCGGGCGCCATCGGCGGCGGTGAAATGGGGCATGCGCGGGGTCCGTTTGTAATGCCCGCACTAGATCACGCGCGCCCGGGACGGGCAAGGATCACAGAAGGTCCCGCGCGACCAGATCCGCCTCCAGCGCCTCGGGCGTGGTGAAAGGATGCGCCGCCATCCCCACCGCCCGCGCCCCCGCGACATTGGCGGCGCTGTCGTCGACGAAAAGGCACTCCCCGGCCGCCAGCCCATTGCGCTCCAGCAGCAGGTGGTAGATCGCCGCCCCGGGTTTCAGCAAGCCCACCTGCCCCGAGACGACGACATCCGCGAAATCCGCGCCCAGCCGCGGATGCAGCCGCAGGGCCACGGGCCAGGTTTCGGCGGCGAAATTGGTGATGGCGAAGAGGCGCGCGCCCTTCGCCTTCAGCCGGTCGATCAGTGCCCAGGTCCCGGCGATGGGCTCGCGGATCGTCTCGGCAAAGCGCAGGGGGTAATCGGCCAGGGCCTCGGCCTCGGCGCCATGGGCGGCGCGCAGCTCGGCGATCGCCTCGGCAAAGGGCCGCCCGCCGTCATTGGCCAGATTCCAGGCGGCGAAGCCCACCCGCTCCAGATAGGCCAGCGCCTCGGCCTTCTCGGGATAGACATGCGCGACGGCCAGCTCCGGCCGCCAACGGAGCAGCACATTTCCGACATCGAACACCAGATTCATCGCCGATACCCTGCCAATCCCTTCAAAAATCCAACCTTCTTTGCGCCGCAACTATCCCGGGGGGCGCGCGGCACGCGCGGCGGGGGGCAGCGCCCCCCGGGCGGGCCGAGGGAGCTCGATACCCCCGAGGCCCGCCCCCGCGAGACCTCAGAGAGTGGTGTTCACGCCACCGCCATCCAGCAGCAGGTTCTGCCCGACGATGAAGCCCGCATGCTGCGAACACAGGAAGGCACAGGCCGCGCCGAATTCCGCCGCCGTGCCATAGCGCCCGGCCGGGATCGTCGCCTCGCGCGCCTTGCGGGCCTCTTCCAGCGATCCGCCCGCCGCCTTGGCCGCGCCCGTGTCCAGCGCCACTGCCCGGTCGGTGTCGTGGATCCCCGGCAGCAGGTTGTTGATCGTCACCCCCGATTTGGCCACCTGGCGCGAGGTGCCGGCGACGAAGCCCGTAAGCCCCGTGCGGGCCGAGTTGGACAGCCCCAGCACCCCGATCGGCGCCTTGACGGCCTGGCTGGTGATGTTCACCACCCGGCCCCAGCCCCGCGCCATCATCCCCGGAACCAGCGCCTGCATCAGCGCGATGGGCGTCAGCATGTTGCCGTCCAGCGCCTTGATGAAATCCTCGCGCGCCCAGTCGGTCCAGGTGCCGGGGGGCGGGCCGCCCGCGTTGGTCACCAGGATGTCGATGTCGCCCGCCGCCTCCAGCACCCGGGCGCGCCCCTCCTCGGTGGTGATATCGGCCGCCACCGCGATCACCTCGACGCCGAAGCGCTCGCGGATCGCCACCGCCGCCGCTTCCAGCGCCTCGGCGCCCCGGGCGTTCATCACCAGCGTGCAGCCCGCCTCCGCCAGGGCATCGGCGCAGCCCCTGCCCAGCCCCTTGGACGAGGCGCAGACCAGCGCGCGTTTTCCCCTGATCCCCAGATCCATAGCCGTCTCCTCTTGTTGCCGGCCAGAGGTAACCCGCCCTCGCGCGGCCGACAACCCGGGCGCGATTGACCTTCCCCCGGGCCCGGCCCTAAGATCGCCGCTGCTCTGCCCTCCGGAACCGCGATGGTCGCCCAATCTCCCGCTCTCCCCCTGCCCGTCGCGCATGCCGTGGCCGTGTTCCCGGCCGCCGCGCTCAGGGTCGTCTCGGGCGCGAATGCGGGCGATGCGCTGCCGGCGCCGGAGGAGTCGGTCTGCGGCGATTACTACAGGCTGGATGACGGCGCGGCGCCCCTGACCCTGATGCTCGACCTCGAGGGCGGCGCGGGCGGCCGCCTGGCGCCGGGCAGCGAGGCGGGCCAACCCGGCGATCCCGTCCGGCTGGAAGGGCGGCTCTCGCTCATGGCGCCCGACGGCGATCTGGTCGAGGCGCTGGTTCTGGCCCTGCCCGATGCGCGGGTCGCCCTGCCGCTGTCGCCCCTTCGCCCCAAACTGACCTATTCGCTGATCGCCACCGACCCGACCCCCGGCCCGATCCGGCTGGCCGATGTGGTGGCGGGCGCCTTCGCCCAGGGCACGCGGATCGCGCTGGCCGACGGGCGGCAGGTCCCGGTCGAGGATCTGGCGCCGGGCGACCGGGTGATCACCCGCGACCATGGCGCCCAGGCCTTGCGCTGGAAGGGCGAGGTCACGCTCAGGGCCGAGGGCGGTTTCGCCCCCGTGACGGTGCTGCCCGGCGTCATGGGCAACCCCGGCGCGCTGATCGTCAGCCCCTATCACCGGCTCTTCCTCTACCGCCGCGACGCCCGGGCGCTGGCCGGGGCGGCCGAATTGCTGGTGCAGGCCCGCCATCTGGTCGACGGCCAGTCGATCCTGCGACGCGAGGGCGGTTTCGTCACCTATCACTCGCTGGTCTTCGACGCGCACGAGGTGATCTATGCCGAGGGCGTCCCTTGCGAGAGCCTGATGGTCTGCCCCTCGGTCGTCACCCGCCTGCCCGAGGATCTGGCCCTGCCCCTCGCCGAGGCCTTCCCCGGCCTCTCTCAGCACGCCCATACCGGCGCCGATCTGCGGCCCGAGCTGGTCTCGCGCCTGCGCGACCGGCCGGGCAGCGCCTCCAGCGGGATCTGACCCATGCCCTTTGCCGCCGTGCTCGCCGCCACCGACCTGACCGCGCGTTCCGCGCAGGTGCCCGGCCGGGCGCGGAGGCTGGCGCAGGCCCCCGGGTCGCGTGTCCTGCTGGTCCATGTCCGCCCCGAGGACCGCAAGAAGCCGCCGGCAGCCGAGGTCGAGGCCGAGCTTGCCGGGATCGCGGCGGCGACCGGCGCTGACGGGTACCGCCTGCTGGTGGGGGAGGCCGGGCCGCAGATGGCGGCGCTGGCCCTCGATCAGGCCGCCGGGCTGATCGTGCTGGGCCTGCATCAGGAACGCCGGGTGCTGGACCTGCTGCGCCTCACCACGATGGAGAAGATCGTGCTGGCCGCGCCCTGCCCGGTGCTGATCGCCCAACTGCCGCCCGACCGGCCCTATCGGCAGGTCCTGCTGGCGACCGATTTCTCGCCTGCCTCGGCCGAGGCGCTGAAAGCCGCCGCGCGGGTGGCGCCCGGGGCCGAGTTCCATGCCATCCACGCGCTGGAACTGCCGCTGGTGGGCGACCGCGAGGCGGCGCAGGCCCGGGCCGAGGCGGCGTGCGAGGCCTTTCTGGCCACGCCCGGCCTGCCGCCGCTGGCCGAACGGCCCGAGATCGTGCCGGGCGGCGTGCATCAGGTCCTGGCCTTCCGGCACGAGGAGCTGGGCGCGGATCTGCTGTGCCTCGGCGCGCAATCGGGCAAGGATCCGGGAACGCTGGGCAATTACGCGCGCGACCTGATGCGGGCGCCCCCCTCGGACATGCTGGTGGCCAAGGCCCCCTGACACCCGTCAGGCGACCCGCCGTCCCGCCACCCAACTGCCCCGGACGGCCGCCTCGGCGCCGAAGCGGCGCACGCGGATCACATCGGCCCTGAGCCCTTCGGCCAGCCGCCCCCGGTCCGCCAGCCCCGCCGCCCTGGCCGGGGCCGCCGTCACCGTGGCCAGCCCCCGGGCCAGATCGCCCCAGATCGCGCCCAGCATCAGCCCGCCGGTCAGCAGCGCGGACGGCACGTAATCCGAGGACAGAACCTCCAGCACGCCTTGCCGCGCCAGCGCCTCGGCCGCGACATTGCCGGAATGCGAGCCGCCCCGGATCAGGTTCGGCGCGCCCATCATCACCGCGATTCCGGCCCGCTGGCTGGCCTGCGCAGCGACCTCGGTCGTCGGGAATTCGGCAATCGCCGCGCCGTGCCGGGCCGAGGCCGCGACATGGCCCTCGGTCGTGTCGTCATGGCTGGCCAGCACCGCGCCGAGGCGCCCCGCCGCCGCCACCGCCGCCGCCTCGTGCGGCAGCCGCCGCGCCGCGCCCAAGGCCTGCTGGGCGTGCAGGTGATCCAGAAACTCCGGCTCGGAAAACCCGTGCTTGCCGCGGACGTAATGGCGGAAGATGGCGATGTCGGCGAACTGGCGTTGCCCCGGCGTGTGGTCCATGAGGCTGACGATCCCCACCCGGTCGGCGGGGCCGAAGCCGTCCAGTTCACGCTCCAGCGTCTCGGAACAGATCTCGGCCCTGAGGTGCAACCGGTGGCTGACCCTGAGCGCCCCCGCCCGATGCGCGGCGAGGATGTGGTCAGCAACGCCCCGGGCGTATTCCCCGGCGCCATAGGGGCGGCTGACCAGCGCGCCGACCCTGAGCGCGTCGAAAACCGTGGTGATGCCCACCGCCGCCAGCTCTGCGTCATGCGCCAGCAGCGCGGCGGCCTGCGGCCAAGCGACGCCCGGGCGGGGCTTCAGATGACGCTCCAGATTGTCGGTGTGCAGCTCGATCAGGCCCGGCATCACCAGATCGCCCTCGCAATCGACCGCACCCGGCGGCAGATCGGTCCCCGCCTCGATCCGACGGATCACCCCGCCCGCCAGTTCCAGCCAACCCGGCAGGACCTCGCCGGGCAGGACCAGCCGGGCATTGGCAAGGATCGTCGTCTCGGTCATGCTCTCGGCGCTTCTGTCACGGCGCTGTGATCCCCGCTGCGCATGGTTGCTTCATGAAACGCTACGCCCTCTATTATGCCCCGCCGCCCGGCCCCTGGGCCGAGACTGCCGCGCGCTGGCTCGGTCGCGATGCTGTCAGCGGCGAGGCCAGGATGCAACCGCATCTCGCGCTGGCCGGGCTGACGGACGGCGCGCGGCGCTATGGTTTCCACGCCACGCTGAAGGCCCCGTTCCGGCTGTCTGAGGGGTCGAGCGAGGAGGATCTTCTGGCCGCGGTCGAGGTCTTTGCCGCGGGGATCGCCCCCTTCTCGGTCGAGGGGCTGCGCGTCGCGGAACTCGACGGGTTTCTGGCGCTGGTGCCTTCGGGCGATGCCTCGGCGTTCGATGCTTTCGCCGCGCAGGTCGTCGTCCGTTTCGACCGGTTCCGCGCCCCCCTGAGCGCCGAGGACCGCGCCCGCCGCCGCCCCGAACGGCTGAGCGAGCGCCAGCGCGCCCTCCTCGACACCTATGGTTACCCCTGGGTGATGGAGGAATTCCGCTTCCACATGACCCTGACCGACCGGCTGACCCCGACGCAGAGCGAGCGCCTGCTCCCGCTGGCCGAGGCCGAATTCGCCCCGGTCCTGCCGCAGCCCTTCGTGCTGGGCGGGCTGTCGGTCTTCGCGGAGGATGCCGAGGGACAATTCACCGAGATCCACCGCGCCCGTCTGGGCTGAGATCAGGCCCGGCTGACCCTCAGCAGCACCGCCCCCGCCAGCGTCAGGGCGGTCGACAGCACCTTGGCCAGGCTCAGACGCTCGCCCAGCAGGAAGACGCCGATCATCAGCGCGAAGATGATCGAGGTTTCGCGCAGCGCCGTGACCAGCGCGATGGGCGCCTGGGTGAAGGCCCAGACCACCAGCGCGTAAGCCGTGAACGAGGCGCCGCCGCCCAGGATCAGGCTGCGCTTCAGCGCCAGCGACCGGCCCAGCAGCCCCGGTTTCCAGACCCGGGCGATCCCGGCAAAGATCACCGCATCCAGCGCCGACAAGACGCCGAAATAGCCCAGCGCCGTGCCCGCCAGCCGCGCGCCCAACCCGTCCGTCACCGAATAGGCGGCGATGAAACAACCGGTGATCAGCGCCAGAACCGCGGCCTTGCCCTGCAAGATGCCGTCCCCCCGCCGCACCAGGCTGACCGAGGCGATGCCGATGGAGATCATCGCCACCGCGGCGATTTCCAGACTGGAAAAGGTGACGCCGAGGATGAAGGCCGAGGTCAGCGCCACCAGCAAGGGCGCCACGCCCCGGGCGATGGGATAGACCTGCGTCAGGTCGCCGAAGCGGTAGGATTGCATCAGGAAGACCTGATAGAGCATGTGCAGGACGACGCTGCCCGCGAGATAGGGCCAGCTTTCCGCCGCCGGGAAGGGCACGAACGGCAAAAGCGCCGCGCCGAACAGGCCCTGCCCGACCACCACCGCGACCATCGCCACGCTCTTGTCGGCGCCGCCCTTGACCAGCGCGTTCCAGGCAGCGTGCAGGGCGGCGGCGAGGATCACCACGGCGAAGACGAGGCCGGTCATTCGGTATCACCCGCCAGAAGGGGCGGCGCAAGGACAGGGGGCATGGGATTCGGGCTCAAGATATAGACAACTAGACATCTTCTAGCGCCCGGCCCCGGCCGATGCACGCGAAATCTGCGGAGCTCAGCCCGCCGCTGCGCTGAGGAAAGCCGCGCTCACCACCGCCAGCGCCTCGGCCCTCAGCCGCGGCAGGTCGGCCAGCGCCACCTGCGGCCCGCCCCCCGGGACCAGCCGCGCGGTCCAATCCTCATCACGCATCTCGCGCCACTCCACATTCAGATGCACGCGCGTATGGTCGAAGAGATGCCGCAGCGCCCGGGGCGGCAGATGGGCGGCGAAATCGACCTCGGCCGGATCGGGCACCAGCGATGCGACCGGCTGACCAGCCCGATGCGCGGCAATCGCTTCGCCCATCCGCCTCGCTTCCAGCGACAGAAGCCCAATCCGCCACGCAAGCGAGGGCGCGGCGCCGGCATAGAGCGCCGCATCGGTCGTGTCGTTCAGCAGCCGCGCGACCTGGGCGGTCAGACGGCGGGCCTGCAACAGGTCCCCGGCCGGGGCGCCGGGCGCGTCGTAGCGCGCGCCCTTGCCCTGCCGCTCGATCAGCGCCTGACGCGCCGCGTCGGTCACGGCTTCATTCCTCGACAAAGGCGGTGCGGTCGAAATGCAGCCGCTCCATGATCGGCGCATCCGAGAAATGGAAAAGGTCGAAGCCGGTCTCGGCCTGCAATTTCCACGGGACCCAGGACGGCACCACGAACATATCGCCGATGTCGAGCCGATGCTCGACGCCGCCCATGACCACCGAGCCCCGGCCCGAGAAGACCTGGAACACCGACGACCCCACATCGCGCCGCATCCGGCTGGAGGCCCCTGCCCTGAGCCGGTGGAACTGGCAGCGGATCGTCGGCATCACATCGCCGCCGGTCGTCGGGTTGACGTAGCGGATGCCCGCATGGCCCAGGCTGTAGGTCGCGGGCTGGCCCTCATCCTCCAGCAGCAACTGCTCGGTCAGGGCGCGGTCGGTATGTTCCCAGCGGAAGGCCGCCAGTGGGCTGGAGACGGTGTTTTCCAGCTTCGACAGCGGCCTGAGCCCCGGATGCGCCCAAAGCCTTTCGCCCTGGCTGAAGCGCGGCGTCGCGTAATCCGTCACCCGGTCGGCGCCGAATTCGAAGAAACCCACGTCGTTTTGCTTGCTGAACGGGATATCCAGCCCGTCGATCCAGGCCATTGGCTGGTCGGTGTCGTTGTGGTGGCCGTGGAAATTCCAGCCCGGCGTCAGCAGCAGATCGCCCCGCGACATGCGCACCGGATCGCCGTTGACCACGGTCCAGACGCCCTCGCCCTCGACCACGAAGCGGAAGGCGTTCTGCGCGTGGCGATGCTCGGGCGCGGTCTCGCGCGGGCCGAGGTACTGGATCGCCGCCCAGAGCGTCGGACTGACATAGGCCGCACCGCCCAGCCCGGGGTTGGCAAGGCCGATGGCCCGCCGCTCGCCGCCCCGCCCGACCGGGACCAAAGCGCCCGAGGCCTCGGCCAGGGGCAGCAGATCCTTCCAGCGCCAGAGATGCGGCACCGCTTTGGGCTTCGGGTGCATCGGCATCAGATCGCCCGTCTGGGTCCAGAGCGGGATCAGGTGGTGATCGGCAAAGCCCTGATAGAGCGCGCGCAGTTCCGGCGTATCCTCGGGCTGCATGCCATGGGCGACGGTTTCGTGGGTCAGATCCTTGGTCATTCCGCAGCCTCGCTGAGGCCCGCGCGGGGCCCGATGATGGTTGTCAACTCGCCCAGCCCCTCGATGCTGACCACGCAAATATCGCCCGGCACCAGCGCCCCCACGCCCGCGGGCGTACCGGTCATGATCAGATCGCCCGCCCTGAGCGCGATGGAGCGCGAGAGGATGGCGATGATCTCGGGCACGGTCCAGATCAGCTCCGACAGATCGGCGTCCTGCATCACCTTACCGTTGACCGTCAGCCGGATCGAGCCCGTCGCCGGATGCCCGACCTCGGCCGCCTTGCGGATCGCCGCGATGGGGGCCGAGCGGTCGAAGGCCTTGCCCCAATCCCAGGGCCGCCCCTTGTCGCGCGCTTCAAGCTGCAAATCGCGGCGGGTCAGGTCGTTGCCCACGGCATAGCCATAGACGTGATCCAGCGCCTGCCCCTCGGGGATATTCACCCCGCCCTTGCCGATGGCCACGACCAGTTCGGCCTCGTAATGGAAATTCCCGGTCTCGGGTGGATAGGCGACGGTTTCGCCATCCCCGACGACAGCATCGGCGGGCTTGGTGAAGAAGAAGGGCGGGTCGCGGTCCGGGTCCTTGCCCATCTCGCGCGCATGGGCGGCATAATTGCGGCCGACGCAAAAGATCCGGCGCACGGGGAAGCGCGCCTCGTCGCCCAGCACGGGCAGGCTGGGGGTCGGCATCGGGGGGAAGACGTAATCCATGGGCTTTCCTTTCCGGGGGCTCAGCGCGCGGCGAGCGTCTGGCGGTCGATCTTGCCGGTGCCGGTCTTCGGCAGCGCGTCGCAATACTCGATCAGGCGGGGGTATTTGAACGGCTGCAACCGCTCCTTGACGAAATCACGGATCGAGGCGTCCATGGCCGGCCCCGGCTGGGCGCCGCCCCGCAGATGCACGAAGGCCCTCAGCGTCATCCGCTTGTCCTCCAGCGCGTGGGCGAGGACGGCGCATTCGTGGATATCGGGATGCTCGGCCAGGCATTTCTCCACCTCGCCGGGCCAGACCCATTGGCCCGAGACCTTGATCAGCTCATCAGCGCGACCCTGGAAGTAATAATACCCGTCCCGCTCGACAAAGCGGTCGCCGGTATAAATCCAGTCGCCGCGCATCGTGTCGCGGGTCTTGTCGGGCCGGTTCCAATAGGCGGGGGCCGAGGAATGGCCACGCACCAGCATCACCCCTTCCTCGCCCGGCCTGGCCTCGGCCCCCTCGGGCGTCAGCAGCCGGATTTCATAGCCCGGGACGCGCGCGCCTGCCGCGCCCAGCCGGTGATCGTCCAGCCGGTTCGACAGATACACATGCAGCATCTCGGTCGAGCCCAGACCCTCGGTCGGGCCATGCCCCGCCAGCCGCACCCAGATGTTGTAGACATCCTCGGACAGGATCTCGGCCGCGGACATGCTTTGCCTCAGGGACGAGAAATCGGCGCCCTCCGCCCGCGGGCTGCGGGCGATGGCGGTGAAAAGCGTGGGCAGGCCGAAGAAGACCGTCGGCCGGAACCGCTCGATTGTGTCGATCACCGCCTCGGGCCGGGGCTGGCCGGGCATCAGCACCGTGGTCGCACCGACCGAAAAGGGGAAGGTGAAGGCATTGCCGAACCCATAGGCGAAGAAGATCTTCGGCACCGAGAAGCACAGATCGTCCGCGCGCAGCCGCAGCACGTTCCGCCCGAAGGACAGGTCGGAATAGGCCATGTCGTGATGCAGATGAACGATCCCCTTGGGCCGCCCGGTCGAACCCGAGGAATACATCCAGAAGGCCATGTCGTCGGGCCCGGTATCGGCCGCCTCCAGCGTGGTCGGCTGGCCTTGCAGAAAGGCCTCGGCCGTCTCGAACCCCTCGGCCGCGCCGTTCACGGTGATGACGCGGGCCACATCGGTCCCCGCCAGAACCTCAGGCCGGAAGTGCGCCGCCAGCGCGGCCTCGCACAGGGCCATCCGCGCGCCGGTGTCCGTCAGGAAATAGTTCAGCGTCTCGTCCGGGGTCTGGGTGTTCAGCAGCACCGGCACAAAGCCCGCCCGCACCGCGCCGAAGAAGGCGGCGGGATAAGCGGGCGTGTCGTCGAGGAAGAAGGGAATACGCTCGCCCCGTTTCAGCCCGGCCTTGGTGAAGGCATGCCCCCAGCGCGCGGCCTCGGCGATCAGCTCGCGGTAGGTCAGCGTTCCGGCGGGGCCGGTGACGGCGGGCTTGTCCGGGTTGCGGGCAAGGTTCTGCCACAGGATCTCGGAACAGTTGGGATGCGCGGCCTTGTCGAAACCGATCTCCAGAGCGCCCGGCGTCCCCTCGCCCACCGGGTCAGTGATCGCGTCGGGATGGGCGCGTTTCTCGGCCTCGTAGCGGGCGGCGAAACCGGGGGCGAGTTTGCGCAGGCGGTCCATGTCGACCCGGCCCGAGCGGGTGATGTAGTCGAAGGCGAAGTCGAGGGGCGCCTTCTCCATCCGCTCGCCGAACGTGTCGTACCACCCGGCCGAGGTATTGGCCGCATCGACAATCTTGCGGGCAATCGGCAGGCGCGCGGCTTCGAACCGGGCCAGCCCCTCGCGCCAATCCTCGGTCGCGGCCAGGGCCTCGACCAGCGCGATCACATCCTCGAAGGCCAGCCGCGTGCCCGAGCCGATGGAGAAATGCGCGGTATGCGCGGCGTCGCCGACGATGACGTAGCGGTCATGCACCCAGCGCTTGCACCAGAGGCGCGGGAACTGCCGCCAGATCGACTTGTTGGTGATCAGCTCGGCCCCGTCCAGCACCTCGGCAAACAGCTCCTGACAGAGCGCTGCGCTGGCCTTTTCGTCCATCTGCCCGAAACCGTAGCGCTCGAAGGTCTCATGCTCGCATTCGACGATGAAGGTCGAGCGGTCGGGCGCGAAACGGTAGTGATGCGCGTTCATCGGCCCCTTGGGGGTGCGGATGAAGCTCTGGGTCAGCGTGTCGAAGGGCCGCGTCGCGCCGAACCAGGCGAAATGGCAGTTGAAATGCTCGATCTCGGGCGCGAAGTCGGCCTCGAAACTGCGGCGGACCAGCGAATTGAGGCCATCCGCGCCCAGCACCACATCCGCCTCCAGCGCCGCGAGGTCGCTGATCGTGGTCTCGAACCTTATGTCGATGCCCAGCCCCTCGGCGTGCTCGCGCAGGATCTCGATCAGGTCGAGCCGCCCCAGCGCCGTGAAGCCCACCCCGTCCAGGATCACCTGATCCTCGGGATGGTTCAGGGTCATGTTCTGCCAGCGCTCCATATGCGGGACGATCAGCGCGTGCATCTCCGGGTCCGAGGCGCGCAGGAAATCCAGCGCCTGATCCGAGAAGACCACCCCGAAGCCGAAGGTCGCCCCCTTCGGGTTCTGCTCGAACACCGTGACCTGAACCTGCGGCATCTTCCGCCGCATCAGGATCGCCGCATAGAGGCCCGCAGGCCCGCCCCCGACAATGGCCATGCGCTGAAGTTGCGCCATCGTTTTCCCCTCCCGACCGAAACGCGTCGCGGCGGACGTTAGAAAATAATTCCCCAGGATGCAACTAATTCTGTATAGCGGAAACCATAAGATACCCGCCACGCCCCGGCCAGCGTTGTCTGCCGGGGTGGTCGCTGGTATCAACGCGGGACCGAAACGGGGGCCGGACGGATGACGAAAGAGCCGAAAGACAGCGGTGCGGGCGGGGGCATCCAATCCCTCGACGCGGCGCTGAAGGTGCTGGCGCAAATGGCCCGCTCGGGCGGGCCGATCTCGCTGACCGATCTCGCCCGCGAAACCGACATGCCGCCCAGCAAGGTGCACCGCTACCTCGCCTCGTTCCTGGCGGCTGGGCTGGTGGCGCAGGGCGGGCGGTCGGGAAAATACGACCTGGGCCGCGGCGCGATCGAGTTGGGACTCGCCGCGCTGGACCGGCACGATTTCGTCAACGCCCCCTCGGCCCATCTGGCTGACTTGCGCGAGGAGACGGGTCTCACGGTGCTGCTGTCGGTCTGGGGCGCGGGCGGCGCGACCGTGGTGCGGTGGGAGCGCGCGGCCTCGCCGGTCGTCACCTCGATGGGGCTGGGGACCACGCTGCCGCTCCTCAATTCCTCGACCGGACGGGTGTTCCTGGCCTATGGCCCCCGCCCGCCGATGGAACAGCAGCTGGGCCTGGAACTGGCCCGCGCCCGCAAGACGCCCGAAATCCTGTCGGATGCCGAACCCAGCCGCGCCGGGATCGAGGCGCTGGCCGAAAAGGTTCGCGCGCAGGGCTATGCCACGGTTGCAGGCGATTACATCCCGGGGCTGGCGGCGGTGGCGGCGCCGCTGCTGGACTGGCAGGGACAGGCGCAGGCGGTAATCACCCTGATCGGCACCAGCCGCGAGACGATCCGCGAAGGTGCCCCGCCGATCGCCCGCCTGCTCGATTTCTGCCGGGCGCATTCTTTCGCGCCCCTCGGCGCGGCGGGCTGAGCCCGTTCAGGGCTGGCGCTGCAAGGCCAGGGTGCCGCCATCGGGGGCGGTCAGGGTCACGGCGGCGGTCGCCAGATCCAGCGCGACCTGGAGCGGCTGAGCCAAAAGGGCAAAGATCGCCTCTTCCTGCTCCCCCAGCCCGCCCGGGCAGGCCATGCGGGTGCTGGCCAGCGGTCCCAGGGTCAGGATGCCCTCGGCCTGCGTGCCCTCACCGCCGAAGCGGTTGCAGCCGCTGGTCCCCGAGACCCGGCCGCCTTCCTCGAAGACGATCTCGGGCTCGTTGACGGTCGCCGCACCCGAGACGGCGACGATGGTCCAGCGGGTGCCCGCCTGCCCCGCGTCCTCGGCCGCAGCGCCCAGCGGCAGAAGGGCCAGCGCCCCGGCGACCAGCGTGGTGAGGTGTTTCATGGGGTGACCCTTTCCGTGCATGCCTCTGGAACCCGTGTTCGGGGCGAGACTGGCAGCATCGGAGCGATTCTTGAACGGGGCGCGAGAGGGCCGCGCGGGATTCCCGCTCATGGCCAAGAGCCAAGACCTGTTCCGCTGCGCCGGGTGAAGGGGTCGGTCCTTCGCCCGATCAGGCGCGGCCCCGGGACCGGCCCCCTCCTCGCCGCGTCTTGCGCGCCGGGCGGGATGCACACCCGCAGTGAATGCCCCCGTCGCACCGACGCCGATTGCCCCTACAGACGATTTTGACAAGCAACAGGCGTTGTGTTTGCCTGACGGTGTCCTGATTGACGAGGAGCTTCCGTGCGAATTCCTGTTTCGGCCGCTCTGGCCTTCGCCCTGGCCGGCTGCGTTCCTCAAACCCCCTCGACATCAGGCGGGTCCGGTTCTGCCGTTGTCGAGGCTGTACCCTTCGACATCGCGGGGATGCTCAGCACCTATTTTGCAGAGAACCCCGGCGCGAGCCGTTTCTCCTTGCTGAACAGGAGGGGCGAAGGCTTTCGATTCAATCGCGACGGATCGGTGGATCACGTCGCGTTCGGAGCCACCTCGGGCCTGACCTGGCCGACGCGTGTCACGGAAGCGCAAGGAAATCGCTTCTGCGTGGCACCGTCCGGGGGATGGACGGGCGCCTGTACCTCGCTTTACGGTAACCTCGAGGGCCCCCTTACGGCGACCATCACCTTCGGCAACGGGCGCCAACGCACGGATGTTCTGACCTTCTCGGCCGGCTGATGAAGGCCCCTGTCGCGTGGTGGGTGTCTTCTCGGGCCTATGGGCGAGGGGACCGGTTCTGCCGCTCCGCTCCGATGCATCCGACGAGCTCGGCAGAATACTCCAAGGTGATTGGTGCCCGAGGCGAGATTCGAACTCGCACACCCGTTAGGGCGGAGGATTTTGAATTTAGCCGATTCCTCACGGCTTCAACATCTTGGCCCGATCTGTTCACCAAGACATAAAGTGAACATCCGTAGAACAGGTGAATGGCCAATACCGCGCCCTATGGCGCTCACCTCAGATCGTCAATCAGCTCCAGCGCCCCATCCGGCAGCGGCCGCTGAAGCTCGGCCGCGGGGGCGCCCTGTAGCCAGACTTGCCAGTCGTCGGGCTCGATCAGGATGACAGGCATCGCCTTGGGATGGATCGGCCGGACCTCGGCATTGGGCTCGCAGGTGAGAAAGGCGAACAGGTCGTCGGTCGTCTCACCGTCCTTCAGCTTGCGCATCGACCGCCACTCGGGCACCCATAGCCCCGCAAAGAAAGCCTGATGCTCGCTGATCACCCGGAACCAGGCGTTGCCCGCTCCCTTGCCGCGCGGCTCCGCAAATCGGTCGAAAGGCACGAGACAGCGGTGGTCAGGCCCCAGCCATCGGCGCCAATGAGGCGAGCCGACATTTCGGACGTTGGTGACGCCCCGGTCGATCCCCGAGGGGCTGTGATATTGCGGCGGCGAGGGGAGGCCCCAGCGCGCCACCCGCAGCACCGCCCCATCCTCCCCCTGCGTCAGGATCGGTGCCAGCCTGTCGGGGTAGATGTCGCCGGGCTCCATGTTGCCCGCGCGGTTGCTGATTCCGGGAAACAGCCTGCGCATCGCCTCGACGGCGGTGGTCTGGTTGTAGAGGTTGCACATGGATCCGTTCATCCCTCGCAATCTGAGGGTGACCATGCGAGCCGGCCAGCGACCGGTCAATCCCTATCTCAATGGCGGCCGCTCACGCAGCACCCTGGCGCCATGCTGGAGCGTCAGCCGGTCCTGCGGCCTCTCGCTCTGCAGGGCGTCCCAGGCCGCTTTCATGGCCGTGAAACTCCCGGCCGCAACCGTCTCGTGCAAATGCGGGCCTTTTGCCCAGATGATGTAGAGGGCGGCGTTTTCGTCGAATTTGGGTTCGTGGATTTGCATGTTAGGTTAGAACATAGAGCGAACATATTCTTTGGGCAATCCCCCTCGCACCCCTCGACGCCCGCCGCCCTCACGCCTACATCCGGCACATGTACCCATCCGGCGAAATCACTCTCCGCGTCGACTGCGCCTGCGGCCATACCGCCGAGCTACGGGCGGAGGATGTCGGCTGCGACCCTCTCTATTTCAAAGGCTGGGATCGCCTGCGGTGCAGCCGGTGCGGGCGGAAAGGGCGCCCCGCGGCCATCATGCGCAGCTGGTCACCTGCGAAATAGGCCCGCAAAAGTTACGCCTAGCGTGATTTTGCCCTTGCAATGCGATTACGCATAGCGTATCTGTAGAGCATGGAAACGGGCGATGCCCACTGATTGGAGAGACCGTGATGAACAGCTTCGCCATTTTCGCCAACGGCGCTTACTGGGGCACTTGGGCCAGCATTGACGCCGAGTCTGCGATGCAGGCTGCTGCCGACGAAGTCGGGACGGAAGGCAATACCGATGGCCTGGTCGCGCATGAGGTCACGGCCGATCAGGTGACGGCGCTCGACGAATGGTCTGCAAATGGCTCGCCCGCCAGCGAATGCCCGATCAAGGCTTGATCCATGACCCCCGAAGAGATCCGCACCGCCCGCGAGACGCTGGGCCTCATGCAGGCCCAGCTTGCCGCCGTCATGGGATTGCGGGGCGCGGCGGCCGTGAGCGAATGGGAGAAGGGAAAGCGCACACCGGATGGCCGCAGCATCCGCCTCCTGCGCGCTTATCTCGATGGATACAGGCCCTCGGACTGGCCGCTGCAGCCTCAGCCCCCCACCGCCCCCACCAGCCCGTCATAGCCCTGCACCGCCAGCCCGCGCCGCCCCTCGCAGGTGATCAGCGCATCACCCATCCGGCCGACGATCAGGCGCCAGTCCCCGCCGCCCAGTAGATCGGCCGGGGCGGCGCAGGGCAGCCGCGCCTCAGTCGGCAGGGGTGCCGTCTGCACCCCACCGGGCGCGGAGCCCAGACAGGTCGTCAGGCTGAGGGACAAGGCAAGCGCGGGGATCGGCGAGGATGGCATGGTCATGCTCCTGGGATCGGGCGCGCTGCGCGTCCTCGCGCTGGCGCAGGTCGTATTCGGTGCGGGACAGCGCCTCGGCCGCGTCGAAGATCCGGCGCTGCACGCGGCTGCGGTCCTCGGCCTGCTGCGCGGCCTCCCGGTCGCCGCGCCAGGACCAGGCGGCGCCGAAGGCTGCGACGTGAGAGGCCACCAGCGCCGCGCCCACCAGCGGCCAGATCCAGGCGCCGAGGCGGTCGAGCAGCAGGCGGATCACGGCAGCGCCTGCGTAATCGACCCGGGCGGATCGCCGCAGGTGACATAGGGCTCAGGCCACACCGGGTCAGGGTGATGGCGCGGCAAGATGCCCGGGCCAATCTTGGACCAGTCAATGGGCGTGGCCTCCTGCACCGTCGCCAGCTTCGCGCGCATCGCTTCGGCCTGTTCCGCGGTCATCGCGCCGCCGGTCGCGGCGAGAAAGCCATCCAGCCATGCGCGGTATTCGCTTAGGGTCATGTTGCTCTCCATCACGGCAAACCCCGAATGCAGATCGCATGCTCGCGCTGGCGGCGCGGGAAGAGGATCCGCGCGCGCACCCCGGCGCGGGTCCACCAGGTCAGCGCCTCGCAGGCCCCGCGCACGTCGCCTGCATTGAGGCGGCGCACCGCGGTCGATCCCGAGACGGCGCCGATCCCGATGTTGTAGGTCAGCGACGAGAACGCGACATCGACCCAGACGGTGAGCGACAGATAGCCGGTCTCGGTCAAGCTGTTGCGGAAGCCCTGCCAGTAGCGCTGCGCCTCGCGCCGCAGGTCAGCGCGGCACTCGGCCCTGGTCCGCACGTCGCCCATGCGCACCCCCACGGTGATGCCCGAGCAGATCGTCGGCACCGGCGGGCTGGCGATGCGGTCAAGATAGGCCTCGCAGCGGTCACCGTTGCAGGGCAGGCCCTCTTCCTGCTCCAGGAGCGGCACCAGGTGGGTCGCGGTCTCGGGCCAGGTCGGCGCCCCGTTCTGGGGCGGGACGGGCGCGGCGGCGGTGCAGATCGCGAAGACCGCGCAGAGGATGGACTGGATCATCCCGACACCTTGGGCTGCTTGACCAGCCGACCAAGGGGGCCGTAGACGAAGAGGATGTTCGCCAGCGCGAAGAAGACCCACGGCGCCACGGGGTCATAGCCCAGCAAGCGATACAGCAGCTCGGGCGCCCATAGGGCGATCATGCCCAGGTAGAAAGCCCGCATCGAGTGCGAGCGAAGCGCCACCTGGCGCCAGTTGTCGACCAGTTTCATCGTCCGTTCTCCCTCAGGTATCGGGTCAGATCCGCTACGCCCGCCTCGATGCGGACCAGGCTTGTCTCGATCGAGCGCAGCCGCTCGTTGGTGCGGGCCTCGGCGGCCTGACCGGCGGCCAGTTGCTCGCCATGCCGAGAGATCTGGGCAGCGTTGGCGCGGCTGCGCTCATCGACCTGCTCGACCCGGGCGCTCATCGCGAACCAAGCGCCGGTCAGGCTGACCAGCAGCACGCCGATGGTCAGCAGGTTGCCCAGCGAAATGGTCATCGGGATCTTGGGGGCGGTCATCAGGTGAATGCCCCGCGGGCGATCACGCGCGTGAAGTCGTCATCGAGGACGGTCAGGGGCGCGCGCTCTGAGACGGCCAGATCCTCGATCCAGCCCCGGTAAAGGCGCGTGTTGGGCGCGGCGCCGAAGCCCGGGGGCACGCCCCATTTGGGCTTCATGGCCGAGAAATCGCCCACGTTGTCGTCACCAACAACCGTGGCCAGCAGGACCGTGCCCAGGGCCGAGCGCATCCGCATGCCGACGCCCCCGGCGTTGCGCCAGTAGGCGATCTGGGTGACCTGACCGAAGATGTTGGCGTTGGGATCGGTGTTGCCCCCCTGGAACGTCGAGCCGTTGGTCTGGCGGCGGTAGTCGATCCGGGGAATACTGCTCTGCGACCACGTGACCAGCTCGGGTCCGGCCGAATAGCTGGTGGCCGCACACTGGAACATGGGCGCAATGGAGCCGCCCGTCGCATACCATGCCTCAGAGGTCGGCATCTTGTACCAGCCGACCACCATGAAATACTGCGGGCCACCATGGATCGAGGCCAGGCATCCCGCCGGGCCCTCGACATAGGCGCGGTTGGTGATCGGCGCGGCGAAGTCAAAGCCGCCGCCCGCAAAGATGGTGCCGTCGCCGGTCTCGACAAAGGCGCCGTCGCCCACATCGGCCGCGTCTTTGACCACATCGGCCCCGATCGGATTGCCGCCCGCCCAGCAATAGCGAAACGCGAGGTCGAACATGAAGGTCACGCCCCCGTTGTCGCCCGTCAGGATGGGATCGCGGCGCAGGGTCACGAGGTCGGGCGCGGTGGAGGTGGAGAGGGATTTGATGACGACAGGCATTTCAAGCTCCTTAGGCTTCGAGCATTTCGAGGAAACCAAATTGCAGGACGCGGCCTCCGTTGGGAGGTTCGGGGTGGATGCCATCCGCATTGAAAAGGGGGCGATCTGAGGTGCTGGCGTAGTCAGCCGGGACGAGCCCGAAATCCCGCTGGAAATCCCGGAAGGCGATCCCTTCCGCCGCCGCGATCTCTCGCGCCTGCGCTGCATAGAGCGCCATGGGGTAGGTGTTTTCGCGCATGTTTTCGGGCGGCATCGCCAGCAGAATATCCGGCACCGCCGCAGCGGCGCGCAGGCGCTCGATCAGCGTCTCGGCGTGCCCGGCCCAGGTCTCGGGTGACATGACCACTTGGCTGTTAGTACCATCGAGGACGGTGAAGGTATCGACCTCCAGCACCTCCCAACCCGCGCGCTGCTGTGCTTCGTCACGGGCGGTCCACTGGCTGATGTTCGACCCGCTACCGCCCAGCTTGTGAAACCGCACGCCCGAGGCGTCCGACAGCGCGTTGTCGCCGCACAGCTTGACCGTGCCGCTGACCACCTCGATCTCGATCACATGCGCCCCAGCGGTCAGGGCAATGTCGAAGGTCTGGACCGCATCCACCGTGCCCTGCACGTTTTGGCTGGTCCAGGAGCCGCCATCGACCCGGTGGCGCACGACGCCATCGGCCGTGCCGATGTAGACGACGCGCAGGGCGGTGTGATCGGGCGAGGCCGGGACCGCGCGCCGGACATAGGCCCCGGCGGTCGAGCTGGAGACGTGCGACAGATCGGGGCCGTCACTGCCGTTGTAGACCGTCGCCCAGGCGCCGTGGAAATGCAGGGTATAGGAGGACGGGCGCACGTTGCCGTTGATGCCGCTGGGCTGCGTCCCGGGATAGACCCATGGCCCGCCCGCGCCACCATACCAACCATAGCCCGTCCAGCCGCCGCCCGCGTCACCGTATTGAGCCATGAGCAACTGCGCAGCGGGTCCGGTCCAGCGGACGGCGGCCTGGGTATAGCTGTCGCCGATAGCCGCGATGTTGATCTGGGTCGCCTCGCCGAGCCTGCATTTGATCATCTTGTAGTGGCAGTTGCGCAGGGTCTCGCGGCCAAATTGCGGGGCCAACGTTACGCCGCTGGGGGACAGGCTGGCGTCCAGGCGCGTGCCGAGGTCCGGCGCTGACCCGCGCGCCGCCACAACCTCGGCCGAGGCGTCGTCCCCGGGTGCGGGCGCGGCCCACAGGACTTTCAGATCGGCGTCGGTCGCGATGATCGGCGGAGCCAAAGGATCGTTGATCTCGTAATACACCAGCTCGAAATCGGCGGTGCCGAGCTTGGCCAGGGCGATGTGCCAAAGGGCGCCTTTGTCCACCCGTCCGAAGATCTTGTTCATAGCCTCTGCGAAGACCATCAGATCGTCATCGCCCTGAAAGCTCAGCAGATCGAAGACCGCGCGGAAATCGTGCAAGAACCCCAAGCCGTCATCGACCCAGTCCGAGCCGTCGAAATGCCAGAAATGCCCCGTGCTGCTGATCCAGGCCGTCTCGCCGGTGGTCGGGGTAAGATCGTCCAGATCGGCGGTCAGAGCGAGGCTGTAATCCACGGCCACCAGTTCCGACGCGGCGTCCAGCGCGGCCTCGGCGCCCAGCCGCGCCTCCTGTGCGGCAGTGGCGTTGCCCTCGCTGTCGGCAAGATTCGCGGCCTCTTCGGCGCGGTCGGCGTCTACGCCCGCGGATTCGGCGGCGGTCTCGGCCCGCCAGCGATCGGTCACGTCCTCAAGCCACACCTCAGCGAAGCGCCAGACGCCATCCGTATCGGCGTCCTCAGTCGCGATTTTCGCCCGGGCGAGCCGGCCGTCGGCGTCAAGGACATGATCCACACCCTCGACATCTTGAGAGAGCGTGGCGGCGATCTGAACACGCCCGTCCGCAACCGAGATCGCCGCTGCTGCACGCACGGCGATGGTCTCGACGTTGGTGGTGCCGTCTTCCTCCCAGGTCTCCACCAGATAGGCGACGGTCGAGATGCCCGAGCTGTTCGCGGCGCAGATCCCGTCGAATCTGGCCTCATAGACGCGCCCATTGGTCAGGGGGACCCATTCGCGATGGGCGATGATATGCGAGCCGCCACCAGCGATCTCCACCGATGGACCGAGCAGAGCGTCAAGCGCCATGTCGTCGGAGGTATAGCCGGACAGATCCTCGGGCCGCCCCTCGTCGGCGGCTACGAACAGCCACGGGCGCCCGGTTCGACCGCGAGCAGCGGCGACCCCAGCCGAATCGAGCGCCCGGGCTTCCGCCTCATCGACAAGATCGGAAGTCTCTCCGACAAGCTCCTCAACCTCCGCCAGGCTGGTTCCAGTGCTGGTGACCCCTTCCGCCCAGACCGGCTCGTCCGGCAGCGCCTCCGCAAAGGTGATGGTGGCCTCATCGAGCGTCCAAGCATGCCCGAAGCGCTGAGCCACACCCCCGATGAACACGCGGATCCTGTCCGACCCGAGCGAAGCCTGGGCGGCGGTGAGCGTCAGTTCCGTCTCGCCGGGGTTGAGGCCGAAATCGACACGCCAAGCGACGAGCTTGTTGGCAGCGGCTACCGCAATATCACGCGCGGCTTCAACGACCCCTCGATCAATCGAAACCTGCTCGGCATCTTCCGCCACCTGGTCAGCATCCTCGCTGATCTGGTCGGCGATTTCCTGCATGATCGCGAGGGTTGCAAACCTGATGCGAAGCCAGTTCCCGGAATAGGTGGGCCCGGCATCATCGACCAGAGCGACCAGCACCTCATCCCTGGCGAACGACACATCATCTACGGCGCCACCGAGAGTAACCACCCATGCGTCGCGGGCCCGGATGTCGGTTTGGTCCGGTCGCTCATCCGGGAATGCGCCGCTGGCAGCGCTCCAGGTGCCGACGAACCTGAGGCCGCTCCCGAGCGCGACGTTGATGGGTTCCACCAGGTCGTTGAGCTGCGCATCGAAGGCAGCGCGGAATGCCTCATCACCCGCGTCGTACTGCTCGACGAACGTCCACGGCCGCGAATATGTGAGATCGGTCAGCGGCATCTACGCAGTCCTCAGGGTCGGGTCAACTGAGGCCATCATGCGGAGAGCGCACCGCGCCGTGCGGCGAAAGGCTACTCGCTCGGCGCTACCGCGACGGGGCCGCTCGCGCTCCACCGCCAGAGGTGGCGGCCTTCACGATCATCGGGCAGATCGTCGTCTTCGATCGGTCGCCAGTTCGCACCGGGCGGCACGGTCTTCAGGGCTAGCTCCTCGAGCGTTGCGCCCCAGGACGGCGCGGGGATTACGACGGCAACACCGCCGCCCGGGGTTTCGTAAAGGATCTTGCCGGCCATTGGATTACCTGTGGATGGAGATCGACACGTCGGGGGAGTCGAAGAGGTTGGTGGCGCTGGCGCCCTTCATCGTGGCGACATCGAGCTGGGATGCTGTCTTGGTCTGGCCCCCGATCTGCGAAACCGTGGTTCTGGTGTTGGTTGCCGTATCGTCGCTGAGGCAGTTCCCATTCCAGGCATAGTTGGCGTCTTCCATCGCGGTCTCGAAGGTGATCTGGTAGAGGCCTGTGCCAAGGTCGGTCAGGGCGGCCACGTTGCCAGACGCCTTGATCGCGGCCGTTCCCGTTCCGTCGAAGACCACCCACGCCCGGCAGGCGTAGAGTGGGGCGGACCCGACGACATTGAGCTTGTCGTCGAGCTTCGCCTCCAGCTTCGAAGGAGAAATCGTTGCTTCGTCCGTGCCGGTTCCGGCGTCCCAGTCCTCTTGATCGAGTGCCAGGGCGGCGATCACGGCATCAGCATCGACGGAGGTACGTGCGAGCTTGACGCCCCCGGCGGTCTCTTCGTCTGGATCAACGGCATCGGCCGCGACCACCTTGTACCCGATGCCCTCGGCCAAGACGAAGACCACATCGTCAACCGCGACCTGGCGCGCTGCGTCTGCGGCGTAGCCCAGCCCTTCATCCGCCTCCAGAAGCGCCTGCGTGTCGAAGAAGAGGCCGAGCATCGCGCTCGTGACCTTGGTGAGACCTGCCATTGCTTTCCCCTTGGCTTAGGCGCCGCGCAGCCAATTCCGGCAGCGCGGCTGGGCTTGCTCGCGTCAGCCGGCGAACTGAGCGACACCGCGGAACGACCGCGACGGCAGCAGGCACATCAGCTTGATCGGCGTGGAGCCGTTGGGGTTCGCGTTCGGCGCATAGGTTCCGCGCACATCCCCGGTCGTCGCCGTTGCCACCGCCGTTGCGCCCGCCACGAAGGTGCCGTTCGTCACGACAGCGCCGTTGACCACCTCCTTGATGATAGCGCCAGCCGGAGCATAGGCGGGAAGGCCGAAGACCTTGGAGTTGCCCACGGTAAGCCCGGTGACATCGGCCGAGACCGAGATCCCGGTGATAGTCTTGAACGCCTTGGCGCCGGTCATCGAGGTTCCCGAGCCCGAGCTTTCGACCATGGTCTCGCCGAACTCATCGGTTCCCGTCACGGTCAGCACCGCGGTCCCGGTCCAGGCGGCGACCACGTTGCGGGGTACATCGAAGGTCGCCACCCCATCCTCGGCGAGGGCCCCGTTGATGCCGGTCTCGAGGCCGCCAGCAGCCGTGGCGGCCTGCGAGGCGACAGCGCCATCCGAATCCGAGGTCACCGGCGACCCCAGATCGATCATGACCGGGAACAGGTCCGACATCGCGGCGTCGTTGGCGAGGTTGTCGGCGTCGAGCATGGCGCCGCTGCGATCGAGCTCGATCCAGATGATCGCGCCAGCGGGGAAAGAAGTCTGCGAGTTGTTCGTGATCGAGACGGTCGAGGCGAGATCCTTGACGGTGATCTCGTTGCGTTCCGCCTCCAGCGCGCGCGCCTCGCGGGACGTGATCCGATGCTTGGTGCCGCCGCCATAGCTGCCGGGCCCGCGGCCCGACGGATAGGCGATGGCAAGCGTACCACCTGCCGCCCAGGCCGAAACCAGGGTGTGCTGGATCGAGTCGATGGTGTCGTTGACCTTGGTCATACCTGTCTCCTGAGAAAGGGCAGGCACAGCGCCCGCATCCAGTGGCAGAATGCGGCGCCCGCGGTTCATCGTGCGGCGAAACTAGGGAACTGGCGGGTGCATGGCGGCAGAATCATTGACTCTACCCGGGCTCAGCCCGTTGATCAGGGCCAGGTACCGTTCACTGCTCTCTTTGAGGTAAGGACCCCAGTCTTGTCACTATTCATGACGCTCGATTGTCCGCATTGCTTCGCTCGCACTGCGTCCTTTTCAATAAGAAGTGTCCACCTTCTTTCATCAAAGAATATACAAAACATCTACTCAAATGAAATCGAAGTCCATGGAGTTTGCCGCTCCTGCAACCATTCAGTCGTGGCGGGATTTTCCTACGTAACGGGATACCAGTTCAGGGCTGACCACCTTCGAGGCGATATCACAAAAGGCTTTAGCGGGAGCGCTATTGGAGGACTTGATCTAAGAGCCAAGAAGATCTGGCAAGCACCTGAGATCCCAAAATCAGAATTGCCTGACCATCTTCCCGAGAACGTGGTCCGGCCATTAATCGAAGCTGAAACAGCGTTTTCTCACGGGCTTTGGGGCGCCGCTGCAGCAAGCTACCGGAAAACGGTCGAGCGCGCCGTCACGCCGCTGATCGACGGCGACACAAATCGAAAAGAGCTGGGCAAAAAGCTGGGAATGCTAGAGAAGCAGGGGACTCTTCCCGAAGCCATGCTCGAGTGGATTCGCGTCGTCAAAGACCAGGGGAATTTCGCGCTTCACGACAATGACTATGACTTTGATGCGAAGGATCAGATCGAGCCTGCTCGGGAGTTCACTATCACCCTGCTCACCTATCTCTTTACCCTTCCAGAGAAGGTGCGCCTCGCGCGCGCGCTGCCGGAGCCGGAGCAAGACGCTACGGCACCGGAGGGTGCATAGTCGCAATATTCGCGGCGCGTTGCTGGACCGAGGCGGCGCGCGCCCGGCGCTGAACCGCTTCAATCTGGAGGCGGATCTCATTGGCTCGTTGCACCCGCTCCGCGCGCGGCAGGTCACCGTTGACCACGGCTGTCAGCTCAGCGCGCAGGTCGCTCAGCGCTCCATCAGCCAGATCGAGCGGCCGAATGATGCTCTGGCGCCAATCCAGCTGACCGTTGCGCCGGACACCGACATTCATCTCGCCGCTGATCTCGTCCCACACCTCCCGAGCCGCTGCATTTTCAGGGTCGGCCTGCAAATCGCTCCACGCCTGGCGCGCCCTGTTCTTCATCTCGGTCAGCTCCTCGCGCAGATCATAATAGAGGGTCTGCTCCGGGAAGCTGCTGGTCTCCGAGGTGAACGCGCGCGCGATCGGGATGTTGCGCCTTTCCGTCGGCGTGCCGGTGGCCATGTCGAGCACTGCACCACCGACCTGCTGCGCGAAGATACCGGTCCCGCCGGTGACGAAGCGATAGAGGTAATCGAGGTGCCCGGGATAAAGGTCGATCCGGCCAGGGGTATAGGCGTCACCACCAGAGACACGGTTCAGGAACTGCGCAATCTCGACCGCACCGCGAGTGTTGCTGCGCTCAAAGAACTGCGAGGAGCGCGGCAGGCCCTCGGCGGCGCCGTACCTGTCATCCGGGACGATAGGGGTGTCCATGAAGTTGCGGTTCAGGCGCATGTCGACCAGCGGATCAAGGATCGTCGGCGTGACCATGTTCTCCCATTGGCCGTCCGCCAGGGGGTTCCACGACATCATGCCGGCGCTGCCGACGTTGCGGATCACCTCCTCGGGCGTGCGACGCCCCATTGCGGCCAGCATGAGCTCCGAGCCAAGGGCGAGGAACGGGCGCAGAGGGTAGGCCATCCGCCAGTTGACGGTGGTGAGGCGCTGGCGCGTTTGAGGGCGACCGTCCGGCATAATTACGGTCTCCGTCACGGTCCCGGTCGGAATGATGATGTTGCGGTGCCGGTCGTATTGCGACAGCCGCTCATAGAGCAGGATGCCCTCGGGATCATCATCGTCCCCCGCCAGCGCGCCCAACAGCGTCTGAAGCGCGCCCAGCACGATGACCGCGGGGAAGGCGACCGCCCAGTTGCGCGGGCGCTTCGCGAACCGGCCCAGCTTCTCGAGCGACTGGATCGCGGGGTTGATGAAGGCATAGGCCGCCCGTAGCGTCGGCGTGGCGGCTCCGCGACGATAGTAGTTGGTGGTGGCATCCTGAGCGAGCGCAGCCGCCTTCTCGCGGCTCAGGCCTTGCTCGCGCGCCGCCACATACATCGCCAGTCGCGACGCGCTCTCGATCGGCTGGTTCAGCTTCGAGATCGCGGTGATCATCGCCTCGCCGGCCGCGGCCATCGCATCACCGGCGGCCGAGGCCTTGGCTTTCAGGCCTGGTGTCGAGCGACCCGCGCGGCGCGTCATGCGGTCAATGTCGCGCGCAACATCATCCATGTCGCGGAGCGCGACGAAGTTGATCTTGCCCCCGTCGAGCTTCCATTCCTCGATATACTGCTGCATCCGGCGCTGCTGGGCTGGGCTGACATTCTGGCGCCGCATGATGCGCTGCCGCATCCAGTCAACCGCATCGCCGAACTCGTCGCGGAAGGCCTCGGTCAGCGCGGGCATGTAGGCCTTGGCATAGGCGGCGGCCATGCCTTTCTTGTCCACGTTGTGCGCGGTCCAGAGCCCTTCGATCAGGTCGGACTGCAGGTTCGGCACCGTGAAGTTCGGGTTGAGAGCGGTGGACGTGGCCGCGACCATGCGGGTGACCGCGCCGACGGACACCTGAAAGGATCGCGCGATGCGCTCCATGAGCTTGCGCGGATCGTCACCGCCAAGACGGTTCAGGGCGTCCAGAAGATAGGCGTCCTCAATCCGCAGATACACCTTGTCGCCGCCGACCTTGACCGCCATCGCGTGCCGCGGATCGACATAGCCGAAGTCGACGACATCGCTGACCATCCCGGTCTTGGGGTCCAGCACCTTGCGCGTCGGCAGCTTGCCGACCACCTCCCAGAGACCGGGTGCCGGATAGGCCTGCACCAGGTTCATCAGCGTCTTTGCCACCCGGTTCTTCTCGGCGCGAACGATGCCTTCCTGCCGCATGGTGATGATCTGGCTGATTGGATCATCGGCAATTGAAGTCCGCCCCAAGGCGCTTCGCACCTCTTTGCCGCGCATGTCGAAGCCGTTGCCGAGGCGGCCGATCTGCTCGCCATCATCGCGTTCGGCGAAGCCGCGGAGGGGAACATAGTTCTGATACATGCCGCGCCAGCTCTGGTACTGCTGATCGCTGATCAGACCGGCGTTGCGGCGCAGAAGCAGGTCATCGTCCAGCATCTTGCGCAGGCGCTTGGCCAGCGCCTCAAGGGCCGGGACCTTGCCTTGTGCCTGAAGGTCGGCCAGCAGCGCCTGGGCGGCGCTGTCATGGATGCCGGAGCCGCCACCGGCGGCAAATCGCTGCGGATCGCGCTTCTGCATGACCGCGTTGCGCTCGGGGGCGTGCTTGGCAACCATGTAGACCCACAGGTCCTCGCGGCTGATGCCGGCCTGCTTCGATGCGCGCTTCATCGCGTCGAAGAAATCCTTCACCTCCCCTTGAAACAGGCGCTCCAGTCGCTCCGCAACGCGGGCCGGGAACAGGCTTTGCCGCTGCGAGGCATTCAGCCTGTCCGTCAGCGGCTGTCCGGTCGCTGCCTCGATTTCCGCCTGGGCGGCGCGCAGGTAGAGAAACTGGTCCTGGAACGCCTCGCGCACCGCCATGCCGAGACCCCGCTTCGGCAGCGTCCACGACATCGGCAGCGGCGGCTGGTGGAAGCCTGCCGGCGGGCCGAACTGCGCGTTGGCGCGCTGGATGCGCTCGATTGCAGTCTCCGGCACGCTGGTGTGTGCCGAGGGCTGGCCGATTGCCGGGTTGGTCTGCTGGCGGCGGAGGATGGTTGGGATGCGGCTGAACTGCGCTGCGCCCTGACCGCCACCACGCACTTGCCCACGCGCGCCCACCTCACCCGCGAGGATCGCGTCGAACACCGACTGAGCATCCCTGAACCCGGCGCCGCGCAGGGCATTGCCGAGGGCCTTGAGGAACCGGCTGATCTGGTTGAAGGCCCGGGCCAAAACTGGTGTGCGGGGCGCATGCTTGGCGATCCAGGCCTCGGAAAACTCGGCGGCAATGGCCTCCTCGATCTGGCTGATCGGATCGAGGTCGCGGTAGAGCTCGCGGATGTTGTGCTTGTCCATCCAGGACGCCGCCGCCTCGGCTTCGAGCGCCCGCCATTCCTTCTCGCTGAACAGGCCATATTCCCGGCCCCAGAGCGCGGGATCGCGAAGCATATGGATCGCCTCGTGGTGCATGGTCGACATGCTGCCCTCGGTCGAATCCAGAGCGACCTGAACCAGTCCCATGAGGTAGGAGCCGTCGACCGGCACCACGTTGCCGTCGGCATCGGTGCCCAGGAGGCGATCCACGACACGAAGGCGGATCTCTTCAGGCAGGCCCAGCCGCTTCCATGCCTGTTGCAGGGCCGTGCCCATGGCGCGGCGCTTCATGTCGAGCTGATCAGCGCTGAAGCTGGAGCGGCGGTAGCGCTCTTCGGCGCGGGAGAACTTCGGCTCCGCCACCGGATGCGACGGTTCGCTCAAATCAAGCGGCGCCTGCGTCTCCCCGTCCAGCGTCAGGGTGCCGGTGAACGGCTCGACCTGCGCCAGATCGACGTCGCCAAGATCGTAGGTCAGGGTGATGTGCGGCTGATAGGACGGGAAATCCCACGACGCCCCGGCATCGCGGTATTTCTGCCAGTCCTCTTGCAGACGGCGCGCGCTGGCGCCGGTGATTGGCAGGACAATGGCTCCTTCGTCGCCCAGTCTCTTGGGTTGCCCGAAATCGGATACCGTGACCGGGCTGTCGGAGGTGGGCGCCGCGACAGGATCACGGGAAAAAGCCGTGGTGACGTGCAGATCGTCCGCTGCGAGGAGGTTGGTGAAGCCTTGGGCTTTGGCCCATTCGACGAGCGCGCCAGGGTTGCTGACGGCGCGGGAGGCATAGAGCGGCGCCGCCTCGGCCTGCGCCTGGATCGGATCCCGGTCGGTCTCTTCGGCCGCGGCGGTGACGGGCGCGGCGACCAAGACCGGCCCCGCCCGCATGTCGCGCGCCTCGGGTTCGGTGCGGTGCGTCCGGGGCCGTTCGTTGGGCGCATCCACCCAAGCGCCATCCTTCCGCGAGACGGCCTGCACCGTCGCCGTCCACTCGCCATTCGTGCCGCGGTCGAAGCTGATGACGCGATCATGGCCTCCGCCATAGGTGCGGACGATGTTACCCGGTGCGAAGTACTCCGCCAGGCGGTCAAGCTGCGCCTCACGTTCGCGCTGCGCCTTGGTGGTGCGCTGTTTCGGCGATGGGGCAGGCCGCGCCGCCGGCGCATCGAGCAAGTCGCCCTGCGTGTCGAACAACGGCCCGGCGTCGCCCTCATTACCGCCAAGGCGCCGCATCTTGCTCTGCTGCTGGCGCGCGGCGATCTCGGCGCGCTGACGGTCGCTGACCTGCTGACGCGCCTGGGTGTCGCTGATCTCGGCACCGGGGATGACGGCCTGATCGCCCGCGGCGGTGCGGTCGGTTACACCCCGATCGGCTGGTTGGGCGCCGGAATCACCGCGCTCATCCCGCCCGCCTTCGCGTTGTCGATCATCTTCTGCAGGTTGTCCCGATGCCGCTCGATCGTCGCCCGGCTCTCCGGCGACAGGTTCGCCGCGCTGAGCGAGCGGTTCATCTCCGAAAGGGACTTCTCCCATTTCGGGAGATTGCGGCTCATCGGCAGCGTTTTCATCGGTGACAGCCTCCTGATAGCTGCGAACAGCCTGGTCGTGCACGGCGTCGTCAATCGAGCCGCCTTCGCGGTTCAGCCGATCCACGATAGCGCTGCGCTCGCCTTCGGTCCAGCTTCCACCGATCTCGCCCAGCTTGCGGTCAACTTCCTTCGCAATCCGGTTGATGCGGCGCTGGTTCCCGCTTGAATCAGCATCGGGCGGCATCACGCGCCGACCGTCAGCCCCCTCGTCGATGGTCTCGTTCAGACCGCGGGCCCGCCGGTCGCGCGCCTCTTGCTCCATCCGCCGCGCCTCACGCGCGCCATAGCTCACATCGAATGGCGTTCCCGCGGCCTCGCCCGCCAGTGCTTCGATGATCGCCTCACGGTTGGCATAACGCCCGGTTCCGTCGGTCCCAAGCAGCTGCGCGGCGTCAGTGCCCAGCGTGGCTGGGTCGATGTTGTCGAGATCCGTGGCGCCACCCGGCTTGAACAGGCGGGGATGCGTTTGCGGTGTGACGCCGCGCGCCGCAAGCTCGCTCGCGGCCCAGCTGGGAACGGTTGCTCCGTTCTGCTGGATCGTCGGCGCGATGCCTCCTTGGCTCGCGATCTTTGCCATGAGCGGCTGGCGATAACGCAACTCAGGGAACTGCTGCCGAGGCGCCTGCGCATTGCGAGGTGCATATTTCGGCGCCACTTTCGGCAATTCGGCGCGCCGATCGGCCTCGCGGGCCGCCTCTTCCGCCCTGGCGCGCTGGTTGACCTGAGCCAAGTGCTCACCAATCGGGACGGCCTCATACCGATCATCTCGCAGGTTTTCGATCTGCGCGCGGCTCGAGGTCTCCATGATGGCCTCGCCGGTTTCCCGGTCTCGGATTACCCAGCTGGCGGGCTCTCGTGCTGGATCGGCAAAGGAGCCGGGCGCGCTACGCTCGGGCTGCCCAGCCGCAGGCTGATCAACCCGCCCCACAACGGGCTGGGCCTGCGGCTGAACCGGGGCTGCTGCCTGCCCCACGTCACCTGCTTGCGCGGCAACGGCATCGGTGGCCGCCGGGGCGGCCTGTTCCTCGATCGGCGAAATCACGATGTCGCCGTCTTCGATGTCCTGGCGCGGGAGAACGCTCTCGGTCCCGTCGGCCTCGCGGATGCGGATGCCGTCGGGGTCTTCCCCAAGCACCTCAACCGGGAACGGTTGCTGACCGCCGATGGATACCCCCATTCGTGCGCGCGCTGCTGCGGCCGGTGGCGGCGCAACCGCTGCACGGCCAGGAGGCAGCGGCGCAGTCGCGACCGCCTGAGGTTCGGCCGGGACGGGTGCCACGTCCGGCACCTGCCGAGGCACACCGGGGACATAGGGCCGGATGCCGGTGATCTCGGCGCCGCGCTGCACGTCCTCGGGGCTCGGCTCTTCGCGGGGCGCCCTGACCGGTGCCTCGACCTGCGACCCCATGGCCTGAGCAAGCGCGCCGGTGCCAGCGCCGAGGATGCCGCCGATCAGCGCCGACTCCGTGACGCCATCCGACCAGCCGCGCTCGGGGTCGTAATACCCTTGCGCGATCAGGTTGTTTAGCGCCTGCGAAGCCGCCTCCTGCGCGGCCTCCTCGCCCGCGTTTAGAGCGATCTCCCCGAACCGGCGGAACATCGTGCCCGCCACCCTGTCGCGGATGCCCGACGGCAGGAAGCGGAACGCGCGCCCGATCGGGATCACCTCGCTGGAACCGACCAGCGCGCCCCAACCGGCAGCCGAAAGCGCATCGTCCTGACTGGCGCCAGCCTGAAGCGCTTCCTCGTAGACCTGCCCGGAATTGCTGGCCGCGCCAATACCGCCGGTGGCGACGATTGCACCACCCGGGCCGCCAAGCGCGCCACCGGCCAGCGCCGCCCCGAGGAAGGCCGACATGGACCCGGCGCCCTGGGCAAGCGATGCCCAGAAGGACGGATCATCGGGCGGCGTCCCGAAGGTGTCGGCAAACCTGGCGCGCAGGCCCTCCGCAGCCCCACGGAAATCCACAGGCTCCTGCTGGCCAGCGACGGCCTGCTGGCCGGCCGCAATGCCGGAAAGACGCTCCTGCCCCACCTGCATATCGGCGATTCGCTGAGCAAGGATTGCCCGCTCTTCATCGCGAAGGGATGGATCGGCGAGACGCTGCTGCATTTCCATGATGGTGCGCGCGCGCTCTTCCTGTAGACCGGTCGCAGCCTCACGAGTTCCGGCGCTGGCCGGCGTGTCGGCCAAGGATGCCGCTGTCTGCAACGCATCGAGGCCCATGAGCGACGACACCAGCATCTCGTTGGCGCCCAGGCCGAACTGCTGGGCCCGACGCTGCAGGAGCGCCCCAATGCCCTCCCCGGCGAAGGGATCCGCCGCCGCGGCCCGTTGCTCCTCGACGCCGCGCATGACGCCCTCGACGTACTCGGGCTGCATGGTGCGGGCTTCCAGCGCACGGATCTCCTCGGAGACGCGCGCGATGTCGGCCTCGATCTCGGGCCGCTGCTGTTCCGAAGCAGATGCGAGCTCAGCCTCGAGGTTCCTCAGCGTGCCCCGGGCACGCTCCATCATTCCCGCATCATAGGTGATCGGCGTGCGCGGGATCGGCGCGGTGCTGCCCATGGGCGCGGCGCCCGTCTCATGCCGGTAATCGCTCGGCGCCTGGAATTCACCGGACCAGAGGCCGAGACGGGCCGCCTCTGCCGCTTGGGCCTCACGCGAATACTGCTCGCCCATGTAAGGCAGCGCAGCCCCCGCGCCGACCATGCGGCGATTGAGGTCGGTGGTGCCTGACATCAGCGTGCCCAGGAGGCGCTGATAGCGATCGGTCCCGCTGAACTCCGGCTGCGATGGGTTCGCCTCCATCAGGCGCGTGAGCATGTCGGTCGACCACTGGCCCGCGGGCCACTCGCCGTCCGCACGCTGACCGGTCTGCGAGCTTTCCGGCGCGTCGATGCCGGTCATCCGCATCGAGCCCTCGGATGTTCTCACCGTGTCGCCGTCGATTGGCGCCGGCTGCACGGCAGGCGCTGCCGGGGGCGGCGTGTAAATCGAGGCAGGGCGCGGCTGCGGGCTCGGAGCGGCCGCCGCTGGATCCAGCCCGAGCGCCCGGTAAACCTCGCCGCGCGGTCGCTCCGCATAGAAGCGCTGATGCAGGGCATCGGCGAGGTCGTTGTCCGACATCTCGCCATACTGAGGATACCGCGCCCGGATGTCCGCGATAGTGATGGTGGACATGGTGGGTCTCCCTCAGGCGGGTGGCAGGCTGAACAGTCCGAGCGGGTCGTTGGGGTCGATGGCTGGCGCGGCCTGCGCTGCGGAAGGAAGAGGGACAGTGGCAGGCGCAGTTGCCGCGCTGCCTCGCCTCTGAGGCGCCGGCACAGGGTTTCCCTCTCCATCGAGGAAAGGCATCATCTCGCCGCTGGCGGTGCGGCCGAACATGAAGCCGTCAATCTCATACTGGCCGTAAAGCCTCGGGCGCGATCCTCCTGCCGCACTGGACGCGCCACCCGCGCGCGGCGCCGACGATCTGCTGGCGCCACGGCCGGTGCCGGAAGCGCCAGGAAGCCGCAGTTCCTGCCGCAGCATGGTCGATGCGATGGACTCCAGAGGTCCGGGCAGGTCGCCCGATGACAAGACCGAAAGGAGATCCCGCGCGCGCTGTGTTGCGGCGCCCCCGGCCAGTTGGTTCAGCGCTTGCTGGCCGCTGACGTAGTTGCGCTTCTCGTCCATCTGCTGCGCGCGCCCTCCGATCATGGCCGAGGCCAGCGGTGCGAGAGCTGCGAGAAGAGGTGAACCAGACTGCTGCGCGCTGGAATTGGCGCCGCTGAGGGCCGACATGATCATGGGTAGCGCCTGCGCATTGCCCGCCATCCCACCGCCGAAAGCCTTGGCCATCAGTGTACCCCCTCGCCGCGCATCTCACGCTCCATCACCTCGATCCGTCGCAGTGCCGATTGCAGGGCGCCGGCGAGAAGCCCGAGGTAGTCGATCACGTTGATGGTGCGGCCGTCGCCCAGCCCGGTGATGTCGCGGAAATGCTCGGCCATCGGGCCGATGTGTTGCTCGCCATGATCGCCGGCCGGCCGGTTGCTGTCGCGATAGCGCCACACCGCCAGCGGCATCCTGCTCAGGGCTTCGGCTGCCCATGCGTCGCGCAGAGGGCCATCGATTTCCTTCGCCTCCATCGTGCATTTCAGAAGCATGCTTGCGCCGAGGCCACCCAGAGTGCTGGCGGTGTTCATTCTCTGCGCCTGCTGCGCCTGATACTGGGCCATTTCGTTCTGGTACTGCTGGCCGACCAGCCCCGAATAATTCACGCTGGCCATGCTGCCCGACGGCATTGCATTCGGGGGGTTGTAGCCGCCGCCCATCGCCGCGGCGATCTCGGACATGGCGTTCTGGCGCAGGGCCGCGTCCAGCCCGAATTGCCGCGATTGCTCCTGGCCGGACGCGATGTCGGCATCCATGGCCAGCCGCGAGATCGTGTCCTGGGTTTGCTTGAGCTGCTCACCATAGGCGTCATTGAAGCCCTCGGCCCCGACCGGGATACCGCGGGCCTGCAGGTTCGTCAGCAGGCGCTCGTTTGCCTTGTCGATCCCGGGAGACATCATGGAGAACGCCCGGTCGAAGATCGACTGCGCGACATCACCCCGGTCTTGGACCTGCAAGCCCTGCGACAGAGTGCCCATGGACTGATCCAGCACGGTCCGCCCGAGGTCAATCGATGCGGGCTCGAACATCTGGCGCAGCGCCTGCTCGAACGGGCTCTCCACGTATTTCTGTGCGGCCTGCGCGCCCTGCGGAGCGACGCCCTGCACGAACTGCCCGGTAATGGGGTCCGTATAGCCGTTCAGGATCGACGAGCCGCCGGCGGAATAGATGTCCGGCCGGTTGAATTGCGCCTCGGCTGAGGCGGTTTCATACGGGTCCGGCGCTTCCGGTGCGTTGCTGCCCTTGCCCATCGCTGATCCACCTGCATTCGTCTCTGAACATCTTCAGGACTAGCAGCGGGCCGCCGTCATGTGCGGCGAATGCCACGATCGCCTCCCCCTTGAACCCCAGCTTGGTCGCGAGATTGAGGGACGGAAGGTTGCTGCCAGGCACGGTCACCGAAATCGCGTGACAGCCCAGCTGGATGAACGGAAAGGCGAAGAGCTTGAAAAGAGCGCTCCTGCTGGCCCATCCGCTGCCCGGCTCGGCAGCGATCGACACCTCGCAATGGACGCCGTTGAAGCGCTCATACATCACCCCGGCGACCAGTCCCGTCCCGCGGACGACACCAAGCGCCTTGGCGCCATCGCTGATCGACATGCCGGGTATTCTCTTGGCGACCCACCTGCTGACCAGATGGTCGGCGCCATAGAGTACGTCGTCGACCAGCATCAAAGCACCCCGGCGCGCAGGCTGGTCAGCTCGCACCATTCCGCTGAAAGCTCGATGATCAGCTTGAAGGTCTCGCCCACCGCATCGACGGGAATCAGGTCATCCAGCGCGAAGAGTTGCCCGCGACCGCGATGCGTCTCCAGAACCACCGTCTGTTTCGCCTCTCGAATATCGCGCGGGGTTTCCTGGTGATCGCTCAGCACGGTGATGCTGACGGTGACCTCGGACGCCGCCGTCATCCCAATCTTTAGGAAGGTGATCCCGGTGGCGCGCGGCATCCTGAACCAGCCTGTCACCAAGCGGGCCGCGATCAGGTCGCCCTCCTTCGCCTGAACCACCCGGCAAAGTCGGCCATCATCGGCGGTGAACTCGGTGGCCGTCCCGAGGTTGTGCCAGGCAACGGCCGGGAAGTCAGCCTTCGCCCATGAGCCATCCTTGGGCCGGAATATGAACTGCTCGATCGTCTCCGCGATCCTGTTCACCACCACCATTGATCCGTCGTCGGCAGTGTGCATCTGCCAGCGCGCAGGCGTGGCGGCCATCTCCGTCACCTCCTCGGAGATCGCGGCCGAGACTGCGCCGACCAGCGCCAGCACGCTCTGCCGGATGGAATCGGAGAGCGAGATCACCCCGGAGGCCGTGAACATCCAGAGATCGGCGCCCACCTGGGTGAAGGCCTCGCCGCCGAGAGGAGCGGCTGCGTTCACGCGGGTCAGAAGGCGCCAGTCGTTCGGATCGCCAGGATCCAGTCCCTCATAGGCCACTATCACGCCGGTGGTGGTGATAACCGCCAGCGTGTCGTTCATGCCGTGCCCGGCGTCGATCGTCATGCTGCGCAGGGCCGACAGCGAGCCGGTGATGTTGCCCAGCCGGCCCAGTGGAAACCTGATCCAGTTGCCGGATACTGCGCCCACCGTCTCGGGGTAGTAGAAATCGAGCGTCCCGCCCCGCACCCAGAACAGGAGCCGGTCCTGGTGCGCGATCACGCCGCTGAAGGTTGCCGGATTGACGCCCGCGATCTCGATCGACATCTGCGTGAAGGCCGTCCCATCGAAGCGCACGGGCAAGCCTAGGCCATCAGCGATGATGGCGTTCCCGCTGATATAGGCGACATCGCAGGTGGCGGAACTGGCGCGGGTGATGCTGGCCTCGCCGCACACCAGCCGGTCGGCGTGGACCTCGATGTAGCGCGTCTCGGAACCGAACTCGAACGGAATGCGCCGCAAGACGGTCGAGGGCGCGGAAAGGGCCTGCACCTGGCGGCGCAACCGAAGCGATGAACCTGTGCTTTCCCAATTCAGGAACTCCCCTGCATAGATGCCGCTCACCTCTGAGGTCTTGGCCTCGGTGTAGAGCCCCTTCAGCGGCAGCGGGATCGGGATCTCGCGCGCGAGCGCCCCGCCCGAGGCCCTTGTTGCCGCTCTCGCTCTCGCCCACTTCATGTTCACACCTTGATCAGCCAGTTGACGCCAATGACGGGCGGCAGGATGTCGATGCTGGCCCCGCCTCCCGTCTCCTCGATCGAGATCCCGGTCACAGCCTGTTCCACCGTGCCGTCGGCCGAGGTGTCGCCTGTGGTGCCGGCCTCGGCCGCTCCGACATCCGTGCCCTCAGCGGCGGCAGCATCGACGACGGCGGCAGCGGAATGGCTGTGGGGGGTTGGGTTAAAGCTGTGGCCGTGGCCAGGGTCCGTAACGGCGTGCCCGTGGGCAGGAAGCTGGCTGACCGAGAGCGTGATCAGACGGTTGCCCGCAAGCGCGCCCAGGGCGACATCGCCACCGGCGCCGAACATGGCGCGTCCCTGAAGGTTTGGCAGGTTGAAGTTGGCCTCGGTCGCCCCATAGGCATCCCCGATGATCGCATAGAGGTCGGCGAACGCGGCCTTGGAGAGCGCCTGCCCGTTCAGCAGCTTCCATGAGGCATTGGGCTCCTCCGAGGCCATCGTCGGAACGATGGATCCCGTGGGAATCAGCAGCGTCTCGATCGCAGCGATGATCTCTTCAAGGTTGTCGTCGGGAATGTCATAGGTTCTGGTGCGCCGGCGGTTTCTCGTGACCGCTGGGATCGCCATCAGGACACCAGCCAGCGCCCGCCGCCCAGCGGGAGCGCGTCATATTCGGTCGCGCATGCGCCGATGCGGAAAGGGCGGGCGCCACCTGCATCGGTGGCGGCAGCCACAGCCATCTCCGCCTCATAATCGGCGGCATGCTCCGCATAGGGCAGCCCGAGGGCGCGGCGGAGGCGATACGTCATGCCCAACGAAAGGACGTGATCGTCGGAGAAGACGGGGCGATCATCATCGGCCGTAAACTCGGGGCGCCGCACCTCGGGGATCGGTTGGCTCAGGGCTTGCGGGTTCACGCGCTTCAGGATCTCGCTGGGCTCGACCGGCCAGACCCCCTCGTCCCAGCCCGGGGGCGTCTCGTCGAAGGTGATGTTGCCGCTGCCATCCGGGGATTCCAGCACCGTCGACGGGGCCAGCCAGCCATCGCGGGGCACCACCGGCTCGATGGTGACAGGCAGGTTGCTGGCCGCATAATCGCCAGACTTCACCGGCGAAACCACCGGGTAGCGCGAGATATACTCGATCACCACCAGTTCGGTCGCCTGCGGGACTGGCTCGATGTTCAGCGTGTTGTTCTTGATCCGCCAGCCCATCGGTGAGGCGACGGCGGCGCCACCATAGAGCCAAGCGGCCCAAGCTTGGGGCGTGGCTGGGCCGATCAGGCCCATGGGATAGGCGCCGCGCGTTTCGGTGCCGGGGATCATGCGCAGAAAGTCGGGTGGCAGCTGGTAGGAAAAGCGTCCCGGCAGCAGGGAAAAGACCCATTGCGAATGGAAGTCGGAGAGCCCCACGAATTCGGTGCCGCGCAGGTATTCCCGCATCGTGTCCACGGCGGCAATACGAAGCGCCCGGGCGATGCGGGTGTTCTCGGTGAAAAGCGAACGAGGCGGCGGGGCGGTATTGTCCCGCTCCGCCGCCTCCCGCGCGATTTCAAGGATGGTTCGCGTCCCCATGTCCGCCCCCGATTATGCGAGCGGATCGCTCAGCAGGTCGTTGTTGCCTTGTACCGAGGAGAAATCGGACTCTTCACCGATGCCAGGCATGGTGGACGGATCCGGCAGATCCTCGCCCTCCGCTTCGGCGGCGGCCGGCGCCGCAGGAGCTGCCCGGCCACCCATGCTGGACAAAGCGTCGTTCTTCGCCGCCAGCGCGGCGTTCTGCGCCTCAAGCCGGGCGATGGTGGCGCGCAGCTCGCGCGCTTCCTGGTCGCGCCTGGCCTCACGCTCGGCCTCGCTGATCTTGTCCGAAGCGGCATCGCGGCGCCCGGCCCATCCGGTTGCGAGCTTGTGGGCCACGGCGATCTCGCGCCCGATGTTCTGCGCCTGATCGGCTGAGAGGCTGCAGAGATCTTCGACGCTGCGGATGCCGGAAATGAGGAGCTGACCGACCTGCGACATGGTGATGCCTGGGAGTTCCGTCAGCGGCGTGCCGGTCGACGGCAGGTCAGCGCTGCGGGTGAAGGCGTCATACTGCGCGGGGAAGCGCTCGCGGGCCTCCTTCTCGTCGATGTACTTGGTGGAGATCGTGTAGCGGTCGCCAATGGGCGTCATGGCCACGCAAAGCTGGGTGCGGAAGGCCGACTTGCCGCGGGACTGGGGGACGCGCTGGTAGAAGAAATGGGCGCTCACACCACCTTCGCCTCGTGAGGCGACGAAGCCCAGGTGCGAGCTGAGATCCTTGGCGGTGGCGTCCGAGACATAGGCGTTCATGCTTTACTCCGTGGGGCGAGAAGCGGGGAAGCGCGGGCGAAGGCCGCCCGCGCCACTCGATTACTGCGAGAGAACGCCGTTCAGCATCCGGTTGTTGCAGATGAAGTTGCCCATGCCGGCAAGGATCGAGGTCTCGGAGTCCTCGGTCAGGGGGCGTTTGGGGCCACCCAGAACGACGTTGTTCCGGTTCTTGTGCATGATCATCTCGATCGTGCCCAGGTTCAGGAAGCGCATCGCCGCCGGAGCATAGCCGCCCATGCCCCCGTCGAAGACGACCGGCGTGGTGTGGAACATGAGGTTGTCGAAACCGGCGGCCGCCAGTTTCTTGTCCATGAACCGCTGCTGCTGCTGGATGCCGGTCGCATAGGCCGTGTACCAGGTGTTGTCCGAGTAGATCAGGTTCGGCTTGTCGGTCCCGCGCTGCAGCTTCATGTAGAGCGCCAGCATGTCCTCGTAGGCGGTATCCTTGTCGGGCGCCGAGCCGGTCGCGACCCGCTGGTTGTCCCACCAGGTATAGGTGCCGGAGTTGATGCCGCCATAGGTCGAGCCGGCCGCCGACGAGATCATCAGCTGCATGCCGCCCATTTCCTTGCCGCCGGAGCCGGTGCCGTCGCCATGCGCGGACTTGTGCAGCTGGTTCTGGATGGTCTTCTCGGCGTGCTGCATCCGGGCGCGCATCTGGTTGATGATCTGCTCGGAGCCGCTGTTCTGCAGCATTTCGAGGCCCGACATCGAGACGGCGACGGCATATTGCTTCCACGGCACCTCGGCGTCGGTCAGGACTTCCTGCCCGGCGACGTTCAGGGCATCACGCCCGGTGTACCATTGGAAGTTGGCGTTCTCGTCCCCGACCATGATCGGCGTGAGGATGGTATAGCCGCCGCCGATGGTGCGGATGCGGCCGCGCCGGCGCAGCTCGTACAGCAGGATGTTGTTCTTCGAGATGGCATCCGCGATTGCCTTGCGACGATGCGCAAGGGTCGACGCAAGCACCTCACCCCAGGTCGGATTCGCCATTGTGTTCTCCTTTCGGCGAATCCCGCGCTTCAGCCGCTGAAATGCGAGCCGACGAAGTGCCTCAGCGTCTCATCCAGAGACGCATCCGCTCTCAACGCGGGTTGACGGGTGGCGCCCTGGCCGGTGCCGTCGATTGATTTGCTGGCACGCTGCGCCTTCTGGGCAGCGGCCGCCTTGTCTTTCACCTGTTCTGCCACCGTCTTCTGTGGCTGTGCGGCGGGAGTGGGCGCTGGAGCGGCCTGATAGCCGGTCGCGGCCCGAAGCTCGGCCTCAGCGGTGGTGTAGAAGCGGCCCAGATCCTCCTCGGTCACCGGCCGCCCGGTGGCGCGCAGGTGCTCCTGCGCCAGCCCAGCAATACGTCCTTCGAGGTGCTTGAACAGCGGGCGAAGAGGCTGGCCATCGGGGCCGGTGGCATTGACGAAGCTGGTGAGCCGGTCGCGAGCGTCTTCGGCGGCGCGACGCAGGGGCGCGTCGGGGCCGAACTGCGCGGCCTGTTGCTGCCGGGCTTTAAGCTGGCGGTTCTCCTCGTAGACGGCGCGGGTCCGCTCGTCCATGAATTCGAGGTCATCGTCGTCGGACTGATCCTTGACCAGCTTGTAACCGAGGTGCTTGGCGGCATTCTCCAGCACCTGCGCGGGATTGTCGCCGCCGGTCTGCTGGGCGACCCAAGCGAGGTATTCGTCCGGCTTTTGCTGGGCGAAGGCGTTCAGGTCGAGCATGCGCTTCATTGCGGTGGCAGCATCGACGCCGTGGAGCTTCATCTCGGCTTCGCGCCCCTTGAAGATGCCCAGCACGCTGTCGGCCTGACCGATGCGGCGGGTAATCTCTCCGCGGCGGGCGTCGTCGAGGCCGGACAGCAGGTCCGAGGTGCTGGCGCTGGTCAGATCAGCCGGAAGGTCGTCCTTGGCGGCGGCCTGGGTGTCCTCGCCATCCGCCGCCGGAGCGGTATCATCGCCACCGACGCCCGGCTGGGCATCCTCGGCCTTGGCCTGAACATCTTCCTTGGGTGCGCCCTTGACCTTGGCGTCGTCGATCAGGCCGAGGCCATCCTCTTCGGAGATCGTCTCGACAACCACCTGGTCTTCGATCGGGGCGTCCAGTCCGAGGCCGTCGTTCTCTTCCTCGTTCTGCGCCTTGAGCAGAGGCTCGATCGCGGCGCGCAGCTGCGCGTCCAGCTCGTCGTCCTCGTGACCGTTTTCGTCGATGTCGTCGTTGAAGTCAGGCATGTCGCTCTCCGTGGGGTGAAATCGCGTGTGATCACGATGTCAGCCCGGGGGCGCGACGTGCGGCGAAACGTCAGCGGATGCGGTCAGCTTCGGCCAGTGCCATGGCTTGCATTGCAGCCTGACCGGCTTCGACCAGCTTCTGTCGCGCGACGTGCCGGAGACGCGCGGCCTCGCCAGGCGCTTGGCGCAGGGGCAACGCTGCATCGACCGAGGCAAGAAAAGCGTCGGCGTGCCGATTCAGCGCTTCGCGCAGGCGGTCGGCGTCGTGGCTCTGGCTCGGCGGGGGAACGATCTGCGGTTTCACTCGATGGCCTCCACGGCGTCAACGTCAATCTCGGTGCCCTCGGCAAGGCTGCCTTCCTCGAGCGGCGCCGCGAACATATCCGGGGTGTAATAATCGGTGTCGGTGTTTTTCATCTGGATGATGGTCGCGGTGATCTCGTCCAGCTGCTTGCGGTCTTCGACCCAGGTATTCCGGTGGCCAACACCTTCGTCATATTCGACGAAATCGTGGCGCTCCATGTATTCGCGCTTCGCCTTGCGATCGCCGATGATCTCGGGCTCGCCAACGGCACCGGCCACGAACTCGTCGAAACGAGGGGCCAGTTGCGGCGCGGCGAGATGTGAGCGCGGCGGGGCCGGTGCCCGGCAGTTGTGCGGAACGCGACCGGCTGGATGCCACCCGCCGCAGGTCTTGCAGAGACGGGACCGGCCGGGCGCGCTATCCAGCGGATCGCGCGGGCCGAAGATGCGGGCGTATTCTCCGCCCAGATCGGACATGGCGGCGCGGGTCATGCTTGGCTCCGCAGAATTGCGCGCTCGATCGCGTCGATGATTTCGCGTTGGCGCAGAAGCGCAGCGCGCATCTGTTCTGCCCAGGACATCACACCGCCTCCTCGAACTGCGCCCGGAACTCGGCATCCCCTATGACAGCGAAGCCGTCAGCGCTCTTCACAATCCACTCTCCCGGGCGCGCGATGGTCTGACCGCTGTCGTTGGGAAGGTCCAGCAGGTGGCCCATGGCGTCGGAAGCGATGGCCGCGCAACACCAGACCGCGATGGTCGACCACATCGCGGCCTCCTCCGGCCCGCGGCGGGGATCGGGCAGCCGGTAAGCATCGACGATAACGGGGCGGGGACGGTACTTGGGCATCGTGGGAATGCTCCTGTTCAGGGTTTCTCGGGCGACTGCGGCGGCTGACCGGCGGTGTGCGCGGCATCGGCCATCAGATCGACGCCTTTCATGCGCATCTCGTGTTGGCGGTCCTTCTCGGAGTCGACGGCCTCTGCCTGGACCTTCATCTTGTCGACCTCCGCCCGGATCTGAGCGACCTGCACCTGCACTGGCGGCCCCTGGTTCGGGGCTTCGGCATCATCCGGCAGCTGCATGATCATCGACTCGAGCGTCCGGGCCTTCGGGAAGCCACGGATGCCGAACAATAGCAGCTCCTTGACCAGCTTCATTTCGAACATGCCGGTCGAGACCAGTGGAGCCAGGCGCTCGACGAACATGCTGAACGCCTGAATGAACTCCACCCGAAGCTGCTTGTCCTCCATCTCGTCGGCCAGAACCGTCGAATCCGTCTCGATGGAAACCGTGATCTTGCGCCCGACATCCGAGCGCAGGCGAGCATGCACCAGTTCCCAGGACGTGCCAGGAACCTCCGGCACCTCAGGGGGTTCGGGTGGCGGTGGCAGTTGCAGGCCCGCCCGCTGGGCCGTCTGATAGTCCTGCGCAACCATCTTGATCTGTTGCTGCACCATGGCAGCCTGCGCTGCGATCATAGCCCGATCCGCCTCGGTCATCGGCAGATCGAGCCCGGTGATGGATGCCAGTGTTTCGGTGTCGAAGTGCTCGACCCCGATCTCGATCATCAGGCGCAGCATGTCCCTGGCGTAGACGGCGATCTTGCGCTGCCTGTCCTTGAGCCGCAGCCCAGCGTATCGGCCCTTAAGATTCTGGGCTGTCGCAGTCTCCGTCGGATCGCCCTGGGCCCGCATGATGTCGCTGACGCCGGACGCCTCGAACATCGCGTTCTTGGCCTGCTCGCGAAGAAGGGCGAGTGCTTGCAGCGCCGCAACCATCTCCTGCAGCGGAAGCCATTGGATCGCATCCTTGATGCCGCCTTTCTGCATTAGCGACAGCCAGTTGGATACGGGCACCATCTGGCTCTTCCCGCTGAGCAACTGCTTGATCTGATCGGTTATCTCTCCGGGAAAGAGCCCGGAGACGCTAATGACGTTCAGGATTTCGCGCATCTTCTCGGTGGCGAGGTCGATCTCCTTGGCGCGCTGCTCGTAGTATTTGACATCCGGCCGGGGCGTCATCTGCTCGCCCTTGGTCGTCGCCAGCAGGGGCTTCGGCATCGGGTAGAAGCCCTCAAGCCCCAGCGGATCCGGCTCCTTGTCGAGGATGTCGTCTTTGAAGTTGGGACTCCACCAGATCACGGTGCCGCTCTCGCGGTTCCAGATCTCCCAGACCACAGCGGTGTCGAACGGGCTGGCACTGACCTCGCCGGTTTCGTCCTCCGACCGGTCGAAGGATGTCACGTCGCGGTCATCGTCGCTGATGCCTTTGGCGGTGTCCTGCATGCCCAGCCGGGTGAAGGCCATGCGAGCGCAGACCTCGCGCCCGAACCGCTTCTCCACCCGACTGCGCGTCATCGGAATCTCAAAGGCCAGCCATGGCAGTTCATCCCACGAATGCCCACCGGCCAGCAGCAGCCGCCGCCATTCGGTGCCGCGCGCATAGACCCGCTCACTGGCCTTGGCTGCGACCTTCATGGTCACGCCAGCCTCGTCCTGAATCTCGACCTCGATGATGTCGGCGGCGTAATAGACCCGTCCGGCCCCGCGCCCGGTGATCAGCCAGTCGTCGCGAACGCGCTCCATCATGTCGTCGAAGCGCTCGGTATCGAGGATGTAAGCGGCGAGCCGTTGAGCGGCTTCGGCCGCCTGGAGGTCGGTCTCGTCGCTCTTGCCGTCGCCTCGCCAGCGGCGGCGAACCACCGGCTGCGGTGTTTCCGAATAGAGCATGGGCTTGAGGGTGTCGATGTTGGCGTGGATCAACGCGGTCTTGTCGGTGATCCTGTCCTCGGGCTTCCCATTCGCACCCGGGTCCGTGTCCTCGCCGAAATAGAGGGTGTCGGCCTCCAGCGCCTCGACGCGCCAGCGTCGCTCATGGGCCAGCGCCGCAGTGATCTGCTTGTGCCAGAAGATCCAGTTCTCGTCCGGCCCGCGCTCCGATGCCTCCGTGTCGCTTTCCGGCAGGTAATCGCTCTCCGGCCCGCGCACGGGCTCATGCGGTTCCGCGTCGGACCCGTCTTGCCCTATCGTGGTGGCCGGCACGATCTCGCGCATCAGTCGCGCCTCCTGCTCATCTGAAGCTCATGGGCAGACCATAGGTCGTCGAGGGTCTGCTCGTGCGGCGTTTTCGGGGGCGGGGCCGTGCCCTGAATGATCCGGTCGATACCGCGGGCAAAGAGCGAGGCGGTGTCCACAGTGTCGTCGTGCTTGCCACCCGGGAATTGCAGCAACTCCGTCACGAAGGCATCGAGCGCCGCCACCTGGTCCGCATTCAACGTCTCGCGGCGCGGCAGGAACATCTTGCCCATGGCGGCCATGCCGAGAAGCACCTGCGCCTTGGCCTCCTTCTTGGGCGAGGAGGTGATCTGCACGCGGTCGATGTAGAGCCGTTCGCGCTGCAAGGTTTGATTCAGGAAAGGGCCCACGGACTTGATGATCTGGCCGCTCTCCTCGAACCACCTGGTCGGCTTCCATTTCCGCATCAGCCGCACGAGCTCGGACGCCCACCGTTCCGCCGTGAACCGCCCGCGCCAGATGTCCATGAGGTAGAAATTCCAGTCGTCGTCGACGGCCCAGACCATGTGCACGGTGAAGTCGGGATCGCGCGCACCGGCCTCGGCCGTGACCGCGTAATCGCTCGACCCGTAGAAGGCGAGGCGCGTGAGATCGAGAGACGGGCCCCAGGTCTGCTCGACATGCGCGGCGGAGAACATCAGGCCTGTTTCTGGCGTCGGGCGCTGCTGGTAGAGGGCCGACCAGTTGAAGCCGCCGCGGATGCGCTCCGGTCCCAGCTGCTCCTCTCCGAATTCCTCCGGCCAGAGCCATTCGCCGATCTTGCGGCCCAGCGGGTCGTCCTCGCGGTTCGCCATTGCTGGGAGGCAGAGCACATACCAAGGCTCGCCAGTCTCCCGGTCCCGGATCCACCCGCTCTCCCCGTCCCAATTCTCCGGCAGGATGCGGCCCGCAGGATCATCCATATGCCAGCGGGTAAAGGTCATCAGCTGCTTGCGGCGGCCCTGAAGGCGGGTGCGCATGTCGGTGATGTAGTTGTTCCAGACCTTGTTGCGCTGCTCCGGCGACATCGCCATCTCGCGGCCCTTCACGATGTCATCCATGAACAGCCAGTCGGCCGGGCGGCCGTGGGTGTTGCCTGCCATCGAGCCGAAGCCGTTCAGCTCGCCGCCGGCCGTGGTCTTCCAGCGCCCCTTGGCCTGGGAATCCGGGGCCAGCTCGACGCTATCGAATGGCCATTCCGGCATCCGCAGGTAATTCCTGATGGCGCCGCCGATCTCCTCGGAATACTCGCCGGTGTGCGTCACGATCATCTCGTAGGCCTTGGGGTGGCGGCCGAGGATCCAGGCGGGGAAGAGCTTTGAGACGGTCAGCGTTTTCGCGTGCCGCGGGGGCTCGAACAGCATCGCCCGATCGATCTTGTCCTCCTCCATCGCCTGACACAGAGCGGCGACCTTGCGGATATGCCGCGGCGGCAGAAACCCGGTCATGCGCATGTAGAAGGCCAGGAAACTCTCCCTGGCCCGGCGCCTGTCGATCTCGTCCTCGATCCGCAGCAGTTCCAGCTGCTCGTCTCTGGTCAGGGGTTTCGTCATCGCCGCGCCCTCGGTCAGCTGTGGGGCCGCCTCCCCTCTTCCGCCCATATCGCCCGGCGCTTCCATGCCGCCAGGTTCTTGATCTGGATGGCCATGACACCCATGACCGGACAACCCGCCATCTCGGCGACCTCGGCCGCATGGACCCGCACCGCTTCGTTGACCTCAGCCACGCTGCGAGCTCCGCGCAGCGCATCCTTGATGGCTTCGACCCTGGCGACTTGCTCCGCGGTCATGGCCGATCACCGAGCGGCCCACTGCCATGCAGCACGCCGTCGATGGTCAGGCCGGGCAGGCGCGCGAGGTTGTCGTTGACCACCTGCTCAGGATCGGACCCATGCAGCGTGATGCAGTAGCGCCCGCCGTCCGGGCCGGTGTAGCTGCAAGCCCAGGGCGTCAGGGGGCCGATGGCGAGCGGGCTGCGGTCCTCGGCAGCGATGCGGCGCAGGGCGGCGAAGTCGTTCATGGGCTCACCGCATCGACGTAACGCCAGTTGCCCGGCAACTCGCAGCGCAGCACCGCCGATCCGCGAAAACCACACGGGCGTCGCCCCATGATCACCTGGGTGTCGCCTTGGCGCGACGTGAAGAGAATCGCACCGCCGATGAAACGATCAGCCTCCACTAATTCGCAGAAGGTCGCGAAATCCGGCATCTCCGTTTCAATGATCTGGAACCGCGGTGCGCGCGCATGCCCATCCTCGCTTTCCCTTTCGAACCACACCTTCACGATAGTCCCTGCCATCATCCTTCCTCTGCCTTGCGACGCGCCACCAGCGCAGCACGACGCTCCGCCAGCTCATCGTCCGTGAGATCCGTGAATGTCTGCACCCCGATGGGCCCGCCGTCCTTCCCGGTCAGTTCACGCTTGTCGACCAGCCCGAGCTTCCGTGCCACGATGGCGGGATTGAGGAGCCCGGCGGCCGCACCTTCCAGCTGCTGCGAGGCAATGATCTCTTCGACCGCCTCGATTGTCTCGGCGAGGTCCGCCCGCTCGCTCCGCCAGTCCCTCCACGCCCGGCTGGTGACGCCGATGAAGATCGACAGCGCCTCGATGCTCATCACTCGCATCTTGCTGACCTCCGTGTGAACCGGCTTCCCCTCGTACTGAAATGCCTTGGCCTCTTTCAGCGGGTTGCCCTCGCACCATTCGAAGTACTCGAAGCAGGCATCCCAGAGATCCTGGGCGGTCTCGAACTTGCGCGGCGGGCCGGTGAAGGCCTTGCGCCTGCGCCACAGCTGGTTGCCGGTCGGAAAGCGCGTTTCATGCGACGGGTTCCAGTCGTCGGTGGCGTCGATCATCCCAGAACCTCCTCTCCACGCGGGGACAGGCCCCAGCCCTTGATCTCCTGCGGGGCGACCAGGCCCTTGCTTTTCAGCGATGCCAGGATCGTTCCGGCCACTGCATCGGAATTTCCGAGCGACGAGCTGACGGCGTTGCGGATCGCGCGGGTGATGCTTGTGTCGTGGTCGCGGTCTCGGATGGCGATCAGCGCCCGCCATTCCGAGGGCGTCACGATGCCCCGGATGATGCCCATGGGCCCTGCCGGCGCCTCGGTCCTGGTGGCGATGTATGTCCAGCCCGTCGCGGCCGCGGTGCGGAACCGATGCGATGTCGGGATCACGCAGCGCGCCTCCTGCAGGATCGTCACCACCTCAGCCACGTCGTTGAGATCCGGGCTCTCCGTCCGATCTGAGGCCAGCGTGCCGATGTGGTAGATGCAGGCATCCCGAGGCGATGCGTCCTGCACCCAGCGCCCCAGGCTCTCGATGTCCCAGACGGTCTTGCGAACTGGGGGCCCGCCAGTCACATCGGCCCTGCGAAGATTTCTTCGCGGCGTATCGTCGCCGCGTCGGATCAGCGCCATGGCCTCGGAATTCCTTACAGAAATTGTCGTCAGGCCCGTATCGACCCGGCGCGCAATAAGCCCGCGCCCCTCGATCAGCGCCAGGAACCGCTGCACACGCGCCGCGGTCCACCCGAACTCGGAGGCCATGGATCGCACGGAGGCGGTGAATTCGCCCGGCGCGTGCATCCGACCGTGGATAACCGTCCCACCGTGGCTGCACCGATGGATGATCCAGAGCCACGCCTCGCGCTGGCTCATAGGCTCGGGCCGAAAGATGGGGGTATCCCAGATGTTGCGCATGGTGGCTGTCATCCCCGGTCATGCCTCTTACTGGCCTGCCGCAGCACAGGGTCCTCGCGCCATTGCCGGGCGCAGCGGATGGCGCCGACACGCGGGGCGGTGGCCTGCCGGTCGTCGCGGGGCAGATCGCCCAGCCTCGGCGGCGGGGCAGCGGCCGATACCGGGCGGGCCGGGTTGGCGTCCCCGCAGCCGCTGACGCTGATCTGGGGGACGGTGATCGTGGTCTTGTTGATCGATGGTCGGGTCATGGCGCTATCCCCTTCCTGATGTACTCGGCCAGCTCGTCAGCGAAAGCCGGCCCGCAGCGTTCCACGGCCCAGGCTCTGGCGGCCTTCGCGATGGCTTCGCGGTCCGAGGCTCGGATGTCGTCGAGCTGGTCGCGATTGAACAGCGGGCCGATCTGGGTTGGTTCCGGGCGCGGCTGGCCGATCTGTAGCGTGGACCGCTGGCTCCTGGTCGGGTCGGGGCCGAGACCGCCGACAGGGATGATGCGGCCAACAGTGTAATCGCTCATGCCAGCGTCCCCCGGTAGGCATGGAGGATGGCGAGGAGCCATGCTCGGGCCTCAATCTCTGTGTCGCCCACGCCGACAATCGGGCCAGAGGGCGACCAGATCGAAACCCTGATGCCGCATTCTGGCGCGGTTGCATCAACGTCGCGGGTGTATCCCGGCAGCAGCGCACCATGAAGCGCCTTGGCTGCGTCGAGGGAGCCGTGGTAGGCGGCGATGATCGTGTGGAGGGTCATCGCTTCTCCGTCGAAAATCTCGACCGGAAAGGCTCTGGAATTGACTCCGAGGTCTTGAAGCACCAGCCTCCCGGCTTCGATTAGCCCGACGAGGTTTTCCAGCGCCTCGGCCTGCCTCGGGCCTCCGTGGATGCGGATCACGCCGCTCATCACATCACCTCCAGCGGCCCGGCAGGCTCTACGCGCTTCGGCGCCACCACGGGCAGGCTTTCCGCCCGGTCGATCATCTCGCGCAGGGCCTTGGGGCGGCGGATGCGGTAGCGAATGATACGGGTCGCATATTTGTTGAAGCCTGGGACAAGCTTCACGGACCATTGCCAGTCCCATGAGAAGCCTCCTCCAAGTCCTGCTGTCACGACAAATATCTCGCGACTCCCATCCGAGTGGACATCCTCGACCATGACTACGGTTCCGACTGGCACCGGCAGCCCCTTGCCGTCATGCTTGACCCACGGCCCCCACTCGTCGCTCATGCTTCACCCCCGAAACGCTTCGGTTCCGCGGTGACGAAGCCGCGCTCGGCGCGATCCTCGCCGTAGACCTCGCGGATGATTTCCTGCGCACGGCCGGGCGCCACGGGGGCGCGTGCCGGTTCCTGCGCCCGCCTCATCGGCACGATGCTGGGCCGCGGGCGCCGATCCATGGCGATGCGGTAGAGCGCCCCGGCATCAGGCTTGATGAGCAACCCGCGCTCGCTGCGCGGCCCGGTGCGCTGGTACTCGACCCAGGCGGCAAGGAGCTCGTCGTGGCTCAGCGGCGCCAGGGTCTCGACCCATGCCTCACGCTCCATCGCCTCTACGGCGTCCGGCACGTCCTCGCGCCAGAACTGGTTCAGGATCGCCCGGACACGGACGGCGATCTTGCCGCGATGGGCCTGCTTCTGCTCGCTGGTCAGGGCATAGTACCCCGCCGGCCTGTCGATCTCGTTCATCACCCAAATCCCTTCGCTGTCCCGTGCACTGCGGCATCGACGATGCGCCGCTCTCGCTCCTCAGCCTCGATCCTGCGCTGGTCCCGCTGATCGTAGGCTGGCCGCCCCGTTTGCTGCGGCGAACCGCCGTTTTGAGGCCGGACTGGAACGACTGCGGGTGCCGAGAGCGCGCCGCTGAGCTCCTGCATGGCCCTGGTGAAATACCGGAACGTGCTGGGCGGCGACCTGCCCGCGCTGATCCGCTTGACCTCGGCGACGATCACCTCCTCGGTCATGCCGGGCAGATCGAGCCATCGGCTTGCCTCGGCCATGTCAGCTTGCGTCCCGACCACCCGGCACGATGGCCCGGTGATGCCGGTGACCGGATTGCCGCCCATGGCCTCGATGATGCGCTCTCGGAAGGTCAGCGCCCCCGGCGGCTCGCGCTCGGACGCGCGCGTATCAGCATCACCATCTAATGTTGGGTTGTTGGGTTGTTGGGAAGGATAGTACCGCGGATCATCCGTTGGATTATCCGCGGATTGATGTGGTTTGTTATTTTTCAACTGCTTATCGGATTTTTCGCCGTTTTCGTCGGATCGCTCGTTGCTTCCCTGAGGTTTTGCATAAGCACCTCTTTTTCTGTCAGACTGCTTTTGCACCTCAGTCTCGACGTACTCGGCCTCCTGTCTCAGACGCTTCGACACGAGGACATCACCCTCCGCCTTGAGGAAGTCGCGAAGCACGGGGCCAACCCTGGATTTCCATAGGCGCAGCGAGACACGGCACACCCGAGCTAGGCGCGTGTCGTCGTTCGGGAAGTCGCAGGACTCGCGCGTCCACATCGCCATGAGCAGCAGCATGTACGCACCGATCTCATCCGCTTCGAGGTGTTGCGTGTCGCGCTGGAACGCATCGACCCACAAGGGGCACGGTCTCTTGGCGCGTGAGGCTTTGGCATTGAAGGCCATCAGAAATCACCCCGCTCGTGCTTCCGCCAGCATACGCCGCAGAAATACTTGAACCGCTGGGGGTCGCTGTAAGGGATCTTGCTCCACGCGATGCTGACGGCATCGAGACAGGCTTCTTTCCCGATCTCCCGGACAAACCTTCGAGCGCTCTGGATGCGCGTGATCGACGTGCCTTTGGATGATCCCGGGATCAGGGCATCAAGAACCTGCCAGGCGTCGTCCTCTATTCGATCCCGAATCGCCTGCATGATTGCCGCGTACCCTTGCAGCTGCGCTTCACGCTCAGCCGCTTCGACCGCACGGTCTTCGAGGCTCTTGGGCGCTGAGGAAAGCAGGCGCGCGCCTTTTCCGAGATTGCAATGCTCACAGGCGGTTACGAGGTTGTCCTCGTCATTCGTGCCGCCCTTCGCGACGGGATGGATGTGGTCGACATGAAGGATTACCGCGGGCGGATGAGCGCCGCAGTATTGGCAGGTGAACTTGTCCCGCTTGAACACCTCGAACCTGGTGGTCTTCGATATTCCGATCCTGCGTCCCGACACCTCACACCCCCAAGGCCGCGCGGAGATCGCGCAACTGCTGGACATTGGCCACCGGCGCGGCACGGCGCAGGAGAGCGCAGGCCTGCCCTTCATCCACCCCTGCCTCGGCCAGGATCTGCTGGGCCACGCGGAGGTGTTCGGCCCGAAACCAGAACAGCGGCTCGTCAGGACGCGGCATGACGCCGGCAGCGGTCAGGAGCGAGCCCACGAGGTTCTGCGGATGATCGCGGTGCGGCGGCGTGACGGGAGAGGCGGATGATGTCGCCATCTGCGTCGGCGCAGGGCGCTCGGTGGGTACTGCAACAGGCTCAGCGACAGGGTTGACGCTGGCGATCACCGGCAGCGCATCGCCCGCCTTGACACGAGGCTCCGGGAAGGTCTCAGCGTAAACCCGCTCGCGGGCCACATGGTCAACCACGGCCTTGAAAACCTCGGTGCCGGGGCGCTCGTCTGCTGCCACCTCAAACGGGCGGAGAAGCTGGTAGACGCTGGGGGCGGTTCCGCTGCCTTTTTCGACGACAGCAACAAGGTCGACTTCGATCAGGCTGGCGATCGCTCCAGCGGCCGCCTGGGCGCTGACGCCGCACATGTCGCCAAGATCGCGCAGGCTGATTCCGACGCGGCCGCGGTGGTCGGCGTGAAGCGCGAGGACCAGACGAGCGAGGCGCTGCGCGCCCCGAGGCTGCGGGTCGGTGAGGGCGAGGTGGGTGTCGAGAGCGCTCATGCGATCCCCAATTCAGGTTGCCGCCAGTCGACGCGATCGAGCCAGCGAAAGTCGGGATGGTTGGACTTGGTGTCTCGGGGGTCGTCACGATCCCAGACGAACCAGGCGTTGCGCTGGGGCGCCTGCCCCTCGCCGGTGAAGTCGAGCTTCCAGCGAAGGAGGTAGCAGTAGGAGAAAGGCGACGTGTCCAGAAGCTCTCCCAGGCCATTGATACGCCCTGCCGCCCATTCCCAGCCCAGGAGGAGCGCGAGATAGCGCCATCCCGGCATCGCGAGGGTGTGCCGCAACCAGACTCCATGCCCGTCGCGCGCGGTTATCAGGCCATATGGCGGGTTGGTGATGATCACCGGGGCGCGGGATCGCAGGCACGAGAAATAGTCCGCGGTCCAGCTGTCAGGACAACCGCGGTCGACCAGATCGGAGGCGGTGCATGGAAGCCCGGCGGCGCGGATCTCGCGCACCAGCGCGCCGTCGCCGCAGGCGGGCTCCCACACAGCGCCCAGCTGGCGGATGCGGTCGCCATCCGCCGCCAGCAGCGCGCGGATCGCCTCGGGCTGGCCTGTCGGGTAGAAATCGTCGGCGCGGCGCTGATCCTGCGGCACCTTCTGGTCGGGCAGGTCGCCGAACATGCCGGGCCCGCGCACCACCTTGCGGCGCGTTGCCTTGAAGAGCGCCTTGGAGGATGCGGCCGTCATGCTGCGCTCCTCATCCATGCGGCTTCACGCTTGGCGCGCTTCGCTGCCTTGGCGCGCTCCGTCTCGGCCTGGACGCGCATGGCTTTGGCCATGCGACCCTCCCAAAACGCCTTTATGCTGATCGCTGGGAACTTCCCGCAGCGGCCGCGAGACTGAAGCCCGAAGCGGTCTCGATAGTGCCGGACGCTGAAATAGGAGACGGCAAAGTGGTCCGCGATGTCTTGGTTTCCGACGCCGGCTGCCCACATCGCCGCAAACAGATCGCGGTCGACCGGCTTCGACATGCGCTTCCTCGGGTAGCCCCGAGGCGGAAAGCCGCGCTTCTTGGCGCGCAAGTTCACGGCCTGCTCGGTGATGCCGAGCATCGCGCCGATCTCGGTCTGGGTGATCGACATGTCGTCCCAAAGGCGCCTGAACTCGGCAATTGTGATCTGCTTCCCGCGCTTCCCGCTCACCTCAGCAACTCCCTCAGCCCCTTCGCTACCTTCCCGACGATCTCGGCCGCGAGCGGCGCGCGCGGGGCAACCCGGATCTCAGCCACGGCGCCGGCCATTCCTGGCACCCAGTACACGGAGATTCCGCGCACCCATTTGCGGCTGTCGTCGGGGATGACCTTTGCCTTCACCAAGGCGTCGAGGTAGGCCTTGGCGGTGTTGTCACTGTCCATCTGGCCGACCCCCTTCTCGCCGACGAACAGCGATATGGTGACCGGCAGGGTGAAGCGCGGCGCCTGATTGGCGTGGATGGCGTCGCGCGCAGTTTTCTTCCAGGACGCGTACTCGGCAGAAACCACCCGCCCCTTGCCCGGCTCGTTGCGGAACAGGTTGTTCGTGCTGATCGGCCCCGGCAGGGCGAGCGAGACGGGTGGTTCCAGATCGAGCATGGTCAGGCCGCCTCGATCGCGCCGAGCGACTCTGGCTCTTCGTCGGCAGGCTCCTCGCCCTCGTCGCCATCATCCGCGCGCTCGGGAAAGTCGCCCGCGATCTCGAGCTCGCCCTGGTCCTTGTCGATCTGGGCCGGGCCCCGCTCGGCGAGGAAGCTCTCGCTGTCGATCATGACCAGCGTCACCATGTCGCCGACATGCTCGCCGAGGATCGAGCGGTTGTGCTCGATGTTGGGACAGGTGATCTTGGCCTCGATCCCCTTCTCGCCCTTGATCTTGACCTCGCCCAGCGTGATCACGACATGCGCGAAGTCGGTCTTGGTCACTTCGCGCACCGCCTTGCGCACCAGGTCGCGCGCCGCAAGATCGAGGCCGTTGGCCACCTCGGTCTGCTCCTGCTGCGACAGTTCGCTGAACGGCCGCTTCAGCAGGCGAAACCGCGTCAGCATCGCGTCGCGCAGATCGCCGGACAGCGTGTTGGCGTTGATGTCGCTGTCGACCTCGGGCAGCAGCTCGGGGCCATCGTCTTCCGGCGCCGCGGCGCCTTCGACCTCGGCCTCAACCTCGGGCGTGTCTTCCTTCTTCTTCATGGTGGTCTCCTATGGGAGCCGCTGGGCGGCTGTGGGGCCCGCACCCTCGGCGCGGGATTTCATGGCGGCCATGAGGCGCAGGTGCGCGTCAGGACGATCCCGCCGATGGTGGCGTCACGGTCCCGGTCGGCGTGGGCGATGCCGGTGCCTACCGCGAGCAGGAGAGCCCAGACCCAGAGGATGGTGGCGATGATGTGCAGGATCATGCGGGCGTCTCCACGCAGGCCGCGAGCGTGGCGCGGTGATGCTCTTCGGCGGCGTCCATCGCGCCCTGCAAGCTGCGCTCGATCAGCGAGCCCGGCCCGGTGCTGTAGCCGTTGCGATACCAGCGCCAGTTGTCTTTGCCGTCAGCCCCGGCGACGGTGTACTCGGCAATGGGCGTGATGGCACGAAAGCGCTGGGGATAGGTGTTCGGGCCGGTTTCCCGCTCCCAGACGAGCGGCTTGGAGGACAGCGCGGTCATGCGGCGTCACCGGACTGGGCGGCGGGTTTCTCAGCTTTCATTGCGGGCGAACTCCCTGAGAAGAGAAGAAAACTTCTCCGCCTTTTGGTTGCAGATCGCCCAGACACGCATCGCGCGAAGGGCGCGGGCCTCGTAGAACCGGGCGGCGAGATAGAGGGCGAGGCGTCTCATTCCTCCCGCCCCTCGATGATCTCGAAGATGTTCTCGGCCCCGGCCAGCGCGAGAACGCACAGCACGGTGCCCAGCTTGGCGTCATGCTCCATCTTCATCAGGTTCTCGACCTGCCGCGGGCTCAGGTCCAGGACCGGCCCGGCGATCTGCGCCTTTTCCCGCATGGAAGCGCCCGGGAAGGTCCGCCAGAGCAGGTCTGCAAACCAGCGGCGCCGATCCTCCTGAGACACGCGGTTGAATGCGAAGGAAGATGCGAGATGAGGGCGCAACAGTCGCCGCCGGGAAAAGCGCAGGAGCGGGATGGATGGAAGGATCATGCGGCGTCCTGGGGTGCGGTATTGCGGTCTTCGGTCGCGGTAAGCTCGTTGAAGGCCGTGGTGGCAGCGCGCCAGAGGCGCATAGTCGGCTCGAACTCCTGACGCTTCCAGCGGCCCCAGGTCGTCTCTGCGATCTCAGCCCTGCGGCACATCTCGGCGACAGTTTTCCCAGCCTCGCTGAGCTGGCGCTCCATTTCAGGGATGTCGGACGGCATCCAGGTCATCGATGCTGGCTCCTCGGGAATGCATTTAAGCATGAGAATGCATTAATGCACCGCTGCGGTCAAGTGCATCTTTGCAGCGTGCCGTGCAGGACTGCAGCGAGTACCGTGCTTAAATGACCGACGTTCGAGCAATCTCCTACATCCGCCACGTCCTCGAAGAGCGTGACATGTCGCCATCAGCCCTGGCCGAGGCGGCCGGGGTCTCGTCGACAACGCTGACGCGCCCCTTGAACAACCCGCATCACAAATTTGAGGTGTCGCTTAGAACGCTCAAGCTGATCGAGAGGGCGACCGGTGTACCAATGGGGCCGTTCTTCGGCGAAAGCGGTCAGACTGGGGCGGTTGGCCGACCTGTGGCGGCAAACGGTGACGCTCTCGTGCCGATATTCGATGTCGAGGCCAGCGCCGGGTCTGGCGCGGTAATCGACCATGAGTCCATCGTCGACACCTTGGCGTTCCCGCGCGGCTATCTCCAGCAGATCACCAGCACGCCTCCCTCCAAGCTGGCCATCATTTCAGTGCGCGGCGACAGCATGGAGCCGACTCTGGGCGACAAAGACGTGGTGATGATCGACCTGACCAAGAAGAACCTGGGCTTCGACGGCTTGTTCGTTATCCGGGTCGATTCTGTGCTTCATGTGAAGCGTATCCTGCGCGGCGCGCGTGCGGGCTATGTTCAGATCGTTTCCGACAAGAGGTCGGAGTATCCGGCCTATGAGCGCTCCATTTCGGAGATCGAGGTCATCGGCAAGGTTGTCTGGTATGGGAGGAAGGTATGAAGAAGCTCACCGCCGTGATGGTTTTGTTGGCCGGCTGCGCGCCGACCTATGGCTCAATCTCATCGACCCCGATGCAGCTGGGAGACGGAAGCCTGGCCTATCGGTATCAAGGGCGGGCCAATTTCGGGCATCAGCTCGCCGAGGCAGACAGGCAGATGGCTGAGCATTGTGCTGCGGTGAATGGCGGAAGGCCGGTGATGGTCAGACAAGACACGCGGCAGATTGGCGGCGGCGGATTCGTCCAGGCTCAGCCGACGGGCTTCGCTTCCTTCAGCGCGATGAGCAACCAGAACCAGGAGATCCTATTCCGCTGTGTGCCAGACTGATTGAGACTCCGCGGCGCTGGAGGTGGCGATGTCGATAAACGGATGGGCCGCGGTCGTCGGCGCGGCAGTGGCGCTCTGGATTGCCGGTGGCATCACCTATCAGATAGGCCAGCGAACCGGTGAGCGGAACGCAATCGACCGGGAAGCCCGAGAGCGGCGTAGCCACGAAATTCTGGTTCTTCAGCAACAGGCCCTGAACTCGCGCCCCACCGAGGAGATTTGCCAAGAGGTGCTGCGCGAAAGCGCGGAGGATATGGTCAGGGAAATGATCCATAGCGGCGAGGCAGCAGAGGTATGTGAGGCCGTGCTGTATGACCCCCGGCAAGATGGCGACTCCTTGGATTGGAGCGAATACTACGCGCGACGAGGAGGCTGAGCCCCGCCCAGCTCGCAAAAGACCTGCCTCTGCGCCCCGCCCCTCGCGGGGCTTTTCTATGCCCGAAGAGAATCAGGCATCATGCATCAGTGCACGATGATGCATTTATGCATTGACTTATATCGTGCATTAATGCACCTTCTCCGTACCAGCCGAAGACGCCCGCCGGGCAGATCGCTGACCAGAGGAGAACACAATGACCGCGCCCTATCCCGATACCACCTATGTCGCGCACCGGCTTTTCACCGGGCGCCCGTTCCCCGATGGCGGCGTCTGGGGCGACATCCTCGACGGCCCGGTGCCTGACGCCGAGGGCGCGCTGGAAGCCATCATCGAGAACTTCAAGGACGAGATTGCCATCGGCGACCACCCGTCGCGGCAGACCCTGCGTGTCTGGCACATCGAGGCGGGCCGGGCCGAGGACTGCACGGGCTGGGCCATCGAAGCGATCATCGACCTGCTGACCGAGAGGGACGCGGCATGACCTCGGAGGAGATCAAGAGCGCGGCCAATCTGCTGCGCCGCATCACCGCCCTCGCCCTGGACGAGTTCGCTCACGGGGAGAGGGACGGCAGCATGAAGAACATGGCCGAGGGGCTGCGCTACCTCGAGGATGCCGTCGTGAAATGCCGCCGCGCCTTGCAGAAGGCGCAGCCGGAGGCGGCGCAATGATCCGCCAGCGCGACATTCTCGCCATCGTGGCCATCGACGAGGCGGGCCCGGTGATCGCCGCGCCTGAGCCGGTGTTTCGCAGCTGCCGTTCAGCGCTGCCCGGACCCTCGGTCAGCGCCGCGCGCGAGGGCCGCGCCATCGCCGCGCGCTTTGACTACGACGTTTCCCGCGTTCGCACCTATGTCGCGGTCGTCGGGGCCGTCGCGGAGAGGGCCTGCAGGTGACCCGCGTCATTCTCCTCGCCGCAACCATCGCCGCCACGCTTGCCGTGGCCATCGTCGCCAGCTCCGCGATTTCCCGCGCCGCCTTCGACGTCACCAACCCCATGATGGAGTTCTGAGCCATGAACGCCGCCACCGAAATCGAGCAGGGCACCGCCCTTGCTCTCCCTGCCGCCACCGACCTTGCCGCCCTGTTCAAGCGCGAGGACGGGATCGCGGGCATCGTCGCCCAGCTGGAGATAGCCGCGCGCGATGAGGCCAAGGGCTACGACGCCAGCACGAAGAAGGGGCGCGAAGCCCTGAAATCGCTCGCGGCCAAGGTCAGCACCTCGAAGGCCGAGCTCGACCGCCAGGGCAAAGCCCTGACCGAGCAGCAGCGCAAGGAAATCGACGCGGTGAATGCTGGCCGCCGCGTTGCCGATCAGCGCCTCGCCGCCCTGCGCGACGAGATCCGCAAGCCGGTCACCGACTGGGAGAAGGCCGAGGAGGATCGCATCGAAGCGCTCAAGGCCCGGCTCGCCCGCATGGAAGGGGCCCAGCCCTCCGAAGACACCAGCGAAGCGATCCGGGCGCTGATCCAGCGCGTCGAGGCCGTCGAACTGGATGACAGCTGGGCCGAGTACAAGGCGCATGCCGCCGTGGCGAAGGACGCCAAGCTGACCGATTTGCGCAGGCGACTGGCCGCCACCGAGAAGCGCGAGGCGGAGCAGGCTGAGCTGGCCAGGCTGCGCGCGGAGCAGGCGAAGCGTGACGAAGAGGATCGGCTGCGCCGCGAGGCCGAGGAGGCTGAAGCGCGCCGCATTGAAGCCGAGAAGGCCGAAGCCGAGCGCCTTGCTCAGATCGAGCGTGACAAGGCCGAGGCCGCCGAGCGGGCCCGCAGGGAAGCCGAGGAGAAAGCGAAGGCCGAGGCCGACCGCGCTTCTCGTGAAGCCGCCACCCGCGAGGCGCAGTTGCTTCGGGAGCGCGAGGCCGCGAAGCGGGTGGCCGAGGAAGCCGAAGCCCGCCGGGTTCGCGAACTGGCCGAGGCCGAGGAGCGCACGAAGGCGGCGGCGCAGGCCGAGCGGGACCGGATCGCCGCCGAGCGCGCGGCCGAGGAAGAGGCCCGCCGGAAGCGCGAGGCCGATCATGAGCACCGCGCGCAGATCCGGGCCGAGATCATCGAAGCCCTGTCCGCTATGCGCGGCGCGGCCAGCCCGCAACAGATCGCCGATGCCCTGATGGCCGGCAAGATCCCGCACTGCGAGGTGAAGCTGTGAGCGGCGTGCACCCCTGCGACTATGCGTTCCCCGTGGCGCCCGGCGATGTTCCGTACTGGCAGCCCGGCATGTCGATCCTCGAATGGTACGCCGGTCAGGCGCTGCCGCAGATCATCAACACATGCGCACGCGACACGACCAAGCCGGGCGAAACCCGGGAACAGCTTTTCGCTCGCAAGGCCTTCGAGGTTGCGCGGGCGATGATGTCGGAGGCCCGGAAGCAATGACCCAGCACGCCATCGACCGCCTTGCCGAGCGCTTCCCGCGCTGCGAGCCGACCCGGGCCTTTCAGCAGATCCGGGATGCCGTCATCGCGAATGTCGGGCGCGTCGCCACCCCTGTCAGCGGCGGCGCGATCTACGAGGTCATGCTCCACAGCTACGAGGTCGCGTTTCCCGTGGTCTCCGCGGACGGCGAAATCGTGACCGTGCTGGCCGAGGGCATGGAGGCGAACACCACCACCGGCCGCCTGACGATGGCGCGCGAGGGCTTGCCCAGCGGCGTCCACCAGATTGACGCCGAGGCCTACCACGCCGACCCCTGCCGCTTCCCTTCGCTGTCCTCGACCCTGGCGAAGAAGATGCTGGGCCAGAGCCCCCTCCACGCATGGACGGACTGCGCGCGCCTCAATCCGACCTGGCAGCCGACGGAGAAAAAGACCTTCGACATTGGCCGTGCGGCGCACCGTGCGATCCTCGGCCGTGGCGCCGATTTCGTCGCGATCCCCGAGGACATGCTGTCCAGCAACGGCGCGGCCAGCACGAAGGCGGCGAAGGAGTTCATCGAGGACTGCCGGTCCCGCGGCATCACGCCGCTCAAGGCCGCCGAGGTGGCGGAGATCGACGTGATGGCCGAGAAGATGGCCGTGCGCCTGAAGATGCTCGGCATCGACTTTGATCCGGCGCATTCCGAGGTCGCCGCCGTCGCCCAGATCGACGGGACCTGGTGCCGGATGATGGCCGACAACGCCCCTGTCGCCGATCCGCGCTTCCTCTACGACCTGAAGACCTGCGAGAGCGCGGCGCCCGAGGCCTGCCAGCGCGCCGTGATGAACTACGGCTATGACGTGCAGGCCGCGCATTACCTCGAAACCTGGCGCGCGGCGACGGGCGAAAGCCGAAAGTTCCGGTTCGTGTTCCAGGAGAAGACCGCCCCGCACGAGATCTGCATCGTGGAGCTGGGCGAGGACACGCTGAGCATGGCCTCGCGGAAGGTCGCCCGGGCCCGCGAGATGTGGGCGCACTGCCTCAAGGTCGGAAACTGGCCCGGCTATCCCCTCGGCGTTCAGAAGATCGAACTCCCCGAGTGGTTCCACGAACGCTGGGCGGAGCGCGAGAGCGTCGAGCAGGACTTCAAGGCCCGGACTGGCCGCGACGTGCTCGACGCGGCGCGCGCGTGGCAGGCGCCAGCCTCGGCCGCTGAATAACACCCCCACAGGAGAAACCCATGACCGCCCATATCCGCTTTATCCCCGTTGCCGAGATCAACGATCCGCTCACGCTGTCCATCGGGATCAGCGGCGGTTCCGGCACCGGCAAGACCTATTCCGCCCTCCTGATGGCCCGCGGCATCGCCGAGGGCATGACCGGCCGGAAAGGCGCTCCCATTGGCTACGTCGATACCGAGAACCGCCGGGCGCTGCACTACAAGAGCGCGTTCCCCGAGATGATGCACTTCGATTTCAAGGCCACCGACGCAAAGGGTGATCTGGTTGGCTTCGGGCCGGAGCGCTGGATCGAGGTCATCGACGCGGGCGAGGCCGCTGGTCTGCCGGTGATGATCCTGGACTCGTTTTCTCACGCCTGGGAAGGCGTCGGCGGGGTCTTGGACCTGCACGCCAAAACGCTGGACCGCCTGACCGGCGGTAACGACGCGCTGGCCGACAAGCGGTCGCAGCTCGCTTGGGCCGAGGTGAAGCCGCGCTATCGCCGGCTCATCGACCGGATCGTGCGCGCGAAGTGCCAGCTCATCATCTGCACCCGCGCCAAGCCCGTGATGCAAACCGGCTTCGGCCAGAACGCCAAGAATGCGCGAAAGACCAAGACCCGCCGCGAGGACGTTCCGTGGGATCCGGCGTCGGACGGCGATCTGATGTTCGAGATGACGACGATGGTGATCCTCGACCCCTCGGCGCCGGGTTGCCCGGTCCACCAGATCAAGGTGGCGGACCAGTTCAAGGGGCTGCTGGACGCGCGCCGTCCGCTGGGCGTGGACACCGGGCTCAAGATGGCGGAGTGGGCGCGGGGCCAGGGTGATGCTCAGCGCCAGAAGGAAATCCTCGACAACGCGCGCGCCGTCGCCCGCCGTGGCAAAGCCGCATTCCTGGAATGGTGGGGCAGCGAGGAGGGCAAGGCCCTGCGCACCACCGTTCGCCCGATCATCGCCCAGCTGCAGCAGATCGCCGAGGAGGCTGATCAGGCCATGGCCGATGAAGAGGGCGATGATCCGTTCTTCAGCGCGCGGGCCGACGAGGACGACGCTGGCCCCACCGCGGAGCAGATCGCGGCGGCAGAGCGCGAGGCCATGGCCGAGATCGAGCAGCGGAACCGGGAGGCGGTGGAGTGATGATGGCCGCGACCGATGCCGAAGATGCAAACGAACCACTGGGCACCTGCGAAGGCTGCGCCAAGGCGATCCCCGAGGGCGCAGCCTATCACTACACCGCAGACGCCTGCTGGCTATGCGCCGATTGCGCCCCGATGCTGAGCGATCTGGTCAGGCAGTGGGAGGAGATTGTTGCGGCCGAGCCGTTCAATCCCGGCGAAATCGACTGCGACAGCCCCGAGGAAATGCGGGCGTGGATCCGGGAGTACACGGCGGAAATCGAGAGGAACGGCGACCGCAAGGTCATGACCGGGGGTGCAGCATGGTGAACAAGCTGACCCCGGAGCACATCGCCGAGCTGCACGCCGACCTCGGCCGGATCGCCGAGATGGACCGGACGATTGCCGTCCTGAATAGGATCCGCAGCACCCCTGCCAGCGCCGAGAATTTCGGCGGCGCCATCAACAAGGCGCTGGCAGGGATGGGCGAGCCCGATGCGCTCCCGGCAATTGAGCTCGGCCTCGCCGCCTTGGATGGCATCGAGACTTCGAACGGCTTTACCGAAAACGGGAATGTCTGGCGGTTCTGGGCGCAGGAAGCAAAGAAATACGCCGCCATTGCGAAGGCCAGACAGGTCGAGTGCGATGCTAAGGCGCAGGTCATCGCCGGGCTTGCGCGAGAGCGGGACGAGGCGAACGCGGATGCGGAGCGGCTGGCGGACGCGGTTTCGCTGACGGTCCGCACTGACAAACTGCGGGAAGCGTACCACGCACTACCAAACGAACACAGCCGGATCGGCAGCAAGCGCTCAAAGAAAAGCCACGCCAGAGACGCTTGGCTGCGCGCATTCAGGAAAGCCGCCAAGGCTTCAACCGAAGCCCTCACCGCCCACCGCGCCCGGAAGGAGGGGGAAAGGGATGACCGGAGCGGCACAAATGAGGAAGGAGCGCATCGAGCGTCTTCTTGAAGAACTTGCCTATGAAGTCACACGAGGCGTTATGGAGCGCGAGATCGAACCGGACATTCATTTCCATAAACTTTTCCCTTGCGTTGGTCGTGGAGACGACATGGCGCAACTGGAATTCCACGTCTGGCCCGCCTCGAAATCTACTGCTCCTGCCCGCTGGGATGGAAAGGCGAAACTTAGACTGATCGAAAGCGACAAAACCGCTCGGAAGGAGACTCCCCATGACCGCTGACCTGTCGAACGAGGCGCTGGACGTACTTACAAAACGTCTTGGAGCCAAAGCCGATCTAGAAATGAAATATGGAGGCGACGACAGTCTCTACCGAGAAGCAAAGGACACCATCACCGCTCTGTGCGCCGAGAACGGGGTCTTGATAGACAAGCTGGAACTTGAGCGAGCTTTGACAGACGGGGCGCACCGCCGCGCCCTCACCGTCGAAGCCGCCAAAGCCGCAGCCCAAGCCGACTACGAGCACCGCATCCTCGCCTCCCTAGAACCCAACCCCGCCGCGCACGCTGACGATGCCCTCGCAGCCGTGCGCCGGGAAGCGCGGGCCGAGGGGATGCGGAAGGCGGCTGATATTGCAGCGGCGAAGTGGGGATCTCTTGGCGGGGCGTGCGATGCCATCGCAGGGGCCATCCTCGCCGCCGCCGAGAAGGAAGCAAGCCATGGCTGACCGCACCCCCATCGAATGGGCCGATGCCACCTGGAACCCGATCATCGGCTGCAGCCGCGTGTCCGAGGGGTGCCGGAACTGCTATGCCGAGGTCATGGCCGCGCGGTTCAGCAAGCCGGGCCAGTGGGGCGAGGGGCTGGCGCAGATCGTGCGCAAGCCGGACGGCAGCGCGGATCACCGCTGGACCGGGAAGGTGCGATTCAATGAGCGCGCGCTGGACCAGCCCCTGCGCTGGCGCAAGCCGAGGCGGATCTTCGTCTGCTCGACCTCGGACCTGTTCCACGAGGGCGTGCCGGACGAGTGGCTGGACCGGGTGTTCGCGGTCATGGCGCTGGCGCCTTGGCACACCTTCATGGTGCTGACCAAGCGGCCCGAGCGGGCACGGGAATACCTGAACAGGCGCGACGAACGCGGGCGCTGGCCCGCCATGGATTACGCCGCGTTGATGGCCGCGACCGGCAGCTGGTCCACTCCCGCGCTGGATCTGCGCGAGGGCTGGCCCCTGCCCAACGTCTGGCTCGGCACCAGCATCGAGGACCAGGCGACCGCCGACGCCCGCATCCCGCACCTTCTGGCCACCGCGGCGGCGGTACGGTTCGTCTCGGCCGAGCCGCTGCTGGGGCCGGTAGATCTCGGCGGCTACCTTCCCGACCTCGACTGTGGCGACGGCCTCGACCTCGTGATAGTCGGCGGGGAAAGCGGCCCGGGCGCGCGGCCGATGCACCCCGACTGGCCCCGCGCGCTGCGAGACCAGTGCGTCGCGGCTGGGACCGCGTTCTTCTTCAAGCAATGGGGGGAGTGGGCGCCAGCGGCTGGATGGTACGAAGACCATCAGGTTTCGCTGCCGTTGCGCGTTTGGGGGCCGAATGGATGGACCGACGATGGGCGCGTTGACGGCGAATGGCTCGCCCGAGCCGGCAAGAAAGCAGCCGGTCGCCTGCTGGACGGGAAGGTCTGGGACCAGATGCCGGGGGGTGGGGATGGGCTCGATCGCTAAGCTCGCCGTCAAGGACACCACGGCCGCCCAGATGCTGGACATGAGCCCGAAGGACTTTCGCGCGCTGGTCGAGGCCGGGGCGCTTCCCCCTGCCCTGCCGATCGGCGAGCATCAGCGCTGGCTTGTGGCCGATCTGGAGGCCATCATCACCGGCAAGAAGATCCGACCGGATACGGGGTTTGACCTGTGAAAAAGACCGAACGCCCGCACCTGGTATGGCGAATGAGCGGCGGCCAGCGGCGCCCGTTTTTCAGGCTCCGCTGGCAGGAAAATGGCAAGATGCGCGCGCGAGAGGTGCTGATCCAGGCTGAGCCGGACACACCTGAATTCGACGCCGAATACTGGGCCTTGCGAGCGGGCCGGTCGCCGCGCCTGCAGGAGAAGGCATCGCAGACCACCTGGGCAGTTCTGGCCCGGGAATATCGCAGCTCCGCCCGGTACCGGAAGCTGGCCGCTGGGACGCGGCGATCCTATGACCGGCACATCGAGGCGATCCTGGCGGCCAATGGCGAGCGCGAGGTTGCGTCTCTCACCCGCGCTCAGGTCCGCGCGGTGCATGCCAAGTATGCCGCGACACCTCGCAAGGCCGATTGGTATGTCCAGATCATCAGCCTGCTGCTGAACTTCGCGAAGAACACGCTCGACTGGAAGGTGGAGAACGTGGCCGAGGGCATCGAGCTTTACGGCAAGCAGCGCGAGTTCGAGCCCTGGCCGGCATGGATGGTGGAAAAGCTGGACGAGGCGCCCGAGGTCGTGCGCACCGCGGCCGAGCTGATCCTCGGCACCGGCCAGCGCCCCAATGCGGCCATCACCATGGAGCGCGGGCAGTTCAGGGGCGAGTGGGTCGAGGTGCTTGACGAGAAGGGTGGCGAGCGATTCGAAATCTATTGCCACCCGAAGCTGCGCGCCTACGTCGAGGCCCTGCCGAAGCGCGGCCAGCACGTGCTGGCAAAGACGCTTCGCCAGCCCCTCGGCTACGACGCCATCGAGAAGGCGTTCCGCGCTTGGCGCACGGGGCTGGGCGCGAAGGCGAAGCCCTACTCGCTGCACGGCCTTCGCAAGGTCGCGATCATCCGGCTGGCCGAGGCCGGATGCACTGACGCCCAGATCCAGGCCGTCACGAACCAGAGCGCCGAAATGGTGCGCTTCTACCGACAAAAGGCCTCGCGCAAGCGCCTGAGTCGCGCGGCGATCACCAGGGGAACGGACGGTGAATGAAAGGGGACGTGGTGAATAGGCTTGGTGAATTGCCGGTTTTCGCCATGGCAGAGAAACCAGCTAAGTCATTGGTGCCCGAGGCGAGATTCGAACTCGCACACCCGTTAGGGCGGAGGATTTTGAATCCCCTGCGTCTACCGTTCCGCCACTCGGGCCCGATCCGGGGCTTAGCGCGGCCCGAAGGCGCGGTCAACGGGGCAACGGCTGCCGCGCGCCCTCGGCGCCCTTGACGTACCCGGGCGGCTGGGGCACGGAGTGGGCGACCCGCTGACCGGAGCCATCATGCTGCGCCGCCTTTACGACTGGACCATCGCGCTTGCCGCGCATCCGAGGGCGCTCTGGGCGCTCGCCTTCGTCGCCTTCATCGAAAGCTCGGTCTTCCCGATCCCGCCCGATGCGCTGATGATCCCGATGATCATCGCCGCCCCGCGCCGGGCCTTCCTGATCGCCACGGTGGCGACCGTCTCGTCAGTGCTGGGGGGGCTTCTGGGCTATGCCATCGGCGCGCTGGCCTTCGACCAGCTCGGCTATCCGATCCTGCAGGCGCTGGGCAAGGGCGATGCGGTGCTGGAGTTCAACGAGCGCTTCAACGACCTCAGCTTCTGGCCGGTGCTGATCGCCGGGCTCACCCCGTTCCCCTACAAGGTGATCACCATCATGTCGGGCTGGACGGGGCTGTCGCTGACCACCTTCGTCGTCACCTCGATCCTGGCACGCGCGGGGCGGTTCTTCCTGGTCGCCACGCTTCTGCATTACTTCGGCGCACCGATTCGTGACTTCATCGAGCGTCGTCTGGGGTTGATGACAATCCTCTTCGTCGTCTTACTCCTCGGCGGATTCTTTGCCGTGAGGTACCTGTGAGAGATTGGTCGCTCGCTTCGCTTGCGGGGCTCGGTTCGGCGGCGCTGCTGGGCGGCGCGCTGTTCTTTCAATACGTTGTCGGGCTGGCGCCCTGCGACCTCTGCATCCTGCAGCGCTGGCCGCATCTGGTGGCCTTCATCCTCGGCATCGTCGTCTGGTTCTTCCCGCGGGCCTGGCTGATGGGGCTGGGCGCGCTGGCCGCGGCCACCGCCAGCGGGCTGGGGATCTATCACACCGGGGTCGAGCGCGGCTGGTGGGAAGGTCCGGCCGCCTGTTCGGGCACGGTGGACGTGACGACGCTGACGCCGCAACAGGCGCTGGAGGCGATCATGAGCGCGCCGGTCGTGCGCTGCACCGATGTCGCCTGGGAGATGCTGGGCCTGTCGATGGCCAGCTGGAACGCGATCCTGTCGGCGGTGCTGGTCGGCGTCTGGCTCATCGCCATGCGCCGCGCCTGAGGCGGGCGGTGCGAGCCAGCACGCATGCAACGGATGAGAACGGCCGCGCCCCATAGCGCGGCCGTGTCCCGTTTCACTGGAGGGGTGCGTGCTCGCCCCCCAATCCTCCTCACCCGACCAGAGGATCCACCGCCGCCAGAACCGGGCGCGTGAGCGCCGCGAGGCTCTGCTTCTGCCGCCCGGCCCCGTCGAAATTCCCCGGCTCAAGCCAGGTCTCGAACGCCGCTTTCAGCGCCGGCCATTCCAGATCGATGGCGGCGTACCAGGCCGTGTCCCGGTTGGCGCCCTTGACCACGCCCGCCTGCCGGAACACGCCCTCGAAACTCATCCCGAAGCGCTGCGCCGCCCGGCGCGAGGGCAGGTTCGCGGCGTGGCACTTCCATTCGAATCGCCGGTAGCCTGCCTCGAAGCTCCATTCCATCAGGCGATAGACCGCCTCGGTCGCCTCGCGCGTGCGTTGCAGCCGGGGGGCGAAGGTCAGCCAGCCGGTCTCGGCCGAGCCCGCGCGCGGGTCGATCCGCATCAGGCTGAGCGTGCCGCCCAGCCGCCCGTCCGCCATGCGGACCGCGTAATGCAGCGGGTCCCAGCCCAGCCGCGCGGCATCGAGCCAGGCGATATAGGACGCCAGATCCTTGTGGGGTCCGGTGGGCAGGTAATCCCACATCGCCCCGCCATCCTCGGCGAAAGCCTCGAACAGATCCGCGGCATGCGCGCGCCCCAGCGGTTCGAGCGTCACGTAGCGGCCCTTGATCGGCGTGCGGGACGGCAGTGGCGGGGGGATCCAGTCGGCGAGGTCGGTCATGGCGTCATTCCCTGTTGCCCCCCAGCGTTAGCGCAACCCCGCCCCCAAGGAAAGGCCGCACCCCGGGTGGGATGCGGCCCTCGGCTGGTGGCTTCATGGTGCCGCGAGGGGCGCGGCCTCACCAGCTTCCCTGCGGCCAGCTCGGGCAGAGCCCGAGCAGCCGGTTGGCGCAGTCGCGGCAGGTGGCGGGCATCGTTCGCCTGTCGGGGGCCGGGACCGCCCCGCGCCGGTTGCGACCGTCCCCGGGGCGATGGGTCAGCACAACACGCGCTCCATCTCGTCCCAGTCGTCATGACGCCACTGCGGATGGACGAGGGCCGCGGCCATCTGGCCAAAGACTTCGGGCGGCATCCCCGCTTTCAGGCCGGTCACGGTGGCGATGCGCTCGCTGCGGTTGGCGGCGCCCAGCATGACGCGCATGAAGGGCACCATCACCTCGGGCGTGATCGAGGTGACGATGGCATGCTCGATCCCGTCGATCTCTGCGGCCGAGAAATGCTGCGCGATCAACGGCATGAGGCGGGTTTCCTCCTCATGCATATGCTGCAGATCCTCGGCGACGAACAGGGCGAAGCGCTGGTAGAGGCGGCGCATCGCCGCCGCCCGGCGGTCGACGGTCGCGGCCGAGACCGCCGCCGCCAGCTGGCGCAGTTCGATGAAGCTGGCGAGGTGATGCTCGTGGTCCTCATCGGCATGGTCCGAGGCCCCCGGCACCCGCGCATCGACCACCGCGTGAATCCGGGCGTTCTCGTGCTTCAGGTGGTACAGACAGATATCGAGGTGATGGGCGAGCTTGCCCAGCACCGCGCCGACCTCGCCATCGTCGGCAGGGTCCGACTGGCCGAGCGCGACCAGCATGCGCGCATTGGCCAGCCGGAGCCCCTTGTGCACCGCGTAATAGAGGTCGCGGACCGCGGTTTCTGCGGTTTTGAAATCGGTATTGGCGTTCATGACTATCTCCAAAGGTTTTCCCGTTGCCGGGCGAATGGCGGTCATCTACAGGGCTTCCCCTCTCTGAAAAACGGTGACAAACCGGAATCAGTCTCTGGCAATGACGGACAATCGCGATGGACCATCTGCGCGCCATGCGCCTCTTCCTGCGGATCGCCGACCTCGGCACGCTGACGGCAGCCTCGACCGACCTCGGCTATGCCCGGGGCGCGGCCTCGGCCACGCTGGCCGAGCTGGAAAGCTACCTCGGCGTGCAGCTGGTCGAACGAACGACACGGCGGCTCAGGATCACCGAGGACGGGCTGCTCTACCTCGACCGCGCGCGCCGCATCCTGGCCGAGGTCGAGGATATGGAGGCCGAGATCGGCAGCGCCGAGCGTGCCGTGCGGGGCACGCTGCGGGTGCAACTGCCGGCGGGCATCGCCCGGCTCATCGCCCCGGATTTGCCGGACTTCATGGCCGAGCATCCGGGCCTGTCGCTGGAGATCCTGTCACGCAACGAATTGCCGGATTTCGTGGGTCAGGGGCTGGATGCGGCGGTCTATGTCGGCGAGGTGCCCGACCTTGACCTGGTGGCCCGGCCCATCGGCCGCCTGCCCATGCTGACCGTGGCCACGCCCGAATATCTGGCCCGCCACGGCACGCCGCGCCGCGTCGAGGATCTGAAGAACCACCAATGCATCGGCTTCCGCTCGTCCCGGTCGGGCGAACAGATGGCCTGGCGGTTCCGGGTCAACGGGCAGGAGGTCAGCTTCGTCCCGGTCAGCCGCCTGACCTTCGAGGCCGCCGATGCCGCGCGCGCGGCGATCTTCGGGCATGGCGGGCTGATGCAGATCGGCAGCTACATCGTCTATCGGCAAATCCGCAACGGCACGCTGGTCAGCGTGCTGGACGATTGCCGCGCGGCGGGCGGCATGGCCCATCTGCTGCACCCGCGCCACCGGCACAAGCCGCGCAAGCTGAAGGTGTTCGAGGATTTCCTGCTGCGCCAGAACCGCGACTTCCGCCGCCGCTGGAACATCCGCGACGATTAGGCCTCAGAAGCTGAAACCCGGCGGGTAATCGTGCAGCCCGTCGATATCGGCCTTGCCGACCTCGGCCCCGGCGGCGCGCAGAAGCGCGTAGGCCGTGGTCAGGTGGAACCAGAAATTCGGCAGGCCGAAGCGCACGAGGAAATCCGCGGCCCCAAGGTCAAGATCCGCGAAACCGGCGCGTTCGCGGTAGCGCCGGGTCGAGGCCCCCTCGAAGGCTACATCCGGCAGGTCCAGCGCGCCCCGCGCGGCCGCGATCCGCCGGCGCAGGTCATCGAGGTCCGGCGTGGCCGAGGGCGGCTCGGGCAGCGGCTGGTCGGCCAAGGGCAGCGCGATGCGCAGGGCGAATTGCACCGCCGTGCGCACCTGTTGGGCAAAGGTGAACATATCGGGCGCAAGCCGGCTGCCCAGCAGGGCCTGCAACCGATTCGCATCCCAATCCGCGACCCGCCCCAGCATCCCGTCAAGCCGCATCAGCGCCTCGTCGAGGCTGCGCACGGCATCGAGGAACAGGCGGTCCGGGTCGGTCAATCCTTGGGCACCACCCTGAGGCGCAGCTCGCGCAGCTGCTCGTTGGTCGGGTCCGAGGGCGCGTTCATCATCAGGTCCTCGGCCCGCTGGTTCATCGGGAACATGATGACCTCGCGGATGTTCGCGGTATCGGCCAGCAGCATGACGATCCGGTCGATCCCCGCCGCGCAACCGCCGTGCGGAGGGGCGCCGTATTTGAACGCCTTGACCATGCCGCCGAAGCGCTTTTCGACCTCGGAGGCCGGATAGCCCGCCAGTTCAAAGGCCTTGAACATGATGTCCGGCTTGTGGTTGCGGATCCCGCCCGAGATCAGCTCATAGCCGTTGCAGGCGAGGTCGTATTGATAGGCATGGACCTTCAAGGGGTCGCCCATCAGCGCCTCCATCCCCCCCTGCGGCATCGAGAAGGGGTTGTGCGAGAAGTCGATCTTGCCGGTTTCCGGGTCCTTCTCGTACATCGGGAAATCGACGATCCAGGCGAAGCGGAAGCTGTTTTCATCCGTCAGCCCCAGTTCGCGGCCGATCTCGTTCCGCGCCCGGCCGGCGACGGCCTCGAACTGCTCGGGCCTGCCGCCGAGGAAGAAGGCCGCGTCGCCCTCGCCCAGACCCAACTGGACACGGAGCGCCTCGGTCCGTTCCGGGCCGATGTTCTTGGCGAGGGGGCCTGCGGCTTCCATCGCCCCGTCATCGCCCTTGCGCCAGAAGATATAGCCCATCCCTGGCAGACCCTGGCTCTGGGCAAAGGCGTTCATCCGGTCGCAGAACTTGCGGCTGCCGCCGGTGGGCGCGGGGATGGCGCGGATCTCGGTGCCTTCGTTCTCCAGCAGTTTCGCGAAGATGGCGAAGCCCGAACCCCGGAAGTGGTCACTCACAACCTGCATCTTGATCGGGTTGCGCAGGTCAGGCTTGTCCGAGCCGTACCACAGCATCGAATCCTTGTAGGCGATGCGCGGCCAGTCCTTGTCGACCACCTTGCCCTCGCCGAATTCCTCGAAGAGGCCCTGGATGACCGGCTGGACGGCGGCGAAGACGTCTTCTTGCTCGACAAACGACATCTCGACGTCGAGCTGGTAGAAATCCGTGGGCGAGCGGTCGGCCCGCGGGTCCTCGTCGCGGAAGCACGGCGCGATCTGGAAATAGCGGTCGAAGCCCGCCACCATGATCAGCTGCTTGAACTGCTGCGGCGCCTGCGGCAGGGCGTAGAACTTGCCGGGGTGCAGACGCGAGGGCACCAGAAAGTCGCGCGCGCCCTCGGGCGAGGAGGCGGTGATGATCGGCGTCTGGAATTCGTTGAACCCCGCGTCCCACATCCGATTGCGGATCGAGCGCACGACATTCGAGCGCAACATCATGTTCTTGTGCAGCGTGTCGCGGCGCAGGTCGAGGAAACGGTAGGTGAGGCGCGTCTCCTCGGGGTAATCAGGTTCGCCGAAGACCGGCAGCGGCAATTCGCCCGCCTCGCCCAGCACGCGCAGTCCCTGGGCATAGACCTCGATCTCGCCGGTCGGGATCTTGGCGTTGACCAGCGCCGCGTCGCGCGCCTTCACCCGGCCGTCGATCGAGATGACCCATTCGGCGCGGACCTTCTCAAGATCCTTGAAGGCCGGGCTGTCGCTGTCGGCCAGAACCTGGGTGATGCCGTAATGGTCGCGCAGGTCGATGAACAGGACGCCGCCGTGGTCGCGGACGCGGTGGACCCAGCCCGCCAGCCGGACGGTATCGCCGACATGCGCCTTGTTCAGATCGGCACAGGTATGGCTGCGGTAGGCGTGCATCGCTTGGGCTCCGGCGGCTGGAAACAGACTGCCCGGATACACTCCCTCAGGCCCCGGAAGTCAAGCCCGGGCCCTCTGCGCAAGGCTTATTCGGGCCCGGCCTCGCCCGCGCCGAAGAAGACGCCATCGGCCAGCACCTGCGCCACCGTGTCGCGCTTCACCATCGACGCCTGCGCCGCATAGGCATAGGTCAGGGCCAGATCGCAAAGCTGGTTGATCAGCCGCGGCACGCCGCCTGTCGCCTCGTGGATCAGTTCCGCCGCCTGGCGGCTGAAGATGTTGGGATTGCCCCCCGCCTGCCGCACGCGCGAAGCGATGTAGCCTGCGGTCGAGGCCGCATCGAGCCGCGGCAGATGGTAGCTGGCCGAGACCCGCTGCGCGAATTGCACAAGGTCGGGGCGGCGCACCACGGCGCGCAATTCCGGCTGGCCGACCAGCAGGAGTTGCAGCACCTCGTCGCGGCCCGCGTTGATGTTGGTCAGCATGCGCAGGTCTTCCAGCGCGTCGCGGTTCAGGTTCTGCGCCTCGTCGATGACCAGCAGCACCCGGTTGCCCCGCCGGTGCTCACCCAGCAGGAATTCCTGCACCACCGCGAAAATATCGGCGCTGTCGCTGCCCGGCGGCACCGTCAGGCCCAGCGCCGCACAGACCCGGCGCAGCACGTCGTTCACCCCCGGCCGCGCGTTCGAGATCATGCCGATCGTCACGCCCTCGCCCAGACTGTCGATGAAATGGTGCAGAAGCGTGGTCTTGCCCGCCCCGATCTCGCCCGTCAGCAGGGTGATCGGCGCGCGCGTGGACAGGCCGTAATCCAGCATGGCATAGGCGCCGCGATGTTCGGGCGACCAGAACAGGAACTCGGGATCGGGGGCCAGCGCGAAGGGACGTTCGCGCAGCCCGAAATGGTCCAGATAATAATTCAGCGCCTGTGCCATGCCCATTCCGGTGGTGTTGCCGGTTATCGTTGCCCCCGCCGGACCCGGCCCCGGGCGGGGACAGGAGGCGGATGTCGTGAAGCGGGGATATAGGGCAAGTTTGTCACCAATACCAAATTCTCAAGGCGCTTTCGGGGCAGGTTCCGGCGCGGGTGATTCGGTTGCTCTCGCATTCGATGCAAATTTTCTGCATTTTCCCGCCAAGCGAGCATCCGCTCCGGACGCCGCCTTCGCGGCCACCGCGCCTTGACGCGACGGCATTGTCGCGTTGGGTCGAACGATCCGCGGAATGCACAACGATCTTTGCAGGGTGCGATGCAGTCTGCCCCCGGGATCGCTGGTTCCTATCTGGAAACAAACCGTTTCATATGCAATTTAGACAATCTCGCCTCAATTTGTTTTTTTCGTGGCACGTCTGCGGCTAAAAGGGGGGCGAGACTGTCGGAAGGCGCCTGGGGGGGTGTCCGGCCGATCCCGAAAACCTCTTTGGGTGCTGCCATGACCCTTCACTACCGGGCCCTGCCCGACCTCACCGGGGTCGATCTCGGCCCCCTGCCCGCTTCGTCGGTTTTTCCGGTCTGGAGCGAAGGCGCGCCCCTCGCGGACGCTTCGCAGCGGCATCTGCCGCAAGTCCGTGCCCTGCTGCCGGCGCTCGAGGGCGATTACGCGCTGGTGGTCAAACGCCTGCTCGATGTCGTCCTGGCCACGGCGGCGCTGATCCTGGCCGCGCCGGTCCTGCTGATCCTGGCGCTGGCGCTGTGGATCGAAAGCGGCAATCCCTTCTATACCCAGGTCCGGCTGGGCAAGGACGGGCGGCTCTTCCGCATGTTCAAGCTGCGCACCATGGTGCCCGGCGCCGAGGCCCGGCTGCAGGAATTCCTGGACCGGGACCCGGCGCTCAGGGCCGAATGGGAACTGACGCAGAAGCTGAAGAAGGATCCCCGCATCACCCCGGTGGGACGGCTGTTGCGCAAGACCTCGATGGACGAACTGCCGCAACTGGTGAATGTGCTGCTGGGCGACATGAGCCTGGTGGGCCCCCGCCCGATGCTGCCCGAACAGATGCCGCTCTACCTGAACCCACCCGCCTATCTGGGCCTGCGCCCGGGGATCACCGGCCTGTGGCAGGTATCCGCGCGCAACGAGGAAAGCTTCGAGCTGCGCGCCATCATCGACCTGCGCTATGCCCAGCGCCTCTCCTTCTGGACCGACGCCCGGATCATCGCCGCCACGGTCCGGGCGGTCTGGCGGGCCACGGGCTATTGATCGTGCCGGGCAGGCGGCGGGTCTTGCCGTCGCCCCCCGGGCCTGCCATGCCTGTGGCATGACCGACCGCCCCGCCCTTCCCGCCGCCGCCCGCCCGGCCCCGATCGTTCTGGCGATCGCCGGGCTCTGCGCGCTTTTCGAACTGGCCTTCACCCTCGCCGAGCTGCCGATGGTCGGACACGAGGGGCTGCGCCGCGCGGCGCTGGTCTATGGCGCCTTCTGGCCGGGCCTGTTGCAGGATTGGGACCCGGTCTTTGCCGGCCAGCCCGTCACCATGTTTGTCAGCTACGCCTTCCTGCACGGCGGCTTCCTGCACATGCTGTTCAACATGCTGGTGATGATCGCGCTGGGGCGGGACGCGGTGGCGCGGCTGGGTCAGGGCGGCTTTCTGCTGGCTTTCCTGATCACCGCCATCGGCGCGGCCGGGACCTATTACCTCCTCGACAGCACCGGCACGCCGATGCTGGGCGCCTCGGGCGCGGTCTTCGGCTTCTTCGGCATGCAGGTCTATTGGGACGTGCAGATCCGCCGCGCCCGGGGCCTGTCGCTGGATCAGCCGATCCGCCTGGTCATCGGGCTGGTGATCATGAATGTGCTGCTCTGGGCGCTGGTCTCGGGCATGCTGGCCTGGCAGGCGCATCTGGGCGGCTTCGTCACCGGCCTGGTGCTGGCGGCCGTCGTTACCCCGACGCTGAACCACCGCCACCGCCCCGGGGCCGGCCGTCGCGGCAATTGACAAAGCGGCATTCCGTCGTTGCAATCCGCGGTGAAATGCGTCCTAGTATAAAATATGATCAAATAACGCCGGAGTCCCCTTGACCACCGCTTCCAACGCCGCCGCTGCCCCCGCCCCGACCACCGTTCCGGTGATCGCGATCCGGGGCCTGCACAAGGCTTACGGAACGCTCGAAGTGCTCAAGGGGGTCGATGTCCAGGCGATGCCCGGACAGGTCATCTCGCTGATCGGCTCCTCGGGATCGGGCAAATCCACGCTCCTGCGCTGCTGCAACCTGCTCGAGGACAGCCAGCAGGGCGAAATCCTGTTCGAGGGCGAGGCGGTGCGCTGGCGCGGCCAGGGGCTGGAGCGTCATCCCGCCGACCGCGCCCAGGTGGCGCGGATCCGCACCAACCTGTCGATGGTGTTCCAGAACTTCAACCTCTGGTCCCACATGACCGTCTTGCAGAACGTCATGGAGGCGCCGGTGACGGTGCTGAAACAGGACCGCGCCACGGTCGAGGCCCGCGCCCGCGCGCTGCTGGCCAAGGTGGGGATCGGCGACAAGGCGGATGTCTATCCGGCGCAGATGTCGGGCGGCCAGCAACAGCGCGCGGCCATCGCCCGGGCGCTCTGCATGGAACCGCGCGCCCTTCTCTTCGACGAACCGACCTCGGCGCTGGACCCGGAACTGGAACAGGAAGTCGTGCGCGTCATCAAGGCGCTGGCCGATGAGGGGCGGACGATGCTGATCGTCACCCATGACATGCGGCTGGCGGCTGATGTCTCGGATCACGTCATCTTCCTGCATCAGGGCCTGATCGAGGAAGAGGGCCCGCCCGGCACCCTGTTCGGCGCGCCCAAGTCGCAGCGCCTGCAGCAATTCCTCAGCGCCAGCCAACCGGCCTGAGGCAATAATAACGACGACCAACAGAGGTATCAAATCATGAAGAAACTGCTTCTCTCTGCCGCCATCCTGGCCTTCGGTGCCAGTGGCGCGCTGGCACAGCAGGTGATCCGCCTGGGCACCGAGGGCGCCTACCCTCCCTATAACTTCGTCAACGAATCCAACCAGCTGGAAGGCTTCGACATTGATGTCGGCAACGCGGTCTGCGAACGCGCCGGTCTCACCTGCGAATGGGTGCAGAACGATTGGGATTCGATCATCCCCAACCTCGTCAGCGGCAATTACGACGCCATCGTCGCCGGGATGAGCGCGACCGAGGCCCGGGCCGAGGTCATCTCGTTCTCGCAAGCCTACAAGCTGCCCGATCCCTCGGCCTATATGGCGCTCGCCGGCACCGATGCCTCGGTGATGACCGAGGGCGTGATCGCGGCGCAGTCGAACACGTTCCAGGCCGATATGGTCGCCGAAACCAGCGCCACGCTGGTCGAATTCGCCAGCCCCGACGAGACCATCGCCGCGGTGCGCAACGGCACCGCCGATGCGGTGCTGGCCGACCGCGAGTTCCTGATGACCTATGTCACCGATTCGAACGGCGAGTTCGAGCTGCTGGCCACCGTCCCCTCGCCGGGTGACGGCGTGTCGATCGGCCTGCGCCAGTCGGACACCGAACTGCGCGCGGCCTTCGACGCGGCGCTCGACGCGATGAAGGCGGACGGGTCGCTGAACGCGCTGCTGGTCCAATGGTTCGGCGAGGACACGCTGCTCTTCGACTGATCCCCAGAGACGGCCCCGGCCCGGCATCGCCGCGACCGGGGTCAAGCCTCGGTGCCCGATGTTCTCGTTCTGCGCTGATCCTTCCGTCCTGCCCGACTGGCAATGGATGGCCTGCTATCTGACCACGGGCTCGCATATGGCGCTCTACCGGTCGGTGTTGGTGGTCCTTCTGCTGCTGGCCCTTGCCGCACCGCTGGCGCTGGGCATGGGGTTTCTGGGCGCGCTGGCGATGCGCTCGCGCAACCTGATCCTGCGGTCGGTGGGCACGATCTATGTTGCGATGGTCCGCGGCGTGCCGGACATCATCTTCTTTCTCTTCGTGCCCTTCGCCATCGACCAGGGCGTCGAATTCGCCCGCCACCGGATCCTGTGCCCCGATTGGGACCAGCCGGTGCGGCAGGGCAACGATTTCATCGTCTGCGCCGCCGCCAAGATGCCGCTCGCGACCGATCCCGCCTGGGTCCACAATCTGTGGGGCTTCCTGCTGGCGCTCGCCGCCTTCGCGCTGGTCTTCGGCGCCTTCGCCGCCAACACGCTGAACGGCGCCATGAACGCGGTCCCGCGCGGCCAGCTGGAAACCGCCGAGGCCTATGGCATGACCCCGGGCCAGAGCTTCCGCCGGATCCTGCTGCCGCAGATGTGGGTCTATGCCTTGCCTGGTCTGTCGAACCTGTGGATGATCCTGACCAAGGCCACCCCCTTGCTCTTTCTCCTCGGCATCCAGGACGTGGTTTATTGGGCGCGCGAGCTTGGCGGGCAGAAGACCGGGGTCTATGCCTATCCCCATCCCGACTGGCGGGTCTGGTACTTCCTCGGCGTGCTGGTCTTCTATCTGCTGCTCACCTGGACCAGCCAGAAGGTCTTTGACCGGCTGATGGTGCGGATGAGCCACGGGCAGGCGACCTCGGGCGGCGAAGCGCTGCGGAGGGCGGGGGCATGACGTTCGAGACCTGCGCCGAAAGCTTCCATGGGCTGATCCTGCGCGCGCTGGGGCGCGATTTCGGCGACCGGCTGCTGCCCCGGGGGCTGGAGATCAATGTCTGCGACCAGGTGTTCCTGATCGCCTCGGGCCTGGTGTGGAACGTCTATTTCGCCACGCTCGCCCTTTTCTTCGGCTTCTTCCTCGCCACCGCCGTGGCGCTGGGCAAGGCCAGCCCGCGTGCCTGGGCCCGCAAACCGGCCGAGGCTTTCGTCTTCCTGTTCCGCGGCTCGCCCCTCTTCGTGCAATTCTTCTTCATCTACGAGGCGCTGGTCCTTTTGCCCCGCGCCGGGATCACGCTGGGCGGCCTCACGATCGACACGCAATGGACGACACGGGCCTGGGCGGGGGCGCTTTTCGTTCTGTTCCTCAATACCTCAGCCTATACGGCCGAGATCTTCCACGGCGCGCTGAAAGCCATCCCCAAGGGGGATCTGGAAGCCGCCGACGCCTATGGCCTGACCGGCTTCGCCAAGTTCCGGCGGGTGGTCTGGCCGACCATGCTGCGCCTTGCCTGGCCCAGCTATACCAACGAGGCCATCTTCCTGTTGCACGCCACGACGCTGGTGTTCTTCTCGGCCTTTCCCGCCTGGCAGCAGATGGGCGACGCCCTCTATTACGCCAGTTACTTCGCCGCGCAGACCTTCAACCCGTTCATCGCCTATCCTATCGTCGGACTCTATTTCATCCTGATGACCCTGGCGGTGATCGGCCTTTTCGGTGCGGTCAACCGGCGGCTCAACCGGCATCTCCCGCGCGAGGCGCGGGGCCGTTTCCGGTTCCGTCCGCAATATATCAGGTGAATCATGCGTGATTGGCTCCGCCATCACCCCGACGTCCGAACCATCCGTGTTGCCGCCGCCGACCTCAACGGTCAGGCACGGGGCAAACGCATCCCGGTGCGCTTTGCCGACAAGATCGTCGAGGAGGGCACTCGCTTTCCCTTCTCGGTCATGAACCTCGACATCTGGGGCGAGGATATCGAGGACAGCCCGCTGGTCTTCGATTCGGGCGATGCCGACGGGGTTCTGAAACCGACCGAACGCGGCTTCCTGCCAATGCCCTGGCTCGAGGCGCCGACCGCGCTGCTGCCGATCTGGATGTTCCACGAGGACGGCAGCCCCTTCGCCGGCGACCCCCGCCACGCGCTGGCCCGGGTGGTCGAGCAATTCCACGACCGCGGCATGCAGCCGGTCTGCGCCACGGAACTGGAATTCTATCTGATCGACGATTCGGGCCGTGAGCTGCGTGTGCCGCCCTCGCCCCGCTCGGGCAAGCGCCGCCCCGGCGCCGATACGCTTGCGCTGCGCGCGCTCGACGCCTTCGACCGGTTCTTCACCGATCTCTACGATTGCTGCGAGACGATGGACATCGACGCCGACACCGCGATTTCCGAGGCCGGGCCCGGCCAGTTCGAGGTGAACCTGCTGCATTCCGCCGATGTGCTGAAGATCGCCGACGACACCTGGTTCTTCAAGATGCTGGTCCGCGGCCTCGCCCGCCGCCACGGATTCGCCGCCAGCTTCATGGCCAAACCCTACGAGGATTGGCCGGGCAACGGCATGCATATGCATTTCTCGATCACCGACCGGACGGGCAAGAACCTGTTCGACGACGGCACCCATGGCGGCTCGCCCCTGCTGCATCAGGCGGTCGCCGGCTGCCTCAAGGCGATGCCCGGCACGACGCTGCTGCTCGCGCCCCATTACAACAGCTACGACCGGTTCGAGCCGGGCGCCCATGCGCCGACCGGCATCGCCTGGGCCTATGAAAACCGCACGGCGGCGGTGCGCATCCCCTCGGGCAGCCTCAAGGCAAGGCGGATAGAGCATCGCGTGGCGGGGGGCGACATCAACCCCTATCTGATGATGGCGGGCGTGCTGGGCGCCGCGCTGATCGGGATCGAGGACGGGCTGACCCCGCCCGCGCCGATCAGCGGCAATGCCTATGAACTCGATCTTCCGCAGATGCCGACAACGTGGCAGGATGCGATCGACACTTTCGAGAGCAGCCCCGAGATGAAGCGCATCTTCGCGCCGCAACTCATCGAGAACCTTGTCCGCACCAAGCGTCAGGAACTTCGCTACATGGCGGAGATGACGCCGACGGAGGTGCTCGACCTTTATCTCGACACCGTTTGAGGACCTTATGAAGATCGGCATTCTGCAAACCGGCGACGCCCCCCAGGGGCTGGAATCCCACGGCACCTATCCCGACATGTTCGAGACGCTGCTGGCAGGCCAGGGCTTCACCTTCGCCCGCTGGCGGGTCAACGGCATGGACTTCCCCGCCTCGGTCACCGAGTGCGACGGCTGGCTGATCACCGGCTCGCGCCATGGCGTCTACGAGGATCACCCGTTCATCGAGCCGCTGGAGCAGTTCATCCGCGACGCCATCGCGCGGGAGATCCCGGTGGCGGGCATCTGCTTCGGCCATCAGATCATGGCCCAGGCCCTGGGAGGCACGGTCGAGAAATTCACGGGCGGCTGGTCGGTCGGCCCGACCGAGTACGATTTCGGCGGCGAGACGGTCACGCTGAACGCCTGGCATCAGGACCAGGTGACCGAATTGCCGCCCGGCGCCCGGGTCACCGCGACCTCGCCCTTTTGCCAATACGCGGGGCTGGCCTATGGCAAGACCGGCTATTCCGTGCAGCCCCATCCCGAATTCGGCGACGGCTTCGTGGGCGACCTGATCGAGGCGCGCGGGAAGGGTGTGGTGCCTGACCCGCTCCTTGACGCGGCGCGGGCCCGTCTGGGCGCGGGTCCCGACAGCGCCGTCATCGCCCGACAACTCAGCGACTTTTTCAAGGCCGCCCATGCGGAGCGGCAACAGACCGTCAAATGACGGATTTCCACAGGACTGACCCATGAGCAACTGGACCACCAAGATCCCCGAGGCGGCCCGTGATTTCCTCGCCGGCCGCCGGCTGGACGAGATCGAGTGCATCCTGCCCGACATCGCCGGCGTGGCGCGGGGCAAGGCCATGCCCGCCTTCAAATTCGACAAGCAGACGCATTTCTACCTGCCGACCTCGATCTTCCTGCAGACGATCACCGGCGAATGGGCCAATGCCCCGGGCGGCGAGGACGAATACAAGGAACCGGACATGACGCTGGTCCCGGATTTCTCGACCGCCACCGCCGCGCCCTGGACCGCCGACATCACGCTGCAGATCATCCATGACGCGATGACGCAGGCGGGCCAGCCGGTGCCCACCGCCCCCCGCAATGTGCTGAAACGCGTGCTCGACCTCTATGCCGCCGAGGGCTGGAAGCCCGTGGTGGCGCCCGAGATGGAATTCTATTTCGTCGAGCGCAACACCGACCCGAACATGCCGATCACCCCGCCGATGGGCCGCTCGGGCCGCAAGGCCGCGGCGAAACAGGCCTATTCCATGTCGGCGGTCGATGAATACGGCAAGGTCATCGACGATATCTACGATTACGCCGAGGCGATGGGGCTGGAGATCGACGGCATCCTGCAGGAAGGCGGCGCCGGTCAGGTCGAGATCAACCTCGCCCATGGCAACCCGGTCGATCTGGCCGACCACATCTTCTTCTTCAAGCGGATGATCCGCGAGGCGGCGCTGCGCCACGATTGCTTCGCCACCTTCATGGCCAAGCCCATCGAGGGCGAGCCCGGCTCGGCCATGCATATCCACCATTCGGTGGTGGATCTGAAGACCGGCAAGAACATCTTCTCGGCCGAGGATGGGTCAGAGACCCCCGCCTTCCTGCATTTCATCGCCGGGATGCAGAACCACCTGCCCGCCGCCGTGGCCCTGCTCGCGCCCTATGTGAACAGCTACCGCCGCTACGTCCCCGATTTCGCCGCCCCGATCAACCTGGAATGGGGCCGCGACAACCGCACGACCGGGTTGCGCGTGCCGATCTCGGGCCCCGAGGCGCGGCGGGTCGAGAACCGGCTGGCGGGCATGGATTGCAACCCCTATCTCGGCATCGCGGCCTCGCTCGCCTGCGGCTATCTGGGCCTGAAGGAGAAGAAGGACCCGCGGCCCGAATGCCGGATCAACGCCTATATGGGCGAGGACGAGCTGCCCCTGACCCTGGGCGACGCCATCGACCTCTTGGTCGAGGACACGGCGATGACCGAGGTGCTGGGCCCGGATTTCGTGGCGCTCTATGCCTCGGTCAAGCGCGACGAATACAAGGAATTCCAGCAGGTCATCTCGCCCTGGGAGCGGGAGCATCTGCTGCTCAACGTCTGAGGGAGGCGGGGGCTGCCGCCCCCGCACCCCCGCTTCAAGGGGGGAGCACGCTCCCCCCTTGAAAATCCCCCCGTGCGTATTTGGGGCAGAATGAAGCAGGGGCGCGGTTTGGCTTGGCGGGCCTTGGCGCTTCGGCTATGCGGGTTTCATGGACATGCGCGTGACGGATCTGGCCTGCGCCCGGGGCGGGCTGCCCTTGATCGAGGGGCTGAGCTTTGCCGTCGCAAGCGGCGAGGCGCTGGTGTTGCGTGGGCCGAACGGCTCGGGGAAAACCACGCTGCTGCGGACGCTGGCCGGCCTGCAGCCGGCGCTCAAGGGCGAAATCACCTGCCCGCCCGAAGCGATGGCCTATGCCGCCCATGCCGATGGGCTGAAATCCACCCTCACCGTGGCCGAGAACCTGACTTTCTGGGCGGCGATCCATGGTCAGGCGGGGATCGGCGCGGCGCTCACGGCGATGAACCTGACCGATCTCGCCGGACGGCAGGCGCAGCATCTGTCGGCCGGGCAGAAGCGGCGGCTGGGGCTGGCGCGGCTCTTGGTCACCGGGCGCTGGCTCTGGGTGCTGGACGAGCCGACGGTCTCGCTGGACGCGGACTCGGTCGCCCTGTTCGCGGGCGTCGTGCGGCGGCATCTGGCCGCGGGCGGCGCGGCGCTGCTGGCCACGCATATCGACCTGGGCCTGCCCGAGGCCCGGGTGCTGGACCTGACCCCCTACCGGGCCGCGTTGCCGCCGGACCTTGGCTTTGACGAGGCTTTCCTGTGATCGCGCTGCTGATCCGTGACCTGAGGCTGGCGATCCGGGCCGGCGGCGGCTTCGGGCTGGGGTTGGGGTTCTTCCTGATCCTCACCGTGCTGGTGCCCTTGGGCGTCGGCCCCGATACCGGGACGCTGGCGCTGATCGCGCCCGGCATCCTCTGGGTCGGCGCGCTGCTCGCCTGCCTTCTGTCGCTGGACCGGCTGTTCGCGCTGGATCACGAGGACGGCTCGCTGGACCTGCTGGCGACCTCGCCGATCCCGCTGGAGGGCGTGGTCGCCATCAAGGCGCTGGCGCATTGGCTGACCACCGGGCTGCCGCTGGCGCTGGCGGCGCCGGTGCTGGGCATTCTGCTGAACCTGCCGGGACCGGCCTTCGCCCCGCTGGTCCTGTCCCTGCTGCTGGGCACGCCCGCCCTCAGCGTCATCGGCGCGTTCGGCGCGGCGCTGACCGTGGGGCTGAAACGCGGCGGCCTCCTCATGTCGCTGCTGGTGCTGCCGCTCTATGTGCCGACGCTGGTCTTCGGCGCGCAGGCGGTAAGCCGGGCGGCGCAGGGCCTCGACGGCTCGACCGCGCTGCTGCTGACCGCCGGGATCACCGCGGGTTCCGCCGCCCTGCTACCCTTCGCCGCAGCCTTCGCGCTGCGCATCAATCTGCGCTAGGATCACGCCCGTGTGGCTTGAGCCCCGCCCCCGGACACATTAGGAAACCTGCATGGCATCGCTCTGGGAATACGCCAATCCGGTCAAATTCATGCGGCTCTCGGGCTGGCTGATGCCCGTGAGCGCCTGGCTCGCCGCGGGGCTGATCGTGACCGGGCTGGTCTGGGGCTTTTTCTTCACCGAGGCCGATTACCGCCAGGGCGCCACGGTTAAGATCATCTTCCTGCATGTCCCCTCGGCGCTGATGGCGATCAATGCCTGGGCCATGATGCTGATCGCCTCGCTGATCTGGCTGGTCCGGCGCCACCATGTCAGCGCGCTGGCCGCCAAGGCCGCCGGTCCCATCGGCGCCACCATGACGCTGATCGCGCTGATCACCGGGGCGATCTGGGGCCAGCCGATGTGGGGCACCTGGTGGGAATGGGACCCCAGGCTCACCTCGTTCCTGATCCTGTTCCTCTTCTACCTCGGCTATATCGCGCTCTGGTCCGCCATCGAAGATGCCGATACCGCCGCCGACCTGACCGCCATCCTCTGCCTGGTCGGCTCGGTCTTTGCCGCGCTCTCGCGCTACGCCGCGCTTTTCTGGAACCAGGGCCTGCATCAGGGCGCCTCGCTCAGCGTCGCGCCCGGGACGCGGATGGACTGGGCCTATAAGGCGCCCCTCTACCTTTGCATGGCGGGCTTTGCCCTGCTGTTTCTGGCGCTGGTCCTGGCCGGCACGCGGACCGAGATCCGCGCCCGCCGGGCCCGCGCCCTTATGACCCGTGAAAGGGCCCGTGCCTGATGCCCGACCTTGGCACCTATGCCGCCGAAGTGACGCTCGCCTATGCCGTATCGCTGGGCCTGATCGCCGCGCTGATCCTGTGGAGCTGGGCCCGCGCGCGCCGCGTGAAGCGCGAGCTGGCCGCCCTCGAAACCCGAACGACCCGAGGCTGAGATGAAGATCAACCCCCTGCTGCTGTTGCCGCCCGTCCTCCTGGCCGGTTTCGTCGCCTTCGTGGCCGTGGGAAATTTCCGCGATGACCGCAACGACCTGCCCTCGGCCCGGGCCGGGCATCAGGCGCCCGCCGTGGAACTGGCGCAATTGGAAGACCTGCCGCTTTTCACCGACGACATGCTGCGCACGGGCGAGGTGACGCTGGTCAATTTCTGGGCCTCCTGGTGCCCGCCCTGCCGGGCCGAGGCGCCGGTGGTCGAGGGGCTGGCGCATGAAGGGCTGACGGTCCTCGGCGTCAACTACCGCGACGAACCCGACCGGGCCATGGATTTCCTCGACGAACTCGGCAATCCCTATGCCGCGATCGGCGCCGATCCCCGGGCCCGCATGGGGCTTGACTGGGGCGTGGTCGGCCTGCCCGAGACCTTCGTCGTCGATGGCGAGGGCAATATCCTGATGCGCCACGCCGGTCCCCTGACCGAGGAAGTCGTGGAACAGCGCCTGCGCCCGGTGATCGAACGCGCCCAGGGCCGGGCCAGCTGAGATGGCGCGCCCCTCGGACCAGAGCCTGACGACCGAGGGGATGGAAGCGCCGCGCGAGGGGCGCCTGCTGGCGCTGGCCTGCGGCGCGCTCGCGCATGAGATCCTGGCGATCAAGGCGGCGAACAACTGGACCCATCTGGACCTGCATTGCCTGCCCGCCAACCTGCATCTCTGGCCCGACCGGATCCCCGATGCGGTCGAGGCGGCGGTGACGAAATACCGCGACGCCTATGAGCAGATCCTCGTCGTCTATGCCGATTGCGGCACCGGCGGCCTGCTGCAGGCCCGTTGCGCGGCGCTGGGCGTGCCGATGGTCGAGGGGCCGCATTGCTATTCCTTCTTCGCCGGCAACGCGGATTTCGCCGCAAGGGCCGAGACGGAATTCACCGCCTTCTACCTCACCGACTTTCTGGTCAAGCAATTCGAGGCCTTCGTCTGGCGGCCGATGGGCTTTGACCGCCACCCCGAACTGATCGCCATGATGTTCGGCAATTACGAAACGCTGGTCTATCTGGCGCAGGTCGATGATCCCGCCCTCGACGCCAAGGCGGCCGAATGTGCCGCGCGCCTCAACCTTGCCTATGAACGCCGCGTCACCGGCTACGGCGACCTCGTTCCCGCGCTCTCGGCGCTGGCCGGACGCACGGCGCGGTGATCGCCCGGCCTCGGCCATTGTAACCCGGGGCGGCGCGTCCTAGTCTTGCCCAAATCCCCATTCCCTGGCCCCGATGACCCCGCACGAGATCGAACACGCCGCCGCCGAGCCGCAACCCGCCAACCGCCTGTCGCTGGTCGATCGCTACCGGCTGCAGACCTGGTTCCTGGGGATCATCGCCTTTTCCATGATCCTGTTCCTGCTGGTTCAGGCCCGGTTCATCCTGATCTCGCTGGTCATCGCCATCATCCTCTTTTCGCTCACGGCGGATGCGATCACCGCCTTCTCGCGGCTCAGGATCGGGTCGTGGAAGATCACCAACTGGCTGGCCTCGGTCGGGGCCTTCGCCATGATCGCGGTGCTGCTGCTCACGCTGACGGGGATCATCATCAGCCAGGTCAACACGGTGGTGACCACGACGTTGGGCTATACCGACCAGGCGATTGCCGCCATGGCCCGGCTTGCCGCCTGGATCTCGCCCGAGGCCGAGCAGATGGTCGAAACCTCGATCCGCTCGATCCAGGTTTCGACCTATATCAGCACGCTGGCCGGCCAGGCCTCGAACCTCCTGTCGGCGACGACGCTGGTGATCCTCTTCGTTGGCTTCCTCTTCGCCGAGCGGCTGTGGTTCAACACCAAGCTCGAGAACCTGCTGCACGACAAGGCCCAGGCGAAGCGCGTGGGGCGGATCATCCATTCCATCGTCCGGCGGGTGAACCATTACCTGCTGGTGAAGACCGGCGTCTCGGTGGCCACCGCCCTCGCCGTCTATCTGCTGATGGAGGGCTTCCGGCTCGATTTCGCCGGGCCCATGGCGATCCTGACCTTCGTTCTGAACTACATCCCCTCGGTCGGCTCGATCATCGCCACGATCCTGCTGGGTCTGGTGGCGCTGATCCAGGTGACGGAACCGGCGACGGCGCTTCTGGTCTTCGTGCTGGCGGGGATGGTACAATTCGTGCTGGGCTCGGTCATCGACCCGATGCTGATGGGCCGCGCGCTCAGGGTATCCTCCTTCGGCATCATCATCTCGCTGGCCTTCTGGGGCGCGCTCTGGGGCATCGCCGGCATGTTCCTGGCGGTGCCGATCATGGTCGCCACGATGATCGTCTGCTCGCATATCCCGGCGGCAAGGCCGGTGGCCGTGCTGCTCTCGCGCGAAGGCCTGCCGGAGATCGAGGAAGCGGGGACCGTCCCGGACGAGGGCGAACGGGTCCGAGCGGCGGCGGAATAGCACGCCTCCTACGTTAACCCTTCTCTCACCAATTTCCGCGTTGATCGGGGCATGTCCTCGTATCTCCGCCCCCGCGTTCCCGGTGCCACGATCTTCTTCACCGTCCGTCTGAACGCGGGCGGTAGCACGCTGCTCACCGACGAAATCGACGGCCTGCGCCAGGCGGTCGCCGTGACCCAACGTGAACGCCCCTTCACCATCGACGCTTTCGTGGTGCTGCCCGACCATCTGCATTGCGTCTGGACCCTGCCCGAGGGGGATTGCGAGTATTCGGAGCGGTGGGGCGCGATCAAGACGCGCTTCACACGATCCCTGCGCGACGCCTGTAGGGTGGGATTTCATCCCACCCTGGCGAAGGCCGCGGGCAAGCCGGTGGGGTGGAACCCCACCCTACGCCGGTCGGTCCCGAAAGTGGCGAAGGGCGACAGCGGGATCTGGCAACGCCGCTTCTGGGAACACCACATCCGCGATGACGAGGAATATCGGGCGCTGGTCGAGTATTGCTGGCTGAACCCGGTGAAACACGGCCTTGCCGCGCATCCGCTGGCCTGGCCCTATTCCTCGGCCCATCGGGACCAACGCCGGTTCGGGTGGGAGGAGGGTGGGATGAAATCCCACCCTACAGGGCGCGCGGGCCAGACCTACTGCGGATCGCCGGCGAAACCCGCCGACCCCCACTCGACCTGACCACGATCTCTCAGCTATCCATCTTCAACGCCGAGATAAACGCCGCCTGCGGGATCTCGACCTTGCCGAACTGGCGCATCTTCTTCTTGCCGGCCTTCTGCTTGTCCAAGAGCTTGCGCTTGCGGGTCGCATCGCCGCCGTAGCACTTGGCGGTCACGTCCTTGCGCAGGGCCGAGAGCGTCTCGCGGGCGATGACCTTGCCGCCGATCGCCGCCTGGATCGGGATCATGAACATGTGCCGCGGGATCAGCTCTTTCAGCTTTTCGCACATCGCCCGACCGCGCATCTCGGCCCGGTCGCGGTGCACCATCATGCTGAGCGCGTCCACGGGTTCCGCGTTCACCAGAATCGTCATCTTCACGAGGTTGTCCTCGCGGTAGCCGGTGATCTGGTAATCGAAGGACGCGTACCCCTTCGTCACCGATTTCAGGCGATCATAGAAGTCGAACACCACCTCGTTCAGCGGCAGGTCGTATTCCACCATCGCCCGGTTGCCGGCATAGGTCAGGTTCAGCTGGATCCCCCGCCGGTCCTGGCACAGCTTCAGCACATCGCCCAGGTATTCGTCCGGGACCATGATCGTCGCCTTGATGCGCGGCTCTTCCAGATGGTCCACCAGCGTCAAGTCGGGCATGTCGGCCGGGTTGTGCAGCTCGGTCATCGTGCCGTCGCGCAGATAGATCTTGTAGACCACCGAGGGCGCGGTGGTGATCAGGTCGAGATCGTATTCGCGCTCCAAGCGGTCGCGGACCACTTCGAGGTGCAAAAGGCCCAGAAAGCCGCAGCGGAAACCGAAGCCCAGCGCCGCCGATGTCTCCATCTCGTAGGAGAAACTCGCGTCGTTCAGCGCCAGCTTCTCGATCGCGTCGCGCAGGGCCTCGAAATCCGCGGCATCGACCGGGAAGAGGCCGCAGAACACCACCGGCTGCGCCGGTTTGAAGCCGGGCAGCGGCTTGTCGGTGCCCTTCTTCTCATGGGTGATCGTGTCGCCCACGCGGGTGTCGCGCACCTGCTTGATCGAGGCGGTCAGCACGCCGATCTCGCCCGGCCCCAACTCGGCGATATCGACCATCTTCGGCTTCAGCACGGCCAGCTTGTCGATGCCGTAAACCGCGCCGGTCTGCATCATCTTGATCGTGTCGCCCTTCTTGATCACGCCATCCATGACGCGGATCATGACGACGACGCCCAGATAGGGGTCGTACCAGCTGTCGACCAGCATCGCCTTCAGGGGCGCGTTGCGGTCGCCCTTGGGCGCGGGCAGGCGGGTGACGATGGCTTCCAGCACCTCGGGGATGCCGAGGCCGGATTTGGCCGAGATCAGCACCGCGTCCTGCGCGTCGAGGCCGATCACATCCTCGATCTGCTCCTTCACCCGCTCGGGCTCGGCCGCCGGAAGGTCGATCTTGTTCAGCACCGGCACGATCTCGTGGCCCGCGTCGATGGCCTGATAGACGTTGGCCAGCGTCTGCGCCTCAACCCCCTGCGAGGCATCGACCACCAGCAGCGAGCCCTCGACCGCGCGCATCGAGCGCGACACTTCATAGGCGAAGTCGACATGGCCGGGCGTGTCGATCAGGTTCAGCACATAGGTCTTGCCGTCCTTGGCCGGGTAATCGATGCGGACGGTGTTGGCCTTGATGGTAATGCCGCGCTCACGCTCGATATCCATCGAGTCGAGGATCTGCTCCTTCATGTCGCGTTGCGCCACGGTGCCGGTCAGCTGGATCAGCCGGTCGGCCAGCGTGGATTTGCCGTGGTCGATATGCGCCACGATGGAGAAGTTGCGGATACGGTCGAGCTCGGTCATCGGCGGCCTCGGCTGGGTTCCCGGTCAGATAGCGGAACGCCGGGGTGAAGGAAAGGGGCCGGTTGACGGTCCGGGACTCGGGGCTAGCTGTCCGGCAGGAGGATACGGGCATGACCATGGGCGCGGGCATCGCCGTCGGCATCGGGATCGGCACCGCCATCGGCGTGGCGATGGACAACATCGGCGTGGGCATCGCGCTGGGCGTGGGCATCGGCGTGGCGCTGGGGATCGCCTTCGACGCGGCCCGCAAGGACCGCTAGCCGGTCACAGCCCCTCGGCAATGGTCGCGTGGTAGAGCCGGGCATAAGCCGTCTGCTCCGGCGTATCCGAGGACCGGTATTCGGCGCCCGCCAGCCACTCCGGGTTCACCTCCAGCCCCCATCCGGGCGCCTCCGGCACCGTCAGCGCCCCGCCGGAGACGCGGAACGGATCGCCCAGGAAGAGGTCGCGCTGCCAGGGGTAGTAATCGTCGCCCTCGATGGAGAATTCCAGATATTTCCCGGCATTGGGCAGGGCCCGGAGCAGGTGCATCGTGGCCATGGTCACCAGCCCCAGGTTCGCGGCATGGGGCGTGACCGCCAGCCCCTCGGCCGCGGCCAGGCACGCGACATGCAGCGTCTTGGCGAGTCCGCCCAGATAGAGAATGTCGGGCTGCACCACATCGACCGCCCGGTCGCGGATCATCCGGGCGAAGGTCGTGACCTCGACCTCCTGCTCGCCGCCCGCCACATCGATATCCAGTGCCTCGGCCACGGCGGCGGTCGCGTCAAGGTCCCACCAGGGCACCGGCTCCTCGTAATGCGAGACGCCATTATCCTCCAGCATCCGGCCCACGGCGATGGCGCGCGGCACGGAGAAGCCCGAATTGGCGTCGACCAGCGTGTCGAGGCCGCGCAGCGCCCGGGTTACGGCGGGGATGATGGCCTCGGTCCGGCCCCCCCATTGGTCGCGATCCTCGCCCATCTCGGCGCCGATGCGGAACTTGGCGGCGGTGAAGCCCTGCTCGGCGCAGATCCGCTTCAGGCGCTCGGCCTCCTGGTCGGGGGTCAGGTCACGCCGCATGGAACTGGCATAGGCCCGCACCGGCCCGGCGCTGCCCCCGATCAGCGCGGCGACCGGCTTGCCCGCGCGCCGGCCCGCCATGTCCCAGAGCGCGGTGTCGAGCCCGGCCAGCGCCCGGTTGCGGTAAGAGCCGGGGAATTTGTGCTCGGCCCGCTCGATGCGGGCGACCAGCGTGGCAATGTCGGCCGAATCCTGGCCCAGCGCCCAAGGGGTGATCTGGCGGTGAAAGACGCGGGCGGTTATGTCGGCGTTATAGGTCGCGGTCTGGCCCCAGCCGATGGCGCCATCCTCGGCCGTCGCCTTGACGAAGCAGACGAATTCGTCGTGGAAAGTCTCGAGGCGGATCAGGCGCATGGGCGGGTCTCGGGTTTGCCGTCAGACTAGCGGCGCCCTGCCCCGCCGTCCATGGGGACCGCAGGATGGGCAATATTGCTCATCCTGCCGGCGGGTCACAGCGCCCGGCCCCCGGTGGCCTCAAGCCAATGGGCGAACCGCTCTTTCAGCACACGCGGTCGGCTCAGCGCCTCGGTCTCGGGGTCGAGCCGTTCGAGGATCTCGAACCGGTATCCCGCCGCGGCCGCAGCCTGAAGCGCCGCATCGGGATGCACCCCCTGTCCCAGCACGAAGCGCAGCCGGTTCTCGACCGTGTCGAGCCTTGGCGCGGCGCCGATCCAGAGCAGGCCGCCCGCGTGGACGGCATAGATCCCGGCCTGCGGTCTGGCCTCGCGATAGGCCGAGACGGCGGCTTTGCGGTCCTGTCGGTTCATGAGACGACTCCTTTGCCCGGGCTGATAGCAGAACCTCGCGCCCCGCGCAATATTACCCGGGTAATATTGACAGGCGGTGCCGGCTGGTGTTCATGGCACCATGGAACAGAATGATGCATGCACCGCCTTTCTGGGGCTGGAGATCGTGGCCGAAGGCCCCCTGGCGCAGGTCGCGCCGGTGGCGCTGGCCCGGGGGGCACTGGTCTTCGACGACCGGACGGGGCGGGTCGTGGATCTCGACCCGCGGGAATGGCAGACGCCCGCCCCGCCCCGGCGCGGACGGCCGAAGCTGGGGGTGGTGGCGAAGGAGGTCACGCTGATGCAGCGGCACTGGGACTGGCTCGGCTCGCAACCGGGCGGGGCCTCGGCGACGATCCGGCGGCTGGTCGAGGCGGCCCGCGCGGCCGAGGGCGGCGCGGCCGAGCGGCGCGATGCCTGCTGGCGGGCGATGAACGCGCTGGCGGGCGATCTTCCGGGATTCGAGGAGGCGAGCCGGGCGCTTTACGCGGGCGATCTGGAAGGCTTCGCGGCGCGGGTCGAGGATTGGCCTGCGGGGATCCGGGGGTATGTCCGGCGAATGGCGGGGGTGGGTTCGTAGGGGGGCGGATCACGGTGCGTGGGAGCACGCACCATTCGCACAAAGGTCAGACCTTAGCCGTCGATCCACGCGAAGTAGAAAAAATGCAAAAAGGGCCGGGATTCCTATAAGAACCCCGGCCCCAATGTTGAAAAAGTACCAGCCCGCTCAGACCATATCGGGCGGCGTCGCCTCGGCGGCCAGCGCCGGGACCAGCGCGTCCAGCGCCATCGTCTCGGTCCGGTTGTCACCCAGACGCCGAACGGAAACCGTCCGCTCGGCCACCTCGCGGGCGCCCAGAGCCAGGATCACCGGCACCTTGGCAAGCGAATGCTCGCGGACCTTGTAGTTGATCTTCTCGTTGCGGGTATCGGCCTCGACCCGCAGACCCGCCTTGCGCAGGGCATCCACAACCTCGGTAACATAGGCATCCGCCTCGGAGACGATCGAGGCCACCACCACCTGCTGCGGTGCCAGCCACAAGGGCAGCTTGCCCGAATAGTTCTCGATCAGGATGCCGATGAAGCGCTCGAACGAGCCCAGGCAGGCGCGGTGCAGCATCAGCGGCCGATGCTTGGCGCCGTCCGCACCGACATAGCTCGCATCCAGCCGCTCGGGCAGGTTCGGGTCCACCTGGAAGGTGCCGCATTGCCAGTCGCGGCCGATGGCATCGGTCAGCACGAATTCCAGCTTCGGCCCGTAGAAGGCACCCTCGCCCGGGAACAGCTCATAGGCATAGCCCGCGGCCGTCACGGCGTTGGCCAGCGCCGCTTCGGCGTAATCCCAGCTCTCCTCGGTGCCGATGCGCTTTTCCGGGCGCGTTGACAGCTTGATGCGCCATTTGTCGAAGCCCAGCTCGGCATAGACATCGGCCAGGAATTCGATGAAGCGCTTCGCCTCGCCCTCGATCTGTTCCTCGGTGGCGAAGATATGCGCGTCATCCTGCGTGAAGCCACGCACCCGCATGATTCCGTGCAGCGCGCCCGAAGGCTCGTACCGCGCGCAGGAGCCGAATTCGGCCATCCTGAGCGGCAGGTCACGATAGGATTTCAGGCCATGGTTGAAGATCTGCACGTGGCACGGGCAGTTCATCGGCTTCAGGGCGTTGACGGTCTTTTCCTTGGCGCCCTCTTCGTCCACCTCGACGATGAACATGTTCTCGCGGTAATTCTCCCAATGCCCCGAGGCTTCCCAGAGCTTGCGGTTCACCACCTGCGGCGTGTTCACCTCGACATAGCCGCCCGCGCGCTGCTTGCGGCGCATGTAATCCTGCAGCGTGGCATAGATCGTCCAGCCGTTCGGGTGCCAGAAGACCTGCCCGGGGGCCTCTTCCTGCATGTGGAACAGGTCCATCTCGCGCCCCAGCTTGCGGTGGTCGCGCTTGGCGGCCTCCTCCAGCATGTGCAGATGCGCCTTCAGGTCGTCGCGGTTCTTGAAGGCGACGCCATAGATCCGCTGCAGCATCGGGCGCGAGGCATCGCCCAGCCAATAGGCCCCCGCGACATGCGTCAGCTTGAAGCCGTCGGCCGGGACCTGACCCGTGTGTTGCAGGTGCGGCCCCCGGCAGAGGTCCTGCCAGTCGCCGTGCCAGTACATGCGGATCTGCTGGTCCTCGGGGATGCGGTTGACCAGTTCGACCTTATAAGGCTCGCCCGATTTTTCATAGTAATCAAGCGCATCGGCGCGCGACCAGACTTCGGTCCTGACCGGCTCGCGGGCGTTGATGATCTTCTTCATCTCGGCCTCGATGGCGCCCAGATCTTCGGGCGTGAAAGGCTCGGCGCGGTCGAAATCGTAGAACCAGCCATAGTCGCGGACCGGGCCGATCGTCACCTTCGTATCGGGCCAGAGCGCCTGCACGGCGCGGGCCATGATATGCGCCAGGTCATGGCGGATCAGCTCCAGCGCCGGGCCGTCGTCCTTCAGCGTGTTGATCGAGATATTGGCGTCGCCCTCGATGGGCCAGGCGAGGTCCCAGTGCTGGCCGTTCACCTGGGCCGAGATGGCGGCCTTGGCCAGAGACGGGGCGATGGACTTGGCCACCTCGGCGGGCGTGATGCCGGCGGGGTATTCGCGCACATTGCCATCGGGAAATTTAAGGGAAATCTGGCTCATCGGGCCAAGCTCCTCGTCGTTTCGGCGCCCACGGAACGCCCGGTTGCGGGTTATGTCGGGGTTATGTGCCGCGCGCCGCGGGCCTTGTCAACGTCGCATGAAAAACGCCGCCGCCCGGGTGGGGCGGCGGCGCCATGATGACCGCAATCGCGCTTATTCCTTGCCCAGCGCCGCCGCCCGGCGGGACTTGATCCAGGGCGAGAGATAGGGCCAGACGATGGAGAAGGCCGCGACCGCCAGCAGGAAGGCCGAGAGGGGGCGGGTGAAGAAGGGCCAGACCCCCTCGTCCGTATAGGTGATGCCGCGGCGCAGGTTCAGCTCCAGCATCGGGCCCAGGATGAAGGCCAGGATGAAGGGCCCGACCGGCAGTTTCACCTTGTCCATGAGCAGACCCGCGGCGGCGAAGCCCAGCAGCAGCACGTAGTTGAACGCGGTCGAGGAGCCGACGAAGACGCCGATGAAGCCCAGCACGACGATGGCCGGATAGAGGTAATGATACGGGATCTTCAGGATCGCCGGAAACAGCCGCATGCCGAAATACTGCAGCACCAGCGTGATGACCGCCGCCAGGATCGCCGTCAGGAACAGCGCATAGACGATATCGGGGTTGTTGGCGAAGAGGAGCGGCCCGGCCTGGATCCCGTGGATCATCAGCCCGCCCAGCAGGATCGCCGTGGTGCCGTCCCCGGGGATGCCCAGCGCCACCATCGGGATCAGCGCGCCGCCGACCGAGGCGTTGTTAGACGTCTCCGAGGCGAAGACGCCATCGACGCAACCCTTGCCGAATTTCTCGGGGTGTTTGGAGGCGGATTTGGCCTGCGCATAGGCGACCATGTTGGACAGGGCCGAGCCCATGCCGGGCAGGAAGCCGATCCAGAGCCCGATCATGAAGGACCGCACGATGTTCCAGGCGTTGTCGATGTATTCCCTGAGCGTGACGCCGAACCCCTTGATCTGCGACACATCGACCTCGGGGATCTGCTGCTCGCCCCGGGCGTGGTCCTGCACGATCTGCTTCAGCGCGAAGAGGCCCAGCATCAGCGCGATCAGGTCGATCCCGCCCGAGAGGTAGATCGAACCGAAGGTAAAGCGCGCATAGCCGTCGATCGGCGCGAAACCCACGGTTGACAGCAAAAGCCCCAGGGCCGCCGCCGCCATGCCGTGAAAGATCGAGCCCCGGGCCAGCGCCGCGACCAGCGCGATGGCGCAGAACCCCAGCGAGAAATACTCCCAAGGCCCCAGCTGCAGCGCCATCCGCGCCATGAAGGGCGACAGGAACATGGCGATCAGGATCGAGAAGGCCGTACCGATGAAGCTGGCGACGATGGCCGCGCCCAGGGCCTTCACCGCCTCGCCGTTGCGGGTCATCGGGTAGCCGTCGAAGGTCGTGGCGATGGACGAGGGCGAACCGGGGATGCCCAGCAGGATGGAACCGATCATCCCCCCCGACACGCCGCCGATCCAGATCGAGACCAGCATGGCCAGGCCCACATGCGGGTCCATGCCGAAGGTGATGGGCAGCAGCAGCGCCACGCCCAGGCCCCCCGACAGGCCCGGAATGGCCCCCAGGATGATGCCCAGCGCGGTGGCGGCCAGGATGATCAGCAGCGTCGTGGGCTGCAGCAGCGACAGGAACGTGTCGAACATGGCCGGACCCTCAGAAAAGGATGCCTTGCGGCAGGTAGGCGTTGAGCGCCGTCTTGAAGAGGAGATGCACCCCTCCGGTGACGGCCAGCGCATAGATCAGCCCGCGCCACCAGACGCGGCGCTCGGGGCCGGCGATGATCCAGTAGAAGCCGAAGACCGCGGTGACGCTGGCGACGTAGAAACCCACCAGCCAGAGCGCCAGCGCGTAGAACAGCATGAGCCCCGCCATGGTAAGGCCGCGGACCAGCGCCGCGGGGTCCATCCGGCGCCCCTGCTCCGTGGGCCTGGTCAGCAACAGCCCCAGCCCGCAGATCACCAGGATGGTGCAGGCGAAGATCGGGAACAGCTTGGGGCCTGGGTCGTCGTTGAAGGTGCGGACGCTGATCTGCGAGGCAATTGCGATGCCCGCCACGCCCAGCGCCAGCAGACCCGCGCCAAGGGGACGATCGGTGTTCATGTCTCTCTCCTGCCGTGGTCGGGGCGCGCGGGACCTCCGCCCACCCCGCCGGATTCATTGCGCCGCAAGGCCGAGGTGCTGCGCAAGCTCGGCGATGTGGCGGTCTTCCTGCTGCAGTATCGCATTGGCCTCTTCCAGCGAATGCGCCACGAAGCTGCTGTCCGCCGCCGCCAGCGCCTGGGCGACCTGCGGATCGTCGCCCATGCCCTGGATCGCTGCGTTGATGGCCTCGGCCACCGCCGGGTCGATCCCTGCCGGGCCAAACACCACCAGCGGCGCGATCCAGGACACGTTCACCCCCTGATCGAGGCAGGTCTGGAACTCGGGATAATCGGGATCGGGCGTCGGATCGACCATGCAGAGCACCCGCATGTCGCCCGAGGTCACATATTGCCGCGCCGAACCCGCACCCAGATTGCCCAGCGTGATATGCCCGCCCTGGATGCCCGCAACCTTGTCGACCTCGGCCGAGGCTTCGACCAGGCGCAGATCGACGCCCTCGTTCATCATGATCGTGCCGGCGATGAAATGCGTGGCCTGCCCCAGCGAGACACCGACCGTGTACTGACCGGGATGGGCGCGCGCGTCCTCGACGAATTCGCGCATGGTTTGCCAGGGCGCGTCGGGCGCCACCGCATAGACCTGCGGCGGATAGGATTGGGCGATGCCCAGCACGGTGAAGGCGTCCAGCCCGTGATTGTAGCGGCCGGTCTGCATGCCCACCAGCATCCCGGTGTGCTGGAACAGCAGCGTCTGGCCATCGGGCGCGGCATTGCGCACGGTTTCCTGCGCGACGACGCCGCCGCCCTCGGGCTGGTTGATGACCGCCACCGCCGTGCCGGTGTGGCGCTGCAGGTAATCGGCAAAGATCCGCCCCATCACATCGGTGCCGCCGCCCGGCCGCGAGGGGATGATCAGCTGGATCGGTCCGCTCGGCCAGGTCTGGGCGCCCGAGGCGCCCGCGGCGAGGGCCAGCGCCAGAGCGGCGGCCAGGGTCTTGTGCAGGTTCATGTCATGTCCTCCCGAATGAACGATGCCTTGTCGGTGTCACGGCGCGTAAAGCGCGCGCAGCCAGTCGATGATCAGCGCCCGCGCCTCGCGGAACCGCGACTGGCCGGCGATCAGAAAACCGTGGTCGGCGTCGGCGTATTGCTTCACCACCACGTCGTTGCCCACCTGCACCAGCCGCGCGGCATAGGCGCGGGCCTCGAATCGCAGCGGGTCCAGCCCGGCGGTGATGATCAGCGCGGGCGGCAGACCCTTGATCGACGCCTCCGGGGCCAGAACCGGGGACAGCAGCGGGTTGCGCAGGTTCTCCTCGACGCCCGCATAGCAGACGGAGAAGGCATGCAGCCGCGCCGCCGGAAAGATGGATTGCGGCTCCAGCTTCTCCTCGGGCGGGGTGACGCCATCGAGGAACGGATAGGACATGAGTTGCCCCCGCAGGCGGAACGCCCCCGTCTCCTGCGCCATGAGGCAGATCGCGGCGGTCAGGTTGCCCCCCGCCGAATGCCCGCCCAGGGCGATCCGCGCGGGGTCGCCCCCCAGCGCGGTGGCATTGGCAAAGGCCCAGGCAGTGATGTCATAGCCCTCGTGCAGGGCCGCCGGGAAGGGATGTTCCGGTGCCAGACGATAATCGAGGTCGATCACCACGGCATCCAGACGGCTCGCCAGATGGGCACAGAAAACCGTGTCGCGCTCCTGATAGCCGCGCACGAAGCCGCCGCCATGGATATTGATGAAGATCGGCCGCGGCCCGGCGGCGGGCGCCTTGGGCGTGACGATCACGATCCGTGTGTCGCCCTCGCGGGTCGGGACGAACCGCTCCTCGGCCGTGCAGAGGTCGAGGTCGGCCATCAGGTCCGGGGTCATCTGGGTGGCGACCAGATTGGTCGCGCGCAATTGCCCGGCCAGCACCAGCCGCTCGGCCTGCGTCAGCGAGAAATCGGGAATCGCCTCGGTCATGCGGCCTTCTCCAGGATCTTGCGGATCCCTTCGATCCGCTGATCCATCAGCCGGGGCCAGACCGCCCGGTCGACGAAGGGATTGTGCCCCTCGGCGATGGCGTCCACCCGGTCCATCATCGCCACCTGCGCCGGATGCGAGCCGAGCGTGATCGCCACCGGCATGTCCCGCAGCCTGAGCAGCGAGTTCAGGTAATCCTGCTGCAGGCTGAAGGGCAGGTTGTTGTCGCGCAGATACTCGTCCGTCACGGTGATCAGCCCGATCCCGCCATGCATGCCGACCAGCAGCGTCTCGCCCCCCTCCTCGACCTCGAAGAAGAAGCTGGTGGTGCCCGGCGTGTGGCCCGGGGTCAGCAGCGTGCGGATGGTGCGGTCGCCAAAGACCACCGGCTGGTTGTCGGAATAGAAATCGTCGGGCTCGAACGGGCCCCAGGGATAGCCGTCGTTCAGCAGCTGGTCGGGCCGGTCGTTGAGGAATTGCCAATCCTCGCGGCTCATCATCACCTTGGCGCCCGAGGCCTCGACCAGCGGGCGCACGCCGCCCAGATGGTCGTAATGCATGTGGCTGACCAGGATCAGCTTCAGATCGGCGATGTCGAAGCCCAGTTTGCGGATCGCTTCGAACACCAGATAGACCTGCGGCTGCATGGTCGTGTCGATCAGGATCAGCCCCTCGGTCGATTGCAGCAGATAGGCGCCGACCCAGTTGTTGCCCACATACCAGGTGCGCGGCGCCACCGGGAAGGGATCGACCGCCACCTCCCAGGGGCGTTCGCAGCCCTGGATCAGGCAATCTTGGGGGGCAAGGGGCAGCGGGGGCAGTTGGCGGCGGGCCATCGGGATCGTCCATTCAGCAATCTGGGGAATGCGCGGGGCGGCGAACCGCCCCGCGCCGTCTCGGGGGGAGAAAGGCTCAGTTCAGGCCCAGCAGTTCGGCCGTGGCGGCGACGCGGGCGTCGATGCCCTCCAGCCGCGCCTGCACCGCGTCCTGCGGCACCATGCTCAGGGCAAAGCCCATGCCCGACAGCTGGCCGTTGATCGCCTCGTCCCCGACCACCGCGGCAAAGGCGTCATGGATCGACTGCACGACCGACGCGTCGGTGCCCGTCGGCGCCATGATCAGGAAATCGAGCCCATAGACCGCGTTCGGATAGCCCGCCTCGGCCATCGAGGGCACATCGGGCAGCGCCGGATCGCGCCCGGCCTCGCCGCCGATGGTGGCCAGCACGCGCAGGTCGCCGTTCTGGACGTATTGCAGCGTGCCGGGGGTGTTGACCAGCGCCGCATCGATCTGGTGGCCTTGCAGCTGCACCATCTTGTCAGCATCCGAGCCCGCATCGACGATGCGGAATTGCGCGCCGCTGTCCGAGGTCAGCAGCCCCGCCATGAAATGCGTCGACCCCCGGACCTGCACGCCCAGCGAGACGCTGTTGGGGGTGTCGATCGAGGCCTGCACCAGATCCTGAAGGGTCTGGTAGGGCGAATCGGCGGCCACGGCCAGCGCATAGGTCCCGCCCACGGCAATCTCGGCGGCGACGGTGAAGGCGGTCATCGGATCGGGCTCATAGGCGCCCGTGTGGTGCATGGCCAGCACACCCGTGTGGAAGAACAGCAGCGTCTGCCCGTCGGGCGCGGCGGTGCGCACTTCCTCGGCCGCGACGACGCCGCCCCCGCCCGGGTTGTTCACCACCACGAAGGGCTGGCCGGTCTGCTCCTGCAAGGCGCCGGCGATGATGCGCGCGACGGCATCGGTGCCGCCACCGGCCCGGGCCGGCACCACCAGCTGGACCGAGCCCGAGGGCCAGCCCTGCGCCAGCGCCGCCTGCGGCAGCATCAGGGTGGCGGCGGCCAGCGCCAGCAGGCTGCGGCGCGCGATCGAAAACTGTGTCATGATATGTCCTCCCAGACCTCTCCTCTGATCCGAAGCCTATTGACATCCGGCGTGTTCGGGAAATTGGATATGCGGGTAAGGTATAAGGAATGCTTTTGGCATGGCGCTCAACGCCCAGACCCTTTTGCTGCGCCTGACGACGCGCGCGCGCCTGCGGCACATGCAGGCGCTGGTGGTGCTGGACGATCTGCGTTCGATGACACGGGCGGCGCAGGCCATGGGCATGACGCAGCCCGCCATGACCCAGCTCGTGGCCGAGATGGAGCAGTTGCTGGAAACGCGGCTCTTCCTGCGCCACTCGCGCGGGGTGGACCCCACGCCGGTGGCCGAGGACCTGTTGCCGGTCGCCCGCCGGATCCTCGCGGCGATGGAGGAAGGGGCCGAAGCCATCGCCACCCGCATCCGCCGCGACAGCGGACCGATCCGCGTGGCGGTGACGGTGGCGGCGGTCGGCGCGCTTCTGGACCGGCTTCTGCCCGAGCTCAGCCGCGCGCATCCGACGCTGCAATTGATGGTCGAGACGGTGATGGGATTGAGCCTTTCGGCGTCCTTCAACGCCGAGGATTACGACCTCGTGCTCTGCCGCCGCCAGCGCGTTGTTCCCGAGGGCTGGACCTTCGTCCCCTGCTATGACGACAGCTCGGTGATCGTGGCGGGCAAGCGCCATCCGCTGGCCACGAAAGCGGTGGTAACGGCCGCCGACCTGGGGCAATGCGTCTGGCTGCAGAACCATGTCGCGACGCTGGCGCGGCACGTTTTCGACGCGCTGCGCGAGGAACATGGCTGGGACAACCTCCAGGAAATCAACATGATTTCACGGATACCCGAGGTCATGTGGTCCCTGCTGCGTGAGGGGACGGCGGTCTGCCTCTCGCCCCGCAGCGTGGCGCTGCCGCGCCTTGCGGACGGCACGCTGGTCGAGCTTCCCTTCCCCGTCGACGCTCCGCTGGAGCCGATGGGATTCTACTGGAAACCGGACCGCGCGACGCCCTCGCTGAAGCTCGTCGCGCAGGGCCTGACGGGCCTGCGCGACGCCTCGTGACGGCTCAGACCAGAAGGTCCGCGGGCAACAGCGCCTCGGGCAGGTTCTGGTAGCAGACCGGCCTGAGGAAGCGGCGGATCGACAGTGTGCCGACCGAGGTGGCGCCGAAATTGGTGCTGGCCGGATAGGGCCCGCCATGGACCATGGCGTCACAGACTTCGACCCCGGTGGGAAACCCGTTGGCCAGAAGCCGCCCCGCCTTGCGTTCCAGGAGTGGCATCAGGCGCCACGCCAGATCGGTGTCCTCCGCGTCCAGATGCAGTGTGCAGGTCAGCTGCCCCTCCAGCGCCCGCGCCACATCGAGCATCTGCCCGGCGTCGCGGCAGCGCAGGACCATACCCAGCGGACCGAAGACTTCCTCACCCAGCGCATGGTTCGCGAGCCAGTCCCCGGCGCCCACCTCATAGAGCGTGGGCGTCGCGTTCCGCTGATCGCAGACCGAGGTCAGAACCTCGCGCACGCCCTGCGAGGCGCGCAGCCGATCCCGGCCCTTGCGATAAGCATCAGCTATGCCATCGGTCAGCATCACCTGCGGCGGAACCGCCTCGAGCGCCGCACGCGCCTCGCGGGTGAAGGCCTCGGCCTCGGGCCCGTCCAGCACCACGGCAATGCCCGGATTGGTGCAGAACTGCCCGGCGCCCATGGTCAGGCTCCCCGCCCAGCCGCGGGCGATCCCCGCGCCCCGCGCGGCCATCGCGGCGGGCAGGCAGAACATCGGATTGACCGATCCCAGCTCGCCGAAGAAGGGGATCGGATCGGGCCGCCGCGCGCAGAGATCGAACAGCGCCCGCCCGCCCGCCAGCGAGCCGGTGAAACCCACCGCGCGGATACGGGGATCCTGCACCAGCGCCTCGCCCACATCGCGCCGACCGCCCTGCACCAGGCTGAAGACGCCCGGGTCCATCCCCTGCCCCGCCAGCGCCTCGGCGATGGCCTCGGCGACGATCTCGCCGGTGCCGGGATGCGCCGAATGACCCTTCACCACCACCGGGCAACCCGCCGCCAGGGCCGCCGCCGTATCCCCGCCCGCGACCGAAAAGGCCAGCGGGAAGTTCGAGGCGCCGAACACCGCCACCGGGCCGATGGGCCGTTGCATCATGCGCAGTTCAGGCCGGGGCGCGGGCTGACGGTCGGGCAGCGCCGGATCGACCCGGCGGTCGAGATACTCGCCCTTCAGGATGTGATCCGCGAACAGCCGCAGCTGGCCGGTGGTCCGCCCGCGCTCCCCTTCCAGCCGGGCGGCGGGCAGGCCGGATTCCTGACAGCCGATCTCGGTGATCTGCGGCCCGCGGGCTTCGATGGCGTCTGCGATGGCATGCAGCAGGGCCGCCCGCTCGGCGCGCGACGAATAGCCGTAGGTCCAGAAGGCCCGTTCGGCAGCCTCGCAGGCCTGCGCGACCAGCGCGGGGGTGCCGGTCGAGAAATCATGCGACGGGCCCGAGGAGGGCGAAGATTGCCAAGTCACCTCGGTCGCGATCCGTTCGCCGGCGATCAGGTGCTTGCCATGGGGTTGATAGCTCATCGGCCGTTCCTTTCACGCCACGCCTGATACTTGGCGAGGTTTTCGTCCTTGGTCGCTGGGTAAAGGCCGATCACCGCGGCCCCGCCATTGACCTCTTCCAGCACGAAATCCTCGAAGGATTCCATGCCTGTGCATTCCTCGGCGATCTCGTCTGCCAGATGCGCCGGGATCACCATCACCCCGTCATTGTCGCCCAGCAGAACGTCGCCCGGAAAGACCGGCGCATCGCCGCAGGCAATGGGGCCGCGGATCTCGATGGCCTCGTGCAGGGTCAGGTTGGTCGGCGCCGAGGGGCCGGCGCAATAGGCGGGCATGTCCAGCGCGCCGATGCCGGTCACGTCGCGAAAGCCGCCGTCCGACACCACGCCCGCCGCGCCGCGCAGGGCCAGCCTTGTGATCAGGATCGAGCCCGCGGTGGCGGCGCGGGCATCCTTGCGGGCGTCCATCACCAGCACCCAGCCCGGCGGGCAGGTCTCGATGGCGACGCGCTGCTTGTGCTCGGGGTCGCGGAAGATGGTGATCGGGTTGCGATCCTCGCGCGCAGGGATGTAGCGCAGGGTGAAGGCTTGGCCGACCATCGTGCCCTTGCCCGGCTGAACGGGGCGCGCGCCCTGAATGAACTGCTGGCGCAGCCCACGCTTGTAGAGCGCGGTCGCGACCGAGGCGGTGGAGACCTTCCTCAGTTTCTCGCGCGTGGCATCGGAGAGAATGTAGTCGGTCATGTCAGCCTCGGATCAGTCGGTTATCGGTCAAAAAGCGTGTCATGCGGGCGCTCTGGTCCTCGGTCAGCGGCCAGGCCGAGGGCGCGCGGGTCGGCCCGCAATCGAGTCCCTGGGCGATCAGCGCGGATTTCACGCCGGTGACATTGGTTCCGCCCAATTCCTCGGCCCGGATATCCTCGAACACACGCATCCCGGCGATGAGGGCGTTGGCCTTGGCGTAGTCGCCGGCCTCCAGCGCCGCATGGATCGCCAGCGAGCGTTCGGGCCAGACATTGATCAGGCCCGAGGTGAAGCCCCGGGCGCCGACCGCGTAGAAGGAGGGCGCCCAGACCTCGGCGAGGCCCCCGACCCAGACGATGGAGGGGTCGCAGGCGGCCTTGGCCTCGGCCAGTTTCATCGGGTTGGGCGTCGCCCATTTGACGCCCTTGACGGTCGGCAGGGCGCAAAGCGCGGCGATGTTCCTGGTGCCGATCGCATCGTTCCGCAGATAGAGCATCATCGGCAGCCCGCCCGAAGCATCCGACACCGCGTTCAGGTAATCGAGGATGCCGCGCGGGCTGACGAAGGGGTCGGGTGGCTGGTGGATCATCAGCGCCGCGGCCCCGACCTCGGCCGAGGCACGGGCCAGCCGCTGCGCATCGCGCAATCCCCGCCCCACCCCGGCCAGCAGCGGCGCGCGGCCGGCGACCAGCGCGGCCACCTCCTGCACCATGGTCACCGCCTCGTCCGTCGTCAGCGCATAGAATTCGCCGGTATTGCCGTTGACCACCGGCATATGCAGCCCCGCCGCCAGCGCCCGGTCCAGGATCGGCGCCAACCGCGCGGGTGCCACGTCGCCCGCCGCATCGAAGGGGGTGACGAGGATCCCGGAAATGCCGGTCAGGGCTTGGTCGAGGGTCAGGGTCATCAGTAGATATCCGGTTCGCCCGCGGCCTTGCCGAAGCCGCGTTCAAGGAAGTCGAAGTCGCAGCCCTTGTCGGCCTGCGTCACGTGTTTGGAGAACATCCAGCCCCAGCCGCGTTCGAACCGGGGTTCCGGCGCGCGCCAGGCGGCAGCGCGGGCTTTCAACTCGTCTTCCGGGACCAGCATGTCGAGGCGGCGCGCGGCGAGGTCCAGGCGGATGATGTCGCCAGTCTTCAGCAGCGCCAGCGGCCCGCCGACATAGGCTTCGGGCGCGACATGCAGCACGCAGGCCCCATAGGAAGTGCCGGACATCCGCGCGTCCGAAATGCGCAGCATGTCGCGATGGCCCTGCTTGATCAGCGCCTTGGGGATCGGCAGCATGCCCCATTCGGGAAAGCCCGGCCCGCCCAGCGGCCCCGCGTTGCGCAGGACCATGACGTGAGCGGGGCTGACCTCGGCATGCTCGTCATCGACGAATGCCTTCATCTCGGCGTAGCTGTCGAAGACCAGCGCCGGGCCTTCGTGAACGTGGTAGGTCGGATCGCAGGCGGCGGGCTTGATCACCGCGCCGTCGGGGCAGAGGTTGCCGCGCAGGACGGCCAGCGAGCCCTCCTTGTAGACCGGGTTCGACAGTGGGCGGATCACGTCCTCGTTGAAGACCCGCGCCCCCTCAAGATTCTCGCCCATGGTCTTGCCGGTGACCGTCAGGGCGCCGAGGTCCAGCCGCTCCTTGATCTGCGCCATCAGGGCGCGGAGCCCGCCGGCGTAGTAGAAATCCTCCATCAGGTAATCCTTGCCCGCGGGCCGGACATTGGCGATCAGCGGCGTCACCCGGCCCAGCGCGTCAAGGTCGTCAAGCGTCAGGTCCACGCCCGCGCGGCGGGCCATGGCGATCAGATGGACGACGGCATTGGTCGAACAGCCGGTGGCCATGGCGACGATGGCCGCGTTCTTCACCGCGGCTTCGGTCACGATCCGGTCGGGGGTCAGATCCTCCCAGACCATGGCGACGATCCGGCGCCCGCAATCGGCCGCCATGCGCTGATGCCCGCTGTCCACGGCGGGGACCGAGGAGGCGCCCGGCAGCGTCAGCCCCATCGCATCGGCAATCGCCGTCATGGTCGAGGCCGTGCCCATCGTCATGCAGACCCCGGCCGAGCGGGCGATGCCGCCCTGCAAGCCCTGCCATTCGGCCTCGGTGATATTCCCGGCGCGCCGTTCGTCCCAGTATTTCCAGGCGTCCGACCCGGACCCCAGCTTCTGCCCCGCGTAATTGCCGCGCAGCATCGGACCCGCGGGCAGGTAGATCATCGGCACGCCCGCCGTCAGCGCCCCCATCACCAGCCCCGGCGTGGTCTTGTCGCAGCCGCCCATCAGCACCACGCCGTCCAGCGGATGCGAGCGGATCATCTCTTCCGTCTCCATCGCCAGCATGTTGCGGTACAGCATCGAGGTGGGCTTGGTGAAACTCTCGTCCACCGACAGCGACGGCAGTTCCACCGGGAAGCCCCCCGCCGCCAGCACGCCCCGCTTCACGTCCTGCGCCCGCTCACGGAAATGGGCGTGGCACGAGTTCAGTTCCGACCAGGTGTTGAGGATGCCGATCAGCGGCTTCCCCATGAAATCGCTTTCAGAATAGCCCAGCTGCATCATCCGCGAGCGATGCCCGAAACTGCGCAGATCGTCCGGCGCGAACCAGCGCGCGGATCGCAGCGCCTCAGGTGTTTTTCGGGTCGGAGACAAGGCTGGCACCTCATGTATTCGCATTCATCAGCGATGTATGCGCAATCATTACCGCCTGTCAACGACCTTTCTGGGGGCGTGGAATGCCGGCTACTGGTCGCGAAACAGGGAACGGCGGGAATTTTCTTCCTATATTCTACCATTGAAAGCGCATACATCTATTCGCACATCGACAGGACAATCCGGCAGCCGAGGACAGAATGGCCCCGACCCGCAAGACCGCTCCGCTTCGCCGCCCGATCTTGCGCCGGGTCTCTGATCCGGGGAATATGCCCGCATGACGCGCAGGCCGCCTCTCCCGATACCGCCCCGGACCGAGGCCCGCCCCCCGGCCCGCCGCATCACCATGGAAACCGTGGGCCGCATGGCCGGGGTCAGCCAGGTGACCGTCTCGCGCGCGCTGTCGGATCCGTCCAAGGTCTCGCCCGAGACGCTGACCCGAATCCAGGAGGCCATCGCCGCGACCGGCTTCGTGCCCAATGCGCTGGCCGGGGCGCTGGCGTCGAAGAAATCCATGCTGATCTCGGCGCTGGTGCCCTCGATCACCAACATCGTCTATTCCGGCATGCTCGCGACCTTCAGCGCCGAATTGCGCGCGCGGGGCTATCAAATCCTGCTGTCCGAAACCGGCTTCGACCGCGAGGACGAGGCCGCGACGGTCGAGGCGCATCTGTCGCGCCGCCCGGATGCCATGCTGCTGACGGGGGTGCACCACGCCGACCGGACGCGGCGCATGCTGTTGGGCGCGGGCGTTCCCGTGGTTGAGGTCTGGGACATCACCGACACGCCGATCGACCTCTGCGTCGGCTTCTCTCACCCCGAGGCCGGGCGGGCCATGGCCGATTACGCCCGCGCAAGGGGCTACCGGCGCGCGGCCTTCATCACCGCAGGCGACGAACGGGCCTTGCGCCGGGGCGCGGCCTTTGCCGAACGCTTCGCCCAGGCCGGCGGAGAGGGGCCGGTGCCGATCCGCGGCGATGCGCCCGCCAGCCTGGCCGGGGGCCGGGCGCTGACCGCCGCGCTGATCGACGCGGGCTTCGGCAGCGAGGCGGACAAGGCGGTGATCGCCGCCAGTTCGGACGTGCTGGCCCAGGGCGCGCTGATCGAACTGGCGGCGCGGGGCATTGCCGTGCCGGGCCGGGTGGCGGTGATGGGCTTCGGCGATCAGGAGATGGCGGCGGCACTCTCGCCCACGCTGACCACTGTGCGCGTCAACCGCGACGCGCTGGGCCGCGCGGCGGCGCAGGCGCTGCTGACCCGGATCGGCGGCGCGGCGCCCGACCGCCAGGTGATCGACGTGGGCTTCGCGCTGGTCGAGCGTGAATCCGCCTGAGGCGCGACCTCGGCAGGATGGGCAATATTGCCCATCCCACACCCGGACCGCGGCGCGCAGGACGCAGCCCCCTCGCCCGGCCTCACCGGACCCCAAGCCACCAGTAATATTCTGATTTCAGGATACATTCCCGGAATCCGGCGCCTCCCCTGCCAAAATGATTGACGTCTATCAATTCCATCCCTAGCCTGAGCGCAGGGAGGATCCTATGAAAGCACCGACATTGGCGGATGTCGCGCGGCGGGCTGGCGTGAGCTATGCCACCGCCGACCGCGTGGTGAACGCGCGGGGCGGCGTGGCCGATGCCCGCGCCGACCGCGTGCGCCAGGCGATCGCCGATCTGGGCTATGTCCGCAATGTCGCGGCCGCGAACCTGTCGCAGGGGCGCGTCTATCGCTTCGTCTTCGTCATCCCCACCGGCACCAACGCTTTCTTCCTGCATCTGCGGATGATCCTCGGCGCCGTCGCGCCCCGGCTGCGGCTGGAGAAGACCGAACTCAGGATCGAGGACGTCGCGGCCTTCGACGCACCCTCGCTGGTCGCCGTGCTGCGCAGCCTCAGCCTGTCGCCGCCCGACGGTATCGCCCTGGTCGGCATCGACAGCCCCGAGGTTGCAGCGGCCGTCGCCGATCTGACCGCCGCCGGTGTCGCCGTGGTAACGCTGGTCTCGGACATGCCGGATTCCGCGCGCCACGCCTATGTCGGCATCGACAATTGCTCGGCCGGGCGCACCGCCGCGCGGCTCATGGGCCTGGCCCATGCACGGGGGCCGGGCCGGGTGCTGCCGGTCCTGGGCTCGCTCACCGCCCGCGACCATCGCGAGCGTCTGGCGGGCTTCCGCGCTGTCCTGGCACAGGATTTCCCACAGATCGCGCTGCTGCCGGAATTCGAGGGCCGCGACCGCGCCGAGCTGGTCGAACAGGCCCTCGCGCGGCTCTTCGACCGGGGCGAGGCGCTCTCGGGCATCTACAGCTTCGGCGCCGGCAACAGCGGCCTCGCCCGGGCCCTATCCCGGTTTGAGGGCACCGGCAATCGGCCGGTCGTCATCGTCCACGAACTCACCCCCCGCACGCGCGAGGCGTTGGGCACCGGCAATTTCGACGTGGTGATCGACCAGCGCCCCGGGGCCGAGATCGCGCTGGCCCTCGCCACCATGCGGCAGATCTCGGACCGCCTGCCCGCCGCGCCGATCCGTCCGATCATCCCGGCGATCATCTTTCAGGATAACATGCCCGACCCCGAGGACAGCGCCCTGCTGGATGCGGCCGGGCTCGACCACACCACCGCGCCCCATGGGCGCCAAGGAGGATTGACATGAAAACCATCAAGGGACCGGCGCTGTTTCTGGCCCAGTTTGCGGGCGATACCGCGCCCTTCGATAACTGGGACAACATCACCAAATGGGCCGGCAGCATCGGCTACAAGGGGGTGCAGCTGCCCTCATGGGTCTCGGGCTTCATCGATCTGAAGAAGGCCGCTGCCAGCAAGGATTACTGCGACGAGCTGAAGGGCGTGGCCGAGGCGAACGGCGTTGCCATCACCGAGCTGTCGACCCATCTGCAGGGCCAGCTGGTCGCCGTGCACCCGGCCTATGACATCGGTTTCGACGGTTTCGCCGACCCTGCGGTGCGCGGCAATGCGACCGCGCGGCAGGAATGGGCGGTCGAGCAGGTGAAGATGGCCCTCTCGGCATCCAGGAATCTGGGCCTCACCGCCATGGCGTCCTTCTCGGGTGCGCTGGCCTGGCCCTATCTCTACCCCTGGCCACAGCGCCCCGCCGGTCTGGTCGAGATGGCTTTCGACGAACTCGCCCGGCGCTGGCGCCCGATCCTGGACCATGCCGAGGAATGCGGCGTCGACATCTGCTATGAAATCCACCCGGGCGAGGATCTGCACGACGGCATCACCTACGAGATGTTCCTCGAACGCGTCGGCAATCATGCGCGGGCGAACATGCTTTACGACCCGTCGCATTACATCCTGCAATGCCTTGATTATCTGGACAATATCGACATCTACAAGGACCGGATCCGCATGTTCCACGTCAAGGATGCCGAGTTCAACCCGACCGGGCGGCAAGGCGTCTATGGCGGTTATCAATCCTGGGTCAACCGGGCCGGGCGCTTCCGGTCGCTCGGCGACGGGCAGGTCGATTTCGGCGCCGTCTTCTCGAAAATGGCGGCCAATGATTTCGACGGCTGGGCCGTGGTCGAATGGGAATGCTGCCTGAAACACCCCGAGGATGGGGCGCGCGAGGGCGCGGAATTCGTGAAAAACCACATCATCCGCGTGACCGAGAAGGCTTTCGACGATTTCGCCGACGGCGGCACGGATGATGCCGCCAACCGCCGGATGCTGGGCCTGTAAGGGGACGACAATGACCATCGAAGGACGCAAGGAAACCCTCTCGGGCCGCATTCCGCTGGGCATGGTGGGCGGCGGGGCCGATGCCTTCATCGGCGGCGTGCACCGCTTCGCCGCGCGGCTGGACGACCGCTTCTCGCTGGTGGCGGGGGCCTTGTCCTCGACGCCCGAGAAGGCCCGCGCCTCGGGCGCGGCGCTGGGGCTCGATCCCGCCCGCAGCTATGGCAGCTTCGCCGAGATGGCCGAGGCCGAAGCCGCCCGCCCCGACGGCATCCGCGCCGTGTCGATCGTGACGCCGAACCACATGCATTACCCCGCGGCCAAGGCCTTCCTCGAACGCGGGATCCATGTGATCTGCGACAAACCCCTGACCGCGACGATGGAGGATGCCGCCGCGCTGGACGCGGCGGTTAAATCCTCGGGCGCGCTCTTCATCCTGACCCATAATTACACCGGCTATCCGATGGTCCGGCAGGCCCGCGCCATGGTCGCGGCCGGCAAGATCGGCAAGATCCGCGTCGTGCAGGCCGAATACCCGCAGGGCTGGCTGACCGAGAGTGTCGAGGCCGACGGCACCAACAAACAGGCCGTCTGGCGCACCGATCCGGCGCGGTCTGGCGCCGGCGGGGCGACCGGCGACATCGGCACGCATGCTTATAACCTCGCCTGTTTCGTGACCGGCCTGACCGGGCAGGAGCTGGCCGCCGATCTGCAGGCCTTCGGTCCCGGGCGCAGGCTCGACGACAACGGCCATGTCATGCTGCGCTTTGCCGAGGGTGCGCGCGGGATGCTCTGGTGCTCGCAGGTGGCGCCGGGGCATGAAAACGGCCTCCGGCTGCGCGTCTATGGCGAGAAAGGCGGCCTCGAATGGTCGCAGGAGGAACCCAACGTCCTGTGGTTCACGCCGCTGGGCCAGCCCAAGCAGCAGATGCAGCGCGGCGGGGCGGGCATCTGGCCCGAGGCAGCCGCCGTGAGCCGCATCCCGTCCGGGCACCCGGAGGGGTATCTGGAGGCCTTCGCCACCCTCTACGCCAGCGCCGCCGACGCGATCCGCGCGGTCGAGGGCGGCGCCAGCCGTGACGCGGCGATGGGCCTTCTGCCCGGGATCGCCGACGGCATGGCGGGGATGAATTTCGTCCGCGCCTGCGTCGAGTCTTCGCGCGGGAATGCCGCCTGGGTGAGGCTCTGATGGCAGATCCGATCCTCTCGCTCCGGGGGATCCGCCGCAGCTTCGGCCCGGTCGAGGTGCTGCACGGCATCGACCTGGACCTGGCCCCGGGCGAGGTGCACGCGCTGCTGGGCGAGAATGGCGCGGGGAAATCCACGGCGATGAAGATCCTGGCCGGCTATCAGCCCGCCAGCGCCGGACAGATCCTGCTGGACGGGGTGGAGACGCAATTCCACTCGCCCCATGACGGCGAAAGCGCCGGGATCATCATGATCCACCAGGAATTCGCCCTGGCCGAACAGTTGACGGTCGAGCAGAACATCTTCCTGGGGCGCGAATTGCGGCGCCGCGGGCTGCTGGACAAGGCGCAGATGCGGCGGCTGAGCCGCGAGTATCTGGCGCGCGTCAACAGCCGTGTCGATCCCGACACCATCGTCTCGCGGCTCTCGAATTCCGAAAAGCAGATGGTCGAAATCGCCAAGGCCCTCTCGCGCAACGCCCGCGTGCTGATCATGGACGAGCCGACCGCCGTGCTGACCTCGCGCGAGGTCGAGATCCTGTTCGCCCAGGTCGATGCCCTGCGCGCGGCGGGCACCGCCATCCTCTTCACCTCGCACAAGCTTGACGAGGTGGCGCGGCTGGCCGACCGGGTGACGATCATGCGCGACGGATCGGTCGTCCATTCCGGCCCGGCCGACCAGATCACCGAAGACGGCATGGCCACCGCCATGGTCGGGCGCGAGATGTCGGACCTCTACCCGCCGAAACCCGGCGTCGCGCCGGGCGCGCCCGTGGTGCTGAAGGTCCGCGACCTGAGCGTCCCGCGCTTCGCGCAAGGCATCGGTTTTGACCTGCACCAGGGCGAGATCCTGGGCCTCGCCGGTCTGGTCGGCGCCGGACGGACCGAAGCGATGGAGGGCCTGTGCGGCATCCGGCCCAAGACCTCGGGCAGCGTCGAGATCCATGGCCAGCCCGTCGCCATCCGCAGACCCGCCGACGCGCTGGCGCAGCGGCTTTGCTACCTGACCGAGGACCGCAAGCTGCGCGGGCTTCTTCTGGACATGCCGATGCGGCCCAACCTGACGCTGCAGGCGCTCGAGGATTTCACCGGCCTGCTGATCGACCGCAAGGCCGAGGACAGGGCGCTCGACCAGGCGATCCAGGATTTCGACATCCGCGGCAGCCGGACCGTCCGGGTCGGGAACCTCTCGGGCGGGAACCAGCAGAAACTGCTGCTCGCCAAGATCATGCTGTCCGAACCGCAGATCCTGGTTGTCGATGAACCCACCCGCGGCATCGACATCGGGACCAAGCAGCAGATCTACGCCTTCCTCCGCCGCCTCGCCGCCGAGGGGCACGCGATCATCGTCATCTCGTCCGAGATGCAGGAACTCATCGGCCTGGCCGACCGCATCCTGGTGATGCGGGCCGGGCGGCAGATGGGGATCCTGTCGGGCGAGGCGCTTTCCGAGGATTCCATCGTCCGCCTCGCGCTTGGCGTGGGCGACGCCAAGACGGCCGCCGAGACGGCCCCAGAGGTCACAGCATGAGCGACACCACCGCCCCGCCCCGCCGCGGCTTCACCCTGCCCCCGATGACGGTGATCGGCCCGGTCCTGGCGCTGGTCCTGCTGATCGTGCTGGGGGCCTCGCTGAACTCGAACTTCCTCAGCGCCGCCAATGTCACCAACGTGCTGGCCCGCTCGGCCTTCATCGGCATCATCGCTGTCGGCATGACCTTCGTCATCACCGCCGGCGGGCTCGACCTGTCCGTCGGCTCCATGGCCGCCTTCGTCGCCGGGCTGATGATCCTGGTGATGAACGCGGCCCTGCCGACGCTGGGGATCGGCCTGCCGCTGGTGCTGCTGGGCATGGGCGTGGCGCTGCTCGCGGGGCTCTGCGCCGGGCTTCTGAACGGGCTTCTCATCACCAAACTGGGGATCGAAGCCTTCATCGTCACCCTGGGCTCCATGGGCATCTACCGCAGCCTGGTCACCTGGCTGGCCGATGGCGGCACGCTGTCGCTGAATTTCGACCTGCGCCGTTTCATCCGGCCGATCTATTTCGACGGTATCCTCGGCGTCACCTGGCCGATCATCGTCTTCGCCCTGGTGGTGATCATCGGCGAGATCGTAATGAGCCGGACCGCCTTTGGCCGCCACGCGGCCGCGGTGGGCAGCAACGAGCACGTGTCGCATTACTCGGGCATCAGCGTGGCCCGCGTGCGGCTGGTCACCTATGTCATGCTGGGCCTGCTGGTCGGCATCGCCACCATCCTCTACGTGCCCCGCCTGGGCTCGGCCTCGTCATCCACCGGCGTCTTGTGGGAACTGGAGGCGATTGCCGCGGTGATCATCGGCGGCACCGTGCTCAAGGGCGGTTTCGGCCGGGTCTGGGGCACGGTGATCGGCGTGCTGATCCTCAGCCTCATCGACAACATCCTGAATCTGACCTCGCTGGTCTCGCCCTATCTCAACGGCGCGATCCAGGGGATCATCATCGTTCTCGCTGTGATCTTGCAGCGCGGAAGAAAGGCGTCGAGCTGACGCCCCTTAAGGGAGGAGAGAAAGAAATGACCTTCATGAAAATGACCCTCGGCGCGACGGCGCTGGCGCTGATGACCGGCTCGGCCATCGCCCAGACGCAGGTGGTCGGCGTGTCGATCCCGGCCGCGACGCATGGCTGGGCCGGCGGGATGAACTTCTTCGCGCAGGACGCCATCAACCGGCTGGAAGAGGTCTATCCCGAGCTCGATTTCGTGCTCGCCACCGCCTCGGACCCGGCGCAACAGGTCAACGACATCGAGGATATGGTCGCCACCCGCAACATCAGCGCGCTGGTCGTCCTGCCCTTCGAATCGGAACCCCTGACCGCCCCGGTGCAGGCCGTCTCGGAAGCCGGGATCTGGGTCACGGTCGTTGACCGCGGTCTGTCGGTCGAGGGGATCGAAGACCTCTATGTCGCGGGCGACAACCCCGGCTTTGGCCGTGTCTCGGGCGAATACATGCTCTCGGCCATGCCCGAGGGCGGCGATATCGTCGTCTTCCGCGGCATCGCCTCGACCATCGACAACGAGCGGGTCGACAATTTCATGGCCGCAATCGAAGGCTCGAACATCAACGTTCTGGCGGCCGAACACGGCAACTGGAACCGCGACACCAGCTTCGAGGTGATGCAGGACTTCCTGTCGCGCTTCCCCGAGATCGACGCGGTCTGGGCCTCGGACGATGACATGGCGCTGGGCGTCCTGGCCGCCATCGAGGCCGCGGGCCGCACCGACATCCAGTTCGTTCTGGGCGGCGCGGGCATGAAAGAGATGATCGCCCGCACCCGCGACGGCGACCCGATGATCCCGGCGAACGTGACCTATCCGCCGGCGATGATCGCCACGGCCATCGAACTGACGGCGGTGGGCCTGACCTCGAACGCGCCCGTGGCGGGCGAGTTCATCATCGGTTCGGTGCTGGTCACGCCCGAGAACGCGGCCGATTTCTACTTCCCCGACAGCCCGTTCTGATCTGACCGCCGACGCAATCCGGCCCGGCAGCGCAGGCTGCCGGGCCTTTGCTTGCCCGGCCCTCGGCCGACCCGGTTCCGCATCCCGGGCCTTTGCTTGCCCGGCCCTCGGCCGACCCGGTTCCGCATCCCGGGCCTTGTCGCTTTCGCGCTGCCATCGGTCGGGTGCCTTTCATCGCCCCGCCCGATAACCTGCGAAACCAAGGCCAAACATTCAGCGGAGCCCTGCGCCATGAAAACCCATGTGAGAGCCCTTGTCGTCGGCGGCGGTGCGGTGGGCACCGGCATTGCCTATCACCTCGCCAAGGCCGGCTGGGACACGATGCTGGTTGAAAGGGACGAGCTGACCTCGGGCTCGACCTGGCACGCGGCGGGCCTGCTGCCGCTGTTCAACATGAGCTACGCCACGACCCATATCCACAAGTATTCGGTGGATTTCTACAAGTCGCTCGAGGCCGAGACCGGCCTCAACGCCGGCTTCTCGGTCTGCGGCAACCTGCGCATGGCGCAGACCCAGGACCGCATGGACGAATACATGCTCTATTCCTCGGTCGCCGAAACCGCCGGGGTCTACCACGAATTCCTGACGCCTTCGCAGATCAAGGACCGCTGGCCGCTGGTCCGCACCGATGACCTGAAAGGTGCGCTCTTCCATCCGCAGGACGGCTACATCAATCCGGCCGATGTGACGCAGGCGATGGCCAAGGGCGCCCGCCAGCACGGCGCGCATATCGAGCGCAAGGTGCAGGTCGACAGCTATTTCTGGACCGGCGACGAATGGATCGTGTCCTGCACAAGGATGGTCGACAAGGGCGGCATGCTGGTCCCGTCCGACGAGAAATTCGAGATCCGCGCCGAGCATGTGGTGACCGCCACCGGCAACCACGCGCAGCGCACCGCGCGCCTCCTCGGCATCAAGATCCCGGCCATTCCGGTCGAACACCAATACATCGTCACCGAACCCGACCCCGCGCTGCAAAAATGGCGCGCGGCCGGCAACCCCGAGCACCCGGTCCTGCGCGATGCCGACGCCAAATGGTACGTGCGCGAGGAACGCGGCGGCTGGATCCTCGGCCCCTACGAGCGCGGCGCGCCCGCGCGCTTCCTCTATGACGTGCCGGAGAGCTTCCGCGCCGACCTGTTCCAGTTGGATCTGGAGCGGATCGAGGAAGAATACATGTCGATGATCCACCGGATCCCGACCTCGGAAACCGCGGGCCTGAAGGACGATTTCAACGGCCCGATCTGCTACACCCCGGACGGCAACCCCCTCGTCGGCCCGGCCCCGGGCCTCAGGAACATGTGGCTGGCCGAGGGCTTCTCCTTCGGCATCACCGCCGCCGGCGGCACCGGCCATTACCTCGCGCAGTTGATCACCCAGGGCGAGGCCGAGATCGACATGGCCTCGCTCGATCCCAAGCGCTACGGCGGCTGGATGACCACCGAATACGCGGCGCGCAAGAACGAGGAATGCTACGAGCATGTCTTCATCCTGCACCACCCGGACGAGGAACGCGAAGCCTGCCGCCCGCTGCGCACCGCCCCCGCTTATGACCGCCAGATCGCGCTGGGCGCGCAGATGGGCCAGGTCAACGGCTGGGAACGCCCGAACTATTATGGCCCCGTCGATGCCCCCGCCGATTTCGACCACAATTCCCGCAGCTTCCGCCGTGGCGCCTGGTGGCAATACGCCGAGGCCGAGGCCAAGGCCGTGCGCGAGACCTGCGGCATCATCGACGCCTCGGCCTTTACCAAGCACCGCGTCTGGGGTCCGGGGGCGACCGCCTTCCTCGACCATTTCACCTGCAACAAGCTGCCCAAGACCGGCCGCATCAACCTGACCTATGCCCTGACCGACCACGGCACGACGCGCACGGAATACACCATCGTCCGCCTGGCCGAGCACGAGTATTACCTCATCTCGGCCGGTGCTTGGACCGCCTACGACACCGATTTCCTGCATAAAGCCATCGAGGATTTCCACGCGGCCGGCGGCGCGCCTGTCGAGGCGATGGACATCACCACGCAATGGGGCGTCTACGCCCTGGCCGGCCCCAACGCCCGCGCCATCCTGAACGAGATCGTCAAGGACGCGAACCCGGAAACCGTGCTGTCGAACAAGCGCTTCCCCTGGCTCAGCTACCGCGACATCGAGCTGGGCATGTGCCCGGTGCGCGCGATCCGCGTGGCCTATACGGGCGAGCTGGGCTGGGAGCTGCATTATCCCATTGAGTTCGGCCGCTACCTCTGGGATCTGCTGATGCAGGCCGGGGCCAAGCACGGGCTGAAGCCGGTCGGCGCCCGCGCCCAGAACTGGCTGCGGCAGGAGAAGTCCTACCGCGCCTTCGGCACCGAACTCGGCCGCGACGCGACCCCCGCCGAGGCCGGTCTTGACCGCTTCATCGACCTGACCAAGGACTTCCGCGGCAAGCAGGCGATGATCGACACCGGCATCCGCGCCAAATGCGTGACGCTGCTGATCGACGGCCCGTCCGACACAGATCCCTGGGGCAAGGAAGCGCTGCTTCTGGACGGCCGCAAGGTCGGCCGCCTGACCTCGGGCGGCTGGTCCGTGGCCTTCGGCAAGCAGATCGGCATGGGCTATGTCGAACCCGCGCTGGCCGAGGTGGGAACGAAGTTGAAGGTGAAGATCCAGCTCAAGGAATGGGACGCCGTGGTTGTCGAGGACAGCCCCTATGACCCGACCAACGCCGTGATCCGCAAGGACGGGTGAGGGGCGCGCCACGCCGCAGGGAGCGTGCTCGCACACACTAACCCGAAACATAGGAAGGGCCGCGCAAGCGGCCCTTTTTGCTGCCCGAGCCGGACCAGCGGTGCGCCCCGGGGGCGTCGGCTCAGGCGTCGACCTTGAGCGCAATCTGGACATCGACGGATAATCATGCGCACCGTGACTCATGCCCCTGACGCAAGACCTTGAGCAAATTCTGGATCTTGTCCTGCCAACCGATCCCAGCTTTCGGCGGATCGAACCGGCGATGATCGACAGCTGCATCCGTGACGCCCGGCATCATGCCGTGGAAGGCTCCAAAGAGGCTTTTCTGTTCTCAGCGATGCGCCTGCTCGCACTCCCCGACAACGGCCACACCCGGCTGATCCCGAACGATTCCATCTCGGTGCTTCCGCTGAGGTTCGTCAGCGTCGGGACAGGCGTGCAGTTAACTGGCCCGGCGTCCGAAACGACTGCACCACGAGGAGAATTGATTGCCGTCAACGGCACAACATGGGAGCAAATCGAAGCCGCCGCAGCGACATTTCTTGCGGGAACGCGCCAGAGGAAACGGGTCATCGGACCACTTCTTCTCGCATGGCCCTATGCATTGGCCCGCCTGGGCTTTTCTTCAGGAAAGAACACGACCGAATATCGCGTGAAAGCCGAAGATGGGCAGATAACCGACTTTGAGTTGGAGAATGCGCACACGGTTCCTGCCTCCATGCTTTACCCGAGAAATGAGCATGGCAAGGCTGACCCGTGCTGGAGACCCGGGAGATTCGCCGAGATCAAGGATTGGCAGGGGCTCGGGCTTTCAATTGTCCTGCCCAGTTTCTTCGATCCCGGCGAGTCCGCGCTGCAGATGGCCATTTCCGATGTGGCAGAGCATGTAAGAGCCTACCCGAACAAGAATATCTTGATTGATATTCGCGGAAACACCGGCGGCGACTTCCTCAGAACGATGCCCTTGATCGACGCCATCTCTGAAAACACGAGCCGTCGGGTCGTCATGCTTGTCGACAAGTTCACGTTTTCCGCCGCGATCGTATTTGTCGCCATCCTCAACTACCGCCTGAGGCGCAGGCTCACCCTCATCGGGGAAGAAATGGGGGACGGCTTGACGTTTTTCGCCGAGGGAGGGCTGCTCGATCTGCCGGTCAGCGGCGCGGTCGTTCGATACTCATCAGCGTTTCACGACTGGGAGAACGGAACCAGCAACCAGACCACGCCGGCTGACATCGCGCGGCATTTGGTCCCGGCAGGAAAACTGACTTTGGATCGGGAATGGGTCGGAAGGCCAATGGCAGAGACTGCGCAAGAGGCGTTCTATCAACACGTTCTCAGGGCTCTGAACGATTAGCCGAAGCGCGGCGGCGTCCACGTGGCGGTTGCCTCGTCCCACCCGCCCCTGCCCTTGACAACCCGCTACTCCCCACCCACCCTCCCCTCATGGCCTACAAACCCGACGGATACACCGACCTCGCCCCCTATCTTCCGGTCCCGGATGCCGAGGCCGCCTTGCTCTTCTGCGAAACGGTTTTCGGGGCCACGCGGCTCAGGGTTTTTCGCGGCGAGGGCGGGGGCGTCGGGCATGCGGAATGCCGGATCGGCGACACGATCCTGATGATGGCGGAATTCGACGGGCCGCCGGCGATGCTGCATCTCTACCTTGCCGACCCCGATGCCGCCTTCGACCGCGCTCTGGCGGCAGGGGCCGAGGTGGTGCAGCCGATGATGGAAAAGGGCGATGGCGACCGGCGCGGCGGGTTCCGCGCCCCGGACGGCACGCAATGGTATGTCGCGCGACAAATGGAGGGGGGCGCCCCGTAGGGTGGGATTTCATCCCACCACACCGCCCCGGGACATTCCTGCCAAATTCTTAACGCGACAGCCTAACCCTTTGAAACCAAATACACCGAAACCTGTCCCACGTATGGGACACCCCGTAGGGTGGGGTTTCACCCCACCAGCGGGTCCCCTCACGCCCCGTCCGTCAGGTCCAGTTTCAGCCGCAGGAACCCGGCCCGGGTGAGGCCCCTCGCCTCGGGGTGGAAGGCCGCGATCTCGTCGAGATGGGCGCCCGCCCCCGGCCCCGTGTCGAAGATCACCGAGGTCCCCGGCATCGCCTTGAACCGGACCGAGCCCTGCCCGGCCCGCACCAGCGCCCCGTGGCGGGTCACGTATTGGCGCAGGATATCGCGGGTCACGCGCTCGTCCGCAAGCACCAGATTGCGGGCCTGCGCCCCGGCGAAACGGCCCGCGCCCCCTGCCCGGTAGCTGTTGGTGCACAGGATATAGCGCCCCTCGGGATCCAGCGGGCGGCCCTCGAGCATGACCGAAACCACCCGGTTCGCCCGGGGATCCGTCAGCGCGCCGGCGTGATCGTAGCGGGCGGGCTGCGACAGGTCGTAAACCACATCGAGCGGGTCGATGACCTCGAAATTGTAGCCCGGAACCTCGGGGTTTCTGAGCGGCGTCCCTTGCGAGCCCGGTCGGACCCGGTTGAAGGCCGCGGCCGAGCGTTCCAGCCATTCCACCACCTCGGCCCCGGTCAGGCAGAGCGCGGCGATGGCATTCGGGAACGGGTAGAGATCGGCGATATGCCTCAGCGCCACCGGCCCCTCGGGCACGTCGGTATAGCCCGCAGGCCCGCCCCGTCCGCCCGACTTGAAAGGAGCCACGGCCGAGAGGATCGGCAGTTCGGCAAGTTCGGGATCGGCCAGGCGCTGGCGGACGTAATCGCGCTGCGCCTCGGCCACGACCTGCAGCGACCCCGTCACGCCGAGATGCGAGAAATAGGTATGCAGCGGCTCGCTGGTGCGGCCGACCGGACGGCGGATCGCGGCCAGCGTATCGGCATGGAGCCCCGCCACCGCCTCGGCGATGCGGCGGTCGGATTTCAGCCCGCCGGCGGGCAGGGCCCGCACCTCGGAGCGCGTGCCCAGCACCCGCCATTCGCCGCCCTCGCGCAGCAGCAGCAAGTCGATCAGCCCGACATGCGCCCCCCAGCAGCCGCCCATCACCGCCGGTTTGCCGCCGATCGTGCCGGTGGCGATATCGACATCCGGCATCGAGGAAAACATCGGCGAGGGGAAGATCAGATGGGTATGACCGGTCAGCAGCGCGTCGATCCCGGGGGTCCGCGCCAGGGGTACGGCGGCATTCTCCATCCCCTCGGCATAGCGGGCGCCGCCGATGCCGGTATGGGCGAGCGCCACGATCAGCTCGGCCCCCGCCTCGCGCATTTCGGGCACCCAGGCCCGGGCCGCCTGCACGATGTCGCGGGCCTGAAGCCGACCGTCCAGCGCGTGATTGTCCCAGTCGATCACCTGGGGCGGGGCGAAGCCGATCACGCCGATGCGGATCGGATGGGCAAAGCCCATCTCGTCGGTGACCATCCGGTCAAGGATCACATAGGGTTTGACCAGCGTCCGGTCGTCGCGCGGACCGGCCCCGCAGCGCGTGCTCAGATTGGCCGAAACGACCGGAAAGGCAGCCCCCTCCAGCGTCGTCATCAGGAAGTCGAGCCCGTAGTTGAATTCGTGGTTGCCGAGCGTGATCGCGTCGTAGCTCAGCGCGTTCATGGCCGCCATCACCGGGTGCAGGTCGCCGCGCCTCAGCCCGCGCTCATGGGCGACGTAATCGCCCATCGGCGTGCCCTGCAGGAAATCCCCGTTGTCGAAGAGCAGCGTGTTGGGCGCCTCGGCCCGGGCCTCGTCGATCAGCCGCGCTGCCGCGGCCAGTCCGATCCCCGCCAGGGGCCGGTCGGCATAGTAATCATAGGGCAAGAGATGCAGATGAAGATCCGTGGTTTCGATCAGACGCAGATGCACCCCACGTTGGCCGGTGGTCAGACCGCTGAAGGAAAGGGGGTTGAGCAACACATTGCCTCGAACGATCACGGTTTTCAGTTCCGGTGCAGCCTGTGGGTCGGAGGATACGCAGGCGCCCCGGTCACTCCTCTGGTTTGGGGGCACTCAATGGCACAAGTTAGGCGAAACGCTGGCTCGCACGGGGCAAGTATTGACAGCTTAGGGTTGCAATTCAACTGGGAAACACTCGAACCTCCCGCGTTGCGGTGTTTCCTGCCGAATGAAAATGCCATAAACAGCCGACAATCCAAAGGGGATAGCAGTGCCGCGCCAGATTGTCTTTGCTTCCGAATGGGATGACCGCCTGGCCGAGCGTCGCGCCGATGCCGCGGCGATGGCCGCGATGCGGGCCGATTCGGCCAGTCGCGTGCTGCCGCTCTGGCGGGGTCGGCCGCTGATCGCGGGCACCGAGGCGGTGCAGGCCGTGTGGCTGGCGCCGGGCCATCCGGTACTGGGCGATGCGGGCCCCGACTGGATCTTCCTCGGCCAGCACGAGGGCATCGCCCGCTTCGCCGCCGATACCTCGTCCTGGACCCCGGCCGGGATGGATGAGGCGGCGATGTCGGGCTTTTTCGACGCCACCGAATACCACCACCCGGCCCTGCCCGAGGATCACCGCTATGCCGAGCTGCGCGGGCTGATGATGCGTCTGGGCGGGATCGAGGCCTCGATGGCCTCGACCGCGCGGGGGCTGATGAACTGGCATGCCTCGCACCGCTTCTGTTCGGCCTGTGGCCAGCCCAGCGTCGCGGCGCTGGCCGGATGGCAGCGCGTCTGCCCCGCCTGCCGCGCCGTGCATTTCCCGCGCACCGACCCGGTGGTCATCATGATCGTCGAACGGAACGACCAGGTGCTGTTGGGCCGTTCGCCCGGCTGGCCCGAGGGGATGTATTCGACGCTGGCAGGCTTCGTCGAACCCGGCGAGTCGCTGGAGGCCGCGGTCCGCCGCGAGGTCTTCGAAGAGACGAGCGTGCGCGTCGGTCGGGTGGGCTATGTCGCCTCGCAGCCATGGCCCTGGCCCAATTCGCTGATGCTGGGCTGCGTGGCCGAGGCGCTGAGCGACGAGATCACCCTCGATCACGAGCTGGAAGACGCCGTCTGGCTGAGCCGGGCCGAGCTGGCGCAGATGCTGGCAGGCGAGCATCCAAGCATCCGCCGCCCGCGCCGCGGCGCCATCGCCCAGGAATTGATGGTGCGCTGGCTGGAAGGCAGCATCGGTTTCGCGCCCAGCGGGACGGATCGCGCGGCCCATGCAGATTAAGGCGACCCGGGATTTCGTCCGGCAGCGCGCGCAGGTGCTGGACAAGGCCCGCAGCCCCGAGCGGTTCGAGGATGTCATGGACGGCCTGAATGTCCGTGCCCGCCGCACTGTCGGACCGCCCGCGCCCGCCTGGGATTGCAGGGTCCACTGGCACGACGCCGAACGCCGCTTCGCCGCCCGGCTGGAGGAAACTGCCCCGGGCCAGACGCTGCTCTTGTCGCTCGCCTCCGATCTGGCCGATGCGGCGGTCACGCTCGATTTCCACGACATGCCCGAGGGCGGTTGCCGGGTCATCGCAACGGCCGATATCACGGCCCACAAGGTGCTGGCCCGGCTGGCGCTGCAATCCCTGCGGCTGGTGCGCGGCAAGGGCGAGGACCGGCTGACCCGACTGATCGCGGCCCTGTGCAGGCCCTGACGCCTCAGCCCGCGGCGATCGCCGCCGCCACCGCACGGCGCCAGGCGTCATAGCGGACCTCGCGCGCGGTATTGTTCATCTCGGGCTCGAACCGGCGCTCCAGCGCCCAGCGCGCGGCAAAACCCTCGATCCCCGGCAGCAGCCCGGCCTTGTTCCCCGCCAGCCAGGCCGCGCCCAGCGCCGTCGTCTCCAGCACCGGCGGACGGTCGACCGGCGCCCCCAGGATATCGGCCAGCGCCTGCATGGCGTAATCGCTCGCGCTCATCCCGCCATCGACCCTGAGCACGCCCAGCTCGGCCTCGACACCCGAGGCCGCCCAATCCCCCCGCATCGCCTCGGCCAGGTCGCGGGTCTGGAAGGCCACGCTCTCCAGCGCGGCGCGGGCAAATTCGGCAGGACCGGAATTGCGGGTCAGGCCAAAGACCGCGCCCCTCGCCTCGGGCCGCCAATAGGGCGCGCCGAGGCCGGTGAAGGCCGGAACGATGATCACCCGCTGCTCGGGATCGGCCTTTTCCGCCAGCGCCTGCGTCTGGTCGGCGCGTTCGATGATCCCCAGCCCGTCGCGCAGCCATTGCACCACCGCCCCGGCGATGAAGATCGACCCCTCCAGCGCATAGGTCACCTGTCCATCGAGTCGGTAGGCGATGGTCGTCAGCAACCGGTTCTGCGAGGCGACGCGCGTCCCGCCCGTGTTCATCAGCGCGAAACAGCCCGTGCCATAGGTCGATTTCATCATCCCCGGCTTGAAACAGGCTTGGCCGATGGTCGCCGCCTGCTGGTCGCCCGCCACGCCCAGGATCGGGATCGGCGCGCCGAAGAGCCGCGTCTCGCCGAAATCGGCATTGCAATCGCGGACCTCGGGCAACAGGGCCATCGGCACCTCGAACAACCGGCAAAGATCCTCGTCCCATTCCCCGGTGCCGATGTTGTAGAGCAGGGTCCGCGCCGCATTGGTGGCGTCGGTCGCATGCACCCGCCCTTCGGTCAGGCGCCAGATCAGGAAACAATCGACCGTGCCCAGCGCCAGTTTCCCCGCCTCGGCCCGTTCCCGCGCGCCGGGCACCCGGTCGAGGATCCATTTCGCCTTGGTCGCGCTGAAATAGGGATCCAGCAGCAGGCCGGTGCGCGCCGTCACCTCCGCCTCGTGCCCGCCCGCGTGCAGATCCTCGCACAGGTCGGCCGTGCGCCGGTCCTGCCAGACGATGGCCGGGTGGATCGGCTCGCCCGTCTCGCGGTCCCAGATCACCAGCGTCTCGCGCTGGTTGGTGATCCCGATCGCCTCGGCGCGGCCCTGGTCCAGAACCTCGCGGCAGGCGGCGAGGGTCGTCTGCCACAGATCCTCGGGCGCGTGCTCGACCCAGCCAGAGGACGGAAAATGCTGCGGAAATTCCTGCTGGGCGGTGGCCAGGACCCTCAGATCGGCGTCAAAGAGGATGGCCCGGCTCGAGGTCGTGCCCTGGTCGATGGCGAGGATCGGCATGAAAATCTCCCTTTGGGGCGAAGGTGGCGCGCGGCGCGGGGGCCGTCAACACCTGCCGCGGAAAGGGATTCTTTACCCGGCGGCGCCATGCTGCGGGCGACCAAGGCGGAGAGGCGGATGCAGCAGTTCTTTCGGTGGATCGGAACCGCGTTGCTGGCGGCGCTGCTTGCGGCGGGCATGGCCCGGGCCCAGGACAGCGGCCCCGCCGACCCGCTGCCGGAATTGCGCGACATCGGCCAGACGCTCGACTGGCAGGCCGTGGCCGAAGGGCCGCGCCCCGCCTCGGTGCCGCTGGGGCCGATGACGGCCCTCGGCGGAATCGCCGACTGGGCGCATGTCACCGGCGCGGGCAGCCGGACCTGGTACACCCGCCGCGGCACCCTGCGACAGATGGAGGCGATCTATCGTCGCCAGCGCGAGTTGCTGGAAAGCGCCGGGTTCGAGATCCGCACCGCCGGTTTCAGCGCCGACCGCACCGGCATGGGGGTCGGCAGCAACGCCTGGATCGGCCTCTATCTGGGGGCGAACCCCCTGCCCGAGGGGGCCCCCGCGCTCCAAGGTGCGGAAGAACCGGCGCAGGGCGCGCTGATCGCCTCACGCGAGGGGGCGGAGGGCACGCTCTGGGTGGTGATGCTGGTAACCCAGCCGAGGCCGCAGCAGATCGGCGTCCTTCTGGACCTCACCCAGACGCTGCGCAGCGACCCGCCGCCCGCGCTGGGACTGCAGGCGATGGATCGGGCAATCCGGCGGCAGGGGCGCGTGGTGCTGGACGGGCTGCGCTTCGACGAGGCCGGGGCGCTGGCGCCTGACTCGGAGCCGGTGCTGAGCGCGCTGGCCCATTACCTGCGCGCCAACCAGCGGCAGGAATTCCGCCTGGTCGGCCATACCGAAGAACGGGGCAGCCTGGCCGACGCCGCCCGCCTCTCGCAACGCCACGCCGAGGCGGTGATTGCCGCCCTGGTCGCACGTCACGGCGTCCAGCGCGATTCGCTGCGCGCCTTCGGTCTGGGGCCACTTTCGCCGCTCTTTCCCAACGATTCCGAGGCCGGGCGCGCCCGCAACCGCCGCGTGGAACTGGTCGCGGGCCCCTGACCGCCCAACGCAACACCCCCGGGGGTGGCGCGCCCCGTGGTCGCACGGCGGGGCTGACGCGCCCAGGGTGACCGGTCGGGCGCGATAGGTCAGGTCCGACAAGCCGGGACGATGCGCCAATGGCGATAGGCTGTGCGCGATACGCAGGGGAGCACGCCAGGGCTGACAGGAGGAAGCGATACGCCCAGAGCTGCCGGACGGGGAGATAGGCCAAGAGCGATACGCCGGGAGACGACACGCCGGGGCAATCCCCCCGCCATCACACGTCAGGGGTGACAAGCCCGCGCCCATCTGCTTCTCTGACGGCAGATTCCGTGGCGGCAGATTGGGGGCCAGAATGACCGACTTCCAGCCCGTCTCGGGCTTTGTCCTGCCGCGCTTTGCGGGCATCCCCACCTTCATGCGCCTGCCGCATGTGCCGCTTGACGATCCGCGCCTCTCCGAGGTGCAGATCGGCCTGATCGGCGCCCCCTGGGACGGCGGCACCACCAACCGCCCCGGCCCCCGTCACGGCCCGCGGCAGCTGCGCGACGCCTCGACCATGATCCGCGCCCAGCACGGGATCAGCGGCATCCGCCCCTTCGAAGCCGCGCGCTGCGCCGATCTGGGGGATGTCGCCCCGAACCCCGCCGATGTGCAGGACAGCCTGCGCCGGATGACCGCCTTCTACGCAAGGGTCCGCGAGGCCGGGATCCTCCCGCTGACGGCCGGGGGCGATCACCTCTGCACCCTGCCGATCCTCCGGGCGCTGGCCCATGACCGGCCGCTCGGCATGGTGCATTTCGACAGCCACACCGACCTCTTCCACAGCTATTTCGGCGGCCAGATGTACACCCATGGCACCCCCTTCCGCCGTGCCGTGGAAGAGGGGCTGCTGGACCCGCACCGCGTCTGCATGATCGGCATCCGCGGCACCGCCTATGACAGCGAGGATCGGGATTTCGCCCGGGCCGAGGGTATCCGGGTGATCCCGATCGAGGACTTCCACCGCCGCGGGGTCGAGGATGTGATGGTCGAGGCCCGCGCCATCGCCGGGGATGGCGAGACCTATGTCAGCTACGACATCGATTTCGTCGATCCGGCCTTCGCCCCCGGCACCGGCACGCCGGAAGTGGGCGGCCCGACCAGCTGGCAGGCGCTGGAATGCGCCCGCGGCCTGGCGGGCCTGCGCATCGTCGGCGCCGATCTGGTCGAGGTCTCGCCGCCCTTCGACCCGTCGGGCGCCACCGCCTTTCTCGGCGCGTCGCTCATGTTCGAGATGCTCTGCGCCATCGTGGCCGGGCAAGCCTAGGAGAACCCATGCAAAAAACCGCCCTCGTTACCGGCGCCGCCCGCGGCATCGGCCTGGCCACGACCGAGCTGTTCCTCGCCGCGGGCTGGCAGGTCGCCATGATCGACCGCGATGTCCCGGCACTGGACAGCGCCAGCGCCACGCTCGACGGCGCGCGCGCCTTTTCTTGCGACGTCTCGGACCCGGGCGAGGTCGAGGCGATGGTGGCCCGGGTCACCGAGCATTTCGGCCGCATCGACGCCCTGGTGAACAACGCGGGCGTCGCCGATTTCGGCCCGATCGAAGAGACCGATTTCCGGCGCTGGCGCAGGGTCATGGCCACCAATCTCGACGGTCCCTTCCTGGTCAGCCAGGCCTGCACGCCCGCGCTCAAGGCCAGCAGGGGCGCGATCCTCAACATCGCCTCGATCAGCGGGCTTCGGGCCTCGACCCTGCGGGTGGCCTATGGCACCTCGAAGGCTGCGGTCATCCATCTGACAAAACAGCAGGCGGCGGAACTGGGCGAATACGGTATCCGTGCCAATTGTGTCTGCCCGGGCCCGGTGCGCACCAAGCTCGCCATGGCGGTCCATACGCAGGAAATCATCGACGCCTATCACGACGCGATTCCGCTGAACCGCTACGGTTCGGAACGCGAAATCGCCGAGGTCATCGTCTTTCTTTGCTCGGAGAAGGCGAGCTATGTCACCGGCCAGGTGGTCGCCGCCGATGGCGGGTTCGAGAGCACGGGCGTGGGCCTGCCGGCGCTGCGCCGCTGACTGGTCTGCGGCGCAAGTGTATGTCCGGGGCCGAGGTCGCTTGCCTCCAGGGGGGCCGGACGGCTCCTCACCGCCCCCGGCCGGGCGCGGGGCGCGAAAAAGCCGCGTCTTTCGGCAAGTTGATGCGCCGGCCCCGCCCGGGCCGTGCCATCAGGCTTTCCATGACCGCCGCTTGACGCTATCCTGCCGGAAAAAATCCACGCCCGCGGGTCGGGCGGCAAGGACGCGCGGGCGCGGGGTCAAACCCCGGTCACGCGCCGGGGCACGAGGGCAGAATGGGTCGAGAGTTCACCAAAACCATCCCGCGACCGGCGGCGACCTCTGCCGTGGCGCTGTCGCTGGTGTTGGCGCTGGGCGCCTGCCAGATGACGCAGAGCACGGCCGAGGGCGCGCCGGTGACCACCTCTGCCCCCGCCTCCTCGGGTCCCGGGCAGCGGGTGATCGAACGCGATGTCGAGGCGCCCGAGGTCTTCGAGGTGCAGGAGCCCGGCCTCTGGGACGGGCGGCCCTCGCTCGGCGGGGTCTGGGTGGCGCATCCGACCGCCCGCGACCCCGAACGCGTGATGATCCGCAATACCCGCACCGGCGCCACGGTGATCGGTGCCCTGTTCCGGCGCGAACGCGAGAATCCCGGCCCGCGCTTTCAGGTCTCGTCCGAAGCGGCGAATGCCTTGGGCATCCTGGCGGGCGCGCCCACCGAGATCCAGGTGACCGCGCTGCGCCTGCAACGCGTCGAGATGGAGATCGATCCCGAACCCGCGACCGCTGCCACCGAGACGCTGGCCCTCGCCCCGGTGACGCCCCCCGCGGCGGACACGACGGCCGTCCCCGCGCCGACTGCCCAGGCCCAGGGCCAGGTGGCCATCCTCGACGAACCGCAGCCGCGCCGCCGCCTGCGCGACCTGTTCCGCCGCGGCGAGACCCCGCCCGAATCCGCGCCCATCGCCCAGACCGCCCTCGCCCCGGCCGAAGGCGTGGCGACCGTGGCCGCCGGCGCTGCCGCCGCGGTTCCGCCCGCTGCGAGCCCGCCGGCGATCGTGCCGACCGAGCCGCCCCGCCGCACGCTGCGCGACCTCTTCCGCCGTCGCCAGCCCGCGCCCGATACCACGCTGATCCCCCTGCCGGACGCGACCGCGGCCCCCGCCGCCGCGACGCAGCCCCTGCAGGCGACCGGCACGCAGCCGGTGCCCGTCACGGCCACCGCGCCCGCTGCGCCGACGCCCCGCATCGACCGGCCTTTCGTGCAGATCGGCATCTTCAGCGTCGAACAGAACGCGGTGAACGCCCGCGCCCAGATGCTTGCCGCCGGCCTCAGCGCCGAAATCCGCCGCGGCCGGGTCGGCGAGAACGACTTCTGGCGCGTGGTTGTCGGTCCCGCCACCTCGACCACCGAACGCGGGCAGTTCCTGCAACGCGTGCGCGGGCTGGGTTTTGCCGATGCCTATGCGGTCCAGCGCTGAGGTGATTTGAAACCCCTTGCCGAATGCGGCTAAGGTGGCGCGGCCCGCGCCCGGCCGCGCCACGCGTGCCGGACCCGCGGCACGCTTGCCCGAAGGAGAACACGATGCCCTTGATGCGCCTGCTGATCGCCGCGGCCCTGCTGCTGGCTGGCACCGTCGCCGGCCTTGCCCAGTCGCCCTATGGCGGCCGCGCGCCCAATTACTTCATTCTCGATGTGGCCTCGGGTCAGGTTCTGGCGCAGCAAAACGCCGATATCCCGCTGCCGCCCGCCTCGATGTCGAAGCTGATGACGCTGGCCATGCTGCTCGACGCGCTGGATCAGGGCCGCATCGCGCTGGACACGACCTGGAGCGTCTCGGAACGGGCGCATGCCATGGGCGGCTCGTCGATGTTCCTAGAAACCCGGGACCGGCCGACGACCGAGGATCTGATTCGCGGCCTGGCCGTCGTCTCGGGCAATGATGCCTCCGTCGTCATCGCCGAGGGGCTGGGCGGGACCGAGGATTCCTTTGCGCAGATGGCCCAGGCCCGCGCCGAACAGATCGGCATGACCCAGACCACCATCGCCAATTCCTCGGGCTGGCCCGATCCGCGCCACCGCATGAGCCTGCACGACCTGGGCATTCTGGGTCGCTATCTGATGATCGAACACGCCGAATATTATCATTACCTGGCTGAGACCGAGTTCACCTGGAACGACATCACGCAGCCGAACCGGCTGCCGCTTCTGTCGGCCGGGATCGGCATGGACGGGCTGAAGACCGGCCATACCGAAGAAGCCGGCTATTCGATGGTGGGCTCGGCCCATCAGGGTAACCGGCGGATCATCTTCGTCTTCTCGGGCCTGAACTCGATGGGCGAGCGCGCCGAAGAGGCCGAGCGTATCGTCAACTGGGCCTTCCGCCAGTTCGTCGAGCGTGAGGTGCTGGAAAGCGGCCAGGCGATTGCCGAGGCCGAGGTCTGGCTGGGCACCGCGCCCACCGTGCCGCTGGTCGCCCCGCAAGGCCTGACGGTGCTGATGCCGGCCATCGAGCAGGGCGCGGTCAGCGCGCGGGTCGAATACGACGGCCCCCTCGCCGCACCGGTGCAGGAGGGCGCCGAGGTCGCCCGCCTGATCGTCGAGGTGCCGGGCCTGCCCGACCCCTACACGATGCCGCTGGTGGCCGGGGCCACGGTGCCCGAGGGCGGGATCGTGCCGCGCATGCGGACCGCTGCCATGGTGCTGGGCAACCAATTGGGCCTGACCGCACCGTGACCGCCCCGGTGAGCGCCGGACGGGGCGCCTTCATCACCTTCGAAGGGATTGACGGATCGGGCAAATCGACCCAGGCGCGGCTGCTGGCCGAGGCGCTGCGCGGTTCGGGGCGCGAGGTGGTGCTGACCCGCGAGCCGGGCGGCTCGCCCGGGGCCGAAGAGATCCGCCGCCTGGTGCTGGAAGGCGATCCCGAGCGCTGGTCGGCCGAGACCGAGATCCTGCTCTTCACCGCCGCCCGCCGCGACCATCTGGAGCGCACCATCGAGCCGGCGCTGGCCGGGGGTCAGATCGTGGTCTGCGACCGGTTCGCCGATTCGACGCGGATGTATCAGGGGTTGTCGCGCGGGGATCTGCGGGCGCTGGTCGACCAGCTGCACGCGCTGATGATCGGGCGCGAGCCGGATCTGACATTGCTGATCGACATGGATCCCGAGGTGGGTCTCGCGCGCGCCAAGGGACGGCGCGGCACCGAAGAACGGTTCGAGGATTTCGGCCCCGAATTGCAGCGCCGGATGCGCGCGGGGTTCCTGGCGCTGGCGGCCGAGTTTCCGGCCCGTTTCCGGGTGATCGACGGCGCCCGCCCGGTCGAGGCGGTGGCGGCCGATGTGCTGGCGACCGTCCGGGCCGCGCTATGAGCGAGGCGCCAGAAGCCGACCGCATCGCCGGTGCCCCCCATCCGCGCGACACCGCCCGCCTTTTCGGGCAGGAGGCCGCGGAACGCCGGTTCCTCGATTCCTTCGGTCAGGGGCGGCTGCACCACGGCTGGCTGATCACCGGCCCGCGCGGCATCGGCAAGGCGACGCTGGCCTGGCGGCTGGCCCGGTTCCTGCTGGCCGAGGAGCCGGGCGGCGGCCTCTTCGGTCCGCCCGAGACGCTGGATGTGGACCCCGACCACCCGGTCGCGCACCGCATCGCCGCCGGCTCGGAACCCGGGCTGCTGCCCATTCGCCGGGCGGCGGATGAGAAGACCGGGCGGCTGAAAAGCCAGATCACGGTGGATGAAGTCAGGAAGCTGCGCGATTTCTTCGGCATGTCCTCGGCCGAGGGCGGGCGCCGCGTGGTCATCGTCGACAGCGCCGACGAGATGAACCCGAGCGCCGCCAACGCCCTGCTGAAGCTGCTGGAAGAACCGCCCGCCGGTGCCATGCTGCTCCTGGTCTCGCACCAGCCCTCGCGTCTCTTGCCGACGATCCGCTCGCGCTGCCGGGAACTGCGCTTGCAGCCGCTGGGCCCCGCGGACATGGGCCGCGCGCTGGAACAAGCGATGGGCGAAGCCGAGGAATCCGAGGCGCTGACCGCGCTGTCGGGCGGGTCGGTTGGTGAGGCGATCCGGGTCGCCTCGGGGGGTGGCTTGGAGCTTTATGCGGAAATAGTGGCACTTCTGGCCGAATATCCGCAGATGGACCGGGCAAGAATATTGAAATTGTGCAACTCGCTGGGCACTCGCGAGGCTGAACCACGCTTTGACCTGACCGTCCGGCTGCTGGATCTGGCGCTGGCGCGGCTGGCCCGCGCCGGTGCCACCGGCCAACCCCTGCCCGAGGCCGCGCCGGGCGAATCCCGCCTGCACGCCCGCCTTGCCCCCGATCCCCGCGCTGCCCGGCACTGGGCCGAGATGGCGGCCGATCTGGGCGCGCGGGCGCGGGGCGGACGGGCGGTCAACCTTGACCCCGGCGCGCTGGTGCTGGATATGTTCCTGCGACTGGAATCCGCGGCGCGCCCGGCGAGTGGATAAATGCCGGACCCCCGATGACGCCCCTTCTTGTTGACAGCCACACCCATCTCGACTTCCCCGATTTCGACGGCGAGCATGACGCGCTCCTGCAACGCGCCCGCGAGGCCGGGGTCACGCGCATGGTCAGTATCTGCACGCGGCTGGACCGCGAGCCGATCGTGCGGGCGCTGGCCGAGACTTACCCGGAAGTCTATTACGCCGCCGGGATCCATCCGATGCGGGCGGGCGAAGAGCCGCTGGTCGCGCTGGAGGATCTGACGCGGCTGGCCGCGCATCCGAAATTCGTCGGCATCGGCGAAACGGGCCTCGATTACCATTACACGCCCGAAAGCGCGCCGATCCAGCAAGCCAGCCTGCGCATCCATATCGAGGCCGCGCGCCAGACCGGCCTGCCGCTGATCATCCATGCCCGCGACGCGGACGAGGACATGGCCCGCATCCTGACCGAGGAATACCGCGCAGGCGCTTATACCTGCGTGATGCATTGCTTCTCGTCCGGGCCGGACCTGGCCGCCGCCGCGCTGGATCTGGGGTTCTACCTCTCAGCCTCGGGCATCGCCGCCTTCCCGAAATCGACGGCTTTGCGCGAGATCTTTGCCAGCGCGCCCGTGGACCGTATTCTGGTCGAGACCGACGCACCCTATCTGGCCCCGCCCCCCTATCGCGGCAAGCGCAACGAGCCCGCCTATACCGCCCATACCGCCCGCAAGCTGGCCGAGGTCTGGGGCCTGAGTTTCGAGGATTTCGCCCGCCAGACGACGGCGAATTTCGACCGTCTCTTTACCAAGGCGCATCCGGCATGAGCGACATCCTTCGCGCCACGATCCTCGGTTGCGGCTCGTCGGGCGGGGTTCCGCGGCTGGGCGGCGACTGGGGCGCCTGCGATCCCATGAACCCGCGCAACCGCCGCAGCCGCTGCTCGCTGCTGCTGGAGCGCATCGGCGCCAAGGGCACGACGCGGGTGCTGATCGACACCTCGCCCGACATGCGCCAGCAACTCTTGGACGCGGGAATCGGCACGCTGGATGCCGTGGTCTTCACCCATGCGCACGCCGACCATGTGCATGGGATCGACGATCTGCGCATGATCGTCTTCAACACCCGGCGTCGCCTGCCGGTCTGGGCCGATCCCTCGACCCAGGACGCGCTGCTCAGCCGCTTCGGCTATGCCTTCGTGCAGCCCGAGGGCTCGCCCTATCCGCCGATCTGCGACCTGCACACGATCCGCGGGGACCTGACGATCGAGGGCGCGGGCGGCCCGCTGACGCTCACGCCCTTCGAGGTCGATCACGGCAGCATCGACGCCCTCGGTTTCCGCATCGGCGATCTGGCCTATCTGCCCGATGTGGTCCGCATCCCCGATCCGGTCTGGCCGGTGCTGGAGGGGCTGGAATGCTGGATCCTCGACGCGCTGCGCTACAAGCCGCATCCGACCCACGCCCATGTCGCCCTGGCGCTGGAATGGATCGAACGGGCGGCGCCGCGGCGGGCAGTGCTGACCAACATGCATGTCGACATCGACCACAGCGTGATCGAATCCGAGACCCCGGACCATATTTCGGCCGCCTATGACGGCATGGTCATCGAGCTGGCCCTCTAGGCCCGCAGAAAGGCGGCCATGCAGGCGCTTGTCCAGGTCATCCTTCCCGTCTTTCTGGTGGTGGGCGCGGGCTATCTGGCCGCCTGGCGCGGCTGGATGACCGCGGGCGGCGTCGACGGGCTGATGAAATTCGCCCAAGGGATCGCCATCCCGATGCTGCTGTTCCTGGCGATGATGCGGCTCGACCTGGCCCATGTCTTCGATTGGCGGCTGCTGGTCAGCTTCTATGGCGGCGCCATCTCGGGCTTTGTCGCGGGGCTTCTGGGCGCACGGTTCCTGTTCGGACGCGAGTGGGAAGACGCGGTGGCGGTGGGCTTCATCTGCCTCTTCTCGAACTCGATGCTGCTGGGCGTGCCGATCACCGAACGCGCCTATGGCACCGAGGCGCTGGCGCCGAATTACATCATCGTCGCCTTCCACGCGCCGCTTTGCTACCTGATCGGCATCACGGCGATGGAGGGGGTGAAGGCCCGGGGCGCGGGCCTTGGCCGGACGGCGATGAAGGCGCTGAACGGGCTCTGGCACAACCCGCTGGTCATCGGCATCGCCCTGGGGGCGGCGGTGAACCTGAGCGGGCTGACCCTGCCCGGCGTCGTGGTCGATGCGGTCGAGCTGATCTCGCGCGCGGGGTTGCCCGCGGCGCTGTTCGGGCTGGGCGGCGTGCTCTTCCGCTACCGGCCCGAGGGCGATCTGCGCCTCATCGCCTATGTCGTGGTGATCTCGCTGGCCCTGCATCCGACGATCACCTGGGGGCTGGGCCGGTTCTTCGCGCTGGACCATGGCCCGTTCCGCTCGGCGGTGCTGACCGCGGGCATGGCGCCCGGGGTCAACGCCTATCTCTTCGCCGACATGTACGGCCGCGCCAAGCGGATCGCGGCGTCGAGCGTGCTGATCGCCACCGCGCTCTGCATCCTCACCGCCTGGGGCTGGATGACGCTGCTGGCCTGACCCGTCAGGAAGGGTCGCGCCAGCGGTTGACCATCGGATAGCGCCGGTCCAGCCAGAAGGCCCGCGTCGTCAGCCGCGTGCCCGGGGCCGATTGGAAGCGCTTCCACTCGCTGATGTAAAGGAGGTGCTCAACCTTCTTCACCGTCTCGCGCGCGAAGCCTTCGGCGACCAGTTCTTCGACTGACAGCTCGCGCTCGACCAGCCCGTCGAGGATCGCATCCAGCACCGGATAGGGCGGCAGGCTGTCCTCGTCCTTCTGATCCTCGCGCAGCTCGGCCGAGGGCGGCTTGTCGATGACACGCGGCGGGATCACCTCGCCCGCAGGGGCCAACATCCAGGGCCGGTGGTTCAGGTTGCGCCAGCGGCAGGTCTCGAAGACGCGGGTCTTGTAGAGGTCCTTGATCGGGTTGTAGCCGCCGTTCATGTCGCCATAGATCGTGGCGTAACCCACAGCCATTTCCGACTTGTTGCCCGTGGTCAGCAGCATGGCACCGGTCTTGTTCGAGATCGCCATCAGCAACAGGCCCCGGAGACGCGACTGGATATTCTCCTCCGTCACATCGGGGGCGAGGCCGGCGAAGAGAGGGCCCAAAGCCTCGGTCACCGCCGCGCGCGGCCCGCTGATCGGCACGGTATCGAGCTTCGTCCCCAGCGCCCGCGCCACCGCCTCGGCATCCTCCAGCGAATGGGCCGAGGTGTATTCCGAGGGCAGCATCAGGCAATGCACGTTCTCAGGCCCCAGCGCATCCGCCGCAATCGTCGCCACCAGCGCCGAATCGATCCCGCCCGACAGGCCCAGCAGGACCCGCTTGAAGCCCGATTTGTGCAGGTAGTCGCGGGTCCCCACGACCATGGCGTGATAATCCCGCTCCCAATCCTCGGGCATCGGGGCCTTCTCGCCCGGCAGCGCGCGCCAGCCTTCGGCCGTCTCCTCGAAATCGACATGAACCAGCGTCTCGAGGAAGCCGGGCAGCAGATGGGTCAGATGCCCGCCGGGGTTCAGCACGAAGGAAGTCCCGTCAAAGACCTGATCGTCCTGCCCGCCCACCATGTTCAGATAGACCATCGGCAGACCGGTCTCGATGACCCGGCTGACCATCAGCCCCATGCGGGTGTCGAACCGGCCCCGCGAATAGGGCGAGCCATTGGGGACCAGCAGGATCTCGGCCCCGGATTCGGCCTGCGCCTCGGCCACATCCTCGTGCCAGGCATCCTCGCAGATCGGCGTGCCGATGCGGATCGGGCCGACCCGGTAGGGGCCGGAAATGTCGGCAGGGGTGAAAAGCCGCTTCTCGTCGAAGACCAGGTCGTTGGGCAGATGATGCTTCTTCACCACCGCCGCGATCCGGCCGCCCGCCAGGATGTAATAGACGTTGTAGAGCTTGCCGCCCTCGATCAGCGGCCCGCCGATGCCCAGCGCCGGCCCCTCGGCGCAGGCCCGGGCCAGCGCCTCGACCTCGGCCATGGCGGCGCGGGCGAAGGCCGGTTTCATCACCAGATCCTGCGTCTGGTAGCCGGTGATGAACATTTCGGGGAAAGCGATCATCGCCGCCCCCGCGGCCCTGGCCTCGGCCCAGGCGTCACGCGCCTGCGCGGCATTGGCGGCAAGCGCGCCGACCACGGGATTCAACTGGGCCAGGGTCAGGCGGAAGGTCTGGGTCATCGCGGGTCTATCCTCTGCACCCGAGCTACATAGCAGGCTCACCGCCAAGGAAAAGCACCCCCTGCCCGTTCATTCTGCCGGAAATACGCAGGGGTGGGCGCCGGGAGGGGGCCTGCCCCCTTCCGGCCGGGGGGTGCGGGGGTGAGCGGCGTCTCGGAAACGCGCCAGTGGCGCGCCTCTCGCCGCGAACGCCGCGCCCGTGGCGCGGCCGGACCTTGCCGCCCGCTTCGCCCCGTGTCAGAGCCGGATCACGTAATCCTTGAGCATCGTCTCGAAGACCTCCCAGACGCCCGAGAGCCCCGGCCGGATCACCACTGTATCCCCCGCCTTCAGTTCCATGACCGTGCCGTCGTCGCAGGTCAGCACCGCACGCCCCTCATGCACGCGGATGTATTCCCATTCTTCGTAATGGAACCGCCAGGCCCCCGGCGTGGATTGCCAGAGCCCGGCGTAAAGCCCGTCCCGCTCCTCGAAATCCCAGCTGGTATGCACGGGATCGCCCGAGACCAGTTTCGCGGGATCGGGCCGGGTCTCGACCGGGGCCACGCCCCCCTTGGTCATACGGAAGATCAGATCGCTCATCGGCCTCTCCGTTGCAAAGCGCCCCGCAGCATGCCCGGCGCCGGCCCGGCCGACAAGCGCCCGATCAGGACGCAGCGTCTTGTCTGGACTTCGCCCCGGCCCCGCCCCACCCTGCCCGCCAAACCGGAGGACATCATGAAATCACTCGACGCGCTCGACCTCACCTTCACCACACTCACCGTGGACGGGGACGGCATCGCCACGCTCAGCCTCAACCGGCCCGAGAAGCGCAACGCGCTGAACGCCGCCACGGTGGACGAGTTGATCGACATCTTCACCGTGATCCCCCGCGCGGGGGTCCGGGCCGTGGTGCTGCGCGCCGAGGGGACGCATTTCTGCGCCGGGCTCGATCTGGTGGAACACCATCAGGAAGACCGCCGGCCCGAGGATTTCATGCATGTCTGCCTGCGCTGGCACGAGGCCTTCAACAAGATGGAATACGGCGGCGTGCCGGTCATCGCCGCGCTGAAGGGCGCGGTCGTCGGCGGCGGGCTGGAACTGGCCTCCTCCGCCCATGTCCGCATCGCCGATGCCACGACCTATTTCGCCCTGCCCGAGGGCCAGCGCGGCCTCTTCACCGGCGGGGGGGCGACGATCCGGGTCGCCGATCTGGTCGGCAAGGCCCGGATGATCGACATGATGCTGACGGGCCGCGTCTATCAGGGCGACGAGGCGATTTCCGTGGGCCTCGCGCAATACCTTGTCGAGGACAGCGAGGCCAAGGCCTATGCCCTGGCCCGTGCCGCCGCCTCGAACCCGCCCCTGTCGAATTTCGCCATCTGCTCGGCGATCAGCCACATGCAGAACATGTCGGCGCTCGACGCGGCCTATGCCGAATCGGTGGTGGCGGGGATCGTCAACACCCAACCCGCCAGCCGCGCCCGCCTCGCCGCCTTCGCCGACAAGAGTGCCGCGCGCGTGCGTCCGAACGAATAGCCGGGCCGCCTGCCGAGGCTTGGGACGGAGGAGCGGGGGGCCAGCCCCCCGCTCCCCCCGCTCAAGGGGGTTTTCCACCCCCTTGAGAAACCCCCGAGGATATTTGAAGCGCAAAGAAGGCGGCTTGCCGCCGTCATGATTTTCATCTTTGCGCTTCAAATATCCTCGGGGGGTGAATTGGCCGCAGGCTAAGAGGGGGGCAGAAGGCCCCCCTTCTTCGGCGCGGCGGCACGCCGCGCCGCTGGTCGCCCGAGGCGCAAGCGGCAGCGGGCAACGAGGGCGAAACTCCTCTCCCGTTCAGCCACGCTCCATCCGCGCCCAGAGCCGGGGCGCCATCGGGCCGACCGCCGCCTCGATCGCCGCCATCGCCTCGACCACCAGATCCTCGCGCCAGCGCCGGCCGACGATCTGCACCCCGATCGGCTGCGGCCCCGCCTCCAGCGCCGCCAGCCCGGCCGGCACGTTCCCTGCCGGCAGGCCGAGGAAGTTCATCGAGGTCGACCACACCGCCGAGCCCATCACCTCGGCCACGCCCTCTGCCCCCTCGACATCGCGGCCCGGGGCGAAGAAGGGCCGGGGCAGGAACGGCGTCAGGATCAGCGGATAATCCTCGAGCAGCAGCGACCATTGCCGGGCGAACCCCGTGCGCGCGGCGATGGCGCGCAGGTAATCGTCCGGCTCATAGGGCGGGAAGGCCGCGAAATATTCGGCGAAGATGCCCTTGATCGTCTCGGACCCCATGCGCTGGATATCGGCGCCCATCATCGCCTGCGTCTCGGTCATCAGCGCGCGGAGAGCCGTCTCGGCCAGGGGACGCAAGGCGGGGGGCGTGATCTCCTCGACCTGATAGCCCGCCTCCTTGAGCGCGGCGCGCGCCTGGTCAAGGGCCGCCGAGACCTCGGGATGCAGCGGGAAGTCCAGCGTCTCGCGGGTGAAACCCACCGTCACCGGCCCATCAAGCGCCGCGCCTTTCCAGGGCAGCGGCACGTGGAACGGGTCGCGCGGATCGGGGCGGATCATCACCGGCATGGCCAGCGCCAGGTCACGCGCCGACCGCGCGATCAGGCCCTGCACCGACATCGCCTGCGCCAGCATCCCGCGCTCGGCCTTCTGCGAGGGGTTCCAGGCCGGCACCCGCCCCAGCCCCGGCTTCACCGTCACCGCCCCATTGGCCGCGGCCGGGTAGCGCAGCGATCCGGCGATGTCGTTGCCCTGGGCCAGCGCCCCCATCCCCGCCATCACCGCGGATCCCGCCCCGCCCGAGGACCCGCCGGCCGAGACATGCCGCCCCCAGGGGTTCCAGGTGCGGCCGTGGAGCGGGTTGTCGGTATCGACCCGGAAAGAAAACTCGGGCGTGTTCGTCCGTCCGATCAACACCGCCCCGGCCTCGAGCAGGTTGCGCACCAGCGGCGCATCCTCGGGCGCGAGGTGATCCTGCAGCGCCGGCAGCCCGTTCGAACTGGCATGCCCCTTCTGGTCGATGTTGATCTTGATGGTGACCGGCACGCCATGGAGCGGGCCTTTCGGTCCCTCGGCAGCATCGAGCGCGCGGGCCCGGGTCAGGGCGGAAGCCGAGAGATCCTCGACCACGGCGTTGAGCGCGGGATTGGTCGCCTGCATCCGCTCGACGGCGGCGATGACGGCTTCTTCGGCCGAAACCTCGCCCGCCCGTGTCAGGGCCGAGAGTTCGGTGGCGGTCAATTGCCAGAGGGGGGTGTCGGCCATCGTCGCTCCGGGGTTGGGTCGGCCGCAGACTAGGCCGGAGGCGGCGCCCGGCGCAATGGCTTAGGCCCCGCGCAGGCCACCGGGGGCTTGCCGCGGCGGGGCGGGCTTTCTATACCCCGCCCAAAGCCGCGCGCGAGGCCGCCATGACCTTCACCCATCGCCATCTCCTCGGGATCGAGCCGCTGCACCCGGCCGAGATCACCGCCATCCTCGACCTTGCCGACGATTACGTCGCGCTGAACCGCTCGGGCGACAAGCATTCCGACGCGCTGAAGGGCCTGACCCAGATCAACATGTTCTTCGAGAATTCGACGCGCACCCAGGCCTCGTTCGAACTGGCCGGCAAGCGGCTGGGCGCCGATGTGATGAACATGGCGATGCAGAGTTCGAGCGTGAAGAAGGGCGAGACGCTGATCGACACGGCGCTGACCCTGAACGCCATGCACCCCGACCTGCTGGTGGTGCGCCACCCCTCCTCGGGCGCGGTGGACCTGCTGGCGCAGAAGGTCAATTGCGCGGTGCTGAACGCGGGCGACGGCAAGCACGAGCATCCGACGCAGGCGCTGCTCGACGCGCTGACCATCCGGCGCAAGAAGGGTCGGCTGCACCGGCTGAGCGTGGCGATCTGCGGCGATATCGCCCATAGCCGGGTGGCGCGCTCGAACCTGATCCTGCTGGGCAAGATGGAGAACCGGGTGCGCCTGATCGGCCCGCCGACGCTGATGCCGGCGGGCGTGTCGGAATTCGGCTGCGAGGTCTTCGACGACATGCGCGAGGGGCTGGAAGGCGCCGATGTGGTGATGATGCTGCGGCTGCAGAAAGAACGGATGGACGGCGGCTTTATCCCCTCCGAGCGGGAATATTACCACCGCTACGGCCTCGACGCCGAGAAACTGGCCTTTGCCAAGCCCGACGCCATCGTCATGCACCCGGGGCCGATGAACCGGGGGGTGGAGATCGACGGCACGATCGCCGACGACATCAACCGCTCGGTGATTCAGGAGCAGGTGGAGATGGGCGTGGCGGTGCGGATGGCGGCGATGGACCTGCTGGCGCGCAACCTGCGCGCGGCGCGCGCGGCCTGAAGTCCGGCGAGAGGCTTCGCCCTCGTTCCCCGCTGCCGCGGGCAACCAGCGGCGCGGGGCTCGTCCACCGGACGATCCCCTGATCGCGCCTCCCCCTCCTGGCCCGCGTCCTGATCCCGCCCGTCGCTTGTGTTGCGGGCGTTCGGGCCTGGGCCCTCACCCTCGCGGCTATTCGGAGCGCAAAGAAGACGGCTCAACGCGCTCTTCACCTTCATCTTTGTTCTGGAAATATCCTCGGGGGTTTCCAAAGGGGTCCCGAGGGTCCCCTTTGGCGGGGGGCGCGGGGGGCTGGCCCCCCGCTTCCGCCCGACCTCGCCACCCGCCCCCGGTCCCGGAAGAGCCCCCCCATTCGGGGGGGTTGTCGCACGCCCGGGGGCGCGGCATCGTGCGGGGATCGATGATTACCCGATGGGTCAAAGGATTGCGTGGATGCGGGCGGCCCCCTTCTTGGACGATTTCCTGATCCCCGGCGAGGTTCTGCTCTGGCACGGTCGGCCGCGGCAGGGGTTCCTGTGGCGCGTTGCCGGGCAGGCGCTGTGGGCGACGGGGGCGGCGTTGTGTCTCGCCCTCGGGCTCTGGCTGCTCGATCTGCCCGGGCTGATGGCTGGATCGTCCCGCGGCGGCCTGCCGCTGGCGGGCGGCGCGCTGCTGCTGCTGGGATCCGTCCTGATCCTCGGCCGGCTGGTCGCCGACCGGCGCCGACGCGCCCGGACCTACTACGCCCTGACCGACCGGGCGGCGCTGATCCTCGAGGATCGCGCTGGTGGCTGGCACCTCTCGCGTTGTACCAAAGGCCAGATGCGCCGGATGCAGCTGGTCAAGGGCGATCCCGGAACGCTCTGGTTCGGCCAGATCCATGCCGCCGATCCCCGGGGCGCTGTCATCGCCGGGCGCAGCCCTCGCCTCGGGTTTCGCCATATCGACGACGCGCGCCGGGTCTGGGACCTGATGGCGCCCCACCGCAAGGAGATCGCGGGATGAGCATACCCCAGGGTTGGGAAGGCATTCTGGAAGAAGGCGAGACGATCCTCTGGCAGGGACGGCCGGTCACCGGCGTCCGGCTGCGGGATTTCCTGGGGCTTCCCCTGGTCTTCGGCCTGTTCTTCACCGGCTTTTCCCTGGTCTGGATCGCCATGGCCCGGCTGATGACCCAGGGCGAGGATTTCTCGGTCTTCCCGCTCTTCGGCCTGCCCTTCCTGCTGGTCGGGCTCTATGTCGCCTTCGGCCTGCCGTTCGGGAAGGATTACCTTCGCAAGCGCAGCTGGTACACGCTGAGCGACCGCAAGGCCTATGTCGCGACGGAACTCTTCGGCAAGCGGCGGCTCAAGGCCGTCCCCTATGCCGAGATGAACATCCTCGAACTCGAGGACGGCACGCCCGGCAGCGTGACCTTCAAGCGCGAGATCACCGTCAGCCAGTACACCCGGCGCAACCGCAGTGGCGGGCGGAGCCGGCGCAGCCAGACCACGACCACCAACATCGGCTTCGAGCGGATCGAGGATGCGCGCACCGTCTACCGGATGATCGCGGCGCGGCGGGACCCTGTCCGGGCGCAGGCGGCACAGGGCTGAACGGCCCGCGCCGACCGGCCACCGGAAACTCCGCGCCGAAGGGGTTGTTGCGGCCGGGGGGGCGCCCTACATCGGGGCGATGAGCGCGCCCCTGTCCTTGCCTGCCCGGCTTTTCCGCCGCCCCAAAAGGGTGAACATCGTCCGTCTACAGGGCATGATCGCCGCCGGCGGCCGCGGGCGCCTGTCGGACGAGGCGGTGGCGCCGCTGCTGGAACGCGCCTTCCGCGCCGGCAAGCCGCTGGCGGTGGGTCTGCTGATCAACTCACCCGGCGGCTCGCCGGTGCAATCGGCGCTGATCGGCGCCCGCATCCGGCGGCTGGCGGAAGAGACGGAGACCCCGGTCCATGCCTTTGTCGAGGATGCCGCGGCCTCGGGCGGCTATTGGATCGCCTCGGCCGCCGACACGATCCATTGCGACGCGGCCTCGATCCTGGGCTCGATCGGCGTGATTTCCTCGGGCTTCGGCCTGCAGGAGGCGATCGGCAAGCTGGGGATCGAGCGGCGGGTGCACACGGCCGGACGCTCGAAAAGCCAGCTCGATCCGTTCCGGCCGGAAAACCCCGAGGATGTGGCGCGGCTCGATGCGCTTCTGGAAGAGCTGCACGGGGTCTTCACCGAGCAGGTGCGCAGCAGGCGCGGCAACAGGCTCAGCACCGAAACGGACCTCTTCGACGGCCGCTACTGGCTGGGGCGCGAGGCGGTGCGGCTGGGCCTTGCCGACGGGATCGGCCACGCCGTGCCCGTGCTGAAAGAGCGCTACGGCGACAAGATCCGGTTCCGCGTCTTCGGCCCCCGCCGCAGGCTGCTGTCGCGCTTCGGCCTCAGCCTGGCGCAGGACGCGCTGGCCGGGGTCGAGGAAGCCGCGCTCTGGTCGCGGCTGGGCCTCTGATGCTGCTGCGCGTCGTCATCCTTTTCCTGATCTTCATCGTCGTCATGGCGATGATCCAGAAGGCCCTGCGCCCGGGCCGCCGCATCGGCGGCGCCGGCCCCATGGCCACGCTGGACAGATTGCGCTGCCCGACCTGCAAGCGCGTGAACCTCTCCCAGGAACCGGCGCCCTGCGCGCGCCCCGATTGCCGGTACAAGACATGATGATCGATCTTCTGATGGTGGCCGGCGGCCTTGTGCTGCTGGTGCTGGCTGGCGATGCGCTGGTCAAGGGCGCGGTGAACCTGAGCCTCAGGCTGGGGGTGCCGGCGCTGATCGTCGGCCTGACGGTGGTAGCCTTCGGCACCTCGGCGCCGGAACTGCTGGTCTCGGTCGAGGCGGTGATCAACGATGCCCCGGCGCTGGCCCTGGGCAATGTCATCGGCTCGAACATCGCCAATATCCTTCTGGTGCTGGGCATTCCCGCGCTGATCTCGGTGGTGCCGGTCTCACGCGAATTGACGCATGATTTCCTGGTCATGATGGGGGCCTCGGTCCTGTTCATCGCGCTGGCCTGGGTCGGTCCCTTCGGCTGGATGCACGGGCTGGCGCTGCTGGCGGGGCTGGGGGCGATGCTGTGGAACAGCTACAGCCGTGCCCAGGCCCACCGGGCCAGCACCGAGCTGGATCTGGAGGGCGCCGATGCCAGCATCTCGGGCCTGAAGATCGCGCTTTATCTGGTGGGCGGTCTGATCGGCCTGCCGGTCGGCGCGAACCTGCTGGTCAACGGCGCCACCTCCATCGCCACGGCGCTGGGGGTCAGCGAGGCGGTGATCGGCCTGACGCTGGTCGCTGTCGGCACGTCGCTGCCTGAACTCGCCACCACCATCGCCGCCGCGATCCGCAAGGAGGCGGGCGTGGCCATGGGCAATGTCATCGGCTCCAACATCTTCAACCTGCTGGGGATCATCGGCATCGCCTCGCTGGTCGGGCCGATCCCGGTCCCCGAACAGATGCTGCGCGTCGACCTCTGGGTCATGCTGGCCGTCTCGGCGCTGCTGGGCATCTTCGTGCTGACCGGCCGCAGCATCGGCAAGCTTGCGGGCGTCGGATTGATCGCGCTCTATGGCGGCTATCTGGTTTCCCTTTTCTGAGGCGGACATGGCGGGCAAGGCACTTATCACCGGCGCGGGGCATCGGCTGGGCGCGGCCATGGCACGGGAACTGGCCGGGCGCGGCTGGGACGTGGCGCTGCATTACGCCAGTTCGCGCGAGGGGGCCGAGACGGTGGCGGCCGAATGCCGGGTGCTGGGCGCCACGGCCGTGACCCTGCAAGCGGATCTGCTGGACGAGGGCGCGACGCAAGCCCTGCTGCCCGCCGCCGCCGAGGCTCTGGGCGGGCCGCTGACCCTGCTGATCAACAACGCCTCGATCTTCGAATACGACACGCTCGGCACCGCCACCCGGCGCGGCTGGGACCGGCATATGGAATCGAACCTGCGCGCGCCCTTCGTCCTGACCCAGGCCTTCGCCGTCCAGGCACCCGAAGCGGCGACGGATGCGCGGGGCGAGCCGGTGGCGACCGGTCTTGTGATCAACATGATCGACCAGCGGGTGTTGAAACCGACGCCCGAATTCATGACCTATACACTGGCCAAGATGGGCCTATGGGCGCTGACCCGGACCTCGGCCCAGGCCCTCGCCCCCGCCATCCGCGTCAATGCCATCGGCCCGGGCCCCACCCTGAAAGGCGCTCGCCAAACCGAGGCGCATTTCACGCGCCAGCGCGCCAATACCGTACTGGGCCGGGGCTCGGACCCCGAGGATATCACCGCCGCGCTGGCCTATCTTCTGGACGCCAAGGCCGTCACCGGGCAGCTGATCTGCGTCGACGGCGGCCAGCATCTGGGCTGGCGGACGCCCGACATCATCGGGGTGGAATAACCCCCCGCGGGCAGACCCCGCGTCACCTTGTCCACCGCAAATCTTACTGTCACATTCTCGTTAAGAAATCCCTAGAGATTTCAGGACCTTGCATCCGCTTCATATTTTTATCAAGCCATTTCAATGCCTTGAGAAATCGCCTATAAATTAGGCAGTTCACGGAATCGGGCCGGAAACAAGGATTTTTCACCGATCACGGCCTGGCCTCCACAGGCTTATCCACAGATTCCGTGGAAACCTTTGCCCTTGAACTCAGGGGCGCTAGAGTGCAACGAGCGAGCAGAATCACCAGACCGACCCATGACCGAGACCCCTGAACTGACCGGTCACGCGCTGATCGCCAGCTATGTCCGCACCCTCGACGGCTCGCCCGGTGTCTACCGGATGCTGGATGCCGAGGCGCGGGTGCTTTACGTCGGCAAGGCCCGCAATCTGAAGGCGCGGGTGTCGAATTATGCGCGCCCCTCGGGGCATTCGGGCCGCATCGCCCGGATGATCCACGAGACGCGCTCGATGATGTTCCTGACCACGCGCACCGAGACCGAGGCGCTGCTTCTGGAACAGAACCTGATCAAGCAGTTGAAACCCGTCTACAACGTGCTGCTCAGGGACGACAAAAGTTTCCCCAACATCCTGATCGCCAAGGATCATCCCTTTCCGCAGATCCGCAAGCACCGCGGCAAGCGGACCGGGCGGGGCAGCTATTTCGGCCCTTTCGCCAGCGCGGGCGCCGTGAACCGGACGCTGAACCAGTTGCAGAAGGTGTTCCTGCTGCGCTCTTGCGCCGATTCCTCGTTCAACAATCGCACCCGGCCCTGCCTGCTCTACCAGATCAAGCGTTGTTCGGGCCCCTGCGTCGACCTGATCTCGCCCGAGGATTACCAGACGCTCGTTTCGGATGCCGAGCGGTTCCTCTCGGGCAAGACCTCGCATATCCAGGCCGACCTGGCACAGCAGATGCAGGAGGCCTCCGAGGCCATGGAATTCGAACGCGCGGCCGCGCTGCGCGACCGGATCCGCGCGCTGACCGCCGTGCAGCAGGGCCAAGGGATCAACCCCCGGGGCGTCGAGGAAGCGGATGTCATCGCGCTGCATCTGGAGAAGGGGCAGGCCTGCGTGCAGGTCTTCTTCATCCGTGCGAACCAGTCCTGGGGCAACAAGGATTTCTATCCCCGCACCGGCTCGGGTGCCGAGGAGGGCGAGATCCTGGAAGCCTTCCTCGCGCAATTCTACGACGACAAGCCGCCGCCCCGGCAGATCCTGCTGTCTCATCCCATCGACAACGAGGATCTGATCCACGAACTCCTCAGCGCCCGCGCCGGCCGCAATGTCGAATTGCGCGTGCCGCAGCGGGGCGAGAAGGCCGAACTGGTTGAAAACGCGGCCCGCAACGCCCGGGAATCGCTGGGCCGCAAGATGTCGGAAAGCGCCGCGCAATCGCGGCTGCTGGAGGGGCTGGCCGAGGCTTTCGATCTGGACGAAGCCCCGAAACGCATCGAGATCTACGACAACTCGCATATTCAGGGCGCCCATGCCGTCGGCGCCATGGTGGTCGCGGGGCCCGAGGGCTGGCTCAAGAACCAGTACCGCAAGTTCACCATCAAGACCGCGCCGGGCGACGATTTCGGCATGATGAAAGAGGTGCTGACCCGGCGGTTCGAGCGCCTGCTGAAGGAAGATCCCGGCCGCGTGACCGAGGCCTGGCCGGACCTGCTGCTGATCGACGGCGGCGCCGGACAGATCAGTGCCGTGGCCGAGGTTCTGGCGGAACTGGGCGTCGACGATGTGCCCTTTGTCGGCGTTGCCAAGGGCGTCGACCGCGATCTGGGGCGCGAGGAATTCCACCGCCCCGGCGCCCGGCCCTTCGCGCTGCGCCATAACGACCCGGTGCTCTATTTCATCCAGCGCCTGCGGGACGAGGCCCACCGTTTCGCCATCGGCACCCACCGCGCGGCGCGCGCCAAGGCCACGACCAGCACGCCGCTGGACGAGGTTCCGGGCATCGGCGCTGCCCGCAAACGCGCGCTCTTGCAGCATTTCGGCTCGGCCAAGGCGGTGACGCGGGCGGGGCTGGCCGATCTGATGGCGGTGCCCGGGATCAGCCAGGCCATGGCCGAAACTGTCTACAATTTCTTCCATACCGGCAGTTGATACGGCGCTGCGGGTAACCTTGCGGAAAGACTCCGGCGACATTCTGGCGGCTCACCCAGCCCCGGATTCGCGATCATGATGCAGGCCACGCCGACCCCCAGCCACGCCGGTGCCCCGAAGGATACCGGACAGGAAGTCCCGTTCGAAATGGGCGAACTGGTCTATTCCCGGACCGATGAACGCGGCGTGATCCTCGCCGCGAACGATGTGTTCGAGCGTTTGGGCGGTTTTGCCTACAGCGAAATGATCGGTGCCCCACACAAGATCGTCCGCCATCCCGACATGCCGAAGGCCTTCTTCCACATCTTCTGGCAATATCTGAAGGCGGGCGAGCCGGCGGTGGGCTATGTCAAGAACCGCTCGAAGGACGGGCGCCATTACTGGGTCCTGGCCGCCGCCATCCCCTATGACGGCGGTTATTTCTCGGTGCGGATGCGGCCGTCCTCGGCCATTTTCCACACGATTCGCGCCGAATACGCCCGCCTGCGCCGCCGGGAGGAGACGGAGAAGCTTTCGGCCGAGGCCTCGGCCGAGATCCTGCTCTCCCGGCTGAAGGAGCTGGGCTATCATTCCTATCCCGAATTCATGAGCCAGGCGCTGCACCAGGAATCGCTGGCGCGCGACGCGGCGCTGGGCAAGCCGCCGGACAAGGTGGCGACGCATCTGTCGGGCCTGGTGACGGCCCTGAACGACGCGCTGAAGGAACAAACACGGCTGGTAAGCCTCTTCGACAGTCTGAAGCTGCTGCCGGTCAACATGCGCCTGATCGCCGCCCGTCTGGAACCGCAGGGCGGTCCGATCAGCCAGATCTCGATGAACTACAAGACCTCTTTCGACAATATCTCGGAAAAGCTGTCGAAATTCGTCACTGGCGAAGGGAATATCTGCGGCCAGATGGACATCGCCGTGCGCCGCAGCCTGATCCTGAGCAATTGCGCCCGGCTGCACCTGGAAATGGCCCGCCATATCCGCAAGCCCGACCGCACCCCGCCCGAGGTCGAGCGGCGCGAGGAATACCAGATCGTCGAGACTCTCGGCCAGAGCAGCCATGCAAGGGTGCAGATCTCGCTGAACGAGGCACTGCGGCTGGCGGCGGCGCTGATCGCCTCGGCCTTCGAGATCCGGCGCCTCGTGCTGGGGCTGGACACGATCCGCATCCTGGGCCGGGTCGAAAGCCGCCGCGACCATGTGTCCGAAGTGGCCTGTTCGGCGACGCTGGACCAGATCGACGCTGTCCAGGCCGAGATTTCCGAAAGCCTGCAGAGCCTGTCGAATCTGGCGGTGGCCATCCAGACGGGCCTGTCGCTGATCAATGTCTCCCGCCGCCCCGAGGGCGAAACGACCGCGCAACCCGGCCCCCCGACAGCCGGCGCCCCCCGTGCCGCCCGCGCGGCATCCCCGCCCCCGCAAGCCGCCCCGCCAACCCGCCGGGTCGCCGCGGAATAGCCGGCCGACGGGCGCCGGCCCGACCGGGACCGGGGTCCCGGCGCGCGGCGCGCCGGATGGCCACCCGTGCCCGGAAGCGATGAGGGCGGCGCCAGCGCAGTGCGGGGCTGCCTGCCCCGTCCGGTCGGCGGCGGGGCGCACCGGGTCTTGCCCCTGCGCGCCGTCATGGCCCTCCAGCGGGACCTTGGTCCGGCTATGCTCGGCGCGGGGCCAAGGACGGTCCGCCGACTGACGGGAACCGGAACGGGGCGCTGCCGCGCGACACCCGCCCCGCCCGGAACGGCGATGAGACCGGCGAAGACCCAGCCCCAGCGCGGCGGCCGTCCCGCGCACCCCACGCCGCGCCATGCCCCCGGCCGCTCCCCTTCCCGGCCTTAGGCCTCACCCTGCGTCGCGCCGCCCAGTGCGAGGCTCGCCGGAACTGGCCTCTTTTCCCCGCGCGGCGCTTGGGCTACGAACAGGCCATGCGCTGGACCATACCCAACACGCTGACCTTCCTGCGTCTGATCGCCGCCCCCGGGGTCGCGATCATGTTCCTCTATTTCGCCCGCCCCTGGGCGGACTGGTTCGCGCTGGTCCTGTTCCTCGTGGCCGCGATCACCGATTATTTCGACGGCTATCTGGCGCGGCTGTGGCGGCAGGAAAGCCGCATGGGTGCCATGCTGGACCCGATCGCCGACAAGGCAATGGTGGTCATCGCGCTGCTGGTACTGACCGGCTATTCCGGCATGGACCCCTATCTGATCCTGCCCGCCACGGTGATCCTGTTCCGCGAGGTCTTCGTCTCGGGGCTTCGCGAATATCTGGGCAATACCTCGCGCCTGCTGGCCGTCACCAAGCTGGCGAAATGGAAGACCACGGCGCAGATGGTGGCGATCTCGACGCTCTTTGCCGCGCTCGGACTCGAATATGTCCGCGAACAGGCGCTGGCCCGCAACCGCCAGATCATCACCCAGATGAGCGATGCCGGAATCGATTCCGACCTCAATGTGCTCTCGATCGCCAATCTGGGCGGCGAGGCCGTCTGGAACATCGGCCTGGTGCTGATCTGGATCGCCGCGGCGCTGACCGCGATCACCGGCTGGGACTATCTGCGCAAGGCCCTGCCCTTCCTCAAGGACAGTGGCGAATGAGCGTGACCATCCTCTATTTTGCCTGGCTGCGCGAACGCATCGGCCTGCCGCGCGAGACGGTCGAGACCCGGGCCGCCACCGTGGCCGGCCTGGTCGAGGAACTGCGCGCCCGGGAGGAGCGCTATGCGCTGGCCTTCGCCGACCTCAAGGCGGTGCGGGTGGCGCTGGATCAGGAATTGTCGGATTTCGACGCGCCCCTGGCCGGCGTGCGCGAGATCGCCTTCTTCCCGCCGATGACCGGGGGCTGAGCCATGACGGTCCGGGTCCAGGCCGAACCCTTCGACTATGGCGCGGAATGCAACGCCTTCGCGGCCGCTTGCGGCGGGGCCGGGGCGGTGGTGACCTTCTGCGGGCTGGTGCGCGACGAGGACGGGCGCCTGAGCGGCATGGAGATCGAGCATTACCCAGGCATGACCGAGCGCGCGCTGGCCGGGATCGAGGCCGAGGCCCGGGCCCGCTGGTCGCTGACCGAGGCGCTGATCCTGCACCGCCACGGGCCGATGGCGCCGGGCGAGGCGATCATGATGGTCGCCACGGCCTCGCGCCACCGGGGCGACGCCTTCGCCGCCGCGGAATTCCTGATGGATTACCTGAAATCCCGCGCGCCCTTCTGGAAAAAGGAATTCGGCACCGACGGCGAGGCTTGGGTAGCGGCCCGGGACGAGGACGAGGACCAGCTCAAACGCTGGTGAGTAACCACTCACACACCGTCGCCCTGCCCTATTTGTTGCTCTGCGCGTTGGCGGGGGCGGCGCCGAACACCACCGGTAGCGAAAATTCGGCCGTCTGGCCGCTGGCCCGGTCCACGACATGCGTTCGCAGCGTGAAGGGCCCCTCGGCACCAGTCACCCGATAGGTCAGATGGAAGAAGCCATCGACGGGTTGGCTGAAACTGTCCAGCTGTACCTCGCCCATCGGGATCATGGCGTCGGTCATCTGCCGCCCCTCGGGGCTGTCGAGCGTGAAGGACACATCGAACAGCAGCCGGTTGGCGCCATTGGCGAGCGGCGTCATCGAGAAGCCGTAGACCTCGACATAGGCATAGACGGGCTCGCCCAGAGCATAGACATTGGTCGGGCGCGGCTCGAACATGCCATAGCCCTCGGCCGGCAGCAGGGTCAGGCGCGGATTGGTCACGCCGAAACCCGCTTCGCCCGTGACATGACGCAGGAAAAGGCGGGCGGCGGCGACGGCCTCGGGCCCGCGGCCGGTGGCTAGAAGCTGCTCGATGGCGGCGGCGGCCTCGGTCAGGTCCTGGGCGGGGGCGATCCCCGGCAGGGCCATCACCGCCGCGAGCGCAAGCGCCGGAAGGGTCCGAAGCCGGACCCGGGACCGGGATCGGTTGCTCATCGTGAAGTCCTGTGCGGCGTGAACATGGGCCCTACTCTGCCCGGGGCCGCGACACCGGGCAAGTCCCGCTCTCGCCCTTTTGTAGCGACCGAATGGCGGCAGCACCGGCGTTGCCCTGAAGCCCCGGTCAGTTGCCGCGCGCCTCGAGCTGGTGGCGCAGCATGTCCGATTCATGGCGCGCGTTGCGCAGCCCTTCCATCGCCGCGCGCAGCTCGGCCTGAAGCTGTGCCATCTCGCGGCCGACTTCCTCGTCGCGCTGGTGGATATAGGCGATGGCCTGGTCGCGCGTCTCCTCGGCCTCGTGCAGCGATTGCGCCATGCGCTCCAGCTCGCCCAGATCGGCCTGGGTGACGCGGGTGAAGCGGTGGATCAGCCAGTTCACGAACCATCCCAGCGCGAAAGCCGCGGTCAGAACGATCACGGTCACGATGACGAATTCGGTTCGGTTCATGAGGGGCGTCTCCGGGCGGCAGGCTATTGGGATTCGGTCGGGGTCTCGTCGCTCGCCTCTTCGTCGCCCGAGCCGATGGTCGGCGCATCGGCGCCCTGGCTTCCGGGGCGCGGACGCGGGCGGATCGTGTCGGCGTCCGGGGAATGTATATCGAAGGTGAGCTGGGCTTCCAGTGCCGGATCGATCGGTTCGGGCGGTGCCTCGGGACGGATCAGGCGGAATTCGATGCGGCGGTTGGCCTCGCGCCCGGCCTCGGTGCCGTTGTCGGCGATGGGATCGGCCGCGCCATAGCCCTGCGCCACCAGCGAGGCGACCAGCACGCGCCGGGCAAGAAGCGCGTTGATCACCGCCTCGGCCCGGGCCTGGCTGAGGTTGAGGTTGGTCTCCTCACGCCCCTGGCTGTCGGTATAACCCGCCACCTCGAAGGGCAGCTCGCCGCATTCGCGCAGCACATCGGCGATGCGGTCGATGACCGGGGCCGAGGCGCTGTTGATCTCGGTCGCGCCGGGGTCGAAGGTGATCTTGGTTTCGCGCTGGATGTCGTGGATCCGGGCCTCGCAATTGTCGGGCGTGGGCGCATTGGCCACCGGGTCCAGCGCTTCGTCGTAGCGGACCTGCACGTCGATCCGCGCCTCGCTGCCCAGCCCCTGCAGCAGCGCCTGGGTGACCTGGCTGCGCGCATCGGGGTTGCCCGAGACGCCGCTGATCCGCACGCGGTCGGCGCGGACCAGTGCCTCGCCATGGTGCAATTCGGCCAGGGCCTCGATCACCGTGAGCACCCGCACCGCCCAACCCGCGGGCAGTTCGGGATCGAGCCGCGCGCCGATCTCCACCGCGTCGCGGCCGAACCGGGCGTTGGCAAAGGCGCTGACGGCAGCGCGGATCCTCTCGTCGGGCAGACGCCCGGCCAGCGACAGTTGCCCCTCTTCGGTCAGGCGCAACTGCACCTCGGGCGCGGCATCCGCGTCGGGCTCGACCTCGGGCGGCGGGTCGAGGTGGCGGGCCGAGAGGCTGAAAGCCTCGGGCAGCGCGGTTTCCAGCGTGCCGACCGCGCGGTCGAAATCGCTGCCGGAGACGGTATGCGGGATGGCCAGGATCACCGTCCCGTCGGAAATGGTCAGGTTCCCCTCGCCCAGCGAGGACAGCGCGGCGATGGCCAGCGCAGCGCTTTCCCCCCAGCGCGGGCTGGGCGCGCCCAGCGCCAGCGGACAGACCAGCCGCCGGGTGAAACCTTCGCGGGCCAGCGCAGTGGCGATGGTCTGCTGCGCCTCCTCCGTATCGGCGTTGCAGGCGCCGACATGCAGCACGCCCCCCTCGGCATCGACGCGCAGCAGGAAAGGCGCGGCGACCGGGCGCGGCGCGATCAGGTCGAGCGTCAGGACCTGGCCCCGGGGTGCCATGCCGCGCAGCTCCTCTTCCAGGCTGCGGCGTTGCTCGGGCCCGTCGACCAGCGCCTCGACCTCGATGCGCCCGGCAGTGACGGAAATGCGCCCGACCTCGAACTTCTCCAGCGCGGCGACGGCGAAATCGGTGGCCGCGACCCAGCCACCCGGCACGGCGTAATCCGAGGTCTGCAGCAGATCCTCGATCGTCAGCTCCGGCAGCGCATCGCGCAGGCGCTCGGCGATGGGCGCGCGACCGGGCCGCGCCGGTACCAGGCCGATGACCGACAGATCGTCGCGGTTGCGCATCATCTCGACCCGGAACACCGGGGCGACGGTGGCGTTGCGCTGGGTCACGGCGATGGTTTCCGAGATCCGTGTGGCATCCACCACCCCGCCCGCGACCTGCAAGGCGTTGATCCGCGCGCTTTCATCGGGCGCGGTGCCCGCCAGCGTCACGTCGAGCCCGTCCAGCGTCACCTGCACCCAGCCGATATGCGCCTGGGCAAAGGCCTGCTGCAGCGCTTCGGCGGTCCGCCGTTCCAGCAGGGCGACCAGCAAGAGCGCCGTCCCCAGGGCCAGCACCGCCGCCGCCACGAAGGCCGCGATCGAAACGAGCAGGGTTTTTCGTGACATGGAGCATCCGTATCGGCAGCCCGGCCGGGCCTGTCAGGCCTGACCTAGCCGCATCGGGGGGGCGATGCAATCACACCAGCAGGGCAGCGGCAAGAATCAGCACAACGATCAGCCCGGCATCCCGGTTCGAGCGGAAAAGCCCCAGCAACACACCGGAATCATGGATATTCAGCCGGCGCAACTGCCAGTTGAGATGCGCGCCGAAGGCCCAGGCCCCGGCCAGCGTCAGCGACAGCAACAGTGGCTGGGCCAGGGGGGCAAGCGCGTAGATGATCGCCAGCGACATCAGGACGACCGAGGCGACCAGGAACCCCCTGAGCCAGTTCTCGGTATTCTCGCCGAAAAGCCGGGCGGTGGATTTGACGCCGATCAACGCATCATCCTCGCGGTCCTGATGGGCATAGATCGTGTCATAGAACAGCGTCCAGGCGATGCCCGCGACATAGAGCACCACGGCAGGCCAGTCGAGGTGCCCGGCCTGCGCCGTCCAGCCCAGCAGCGCACCCCAGTTGAAGGCCAGCCCCAGAAACGCCTGCGGCCACCAGGTGAAGCGTTTGGCGAAGGGATAGATCGCGACCGGCAGCAGCGCCAGCACGCCGAGGAAGATCGCGGCGCCGTTGAAGGTCAGCAGCAGCAGGAACGAGGCCACCATCTGGATCGCCATCCAGATCAGCGCCTCGCGCACCGTCACCGCGCCCGAGGCCAGCGGCCGGTTGCGCGTGCGCTCGACCTTGTCGTCGATGTCGCGGTCGGTGATGTCGTTCCAGGTGCAGCCCGCGCCCCGCATCAGGAACGCGCCCAGCGCCATGGCGATCATCAGCCAGAGCGTGCCCAGACCCCGTGTCTCGGGATAGGCCAGCGCCGCCAGCAGCACGCCCCACCAGCAGGGCAGCAGCAGAAGCCAGGTGCCGATCGGCCGGTCGGCCCGGCTGAGCCTGAGATAGGGTTTCAGATCGTCGGGCGCCTTGGTGTCGACCCAGTTGTCCGCAACCCGGTCCTGGATCGCGCGATCCTCGGCAGATCCCTCCTGCCGCTCGGGCGCGCCGCCCTCTGGTGTTTGCCCTGACCCGGTCATACACTCCCGTCCATGCCTAGCGACTTGTCCCGGAACGATCCCCGCCCCAGGGTGCGCCTCTATGTAGAGCAAGCGCCGGGCCAAGGGCAACACATCGCGATGACGCAGGAGCAGGCCCATTACCTGGGCAATGTCATGCGCCTGTCCGAGGGGGCCGAGGTTGCCGTTTTCGACGGCAGATCGGGCGAATGGCGGGCCCGGATCGCCGCGATCTCCCGGCGCGGCGGCACGCTGACCTGCGAAGCGATGGTCGCGCCACAGCTCGATCCGCCCGACCTGTGGCTGCTGTTCGCGCCGATCAAGAAGGCGCGGACCGATTTCATCGTCGAAAAGGCGGTCGAAATGGGGGCGGCCCGCATCCTGCCGGTGCAGACCGAGTTCACCAATGCCGAGCGCATCCGCCGCGACCGCCTGCAGGCCCATGCCATCGAGGCGGCCGAGCAATCGGGCGGCACCTTCGTGCCCGAGGTGGCGGAGCTTCAGCGCCTCGACCGGCTGCTGGCCGACTGGCCTGCGGGGCGCAGCCTCTGGTGGGCCGACGAAAGCCTGGCCGGGGCCGAGCTTGCCGACCCCGCCCCCGCCCCCGCCGCCATCCTGATCGGCCCCGAAGGCGGTTTTTCCCCTGCCGAACGTGCGCGGCTCAAGGCGCTGCCGCAGATCCGCCGCCTCTCGCTCGGCCCGCGGATCCTGCGCGCCGATACCGCGGCGGTGGCAGCGCTGACCCTCTGGCAGGCCCGCCATGGCGACTGGCCGCGCCAGAGCTGACCCTTCATTCTGCCCGAAATACGCCTGCGACACCGCCACAAGCGCCGCCGTCGCCGGATTGCGACGGGCCGCGCGCGGGGCGGGCGGGCGGGAGCGCGCGGCCCGCCGCGGCCCGGCCTTTCCACGGGCCCCTCCCTTTACACAGCCGCCGAAACCCGCCATCCCTCGCTGACCCCCTCCGAGGCCCGCCCGATGACCGACATGAACCCGGCCCGCGACGCCGACCTGCCCGAGGTCGAGGCCTTCCTCGCGGATCATGCCCCGACCTCGATGCTGCTGCGCGCCAATCTCAGGCGCTACGGACTGGGCGACAGGCGCAGCCCGCGCGCCGTCTCGCTGGTGCTGCTGCGCGACAACGGGCGCATCACCGGCCTTCTCGGCATGACCAACGCGGGCTTCGCCATGCTGCAGGCGCCCGCGGCCGGGGGCGACGAATGGCGGGACCTCGCGCGCTGGCTGGGCGGACGGCGGCTTGCGGGGCTGACCGGCGAAAGCGGCCAGGCCGCGGCGCTGATCGCCGCCCTGGGCCTGCCCGAATCCGCCTTCCTCCACCGCGCGACCGAGCCGCTCTACCATCTCGACCTCGCCGCGCTCGACCTCTCGACGCTGGCCCCCGGCACGATCCGTCGCCCGCGCGAGCGGGACCGCGACCTGCTGACCGCCTGGTATACGGGTTTCGAGGCCAGCGCGCTGAACACGCCCCCTGCCCTGGCCGCCGACCGTGGGGCCGACCGGGCGGATCTGGCCATCGACGGCGATCACGTGCGCCTGTTCGAGCGGGACGAAACCCCGCTCGCCATGACCGCCTTCAACGCCGAATTGCCCGGGATCGTGCAGGTCGGCGGCGTCTATACCCCGCCCGAGGGCCGCAACCGCCGCGCCGCCCGCAGCGCCGTCGGCCTGCATCTGGCCGAGGCGCGGCGCTATGGCGTGCGGCAGGCGGTGCTGGCCGCCGCCTCGCCCGCGGCCTGCCGCAGCTACGAGGCCCTGGGCTTCCGCCCCGTCGGCCAGATGACCCTGGCGCTGCTGCACGCCCCGGCGGGGGCCGCGCCATGACCCGCTTCATCCGCCCCGCCGCCCGCGCCGCGCTCCGTCGATGGGCCGAAACCGGCGCGGCGCTGGCGCTGGTGCTGGCCGGACTCTGGTGGGGCTTTTCCGGCCCGGGCCCGGTGCATTGGCTGGGCTGGGCGCTGGCGCTGCTGGGCGTCGGGCTGACCATCGGTGCGGTGCAGCGCGCGCTTTTCGCCGCGGGTGGCCTCGGCTCGGGGCTGATCGAGGTCGTCGAGGGCGAGGTGCGCTATTTCGGCCCGCGCGGCGGCGGGGTGCTGGCGCTCGACCTCATGGTCGCGCTCTCGCTCAGCGCCGATGCCGCCTATTGGCTGGTCGAGGGCAAGGACGGCACGGTGCTGGTCATCCCCCGCGCGGCCTCGGGTCACGAGGCGCTGTTCGATGCCTTTGCCGCGCTGCCGGGCTTCGACATGGCGCGGCTGCTGCGCATGGTGGCGCAGGGTCCGGCGCCCCGGGCGCGGCTGGTGTGGCGACATCCCGATCGGCGCCTCTTGACTTGAGCCGTGACGCGAGACAGGTCTGGGGTCCACAGAGACCCAGCCGGAGCGCCTTTTCCCATGTCCATCCCCCAGTCCGGCGGCGGGCCGATCGAGCATCGCGACCAATTGGCCGAATACCTCGCCTCGGGCTGCAAGCCCGAAAGCGACTGGCGCATCGGCACCGAGCACGAGAAATTCGGCTATTGCAAGGACAGCCTGCAACCCCTGCCCTATGACGGCGAGCGGTCGATCCGCATGGTGCTGGAGGGGTTACGCGACCGCTACGGCTGGCAGCCGGTTCTGGAAGGCGACAAGCTGATCGGCCTGACGCGGGACGGCGCCAATGTCAGCCTGGAGCCGGGCGGGCAGCTGGAACTCTCGGGCGCGCCGCTCGAATCGATCCACCAGACCTGCGACGAGGTGAACGAACACCTGCGCGAGGTGAAATCCATTGCCGATGCGGTCGGCGTGGGCTTCATCGGCCTCGGCGCCGCGCCGGTCTGGACGCATGAGCAGATGCCGCTGATGCCCAAGGGCCGCTACCGGCTGATGGACGGCTACATGCAGAAAGTGGGCACCCACGGCACGCAGATGATGCGGCGCACCTGCACCGTGCAGGTCAACCTCGACTTCGCGTCCGAGGCCGATATGGTGCAGAAGCTGCGCGTGTCGCTGGCGCTGCAATCGGTCGCCACCGCGCTTTTCGCCAATTCCCCTTTCTTCGAGGGCAAGGAGAACGGCCACAAATCCTGGCGCTCGCGCATCTGGCGCGACCTTGACCCTGCCCGCACCGGCACTCTGCCCTTCGCCTTCGAGGATGGGATGGGCTTCGAGCGTTATGTGGATTACGCGCTCGATGTGCCGATGTATTTCGTCTACCGCGACGGCAAGTATATCAATGCCCTGGGCCAGTCCTTCCGCGATTTCCTCAAGGGCCAGCTGCCAGCCCTGCCGGGCGAGGTGCCGACGCTTTCGGATTGGGCCGATCACCTGACGACCATCTTCCCCGAGGCGCGGCTGAAGAAATACCTGGAGATGCGCGGGGCCGATGGCGGCCAGTGGCGCCGCCTCTGCGCGCTGCCGGCCTTCTGGGTCGGGTTGCTCTACGACCAGTCGTCGCTCGATGCCGCCTGGGACCTGTGCAAGCACTGGGATGCGGAAACCCGTGAGGCGCTGCGCAAGGCCGCCAGCATCGACGGGCTGCAGGCCGAGACGCATGGCGTCAACATGCTGACCCTCGCGCGGGAACTGGTGGGTATCGCCGAGGCCGGGCTCAAGGCACGCGCGCGCCCGGGTGCCGGCGGCCTGATCCCCGACGAGACGCATTTCCTCAATGCGCTGAAGGAAAGCGTCGAGACGGGTATGGTGCCTGCCGACGAGTTGCTGGCCCATTACCGGGGCGACTGGCAGGGCGACCTGAGCCGGATCTACGCCGAATACAGCTATTGAGCCGGGACAAACCCGGCCCAATTGCTGCGCCGGATCCGGTCAATAGCTGAACGGGTTCGGCCCGAATTCGTTGTCGCCCGGGTCGCTTTCGCGGATCATCCAGATGATCAGGACGATGATCCCGACCAGCGGGATCAGCGACAGGAACAGCCACCAGCCCGAGCGGCCGACGTCATGCAGGCGCCGGACGCTGACGGCGAGGCCGGGCAGCAGGATCACCAGCGAAAAGATGCCCGAGATCAGGCCGTTGCCATTGCCGAAGACGGCATAGTCGATGGCCGAGAACACGATCGTCCCCAGAAGGACGAACAGCACCCAATACCAGTATTCCGAGCGCGGGGCCCGGCCCTGGAAGGTGACGAACTTGGAAAAGCAGGTGGAAACGGCGGTGGAAAAATTCATCGTTGGCAATCCCAGCAGCGGCACCCCATCGTGCCGCGCCCGATCCTAGGCCTTGTTCTGGCCAAATCAACGGGAATGCGCGCCCGAAGCGGGGCGCGCATGACGGCCAATCGGACCCTGTGCGGGCTCAGCCGGCCTTGGCGCGGAATTCGCGCATCAGGAAGTCGGGGACATGGTCGCCCATGCCGACAACCGGCGCGTCGTCGCGATTGCGGTCGCGGTCGCGGCGGCCACGGCCATTGCGGTCGGACCGCTCGCCGCGCTGCTCGTCGCGGGCGGGCTTGACGCTGGCCAGTTCCGCCACCGGCGCCGGGGCGGCGGCCACGGGGGCCTCCACGACGGCCTCGGCAACAGCCTCGACCGGCGCGGCGGCCGTCTCACGCGGGGGACGCTCGCCCCGCGGCTTGCGCTCGCCCCGCCGCGGACGTTCGGGCCGGTCGCCGTCGCGCTTGCACTCGGGACGCGCCGAGGATTCGGCGGCGGCTTCGGCGAAACCTTCGGGCGGCACGCCGCGCGGCAGTTTCTTCTGCAGAAGCGCCTCGATGGCGGCGAGGTATTTGTCGTCCGAGGGCGTGGCGATGGTGAAGGCCTTGCCCGAACGCCCTGCCCGGCCGGTGCGGCCGATGCGGTGGACATAATCCTCGGCGTGGCTAGGCACGTCGAAGTTGAAGACATGGCTCACGGCCGGAATATCCAGCCCGCGCGCCGCCACGTCCGAGGCGATCAGCAACCGCACCGTCCCGTCGCGGAACCCGTCGAGCGTGCGCGTGCGCACCGACTGATCCAGATCGCCATGGATCGGCGAGGCGTTGAACCCGTGCTTTTTCAGCGACTTGGCCACGACATCCACGTCGATCTTGCGGTTGCAGAAGATGATCGCGTTGGTGCAGGCGTCGCCCTCGGCCTCGATCAGCGAGCGCAGCATGGCGCGTTTCTCGCCGAAGGCGCGGTCGCGGCGGGTCGGCGTCAGTTCGATCAGCTGCTGTTCGATGGTCTCGGCGGTGGTCGCCTGACGCGCCACCTCGACCCGGGCCGGGTTCGACAGGAACATGTTGGTGATGCGCTCGATCTCGGGCGCCATGGTCGCCGAGAAGAACAGCGTCTGCCGGGTGAAGGGGGTCAGCTGGAAGATGCGCTCGATATCGGGGATGAAGCCCATGTCGAGCATCCGGTCAGCCTCGTCCACGACCATGACTTCCACGCCGGTGAGCAAAAGCTTGCCGCGTTCGAAATGGTCGAGCAGGCGGCCGGGCGTCGCGATCAGCACGTCGACGCCACGGTCGATCAGCTTGTCCTGTTCGGTGAACGAGACGCCGCCGATCAGCAGGGCCTTGGTCAACTTGGTATATTTCGCGTAGACGTCGAAATTCTCGGCCACCTGGGCGGCCAGTTCGCGCGTCGGCGCCAGCACCAGCGAGCGCGGCATCCGGGCCCGGGCGCGGCCCCGCGACAGGCGCGTGATCAGCGGCAGGGTGAACGAGGCAGTCTTGCCGGTGCCCGTCTGGGCGATGCCCAGCACGTCGCGGCCTTCCAGCGCCTCGGGGATCGCCTGCGCCTGGATCGGCGTGGGATTGTCATAGCCGGCTTCGGCAACGGCCTTGAGGACCTTGGGGTCCAGCTTCAGATCGGTAAACTTGGTCATATGCGTCCGTGGTTTGCGGCATCGGGCCGCAAGGAAGGGATGGGACGCCAGATTCCGCGCCCCGGCAGCGGTCGGGCCGCTGGTAAAAGCGGCGGCCAATGGCGCGCCCTACCCCGAATCTGCCTTTGGGTCAATGTCTACAGGCGGATTCATCTTCATACGGGTTCCAGCGGGGCAAGATTCTACCTATGCGGGAGAACGCGGCATGATCGAGGCAGAATCCGGCCCCGCGGTCGTCGTTAACGCGCAATTAACCTTTTTTCCGCCCCACCCGGTCCCCGAACCGGTCTCAATTCGGGTCGAAAAAGAACCATCCGCGAAAGCGCAGAGGTCGGTTCCATGAATGCCCGCGTTTCCCTTGACGATCCCGAGTTCGCCGCCAGCACCGCGGCCGAGGTTCCCTTGATGCTGAATACCCCGATCCAGGCCGCCCTTCCCGCCCCGGCCCAGTTCGCCGCCGTCACCGACCTCATCAAATCCGTCTTCAACGTTCCCGCCGTCTCGGTCGCGCTGCATGGGGCGCCCGCCAATGCCGAGGGCGGCGTCTATCGGTCCTTTCTGGAAATCCCGCTGATCAAGGACGAGGTGGTGATCGGTTCGCTCCGGGTGCTGGACAGCGCCGAGCGGGATTTTTCCGACCGCGATTGCCAGCTTCTCGAGGGGTTCGCCAAGCTGGTCGTCGACCAGGTGGAACTCTGGGGCGAGGCCAGCCGCGACGTGCTGACCGGCGCCATGACCCGCCGCGCCTTTTCCGACACGCTGCGCAAGAGCTTCGCCGCCCGCGCCCGGGCGCATGCCAAGGCCTCGCTGGTGATCTTCGACCTCGACCATTTCAAGCGGATCAACGACACCTGGGGCCATGCCGCGGGCGATGCGGTGCTGAAGGCCGTGGCGCGTTGCGTGCTGCGTGAGCTGCGGGTCGAGGACAGTTTCGGCCGCATCGGCGGCGAGGAATTCGCCGTCCTCGTCGCCAATGCCGATGCCGCCATCGCCTCGGATGTGGCCGAGCGCGTGCGCCGGGCCATCGAGCGCCTGTCGATCCCGGGCTATCCCCAGATCCCGGTCAGCGCCAGCTTCGGCGTGGCCGAGGCGACGGATGCGGTCCTCGATGTCGAGGATTGGACCGACAGGGCCGATGCCCAGCTTTACACGGCCAAGGAAAACGGCCGCAACCGGGTCTGCGTGGCGAACGAGGCGACACCGCGGGCGGCCATGGTGAACTGACCCGCCCCGGGCACCTGGGCCTCTTGAAAAGCCGCGCCCGCCGGGGCGTGTTTTTCTTTGAACCGCAGGCCTGCCCGGCGCGACCCATGGTTGTTCAGTCCATCCCTCCTGCCCAGGAACCCATCATGAGCCCCACCACCGCCAAATCCCTGCTGACCCAGCCGCGCCCCGCGCCCACCACCCCGCGCCGCCCGATCCTGACGCTGTTCGGCAAGCGCTGAATCCTCCTCTTCCCTCCCCTCGTTGACTGGGCCGCCCTCGGGGCGGCCCTTCTTTTTCGCCCGCCCCCCGGTTCGGTCGTCGCCGGCCGCCCCCGATTGAACCCCAACCGCCGGTCCCGCGACACAGACGTATCAACCCCGGAGAGTGCCATGTTCCGCCTCGATACCGCTGCCACGCTGCTCCGCCAGATCGGCGTCCCGCCCCGCGGCGCGCGCCTGCGCCAGATCCCGCTGGCCATCCCGGTCCGCAGCCGCTGACCCCCGGCTGCCGGCCCTGACCGCGCCCCTGCACGCCCCCGCTCTCCGGGGGCGTTTCGCATTTTCCGCCCCGCGCCAGCCAATACCGCAAGGCTCTGCCGAAATCTTTGAACCGGATCCGGGATCGCCACGACCCATTGCCATAGAGATGCTGCTCCCAACCCAAGGATGCCCCGATGACCCGCGCTGCCCTCGCCTTCGCCACCCTGCTCACCCTCTCGCTCAACGGCTCGCTCGCCGCCGCCTCGGTCCCCGTGGCCTGCAACACCCAGGGCGTCTGCGCGATCTCGCTGCGCATGCTGACGCCGCCTCCGGCCCGCCCCGCCGACCTCGCCCAGCGCGCCGCGCTCCTGCTGCCCGCCGCGGGCCAACGCTGACCCTTTCCTCCTGCCGCCCTCCCTCCGCCGCGCTCTGTCCCCGGAGCGCGGTTTTTTCTTGTTTCCGGGGAACTTGCGGCGAGCGGGTGCCGTTGTTCCTGCAACAAGGACGAAACGAACCGACAGGATCGCCGCCATGACCCGTACCGCCCTGGCCCTCGCCGCCCTGCTCACCCTCTCGCTCAACGGCTCCATCGCCGTCGCGGCGGTTGCCGCCTGCACCGGCGGCAGCACCTGCTCCGTGCCGCTGGGCATGCTGACGCCGCCCCCGGCCCGCCCGGCCGACCTCCCGCGCGAGGTGGCGATGCCGCTCCCTGCCGGCGGCTGAGCGCAGGCGCCCAGTGGACAGGCGGGGCGCTTTCGGCTAGTGCGCGCGCATGCTGGACAATCGCCCCACCCTGCCGCCCGAAATCGCCCGCCGCCGGACCTTTGCGATCATCTCGCATCCCGACGCCGGCAAGACCACGCTGACCGAGAAGTTCCTGCTTTTCGGCGGGGCGATCCAGATGGCGGGCCAGGTGCGCGCCAAGGGCGAGGCGCGGCGCACGCGCTCGGACTTCATGCAGATGGAAAAGGACCGGGGCATTTCCGTCTCGGCCTCGGCCATGTCCTTCGATTTCGAGAGTTGGCGTTTCAACCTGGTCGACACGCCCGGCCACTCGGATTTCTCGGAAGATACCTATCGCACGCTGACTGCGGTGGACGCGGCCATCATGGTGATCGACGGCGCCAAGGGCGTGGAGAGCCAGACGCAGAAACTCTTCGAGGTCTGCCGGCTCAGGGACCTGCCGATCCTGACCTTCTGCAACAAGATGGACCGCGAGGCCCGCGACACATTCGAGATCATCGACGAGATCCAGGAAAACCTGGCCATCGACGTGACCCCGGCGTCCTGGCCCATCGGTCAGGGCCGCGATTTCCTGGGTTGCTACGACATCCTGCACGACCGGCTGGAACTGATGGACCGCGCCGACCGCAACCGGGTGGGCGAGTCGATCAAGATCAAGGGGCTGGACGATCCGAAACTCGCCCAGCACATTCCGGCGGCGATGCTGGAGACGCTGAAGGAAGAGCTGGAGATGGCCCGCGCCCTCCTGCCCGCCTTCGACCGCGAGCAGGTGCTGAACGGCTCGATGACGCCGATCTGGTTCGGCTCGGCGATCAATTCCTTCGGCGTGCGCGAACTCATGGCCGGCATGGCCGAATTCGGCCCGGCGCCGCAGCCCCTGACCACCGACAAGCGCCAGGTCGGCCCGGAGGAGGAGAAGGTCACCGGCTTCGTCTTCAAGGTCCAGGCCAACATGGACCCCAAGCACCGCGACCGCGTGGCCTTCGTGCGCCTCGCCTCGGGGCATTTCCAGCGCGGGATGAAGCTGATGCATGTCCGCTCGGGCAAGCCGATGGCGATCACCAATCCGGTCCTCTTCCTCGCCGCCGACCGCGAACTGACCGAGGAAGCCTGGGCCGGCGACATCATGGGCATCCCGAACCACGGGCAGCTTCGCATCGGCGACACGCTGACCGAGGGCGAGGCGATGCGCTTCACCGGCATCCCCTCCTTCGCGCCGGAACTCCTGCAAAATGTCCGCGCGGGCGACCCGATGAAGGCCAAGCATCTGGAAAAGGCGCTGATGCAATTCGCCGAGGAAGGCGCGGCCAAGGTCTTCAAACCCTCGATCGGCTCGGGCTTCATCGTCGGCGTGGTCGGCGCCCTGCAATTCGAGGTGCTGGCCAGCCGGATCGAGCTGGAATACGGCCTGCCGGTGCGCTTCGAGCCGTCGCAATTCACCTCGGCGCGCTGGATCTCGGGCGACAAGGCCGAGGTCGAGAAGGTGGTCAACGTGAACAAGCAGCACATTGCCACGGATCACGACGGCGATCTGGTGTACCTGACCCGCCTGCAATGGGACATCGACCGGATCGGCCGTGACCATCCGGGCGTGAAACTGACCGCGACCAAGGAAATGATGGTCTGACGGGCCGGGTGTTCCCCGCACGGGACACCCGCCTTCCCCACGATATCAAGCCCTCGACCCGGCCCGCTGACGTTTCGGCAGGCTCGTCCTGCGCCCCCGATCCCGCTTGCGCCCCCGCCCGGCGAGGCGCATCGTCGCGGCGCAAGACGGACCCGGCTCAGGCGCCCCGCCCGCCTGCTGCCTGACGAGGGCCCTGGCCCAGCGGCCCGGCCCTCCCGCGCATCGGCCCGCCCCGCATCCGCCGGGCGGGGGCTCGAAAAAGGAATCCCACCATGGGCAAGGGCGATAGCAAACGCGGCAACAAGGAAGCCAAGAAACCGAAGAAGGAAAAGCCGAAGGTGCTCGCCACGGCGAATTTCACCGGCGGCAAGACGACCACCATCGCCGGCAAGGCGGTGAAGTAACCCCCGCCCCGCTCATCTTTGCGCTGAAAATATCCTCGGGGGTTCCCAAAGGGGGTGGAAAACCCCCTTTGGCGGGGGGGGTGCGGGGGGCGGCGCCCCCCGCTTCCGGCGCGGCAAGGCCGCGCCGCCGGTCGCCCGGGGCGCCCGCGTTAGCGGGCAACGAGGGCGAAACCTCTCCCCCGCCTGACGCTTACAGCATCCCCGGCAGCACCTGATCCGGCGGCCGGTGCCCGTCGGCGAAGGTCTTGATGTTCAGGATCACCTTCTCGCCCATCTCGACCCGTCCCTCCAGCGTGGCCGAGCCCATATGCGGCAGCAGCACCACATTTGGTAGTTCCCTCAACCGCGGGTTCACCTCGGCCCCGCGTTCGAAGACATCGAGCCCCGCGCCGCCCAGTTCCCCCGCCCTCAGCATCCGGGTCAGCGCGTTCTCGTCGATCACCTCCCCGCGTGAGGTGTTGACGATCACCGCCGAGGGCTTCATCAGCTTTAGCCGCCGGGCGTTCATCAGATGGAAGGTCGAGGGCGTGTGCGGGCAGTTGATCGAGATCACATCCATCCGCGCCACCATCTGGTCGAGGCTTTCCCAATAGCTGGCCTCCAGCGGCGCCTCGACCTCGGCGCGCAGGCGCTTGCGGTTGTGGTAATGGATCTGCATGCCGAAGGCCTGCGCGCGCCGTGCCACCGCCTGGCCGATCCGCCCCATGCCCAGGATCCCCAGCCGCTTGCCGCCGATCCGCCCGCCCAGATGCGCCATCGGCGACCAGCCGGACCAGCCGCCCGCCTGCATCACCGCCAGCCCCTCGGGGATGCGCCGCGTCACCGCCAGCATCAGCGCGATGGTCATGTCGGCGGTATCCTCGGTCACCACGCCCGGGGTGTTCGAGACCAGGATCCCGCGCTGGCGGGCCGATTGCACGTCGATATGGTCGATCCCCGCCCCGTAATTGGCGATGAGTTTCAGCCTCTCGCCCGCCCCGGCCAGGAGCCCCGCGTCGATATGGTCGGTCAGCGTCGGCACCAGCACATCGGCGCGCGCCATCGCCGCCAGCAATTCCTCGCGGCTCATCGGCCGGTCGTCATCCCTCAACTCGGCGTCGAACAATTCCTTCAGCCGCGTTTCCACCGGGTCGGGCAGGCGTCGCGTGACCACCACACTCAGGCGCTTGAGGGGCATGGACTTCTCCTTGGGTCTTTCAAATCGGGCCGCTTGCTGGCAAAGTGGCGCAGAGCGAACCGAGGCACAAGCCATCCGAAGAACCCCGCGCGAAATTAAATTTCGCAGTCAATGAACGGGGGCCGGGGGCATCATCAGACCTGCGCAAGCAGGCCGGGCAGGACCGAATGCGCAAAGCGATTGCGATCGTCGTCTGGGCGGCCATCGTCCCCCTTGCTGGCAGCGCGGGGGGCGATGAGGTCATCGCCACCCAGACCGCCGCCACCCCGCCCCCCGCCGCGAGTTCCGCCCCGGCCGTGGGCCCCGAGACGGGGCTGCCCCTGCCGCGCTATGTCTCGCTCAAGACCTCGCGCGGGCGGGCACGGCGCGGGCCGTCGGACACCCACCGCGTCGACTGGATCTATACGCTGCGCGACCTGCCGCTGCGGGTGACGGGCGAATTCGAGCATTGGCGCCGGGTCGAGGATTCCGAGGGCGAGGGCGGCTGGATCCATTACTCTCTGCTCTCGGGCGTGCGCACCGTGCTGGTCACGCAGGACATGACGCCGCTGCGCGCCCTGCCCCAGTCCAGCGCGACCGAGCTTGCCTATCTGGAGGCGGGCGTGGTGGCGCGGATCATGGAATGCTCCCTCGGCTGGTGCCGGGTCAGTGTCGAGGGCAGCCGTGGCTGGCTGGAGACATCGGCCGTCTGGGGCGTCGACCCGGACGAGGAGCTACATTGACGGGCGGTGCTGGACGCCGCCCGGGCGCGGCGCTAGCCTGCCTTCCATGCAGCCGGATTCCCATGAGAAACTGACCCGCGCCGGGTTGAACCTGATCCAGCAGGCGCTGTCCATTTTCGACAGCGACCTGCGCCTCGCCGTCTGCAATCCCCGCTATCAGGAGATGTTCGGCCTGCCCGATGCGCTGGTCCGCCCCGGCGCCTCGTTCGAGGAGACGATCCGCTTTCTGGTGCGGCGCGGCGAATACGGCCCGCCCGGCGATGTCGAGGAGGCGGTGCGCCTCAGGGTCGAGACGGCGCGCGATTTCCGCCCGCATTACATGGAGCGCCAGCGGGCCAACGGCCGCTGGGTTTCGGTCGAAGGCGCGCCGCTGGCGCAGGGCGGCTGGGTCACGGTCTATACCGACATCACCGAAATCAAGCTGCAGGAGCAATTGCTGCGCGCGCGCTCCGAGGAACTCTCGGGCCAGCTGCTGGCCCATGCCGAGCGGCTGGGGCTGGCCAACCGGCAACTCGCCTCGACCAATGCGATGCTCGAGGAGACGCAGCGCGAATTGACCGAGATGGAGGCGCGCACCCGTCTGGTGACCGAGATGATGCCGGCGCATATCGCCCATCTCGACCGCAACCTCGTCTATACCTATTCCAACCGGCGCCTGTCGTCGCTGGTGCCGGGCGTGCCCGCCAATGTCGTCGGCATGCGCTTCGAGGAGGCGGTCGGTCCCCAGTTGCACGCCGCCCTCATCGCCGACATGCGGCGCACCCTGCAGGGCGAGGATGCGGTGCGGGAGTTGACGCATGAGGACAGCGGGCGGCGGATCCGCGTGGTGATGACCCCCGACCCGCGCAATGCCTCCGATGGGCAGGAGGGCGGGGTCTATCTGCTGACCACCGACATCACGGCCGAGACCCAGGCCCGCGCCGCCCTGATGCAGACCCGCAAGCGCGAGGTGGCGGCGCAGCTCACCTCGGGCCTCGCGCATGATTTCTCGAACCTCCTGACCATCATCCTGGGGCTGCAGGACAAGCTCGCCCGCCTGCCCGGCCTGCCGCCCGAGGCGGCCGAGGCCGTGCGTGCCACCCAGGCCGCGGCCCGGCGCGGCGGGACATTGCTCAGGCGGATCGGCGAGATGTCGGGCGCGCGGGTGCTGAACCCCCAGTCCACGGATCTGGAGCCGCTGCTGGACGATCTGCGGATGATGGCCTCGCCCTCGCTGCCCGCGGGCATGCGGCTTTCCATCGCGCTGGAACCCGGCCTCGGGCGGGTCATGCTGGACCCCGGCGCGACGCAGGACGCGCTGTTGAACCTGATCCTCAACGCCCGCGACGCCATCGGCTGCAGCGAGGAGGGCGGCGGCCAGATCCGCCTTTCGGCCCGCCGCGTGCAGGATACCTGGCTGGAGCTTGCGGTCGAGGATGACGGGCCGGGCTTCACCGACGAGGCGCTGAAACGCGGGCTCGACCCGTTCTTTACCACGAAGGGGGCCGAGGGCTCGGGCCTCGGGCTGGCGATGGTCTATGATCAGGCCTCGCTCGCCGGCGGCACGGTGCGGCTGGCCAACCGGCCCGAGGGCGGCGCCCGGGTCACGCTGCGCCTGCCGCTGCGCCCGGCGGCCGACCCCGCACCGGACGAGACGCGGCTGGTGCTGCTGGTCGAGGACAGCGCCGAGATCCGCATGCTGGTGCGCGAGATGCTGGTGGGCCTGGGCCATAGGGTGATCGAGGCGGAAACGGCCGAGGATGCCCGCGCCCTGGCGCTGCTGCCCGAGATCGGCCTGGTGCTGTCGGACATCCAGCTGAAGGGCGTGGAAACCGGCCCCGACCTGCTGGCCCGGCTGCGCGGCCTGCGCCCGGGGCTGGCGATGGCGCTGATGACCTCGCTGCCGCCCTCGGACCCGCTGCGCGCGCGGGCAGCCCGGGACGCCGCCGTGCTGGCCAAACCCTTCAGCCCCGCCGAACTTGACGCCTTCCTGCGCAGCGCCGCCTCGGCTATGCCGGGGGCCGAACGCGCCGCCCTGCCCTAAGGATTCCCGATGACGCAGCCCCATGTCGCCATCCTCGACGACGAGGCCGAAATCCGCCGCATCCTGGCCGATGCGTTGACCGAGGCGGGGTTCCGCACGTCGACCTTCTCGCGGGCGACGGAGTTCGAGGCAGCGCTGAAACGGACGGCGCCCGATGTATGCCTGGTCGATCTGGGACTGCCCGACCGCGACGGGCTGGCGCTGGTGCACCGGCTTGCGCTGGAATCGGGGGCGACGATCATCATCATCTCGGGCCGGGCGGCGGCCTCCGACCGGGTGACGGGGCTGGAACTGGGGGCCGACGATTACATCATCAAACCCTTCGAACCCGCCGAGGTGGTGGCCCGGATCCGCGCCCGGCTGCGGAAATCGCGTCCCGCGGCCGAGGCGGGCGGCTCGGTCGCGCGCTTCAACGGCTGGGAGGCGCAGTTCGACCGCTACCTGCTGATCGGACCGGACGGAACGGACGTCCCCTTCAGCCATGCCGAGGGCGAGGTGCTGCGCCTGTTCCTCGAGGCGCCGAAGCGGCTGATTTCGCGGACGCAGATGCAGGAATCACTGGGGGGCGCGGCGGGCGAGAGCTTCGACCGGGCGATGGATGTGCGGATCTCGCGGCTTCGCGCGAAACTGGGCGAGGACCCGAAGAACCCGCGCCTGATCAAGACGATCTATGGCGCAGGCTACATCTTCCTCGGCGATGTGAGCTGGCACTGACGGCGCCGGGCCGCAGGCTCTCGCCCACCCGCCCCGCCTGCGGCCCGCCGCCTGCCTTGCCCGGGCCGCCCGGAGGAGACCCGGCAAGCGGGTGGCAAGCGCCCCGCACAGGCCGGACCCTCGGAGCGGGCAGACTGGGTGGAGTTGCGTATTTTCGGCAAAGTGAAAAGGCGCGCCGGATCGCCCCTGCCTGACCGCCCCTTGTCATCTTCGTTCCGCAAATATCCTCGGGGGTCCGGGGGTGGAAAACCCCCGGGGCCGCCGCGGGTGTCCCGTTCCTGCCTGGTCGCGCCCCCACCGCCCCCTGGGGCTGCGCATGAATGCGCAGCCCTCCTCGCCCGGGGAGCCCGTGGCAGCGGGGGACGAGGGCGAAACCTCTCCCCCTTTCGGCATGAAACCGCAACAGGGCTGAAACAATCCCCGGTCAGCCTGCCAGCTTCCTTGCCAAGAGCGTTCCGATCTGATTCTCAGGGGGCCATGAACCGCCGCATCCATCCAGAACCGCGCCTCGACCGGCCGCGCCCGTCGGGCGTCCTGCCGCTGGCGGGTTCCGCCCATGTCTGGTGGCACCCGGGCACCCTGCCCTCGGCCGAGGCCGCCCGCATCGCCGCACCAAAGCCCGTTCTGCCCGGCCTGCCCGCCGACCGTCCGCTGGTCATGGGCATCCTCAACACCACGCCCGACAGTTTCAGCGACGGCGGCACGCTCTCGGGGCTGGAGGATGCGCTGGCCCGGGCCCGGGCCATGGTCGCGGCCGGGGCCGATATCCTCGACATCGGCGGCGAATCGACCCGGCCGGGCGCGGCCGAAGTCCCGGTGGACGAGGAAATCGCCCGCACCGCGCCCCTGATCCGGGCGCTCCGAGCAGACGGCATCGCCACGCCCGTCTCCATCGACACCCGCAAGGCCCGCGTCGCCGCGGCGGCGATCGAGGCGGGGGCGGACATCATCAACGATGTCTCGGCCCTGACCTGGGACCCCGATCTGGCCCGCGTCACCGCCGAGGCCGGGGTGCCGATCTGCCTGATGCATGCCCAGGGCACGCCGCAGACCATGCAGGCCGATCCCCGCTATGACGATGTGCTGGTCGAGGTCTATGACTGGCTGGCCGCCCGCATGGATCATGCCGTGGCCCAGGGAATCGCGCCCGAGCGGCTGATCACCGATCCCGGCATCGGTTTCGGCAAGACCCAGCGGCACAACCTGACCTTGCTGCAGGGGCTTTCCCTGTTCCATTCGCTGGGGGCGCCGGTTCTGCTCGGCGCCTCGCGCAAGCGCTTCATCGGCACCATTTCGGGGGTCGAGGTCGCGGCGGATCGGCTGGCGGGTTCGCTGGCCGTGGCCCTGCAGGCCGCAGGCCAGGGCGCGCAGATCCTGCGCGTCCACGATGTTTCAGAAACTATTCAGGCGCTGGCGCTCTGGCGTGCGCTGGCTTCGGAGGATTGATTATGACGAGAAAGCTCTTTGGGACGGACGGGGTGCGGGGCCAGGCGAACAGCTGGCCGATGACGGCCGAACTGGCCTTGAAACTGGGCGCCGCCGCCGGGCGCTATTTCCGCCAGGACGGCAAGAACGGCCACCGGGTGGTGATCGGCAAGGACACGCGGCTGAGCTGCTACATGCTGGAGAACGCGCTGACCGCGGGCCTGACCTCGACGGGCATGAACGTCCTGCTGCTCGGCCCGGTGCCGACGCCTGCCGTGGGCTTCCTCACCCGCTCGATGCGCGCGGATGTCGGCATCATGATCTCGGCCAGCCACAACCCGGCCACCGACAATGGCATCAAGTTCTTCGGTCCCGACGGGTTCAAGCTCTCTGACGAGGCCGAGGCCGAGATCGAGGCGATCCTCGAAGGCGAATGCTTGCTGGCCGCCCCGGGCGACATCGGCCGCGCCAAGCGGATCGAGGACGGCCGCGGCCGCTATGTCGAATACGCCAAGACCACCCTGCCCCGGGGCGCGCGCCTGAGTGGGCTCAAGGTCGTGGTCGATTGCGCCAATGGCGCCGCCTACAAGGCCGCGCCCGAGGTGCTGTGGGAACTTGGCGCCGAGGTCATCCCGCTGGGCGTCAGCCCCAACGGGCGCAACATCAATGACGGCGTGGGCTCGACCAAGCCGCAGCTCGCCGCCGAGACGGTCGTGGCGCATGGTGCCGATATCGGTATCTGCCTGGATGGCGATGCCGACCGGGTCTTGATCCTGGACGAGCACGGCCAGGTCGCGGATGGCGATCAGATCATGGCGCTTTTCGCCAGCCGCTGGGCCGCGGAGGAGCGTCTGAACGACGGGACGCTGGTGGCGACGGTCATGTCGAACCTCGGCCTGGAGCGTTTCCTTCAGGGCCAGGGCCTACATCTGGAACGCACCAACGTGGGCGACCGCTATGTGGTCGAGCGGATGCGCAACCGGGGCTTCAACTTGGGCGGCGAGCAATCGGGCCATATCGTCATGACCGATTACGCCACCACCGGCGACGGCCTCATCGCCGGGCTGCAATTCCTGCTGGCCATGGCCGAGACCGGCAAGCCTGCCTCGGCCCTGACCCGCCAGTTCGACCCGGTGCCGCAGCAATTGCGCAACGTCCGCTATGGCGCCGGTCAGGCGCCGATGGAGGCCGCCGCCGTCAAGGCCGCGGTGCGCGATGCCGAGGCGCGGCTCACCGGACGCGGGCGGCTTCTGATCCGCAAGTCCGGCACCGAGCCCTTGGTCCGTGTCATGGCCGAATGCGAGGACCCCGCCCTTCTGGACGAGATCCTCAGCGGCATCGTCGCCGAGATCGAGGCCGCGCTGTAAGGCCCCGCACGGGATTGGCGGCTTTCCTTCGCCGCGTTCTGGCGCTAGTCAGGACGCGCAAGGAGGGCCCGCCATGGCAAGCATTCTCGACCGGATCAAGGCCTACAAGCTGGAGGAAGTCGCCGCCGCCAAGGCCCGGCTGCCGCTTTCCGCGCTTGAGGATCGGGCCCGCGCCGCCTCCGCCCCGCGTGGTTTCGCCGCTGCCTTGACCCGGGCCTCGGCCACCGGCTACGGGCTGATTGCCGAGATCAAGAAGGCGAGCCCTTCGAAGGGCCTCATCCGCGCCGATTTCGACCCGCCGGCGCTCGCCCGCGCCTATCAGGCGGGGGGCGCGACCTGCCTCTCGGTGCTGACCGACGCCCCCAGCTTTCAGGGCGCCCCCGAATTCCTGACCGCGGCCCGCGCGGCGGTCGATCTGCCCTGCCTGCGCAAGGATTTTCTCTATGACAGCTATCAGGTGGCCGAGGCCCGCGCCTGGGGCGCCGATTGCATCCTGATTATCATGGCCTCGGTCTCGGACGTGCAGGCGGCCGAGCTGGAAGAGGCGGCGCTGGGCTGGGGCATGGATGTGCTGATCGAGGTGCATGACGGTGCCGAGTTGGACCGCGCGCTGGCCCTGAAATCGCCGCTGATCGGCGTCAACAACCGCAACCTGAACACCTTCGAAATGTCGCTCGACACCACCCGCATGCTGGCCGCGCGGGTGCCCGCCGGTCGGACGCTGGTCTGCGAAAGCGGCCTCTTCACCCCCGCCGATCTGGCCGACATGGCCGGCCACGGGGCGCGCTGTTTCCTCATTGGCGAAAGCCTGATGCGGCAGGCGGATGTGACGGCCGCGACCCGCGCCCTGCTGGCCGATCCCGCGCCCGCCCGGATCGCGTCATGAGTGGCCTCACCCATTTCGACGCCGAGGGCCGGGCGGTGATGGTCGATGTGTCCGAGAAACCCGTGACATCGCGGGTTGCGACGGCCTCGGCGCATGTGGTCATGCAGCCCGAAACGCTGGCCCATGTCATCGCCGGCACGGCCAAGAAGGGCGACGTGCTGGGCGTCGCCCGTCTGGCGGGCATCATGGCCGCCAAGCAGACCAGCGCGCTGATCCCCCTCTGCCACCCGCTGCCGATCACCAAGGTCTCCGTGGATCTGGTCCCCGACGAGGCCCTGCCCGGCGTCCGCATCACCGCCGAGGTGAAGACCACCGGCCAGACGGGGGTCGAGATGGAAGCCCTGACCGCCGCCTCCGTCGCCGCGCTCACGGTCTACGACATGCTGAAAGCGGTCGAGAAAGGCATGGAAATCGGCGGCATCGCGGTGCTCCGCAAGGAAGGCGGCAAGTCCGGCACCTACGAGCGGGACGCGGGATGAATACGCGCGGCCGGTCGCTGGAACTCTTCTTCGTCGATGGGCGGCCAGACGGTATGCTGACGGCTGAGGTGTTCAACTGGACCGGGCACGTCCTGCGCGCCCCCCGCACCCAGCTGCGCGAGGCGCTCGACCGTCGCGAGGCGGGCCACACCGGCGTCTACCTCCTGCTGGGTGAAGCCGAGGGCCGCACACGGCTTTATGTCGGCGAGGCCGAGGATATGCGCGAGCGGATGCGAGGGCATGTTTCGGGCAAGGATTGGTGGGAGACGGTGGCGCTCATCTCCACAGCATCGGACGCGCTTCATAAAGCCCATGTCAAATACCTGGAATCCCGCCTGGTCGAGATCGCCCGCGCGGTCGGCGCCGTCGACCTAGACAATAGTAACACGCCGACGCGCAGCAGCCTCTCCGAGGCCGCGACCGCCTCGATGGAGAGCTTCATCGAAACGCTGATGATGGTCCTGCCCGCGATCCGCATTGACGCATTCCTCGACAAGCGCCGGTCGATCGAGACCAAGGAAGCGTCGTCTCACACCTCGGCCGATCCCGTCTTCGAATTTCGGGTGCCACGACACGGAGTGGCCGCCAAGGCCACTTTGCGTGATGGCGAAATGATCGTTCATGCGGGGTCGGTCGTGCGGCCTGCGTGGGTCGGGGACCGCAAGCACAACACCCATTATTTTGTACTGCACGATGAACTCGTCGCCAACGGCACGATCCGCATGGAAGGCGACGCCGCAGTCATGGCAGCCGATTTCGCCTTCTCGAGCCCCTCGGCAGCAGCAGCCGTGGTCGCGGGCCGGTCTGCGAACGGACGTACCTCGTGGCTGCACGTCCCCAGTGGTCAGACCTACGCCGCCTGGGAGGAAGCACAAGTTAAGGAGACGCGCCCATGATCGGCGTCGAGGAAGCGCAGGCGCTCTGCCTCGCCCTTGTTTCGGCCGCGCCCGAAACCGAGACCCTGCCGCTGGTTCAGGCCGCCGGCCGCGTCCTCGCCCGCCCCGTCGCGACCCCCCGGGCGCAGCCGCCCTTCGCCTCGGCGGCAATGGACGGCTACGCGGTTCGGGATGCCGAGGTGGCGATCGGCGCCCGGTTCACCCTGGTCGGCGAAAGCGCCGCCGGGCACCGGTGGGAGGGGCGCCTCGCCCCCGGCCAGGCGGTGCGGATCTTCACCGGCGCCCCGGTCCCCGAAGGCGCCGACCATGTGGTGATCCAGGAGGATGTGGTCCGCGAGGGCGATTCGCTCACGATCCAGCCCAACCTCGGCTCAGGCCCCAACATCCGCGCCGCCGGGGTGGATTTTCCCGCCGGTTTCACCCTGGCGGCGCCGCGGCGCCTGGGCCCTTCGGATCTGGCGCTGCTGGCGGCGATGAACGTGGCCGAGGTGACCGTTTCCCGCCGCCCCCGCGTCGCGCTTCTGGCCACGGGTGACGAGTTGGTCATGCCCGGCGACGCCCCCGGCCCCGACCAGATCATCGCCTCCAACATCTTCGCGCTGAAGGCGATGGTCGACGCGGCGGGCGGCGAGGGCGTGATCCTGCCCATCGCCCCGGACCGCGAGGAGGCGCTGGAAGCCGCCATGGCCGAGATGGCGACGGCCGATATCGCCGTGACCATCGGCGGCGCCTCGGTCGGGGATTACGACCTGGTGGGCAGGGTCGGTGCGGGCCTCGGCATGGAACGCGCCTTCTACAAGATCGCCATGCGGCCGGGAAAACCGCTGATCGCCGGCCGGCTGGGCGCCGTGCCCTATCTGGGGTTGCCGGGCAATCCCGTCTCGGCCATCGTCACCGGGCATCTGTTCCTGGTGCCGCTGGTCCGGCGCTGGCAGGGCCTGGCCGAGGCGCTGCCGACCCGGCTGATGGCGCGGCTGGCGCAGGATGTGGGGCCGACAGGGCCGCGCACCCATTACATGCGGGCGGTCCTGAAGGACGGGGTGGTGACGCCCTTCGCCGAGCAGGATTCCTCGCTTCTGCGGGTGCTGTCGGATGCCAATGTCCTGTTGGAACGTCCGCTGGGCGACCGGCCTCGCAAGGCGGGCGAAGAGGTTCCCGTGCTGCCGCTCTGATCGCGGTGTTGACACAAAACGGGAACATGCGTAGAACAGGAGATAAACGCCTGACGTTTGCCTGCTGGAGGACGCGATGCTCACCCGCAAACAGCTCGAACTTCTGGAACTGATCGACGCGCGCATGAAACGCGACGGCGTGCCGCCTTCGTTCGACGAGATGAAGGATGCGCTGAACCTGCGCTCGAAATCGGGGATCCACCGGCTGATCACCGCGCTGGAAGAACGCGGCTTCATCCGGCGGCTGGCGCATCGCGCCCGTGCCATCGAGGTGGTGCGCCTGCCCGAAGCGGCCGAGGGCCGGGTTGCCCGGGTGATCGACGGCGGCGCCCCGCCCGCGGCCCCAGCCCCTGCCGCCCCCGCCCGGGCGATGGCAGTCAGCAGCGCCGGGGCGATGGACCTGCCGGTGATGGGCCGCATCGCCGCCGGCACGCCGATCGAGGCGATCTCGGAGGTGTCGCACCATATCGCCGTTCCGGGCTCGATGCTGGGCGGCAAGGGCGACCATTACGCGCTGGAGGTCCGCGGCGATTCGATGATCGAGGCCGGGATCCATGACGGCGACATCGTGGTGATCCGCGAACAGACGACGGCCGACAACGGCGACATCGTGGTGGCCCTGGTCGAGGGACAGGAAGCCACGCTCAAGCGGTTCCGCCGGCAACGCGGCATGATCGCGCTGGAAGCCGCGAACCCGGCCTATGAGACGCGCATGCTGCGCGACGACCAGGTGCAGGTGCAAGGCCGGCTGGTCGGGCTGATCCGCAGCTACTGAGGGCATCGCGACGCGGCGGGTGGGAGCGCGCCCACCCCGCGCGCCTCCCGCCGCGGAGAGGGTGGCGCTTGGGTTGACCCCGGGGGGCCAGCCCCCCGACCCCCCGGCGTATTTTTGGCAAAGTGAGGGGGAGAAGGCGCCGACGAACGGTGCCCTGCGCGCACAACCGGCTTCTCGGAAGATTCCCTGAAATGTCCCGAAGGGCGCGCACCCTACGGACCATCGTCCCGGGGACAATAGCGCCGCGCATGCCGGATCGTCGGCGGGGCGCGCGCTGCAGGCCCACCCGGGTCCGGCCGGCCACAGAGGTGGCCGTCGCGAACGAACTGCCCCCGGGGTCGCGCGCCGAGGCGCCGGTTTCCCTGCTGCACTTCAGGACCGAAGACCGCGATCAGGTCCGCCCGCTCTTCCCTCTTCGTTCGTCAACTATCCTCGGGAGGATTTTCAAGGAGGGTGGAAAACCCTCCTTGAAGCAGGGGGCGCGGGAGGCGGCAGCCCCCCGCTCTTTGCGTTCTCTGGGGGCGGCAGCCCCCCGCCTTGCCTGTCATCCCGGGGGATGCGGATGCTCCTCACCGCCGCTCGCCCGCGGCACGAGGGCGAAACCGCGCCATCCCGCCTTGCGCTCGGGGGATGGTTTGGGTCAGATGGCGCCTGTTTCAGAGGACCGGAGACCCCATGGCCCAGACGCCCCGCCAAGAGCCCTCGGCGCTCGTCAAGCAAGCGCTCGAATTCGGGCCGCTGCTCGTCTTCCTCGGCGTCTATCTGTGGATGCGCGACAGCACGGTCACCCTGGCCGGGCGCGACTATCAGGGCTTCGTCATCGCCGTCATCGCCTTCGTCCCGCTGCAACTCCTTGCCACGATCGCCATGCGCCTGCTGACCGGGCGGCTCAGCCGGATGCAGCTGACCACGCTGATCCTGGTGCTGATCCTGGGTCTTGCGACCGTGCTTCTGAATGACGAGCGGGTCTTCAAGATGAAATCGACCTTCATCTTCGGCCTCTTCGGTATCCTGCTGTTCATCGGGCTCTGGCGTGGGCAATCCTGGCTGGCCTTCGTGCTGGATCAGGCGCTGCCGCTCGACCGCGAGGGCTGGATGATCCTGACCCGCCGCATGGCCTGGTTCTTCCTCGCCTTCGCGGCGATGAACGAGGTGATCTGGCGCAATTTCTCGACCGATACCTATGTGCTGTGGGACACGTTCGGGCAGATGGCGGTGATGTTCGTCTTCCTGATCGGCAATTACCGCCTGATCGAGAAGCACTGGACCGGCGAGCGCTGACTTCAGGCCGGGCGCCGTCCCGGCAGCGGGATCTCAGCCCAGAACCGGCTCCAGCGCGGTTCGGGCGCCTGGTCGAGCGCGGCGCGCAATACTGGCAGGGTCAGCCGCTCGCGGTCATGGATCAGGCGGCGGTAAAGGCGGAAGACGCCCGGGCGCAGATAGACCGACCAATGGCAGATCCGCGCGGCCCGCGCCGCCAGCGGCAGGCCGAGGCCCCGAAGCGCCGCCGCCGTCGCCGGATGGTCGATCTGCACATCGAGCCAGTTCGCGGCCCCCGGCAGGCCCCGTCCCAGCGCGCCGTTGCGGCCGAGCGGCGAGAGGGCGCGTTCGAAGAGGAAATCGAAGAGGTCGTTTTCCCGCGTGGTGATGTTCACGAACTCGGCCCGGCGCCCGGCGGGACTGGCAAGCGCGGCTTCGGCCCGGCCGGTGAAATCGGCGCCCGCCAGCAGGATCACCCGGCCCACGGCCCCCTCGCCCACCAAGGGCACAGCGCCCAGGATCACCCGCGCGCCCAGCGAATGACCGAAGAGGTCAACGCGGCGCCCGGGATCGAGGCGGCGCACCAGATGGATGAGGCGGGCGAGCATCGGCGCCATGGCCAGGGCCTCGGCCGTGGCGCGCCAGAGCCGCCCGCTGCTGTCCCAGCCGAAGCCGATGCACAGGCCCAGCGGCTGACGCGGCCCGGGCAAGGCAAAGCCCAGCCGGCGCGGCCACGAAACGTTGCGGCTGCGGCCATGGCCCGGGCGGGCGGCGAGGATCAGGCGATGGGGATCGCGGTCGGGGCAATCGGGGCGGTAGCCCTTGCCATGGACCATGACGACGACGGGGGCGCCCTTTGGCAGCAAGGCGAGGCGGCGGGCGATCTCGGCTTCCGGTCCCTGGCCGCTGCCGGCCAGCGACAGGCCGGAACGGGTGGCGGAGAGGGATAACAGCGTCATCGCGGGGCCTCATCTCAAGCGTCAAATCACGTCGTCGGTCCTTGTTTCTCGGGCATTCCGGGTTTCGACCCGGTTCCCGGGGCGTTCGGTGGTGTGTCGACCGTGGCGCGGTCGTCGTTCAGCCTGCACGCCCTTGATGGACACAGGATGCAGAAGCCTGCGTCGCTAGGCGAACACGGGCGGCGGTTATCCGATAACCGGGCGGGAAGGTCAGAGCACCAGCTCGTAGGTGGTCAACATCGACCGGGCGCTTTCGGTTCCAGACGGGCGGGGGATCCCCCGGGCCTCGAGCGCGGCCTCGGTCAGCAGGGCGTAATCGACCAGCGCACGGGCGACGCTCAGATCATCCTCGCCGATATAGTCGCGGAACGTCGCGAAGATCCGCGCATAGGTCAGCGCCAGATCCGCGTCGCTCATGGTCTGCAGGGCCGCCTCGACATCGAGCCGGGCCTCGGAGGTCATGCGCAACTCGGCCAGCGGCAGGGTCAGCGCGACCGGGGTTTCGACCACCGTCTGAGCCTGCGCCGTGTCGACAATTCGTCCGAACCCGAACATCGAGGCCCCGAACACCGAGGCCGCGAGGGCGAACGCCTGAAGGGAAACGCTCCCGTACTGGTCCAACACACTGTCAAGGAGTGCGGGTTTCATCTGCGTCGTATCCGGTCATTCTTTCGTCACCGGGGCAAAATGTCGGGGAATCCGGGCGATTCGTGGGCAGCGCATGGGCCATTCGGGGGCCTTGTTGCGTCGTCAAGGGGACGGGCGCGGCCCTTGCGGCATTGACCCGGCGGCCACTTGGGCGTATGCGGCGGACATCGTGGGGGTTTGTGCCGGCTTGCGGCCCACGCAAAAGAAACCGCTAAAGAGGCTGGGCATCGCGGATTGGCGACGCCCCCTCCTGCCGGCGTTGACAGTGCGGCTTCGGCCGCCGGGGAGACGACGGGATGACCGCGAAGACGGGCGCAACCTCTGGATGGAAAAGCCGCACGGTGGCGGTGCATGGCGGCGCGCGGCGCAGCCAATACGGCGAGATGGCCGAGGCCATCTTCCTCACGCAGGGCTTTGCCTATCCCGATGCCGCGACCGCCGAGCGCCGCTTCGTCAAGTCGGGGCCCGATGAATTCATTTACGCCCGCTACGGCAATCCGACCGTCGCCGCCTTCGAGGACCGCATTGCCGCGCTCGAAGGGACCGAGGACGCCTTCGCCACGGCCAGCGGTATGGCCGCCGTCTCGGGGGCGCTAACCGCGCTGCTCAGGGCGGGCGACCGGGTGGTAGCGAGCCGCGCACTCTTCGGGTCATGCCTCTATGTGCTGGAGGACGTGCTGGGCCGCTTCGGCGTCCGTGTCGATTTCGTGGACGGCACCGATGCGGGACAATGGCAGGCAGCGCTCGCCACGCCCGCCACCGTCGTCTTCCTCGAAAGCGTCTCCAACCCGACGCTCGAGGTGATCGACCTGCCGCTGGTCTGCGATCTGGCCCACAAGGCCGGCGCGCTGGTCGTCGTGGACAACGCCTTTGCCACGCCGGTCTTCAGCCGCGCAGCCGAGGCGGGCGCCGACCTCATCGTCTATTCCGCGACCAAGCATATCGACGGTCAGGGCCGTTGTCTGGGCGGGGTGATCTGCGGCGCGCGCGACCTGATCCGTGGCAAGATCGAACCCTACATGAAGCACACGGGCGGGGCGCTCAGCCCCTTCAATGCCTGGGTCATGCTGAACGGGCTGACCACGCTTGACATGAGGGTCAAGGCGCAGGCGGCCTCGGCCCAGGCGCTGGCCGAGGCGTTGGAGGGCCATGCCGCAATCGCCGCGGTCCTCTTCCCCGGCCTGCCCAGCCATCCGCAGCACGCGGTCGCCAAGGCCACGATGGGCGGTCCCGGCACGGTGCTGGCCTTCGACCTCAAGGGCGGCAAGGAAGCGGCTTTCGCCTTAATGGACGCGCTGCAGGTGGTGCTGATCTCGAACAACCTCGGCGATGCGCGCACCATCGCCACGCATCCGGCCACCACCACCCACCAGCGCCTGCCCGCCGAGCAGAAGGCGCTTTTGGGAATCACCCCCGGCCTGATCCGGCTGTCGGTGGGGCTGGAGGCGACCGAGGACCTGCTGGCCGACGTGATGGACGCCCTGTCGCGCCTTTAGGAAACGGTGGGCGGTGATCCAGAGCGCCGCCGCTTCGTATAAGCGTTGAATGCGCGTCATAACGGCTTACGTTACGAAGCGCGCCGAACGGAGAGGGCGAAGCCAATGAACATCTATCAGCCCATCGGGGACCGCGAACCCAGCCGCACCGAGGCCGAGGCCGCGCTCGATACCCTGCGCGCCTGGGCCAACCGCGCCAGCGATGACGAGATCGCGGGCCTGGACCCGCGGCTGCTGCGCCTGATCCCCGGCCTGCCCGATCCGGCCTATCCGGTCCTGGCGCGCGACTATCCGGCGCATTTCGTCCCTGACGAGGGCTACAAGCGCTCGATGCCGGACCTGCAGAACGGGCCCGCCAGCCTGATCCGCGGCGCCAATCGGCC